>OBZH01000016.1_pt1 | contig 196634 bp, 171 predicted proteins | sample 1476881 | NCBI WGS metagenome assembly OBZH01 (sample SAMEA2580230, study PRJEB22360) | human gut metagenome | biome: human gut; feature: human-associated habitat; material: faeces | place: Denmark | collected 2008/2010 | reverse complement strand
GGTTCACGCTCATAACGCGTTCGCCAGCCCAGAAACCTGCACATAAGGACCTTGGTCGCAATGGCCAAAGAGCGGCCATCACGCCCAAGGCCGCTTATGCTCCGGTTTCTAACCGGGCTGGCTCACGCTCACTTAGGCTTGCGTGATTGTTGAAAGTGCGGGAAGATGTTCTGTGAGGTGATCGCATGTTTCAGGAAATCGGCCTAAATGCTGCCATAACCCTTGTTTCCCATTTTGTTTTCATCATGTTGGCGTTTCGGGCGTTGAATGCATTACGCTTTGAGCAGTTTATTAAGGCCAATCATGTTCGCGAGGCACAGGTGCTGTTACTTTTTATGGCAGTTGGCTTAGGTTATTTAGTTAGTTCCTTCTTTTTATCACTGGTTCAAGCAGCTTTAAACTTACCTAAACTTTTCCTATAAAAACCTCGTCTTAACTATGTTATAATGCGATAGTTAGTCAATTTACGAGGAGAGATATATACCCATGGCAAAAGATATTGGGATCGACTTAGGGACGGCCAATGTACTAATCAATGTTAAAGGCAAAGGCATCGTCTTGAATGAGCCGTCCGTTGTCGCCATTGATACCCATACCGGCAAAGTGCTGGCAGTTGGGACAGAAGCCTACAAAATGGTTGGGCGCACACCGGGTAACATTCGATCAATTCGCCCATTGAAAGATGGCGTGATCGCTGATTTCGACATTACCGAAGCAATGCTTGAATATTTCATTAACAAATTAAATGTAAAAGGCGTTTTTTCAAAACCAAATATTTTGATTTGTGCCCCTACTAATATTACGGACATTGAACAAAAGGCTATTATCCAGGCCGCGGAAAAGTCTGGTGGCCGCCATGTTTACCTTGAGTTTGAGCCTAAGGTAGCAGCGGTAGGAGCGGGATTGGATATTTTCCAGCCGCAAGGGAACATGGTGATTGATATCGGTGGCGGGACCAGCGATATTGCCGTGCTTTCGCTGGGGGAGATTGTTACCAGTCGTTCACTGCGGTTAGCCGGCGATAAAATGGATGCGTCCATTGCTGCTTACGTCAAGAACAAGCACAAGCTGATTATTGGCGAACACACTGCCGAACAAATCAAGATCAAGATCGGTGCGGTTTATGATGCCGATCCTAAAGAAACGATTGAAGTCCGGGGTCGCGATATCGCAACCGGACTGCCACGCGAGGTTTCGGTGACCTCAGCTGAAGTGTCAGATGCGTTACATGAGACCATGATGGCGATTATTGATGGTGCCAAAGGGGTTTTGGAGAAGACCCCGCCGGAACTTTCGGCTGATATTATTGATCGCGGTATCATGCTGACAGGCGGTGGTGCCTTATTGAAAGGCATTTCACAGCTATTTGCCGACGAATTGAAAGTACCGGTTCTGCTGGCTGACGATCCTTTAGATGCGGTGGCACTGGGAACAGGCGTGTTATTAGACAATATTGAACATCATCGCCAATACTAGGAGTTGTCACTTATGGACTCGCAATATCCTAAACGCGTTTTTCATCACGTCAAGATTTGGCTGATTGTTGCCTTGATTGCCTTGATTTTGGGCTTGTTAATCGGCTTTGGTATGGGTGGCGATAATCCATTTAAGGTATTTTTGCCTTCAACCTGGATCCATTTCTTTAACTTCTTGCGTTAGGAGTGGACATGAAACAAATCCTGACTTGGCTGGTGCGGGGCTACCAGCGATTTATTTCCCCGTTATTTCCGCCGAGTTGTCGGTATTATCCGACTTGTTCGACGTATATGATTCAGGCGTTGCAACGACATGGGGCGGTAAAAGGGCTTTTAATGGGGATTGCTCGGATTTTACGATGCAACCCCTTTGTTAAAGGTGGGCTAGATCCGGTGCCAGCTTATTTTACGTTGCGGCGTAATCCGCATCCCGAAAATGATTTGGATCTTAGTGACATTCAAAATCTTAATCGCAAGCTAGGAGGCCATCATGGCTAAAGAAAAAAATATTAAAGTCGCACAGATGGATGAAACCCGCAATGGCCACACGGTTTCCGTCTTAAGAATCGGCGATCAGGAGATTGGTTTTATCGAACCGGATGGCACGCGGTTTGCCGCTTATGTTGCCGGTTCTAACAAGCCCAATCGCTTTAAAAATATTGATGATGCAGTGAATGCTTTAATTGCGGAATATCATTTGCATCAAGGCTGAGCAATTTTCTTTTGTTAAAATAACGGTAACAATAACCTAGCGAAACACTGTAGGTGAATGACTAACCTAGCTTTTAACGGTGTGGCAATGGGTTCATGAATGTGGTGTAAGGAGGCTGGCCGTGGAATCGCATGAAATCAAATCCAATTCTGAAGGCGATCGCATCGACTACGGTATTATTCTGTCGGTCATGCTGCTGGCTTTGATTGGACTAGTCTCGATTTATTTGGCGACCGCTCATGATACGACAACGCTTCAAAATCCGGTTCGCGCAACCATCATGCAGGCTGCTTGGTACGTGATTGGCGGCATCGGAATTTTCTTTGTGATGCGTTTTGACGCTGAGCAACTTTGGCGGATTGCGCCTTATCTTTACGGGATTGGCATTTTCTTGATGATTGCCGTTTTGATTTTTTATGATAAAACGACGGCTATTAATACAGGGGCTAAAAGCTGGTTTGCTTTGGGACCGGTTAGTTTTCAGCCTTCAGAGATTATGAAACCTGCGTATATTTTGATGCTGAGTCGGGTCGTGACCCAGCACAATGCCGCTTTTTCGCACACGATTCAGCATGATTGGCAGCTGATCGGACGCATGGTTTTATGGACCTTGCCGATTGCGGTATTGATGAAATTGCAAAACGACTTTGGGACAACGCTGGTATTTTTGGCGATTTTTGCCGGGGTTACTTTAGTTGCCGGCATTAACTGGCGCATTTTATTGCCCATCGCTTTAATTGGGGCAGCCATTGGAACACTGGCAATCTTGCTGGTAACCCAATCGTGGGGGCGGTCTTTCCTTGGATCCATTGGCTTTAAGACGTATCAGTTTGCACGGATTGACTCATGGTTGAACCCTTCCGGCAGCACAAGTGGCGACAGTTATCAATTGTGGCAATCGATGAAAGCGATCGGATCCGGACAATTAACCGGGAAAGGCGCGTTTCATATCGCCGTTGCGGTTCCGGTTCGGGAATCGGATATGATTTTCTCGGTCATCGGTGAGGCGTTCGGATTTATCGGCGCGGCTGTGTTGATTCTGTTATACTTTATGTTGATCTATCAGATGATTCGGGTGACATTTGACACCAAGAATGAGTTCTATGCTTATATCTCGACAGGAGTCATCATGATGATCTTATTCCATGTGTTTGAAAATATCGGTATGAATATTGGCTTGTTGCCGCTGACAGGGATTCCGTTACCGTTCATTTCGCAAGGGGGATCATTCTTATTGGCGAATATGTTATCGGTTGGGATGGTACTATCCATGCGTTATCATCACACGAGCTATATGTTCAGCCGGGACACAGAAGATTTTGAATAGGGGAGATTATAATGGCGACAACGTATTTTTGGCAAGATGAATTGGCTGCAGGACAAGTTCGCTTGGGCTTGACGCAAGAAGCTCAGGAAGCGTTGGGTAAGATCAAGTTTGTGGACCTGCCTGAAATTGGTACCAGCTTAACCGTGGGCAAACCCTTCTTGAGTGTGGAAGCTGAAAAGGCCGTGCTAGATCTTGAGGCACCGCTGGCTGGTACGGTTGTTGATGTTCATCGTGAGCTCAGCGACAAACCTGCTTTGTTAGACGAAACCGATCATAACGATAATTGGGTTGTCACGGTTTCAACCAAATAAGCGTCAGCAATCAATCGTGTTGTGACTTCTCACAGCGTAAAAAAAGCAGTCGGGTCAACGATAATGACTCGGCTGCTTTTGACTTTTGGAAAAGGTTATTAACACTGCCATAAGTGGCGGACGTGAGCTTCAGGCAAAAAAGCGTTTGGCAATTTCTTCGTAAGTTTTAATCGCTGTCGTGTAGCTATCTAAATCAACATGTTCGTCAATCTGATGACTGAAATGATTATCGCCGGGACCATAGACAATCACGTCAAACTGGTTATCGGAACGGATGAATTCTGACGCGTCGGTTCCGCCAAAAGCCACCGCTAACTCGGCTGGTTTACCAGTCACGGCGGCAATGGCTTCGTTAGCGGTTGTCACGAGATGCCCGTTTTTGTCAGAGTGTACCGGCAAAAAACGATGTAAAACGTTCAACGTCAAGTTAGCGGCGGTGGCTTTATTTGCCTGATCGACTAATTTTTCCAATAACCCGACGACTAATTCGATATTTGCTGCAGGAGTCGGGCGCAAGTTGCCGCGTAAGTATGCATGGGCCGGAATGGTGTTGACTTGATCGCCGCCTTTGATCACGGTAATGGAGTGGCGGAATGGACCGAGGTCAGGATCATCAGGGGCCTGATCAAAGGCGTGCGGTTCGCGAGTAGCAAATGCCACCAACCCTTCAATTGCGTTAACGCCTTTTTCCGGCCGGGAGCTGTGGACGGAAACGCCTTCGCTGTCAATTTCGTAGTTAACCGTTCCGCCGTGTGCGTATTTTAGCAATTTGTTCGTTGGTTCGCCTACCACGAGTCCGGCTAAGTCATCGGCATAACCTTGTTCGGTGAGTTGGCGCGCTCCCATTGCACCAAACTCTTCACCGACCGTGGCCATGAAACGCAGCGGATGGGCAAAGCCGCTTTGCTTAAGGTGGATCAGTGCCAAGGTCATGGCTGCTAGACCACTTTTCATATCATCGGTGCCGCGACCGTACATGGTGTTGTTCACGATCTTTCCGGAAAAAGGCGGATAGGTCCAGGCGTTCTCATCGCCGGGACTCACCACGTCTTCATGGCCGGTGAAGCCTAATACGCGGTCACCGTGATTGAGCTGGGCAACTAAATTGACCCGATCATCTTTGTATGGGATCAATTTGGTCGGAATATCGGCCGCTTCGAGTTCAGCTTGCAAAACGCGGGCTACTGCAAGTTCGTTTCCATTTGCAGAGTCAATTTGGATTAGTTTTTGCAAAAACGCAATGGGATCTGTCATGTTTGATCATCCTTTCCGTATGCCGGCTGTGTGATTGGCGATTTGAAAATGTCATGTCGGTGTTGAAGACAGCTTACACTCTTTTTGAATTAAAATTCAATGATTGACTACCAAGAAATTTGTGCTAAACTCATGAATACAAACTTGAAATTGATGATAAACGGACTGAGTGAGTAGTGATCGCAAGACAGTACAGAAAACCTGTAGTGATGAGAGCAGGGTTGTGAGTGATCATGAACATGGCTTAGTGCACACGGCACACCGAGCATTTTTGCAAGGCTGTGATGGTTGGCGCCCATTATCGTGCTCCCGGATGAATACGTCCGGTGAGTGGGTCGCGTTTTTCGTGGCCAATTAGAATGGTACCGTGGGCCAAAGCTCACTTCTAACAGCAACTGTTAGGGGTGGGCTTTTTTTATTGGGTTCATTGATTGGCGATTTCAGGTAAATGCGGCAAGTTAATAAATCGTACTTGGTGCAAACAAACGAGGAGGATGCAGGATGAAGCGTATCTGGAAAATTTTTGCAACGGTGGTTCTTTTAGGATTGATTTTGGTAGGCTGCGGAAAAAGTGGCAGTCAAGCTAGCAGTCAGAAGCAGACAACGGTCAAGATTGGGGTTGTCGGTGCTGATAATCGCGTTTTAAAGGCAGTCGCCAAGAAAGTTAAGAAGCAAGGAATCAATATTAAGATTGTTCAGTTTTCAGATTACAACCAGCCCAACACCGCTTTGAAAGATCATGATATTGACTTGAACTTATTCCAGCATCAATATTTCTTGAATAACTGGAATAAAACCCATAACGCTGATTTGGTTAGCATTGGGCAGACCATTATTGCACCGCTAGCCATTTATTCCAAAAAGATCACGAAAATCAGCCAAATTAAGCAAGGCGACACAATTGCCTTACCAAATGATCCGACAAATGAAGGTCGTGCGCTGCAATTGCTGCAAACAGCTGGGTTGATCAAGCTTAACAAGAAAGTGGCTTTGCCGACAACGCGCGATGTGACCACCAATAAATTGAATCTGAAACTTAAAGCCGTTGATGCTGCTCAAACTGCCAGCTCTTTGCCAGATGTGGCAGCGTCCGTTGTTAATTCCGGCGTTGCTCAGGATGCTAAGTTAAATCCGAAAAAGGCAGTCTTCACGGAGAAAGTGAACAAGCAAAGCCAACCGTGGATTAACGTCTTTGTGGCTAATAAGAAAGATAAGAATAACGCCACTTACAAGAAGATTGTGAAGGCTTTTCGGACTAAGGATATCGCTGATTTGATCGAGAAGTTGTATCACGGAAGCGAAGTACCGGCTTGGACGCAGAAGTTTTAGTTAGATGTTTGTTTTGGGGGATGTGAGCGGGGTTGGATTATGCTTCGCTATGGCACGCTTCTGGATGCGGAGGTCTGTGTGTAAGGAGTTTGCTTGGAATGGCCAAAGCGCGGCCGTTAGTTTGGGGGCGCTGACATTCTAGCTTACGCCCATAACGCGCTCCCCGGCGCAGGGACCTGCATGTAAGGACCTTGGTCGCAATGGCCAGACCCGGGCCATCACGCCCAAGGCCACAAGTCCGCCTTTACGCCCATAACGCGTTCACCGGCGCAGGAATCTGCGTGTAAGGACCTGAGTCGCAATGGCCAAGAGCGGGCCATCACGTCTCAGGCCGCTGACATTCTAGCTTACGCCCATAACGCGCTCCCCGGCGCAGGGACCTGCATGTAAGGACCTTGGTCGCAATGGCCAAAGCCCGGCCATCACGACCAAGGCCACCTTACACTCCGGTCCCTAACCGCGCCGGCTCGCGCTTACTTTACTTTTTACTTGACAATGACTACTTTTATCGTCTAGAATCGATTTAATTCATTTAGGGAAACGAATGATATGAGTGAGTAGATTTGATGAGACTGTACAGAAAACCTGGTTGGCTGAGAGCAGGGTAGTTGATTGAATTGAAGATGGCTCATTGATCGGCATCGCTGAGCATTGGTTAAGCGATGATGGCTGGCGGTCATTATTCCGCACACAGGTTATTGCCTGTTACTGAGGGCGCTTTGGCGTCGAATTAGAATGGTACCGCGAGTTAACTCGCTTCTAAAACATTGTTTTGGAAGCGGGTTTTTTTAATTTTCGGCAAATTGCTGACACATATTGTTTGTGACCCGAACGAGGAGGAAAAAGTTTATGAAGTTTTGGAAAAGAGCCATTATAACCCTTGCATTGGTTTTACCTGTCTTCGTCTTGGCGGCGTGCGGTAAGTCGTCATCGAGTTCCAGTAAGAATGAGACGGTTAAAGTCGGTATTATGAGTACTGACAAAGAAATCTGGACCGATATTCAGTCCCGCTTGAAGAAGCAAGGCGTCACCATCAAGTTGGTGCAGTTTACTGATTATAACCAGCCGAACCAAGCACTTGAAGATGGCGATATTCAACTGAACGCTTTTCAGCATCATAATTTCCTGAATAACTGGAATAAGAAGCACAATACCAAGATTGCCGATATTGGCGATACTTATATCGGCCCAATGCGTGCGTATTCCAATAAGATCAAGTCACTTAAAGAGGTTAAGCAAGGCGATCAGATTTCCTTGCCAAACGATCCATCCAACGAAGGCCGCGCATTACAACTTTTGGCACAAAATAAGTTAATCACTTTGAAGAAAGGCGTTGCTTCACCAACGATCCGCGATATTACTTCAAACAAGCTTAACTTGAAATTCACGGAACTGGATGCCGCCCAAACAGCACGCTCATTGAACGATGTGGCCGTTGCGGTTGTCAACAATGATATTGCCGCAGCAGCTAATCTGAAACCGGCCAACGCGATTGCGGTTGAAAAGATTACGAGCCAATCCAAGCCGTGGGTGAACTTTATCGCTGCTAAGTCTTCTAAGGATAAGAACAATGCAACCTATAAGAAGATCGTTAAGGCCTATCAGACGAAGCGGACAGCTGAATTGTTGAAGAAAGTTTATAAAGGTTCTACATTACCGGCTTGGAACTATAAGTTTTAATTAGAAACGGGGACAATTATGTCAGATCAAGCAGTTGTGACTTTAAAAGATGTGGACGTCGAATTCCACGGTAAAAACCGTTCAGTCCATGCCGTTGACCATGTAAGCTTAACCGTCAACCGCGGCGACATTTATGGCATTGTCGGCTATTCAGGCGCCGGTAAGTCCACACTTGTTCGGACAATCAATTTACTGCAACGGCCAACTGGCGGCAGCATTCATGTATTAGGACAGGATATGCTTGCTTTAGCACCGGCAGAATTACGTAAGGAACGTAAACGGATTGGGATGATTTTCCAGCATTTTAATTTGATGAATAGCCGCACCATTGCCGATAATGTTGCGTTTCCGCTAAAAGGTATCAAGTCCAAGCAGGAGATTCAAAAGAAGGTTGCTGAGCTGTTAGACCTCGTTGGGTTGACAGATCGCGCCAATGCTTATCCGGCCCAATTATCCGGTGGTCAAAAGCAGCGCGTCGGTATTGCGCGGGCGCTTGCCTCTGATCCTGAGATTTTGATTTCAGATGAAGCGACGAGTGCGTTGGATCCTAAAACGACCAGTTCGATTCTGGAATTACTGCAGTCGCTGAACAAACGGCTGGGACTGACCATTGTTCTCATTACCCACCAGATGGAAGCGGTGAAGCAGATTTGTAATCGGGTCGCCGTGATGGATGCCGGCGCGATCATTGAGCGTGGTGACTTATTGCAAGTCTTTTCTGATCCTAAGCAACAGTTGACTAAAGATTTCATTGATACAACTTTGCAACTGGATCAGGCAATTGAGGCCGTTATGCAGCAGCCGGCAGTCAAGAATCTGGGTGCTAACGACCGGCTATTGCGCTTAACGTACGTAGGAGATTCTGCAGATAAGCCGCTGGTTGCCAAGTTGTTTGAAAGCTATCATGTGACCGCCAATATTTTGTTTGGTGATATTCAAATCCTGCAGGACACGCCTTTTGGTAATCTGATTGTGGTGTTATCAGGTGCTCAGACGGATGTTGACGCCGGGATTCATTATCTGGAACAACAGGATGTCAAGATTGAAGACATTCTTAAGAAGGAGGCCTAAGTAGATGGCACAATTTTTTACAAAATATTTTCCTAACGTTGTTCCCATCTGGTCCGGTGATGGCGGCGTAACTCAAGCCATTAACGAAACGCTGTATATGACTGCTTTAACCGCAATCGTGGCTGGTATCTTGGGAATTATCATCGGCATCTTGCTAGTTTTGACTGATGAAGGTGGGTTGCTTGCCAATCATCCGTTTTACTTTATTTTGGATAAATTGGTTAATATTTTCCGAGCGGTCCCTTTCATCATTTTGCTGGCGATTATGACGCCCGTGACCCGAGCAATTGTTGGTACGGGGATTGGGCCGACTGCGGCATTGGTACCTTTAATCGCCGGCACGACCCCGTTTTACGCGCGGCAGGTACAAAACGCGTTGTTAACGGTTGATCCAGGTGTGATTGAAGCGGCAGAGGCGATGGGTGTCTCGCCATTAGGAATTGTCTGGCGGGTTTATCTGCGTGAAGGACTTTCCGAATTGATTCGGGTTTCGGTCTTGACCATTATTTCCGTGATCGGCTTAACTGCAATGGCAGGCGCGGTCGGTGGCGGCGGCCTCGGGAACCTTGCTATCGCCGTGGGTTACCAACGTTATCAATATGATGTGATCATTGTATCTTTGATCTTCATCTTGGCATTGGTCTTCCTGGTTCAATTCATCGGCGACTTCTTTGCCCGCAAGAGTCATCATTAGAATTTAAGCTGATTTGGCAGCACTCTCGTTTGAGTGCTGCCTTTTCCTTTACACGCGTCCAAACAACCATGAACGATTAACTTTATAGAAAGCAAAAAAAGTTGCCGTGTTTGCCGGTATACTGTTTCTGACGTAAAATGACCCTATAACTAAAAGTCAAATCCATTCGGGGGTAACGTTGTGCATACACTTGAGATTAAAGATTTACATGTCAAAATTAAAGCTGAACCAGAGCATCCGGAGATTCTGACCGGCGTTAACTTAAAATTAGCAACCGGCGAGATTCATGCGATCATGGGGCCTAATGGTACGGGCAAGTCAACGCTAGCCGAAACGATTATGGGCAATCCTGCTTATGAGGTAACGCAAGGCGACATTTTGATTGACGGCCAATCGATTCTCGATCTTGCCGTGGATGAGCGTGCGCGAGCCGGATTGTTTCTTGGCATGCAGTATCCCCAAGAAATAGCGGGCGTTACAAATGCTGAATTCATTCGGGCGGCAATCAATGCGCGGCGCCCAGAAGATGACCAGATTCGCATTACTGACTTTTTGAACCAGTTGGATAAAACCATGGCAACGCTGGAAATGCCGGAGTCAATGGCGGATCGGTACCTGAATCAAGGCTTTTCCGGCGGTGAGAAGAAGCGTAACGAAATTCTGCAGCTGATGATGATTCACCCGCATTTTGGCCTGCTGGACGAGATCGATTCCGGGTTAGATATTGATGCGCTGCGGATTGTCGCAAAAGGCGTCAACTTGATGCGTGGTCCTGAGTTTGGCAGCATGATCATTACCCACTATCAACGCTTGCTCGATTATATTATTCCGGATGTGGTGCACGTGATGAAAGGTGGCCGGATCATCGAAAGCGGCGGCCCGGAGCTCGCTAAAGAACTGGAAAAGACCGGGTATGAACATCTTAAAGTAGGTGATCAGAATGGTTGAGACCACCACCTTACCAGCACCTAATCTGCCGAAATTCCCACTAGCACGTTATTTAAAAAATCAACCTGATGCCGTTGAGGATCGTGTGATTTTACATGCACCTCAAGACATTGCCTATGCTGCCGGCTCCAGTGAAGCGCAGCGATTTAATCCCAAAACGAGCCTTGATGCTTGGCTGTTGCAATCACCTCAAGGCGCAACGACTATCGATATTCCTGCCCATTTTGTTAGTGGGGACGATCCGATTGTCTTGACTGGTCCCAAGAACGCTGGTGGCTTGTTGTATGTTCATGTTGGCAAAGGGGCTAACGTCACCGTCCAGGAAAAGTGGGCTAGTGGCGGTCATGTGCTGGGTATTTGGTTAATGCTAGTGATTGAAGCTGATGCCCAGGTCAATTGGTTAAGCTATGATAGTTTCTCTGCGGATACCGTTTTGGTTAATCGCACCGCCACTTTGGCTGACAATGCTAAACTTAACTGGACATTAGCCGGTTTTTCGCATAACTCCGGCCTGAATCGGGTTGACGTCCGCTTATTAGGTCAAAATGCTGAAGCAACGGTTAATGTCGGTGTCTTGGCTTCAGGGAGTCAGCATGTCAGCTACACAACTTCTGTGACCAACGAAGGGCAGCACACAGTTGGCCATATTAACCAGCGCGGTGTCATTACCGGGAGTGCCCATTTGTTATTCAATGGGATTGGCCATATTGTCAAAGGTGCCCGGGGAAGCGATGCCCAGCAGGAAAATCGGGTACTGATGCTGTCGCCGCGTGCGGAAGGTGATGCCAATCCGATTTTGCTCATTGATGAAAATGACGTCACCGCGGGGCATGCTGCTTCGGTGACGCGCGTCAATGCTGATCAACTCTACTATTTAATGAGTCGCGGTCTTTCAGCAACGTTAGCCAAACGTCTCGTGATTCGCGGCTTTTTGGAAGGCGGTTTGGCTGAGATTGATGATCAGCGGCTGAAGAAAGAACTGTTTGCAACGATTGATCGAACGTTGGTGGCTGAAGATGCGTGAACAATTTCCTTTTTTTAAGGCTCATCCAGAATTGGTTTATTTAGATACTGCGGCGACCTCACAAAAACCGCAAGCCTTGTTGGATAGCCTGCAAAACTACTATATTAATGAAAATGCCAATGTACATCGCGGCCTTTATAAACTGGCTTATGATACGACCGAGGCCTATGAAGGAGTGCGGCAGGAAGTTGCGGATTTTCTGGGAGCTCAAAGTGCCGATGAAATCATCTTTACGCGTGGCACGACTGATAGCCTGAATCTGGTAGCGAGTGCATTCGGACCACATGCAGTTCCTGAAGGCGGACGGATTGTGGTTAGCGGTGCAGAACATCACAGTAACTTTATTCCGTGGCAGCAATTAGCCAAGCGTCAACATGCCAAGTTTGAAGTGACCCCCGTGTATCCTGATGGGGTGGTCGATGTGCCTGCCTTGCTTGCAGCGATTACGCCTGAGACCAATTTGGTTGCCATCGCCCAAGTGACAAATGTTGCCGGTGATACGCTACCGGTTGCGGCCATTGCCAAAAAGGCGCATGCAGTTGGTGCGGTGGTGGTGGTTGACGGTGCGCAGGCCGTGGCACATTTGCCCGTTGACGTGCAGACGTTAGGCGCGGATTTTTACGCTTTTTCCGGGCATAAAATTTATGGGCCGACCGGTATCGGGGTTCTTTATGGTCGCGCTGATCTTCTAGCCAAAATGCCGCCGATTCAGTTTGGCGGCGAAATGATTTCAGAAGTTCGCGATGATGTCAGCACTTGGGCAGAGGGGCCGATTAAATATGAGGCCGGAACCCCCAATATTGCCGGTGTGATCGGATTAGGAACAGCGCTGCACTGGTTTAAGCAAAATGTTGATGCGGCAGTATTAAAAACCGAACACGACCTGTCTGATCAGCTGCGTTCTGAGTTGGCAGCGATACCGGATGTCACGGTTTATGGCAATCAAGCGAGTCTGGCAACGGTGTCATTTAACTTGGCGGGCATTCATCCCCATGATCTGGCCACCTTTTTAGATGAGCAGCAGATTGCCGTTCGTGCCGGTCATCATTGCGCTCAACCGTTGATGGCACGATTAGGGGTTCCGGCAACCGTTCGCGCAAGCTTTGGCGTTTACAACAATGCTGATGATGTTGCTAAGTTAGTCGAAGCGGTTCGGGCGGCAAGGAGGTATTTCCATGGCGTTGACTAAACTGGATCAAATGTATCGTGCGGTCATTCTTGATGAGGCCCAACACCCGCGGCATCATGGTACGTTAACCGATTTCGATCATGAAATAACGGTCCGTAACCCTAGCTGTGGCGATGTTTTGCATTTGCAGATTCGCGAACAGGCCGGTCGGGTGGATGATGTTGCTTTTTCCGGTAGCGGCTGTACGATCTCGCAAGCAAGTGCCAGTTTGATGACGGAGCAGATTTTAGGGAAAACGCCTGCAGAAATTGAGCAGATGGTCGAGACTTTTTCTGACTTGATTATCAATGGTTCGGTGCCTGATGCGGAGATTCTGGGGGATGCTGCTGTTTTAAAGGGTGTCCATCAGTTTCCGGCGCGCATCAAATGTGCCACTTTAGCTTGGAAAGCAGCCGCGCAAGTTTTGACGCAGAGAGGTGAAACCGATGACTGAAACCAAAAACACTAAAAATAATGAAGTCGTTGCCGCGGATATCGACTTTTTACCGGATGAGAATCCAGCTGATTTCAAAGATGATATCAAGCCGGTTTACTCGACCGGGCGCGGTTTGACCGAAGACACGGTTCGGGCTATTTCCGCTGAAAAGCATGAGCCTGATTGGATGTTGGCATATCGGTTAAAGGCTTATGCCACTTACCGCAAACTGGCCATGCCTAACTTTGGACCGGATTTATCCGACTTGGATTTAGACAATATGCTGTATTTCCAAAAGGCTACTGATCGCACCTATCGTGACTGGGAAGACGTTCCTGATACCATCAAGAAAACTTTCGACCGTCTCGGGGTGCCACAAGCCGAGCGAAAATATCTAGCTGGGGCGAGTGCGCAATATGAATCCGAAGTGGTTTACCATAATATGCGGGATGAATTTGAAAAGCTTGGCATTATTTTCATGGATATGGATTCAGCCTTGAAGGAATATCCGGAATTGGTTCACGAATACTTCGGAAAATTGGTTAAACCTAGCGACAACAAGTTTGCGGCGCTCAACGGGGCAGTGTGGTCCGGCGGTAGTTTTATCTATGTGCCTAAGGGCGTGCAAACCGATGTTCCGATTCAAAGCTATTTTCGGATTAATGCCGAGAACACCGGCCAATTTGAACGCACGTTGATCATTGTTGAACCCGGCGCACATGTGAACTATGTCGAAGGCTGCACGGCGCCGAACTATTCAAGCGACAGTCTCCATGCCGCGGTGGTTGAAGTCTTTGTTAAAAACGATGCTTACTGTCGCTATACCACGATTCAAAACTGGAGCAAGAATGTTTTCTCGCTTGAAACGAAGCGGGCGCAAGCATTGGATAATGCCACGATGGAATGGGTTGATGGTAATCTCGGCAGTAAGACAACCATGAAGTATCCCAGCGTTTACTTGGATGGTAAAGGCGCGCACGGCACCATGTTGAGCATTGCGGTCGCCGGTGAAGGAGTCGATCAGGATAATGGCGCGCGCATGATTCACAATGCCCCTAATACCAGTAGTTCGATTGTGTCCAAGTCGATTGCCAAAGATGGCGGCGCGGTGGATTATCGCGGCACCGTGCGTTTCACCAAGAAAGCCGACAACGCCTTTTGCCACGTTGAATGCGACACCATTTTAATGGACGAAAAGAGCTCCAGCGATACGATCCCATACAATGAGATTCACAATTCAACCGTTTCAATGGAACATGAAGCTAAGGTTTCAAAGGTTTCCGAAGAACAGCTGTATTATTTAATGAGCCGCGGCATTTCTGAAGCCAAAGCAACCGAAATGATTATTATGGGCTTTGTTGAACCTTTTACCAAAGAATTGCCAATGGAATACGCGGTTGAACTTAATCGCTTGATCGGCATGGAGATGGATGGGTCTGTCGGGTGATGCTTTGGTGGCGCGGTTTCTCAGACTTTCAGGTCACCTTCCAGGTCTTTCAGGTATCTGGCAAAAACAGCTAAGTGCAAGTTTTTAAGATGTATTTATCAGTCAAATATCAATGTAGCCTCATTTGCGGATGGAGCTACAGTGATGTTTGGCTTTTTTTTGCATAAAATATTAGGCAAGCCTAATTTTTTGGGCTATGATAGATGCGGCACCAAAAATGATTCTATTGAGGGGGCTGCAGATGGATAACTACGACAAGGCAAGAAAGGTCTTGCAATCAATGGCGTTGTCCAAAATTGCGCAGGAAACAGGCATCAGTATCGGTCAGATCTGGCATTACCGGGATCGCTATGAGGGCATTCAAAAGGCGCCACCGGCATATGTTGAGCGAATCGCAAGCTTGTATCGAAAAAAACGGGTCTAGTTGGGGCATACGCTGGTCCGGATACGAAAGGGGAGACTTTCGTAAGATCGGTTGGACTGATTGAAAAGTCCGGCACTTTGAGTGTGGTGACTGATCAGTCTTGATAGGTTGACAACGTCGATAAGGCTCAATGACTCAGCAAAGTGGGTCATTGAGCCTTGTCGACGTTTTTGCAGGTTTAATGATGACCATGGTTGGATACTGATGCGATTTAGCAGGCTGGCTCACGTTATGTGGGGGTGCTACAATGAATGAATGTATGAATACTCACCTTAAGCTAAAGAATGCGGCTGGGGTCGGGTAGCAATGTAGCTGGATTAATAGGAGGCGGATGATGGCTGAGGACTTGGAGCATTTCATCAAGGCGATGGCGCTGGGGATTCCAACCATTAAACCGGATGAGAAGCGAGCATTTTTGGGGAATTTTCGCGAACGGGTGGCGATGGCAGTGACGATTCGACAACTGCGCGATGCCCAGATCACCGCAATGCTTGATTCAGTCTTGAAGCGTTACCCCGGTTACCGAATATTTTTAAACGGTCGGATGGGTGAGAGTTTGGTGAATCAGTATATGATGCAGGCGCTGGCACATCAGTATCCGTTTACGATCATGAATCAGCCCGGTATGCGCGTGACCAAACGGGTATTGCCGACAGACTTTGGATGGGTATTGGCGCATCCGACCCAGAAAATAAGTCGGCCGATTTTGTTATAAGTAACATCCTAATCATGATTACTGCTTAAACAGCTAAGGATTTTTTAGAGGAGGATCATTTTGACGCAACTTGATACCATTCAAACCACCGTGCAACAGTTGCGGATTTCGTTGAATCAAGGCAAGATCTTCGCGACTTTACCGGACATGCTGGGCAAAGTCATCACTAGCATCGCGACTGAGCCAAAAACGAGTCTGAAAATTCCCTGGGATGATAAAACGGCTGTCGCCAGAATTCGGGCCATTCAAAAGCGGGTTAAACAAACCAGCGATCCAAGTGTGACCGATGATGAAATTGCTTTTTTGGTCGCACACTTAGCCAGTACCAATCCGGCTGTTCGCGATAAAGGCGTGTTTTTCCTGTTTAACGATTTGTTTCAGGCTGAGGCGTTCACGAATGAACAAGTTAAGGCACTTTTTAAGCGCTTGCAGGCACCCGATATTTTGTTCAGCCACATCTTTGAACCGGAAAATGACGCGATTTTTCTGCGGAGTTTTGCCGTTATGATTCTCAGTGGGATGATCTACGCGGATCAGAATCGTTACCATATTCTTAGCAAAAATGATTATTTGAGCACCGTGCAAAATATCGGTACTTATATTTTGCTGGAGAAAGATGGTCGCGGTTATGTTCCGAATAAAGGCTGGGCGCATGCTTTTACCCATATCGGGAATATGCTTGAGGAATTGAGCCAAGTGCCGGTTCTTCCGCGTTCAGAAAAGGTCTTTTTGATGGCTGCCGTTGTTGAGGCGTGGCGACGGGTCGAAACCCCGTTGATTTTTGGGGAAGATCATCGGCTGGCGCTTTATTTCAGTAGCTTAACCAACGTCAATCAGTTTTATAGTGAGACCTTTTTGATGTGTCTGAAAAATTGGCAACACACGCTGGTCAATGTGCGGCCACAGGAATCATACCGTTTTTGGGTACAATGGTATAATCGCAATCGCTTGTTGCAGGCATTAACGTTGCGCGCTGATTTACCACAGCCGATTGCGGATTATATTCAACAGATTGTTGATCTTTTTTGAGCGTTCGAAGCGCCAGATCATTAAGATATTTATTTTTGATATTAATCGGCGTTGCAGCTGACGTTCGCTGATATAAGCTGGTTCCGAATGATTAAAACTGTGATAACGCGGTTTTGAATCGGTTTTTTATTAGAATGGCGTGTGTTGCAACGGCATAATTAGGTTGACGTGATACTTGACGAAGCACAGGTGAACCATCCTGCACTAAATGCAGATCAGAAAATTATTTACCACGTTAAAAAAGGCAGATCAAGGTATACGTAGTCGTTGCCCAGGTGAAGATGCTTTCGAAAGGCAAATGGTTAAAAGCATGCGATCATTCAACTGATACTTGAGTACTATGGGTTAAGGCCTAAATGAGATTAAAACCGAGCTGATGAACGTATTAGCTAACTTTTAACAATTTAAAGATGGCTGACCAATAAAAATAGTTATAAATGATTATAAGTGAGTAGATATTATAGTATATTAGTTTTAACGTTGTGAGCCTTTTCATTATCAAAGCTCAAAATTTAAAAAATTTTTTTACAAAAATAGAATAAATATCGGTTGTTATTATTAGCTTTTAAAACCAGTTATCCGTATAATTGACACTAGGTTAAGGGGGAGATCCCGCCGATTTCTATGTTGATATGTAAGAAGGAACACTGGGGAGTGATAAGTGTGCGAAAGGAGCAGCAAACGCTACGGATTTTGGGGGATAAAGTCCGCTACTATCGTAAGTTGAAAGGCCTATCTCAGGCGGAACTGGCAGCAAATATCTGTACGCAAGCTACCATTAGCCTCATTGAGAAGCGGAACAAAGTACCAAGCATGAATATTCTGATGCGGCTTATTAGTCGACTGGGTATTCAACTCGATGATATTGTCGTTGAGCATCATGATCGGGCTCAACAAATGCTTAATGCGATTGATTATCAGATTCACCATCACCAATATGCAATCGCTGCAGACAATCTGAGCAAAATTCGGTTCGAAAAGATTAAGAATGAAGACGATCAGAAACGGTATTACTACTACCAAGGTATTGTTGAGTTATTCAAGAACAATGCCCCTGATGAATCCATCTACTTTTTTGGTCGGGTCTTAAGCCCGCTTGTTAATTCGGAACGGGATTTATACGGTATTCTAGCCACGCTTGGCTTAGGCTTAGCATATGCGGACAAGCATACCTTTGATCGTTCGCGGGTCTATATTGATCAAGCGCTACGAATGTTGAAGCATGTACCATTGTCCGACAGCAAATATCTCGATATTGAGTTGACGATTTATTGGCATATTGCCCGCGTTTACTATGAGTTAAGTGACTTCAAGGCCGTTTTGAAGTATGCCGATCATGGGATTCGCGAAGCAGTTAAGCACGATAAACTGTTTTTGCTTGACGAACTGTTTACCCTAAAAGCTCGTGCCATGAAACTACTGGGCGATCCACAGGCAGATAAGATTTACCAAATCGCGATTGCCTTTGCTGAAGTCAGCGGTTCAACAACATTAGCTGCTGGGTTAAGTGCAGAGATGGCAGCGCAGAAGCCCAATATTGAAACTGCATAATCCGGTTATGCGGTGATGTTTAAAAATACCTGAGATAGTCGTCTTGCAGCATCGTTGCTGCAGCTGACGACATTCTCAGGTATTTTTTGGTGCGGTCCGGCATCTTTGCCGAGGCGCAAGATGACATGATTAACTTACAAAAGTAGTTCGTTCTTGATTAAAACATTTATATGATGAAGTCGTTGATTTAACTAATCATTTGGTTCGTGTGGGGTAGGCTTTTTTGTACTTGCTAGAGCCGGCTTGTTTGATAAATCGGTCCGAACCACCAGGACGTCGCATAAGGCGTTTCGGGTGACATATTCGGTTACCGAACCAATAAGCAGACGTTCAACGGCATTTAACCCTGTAGCCCCAATCATAATGAGATCAATATTCTTAGCTTTGGGGATGTCGCGGGCGATGATTGTTTTTGGCGCGCCGTACTCAATACTGAAACTGACCTTTTCTAGTCCCGCTTTTTTGGCCTGATCGACGTAACCTTCCATGGTGGTCTTGGCATTTTCCGTAACTTGTTCAACCATTGCGGAATCAAAACTCGAAACATTTTGAAACGCTCGGGTATCAACAATATGAATGAGAATTAGTTCTGCTTGATTTCGTTTTGCAACGGCAACTGCTTTTTTGAACGCTAGCTCGGCTTCATATGAGCCATCGATCGCAACCAAAATATGTTGATATTGTTGTAACATTCCTCATCACCTCTACCTTCATTGTACTTGATTCCATCATGAAATTAAATGAAAAGCGTTTCACAACTTGATCTGGGTAAGACTGATAAAAATGAAAATGGTGGCCAGAAAAGCCCCACTGACCAGAATCACCAGATTTGCCCAAGTTGGGAAGGCTAATCCTCCAATAATGGCAAAGACACCGACCACCGTAAAAAGAACCGTAAAGATCTTCAAAAAACGGGTAAGGGCTGGGGCTGGTTTTTTGATCATTAAAAAGTTTTGGTTGCGGTGACGCCATGTATAGGCGGCTAAGGCAAATACGAAAAGCGCATAGATGCTCATTAAAATGAGTGTCACGGGTAAAATCCCTCCTAGCTGTTTGGTTCTATTATGCCACAGTGAGTGGGAGTGCTGGTGGAGATTTTTGTGGTGAAGTGTTTGGGTGTGGGTGGTTAAGTTTTGATACATGAGCACCTGTTTACGCCCATAACGCGTTCGCCGGCGCAGGAGTCTGCGTGTAAGGACCTGAGGCGCAATGGTCAAAGTGCGGTCATCACGTCTGAGGCCACTTGAGCTCTGGTTTACGCCCATAACGCGTTCGCCAGCCCAGAAACCTGCACATAAGGACCTTGGACGCAATGACCAAAACCCGGTCATTACGTCTGAAGCCGCTTGAGCTCTGGTTTACGCCCATAACGCGCTCCCCGGCGCAGAAACCTGCGTGTAAGGACCTCAGACGCAATGGCCAAAGCCCGGCCATCACGTCTGAGGCCACTTACACTCCGGTTTCTAACCGCGCCGGCTCGCGCTCACCACAAAAAAAGCCGGCGCTTGGCCGGCCAAAAACATGATTGGTTTTTATGAAAGACTAACTGGTGCCGTTTTCTTCCCGGATCGTTGAAACCCGCTGCTAGCTATGTGGGCCCAGACGCCAAGGACATTAGCCGCTAAGTGAAATAGCAGCACCGTCCATGACTCTTCCGGTCCCAAGGTCTCGATACTGTTCGGTCAACTGATAGTTAAGGAAGCGCGAACACCTTAGAACTTTCACCGTTATAGTAGCACGAGAACGACCATTCGTGCAAGCGAAACCGCTTTCGTTACTTTTTCTTCACCTTTTGGGCTTCGTGTTGCCAGCTTTTAAGTTGTTGTTGACGTTGGGCAAGTGCAGCTTCATAGCGACCCGTTGTCTTGGGCTGATAGTATTGTTTATTTTTGAGGTTATCCGGCAGGTATTGTTGTGCCACCCAGCCGTTGGGATAGTTGTGGGGTAGTTTGTATCCTTGCCCGTGGCCCAATTGTTTGGCCCCGCGATAATGTGCATCGCGTAAGTCATCAGGAATCTGACCAGCTTGTCCACTTTCGACGTCAGCTAGTGCCGCATCGATTGCTTTGATGCCAGAGTTGCTTTTTGGTGCCAGACAAAGATCAATGACGGCATCGGCGAGTGGAATCCGTCCTTCTGGTAGACCCAAGCGTTCCGCACTTTGAATCGCGGTTAGTGTTCGACTGGCCGTGGTTGGGTTGGCTAAACCGATGTCTTCATACGCAATGACTAATAGTCGACGCGTAATGCTATTTAAATCACCGATCGCAATTAAACGTGCCAGATAATGCAACGCGGCATTGACATCAGAACCGCGGATGGATTTTTGAAAAGCCGAGATGATGTCATAATGAGCGTCACCATTTGTATCACCGGAAATGGCTGGTTTTTGAAGGCTTTGCTGAATGGTTGTTAAATCAATTGTGATCGTTCCGTCACTTTTAGCAGGCGTAGAGAGTACCGCGAGCTCAAGACCATTGAGCGCCGCCCGTAAATCACCATTAGTGGTGTGGGTCAGGTAATCGCGTGCTTCTGGCGTTAAATCAACTTGATACTTACCTAGTCCGCGTTTGTTATCTGCAAGGGCGCGGTCAATGGCGGTTGAAATATCGGTTGGGGTTAGTGGCTTGACTTGAAAAATCTGAGTTCTGCTGCGAATGGCCGGTTGGATGTTCATATACGGATTTTCGGTCGTGGCCCCAATGAGAACGATGCGCCCACTTTCTAATAGTGGTAATAGAAAATCCTGCTTGGTTTTGTCCAATCGATGAATTTCATCGAGCAACAGAATCACGGTTCCGCTCATCTTGGCTTCTTCGGCAACAATTTGCAGATCTTTTTTGGTATCGGTAGCGGCATTTAAGATTCGAAACGCATATTTTGTGCTGCCGGCAATGGCACTGGCAATACTCGTCTTACCAGTACCGGGCGGACCATAAAGAATCATAGAACTCAAACGATGCGCACTAACCATGCGGCGAATAATTCGTCCGGGACCAACAAGCTCTTGTTGACCGACAACTTCGTCTAGATTTTGAGGACGCATGCGAAAAGCAAGCGGTTGCTGCAAAAAGATCCCTCCTAAAGAAAGTGAGCGTGAGCAGGAGCGCTTAGCAATCGGAGTGTAAGCGGCCTCAAGCCTAAATGGCCGGGCTTTGGCCATTTAGGCTTGAGGTCCTTACACGTAGATTGCTGCGACTGCGAACGCGTTATAGAAAGTGAGCGTGAGCCGAGTCTACGTCGACGAGCACCTCATGCGGTCACCTGATACATTAAAAAATCATATTTTAAAATTCGGCTGCTTGCAGTTCTAACAGTCAAAAAATGCTGCACCCTTACAAGCATGCTGTTAAACCCGCCGGCTGCGTGTTAATCTAATTTTAAATCATCAATTAAAGGAATGACACATTGTGAATCATTATTGGCAACTGATTCGAAAAGAACATTTGTTTGGCTTGGCCGCTCAGACGCGAATGGGTGTGATTCGAACTGTCAAACCCATTCTGCCGGCAGAAACCAACTTACCGCAGTGGCCGCAACGTAGCCGCCATGCTTTGGTTCAGCCACTTTCTGCTTCAGTGTTGCAAATCGTAACCCCATTACTAGACGATTTTCCTGCCGTTATTGACCAGTTACGGGCTGGGCTAAGTCGAATTTGGACGGCATTACCGGAAGCAGGGCACTTATCGGCTTTTACCGCGGAAAAAGTGAACCAGCAAACGGTCCGGATAGTTTTACCGGAAACACTATTTGAACGGTTGTACACAGCAGAGAATTTTCAGGGCCATGGTCCGGAATATGTTGCCTATCGTAATGAAGTTTATCAGTTGGTAGCAGACGGGTTAACGCGGCAGTTGCCATTGTTGACTTACTTGTTTTCTGCTTCTCCAGCTGACGGTCACCGCGCATTTTGGCCGTCACCGGATCAGGAACGGCAACTGGTTCAAAAAGTGACGGATCCAGACCACTTGGATCGAATTCTTGCGCTGGACGTTGTGGTGGAGCTTGATCCGTACGCTGCTAGCGGGATCACGACCCAAATGCTGACATTCTTGCGTGATAGCTGCTGGTTTGCGCTAAGTCAACCGGCCATTCCGGTTGCCGCGGCAAGTGAAGTACGCCGGCATGCTGTCATGCAGGCGCGGACAATTGCCCAGATGGCACCTGATGCCAAAGTCGCCGAGCTGCCGGCAATGCTGGATGCGATGGCGACATGGTTAAATCATGTTGGCATTGATGCGCAACAAAAACAAGCTTTTGAATTGATGCAGACGCGATTAGTGAAGCCGGAAACGAGCCTTGCCAGTCAAGTTCTTGCAACGTTTCATGACCAAACAGCTGCGGATGAGTCATTGAGTCGGCAAGCACAGGCGGACTTAACCAGTACCAATGAGTTGCCGGGGATGACAGATTTATCGGAAAACACCCAGACATTGTTACAAGCTGCTATGGATGGGGGGTATCAGTTCACGATACTGGATCGTCAACAGAATCTGGTGCAAATTGCCACGGATACCCAGACACAAGTCATTGCAGACGGCGTTGTTACCAACTATACGCCAGCCAATGCCATGATCGTTGCCACCCATCGGCACACAGCCAAACAGTTGCTGGCCGCAGCAGGAATACCAGTTGCACGTGGGGCTAAGTTTACTAAATGGCCGGATGCCAAAGCAGCTTTTGAGCACAGCTTTGCGCATAAAAGTATTGTGGTGAAACCCGAGGCACGCAGCCAAGGCGAAGCGGTTGAGCAGTTTTCGATACCACCGACTGAAAAGCAGTTTGACCGAGCCTTTCATGAAGCCAATCGCCATCATGGGGTGCTCATTGAAATGATGGCACGCGGCACGACCTACCATTTTACCATCATCGGGCAACAAGTGCTCAGCGTTTTGGAAACAGCAGCAGCTAATGTTGTAGGCGATGGGCGCAAAGCCATTAAGGAATTGATCGCCTTGAAAAATGGTCACCGCGCGACTTCCCGGCAATTGCAGCTTGATGCTAGCGCGCGCCGTCAGTTAAAGGCACAAGCGTTGACACCTGAGACTGTGCTTCAACGCGGGCAGCAGGTTTTCTTAACCACTGCCGCGCATCCGCAAACCGGTGGCGATTTGTATGACGTGACGGACGAGATTGATGACAGTTACAAGCAACTGGCGCTAAAAGCTGCCGCCACACTTGATTTGCCGGTAGCAGCTGTCGACATTGTGATTGATAATCTGTATGCACCATATGATCCGGAGGCAGATGGGCAGGCGAACGTAATTAGTGTCAATCCGGTACCGGATCTCGCTGCGCCTTTGCACCTGGACATGGGCGAATCACGCGCACTTGCCCCGGCATTGCTAAACTGGCTGTTTGCTGTGAGATAAGTAAACGAGGTCATATTAAAACCGACCTCAGCGTGGTAAATTTGCTCTAAGGTCGGTTGGGTTACACCGTTCATGATCATGCTTCTGCGCGTTACGGGCACGATGCTGACATTTAGGTGCGGTCACATTCCATTATATTTGTTAAGTTGCGCCAAATGTCTTTAGCGGTTGCTTAAATAAGTCAAAACCACTTTTTCTTAGGCTTTTCTTGCGTGTCATCAAGTGGCGGCAATGTGATGTTAGCCTGATTGATGGCAGTGGCTGCCACAATAAGCAGCCCAGGCGCGGTATCGGCAGTTTGGGCCGTTTCGTTAGCAACCAATGTAAATGGCACATTGGCATCGGTGAGGAGCTTCATGTAAGGACCGGTAATGGCATTATCAAGTTTGCCGTTGAGTAGGGCTTTATAGTTGCGGTCATGGAAATCTTTTAAAAATGGGGCAACCTGATGATGTCGTTTGGGATCAGCCAGTTCCTGATTGCTGATACATAAAGCGACCCGTTCACGTAACGAGCCCATGTACTTGCGGCGTTCGTCGGGTTTGGTTTGCGGTGGGCCGTATAATGCACTGTTGAGATGTTCCTGCATATTGTCTTCTGCCATGATGAAAAGCCTCCTTATGATTGGTTTGATCAATTAAAGATATAACGATCCCTGGTGAACCGTCTTGTTGTGTGAACGCGAGTCGTAAAGTTGAAACCTGACAACGCGTTACAATATGACCTCATTGTAACATGTTCTAGCGTAAAGAAAGGAATGACGAAAGGGTGTTTACAAGTGACGACTTTGCAGTTTTTGCTGCGCCAACGCTAAGTGCGCGGATGGCCTTGATTCGGCAACAGTTGGATCCGAAGTTTACGCAAGCCGCGCAGAGCATTGTGCCATTGTTGCAGACGCCGAACCAACCAATTTTTGCCCATATTGCCCAACATCGGCGTCGGCATAAGAACCCGCCGCCAAACACCTGGGTAGCCTTTTCCACGAGTCGCCGCGGCTATAAAATGTTGCCGCATCTGGCGTTAGGTTTTTGGGATGATCGCCTGTTTTTGTGGCTGTCCTGTTTGCGCGAAAGTAAACCTGTACCGAATGATTTTTCAGGTATCACTGATGTTATTTCGACATTACCTGACAGTTGGTTACTGGCTAGTGAGCATACATCTAAGGCAACCGTGCCGTTAACCGCTGCGTCATTGGCACAGACGATTGAACGATTTGAGACCGTAAAAAGTGCGGAATTTCTGGTTGGCTGGGTTTATCTGGCAAGCGACCCGCTTTGGCAAATACCTGATAAGCTATGGTTAGACATACAACAGCGGGTGCGAACCTTAGCGCCGGTATTTGCGCGGTTAGTTCAAAATACTGCCGCTGTCCGGTAAGCATAACTACTTGTCATGATTTCGATTCTTGATGTGATTTCAAAAAAAGCTGATAAAAACTTAGCAGTGAAAACATCAGGGTGGTAAAATCACACTGATTAAGAAACGGGTTGTCGGCTTGAACGACTGAAAACTTCGACTTCGGTCATCATAAAGGAGAAAACTATGCCAGATGTACGTTTTCACAGCGTCTTTGATATTATTGGACCGGTTATGGTGGGGCCTAGTAGCTCACATACAGCCGGGGCAGCGCGGATCGGTAAAGTCGTGCGCGATATTTTTGGCGAAACCCCGGAGACGATTACGATTTACCTTTACGAATCATTTGCCAAAACCTATCGCGGTCATGGTACCGATGTGGCGCTAGTAGCAGGGCTGTTGGGGATGGCACCCGATGATCCGCGGTTGCCGGAATCGCTGAAGCTGGCCTATGACCAAGGGATTAAAGTGAGTTTTGTGCCGAAAAGCGATAAGGTTGATCATCCTAACACGGCACATATTGTCTTGCAAGCCGGTGATCACCGGTTAGCGGTCACCGGGGTTTCCATTGGTGGCGGGAATATTCAGATCACGGAAATCAATGGGTTTAAGATATCGTTGAGCATGGGTCAGCCGACTTATATCACCATTCATGACGATGTACCGGGGATGATTGCACAGGTCACCAAGATTTTCTCCGATGCCGGCATTAATATCGGGACAATGACGGTGACCCGCACCGCTAAAGGGGAACAGGCAATTATGATCATTGAAACGGATGATTATCATGATGATATTTTGGCCAAATTGAAATTATTACCGCATATGCGCAATGTCACTTACTTTGAGTGATGACGCGCTAACAACTGGTTACGAACTGGCTAATAAAGGAGCTTATCATGTTTTATACCGTTAAAGAACTTGTAGAACAAAGTCATGCCTTCTCCTCGGTTGCCGAACTCATGGTGCATACGGAAGTCGAAAACTCAACGCGGACTGAAGCACAGATCCGTCATTTAATGAGCCGTAATCTGGAAGTGATGGAACGCTCGGTTAAGGAAGGCATTGCCGGGGTCAAAAGTGTCACCGGGTTAACCGGCGGCGAGGCCAAAAAGCTGAACCATTATATTGCTGATGACCGGTTCATGAGCGGTAAACCGATCATGGAGGCTGTTCGCAATGCAGTGGCAGTTAATGAAGTGAACGCTAAAATGGGGCTGATTTGTGCGACGCCGACTGCGGGATCGGCAGGAGTTCTGGCCGGTGTTTTGTTGGCGATGCGTGATCGCCTGCACCTGACGCATGATCAGCAGCTTGATTTTCTTTTTACCGCTGGGGCGTTTGGCTTGGTCATTGCAAATAATGCCGGGATTGCCGGAGCAGAAGGCGGGTGCCAGGAAGAAGTTGGCTCGGCCAGTGCGATGGCTGCGGCGGCGTTGGTTTGTGCTAATGGCGGCAGTGCCGAACAGGCAGCCACCGCCGTTGCGATTACGTTGCAAAACATGCTGGGGTTGGTTTGTGACCCAGTTGCCGGCTTGGTGGAGGTTCCGTGTGTGAAGCGAAATGCATTGGGAGCAAGTCAAGCCATGATTTCCGCTGACATGGCATTGGCCGGTTGCATCAGTGTGATTCCGGCCGATGAGGTGATTGAAGCGGTTAATCGCGTCGGCATGCAGTTGCCAGCAACATTGCGGGAAACCGGTGAGGGCGGCCTAGCAACGACACCAACTGGCTTACGGCTGAAAGAACAAATCTTCGGCAAAAAGTAATTGTGATTCAATGACGGCACGACAGATTTTTACCCGGCATGAGTTTTATTTAAACGGCGTTACTGGCAACAAGGCATTTGGAAAGGGTCAATCGTGATTAATTTATATATTATTCGACATGGTGAAACAGCAGGCAATGTGCGCCGCTTAATTCAAGGCGTGACGAATTCACACTTGAATGCGCGCGGGCGTAAACAGGCATTTGCTTTAGGTGTTGGTTTGCGCACGAGTGGTTTGAAGGTAGAGCGTATAGTGGCAAGTGATCTCATTCGCGCGCAGGAAACCGCCCAGCAGATCTTATTAGGGATGCAAAAAAAGTTGCCAGTTGAAACTGACAGCGGTCTACGTGAACAAAATGATGGCATTTTTGAAGGCCGTGAACTGGAAGATGTTTCCCAGGAAGTTTTTCAGGTTCCAGATTATCATCAGCTGGTCACCAGTGGCAAAGTGCCGATTGAAGCGATTGCGGACGGGTTTCATGCCGCCGATACCACGAATCAGGCGGAAGACAGTCAACAAGTTATTGCCCGCTATGATTTTGCCTTGCGTCGGATTGTTGCAGCGGCGGAAACAGCCGGCCAGTCCAATGTACTCGTCGTGAGTCACGGCACGGCTAGCTTGTTATGGTTACGTGCACATGGAGGCGTTTTGCCCAATCGTACTGAACTAACCAATGCCAGTGTTAGCAAGGTGACCTACCAAGATGGCCGGTTTAAAGTCGCCTGGTTGGATAATACGAGTTTTCGCGATCAGGGTTTGAAGGAAGCCTGGACCCACGATGCTTGAAAAGAAACGTCTGCTTAGTCACATCATCAAGTAGGCGTTTTTTTTGCGCCTGTGAGTGCTGGTGAACGGAAAATCAAGTCATTTTTTGCGGATACCCTGTTATTTTCGAAAAGATTGTGCACTATCTAAATCGGCCGTGCGCGCGTATACTTAAGGTGAATTTTGAAGTGGAGGCGGTGGATGATGAAGCTGACAGTCGAAGCTTATCTTGCCAAGTTGACCAATTTACTATTAGCGCCAGGCACGCGTGCGTTTGAGCGCCAACAGTTAGTGCGGGCCAAACAGCAGGTGGAAGGCGGCGCTTCTGTCGGGGCGAGCTGGGATCAACTAAAAGCAAGCTTGCGACCCTTGGCGATTCGCGATAACCTGACGCCGGATGTAGCCGATTTTTATCGGGCGCAGACAGGTGATTCTGAAGGTGCGCAAACAACGGATATTAGTGCACATTTTCAGCATGATCTGGCTTATCAGGAGCGGGCCATTTTTGCTGGTGGCTGTTTCTGGTGCATGGTTGAGCCATTTGTTGATCAGCCCGGTATTCAATCAGTCATTTCTGGTTACACAGGTGGGGACGTACCCAATCCGACATATGAGCAAGTCATCAGTGACCAGACTGGCCATGTCGAAGCAGTGGAGATTATTTTCGATACGCGGCGGATTCGCTATCAGGAATTGGTTGACTTGTATTTTCAATTAACGGATCCAACCGATGCATTGGGGCAATTTCAAGATCGCGGTGGTCATTATCGCCCTGTCATTTTCGTTGCCGGACCGAGCCAACGTCAAATTGCTGAAGCTGCTAAAGCTAAGGTGGCGGCTTCCGGGCGTTATGTGCGGCCGATTGTGACGGCCATTGAACCTGCTGCCACTTTCTGGCCTGCAGAAAATTATCATCAGGACTTTTACAAAAAGAATCCGCAACGTTACCAGTTGGTTGAAAAAACCCGCCAGCAATTTCTTAAGTTTCAGCATGCGCAAGGTGATTTGCGGGTGTTGCTGAAACGCCGTAAAGCTAAGTAGCTTGGCCGAGGGGATGATGACATGCAAAAACCTAAACGTCATTGGAGCGAGCGTGATATGCCTAATCTTGCGGGTAAGGTTGCCGTGGTGACCGGCGGAACAAGCGGGGTTGGCCTAGCCATGAGCGCAGCGTTATTGCGACATGGCGCGGCGGTGACGATTGTAGGTAAAAATAAATCCAAAGGCGAGCTGGCGGTTGTGAAGTTAAAGCAACAGACGAAGCGGCAAGCCATTACCTTCATGGCCGCGGATCTTAGTGAGCAACAAGCGGTTAACCGGCTGGCAGATCGCCTTTTGCAGGTGCTGCCGCATTTAGATATTTTGATCAATAATGCCGGGGTTATGATGCCGGCTAAGCGAATCGCGACGGCTGACGGCGTTGAATTGACTTGGGCGGTGAACTATTTTTCCGGATTTATGCTCACGCTGCGGCTGGCGGGATTACTAGAGAAAGCACCGGCAGCTCGGGTGGTCAATGTTGCGTCAATTGCAATGGGCAACCCGCAGCTGACGTTTAACCAGTTTGATGGCCACAACTATCGACCATGGCATTTTTATATCACGTCCAAGTTGGCTCAAGCCATGATGGCGGTCAAACTCAACCAGCTTTTTCAAGCAGCTGGACACTCGGTCATGGTGAATGCGTCCAGCCCGGGACTGGCGGCAACCAGTCTTAAGGTGATTCAATCGAAAGCAACGGCCTGGCCCATGCGACTGGCAGCAGTGAGTTTTCGGGTGCTGCCTTGGATGCGCCAATCCCCGCAGCAAGCAGCCTTACCCGCACTCTATGCCGCAACCGCACCTCGAGCAGAAGGCGGGGTTATTTATGCTCCGGCATTATGGCACGGTCTGCGCGGGTATCCCGGCTTATCGGCATGGAATCAGCGACCGGAACTTCATGATCAAGCTTTGTTGGACCGTCTTTATCGTGCTTCACGCCAGGTGACAGGTATTTAGCCTGTACTCGAAATGTTCACGCAGATGTTGGGGCTGGGTTTTTTTCAACAATTCTGATTTGACCGCTATGAAAAGGGTTTCTTAATATTAGCACATGTTGTGGTGATCGCTCCTATTACCACCGATATATTGTATATTCAAGACTTACATTTCAGATTTTCTTGCGGCATAATAAAAACGGTTGTTGTCGTACAACGAAAACTGAAACTTAAGGGAGTCTTGTTTTGTGCAAACGTCTGGGAATTATTTTAGTTGGTTGCTGCATCAGTTAAAAGGATGGCCGCAACAGAATTATTATTTATTTTGGTTTGCCTTTGGGTGTCAGCTGATGACGTTGGTGGATGCAAAAATTACTGCTGTTACCGTTATTACCTTTATTGGCACAACCTTAGGGGTACTTTGTGTGCTGGCAATTAACGCGACCAAGGCTGTCAATGGCTGGCTTGGGTTGCTGAGTGCGGCCTGCTTTATTTTTGTTGGTTATACCGCTCGTAATTACCTTTCCATGTTCGAACAGATTGCTTACGTGGTTACCTTGGATCTGCCGGTGTTAATTAGTGTGCGGACTTGGAATGATGATACCAAGAACCATCTGAAGACTTTCAACTTGCAGAAATGGGTGTTGTCTATTGGCTTCACCTTGGTGGTTTGGGCAGTCAGTGCGTACTTAATCGGTCAATTCACAAATGATCCTCGCCCAGTTTATGATGGTATGGCATTTGCAATTTCGTTAACAGGTGGCATTGTTTGCTTCTTGCGGTACAACAATCAATATTTCTGGTGGTTGTTCAGCGGGATTGCACAACTTATTTTATGGGCAGTCACCTTTGCGCAAGGCGATGCGAGCTTGGCAATGGCGATCAACTCCAGCATTTATGTCATCAATGATATCCTTGCGTTCACTGTGAGTCCTTGGTTCAATCGTGGGCGTAAGCAACTTGGTTTAAAGACACTTTAAATAGCACTTTTGCTATTGATGTGGTAATGTTTTAATTTGTTATAACCTAATTAAGCTAATTAAGGAGCGAGATTTGTGATCTACATTCTGGGCAGTATTGGTGCAGGAAAAACGTCTTTGACAAAAGTTTTGTCAGCGGATATGGAAGCACCTGCGTATTATGAAGATGTTGAAGGTAACGGGATGATTGCCAATATGCTGCAGAAGTTCTATGGTGCCGGCGCTGACAGTCGTAAACGAACTGGGGCCATGTTGCAGATTGCATTTTTGACCTTCCGTTATCAGCAATTGAAAAAAGCCGTGACGCAGGAAAATGCGATTATGGACTCATCACTGGAATCGGACTTTGTGATGGCGTCACAACTGCATAAACATGGCGAAATCGATGACATTGATTACAACGTCTATGTCACGTTGTCTCAGGAAATGCAAAGTAACGTCAATGGCAGTCCATGGAACGGGTTGCCGGATTTAGCCGTTTATCTCAAAATCGATCCGGATCATGAACTCGATGAAATTCAAAGTCGCGGTCGGGATATGGAAGACATTCGCCAAAAGCCGGAATTGGTCGCATATTATCAGCGCGTCAATGCTGCCTATCAAGATTGGGCAAAAGGTTACACGCGCTCATCCATGATTACCATTGACCGTGATCGGTATGATTTCATGCATTCCGCAGCGGATCGGGCGACAGTGCTTGATCAGATCGAGTCTAAGCTAGTTGATCTAGGCAAGCTATCACCCCAGACTTTTGAGGCGTTACAAGCCAAACATGCAGCCGGTCCAATTTCGAAGTTTGCATAATTTTGATGGTTGCCACCAAAAAGGTTCCAAGTAGCTATCCTGATTGGCAGGATCGTTAACTTAGAACCTTTTTGTTTGGCGCTCATCACCAGAATTCAAAAACAGGGTACTGAAATTGCACGGGGAAAGCTACAGAGGTACGTTTTAAGGTTTGGCAATCATTACCGCGTGTCTATGCTATGATTAAATAAAAATAGGAGTAGGCGTCATCCATGGCGTTTTGGCTTAGATGTGGTGAACTATTGAAGGAGGAAACCATTCGTGACGATTTATGATCAGCATATGCATACACTGTATTCATTTGATTCTGAAGCCCAGTTGCGGGATTATTTAGCGCAGACTCAGGCGCCTGTTGTCACCACTGAGCATCTTGAATTTGATAATCCTGATGATGGCGGGCGTGATGATCTGCCGGATTATGCCGGGATGAAACGAACACAAGCCGCTCTTGCTAGTCACTATCAAAACGAAATGTTACTTGGGATAGAGGCAGGCTACTTTGCGCCGGCAGAGGAACGATTACGCGATTATCTGGCCAATCACGACTTTGATTTGACGCTGTTGAGTTTTCATCATGACGGGCAGCATGATTACCTAGATGCGCAGCTGGCTGGATTACCGGCAAAACAGCAATTGGAAGATTACTTTACGCGGATGCTGGCTGGACTCAAACAGTTTCACGATGCGGATGTTCTCGCTCATTTTGATTATGGCTTGCGGCTCTTTGATATCACACCGGAGCAGTTGGAAGCATGGGGAAAGCCACTGCTGGATCAGATCTTTGCCATTGCAGTCGCGCATGATCTTGCATTGGAGTTAAACACCAAGTCGATGTATCGCTGGCAGAATGCGCCTTTGTATGACCAAGCCATCTCATGGTATCAGCAGGCAGGTGGCCATTTGTTCACGATTGGCAGTGATGCGCATGAAGGTCCGCATTATGAAGCCAACTTTAACCAGGCACTGGCCATGTTAAAGCGGCACGGCGTCAAAGAAATTGCAACTTATCGCCGCCATCATCGGACAATGGTGCCAATTGAGCCGCCTGTGGTTGATGCAGATAATGTTTATTGAAGGTTAACGCACTAAAAAGCCGTTTCCGCAGATGATGAGCGGAAACGGCTTTTGTTTACTTCAAATAAGCATAGACAAAGTTGAAACTGTTACCCGGGCTGGTTTTTAGATCGTGCATTTTTGGATTAACCATCCGCGCGGCAACGAGTTGATAAAGCGGAATCGCACCGGCTTGATTGACAAGTAGTTGTTCGGCTTGCGTCATGTCTTTAAACCGCGCCGTTGGATTGTTGGCATCAGCACCATTGGCCTTGGCCATGAGCTGGTCGTAATCGCTATTTTGCCATTGACCGTGGTTGTACTCACTGGTGCTGGTGAACAGATCCAGATACGTATTCGGATCAGGGTAATCTGCGCCCCAAGTACTTAACACCATGTCAAAATCACGCGTCGATGCCCGCTGTTGGCGATTCTTGGCCGGCACGCTGGCAATACTGATCTTCAAGCCAGGCAGATTTTCCTGAAGTGTTCCTTGAAGATACTCCTGGGTCGCCTTGACTGCATCAACGTCATCACCGAGAAGCTCAACATTAACATTCTTAATGCCGAGTTCCTTAAGCCCTTGATTCCAGAGCGTTTGGGCCTTTTTCTTGTTATATGTGGTGATTGTTTTTGTGCCCTTACCAACCGCAGTGGCAAAATCGGTTGAGCTGTCAGGCAATTGACTCAAGTCGGCCGGGGTGATGCCGCGTGCAACGATTGAGCCGTCAGCAAGAACGTTTTTAACAAAAGAATCGCGATTAATGGCCATTGAAATTGCCTGTCGGATCTTCGTGTTCTTAAACGCGGGCACTTTGTTTTCGTTTAGTTCCAGGAAATACGTGCGGGCGCGTTTGGTGGCGACATAACCGGTTTTACCTTTTTGTTGTGCGGCAAGTTGGCCGGTTAACGTGGCATCATCCAGTTTGCCAGTGTGGTAAAGGTCGAGTGCCGTATTGGTGTCTTTGACCACTTGAACATCGATTTGAGTCAGGTGAACATTCTTTTGATTCCAATAGCGGTTGTTTTTAACCTCGGTCCACTTGTCGCCGGTACCGGTCCAACCTTTGGATTTAAAGGCACCGTTTGAAAGGGTGTATTCGGACTTGGTGCCATATTTGTTGCCCCATTCCTGCACTTTTTTAGCGGGTTGCGGGAAGAATGCGACATTGTTTAGCAGGCTGTTGAAATAGGGAATCGGATGTTCCAACGTGACTTCCAGCGTCTTGCTGTTGATTGCTTTGACGCCAAGGGTCGCGGCCGGTTTTTTACCAGCGCGGATGTCGTCAGCATTCTTGATCCCGGAATACATATTGGCATGGGATGACTTAGTGGCCGGGTTGACCGTCCGCTGCCAGGCGAAAACGAAATCCTGTGCCGTGACCGGGGTGCCGTCACTCCACTTAGCATCGCGTAACGTAAAAGTATAAGTAAGCCCATTGTTAGTTGGCTTCACAATCTTGGTTGCCATTGCCGGCTGTAGTTTATGACCGTAATACTTGTACAGGCCATTCATGGTATCAATAATCGCCTGACCGGAAACGCCTTCCGATGCCTTACTTGGATCAAGCGTTTGCAACACATCTGATTCCATGCGGTGCCAGACCTGTTGTTTGCTCGAATTGGGACTCGATTGTTTGCCTTGCTGACCGCATGCAGCTAGAACAATTGTGAGTGTTACCGTGAGCATAACGAGCCATTTATGTTGTGTTTTCAAGTCTTGCCCCTCCAGTTAATAGACTGTTAATAGAATAACAATCTCCTTACAAAAAGCAAGCGTTTTAGCTCGAAAAAACCTCGTATTCAGCTGTTCTGAAGTGGGTCTCGGATAAGGAGTATCGCGGGATTTAGTGTGCTGGCAGCTTATCAGTCCGAAATGTCAATTTAACGGTGAATGAGTCGTCATGGGCCTCAAGCTTCATTTTTCCGCCAAGTGTGGTCGTCAGCGATTGGACGATGCTTAAACCCAAGCCGACACTTTGCGTGGTGCGCGCCGCATCGGTGGTGTAGAAGCGATCGACTAATTGATCGACGTGCGAAACCGGTTGTGCCGTGTCATTTGAGAAGGTCATGACCAAGTGATGGTTATCTTGGCGGGCAAAAGAAAGCTTGGCCTGACTTTTGGCGTATTTAAGCCAATTGCCAATTAAATTCTGAATGATCCGGCGCATGAGGGTTTCATCGGTTTCGAGCATTAATTGATCGGTGATGGCAGGTGTCACTTTTAATCCGCTGGCGGTGAGTTGGTCATAGTAATCAAAGAGTTCGTTTTTAAGTAATTCCGAAACGTTAACAGATTGATGGTTCAAACTGCGGGTCTTTTCCTGAATCAGGTTGAAGTCCATCAGATAATGCAGGTAGTAGTTGACTGAACGCAGGTTGTTGGCAATCCGGGCGAGGGAAGGCTTGGGATCGGCTTCAGGCTGACGGTCAAGTAGTTGAACATAACCGGTTGCCACTGTGAGCGGGGTCTTGATATCGTGCGTCAGATCCATGAGCATTTGGTGAATCTTTTTTTCCTGTTCAACTTGTTCGATTTGAAGTTGATGCATCGTATTGAGATTTTGATTGATGCCCGCGCTAAGCTTGCGAATCAAAGGTAGGTTCGTGTTACTTGTGATCCCTGCATTGGTGTTATGGTGATTAATATAATCAAGATCACGGCTGATGCGATGAACATCGGTTATCACCAGTAATAGCAAGGCAAAGAGTACTAGACAGATCACGATAAGTAAAATAAGGAAGCCAAGCATAATGATTTCTCCTTGCTAAATCAAACGTACACCGATGCCCCAGATTGAAATGATGTATTTGGGATCATGGGCAAGTTCATTGATTTTTGTCCGTAAGTTGCTGATGTGAACGTTTAGGGTATTGTCGGCATTTAAAAACGGCTCACCCCATACATGTTCATAAAGTTGGCTTTTATCAAAGACTTGATGGGGATCACGCATCATTAACGCCAACATGTCATATTCTTTTTTAGGCAGCGTTAGGGTTTGCTGATTAACGGTCACCACATGACGCTTAGGGTCTAATTGAATTTCGCCGACTTTTAGTTGATCGTTCGTCATTAACGGTTGGCCGCTGACTTGGCGCAGTTGGACTTGAATGCGTGCTAGTAATTCGTCAATGTCGAACGGTTTGGTCAAATAATCGTTTGCGCCTTGCTGCAACAGGGCAACGGTTTTGGCTTTTTCCTGAATCGCCGTTAACACCAGCACGGGAACTTGGGATGTTTTACGAATGGTTGTTAAAACACTTTCACCGGTCACGTTGGGCAGCATTAAATCGAGAATGATCAAGTCCGGTTGTTCTCGATGAAAGGCCGTTAAAGCCTGAATGCCGTCATAAGCCTGGATGACCGTATAAGTCGGGGTTAGCACATCTTTTAATAAGGCCTGGATATCCTGATGATCTTCAACAATTAATATCTTCGCCATCAGCGTCACTCCTTTCCTCCAATGATAGTGTAAGCTATTAATGCACCTTTTCACAATTTAGGTTTAATTAAGGATTGATTATGCTGGTAATTAAGGAATGATCGCTATGCTGGTTTTGTAAAGCAAAATAATGGAGGTAAGGACGATGGATGAACCGGTTTTAACGATTGATCAGGTCAGTAAACAATTCGGTCATTTTCAGGCACTGGATCAAGTGAGTTTTACGGTTGAACGTGGTGATATTTATGGCTTAATTGGCGAAAACGGGGCAGGAAAAACGACCTTGATGCGGCTGATTACCGGCTTATCCCCAATGCAGGCAGGCACGATTACACTGCTGGGCGAGCGGGCCGGACATTACCAGCGCGCTTTGAGTCGAGTAGGGGCGATTATTGAAAGCCCGGCAGCGTTTGAAAAATTAACGGTCACTCAGAACTTGCGACTTTGCGCCATTCAGCATGGCATCAATGATCAACAGGTCATTGCAGAGACAATTGATTTTGTGGGGCTTCGGGAAAAGCGAACCACTAGAGTTAAGCACCTTTCACTTGGGCAGCGACAACGTTTGGGGTTAGCATTAGCGATTTTGCCACGGCCGGATTTTTTGATTTTAGATGAGCCGATCAACGGTTTGGATCCGGCCGGGATTATGGAATTTCGACGATTACTTAAGTTATTAAATGAAGAACGTAAGACGACGATTTTGATTTCGAGCCATATTTTGAGTGAACTTTATCAAGTATCCACTCGATTTGGCATCATTCACCATGGTCAAATGATCAAGCAATTAAGCAAGGCGGAATTGGATCAGGCTAATCAATCAGGACTGGCCATTACCGTTGACCGGGCGACGGTGGCCGCACAGGTATTGGATCAGCACGGTTATCAGCCGTTTGATGTACTTGACGACCAGCATCTGTTATTACGCCAAAAAGATGTCGATGCGGCCGCGGTCAATCAATTACTGGTGACCAGTGGGGTGAGTGTTCAAGACGTCAGCCACCAAGCCGGTTCACTGGAGCAATTTTACATGCGCTTGCTAGGGCAGACTGAAAAACAGGAGGGACAGGCATGATGAATCAAATTCGCGCCGATTTCTATCGCCAACGCCGTACACTAGGCATGTATGTCATCGTTCTTATCACCATCGCCTATGCTGTTTGGTCTGTTACAAGCAAGAATGTCGGCGGTGTGACAGTACATGGGGATGACAATCTTATTGCTCAAATTGCTGCAAAAACGTGGACGGTTCAGTTTGGCGTGCAGGCCGCCAATATGACGGACACGCTCTTACTTTATTTCTTTATCGGGGTCTTTGTGATTGTTTTTGGCTATGAGTTTAGCCAAAAGGTTTACAAGAACACGCTGATTTCAGGGATTTCACGCCTCCAATTTGTTCTGGCGAAATACTTAGTGATGTTGCTCGACTTACTTATCTTATTTACCGTTAACTTTGGCATTGCGCTGCTTGGCGGTTTAGCGAAGGGCCGCGCATTAGGTGCCAGCTGGCCAAGTGTTTTGAATACCATGAGCTTAAGTATTGTAGCAGCCACCTTTTTCCTGAGTGTCATCTTTAGTCTGGGTGTCTTTTTATTAATCGCGACTGGCTCGATGACAATTGCCACGATTGTCGTGGTTATTTTCCCGATTCTCGTAGGGGTGATCCATCTAATTGGAGAGTGGTCTTGGTTGAAGTATATTGATTTCTTGGCAGTTTCCCAGAACTTGGGCGTTGGTAGCATGGAAATGAGCGAGTTGCCGCCGTATATTGCAGTTAGCCTCGGATTTTTGATTGTGATGATCGGATCGTCAGCATGGCTTTTGCAGAAAAAAGAGTTATAACCTGAGTCACTTTCAATCATAGCTTGAATAAACAACCAGCAGATAACGTCTCCTCAGTCGGCGCATCTGCTGGTTGTTTGCGTTAATCTTCAAGTGGCGGGTGACGGGTTTTGTTGCTGAAAGATTGTCAGAAACTTTTGCGCGGTTCGCGACATGGGTGCATGGCGGGTCCAGATCAACGTCATACGGGTCGTGAGCTTAGGCGAAAATGGGATAAATGATAAGGCCATTTCCCGGTTATCGAGTAAATGATCAAGGCCCACAGTGTAACCTAAGCCAAGGTTTGTCAGTATTCCGGCATTGTAGGCTAAATTGAAGCGGGCAACGATTTGCGCGGGATCAAAATTCGGACCGGCCCATTTTTCAAACAAGGTGACAACTGGTTGTCGTTCTGAAATGATGAGTGGTTGATGGCGGATCATTTTTGGCGTGACAGCCGCGAATTTAGCCAACGGATCGGTTTTAGGAACCACCAATCCCCAGATGTTTTCACCGGTAATCGGGGTATAGGCATATTTATAAGTATCGGCCGGATCGATCACAACGCCAAAGTCGAGTAAGCCATGGTCAAGTTGTTCGGTGATCTCGGCCGCATTACCACTGTAGATTTTTAATTTAACATCAGGAAATGTGGTCACCAAGGTCTTGGCCGCGTGCAGAACACTGCGATTAAGCCTGGATTCACCCAAACCAATGGCTAAGCTGCCGTTAATGGCTTGGTCATCGGTCATATCGGTGATAGCAGCGTCTGTCAGGTTAAGGATTTGGCGTGCCCGGTTGACGAGATAAGTGCCATTAGCAGTTAAGCTGATCGCCCGATTTTTCCGATTAAAAAGTTTGGTGCCAAGTTCACGCTCTAGTTCCTGCATTTGGCGCGACAAGGCAGGTTGGGAAATGTGAATCTTATTGGCAGCAGCCGTGATCGTGCCTGCGTCGGCAATTGCTACCAGATAACGTAACGTGCGTAATTCCAAGGTCAAGGCTCCTAATCATGATAAAAATGCATAATGATATATGCTATATAAGTATTATACATTTTTCGATCGCTGACGCATAATGAACTCAATGACGAAAGAAGGTAGATCTTGTGACCAAAGAGAATGATCATGCGGGTCTTTTCGGACTAGGCCAAGCTAACACCGCTTATCAACAATATTTTAAAGGCCAGAGCTATTTGCATTCACTTGTAGGCGCGGAAAATGAAATTGATGTCCATGTCGCCAATGTGACGTTTGAACCTGGGTGCCGCAATAACTGGCACATTCATCATCACGGATTTCAAATCTTGTTGGTAACAAGTGGTGAAGGCTGGTACCAAGAAGCAGGCAAGCCGGCGCAAAAGTTACGTCCAGGCGATGTTGTCACGATTCACGAAGGTATCAAACATTGGCACGGGGCCACAAAAGATCATTGGATGAGCCATATTGCAATTACAAAGGGAACTAGCGAATGGCTTGAACCTGTCAGTGATGAAGCATATGCAGCATTAACGGAGGTTGAGTAATTAATGAAGAAACAAACAGCAGGAAGAAAACAGTTAGGCGATTTTGCCCCGCAATTCGCCGCACTAAATGATGATGTCTTGTTCGGCGAAGTCTGGGCCAAAGAAAACGAGTTGTCGGCGCGTGATCGCAGTTTGATCACCATTGCCTGTCTTATGACGAGCGGCGATTTCCCCCAGTTAAAAGCACACCTGAAAATGGGTAAGGATCATGGCTTGACAAAAGAGGAAGTCGTTGCAACCATCACGCATTTGGCATTTTATGCAGGGTGGCCCAAGGCGTGGTCGGCAATGGGTTTGGCTAAAGAAGTGTACGGCAAATGAGCGGATGCGGCACCATTTGAGTATTTAGGAAGTGTTGTGTGTGAAGGGCAAATCGCACCGTTTGGCAATGTGGTCACTGGTCATCGGATGCAAGAGGTTGCCGATTTTATCAAGGGTTATAACGCTGCTAAAGTAGAATTAACTGAACATATGAAAGATTAATATTGAGCGCCTGTGGGGATTGTCAAAGTAAGTTGATGATCTAACCACGGGCTTTTTATTTTAACCGAATATGCGTTTTTAGATGATGACCGAGTCAACTCTGAAAAGTATCAATCACCGTTGTACGGTTACGCCCACGATAAGCAACTTGCCGTCCTCGGTGAAAAACCGGCATGAGAATTAATTTAGACTAATGTATACTTAAGAAGTAACTGACACAAGATGGTAAGTCAACAAAGGGACAGGTGGCATGGTGTTAAAAGCGGATTTTTTTGATCATTATCACTACAAGACCGAGTTGGCTGCACTTTGCCGTGAGTATCATTTGACTGCTTCCGGTACCAAAGCGGAATTGAATTAGCGGCTAAGGGCGGTAATGTTAGGTGAGCCTCCTGAAACCCCAACGCGAACGAGCGGGCCGACAGCCAAGGTTAATCTTGGTGCGATCACGCTCACGACGCCACTTGCCGGATCGGGTTTCGCGTTTAACGCGGCCGCACGTCGCTTTTTTGCGGCGTATTTTAAGACATCTAAGTTTGCGTTCACCAAGCCAATGGCAGTTGTCAAACGGCAAGCCGAGTCGCGGCCTGAGTTAGGATTGACGGTGGCCGATCTAGTTGCGGTTTATCAAGCGACGCAAACACCATCGGCGCGCAAACAGTTTCTTGCCCATAATGTCGAGGAACAGACTTACGAGTGGAATCGATTTGTACGCGACTTCTTTGCTGATCATGCTACTGTTGTCTTTAGTTCTCGATTAAAAGTTGCAGCAATTCTCTGGAAAAACGTCAAAAGATCAATGACTCCCAAGCGTTGTACACATCAGTTATTGAGCCGATATCGTGAGGAAATCGCACGATATAAATTATAATTTGCGAGTCCTTTTCCGGAAGGGACACTCAATATGCGGTGAAATACCACGATAGCTTTTCATGACCTCTTTGATTTTCATTTTATTTTAGTTGAATATTCAGTATAATCAAAGCCAAGTAAGCGTACCACTTTACAAATGCTATGATCAAAAGTCTTTGAACAAAGCAATTACTTTTGAGTCTTTATTACTTTATTTATAATGACTGGAGGATGAAATGAAAATCAAATCAGGCACCTTGGATCAAGGGTGGGAACTGGTAGACCGATTAGATCACGATAATGTAAAGTCGCACCCTTTTTCCGGGAAGGGGGCTGACTTGACCATTAATCTCGTTGTTAAACAAGGCACTCAAGTTATTGGCGGCGTGGCGGCGAGTTCGGATGATTACGGGATCGGTTATTTAGAGATGCTATGGGTTGATCCAATGTTTCGTCGGCAGGGAATTGGCCAGGCTTTGCTAGTGGCAGTCGAGCAGGAACTTTTCAAGGCGGGATGTCGCAAAGTCAGGTTAGAAACTTTCGATTATCAGGCGCCGTCTTTTTATCGCGCCAATCAATATCAAGCGTTCGGCAAGTTGCATTATACCCATGCAGCATTGACCGAATACTTTTTTGTCAAACCATTGCAGTTGCAAGTATCACCAGTCTTGCCAGCGATCTATACGTTAGCCTCAGGGGATGATGCAGCGATGACTTGGGTTGAAGATCAGTTTGAAGCAGAGAATTTGGCGAAGAAGCCGCTTTTGCAGGCAAAACCGGGAATCACGTTCACTTTTTTGGCCGAAGAAGATGGCCAGTGTGTTGGCGGTATCTTTGGCTATAGCGCTATGTATCGAATCGGCTACATTGAAGCCTTGTGGATCGCACCGGCGTATCGGCGTAAAGGACTTGGCACGCGGCTGGTGAACCAACTATTGGCCGCGTTCAAGGAAATTAATTGCCCGATCGTCCATTTAGATACGTTGTCATTCCAAGGCCCGCAGTTTTATCCTGCGCTAGGATTTCAACAATTTGGAACCGTTGATTATCCTGACAATGGCGTGAGTGAATTGTTTTTCGTCAAGTTAATCCAAGATTGAAAAGAGATGCAGCATGGTCAGCAGCAACAGTATCATCGTCACACGTGAAAAAGCGCCAGCAAAAAAGCAGGCCATTGTGCGCGAAGTTTTAGCAGACTTGCCTGAATGGTTTGGGCTACCCGCATCAACACAGGAATATATTGATGCGGCGGCAACTTTACCACTGTGGGTCGCTAAACAGGATAATCAAGTCATTGGGTTCATTGATTTTGATAAAACAACTCAAGCAACAGGTGAGATTAACTGTATGGGCGTCAAGAAAGCTTACCACCACAAGGGAGTTGGCCGGCAATTATTTCAGGCGTTAGCGGTCTTTGCGCGGCAACATGCACATTATCTGCAGGTTAAGACAGTTGATGAAGGTCATTATCCGGAATATGATCGAACGATTCGTTTTTATGAAGCGATGGGGTTTGAGCGCTTAGAGGTCTTCCCGCAGTTGTGGGATGCCTGGAATCCGTGTTTGGTTTTGGTTAAAAAGTTATAAAAATGGCTATGGTTCTGAGAACACAGTGTTTGTGAGTCTCAGAGCCATTTTTGTTTGTGGAAGAATACAAATAAAAGTGATAAACGTCATGAACCTATTTACATCTAGTTTTTAAAACTATATAATATAGTCATTAAAGCTGATGGAGGCGCAACATGACCGAAAAAATTGCAATTCTCGTTGATTCAGGTTCGGATGTTCCTAAAAGTGTGCTGGATACGAACCCGAATATTGCGGTTGTCCCATTGAACATTACGATGAACGGGCATAACTATTTGGACGCGGTTGATATTACCCCGGATGAATTTTATTCCGCATTGGCAACGGCTGAAACCTTGCCGAAAACATCCAGTCCTTCACCGCATGCAGCCAAAGAAGCGCTGGCAGGGCTGTTTGCGGCGGGTTATACGCAGATTCTTGGGATTACAATTTCGAGTGCGCTGTCAGTCACGCACCATGTCTTTCAACTAGCGGCGGAGGAGTTTCCCGACAAGCAGATTACCATTTTGGATACGAAAAGCATCGGCATTGGCAGTGGCATTCAAGTTGCCTATGCGACCTCGCTAATCAATGCCGGCGAATCGTTTCAGACGCTGGTGGCAAAAGTTGAAGCGTCAATTGTTAAAAGTCGGATCTATTTTTACGTGCCAACGCTGAAATATTTGAGTGCGGGGGGACGAATTGGTCGGGTAGCCGGGTTAGTCGGCTCAGTCTTACATATTAAACCGGTTATTTCATGTGATCCGGAAGGCGTTTATTATCCAATCTTTAAAGCCCGCTCGGAGGAAAAGGCACTGCAAAAACTGGTCGATCAGATTAAGCAGGATTGCGTCAACAGTGACCATTATCGAATTGGAGTCGCGCATGGTCAGAATCCAACGCTGGTGAAGAAACTAGCCGCAAAAATAGAAGAAGCTACAGGACACCCGGTTGATTTTATCGGTGAAGTGTCACCATCGCTCGGCGTTCATACTGGACCGGGGTTGATTGGTGCTACTGTGCAATCGTATTAAGCGTCTATGACGAATGGTTATTTTTTGCGAATGTTAAATGATGACCAGTCATTAAAGTTAAAACTAATTCTTTGCAAATTAAAGTCAGATAGATTTTCACACATAAAGGAAAATCTATCTGACTTTTCAGCAATTATCGGAAAAGATTGAAGATTTATTTTTGATTTAACCATAACCGATAAAAATGATTAACATCGCCAATTTCCATAATTGTTAAATCACCATTGATCTTTCGGGCAAAGTCGATTGTGAAAAAAGAAGATTTAATATCAGCGCCTTGTTTTTTAATGAATTGCTGATCGTTTGCATTCAAGCTTTCAAAATTCTTCCCCCAATAATCAATAACCACAAATGGATTTCTTTGCCAATAGAAAACGCGATATTCCTCAAATGTCGGATTGTTTGATAAGTAGGTGCCTGTCTGAAGTAGCGGAACAAACTCACGTATGACAAGACCACCAACAAGGTTCTCGCCCTGTCGAGTAATGAAGTTATGAATCACTTCCAAAGCTTGTGAAAAGTTTTGAGCATTTGGAATGTAAAAGGCACTATACCATTCGTGTTTTCTGCTCTTAACAAAATCCTTTATTGTGACTGGTCCGGAAAATTGGTTAAGCACTCGTATGATATCTTTATCGGATAAATCGGTTGTCCAAGCTGACTTGAGTGTGTTAGAGTGATGGGCCCATCTAGGAAGCAAATGGGTCCCTGTATAGGCGTGGGTATCAGTAAGCATTTTTGCTCCAGAAGCTAAGATTAAACTATTCATTTTAGAATATGTCTCTGGCCGTAACATCCATCCACGATAGATAACTGTTGTTTCAGAAGGAAAAGACGTATTCAACTCAAGCTGATTTTGATCTAATAAGCAATCAAGATTAATAAGCCGAACATTAGTCATGGATTTTGCAACCGTATATTCCTCGGCGTAATCTGGGTCGGGTTGAGAGACTCTTAAGGGATTTCCCGGAAACAACAATGTTAGTTTGCTAGTGTCCATTTTTAGACCCCACTTTGAATGATGGTGATGACCTAGAAGAGGGTAGCCATAGAATGAGCTTTGAATTAGTTTAGCCAGCTAGTTGAATTTTATCGAAACGACGCCTTCATGCCAACCACTTATTCCGTTTCGCCATCTCAATTGCCTCAATCCGATTATGCACCCCTAGCTTACTAAAGATGGCCGACAAGTAGTTACGCACGGTGCCTTCAGATAGAAAAAGCGAGGCTGCGATTTGTTTGGAAGACAAACCACTGGCGACTTCCCCGAGAACGGCCAATTCGCGCTCTGTCAGGGGGTTGCTTTCAGCCGTGACCATGTTCGCAACTAATTCCGGTGCGTAAACTGTTTGCCCCGTCATCACTTTCCGGATAACGGCGATTAGGTCATCGCTTGGGCTGTCTTTCAAAAGATAACCGTTCACTTGAGCAGCAATAGCGCGTTGAAAATACGCTTTTTGCGCGAAGGTGGTCAGGATAATGACTTTGGTAGGTAAAGCGTGCGTGTGAATTTGATCAGCAACATCCAGGCCGGTCATTTTCGGCATTTCAATGTCGAGGATCGCGACATCAGGCGGCTGCGATTGAATGGCTTGCCAAGCGGTGGCGCCGTCTTGTGCACTGCCGATGACGGTTGAATCATCTTCCAAGTTGAGTAACTGCGACAGTGCCGAGTTTAACATGCTTTGATCTTCGGCAAGGTATAACGTGATCATCATCAGGCCTCCTTTGGCAAAGTAAGTGAAACCCGTGTGCCTTGGCGATTATGGACAATGGAAAAAGTGCCATTTACCGCTTGCATGCGTTGTTGCATGCCGCTAATACCATTTGACCCAGCGCGAACATAGCTTTTTGAATGACCGTCATCTTGAACCTCAACCAGATAAGCGGTCGGGGTTTGATCGAAGGTAATGATGGCTTGGTGAGCGTGCGCATGACGAATCACATTGGTAATTGCTTCGGAAATGACGGCACTCAATTGGGCTTGAACGGTTGTCGGCCATTCAGTGGCTTCATTTTCCCCGTTTGTCAGTAAAACCACATCCGCTTCGGCAAGATTTTTACCTTGTTCCAACATCATTTCGCTGAGGGACTGCTGATGAAGGTCGTTGACAATGGCGCGGACCAATTGTAGGTTGTCGCGGCTGGTTTTAGCAATATCGTCTAGTTCTTGGGCCACCCGTTCCGGCGCCTTGATGAGTAACTTTTTTGCCAATTCGGTTTTGAGCGTGATCATTGAGAAGCTTTGGCCAAGTGTGTCGTGCAAGTCACGTGCGATGCGTTCACGCTCACCGCGGCGAACAACCGCCTGCAGCCGCCGATTGGTTTGACTTAACTGGCGGCGACGGATGACTGAGCGCGCAACCGCGTATGAAATCAACGGCGAGGCTAATGGAAAAATAAGGTCGCCAATATTCGCATTGTCGAGACTGATGACGCCAGGATGAAAGTGATTATAACGCCAGAGTCCGATGAACATAATCAGGTAAAAAGCGGTGGCAAACCAGCGAAAATATTTTCGCGGGTACCGGGCCAAGATAAATGAAATCTGCCATCCGGGGTAAATAATCATGTAGTTATTGAAGGCAAAGATCGAAAACAAGCCGGCAATGAAGAGTTCTAGTGGAATCGTCACCGCCAGCCACCGATCGATTTCATTAACGAGAATATAAACGACCAGGAAAAGGACCCCTAAGCCGATCCACAGCCAGTCAATACTGGACTTGGTGGGGATGAACTCGCTCATAATATATGGCAGATAAAGCAGCCATATATAACTGGTCCATTCCAGATTACTTAACCATAATCGAAAGCTATGCCTCACCCAATGCCACGCCTCTCCGTTGTTCGTTTCGAGTCATTGCCACAACGACCAAGCCGGCAAGTAAGACCCAAACAGCTATGCCAATCAAATTGGTTAAGTCTACTTTAGCACGTGACGTCAGTTCATTTAAGAGATTGTTGACGAAATAAGTCGGCATCAGCTTGCCAATCGCTTGAAGCCAACTTGGCAACATGCTGATGGGCCACCATAAGCCACTGACAAGGGCCATCGGGAAAGTCAGCAAGTTACTGGCAAGACTGAGCATTTCTTCTCGATGGATATGCGACAACGCAATTCCGATCATGAGCAAAGGCAGCTGGCCAATTAAGACCACAACTATCAGCCCCAACCATTGGGTGATTTCGAGCCGAACGCCATTAACCCCAACTGCAATCCCGCCTAGCACCACAACTGACAGCAAACTCATCATCAACATCCAAAAAGTGATGGACGTGTAATAAGGTAAAGTGCCATGCGGAGAAAGCCGCAAAAAAGTTGTCAGTCCTTTTTCACGGTCACGTCTTAAGATAGAAGCAATGCTGAAGAAAGCCTCAATTAAAACACTGTAGACGATCATCTGGCCCAGGTAAGTGAGATTGAATTGCTTGATTTCTGCAGCTGATCCACTCACCATGATCTTAGTGAAAAGTAAATAAAATCCAGCTGGCATGATGATTGAAAAGAAAATGAATGAGGCGTTTCGGACGACTAATCGCTTGCCGTCAAAAGCTAATTGTGCAAAGAATGTTTTCATTTTAGCTGGCCTCCTGTTGGGTTAACTGTAGGAAAATATCTTCCAATGATTCACGATTCACACTCACTTGGTGTAGACGGTCAAGCAGCGGTGTCAATGCGCGCAAGGTCTGGTCACCATCTGTGCTGTGAATGACGAGTTTATGCTTGAGATGATCAACGCGATCAACTGCAGGCAATCCGTTGAAAATGGGCAGTTGCAGGTCAGTTTCGAATGTAATGGTGGCTCCGAGATGCTGTTTTTGCAGTTGCTGGAGGGAGCCGTCAAATGTGAAGCGACCTTTTTGCAGAATCAACAAGCGGTCCGCAATTTGTTGGATTTCCTCAAGATAATGGCTGGTAATCACGATGGTTTTACCTTCTTGGCGCAACTGCTCGATGTTGTCCCAAAATGCTTTACGCGAGTTTGCGTCCATCCCGACAGTAGGTTCATCGAGGAAGAGTAAGTCCGGTTGGTTGATTAAGGCAACGGCAAATGTCACCCGACGCAATTGCCCACCGGAAAGACTGCCGAGTCGCTGTGTTTTAAAAGGTTCTAAGCGTAAGTCCGTGAGCAATTTATTAGTGTTAAGCGGATGATCGCTTTCAGCCGCAGCAAGCTTTAGTAAATCTGCAATCGTGATGCCGGGAACAACCATGTCGCCTTGAAGCATCGACCCGATCCGTGCCTTGCTAATGGCCGATCCGGGCTGCTGTTCAAAAACGCTGACCGCGCCTTCACCTTTAAGTAGTCCTAGTAAAATGTTTAGCAGGGTGGTTTTACCTGCGCCGTTAACGCCGATCAAACCGATGATTTCACCGGCGTTTACCGTTAAGTTAATATCATTTAAAACTTGTTTTTTACCATAGCTGAATTTCAGATGTTCAGTTCGAATAATTGTGTGCATGTCATCCACCTCCAACATCGATACTACGCGGCCACCATGATTGCCAGTAGTCGCGATTGTCATGTATGTGATGTGACAAATGTCATGACTGACGATTTTTATTGCGCTGGAGAGGCACACGACCTTTTGTTGCTATGATGATGAATCATCGGAAGCGTCAGATCAAAGGAGCAGCAGCATCTCTATTGTGCGAACCGTACTTCTTGTATAATGGAAGGAATATGGACGCGGATTAAAAGAGGGGAATCAGGAAGATGGCAGCGACATTATCGGAGCCTTTGCGTAATCTATTATTAGCAAGTCAATTAGGACTGAGTGTGCATCATCCTTTAGCCGGCTGGTCAGTATTGACGATTCTTTATCGCGATGCTGGCAGCAGCAGTGAACCGATTACCTTGAGTTATTTAGCCCGGAAGTACAACAACGATTATCTTGATGGCCTCAGTGGGGAAACGCCCATTGCCGATGACGTCTTGAAAAAGGTGCTCGATGTCCTCGTGACGCAAGCGGGGTTAGTTGAAGTAAGCCCGCGAAAAGTACGCGCCCGCATGCGCAGCGGTCAGTACCATATCCGCCAGTCGTATGTTTACCGGATCACAAGCAGCGGCATTGAATACTTGAAAATGATGCAAAAAGTCATCGATGCCGAAAGTACCATTACGGCCAACACCAATCGGATTCAGGAATACGTGGATCTGGTCGAAAAACTGAGTGTACCGGTTCGTTCGGGGGCCGACACCCGGCTTTACAATGATTTTAAAAATATGCTCGATGCCTATGACGATGTGATGAAAGGCATTCATAAATTAGAAGATGATCTTGATGAGATTGCAAACGATATTGCCTTTAACCATGGAAGTCAGGCTGCAGCCCACTTGCAGCAAATGTTGCGCCAAGAAGCGATCCCGGCATACCGGCAAATGTTGAATCAGGCAGCACGTATTCAAGGGTTGGCTGACGACCGTACTTTTCCTGATCAGATTGCCCATTCCCAGCAAGGTGAGGGGGACTTGGATGCTGCCCATGCTGCTGGCCGCCAAGATGTGTTGGTAACGCGGTTTCAGCGGAACAAGCAATGGGCACAGTCGCAGCTCAATCGGTTATCGCTAAGCATGAGTCCAACGACGACCGCGATTGATAGTAGTCTTGACTCGATTTATCTTGTCTTTAATACCTTGTTAGGCATTGTGCGCTTACTTAGCCAGGAATTTGAACATGCCAAGCGCCAAACGATCGACTTGAAAGTACTGTCTAAGAAAATTGATGGGTTACTCGCACATTACGTCCAGCTGACGATTCCTGCCCAGATCCCACGGCACTTGCCGGCGGATCGTGAAGTTGATGACCCCAATGATTTGCTAGATGCGTCTACGATGGGGCCAGTTCATTATTTAGCCAATCCCATTACAAAGCAGCCGGCCAGTGCCGCCGACAATCCGACCGTCACCGATGATGCGCCGAGTGAGCAGGCTCAACTGGCAGGACTGCGAGAATTTCGGCAGACGTTGATGGTGGATGATTTCCATGGCCGGGTTGATCACAATTTGACGCTCAAGACAGTTACCGCGCGCGATGAAATCGTTAAACTATTTGCTGCCACCTATCACAAAGATCTTGCTGCTTTTGCTCCATTTGGTCGCGCAACCAAATCAGTCGAAGCATTACCGGATTCGCCGCCGTTACAGCTGCAAGTGGCAGGCGAAGATTATGCAGTTGTGCTGCCGCATGGGTTCACGTTTTCGTTTGATTAAGGAGAAGAAATAAGATGGCGCAAATAACTAAACGCGATCAACTGGTGATTAATGAATTGTTGGATCACGGGGTGTTTACCACCACGCCGCTTGCTGCCGCCACGCAATTGAGTCGAGGTGCCATTGCGGATTTAAAGAAACCTTCTGTGCAGAAACGAATCGGCTTTTACTTTAAGAATATGTTCGGCATCATGCCCGAAAACTTTCAAGAAAATCTGCTTTTTCTATTGGGAACCGAGAAACTTTCGCCGGTGCAGGTTCATGTTCTTTTGGCAACGGTTAAAACGATCATTAATGAGCCGGAATTACAGAATAATCAAGCGGACCGGGCCATTGCCACCCAAAAAATCGTCCGGCAGGTGCATAGCGAGGTTACGGAGCTAGATGAGCGGGAATTGTTGCGTACCATTGATGCACTGTTCGTAAAACGATTCGGGTTGTTCACCCCAGATCGCCTTGAAGACGACTCGGAAAATGTACCAGCTGAAATTGATGATTATTGGGAGGTTCATCCGGATTTCAATGAATTTACCCAGAACCTGGTGAATTATTTGGTCAATACCCAATCCCAAGAGGAAGTAAGCGAGATTCAAAAAGTTAACCGTGTTTTACTGACAGAACAATTTATGAGTCCTAAAGCCAATCCGCAACTTTGGTCAACGTTGGCTGTCAACAAACAAGAGATTGCCGAACAGTGGGCGCAAGGCGGGCGGTTTGTTTTAGAAATCGGGGATCGTTATGCGCTGCTACTGGACACGCAACGCCAGCCTAGTGTTGCCAAGCCTTATCTGGTCGCTTTGGCAGTGGCCCATCAACTTGGCGCAGGGGTGGCGGCTGCTGATTTAACCGCACTCATTAGAAAAAAAGCAGTCGCCATGGGACTCACAGCGCATACACTCAACGATGCTCGTGAAGATCCGGCGCTGTTTGCTTACTACCGGTGGGTCATGACGCATTGCTTTCAGTCTGGACAGGTCAATGAACTGACAGCGCGGTTGATCGGCATGGCGTTCACCTCTGCAAATGTTTTTGAAACCGACTTACCCCAACCATTGACGTTGAATCCTTGGCAACTCACACCGATGCTCGACTTTCCGTTGAAAAACAAACAGGCGGTGGTCATCGAAAATAACGGGGTGTTTGCGTTGCTTCATCAGGAACATCCAGACTGGCCGTTGATTTTACAGTCCGGCAATGATTTCAATGATGTGTATGTGCGACTCATTCAACGACTGGAAGAACGAGGGATGCGTTATGCATATTTAGGCGACATTGATAGTGCTGGTATCCGCATGGCCGACCGATTTGCCAGTCTTTTGAAGCAAACGCCAGCAGAAGCAGTGGCGGCCTTGCAAACGCCAAGGGATGTCCGACTTTGGCTGGCAGAATTAGGGAAACGCAACTCGGCCCGGACACGTGCGCTTCAAGTCACTTCGCCGGTTTTCCAAGCTGAAATGGTCTCGGTCACAATGTTTGGAAAATTTGTGGAACAGGAACAGCTCATGCCGATTTATACCCAGCGGATCGCGGATTGGTTGAAGCAGGAAGATTAGTAAGAAACTGAGCAAGTGTTTTTAATCAATTGCAAAGGAAAATAGCCCAATGTATACGATCGAAAATTATCGCCCCGAGCTACTAGAAAGTTGGTTGCGTTGTCGTGCCCTAGCATATATGCGCAGTGGGTTTCAGGATGAGATCACCGGTGAAAAAGAAACTGTGACGGCAGAAAATGGCATCTCACTAGTGGCAACGGTTGATAGCCAAGTTGTTGGGATCGCTGAAGCCATCTTTTTAAATCAAGAACAGGCCAAACCGGAATCTTATGGTTTGCCCGCAAAGATGCCATTGAGCACCCTTGACACCATGGCAGTTCATCCTGATTTTCAACATCAAGGAATTGCTAAGGCGTTGTTGGCTCAGCTGAAACGGCGGTTACAAAGTCGTGGCGGTGCGTTATTGATCTATACGCTGGATGACGAACCAGCGAATCAACTGTATCGAGCAGTTGGCGCCAAGTTGTGTTATACAGCGGCAATTGTCCATGGGCACAGTTCTCATAATAAAGTGCCGCAGTGGGTGAATTTTCACGTGACAGATGATCATCAAATGACGCTTTATGATGCTCAAGGTGCTGAGATTCCGTACGGGCAGGATATGGAGACGTACTTTGTTGGTAAAAAGGTAAATATTGACCTGCTTAAAGATGTCAGTAAGATTGTCACGGAACATGTTTATGTGTTAGATATCTGATGATCAAGTGCTGCATTTAATTAGATGTTATCTTATCAAGAAAATAATCTTAAACGAATCGCTAAACGAGCTTTTTCACGATTAGATATAAAAGAGCACAGCCTGATCCTAGTCAGTGATCTGTCCCCCAAAGTTTTGTGCCAACTTTGGGGGACAGATCACTGTTTTATCTCGCTCACTGGGTTGCTATAATGATATTTGCTGAGTAACTAAGCAGACTGAACAGAAATTGTGGGGAAGATATTTTGATTGAAGACCAAACCATTCAAATCGTACAACAAGACTTGACGGGAATGACGAGTCGGCAAATCAGTACGGTTTTGAATTTGATGAATGAGGGCAATACGGTTCCGTTTATTGCGCGGTATCGTAAAGAAATGACCGGGAGTCTGGATGAAGTTCAGATTCAGGCGATTGAGGAAGCCTATAAACGGGTGACGGCGCTGCAGGATCGTAAAGCTGCGGTGATCAAGAGTATTGCCGAACAAGGGGCGCTGACACCTGAGCTGGAGCAGCAAATCCATGCTAGTACCAAGTTGCAGGATGTTGAGGATATTTATTTACCTTATAAGCAAAAGCGTCAGACCAAGGCAACCATTGCTAAAGCGCGCGGACTTGAACCTTTTGCGCAGTGGATTCTTTCTTTCCCAGTAGGCGATTTGACGTCTGAAGCGGCTAAATTTGTGAATCCGGACAAAGAGGTTGCGACTGAGCAGGACGTATTGGACGGTGCCCATGAAATTCTTGCGGAGAAGTTTAGCGAAATGGCGCCGATCCGCAATTGGGTGCGCAATTTCACCATGCGTACTGGTACGATTAAAACGACCGTCAAAACCAAAGGCAAGGAACTGGACGAAAAAGGCGTTTATCAGCAATTTTACGACTTTGAAGAGACCGTCAAGAAAATGTCATCGACTCGGACGCTGGCCATTAATCGCGGCGAAAAAGAGAAGATTTTGACAGTTAAGGTTCAAGTTGATCCTGCTTCGGTGATGCAATATTGCCATTTTAAATTGATTGATAATCGCCCGAGTACCGAAGCAACAGCGTTTATTGAAGCGGCGTATCAGGATGCCTACAAACGCTTCATTGGCCCGGCGATTGAACGGGAAGTGCGCAATACTTTAACCGAAAGTGCTGAGGAGCAGTCGATTAAGGTCTTTGGTCAGAATCTGTACAACTTGCTGATGCAGGCACCGATTAAAGGCAAGGTGGTTCTCGGATTTGATCCAGCTTATCGCACCGGCTGCAAACTAGCCGTGGTGGACGAAAATGGTAAGTTTTTGGACAAAGCTGTCATTTATCCGCACAAACCGGCGCCAGAGAAGAAGCGTCAGGCCGCGGCTTCGGAACTGATCGCGCTACTCGAAAAGTATCATGTGACGATGATTGCGATCGGCAACGGCACAGCAAGTCGGGAATCGGAACAATTTGTGGCGGAAACGCTTAAGCAGATCAAGCGGGATATTTATTATGTCATCGTCAACGAAGCCGGCGCATCGGTATATTCAGCCAGTCAAGAGGCGCGGGATGAGTTTCCGGACCTGCATGTCGAACAGCGCAGCGCAATCAGCATTGCTCGCCGCCTGCAGGATCCACTGGCGGAATTAGTGAAGATTGATCCGGAATCGATTGGTGTGGGGCAGTATCAGCACGATTTACCCGCCAAGGCGCTGGCAAGTGAAGTCGATGCAGTCGTGGAACGCGCGGTCAATCAGGTTGGCGTTAACCTGAACACAGCTAGTTACCAACTGTTAACCCACATTTCCGGGTTGTCGAAAACGATTGCGACTAATATTGTGAAATACCGCGATGAAAATGGCCGCTATAACAGCCGTGCCGAATTGAAAAAAGTACCACGGCTGGGACCGAAATCATTTGAACAGTCAGTTGGTTTTCTGCGAATCATCGGCGGTAAGCAGCCACTTGATAACACCGATATTCACCCGGAAAGTTACCCCGTTGCCAAAAAGATTCTGGCTGCGGCGGGGTTATCCACGGCTGATTTAGGTGATCATGAGGCGGTTGCCAAGGTTGCTAGTGTTGATGGTGCGCCATTTGTCAATGATGGCGTTGGCGTTGAGACAGTGAATGACATCATTAGCAGTCTGCAAAATCCCGGTCGCGATCTTCGTGACAACATGGCAGCACCGCTTCTTCGGCAAGATGTCCTTACCATGGAAGACCTGAAGCCGGGCATGAAGCTGGAAGGAACTGTCCGCAATGTCGTGGATTTCGGCGCGTTTGTGGACATTGGCGTTAAGCACGATGGTTTAGTCCATGTCTCTAAAATGACCCGCAAGTTTGTCCGCGATCCTAAAACGGTTGTGGCAGTCGGTGATATTGTGACGGTCTGGATTGAATCGGTGGATCTCAATCGCGAGCGGATACAGCTGACGATGATCGCGCCGACTGTTGGTTAAGCGGCTAGCTTGCAATAAATAGAAAAAATACGAGCGGTGGTTTTTAATGTTGGTTCAAGGACCAATATTAGGAAGCCACCGCCTATTTTTTTTAGTTTAATGAAGGTTGGATGTATCCGGTTTCGTGTGCTTAATGACAGTGTCGATAAAATCTTCAGAATAACCGTATATTAAAACAACGGTTGAAATTAATTATAGAAAGATTAAAATACAAGAATATCTAAAAAAGGAGCTGACAGTATGCGACCAATCATCGCACTTACCGGAGATTCAATGGTCGCGCCTTCGCCTGTCATTAATCTGAACTATGCAGACATGGCGCCAAACATGATCAAAAATGCAATTGTAAAAGTTGGCGGGGCACCGTTAATTTTGCCGTATCCTGAAGATGACGCTGCAGCAGCGTCGTTGGCAGCACAATATGTTGATGTTTTTGACGGTTTGGTTTTGCCAGGCGGACCGGATGTTGATCCGACATTTTATCACGAAGAACCCATTCAAGCGATGGGGCGGGCTACTTATCAAAAGGATCGGTTCGAAATTGCCTTAATTAAAGCAACTTTGAAGGCGAATAAGCCGATTTTTGCGATTTGTCGGGGCATTCAGATTCTTAACGTGGCATTAGGTGGCAACCTTTATCAGGATTTGCCAAGCCAAAACCCGCAAGCCACCATTCGCCATGCCCAGGCTGCACCGGGACAGTGGCCGACCCATCACGTTGCGATTACGCCGGGCTCCCATTTAGCAGCATTGTTAGGGACGAGTAGTTATGTTAACTCCCGGCACCATCAGGCAGTTAAGGATGTTGCAGCGAGTCTTAAAGTCACTGCCAAAGCGCCGGATGGAGTCGTTGAAGCCGTTGAAAGCAAGGAGTCGAATCTGATTCTCGGCGTTCAGTGGCATCCGGAAAATATGTGGCAACAATTTCCGGAACAACTACCATTATTTGCCGATATTGTTAAACGTGCAGGAGGTGATGGCAATGAATAATGTTGTGAAGAAAGAACAAATGGGTTATTGGAGCATGATTTTGCTGGGGATCAACGGCATTATCGGTTCCGGAATTTTTCTGTTACCCAATCAGGCTGCTAAGTTAATTGGGTCAGCTAGTATTTTTGTCTTACTTTTTGATGCTTTGTTGGTCATCAGTATTGCACTTTGTTTTGCTCAAGCCGCGACCTATTTTGATCGTGATGGTGGTCCGTACTTATATGCCAAAGATGCATTTGGCGATTTTGTCGGCTTTGAGGTCGGCTTTGTCACTTGGGCGATTCGGATTATCGCGGAGGCCACGATGGCGGTTGCTTTCACAACTGCATTAGTCGGGACTTTTCCAGCGTTAAACCAGCCTATTATTCGCGATTCGATTATTTCAGTCATGGTCATCGGCTTGGCGCTCATGAATATCGCCGGTGTCCGGGTTTCAACCGTGGTCAACAATGTGATTAGCGTTTCAAAATTGGTTCCGCTAGTTTTGTTTGTTGCAATCGGCATTTTCTTCATCAAAGGCAGCAATTTCACGCCATTATTCCCAGGCGGCAGCTATAAGTCCGGTAGTTTCGGGCAAGCCGCGGTGGTCATGTTTTATGCTTTCACCGGTTTTGAAGGCTTAGTCGTTGCGGCGGGCGACATGAAAAATGCCAAGCGTAATTTACCCAAAGCCGTTGCTACCGTCATGACGGTGGTTGCACTTTTTTACATCCTGATTCAGGTTGTCAGCACCGGTATTTTGGGAAATGCGTTGGCAAATACAGATACACCAATTCAAACCGCTTTCGCTAAAATCACCGGTGGCTTTGGCAATGCTTTGGTGGCCGCCGGGACGCTGTTATCGACTGGGGGACTGCTTGTTGCCAGTTCCTTTATCACCCCGCGGTCTGGAGTTGCCCTCGCTGAAAATCACATGATGCCGCAATTATTGGCTAAACGTAATCGGGTCAACTCACCATATGTTGCGATCGTCGTGTCCGCAACCATTACCTTACTCATCGCGTATTCCGGCACATTCGGCTACCTCGCTCAAATCAGCGCGGTTTCAAGATTTGCCCAATACATTCCAACATGTTTGGCGGTAATTGTATTTGCCAAAACCAAGACCAAGGATAAAAGCAGTACCTTCCATCTGCCGCTTGGCCCCGTCATTCCTGCAGTAGCAATTTTAGTCAGCATCTGGCTATTGGTTCAGGTTCAGGTAAGTCAGCTGGTCATCGGCCTTGGCGCGTTGCTCGTGGCGGTACCGTTTTATTTCTTGACATACACGTACCGGCAGCATGGGAAAGTTTAACCACTCAAGAAATTGGAACAAGTTAACAAAAACCAGGTCGGGGGTTAGCAATCAAACCTATAATTCGGTTTTTTACGTGCAAACTGGTATGTGCAGTTCGAATCCATTAGATCTGCGAGACTCTGAACGATAACTGTGTTTTAGGTAATGCGTGACAAAAGATATCACTTTTTCCCCAAATATTTGATTGATTACTCTTAACCATTTAGTGGTTGGTGAATTAAAAAAGTATAGGGCATACAATTACGCCCAGACATGTTTTGCGGCATAGCCTACTACGGTTTAAGGTGATATAATACCTCTGAGGTGCACGCATGAAACAAAACATCATAGACTTGTTTTCGGGCGCAGGAGGACTTACTGAAGGCTTTCGGCGCCCTGAATATAATATCTTGGCGCACGTTGAAATGAGTGTTGATGCCTGTCAGACACTGAGATTACGAGATGACTATTACCAGCTGAAGAAGCGTAACATGCTTCAGCAATATCGCAATTTCCTGGATGGAAAAATTTCACTTTCTGAACTGGAACAGCAGTGTGGATTACGCCAAAAAGCTTTAACAATCAATGAAACAATTGATACGGGTACTATTGACGGAATATTGGCAAAGATCGACTCGAAGCTTTCGAACAGACAAGTACATGGAATTATCGGTGGACCACCGTGTCAAGCTTACTCTACAGTGGGAAGGAAGCGTAATGAGGCTAAGAAGGAAACTGACAAGCGAATTTATTTGTATCGCTTCTATATTCAGTTTTTGGAGCATTACAAGCCGGAGTTTTTCTTGTTCGAGAATGTGCGGGGACTTCTTTCTTTCAAAGATTTAGATGGTAAGCGACTGTTTCCAAAGATGAAGCAAGAGTTCGAGGCAATCACTGATAAACTAGGCTACCATATTGATTGGAAACTAATCGATTGTTCCGAATTTGGCGTCCCCCAAGAACGAAAGCGTATTATTCTTTATGGACAGCGAAATGATCTGCCGAAGTTTTCTTTCTTTGAAAGACTTGCAGATCTGCAAGAAACTCCCGGGACTGTTGGTGAACTCTTCAGGGATTTACCAAAGCTGAAGGCCGGAGAGACCTGTAACAAATATTCCAAGGCTCAACCGTGTGCTTTTGTTGTGGAAAATCTTCGCACTCCTGCAAGTAAGCTAACTCAGAACGTTGCCCGGCCCAATCGGGAATTGGATCTAAAAATCTACAAGATTGCAGCTGAAAAGAGAGCAAAACATAAAATTTTGCATTACAATGACTTGCCCGAAGACCTACAGACTCACAATAATAAAAAGGCATTTTTAGATCGTTTCAAAGCGGTACCGGCAGATGGGGTCTCACAAACAGTTGTAGCTCATATTGCTAAAGACGGGCATTACTACATTCATCCAGATGTGGAGCAAAATCGTTCGATTACAGTAAGAGAAGCGGCACGTATTCAGACATTCCCGGATGATTTCTATTTCATGGGTTCACGAACGCAGGCCTTTAAGCAAATAGGCAATGCAGTTCCTCCCTACCTAGCTAAGAAAATGGCGCAAACGATATTACTAAACAAACAATGAGGTCAGCTTAGCTGACCTCATTGTTTGTTATTCGTTAATGTAAGCTGAGAAGAATCCTAAATTGGGCTCATCCAGAGTACCAACAAGGACGCCCCGATCTAAGAACACATTACCCATTTCACAACTCGTTTCCGCCACAAGCGCACACGCATGACAGGCAGCAATATTTAACGAATCGCGTCCTTGGCCAGAACTATCAATGCAGGTGGGGTCGTAGCTACACCAGCGAGCTTTTTCTAAGGCACTGGCGAGTGTTTTGAAGAAATTATCTGGTATACCCTGGCGAACAAGACCTCCTAACGTGCCTTCAGAGTCTGCGCTTGATGTATAGATCAAGATGCCAGCCATATCAGATTTGTCTGCTTGTCCCCTAGAAAAGTACAGTCGCTCTTTTAATGCAGAAGACGAATAGCCGCTAGCGAAACTGAGTTCACGTAAAAGTATATGAGAAAAGGTGTGAAGCATATAGTATGCGGGATCGATCAACGGTTTACGGTTTTCTGGGACTTGAACCGAACGTTTACGCACGATATTGGCGAAGATTTTTGAACCGTCGAGTTTATTTCTCCAAAGGTTTAGATGTTGACTGCTCAGTTCAATGAATATACCTTCACCTGAATTTTTCAGAGCGACAAACCGGTTATCTGAGCGACGCAACGAAACTTCATTAACAGGAGCCTCGTCTGCGAGGCCAGCTCGTCCTGAACTTGCACGTTCGATTTGTTCTTGTTCCAGCATCATATCCGACTCGATTGGACGAATTCGACTATAGCCTTTAAGAACAGAAATGACCTCGAGTTGATTTAGGAGCGTAATGTTTTGGAAGACACTTGCGAGTTTCGTATCCCCAAAGTGTTCACGAGGTTGCAGTGTCATGTCGAAGCGATTGGTGTTACGGGCATATTCCTTAGCGCCAGTTAAAACGAGATATTCATCTCGTCGGTAATCCATCTGACTTTGTTTTTCTTCTGCGTGAGCAGCTTGCCACACGCTGGAAAAGACATTAATTAGTTTTTCCGGTGTGAGTGAGTTTTCGGTTTCATCAACAAGCGTTTCCAAAAGGGGGGCGTATCTTTGAGAAAGAATCGTTTTCGCCTCGTTGAGCGTTGTAGACTTCAACACTTGTTTGAGTAAGGTCTGGTAGGTAGGATTCTGAACTAACTGCTCCTGGAGTGCAGTGTCTTCCTCGGGTATATTGACAGATCCGACAATGTCGGAAAAGTAAAGGTTATTCGCGTTCCGCATGAGTGCGACTGGCTGTCGGTGACATTGTTTAGGGTGTTCGTTCTTCTTCCATCCGTACCGACCGTGACAATTCACGCCAATGCGCAAAAGGGTGGCGCCAAATGAATCATCAAACACACCTTGCAGATTACGTTTAGCCGTACACGAACACTCGACCACAAGATCCCCAATCGTGCCAGAAAGAAGGTTATCTTTTAGCTTTAGCCGATGAGTGCCGCGGGGAAAATCGTTTTTTTCTTTAGAATGTGCCCACTCCATCCATGGAAAGTCTTGAATGTGCCCATCTCTGCAAGCGCAGACAAGTCGGACCGGGATTAATTCCTCCCGATAACGCTTGTTAGACTTTGATAGTTCAAAATGAAACGGCTTGACATTAAATCGCTTCAGATCAGCATCGTTTCGGAGGTCAGCACGCCACTGCGAGAGTGTCCGAAGTTCGCGGTTCTTTGGCCCGAAATACCACTGTGGAAATGAAACTCCAGTGATAAATTCTTTGGTAAGATCAGTTGGGGGAGCGATAAATCCCGCTGCATTGAGGCTAGATTGTAATCGAATGTCAACGATAGGGTCTTCGTTACTTGTGGGTTGCCAGAACTGCGAGTCACAAATCATAACCGATTGATTGTTGATTTGGGTAAGGGCGCCAGTCCCAAACGGAGTAATCAGCTGTGATTGGCGAATTTGGTTTTCTGGTGAACGGCGCTGACCGTCATTTGAAATTTTACCATCGTTAAACCTAGTCATCTGTCAGACTCTCCTTTATGGAAATATTCCCAGAGTTTTCTATATCGCGCATAGAGTTCATCGCGAAATAAGCTTCGTGATGAGCTTGTCTCATATCAAAACTTTTAAGGAGGTAAACGGTATCTGGTGTGGCGTCTTTCTTCCCCGCAAAGTATAAGAGATTTTTGTTTGCAGTGTTGTCACTTAACACGGCAAATTGCAACCAGTGTTCAGAGATGGCATCAAGCTTTTCACTTGCTTTAGCTGTGTAAAGATTTTCTGAATCGTTTCGCTGTATGCGATCAAGCAAAAATGTTTTTGCACGTGCTAGCTCTGGTTTGAACTTAAGAATTGAGCTAGCATTTTTCTGGGACAAGAGGGCAGGATTCGTGTGTCGTAGCATACCAATCAAAACAGCTGCTAAAGCCTTATCTAAGGCAGGTTGGGAGAATGGTGTTACGCTGCTTGGCTCTACTTGTGCGTACATACTCTGATGATAACTTGTGAAAGCCTCATAGTGAGAACGGTCGCGACTTTTAGTCGAGCTGTATAGTGCAAACACCAAACCTAATGTATCTCGGCCAACCCGACTGGTCGCTTGGATATATTCAGAGGTGAGCTTAGGCTGACCGACAACGATCATGCTGTTCAATCTTGAAATGTCGATGCCCACTGAGAGCATATTAGTAGCAATCATGGTGTCGACAGCTCGTTCATCTGAGGTATGCGCGTGCGTGAGCTTCTCAATTGTGCTAACGATTTCGCTGCTAGAAACGTGTGAAGTAAGCTCAAGATTACCGAACGTATTAAGCTGCCGCGAAGAAGCGGAGCCTTCAAGTTTGGTGAGGCGACGCAGCTCATCACGCACATCATCCATCAGTAAAGTGGAAGCTTTCCCTAACTCTCTGAGGCTATTGAAATAACCGACGACTGTCCAGAAAAGATCCTGCTCTTCAGGACTCAGATCAAGCTCAACAATCGAATGAAGAAGAGCCGCAAATAGACGAATTTCTGTCGTCACTTGGGTTTTGCCTGTGCCCATCACGCCAACATATAGGCGACCGTATAGATTGCCACCAGCAGACGGCTTGCTTGTTTTGACGAAGAAGTTGTCGTCAACGTCTAGTCCGTCCGGTGGAAACTGCATAACATCTCGATCAAAAAGATTGCGAACTTGTTCTTGAGAATTTCTGATAGTCGCTGTTGAGGCGAGGTATTTAGGCCGTGAAGCTCCTGAAGACAAGATGTAATCGAAGCTACTCTCATAAAGCCCGACGATACTACCTAACGGACCAGAGATAAGGTGTAATTCATCCTGGATGATGAGCTGTGGTTTATAGACTTTGCCCGTTTTGTTGTTGGAGCAAGAAAACAGGGCCGCGGTCTTTTCGTTGATCGGCACTTGTGCAAACTTATCAACGGTTCCAAATAAGAGCGTCGGTTGATTTTTGTAGATAGAATCGTCAATAACATAAATTGGCAACTTCTCATGGAAAGGGCAACTGAAATTTTGACATTGGAGATCAAAACCATTGTCATTGACTAGTGGGGCGTATCCCCAAGCATCTATGACAAGTTTTTCTGTATCATCTGGGATAATGCTGTGCTTTTGATGACACCAAGGACATTCAAGTACCTGAAACGGATTTGGGCTGTCATGGTTTTTCCGAAGATTAATAAAATCCATTTTTGCTTCTTTACGATGATTGGGTGTTGACCCTCCGCCAACCCATAAACCAACACTAATTTCGTTGATACCCAGATCGTCACGATGCTGACGCAAGAATTCAAGAGCGCAGATCATTGAAGAGGCACGTTGAAATTGTTGTGCGGTCAACAAACGCAATGTATAGCGCATGATAACTGTGACACCTTTAGCATCAGCGTCGCCGAGACGCTGATAGAGAACCACCAACGCAATGGCACACAAGTATGCCTCAGTTTTGCCACCGCCAGTGCTTATCCAAATCAAATCTAAAACGTCACGGAAGTCGCTTCTTTCATTTATCAGTGAATCAATCGTTGTGAGTATAAAGGCCAGTTGAAAAGGGCGCCAAGCAAAACTCGTGTTTGGGTCGTCTTCCAGATTTTCATAGGTGCGAGACCGAAAACATTGCATCTTCCGTTCGAGGTTTTTACTTCTTTGCAGTAAGATAGCCTCGTTAGCTAGATCGAAGGCGAGCAGAGCAGCTGGGTCCTTACGCAGGACCTCAATACCTTGGTGTATGCGGTTGCTGCAGATTCGACAGTCTCGAAGGTTGCTATTAGCAATCTCGGCGTAACATGGGTTCTCCATTTTGATCTCAGGTACCTGTAGCTCACGTTTAGCAATCCATGCGTCGTATTTCGCAGCAAACTTGGTCAAGGATTGTATTTGTGTCTCTTTAGGAACCTCAAAAAGGTAACTGTCCGGGCGGAGTATGTCCTTACTAAGCCCCTCCAAATCAAAAGACATGGGTGAGAGTTCATAGGTTGGGATATACTCTGTGAATATGGATTGAACTTCGCCAGCTTGCGGTAACCAGCCAACCGAAATACCGTGCCCGATAGCGAAGGTTTTCTTGTTGCGGTACTCAAAGCGAATTTTTTGATCTTCTTTACTAAGCTGGTCTAGGTGAGTATCCATGACATCCTCGGAAGCATAGAACTTGAGTGAGCGCGTTGCATTCAGGATGACTTGGGTTTGGAAAAAAATCGTCGACTTTGAAGTATTCTGGACGACCAACGTGACGGAGCAAACTTCCCCTTTGTTGTCAGAAAGGGGAAGTTCTCGTACCTTCGCAAAAATCGATAATCCCAGTGGTTTGCCGGATTTCATAATTTCTGTAGTGAATCTTGGCTTTGTCAAATCTAAAGTGACCTTGGTGGAAATCGGACGACGCTGATAAATTTGGGGTTTTGCCTTCTTAGATTTTTCCGAGCGGTAATTGAGATTGTAAAGCCGATAAAGAAACGCAGTGGCGTCTTTCATTTCCGGTTTTTCTTTAAGCTGATCAAGTAAGTTTCTAAGCTGTTTTTGGAGACTTATCGGCTTTTGAGCATAGCTATCAGCATATGCAATTTGTTTTTGGTCATCAGAAATTTTCAAAATTGGTTCGGTTGCTTGAGCATCAGTTACAATGTTTAAAATCGACTCAAGAAGATCCGTTGGTAAATCAATCCAAGGATTGACAGTTGTGTCATAAACCGATGTGTTAATCGTGAAATCCAAGGTGGAAGTTTTCAAGCAGTAAAACGATAAGCCAATGGAACTCGGCTTGAAAGTGTTATCAACAACGATAGGCTCGCTTTCGGCATCAAAGTCGACATCTTGGTCATCTCCGGAAACGCCATCTGTTGCTTTGCTTGCTACTTTCGGATAAAGGATACCAGTAATGTAACGATTGCGGGGAGGCTCGGAGATGATTTCGACGCTTGAATCTGAGACGAAATGTTCAGACCCTGGTCCTAATATTTTGGCAGTGATCGAATTCAGATAGCGACTGCGAATGGCTTCTTGCTTTGACTTTGAAATTCTATCTGTCATATTTTACCTCCGTGTCAATCTTCTAGTAATCTGTTCGTTCTGTATCTAGGTAAGTACTCGGATACTGGTGTGATAGTGGCAATTGTCATAAAGCTAATGGGTGTGTCAGTCATGTCGAGCTTTTGGCCTTCAATGCGATCAAGTGCTTGTTGTCGTTGATCTTGATACCAGTCACGAACCGTAACGCTCGATTGCCGATACGTTTCTGCGTTTTCTTCGATGTCGAGATTATTGGTGAGCTGTCCGATGATGCGGATGAACTCCAGATCTTGAGGAACAAACTTAACGCTATTCGGCTGAGACCAGTACCGGAAATATCCCTGAGTGTGATCGAGACCGTATCGTAGGAATTTCTGTACAAGGTCGTTGGGTGTCAAGTGATTAGAGCGAACGTATTTGATGAACACTTGTTTCCATTCGAAGTCTTTTTGATGGTCTGGATGATTTTCGAATAATTTAGCTAAGCTTTCAGTGCTATCGAAGAGCTTTGCAAAGTCATTTTGGTACCATCGCTCATTTTCTATGCGCTGGACATAGGCAACTTCATCCATGGGTTTGAAATCAGCAATTGGCTTGTGACGAAGAATGCCCTCGTTGTCACGCGTGAGGATGGTTGCAGAAGGAGTGACAAACATTTTCGCCCTTTTATTTTCCAGAAAAGCCAACCGGTACTTGGCTATGACATGGTTGTCCTGCGTGGCCGTTGGCGAAGTTTTTGAAAGTTGTTCTTTTGTTTCATCATTCAAAATGGATTCTTCTCGCTCTAAAGAATCGGAGTCTTCTTCGGGAGTCAATTCAGAGTCTTCTTTTTCCGATTTGCATGTTAAAGAGTTTCTCAAGTTAGAAATACTGTTTACAAAAGCGGAATCATAATCGACATCGACGAGTTGATCAGTCTGAAGGACTTGTTTTAGAAAAAAAAGGTCATTGGAAAGAGAAGTGGCCAGCTGACGTGCGAAGTCCTTTGGTGCGACAATTGTGACTTCTCGGGCGATGCCAGAATACATCCAGCGACGGCGCTCTGAGATCTGTGGAACGATCATAATCAGGCGTTCGGGGACATAACGCCTGTCGATTGATTGAATGGGCTCGCCATACTCAATCACATGAGCTTTTTTCTTTCGAAGGTTATAATTCGTTCTCATCTCTCCGGCTAATACTGAGTGAGTTAAAATGACGGTCTGATTATCAATAATTAAACCGGCAAGAAGATTATCTAACTGAACAGCATAGTTTCCATTAACCAACCGAGTAAGATGTTGCAAAAGATCTTTTGCAGTATCTTCAGCGACAATATTTTGAAGTTGCAGCTCATCTTTCACCAATTGGAACGCTTGAGCAACACTTTGGGAATTTGAAATCACCGAAGAAAACAGTGTTTGCTGAAAACGTCGCAAACTTCTCTCGAGATCGAAGAGTTGTTGATCTCTAATACTTGCCAAGAATTCGGTAATTTCGGTCGATTCTGCGTCGATTGTGGCATCAGTCTGAATAAAGTTTGCAGAAATAGTCCTCGTCTTGAACTCATCTGCTGTCAGCCAACTGTACAGAGTATCCGACGCATTCATGAAAGTTGCACCAGCGGTCGACACGGCGGAACTAAGCATGGAGAGAATGTGCGTCTCTATCGAGTGTCTGGTGATAAAATCACGGACATTGGCCAACATGTCCTTGTTCGAGTACTTCCACCAAGTATCGCCTATCATGTAGAGCGTGAAACGTTTGCTGATTCGTTCGTGGAGAAGGGTATTTAGGGTCTGAAGTTTTGAAACGAAGGTAACCATGGGAACCATCGTTTTCGTCGTACCTTTTAGATGCTTTGTCTTTCCACCTGCAGGGTAATATTCGCTTGGCACAACAGCACCGAAGCTAAGGGCTCTTCCTTCAATTCTAAAGTTCATCTTTTCAAGGCGATCAATGACTACCTTGTCGGTCAAAATTACAATGTTAGATTCATCCGTTCGGCTGAAGTGAGAAATGTGAAAAAGAGCAGCTACTTTTGCTCTTGTGTCGGTAGTTTTCCTTGAGGAAACCGATTTTGCAAGGCTGACTGAGGATAAGAAAATCTCTCGTGGGATCGTCAATAGCAGTCCATCAGAATCTGAGGCCATTTTGCAGACGTCATGGCCATTAAGTTTTTCTACGCCGATAAAAGTATAACTTGTTTCCGCATATACTAGAGGGGTCCCGGATTTGATTTTCTCTGGGTAAAGGACTTGGCGATCGGCTATGTTTGACAATAGTGTGCGTAGAGCAGCCAATGCTGCTAACGCGGCAGGGACTTGTTCTGATAGGTAGTAATATAAATAGCCACCGCCTGAGTCCTCGGCGGCTGTGAAGTCGCGCAAAACTTTACTAAGCATCGGATCTTTGTTGAACAGTTGCTTTGGTAAAAAGCTGATCATCTTTTCCGTATACTTTTCAAGATTCATTACCTTCCCCCCCAAAAAAAGAAATAAAACTAAACGCTCAAGTTAAAGCGTTTACTTATGAGTATAAACTTTTTTTATCTGACCGTAAATTTTAAAAGGTGTGAAAAAGAAAATGGGAAGAACGGAGAAAGAAAATACTTCAAGCAACCTTTTTTGGCGGCATCAAAATTGGGCTAAATCCTTGTTGCAGTTTAGATTCATCACAAAAATAGTCGTAAAGTTAAGACAGCAACAATTAGGTTGTGCCGCTTGAGCATTGAGCTAGAATATTACATCACGTTAATGCCCGAAAAAAACACGCCCAAGACGGACGTGTTCGACAATTATTTGACCTACTGAACTGAGTGCACGAAACTGCACGCAATAGATCGCAACAAACACCGATGTAACAGTATTTGTTGACAAAAGTATTAAAGTTTCTGGTTATAGTATTCAACAACCAGTGATTCGTCAACTTCTGGTTCGAGTTCGCCACGTTCTGGTAAGCGAACAAGGGAACCTTCCTTCTTATTGTCGTCAAAGGTTACGTAAGCTGGACGGGAAACCGTGTTCTCGATAGCTTCATTGACAACAGCGAGGTTTTGTGAGCGTTCGCGAAGACCGATCACTTGGCCAGGCTGTACTTCATAGGAAGGAATATCAAGGCGCTTGCCATCAACTGTGATGTGGCCGTGGTTGACAAGTTGGCGCGCTTGAGGACGGCTGGAAGCCAAGCCCAAACGGAAAACCAAGTTATCTAAACGGGTTTCAAGCAGGATCATGAAGTTATCACCATGGGTACCTTCTTTGATCTTACCAGCGCGCAGGAACAAGTTCTGGAATTGGCGTTCGTTTAAACCGTACATCCAACGCAGCTTCTGCTTTTCACGCAGTTGCTGACCGTATTCGGAAATCTTACGGCGGTTGTTGGCACCGTGATCACCGGGTGCATAAGGACGACGAGCTAATTCTTTACCAGTGCCGGAAAGGGACAAGCCGAGACGACGGCTTTGCTTCCAGCGAGGACCTGTATAACGAGACATATGAGTATTCCTCCAAGTTTTTATTTGGAGTAAAATAACGAATTGCGGCTTTAGCACACGGGCAGTCCTGCAAAGGTTCACCTTCGCAGCCGCGGTTACTACTGTCATCGGCGTGATGCCGAGGCAGGACTGGAGCCGACCATGCCGGCCGCTGCTGCATTATTTTACACGCGAGCTAGTATACCGTGTTTAGCGCGGCGGTGTCAAGGTGACTGGCGAGTGTTTGACCGAACTGTGTCAGGATCTGTTCATCATTTTCGCTAAAACGGTTGAGTTTCGGGGAGTCAATGTCCATGATGGCAACGGTTTCGCCATTAACGTTGATCGGTACGACGATTTCGGCGTTGCTGGCTGAATCGCAAGCGATGTGACCGGCAAATTCATGGACGTTAGCAACGCGAATCACGCTATTTTGCTGATAGCTGGTCCCAACGACCCCTTTGCCCGGTTGAATGTGCATGCAGGCAACTTTGCCTTGGAAAGGGCCGAGGTCGAGTTGTCCGGTTTTGCCATTATAAAGGTAGAAACCAGCCCAGTTGAGCTCGGAGATGCTGTCATTTAGCAGTGCACTGGCATTGGCAAGTACGGTGATGGGGTTGGTTTCGCCTGTAAGTAGGCCATCAAGTTGATCGATAATAATAGGATCAAGGGTTGTCATTTGATCAGTCCTTTTAGGAATTTATGAAAAGCAGCATCTAGGCCTTTTAACTGCGGGCTTTTTTTGCGATACTGGTAGCTAGGATGTTATCGTTTTTAACACTTAACGGCATTTTAGCCGGTAAGTAGGCAAAATGCAATTAGAAAGATAATCGGTAAAGCAGAGGGTGTAGGGATGATCTGGTTCTTCATTATTGTTGCGATTATAATTGTGGCTGCTGGCAGTGTCTGGTGGCTGCAGCATTATTTTCAAACGCGTATCAAAGACTTAGACGAAAAAGTCGAAGCGATTGATATTGGTGCGCTCTCGAGTCAGATTCGCAGCATTGAGCAACTGAAGCTGACCGGTGACAGTCTGGCAACCTTTGGCAAGTGGGAGCGGGCGTTTGATCAATTAAACGACCATGATCTAGCTGAGCTGCAAAAAATTCTGCTTGATCTCGAAGACCAGGTTAAACGCTTCCGTTTAGATCGGGCATCGAAAATTGCTAAGGTGCTGGAAGATAAAATCGAGACGGCTCAGCGCCAATACGAACTGATTAGCCAGGCACTACAAGACATTCGGCACGACGAAGCAGATAACCGTAGTAAAATGTTGCAATTGCGAGATGATTACCAGGTTTCACGCAAGACGATTCTTGCCAAGAGTTTTGTCTTCGGTGATGCTCAGCCAGCATTGGAGCAACAGTTGCAGCAATTGGCGCAGCTTTTTCAAAAAATTGACCAGATCAATAATGATGGCGATCATCAGGCGGCAAAGGCAGAAATTAAACAGTTAGCCGAGCAGATGCGGGTTTTGAAGAAGCAGGTTAAGGAATTACCACCACTGGTAAACGAGCAGGTCAACGAGTTTCCTGGACAAATTAACGAAATTCAGCACGGTTACCGGCAACTCACCACCGCCCATTATGTGTTCACCGATGATATTCCGGGGATGGTTGCGGATGTCGAGGCCAAGATGAAGGATGCCAATGCGGCTCTTAAATCGATTGATGTGGAGGCAACAGAGGCAGCCAATGCGGAAATCGAAGCTGAAATCGATAAAATGTACGCCATTATGGAAAAAGAGATGCAGGCCAAGAAACGGGTGGATGTTGCGTCCCCTGATTTGCGGCGCTTCATCGATCATGCACTGCGCCAAAATCGGGAATTGCAGGCAGAATTGGATCATCTGAACCAAAGCTATACGCTGAATCATCATGAAATCAAAACCGCTAAAAATTTAAAAATGCAGTTAGATGCGATTGACGCAAATTACACGAAGGATACCGATGCGATTGAAGCAGGCGAGGCCGTGTACTCGGACGTGATTGCGCGGTTTGATGAAACCAAAGAACAGTTAACGGCGATTGAAAAGCAACAGGTCCAGATTAACCAAGACGTGGCAGGTTTGAAAAAAGGCGAGATCATCGCTAATAAACAAGCAGAGAGTTTTGAACTCGATATGCGGAATATTAAGCATGAAATCGTCCGCCATCACTTGCCGGGGTTGCCGCAAGACTATGTGGATAAGGTTAAACATGTTACTGCCGAAATTGATCAGCTTAATCACGATTTGGATCAGGTTAAAATTAACATGGATGCGATTGCCAAGTTTCTGATTAAGATTGCCAGTGATATTGATGATTTAAAGAAAACAACCAGTGCCTTAATTGATGCGGCCGGATTAACCGAAGAATTGATGCAATATGCCAACCGTTACAAAATAACGGTTAAGCCGGTAGCAGACGCGGTTAAGCATGCGACCGAACTGTATATGCAATTTGACTATCAGCAGGCTGCCGATACGTTGGCGACCGCGTTGGAGCAGACGGAGCAGGGCAGCTACAAGAAAGTTGAAGATGCTTATCTTGCGCGGAAGAAAGCTTCATTATATTGATTTGCGTGATTGGAAAGCCAGCCTGGGTTGGGGCTGGCTTTTGGTTTGGGGTAGAGGTTGTGATATGGTGCAGGGATCTGCAGGGAAAATTGCAGACTTAAATGGTTAATAATCATTCAGTAGGGTATATACGTCTCCGAAACGCGTTCACCGGCGCAGAAGTCTGCGTGTAAGGACCTCGAGCGCAATGGCCAAGACCGGGCCATCACGCTCAAGGCCACTTACACTCCGACTTCTACCCGCGCCGGTTCACTCTCTTGCTTAAACGCGTTCGCCAGCCCAGAAACCTGCACATAAGGACCTTGAGCGCAATGACCAAAACCCGGTCATCACGCTCAAGGCCACTTATGCTCCGGTTTCTAACCGGGCTGGCTCACGCTCTTGAAACTTACTAACTTTTTGTCTATAATTCAATCCAGTCGAATTAACGGAAGGGGCCGGCTGATGATTTATTTTGATAATAGTGCAACGACGAAGATTTCGCCTGATGCGTTGGCGACTTATAACAAGGTCAGCACGGATTTTTTTGGGAATCCTAGCAGTTTGCATGCTCTGGGAACTAAAGCAAATGAGGTTTTGCAAAGTTCGCGAGCCCAGATTGCTAAATTAATCGGTGCGAAGCCGGACGAGATTTATTTTACGAGCGGTGGAACGGAAGGCGATAACTGGGTGATTAAAGGCACTGCCATGGCTAAGCGCGAATTTGGCCGTCATCTGATTACGACCAGTATCGAGCATCCGGCTGTGATCAATACGATGAAACAGCTAGAGAAACTGGGATTTGAAGTGACTTATTTGCCGGTTGATCGGCGCGGTTTTATTCATATTGACGATTTGAAAGCGGCTATTCGCAAAGATACGATTTTGGTGTCGATTATGGCGGTTAATAATGAAATTGGCAGTATGCAGCCGATTGTTCAGGCCGCGCGGGTGTTGGATAATTATCCGAATATTCATTTTCATGTCGATGCCGTACAAGCCGTTGGTAAGGGCTTGGATGCAGCGTTGCAAGACCCGCGGATTGATTTTCTCAGTTTTTCCGGTCATAAGTTTCATTCTCCCCGCGGTACCGGCTTTATCTATGCCAAAGAGGGTCGCATGCTTGATCCGTTGCTAACCGGTGGCGGTCAGGAACATGATTGGCGCTCAGGCACGGAAAATGTTCCGGCGATTGCGGCAATGGCCAAGTCGCTGCGCTTACTTTTGGCTAATGAAGATGCTAACGTGGCTCGGCAGCAAGCAGTTCGCAAGCGGATTTTTGATCATGTCAGCCAAAAGCCCAAGGTGACGATGTTTAGTCAGTTAACACCGGATTTTGCCCCACATGTTTTATGTTTTGCCATTGCTGGTGTCCGCGGCGAAACGATTGTTCATGCGTTTGAGGATCATCAGATTTACATTTCCACAACTAGTGCCTGCTCAAGTAAGAAAGGCACGGAAAGCAGTACCTTGGCCGCCATGCATACGGACCCGAAAATTGCCACTTCCGCGATTCGGGTGAGTTTGGATGAAGCTAATACTTTGGATGAAGCGGATGCGTTTAATGCAGCGTTTGATACGATTTATGCAAAGTTTGCCAAGCTTGATAAAGCGACCGTCTAAACGAGCATCAGCCATTTCCAGTGCGAGGAGTGGCCGGGTGTCAGTCATAGCGACTAATACTGCCAACTTGTTTTGACGCATCACCGGTTTTCATTGGATCGGTTACCGCCTACATGAAAGGATTTTAAGATGCAATATTCAGAAATTATGGTTCGTTACGGCGAGCTTTCGACCAAGGGAAAAAATCGGCAAGCGTTTATCGGTCGTTTGAACGGTAACGTTACACGAGCGCTGCATGAATTCCCCAACCTCACCATTCGGCCTAAACGTGATCGGATGCACATTGAATTGAATGGCGAGCCTAGTGATCAGGTGATGGCACGACTGTCACAGGTATTCGGCATCCAGAATTTTTCACCAAGTATTGCCGTAGAAAAGGATATGGCAAAAGTCCACGAGGTTGCGTTGCAGCTGATGAATGAAACGGCACCGCACGGCATTAGCTATAAGGTTAATACGCGGCGGAGCGATCATGACTTTGCCTTGGATACCAATGCTATGAATCTTGATTTAGGCGATTTCTTGACGGATAAGCGGCCGGACTTAGTTGTCAAAATGCATCATCCTGATATGATTTTGCGAGTTGAAGTCCGTCGTGAAGCAATTTATTTATCCACTAAAACAATTCAAGGTGCTGGCGGATTGCCGGTTGGAACAGCAGGGCGCGCGGCCTTGATGCTTAGTGGCGGGATTGATTCGCCGGTTGCGGGTTACTATGCGTTAAAACGTGGCGTGGACATTGAAATGGTGCACTTTTTCAGCCCACCTTACACCAGTCAACAGGCGCTGAATAAGGCTAAACAGCTCACGGCCAAGCTGACCCCTTATGTTGGCCGGATTTACTTTATTGAAGTACCATTTACCGAGATTCAGGAGGCAGTCAAAGCAACGGTTCCGGAAGGTTATCTGATGACCGTGCAACGCCGAATGATGTTGCGACTAACCGAAGCGATTGCCAAACAACGTGGCGATCTGGCTATCTTTAATGGTGAGTCAGTCGGCCAGGTGGCTTCGCAGACGCTGGAATCAATGGCTGCAATCAATGATGTCACCACGATGCCGATTATTCGTCCGGTTGCGACCATGGATAAGAATGAGATCATTGCCGAAGCAGAAAAGATCGACACGTATGATTTATCGATCATGCCGTTTGAAGACTGTTGTACTATTTTTGCCCCGCCGTCGCCTAAAACCAAACCAAAGACGGATCGCGCACGGTATTACGAAAGCAAACTTGATGTCGATGGTTTGATGGCGCGCGCGTTGGCCGGAATCAAGGTTCAGGAGATCAAGTCATCTGATCAGTTCCTGAATCAGGATCAGGATGTTATCGCAGAATTGCTTTAAAAATTGAATAAAAGCGGTAGTTGCTGATAAGTTATTTGCTTATCGGTAACTACCGCTTTTTTAGTTTAGCGTTAAAAGTCGGCGAATGATCTTAAAAAAGAAATAATTCACAAGATTTCGCGATATTAATAAGCTGCTGGAGCGAATGCCATCATGGTTGCCCGAAAAATGGTTGTCACCTGCAGAAGACGCATTGTGCTTAATTCCTGGTTTGAAAAGATCGTTAATATAAAATGGGTCAGTAAAAACAGTGGTAAAAGAGCGCGCAATTTGTTAAACTTAATATGTGAAAATGGTAACAAACATGTGCGGAGGTGTTGATGGTGGTCGTCAGTAAACAAGCGTTATCACAAGCAACGATTAAGCGAATCCCGGTTTATTATCGAACCGTCAAAGATTTGCAACAGACGGGGGTTAAGCGGGTTCGGTCTGATCGGCTAAGTAAGCTGGTTCATATCGCGCCAGCAACCATTCGGCGGGACTTCTCCAATTTTGGCGATTTAGGGCGCAGCGGCTATGGCTATTCGGTTGATTTACTTGCACAGGTGTTTGGCGAGTTATTAGAAGTGCACTCGGAAGAACAGATGTTACTGGTGGGGTGTGGCAACCTCGGACGGGCGTTGTTGACCAATAATTTTCGCCGGAATCCGGATCTGACCATTGTGGTGGGATTCGACACGGATCCGCAGCTCATTGGGACGACAATTGCCGGGGTGCCGATTTTTGATCTCACAACTTTAGCCAAAAATATTCGCCCGGGGATGCATACTGCCATTGTCTGTGTGCCGAGTTCCGCCCAGACCAGCGTTATTAACCAACTTGAGGCTAATGGCATAACCGCTATTTTAACCTTTGCCCCTAAGCCGGTCCCGGCAAAACCGACAACCACGATTCGCTATATTGATCTTACGAGTGAGCTACAGGCGTTATTGTTTGTTGATCATCAAAAACAGGTTTCGCGACAGGTGACGGAACCGTTGCGCTAGCGTTACTTGACGCGCTGGATCACGCTCGTTATAAGGCGTTCAGCTGCCCAGAAATTTGCATATAAAGATCTTGGGCACAAATCCGCTTTTACGCCCATAACGCGCTCCCCGGCGCAGGGACCTGCATGTAAGGACCTTGGTCGCAATGGCCAGACCCGGGCCATCACGACCAAGGCCACAAGTCCGCCTTTACGCCCATAACGCGTTCACCGGCGCAGAAGTCTGCGTGTAAGGACCTTGGTCGCAATGGCCAAGCCCGGGCCATCAAGACCAAGGCCACTTACACTCCGACTTCTAACCGCGCCGGTTCACGCTCACCTCACATTGACCCTGTCATGATCACGGGTTATAATGCAGCTAATGCAATGATCAAGAGGGTTGCGTTCTTTTTTTCCAGCGACGGGATGGTTGGTGTGAATCTCGAAAGAAGACCGTGATTGTAGCTTGTGAGCTGCCGTCCTGAAGTGAGTAGGGAACGGCCGGTGACAGCCGTTATCCTGAACCAAGTGGGGATTGATTCCCAATTTAGGTGGTACCGCGAGTAGACTCGTCCTAATAATCGATATTAGGGCGTTTTTTTGTGTATACGCACGGCGCGACCCAGCTTCCGGGTTGGCGTGCGTGTGATGCATCGGCGCGTGCCAATTCTAGAAACCGGATGGACGAAAAAATTTTGTGAGGTGGAGCCAGTGAGTGATGAAACGTTAGCACCAAAGTATGATCATAAAGCAGTCGAGGAAGGCCGGTATCAGGAATGGCTTGATGAAGATGTCTTCAAACCAAGTGGTGATAAGAAGGCTAAGCCGTATTCAATCGTGATTCCGCCGCCAAATGTCACCGGTAAGTTACACATGGGGCATGCATGGGATACCACGCTTCAAGACATCGTGATCCGCCAAAAGCGTATGCAGGGGTTTGATACCTTGTGGCTGCCAGGGATGGATCATGCCGGAATCGCCACGCAGGCTAAAGTTGAGGCAAAGTTGCGCAAAGAAGGCATCAGCCGCTATGACTTAGGCCGTGAAAAGTTTGTCCAGAAAGTCTGGGAATGGAAGGACGAATTTGCCAAGACGATTCATGGACAATGGGCCAAAATGGGCTTGTCACTGGATTATAGTCGGGAACGTTTTACTTTGGATAAGGGCCTGAATCAAGCGGTTCGACGGGTGTTTGTTGACCTTTATAACCAGGGTTTGATTTACCGTGGCGAATATATCGTTAACTGGGATCCGCAAGCGCGCACGGCACTATCGGATATTGAAGTCATTCATAAAGACGATAAAGGTGCTTTTTACCATGTAAAATATCCATTCGCGGACGGTAGCGGCTACATTGAGATTGCAACGACGCGTCCGGAAACCATGATGGGTGATACTGCGGTGGCCGTTCACCCAGGCGATGAACGGTATAAAGATATGGTGGGCAAGGAACTTATTTTGCCATTAGCCAATCGCAAAATTCCAATCATTGAAGATGCTTACGTTGACCCTGAGTTTGGAACTGGGGCGGTTAAAATCACGCCAGCCCATGACCCTAACGACTTTCAGGTGGGCAATCGTCATGATTTGAAACGAATTAACACTATGAATGACGATGGCACGATGAACGAAAATGCCGGCAAATATCAAGGAATGGATCGCTTTGAAGCCCGTAAAGCCATGGTGGCTGATTTGGATAAGGCCGGTTTATTGCTTAAAGTTGAACCGATTGTGCACAGTGTCGGCCATAGCGAACGTACCGGCGTTCAAGTTGAAGCACGGTTGTCAACACAATGGTTTGTCAAGATGAAACCATTAGCTGAAGCGGCAATCAAAGCGCAGCAAGAACCGGACAAGAAAGTGACATTTGTTCCTGAGCGGTTTGAACATACCTATTTGCAGTGGATGGAAAATATTCATGACTGGGTTATTTCACGGCAGCTGTGGTGGGGTCATCAGATTCCGGCTTGGTACAACAAGCAGACCGGCGAAACCTATGTCGGGATGGAAGCACCTAAAGACATTGAAAACTGGAAGCAGGATCCTGACGTGTTGGATACCTGGTTTTCAAGTGCGTTGTGGCCATTTTCCACGATGGGGTGGCCGAATACCGATGCGCCGGATTACAAGCGTTATTACCCAACAGATACCTTAGTGACCGGCTATGATATCATTCCATTCTGGGTTGCGCGGATGATTTTCCAAGGGTTGCATTTTACCCATCAACGGCCGTTCCAGTACACCTTGATTCACGGGTTAATGCGTGATGAACAAGGCCGGAAGATGAGTAAGTCACTGGGTAATGGGATTGACCCGATGGATGTGATTGAAAAATACGGCGCCGATGCCTTGCGGTGGTTCCTGATTACCGGTAATAAACCGGGACAGGATACACGGTTTAGCTATAAACAGGTTGAAGCAGCTTGGAATTTCATCAATAAGATTTGGAACATTTCCCGATTTGTGATGATGAACCTAGGCGACTTGGATACGCCGCAACAGCCAGATCCAAGTACCTTTGATTTGTCCGACAAATGGCTTTTTGCGCAATTGAACGAAACCATCAAGCAGGTAACGGATTTGTCGGCGCGGTTTGAATTTGGTGAAATGGGTCGAACCCTGTATAACTTCACCTGGAATGTTTTCGCGGACTGGTACGTTGAAATGAGTAAGGAAGTGCTTTACGGCGATGATGAGCAGGCCAAAGCAGCCAAGCGCGTCAACCTTGCTTATGCACTGGATCAGATTTTACGGCTATTGCACCCAGTGATGCCGTTTGTGACGGAAAAACTATGGTTGGCGTTACCGCATACGGGCAAATCAATTGTGACGGCGAGCTATCCAGTGGCAAACACTGCCTTTGAAAATGCTGACGCTACCAGTGCAATGGATGCGATCATTGCGCTCATCCGCGGCGTTCGCGGAATCCGTAAAGAGGCCGGCGCTCCGCTTAAGACCAAAGTCGATATTCTCGTTAAATTGACGGATCCTGCTTTGAAACCAATCTTTGAACAGAACTTTGACTTTATCGATCGGTTCGTCAATAGTAAAGCCTTCACGGTTGGAACCGATGTGGCCGAGCCTAAAATGGCGGGCAGTGCGGTGATCACAGGCGCCACCATTTTCGTACCGCTCAATGAATTAATTGATTTGGACGAGGAAAAGGCCAAACTGACTAAAGACGCTAAGAAGCTTGAGCAAGAAATTGCCCGAATTGACAAGAAGCTCAATAACCAAGGCTTCTTATCCAAAGCACCGGAAGCGGTTGTTGCAGAACAACGCACTAAGCGCAGTGATTTTGAAGATCAGCTAACGAGCACTAAGCAACGGTTGGAACAATTACAACGAGCTTAAGTTACCAAGTGGCTTTAAGCGATTTTATGGTGAAAAAACCGGTATTAGGGTTGAGTTTTAAGCCCTAGTACCGGCTTTTTTGATGGTCGTGGTTAAAGCATGCCGCAAGCAAGCAATCTGGCGCGCGGCCGTTTGTCCGATGGGTTCTGGCAGCAATGAAAACGTAAATTTGGCTGGCTAAGCTCATAAGTTAGACCCATTTTTCTGGTATGATGAAGCTATATATTGCAGCAGTATGAAAGCTGGCTGCCTAAATGATAAAAATAAGGAAAGTTAACAATGAATTACACAGAAAGCGTTGCCTACATTCATTCTTTTCCGCGTTTGGCCAAGACCGGTGACCATCGGCGGATTTTAACGTTATTACATGCACTCGGCAATCCGCAGCAACAAGGGCGGTATATTCACGTGACTGGTACTAATGGAAAAGGCTCAGCCGCTAATGCGATTGCACATGTCCTTGAGGCAAGCGGTTTGACAGTCGGGTTATATACCTCGCCGTTTATCATGCGGTTTAATGAACGGATCATGATTGACCATGAACCGATTCCGGATGCTGCGTTAGTCAATGCGGTTGCGTTTGTCAGGGCTGCACTGGAGCGGCTTCAGCAGCAACAAGCTGATTTTAACGTGACGGAATTTGAATTCATTACCGCGCTGGCGTATTGGTATTTTCGTCAGCGTCAGGTTGATGTTGCGGTGATTGAAGTCGGTATTGGCGGCGACACGGATTCGACCAATGTCATCACGCCGGTTGTCAGTGTTTTGACCGAGGTTGCTTTAGATCACCAGAAGTTGCTGGGGCATACGATTACGGCGATTGCCAAGCATAAGGCCGGTATTATCAAACGGGGTATTCCGGTTGTAACCGGTAACTTGGTGCCGGATGCTGCTGCCGTTGTCGCAGCCAAGGTCGCGACAACAGGGAGTCAATGGTTGCGTTTTGACCGCGATTTTTCGGTTCCTAAGGCTAAGCTTCACGGTTGGGGCCAACGGTTTACTTATGAAGACCAAGATGGACGTATTAGTGATTTGGAGGTGCCGTTGGTTGGCGATTACCAGCAACGTAATATGGCAATTGCGATTCAAACGGCAAAAGTGTATGCCAAGCAGACAGAATGGCCTTTGACGCCCCAGAATATTCGCCAAGGGCTTGCTGCCAGTCATTGGCCAGCCCGACTCGAAAAGATAAGTGATACGCCTTTGATCGTCATTGACGGGGCGCACAATCCGGATGGCATCAATGGTTTGATTACGGCGCTAAAGCAACTTTTTTCCCAACCCATTACTGTTATTGCCGGCATCTTGGCGGATAAAGACTATGCGGCGATGGCGGATAGGCTGACCGCGGCATTTTCCACGGTTTATCTGGTTCCGGTGCCGGGGACGCCGCGCGCCTTGCCTGAGGCTGGTTATGAGGCGCTGCACGAAGGTCGGTTAAAGGATTCGTGGCAGGAAGCATTGGCGGCGAGTCTTAATGATGTGCCGGATCAGCCGATTGTGATCACCGGTTCGCTGTATTTAGCCTCAGCTGTTCGTCAAACTTTATTAGGGGGAAAATCATGACCGCAACAGTCATCTTTGATCTTGACGGGACACTGGTTAACACTGAAGCACTTTACCTTAAAAGTAATGTTAAAGCCGCGGCAGTATTGGGACTGCACCGGACAGAAGCTGATTTTCGGCCATTAGTTGGATCTGCCGGACCAAGTGAAGCTAAAATCATTGCCGATTTGGTTGGGGCCGATCATGCCGCATGGTTCCAGCAATTTTCAACCCAGGATGTTTTGGACCAGATTCGCAGCGGTGCCGATTTTGTCTTACCCGGAGCTGACAAAACGTTGCAGACGCTTGATCAGATGGGTTATCGGTTAGCGTTGGCAACAAGTAGTGCCAAACATTACGTTGACGTGGTGTTGGCTGCAACTGGTTGGGTGAAGCGGTTTGACCCGATTCTGACTGGCAGTGATGTGACGGCACACAAACCTGATCCGGAAATTTATCACGTGATGAAAACCAAGTTGCCTGAGACACCGGCGATTGTCGTTGAAGATACGCATGTGGGTGTGGCCGCAGCAGAAGGGGCTGGACTCCCGGTCGTTATGATTCCAGGCATCGGTCAAGGGCCGGATCATAAGGCGACCGCGATTTTAGCTGCGATCACGGATTTACCTGACTGGCTGCAAAATCACCCTACCTTTGCGTAATGTCCATAATGAGTCTTCAGATGACTCAAAATGGCGGCCCCATCAGAGAAGGCTGAAGAGGATGCAGTCCCACTCTGAAAGCGGCATGACGGAGGGAAAGACGATGGCAGATGCGACTGAACAACCACGTGAGCGTTTATTGGCGCATGGACCACAGGCACTGACGGATGCGGAATTATTGCAATTGATTGTGCGCGCAGGCAACCAGCACTATCCGGTCCAGGAAATTGTCAGTGAGGTGTTGACCACTTATCCTGCATTACGAGGCTTAGCAGAAGGTGATGGTGATTCACTGGACCATATTCGCGGACTGGGCGCGGCTAAACGGGCCAGCATTTTGGCGGGTGTGGAGTTAGGACGGCGGGTCATGCGTCGTCAATCGGTTCGATATGGGCAGATCAAAAATAGCGAGCAACTGGGTAAAACGATGGTGTCACGCTTTGCCGGAGCTAATCAGGAATCCATGTTGATTTTATTTTTGGATGTCAAGAATCAGATCATCACGGAACAAATCGTGGCAATTGGAACGGTGGATTCAGCCTTAGCCGATCCGCGGGTGGTGTTTCGGGAAGCATTAAAGCTAAGCGCCACGAATTTGATCATGGTGCACAATCATCCCAGTGGTGATCCTTCTCCGAGTCAGGCCGATCGTGATACAACAACGCGATTTCAGCTGGCGGCAGCGTTACTCGGCATGCACTTGCTTGACCACTTGATCATCGGGCGGCAGTCGTATTATTCGTTTGCGCGCGATGATCCGGAATTTAATTAATTTGCTAAAAAGTTGTAAGGTTTTCTGAAATTGGCGCAATGAGGGCAAAAACAGGCGGTTTCACATTTTGTCATAGAAAATAATATGCTATAATGCATGGAGTTAATACGAAATGAGTCAGCATAAGGAGAGAACGTCTTGTTTGGATTTGGATCAAAGAATATCGGGATCGATCTTGGCACCGCAAATACCTTAGTTTACGTCGACGGCAAGGGCATTGTGTTAAATGAGCCCTCCGTAGTCGCGAAGAATACCCAGACGGAAGAAGTCATTGCCGTTGGTGAAGAAGCCCGCGACATGATCGGTCGTACCCCGACCAATATCGTGGCGATCCGACCAATGAAAGATGGGGTCATCGCTGACTACGACACAACTGCGGCCATGTTAAAATACTTCATGCAAAAGGCATTAGGTAACGGCAGCCACCCGCAAGTGATGATTTGTGTGCCAAGCGGCGTGACGGAAGTTGAAAAACGGGCCGTTATTGACGCTGCAAAAGTCGCAGGAGCACGCGATGCTTTCGTCATTGAAGAACCTTACGCTGCTGCAATCGGTGCCGGTCTGCCGGTTATGGACCCGACCGGTAGTATGGTTGTTGATATTGGCGGCGGGACCACTGATGTCGCAACGATTTCATTAGGCGGTATTGTTTCGAGTCGCTCGATTCGGGTGGCTGGTGACAAGTTTGATGAAGCCATCATCAATCATTTACGCCAGAACTTTAATTTGCTCATCGGCGAACGTACGGCTGAAGCCATGAAGATTCAAATTGGTTCGGCATCGGTTGAAAAGGCTGCCGATATCGATGGGATGACCGTGCGCGGACGTGATTTATTGAGCGGCCTGCCAAAGACCATCGACATTTCGGCCACGGATATTGCATCTGCTATTCACGAAAACGTGCTTGATATCATCACGGCGATTAAAGAAACACTGGAAGAAACCTCACCAGAAATCGCTGCCGATGTCATTGATCATGGGATTGTGTTGACAGGCGGCGGTGCGCTTTTGAAGCATTTACCGGATGTCATTTCCGATGAGACCAAAGTACCGGTCTTCATTGCGCAGGATCCGCTAGATTGTGTGGCAATCGGCACTGGTGAATCGTTGAAGAATATTGACGTTTTAAAGAAGCGTTAACAGCCCATAAATGAAGATGGTTTGCGTGTGGCAAGAGGCTGGGATGAAGGATCCTGGCCTCTTTTCGCGAGTGTGACGGAGGAACCAATGCAGAAATTCTTTTCCAACAAAAAATTGATCGCCCTCATGATCGCATTGCTGGTCAGTCTTGGTCTGGTCGCTGGATCAATCTATGCGAGCAATAATCGCAATACGCCGCCGTTTATTCAGCGGATTGCCAATGATGTTGTTGGCATCGGTGGGCGGTTAGTCGCGTTGCCGGGAGATTTTGCCCGCAATGGATTAGATGACATCAATAATCTCATGGATACGTTTCAGGAGAATCAGCGCCTCAAGCAACAGCTGGATAATTTAGCGCAGACAAAGGTGCAGGTACAAACTTTAAAACGCGAAAATAAGCAGTTGAAGCAACAGTTGAAACTTAACGGTACTTTGACGGATTACGCGCAGATCAGTGCTGCTGTCATTTTACGAACACCGAGTGACTGGCGCAACATGGTCGTTATTAACCAAGGAAGTGCCGCCGGGGTTAAGAAGGGCATGCCGGTTATGGCAGGTTCCGGCTTGATTGGCCGTGTCGTTGAGGTCAATCGGACGAGTTCAAAAGTTGAGATGCTATCAACGGCCAATAAATCCAGTGACCGGATTGCGGCGGCCGTTGAGACCAAAGGCGAAAAAGAAGTTAACGGCATCATTACCGGATATGACGAAAAAACCGGTGATTTGATTCTCGGCGAGCTGAATACGGATACCGCGATTAAAAAAGGCGATGAGGTGGTTACCAGTGGCTTAGGTGGCATGACACCTAAAGGATTACTGATTGGCAAAGTCGCCAGCGTCAAGAAAGATGACTATGGTCTGGCCAACACCGTTTATTTGGATCCCGCCGCAAATCTAAACGATGTCACCGTTGTAACCGTCATCTCACGTACGATCAAAGGTGACTAACATGTTAAACGAAAAACATTTCACAGGACATTGGTGGATCTTTTTACTGCTGCTTTTGTTATTATTAATTGATGGCAGCCTAGCATCAGTGCTGGCACAGTGGATCATGCAGCCGAACTTTATGGGGACGCCGCAATTGACCTTGTTAGGGTTAGTCATGGTGACGTTGTTGGTGCCGCAAGAAAAGTATATAACCTGGATTGCGGCATTGATTGGGTTGCTATTCGACAGTTTTTACACGGGCATTCTAGGGATTAATGCGTTACTGTTTGCCTTGGTCATTTACGTGGTTCGCCAGATTCGGCCGTATATCCCGCACACGCCGATTTTTGTTGGTATGGTTTATATTATTGCTTTGTTGCTCTATGGGGTTGCCAGTTATGCTGCGAATCATTTTATTGGCTACGGATCTGCCAGTGTTGTTATGCTGATAGCGAATCATTTAGGGCCGGGATTAACGGTCAATCTCATTCTTTTTGTGATTGTCTATGGTCCATTACATCGATTGTTGATGAATTTAGCGGAAGAATAATTTGGGGTGATAATGTGGACAGTGTGGTCTTAAAAGGTCGAAATGATAGTCTGGCGCTGCACCTTCAAGATACAGCGGACTTTACGCAGATTATCCAGACACTGAAAACATTACTAGGCAAATTGTACGAAGAAACGCCAACCGGTGATGTCAGCTATCGTTTGGAGACGGGCAATCGGCTTTTAACGGAAGAGCAGTTGGCGCAAATTCAGGCTGTATTTGAAGATTACCCGCGCTTTTCAATTAATGGCATCACGAGTGCTGTGGTTGATAAAGCGGTCGTTGCCGATATGGTGACGGCTAAAATGACCCATCGCATCGGTGGTGTTGTTCGATCAGGGCAAACAATTGATGTCATGGGCGATGTGCTGTTTTTAGGCGATTTACATGCCGGTGCCTCGCTGTGTGCTTCTGGCAATGTCTTTGTGATGGGCAAAGTTAGTGGCGTTATCCAGGCAGGCAGTCAAGGAGACACCCGCGCAGTTGTTGTGGGTGACTTGCAAGGTGCTAGTCAGGTTCGAATCGCCGATGTCATCGAAATTGTCGCTGACCATTATGATCCGGTTAAACCGGTTGCTTATTTGAGCGAATTACATACGATGGCACATACCAAGTTGGCTGAACTAGCAAATCTTCGGCCGCGATTATTTAAGCAAATGGAGGCAATGTAGATGGGGACAGCGTTAGTAGTGACTTCCGGTAAAGGCGGCGTTGGCAAAACCACCACTTCGGCAAATATCGGTACCGCGTTGGCTTTACAAGGCAAGCGGGTCGTCTTGTTGGACCTTGATATTGGACTACGCAACTTAGATGTTGTCATGGGTTTGTCCAATCGGATTATTTACGACATTGTCGACGTTGCCACTGGCCGCGCAAAGCTACACCAAGCGTTGATCAAGGACAAACGATTTGACGATTTGCTTTATTTACTGCCAGCAGCGCAAAATGCGGAAAAAGACGCGTTAGAACCTGATCAGGTCGTTGAGATTGTTGAACAGTTACGACCGGATTTTGATTTTATTATTTTGGACTCGCCTGCCGGAATCGAACAAGGTTTTCGGAATGCGACTGGGGCGGCTGACGGTGCGATTGTGGTCACGACCCCGGAGATATCGGCGGTGAGTGATGCGGATCGAGTCGTGGGCTTACTGGAACAACGTGATATGCCGCTCAAACCGCGACTCATTATCAACCGCATTCGCCAAAATATGTTAGCTGATGGACGCTCGATGGATATTGACGAAATTACCAGTCATCTGGGACTTGATTTACTCGGCATCATTGTTGACGATGATGGAGTGATTGAGAGTTCAAACAAAGGTGAAGCGATTGTGATGGATCCGGATGACCTTGCTAGTAAAGGCTACCGCAATATTGCCCGCCGGTTACTAGGTGATAGCGTGCCGTTGATGGACATTCGTTTGAAAAAACAAGGCTTTTGGTCAAAATTGTTCCATCGCCATCATTAGACGGTTTACGGTGATTTTGTGCCGGCTGTTAAAGATTAATTTTCTGAAACAGTTGACTTTCGTTAAAGTTCGGTGTAATTTAGTGATAATTCATTAAAGCGTTGAGTGGAATCGATAAGCGGTCATGGTTCACAGCGAGTTCGGGTTGATGGGAACCGAATAGCCATCCGTTTATCACACATCCATGAGTGGACGATTGAACAACAGTAGGTCGTCTCGGTTGGGCTCGTTATCGCCGTGGTTGAAGCAACTACATGAGGTTGATTGTGTGAGCAATTGACAAATCTGAGGTGGAACCGCGGTTTAAGCCGTCCTCTTACAGCAAAGTGCTGTAAGAGGATTTTTTAATGGTCGCGATTTTTTCGAAATCATGTGCGGTGCTGCAACCACATGAGGCCGGGTGTGTGAACAATCGGTAAACTGAGGTGGTACCGCGCAGAAGCGTCCTCTTGCATCAAGCAAGAGGACGCTTTTTTCATACCACGAACAAGTTGCCCAACCGCTCAACTCATCGACAGCCACAAAGCGCAATTAGAAAAGAAACGGATCTGCGCGACTCAAATATAGGCAGGTTCAAAGGAGGAAGCACCATGACTTATATTTTTCAGATTTTACCGGCATTATTATCTGGTGTGAAAATGACGTTGGGGATTTTTGCCATCACTTTAGTCGGAGCCATTCCACTGGGTCTCATTTTATCAGTCGGCCTAATTCCCAAGCCTAAATCGCTACTTGGTAAGGCAGGAAAAAGCTTGCTGGAAGGCTATGTGTGGGTATTTCGGGGCACGCCGCTGTTGTTGCAGCTGATGTTTATCTTTTACGGCTTGCCGATTATCGGTATCGTGTTTGACCGCTTCTCAGCTGCTTTAGTCGCGTTTATTTTGAATTATGCTGCTTACTTCGCAGAAATCTTCCGTGGTGGCTTTGGCGCAATTGATGAAGGTCAGTTCGAAGCAAGTACGGTCCTCAACATGACCCGCTGGCAGGCATTGCGGTTTGTGGTGATTCCTCAGGTTGTCAAGATTGTGCTACCTTCCATCGGTAATGAAGTCATCAACTTGGTTAAGGATTCTAGCCTGGTTTACGTCATTGGCTTAGGCGATTTGCTTCGAGCAGGTAACATTGCCAGTGCGCGGGATGTTACCTTGCTGCCACTGGTATTGGTCGGGGTCATCTACTTACTGCTGACGCTGATTCTGACGTTCTTACAAAAACGGATCGAAGCAGCATTTTCATATTATCGCTAGGAGGGTTAAAAATGTTAGAACTCAAGAATATCAGCAAAGTGTTTAACGGGCGACCGGTTTTAAAAGATGTTAACGTCACGATTGAGGATGGCAAAACATTGGCGATTGTGGGTCCCAGTGGCGCCGGTAAAACCACCTTATTGCGGATCATCAGCGGTTTAGAAAGTGCTGATGGCGGCACCATGATCTGGAACGGTCAGCCGACGACCGCGCAGGCTTTACGCAAACAAGGGGTGATCGGCGTGGTGTTTCAGAACTTTGAATTATTCCCGAATTTGTCGGTTATGCGCAATATTACCTTGGCGCCTACTTTGCAGGGGGTTGATCAACAAAAAGCCGATGCGACAGCCAAGAAACTTCTGAATCAACTTGAACTAACCGATCAGGCGCAGGCGTATCCTTATTCACTGTCTGGCGGGCAAAAGCAGCGGGTGGCAATTGCACGGGCGTTGGCATTAAATCCGCAAATTCTTTTGTACGATGAACCGACTAGTGCGCTTGATCCGATGTTGCGCGATAATGTTGCTGCAATGGTCAACCAATTTAAAGTATCAGGTATGACTCAGGTGGTTGTGACCCATGACATGGACTTTGCCCAAAGTGTTGCAGACACGACTTATCACGTTGGCAAAGGCGGTGATGGTCAATGAAACGGCGAATGATAATGGCCGTCATGGTGTTTTTGACCATGGCCGGTATCGTAATCAGTGGATGCGCGCGCGAAACAGTCGACAATTCCTGGCCACGCATTGAACGGACCAAAAAAGTTGTGATTGGGCTAGATGATACCTTTGTTCCCATGGGTTTTCGTCAAAAAAATGGGCAGTTGGCCGGCTATGACATTGATTTAGCCAAAGCGGTTTTCAAACGATATGGCATTAAAGCGGATTTCCAGACCATCGACTGGTCGATGAAGGAAACCGAATTGAAAAATCAGACCATTGATTTAATTTGGAATGGCTATTCCGTGACCCCGGAGCGGAAAGCAAAGGTTGCTTTTTCGAATGATTATCTGATTAACCATCAAATTCTGGTGACCAAAACCAAAAGTCAGATTAACACGTTGAAGGATATGAAGGGGAAAACCTTGGGCGTGCAAACCGGATCAAGCGGGGCATTTGATTTAGATGCCCAACCCAAATTGTTAAAAAATATGATCGCCAACAAAACGCCGATCCTTTACGATACCTTCAATGATGCATTTATTGACTTGGATGCTGGACGAATTCAAGGCATTTTAATGGATGAGGTTTACGCACGTTACTACATTGCCCACAAGCCGGATCCTGCAAGTTATCACATTATCGGCGACTCATTCCCGCCAGAAGAGTTCGCGGTTGGTATGCGCAAGTCCGATCATGTTTTACGAGAGAAAATTAACGCGGGATTGAAGGCGTTGAAGGCGGACGGAACGATTGCTAAACTGCAGAAGAAATGGTTTGGCAAGGTCGAACAATGAGTTGTTTGTTAGCGCTGATAAGGGTTCAGAGTTTAGACATCGTGGCAATTTTATGTTGAGGCTGGAATCATTGTGGTTGTGTGGATACTGTCTATTGCGACAGGTAACTGCATGAAAACTTTGATTCTAGCTTTTTTGTTGGTTGTTCAACACGCCTCCCTTAACGCGTTCACCGGCGCAGGGACCTGCACATCAAGACCTTGGGCGCAATGACCAAAGCCTGGCCATCACGCCTGAGGCCGCTTGGGTTCTGGTTTATGTCCATAACGCGTTCGCCAGCCCAGAAACCTGCACATAAGGACCTTGGGCGCAATGACCAAAACCCGGTCATCACGCCTGAGGCCACTTATGTTCCGGCTTATGCCCATAACGCGCTCACCGGCGCAAAAGTCTGCGCGTAAGGATCTCAGTCGCAATGGCCAAAGCCCGGCCATCACGCCTGAGGCCACTTATGTTCCGGTTTATGCCCATAACGCGCTCACCGGCGCAGAAGTCTGCGTGTAAGGACCTCAGGCGCAATGACCAAAGCCCGGTCATCACGCCTGAGGCCACTAGTCCGCTTTTACGCCCATAACGCGCTCGCCAGCCCAGAAACCTGCACATAAGGACCCTGGGCGCAATGACCAAAGCCCAGTCATCACGCCCAAGGCCGCTTATGTTCCGGTTTCTAACCGGGCTGGCTCACGCTCACTGGACTTTTTCCCCTGATTATCGGTAAAGTAGAGTATGATAATCGCATGTAGAGACTGGACGAATGGCTGAGGTGTGAGATTGTCTGGTTAGGGAGGCGAAATTTATGTGGCTTGGGCTGATTGTTGGCGGTCTTTATATCATCAATGCATTTATTGCGATTGTGACGGTGTTTCGGTCCCATCGTGATATTTCTGCTGTATGGGCGTGGCTGCTTGTGCTGTTGCTGCTGCCGTTTGTTGGTTTCTTAATTTATTTTGTCTTTGGGCGTAAACTGCGGGCGGATCGCATGCAGGATTTAATGACGCAACGGCTATTGGGTATTAATGATTTGGTGGTTCAGCAACAAGAAGCGCTTGCGGCAGGGCAGCCGTTGATTGGGACGCCAGGTAGCGGTGGGGTTTCGGAGCTGGTGCGAACGTTATTGCGGGCGGACGATGCGTTGGTCACAACTCACAATGAAGTTCAGGTGCTTTCTTTGCGGGAAGCCTTTTTTAAACAGTTATTTGAAGATATTGGCTTGGCTACCGAACATATTCATATTGAAGCCTATACGATTCAGCCTGATGCAGTGGGCCGGCAATTGCGTGATTTACTGATTGAAAAGGCGCAAGCAGGGATCACCGTGCGCGTTTTATACGATACGTTTGGTTCCCACGGTTTACCGATTAGCTTTTGGAAAGGCTTGACAGCAGCCGGTGGTCAGGTGGAGCGATTTGTGGCGACCAAACTCGGACGGTGGAATCCGCGCATCAACTTTCGCAATCATCGTAAACTGATTGTGATTGATGGGCATTTGGCATACTTGGGTGGGTTTAATCTGGGCAAAGAACATCGCGGTTTGCCAACACTGCGGGATACTCAACTACGAATTCAAGGTAAGGCGGTTGCCGTGATTCAAGCGCGTTTCCTGATGGATTGGAATGGTACTAGCAAGAGGCAACAGGTCAAAGACGTCGATGTGCTGTTTCGTGAACCGGTTGTCACCGGAAACACAACCATGCAGATTGTCGCTGGTGGACCGGGGCAGCAGGTTGAAGCAATTAAACTTGGCTATTTAGGATTGATTAATCAAGCCAAGCGTAGTATCTGGATCGAGTCGCCTTATTTTGTTCCCGATGACAGTTTGTTGGACGCATTGACCATTGCGGCTAATGCGGGAGTCGATGTTCGCATTATGGTGCCGAAGAAAACAAATCAGAGTCTGATGGCCAAAGCATCGCAGTTTTACCTCAATCAAGTAGTTGCCAATGGTGGTCAGGCCTTTTTATATGAAGAAGGTTTCTTACACGCTAAAACGATTGTGGTTGACGGCAAGTATGTTTCAACCGGCACCGCAAATTTCGATATCCGTTCATTTAAATTGAACTTTGAAGTTGCTGCGTTTCTTTATGATCATCATTTAGGCAAAACATTTCAAAAACTATTTCTTGCGGATATGGAACGTGCCATGCCGTATACGCAAAAGGTCATTAAGGCCAAGAAACGACCAGCACGCTTGGCCGAAGAGTTATCGCGGTTGCTGGCGCCGATTTTGTGATGGGCGAACCATTCACTGATTTTTTGGCAATTAAAAAAGCCGCTGAAAAATCAGCGGCTTTGTGGTCATTTGGTGATCGGATTAGATGATTTGCAAACTTGCGAGCGCGGTGAGAACAACACCAAGCACGGTGATAATAATCATCACCCAAGCACTAATAATTGTCATTTTCTGGAATTTGCTCTTTTTCTTTTTCTGCACCGAAAACACCACCTTTAAAGTTCTGCTGGGTCTCATTGTACTGGTTTTTGGAAAAAACGGCAACTAAAACTGAGCGCGAGCCGGCGCGGTTAGAAACCGGAGTGTAAGCGGCCTCGGACGTGATGGCCCGCTTTTGGCCATTGCGTTCGAGGTCCTTACACGCAGGTTTCTGCGCCGGGGAGCGCGTTATGGGCGTAAAGGGGAACTATTGGCCTTGGGTGTGATGACCGGGCTTTGGTCATTGCACCCAATACAATGTCCGTACACGCGAATTCCTGCGCTGAAGAGCGTTAACTTCTGCTTGACGCCTTTCTTTCCTTTGGGTACGGTTAATTGAGAAGTATCAACAGACAGCACCTTACGTGGTTGCTGCCGCTGGAGGGAATTGTCATGGTGTTGCTTGCGTTGGGATTACCAATTTTAGTGTGGCTCTTGGTTGTTGCCGCTGTCGTCTATTTCGACTTTCATGGTGGTTCGTGGTTTTTTTTACTGACAATGGTGAACCTCTGGGCCATTTTCGAGTTAACCTTTACCAAAAGTCCGAATTTCATCTGGGTGATCCTGTTTACGGCGATGGTGATTGCCTTAATCCTGGTTGTTTGGCAGGTAATCCGCGAATATGACCTGATTATTCACCGATATTGGCGGATGCTGACGCGCATTCTCTCCCTAGCAACCACTTGTTGGTGGCTTAGCGGTATTTTTATTTATTTTATGGGCTGAGTCACCACCGACTTACCACTTGTGAAAAAATCCCGTGATCCTTGTGATCGCGGGATTTTTTGTGGCTTAAATGTTTTTTAAACAATAAAATAACTAAATTTTGCTTCAGAAGTGGTTAGATGTGGAGAAGAGTGGGGCGTTGTGGTAGACTGAAAATCGTAGGGAGGTGCAGGCCATGCTCATGGGTGAATTTGAACGCAGTATCGATGCTAAAGGGCGTCTGATTATTCCAGCCAAATTTCGTGAGCAATTGGGTGCATCGTTTGTTTTGACCCGGGGCATGGATGGCTGCCTTTTTGGTTATCCAATCGCGGAATGGGACAAACTGCAGGCAAAATTGGCCACATTACCCTTAGCTAAAAAAGATGCCCGCACCTTCACGCGTTTTCTTTTTTCGGCTGCGACCGAATGTGAAATTGACAAGCAGGGACGGATCAATATTCCCAAGCCACTGTTCAAACATGCGGCGTTGAAAAAGGATTGCGTCCTTGTAGGGGTCAATACCCGCATTGAAGTCTGGGATGCCGAGCGCTGGCAGCAATTTGCCGACACTGCTGAAGAAGACTTTGATGACATTTCAGAAAACTTAACGGACTTTGGGTTATAGCCATGACAGAATTTAAACACGAGACAGTTCTTTTAAAAGAAGCAACAGCGGCTTTGGCCGTGAAGTCGGATGGTACATATGTGGATGCCACTTTGGGACGCGGAGGCCATACCCGCCAGATTTTAAATCAGCTTACGAATGGGCGTCTGATCGCTTTTGATCAAGACGAAGCAGCCATCGCCGCGGTCAAGCGTCATTTTGGGACGTTACCACCGCAGTTAACGCTGGTTCACCGAAACTTTCGGGATTTAAGCGCAGCCTTGGCTGATTTGGACATTAGGCAGGTTGATGGCGTTTTGTACGATCTTGGTGTATCTTCGCCGCAATTTGACGATTCAAAGCGTGGTTTTTCTTATCGTTTCGATGCACCGCTTGATATGCGGATGGATCAGCGGCAAACGCTTGATGCCAAAACGATTGTCAATGAATGGCCGTATGCTGAATTGGTTCGGATCTTTTCGCGCTATGGTGAGGAGCATTTTTCTAAGCAGATTGCGCGTCGAATTGAGCAAGCTCGTGCCCAAGCGCCGATTACAACCACTTTCCAACTTGTTGAGTTGATCAAGGCAGGAATTCCGGCTAAAGCAAGGAGAACGGGTGGCCATCCGGCTAAAAAAGTCTTTCAGGCTATCCGAATCGCGGTTAATGATGAATTATCCGCGCTAGAAGCTTCTTTGGAACAGGCACTCAAGCTGATTAACGTTGGGGGACGCATCAGTGTCATTACCTTCCAGTCATTAGAAGACCGGCTGGTGAAAACCATGTTTAAAGAAGTGTCAACCGTCCAAGATGTTCCGCGCGGGTTGCCGGTGGTGCCGGAAGCTGCTCAACCACATTACCAGTTAGTCAATCGTAAACCGATTTTACCGAGTGCGGCCGAGCTGGCTGAAAACCATCGTGCTCACAGCGCCAAACTCAGGGTGATCGAAAAAATTCGCAATTAGGGGGGTTCCATATATGCTTGAGAGTACAGCAAGGCCTTTAGTGCAACAACCGGCACCGAAACCGGTACATAAATCAGCTCCTGCACCCGCACCGCACACACATATTGCTTTTAGCGGGTTCGAGAAAACGATGATGTTTGCCTGTGGCGTTTTAGCAACAGTTGTTTGTGTCGTTTGTTTGTTCATGCAAAATCGCTTGAGCAACACGCAACGCCAGTATGAAGATTTACAGGCGCAAATTATGAAGCAATCGCAAGCCACGGCGAATCTCAAGCAAGAAATTGGCGAACTCTCCAACTCCGAACGACTTGATGCCTTTGCTAAGGCCCATGGATTTAAAGTCATTAACGGCAATATAAGGCGTGTTGATAATCAATGAAAATTTTCAAATCAAAACGATCAACGAATGCACATCCAGCCCGCAACCGTAAATTTTTCGGTATTGGGCTGATCGGGTTTACGCTTCTGGTACTCGGTGGGTTCGTTCTTCGTTTTTCTTTTGTTGCAACCATTGGCGAAGTGGATTCAAATAATCTGGCGAAGCAGCGGCAAAAGCAGTATCAGACCGACACCGTTTTGCAAGCGCAGCGGGGTGCTATTTTGGATCGTAGTGGTAATGTGATCGCCGAAGATTCAAATACGTATACCATTTATGCCATCCTCGATAAGCAAAACAAAAATGGCGATAAGCCTGATTATGTCACCAACAAAGCTAAAACGGCCAAAATACTGAGTCGTTATTTGGCGATTGGTGAAGATAAAGTTTTAGCACGTTTAAATCCAAGTAAGAATCTTTTCCAAGTCGAGTTTGGTCGGCCAGGGACGAAATTAAGTTTGGCGATCAAAAAACAAATCGAAGCTGAGAAATTGCCGGGGATTCATTTTCGCGAAACCCCATCGCGGCTTTATCCTAATGGTGTGTTTGCCAGTCATGTGATTGGGTTGGCACAAGCGCAGGATAATGGCGGCGGTTTGACCGGGGTGATGGGGTTAGAGAAACAATTTAACACCGTTTTAACCGGCACCAATGGCTATCGGCGAAGTGAAACAGATGCATATGGATATAAACTGCCTAATGCCAAGACCAAAGCCAAGGCCCCAGTGAATGGCGGCAGTGTCTATACAACGCTTGATAGTGGTCTCCAAGCTTATTTGGAAACTCTCATGACAGATGTTCAAACCAAATATGAACCTAAAGGCATGACGGCGGTTTTGATGAATGCCAAGACCGGACGTATTTTAGCTGCCACACAGCGTCCGACGTTTGATGCTTCGACTGGCGAAGGATTAGGCGATATGTGGCGGGATTCTTTGGTTGAGGATAATTATGAGCCGGGATCGGTAATGAAGATCATGACCTTGGCTGCTGCTATTCAAAGCGGTAAGTATCACCCCAATGAATATTTCCAGTCCGGATCTGTTAAGCTTGATGGCGGCACGGTTAACGATTGGCGGACAGGCGGCTGGGGATCCATTCCGCTGAGCAAAGCGTTTCCGTTATCGAGTAATGTCGGCATGGTTAAGATCGAACAGGAAATGGGTGCCGGCATTTGGAAGAGCTATTTGGATAAATTTAAATTTGGCCAAAAAACCGGCATTACGTTACCGGGAGAAACAAGTGGCCGGATTAGTTTTCAACGCCCATTGGATCAGGCTATCACCGCCTTTGGTCAAGGCATTGAAGTCAATGTGATGCAAATGATGCAGGCAATTAGTGCGGTGGCAAATGATGGCAAGATGCTTAAGCCGCAAATTGTATCCAAGGTGGTTAATAAGAACGGTAAAGCCACTGTTTATAAGCCGGAAGTGGTGGGTCAGCCGATCTCAAAAGAAACGGCAGCTCGGGTTATTGATGCCATGCGTCACGTGGTTAATGACGAGGACGGAACCGGGGTGGCTTATAAAATGCCGGGTGTTGACTTAGCCGTTAAAACCGGGACCGGTCAGATTGCTAGTGCTCAAGGCGGCTATTTAACCGGGGATTCCAATTACACGTTTAGCGTTGCCGGAATTGCGCCGGCTTCCAATCCAAAGTATGTCTTATACGTTGCGATGAAACAGCCACAGAAGATGACGGAACCAGCGGAATCAATCTTGGCAAGCATCTTCAAGCCGATGATGCAACGGGCTTTGGACACAACCGCGAATAGCACGGTGTCAGGTGAAACCAACACTGCTGAAGTGCCTGCTGTCACCAATGCGGCGTTGGCGAGTGCACAGGATACGGTTAAAAAGGCCGGATTTGACGTAGCAACGATCGGAACCGGGAATAAAATCGTCCAACAGTTGCCAGCAAGCGGAACCAAAGCATTGCGGGATTCACGGGTGTTACTTTTGACGAATGGTGCCATGACAATGCCTGATCTCACTGGTTGGTCGAAATCCGATGTGTTAAAATTTGTACAATTGACCGGCAAGAAATTTAAGCTTGTCGGTGATGGCTTCGTTGTTCGGCAAAGTATTGCTAAAGGTACCTTATTAGGTAATGCCAGCGGGACAATTGAGTTTAAACAACAATAGAATTGGGGATAGTCATGCAACTTGCTCAAATGCTCATTCCGATGGTTTCGGCATTTGCCATTACCATTATGTTTATGCCGCTTTTTATCGGTTACATGCGGTATAAGAAAGAAGGCCAGGTGATTCGTGAAGAAGGACCAAGCTGGCACGAAAAGAAGTCAGGAACCCCAACGATGGGTGGCTTGATATTCATTGCTGCGATCATCATCTCGGCTATTTGGGTCAGCATTTGGCAGCACCAATTAACGCTGAGTGTCTGGATTTCCTTATTTATTTTGGTTCTTTATGGCTTGTTAGGATTTTATGATGATTTCCAGAAATTGGTGCACCATCGTAATGAAGGCTTAAAGGCGTGGCAAAAATTAGCCGGTCAGATTCTTGGCGCTGTCATTTTTCTGATCGCTTATTTTCACGAAGGCTTTGATCATACGTTATGGGTTCCGGTTTTAGGTAATGTCAATGCCACTTGGTTTTATGTGATATTCGTTGTTTTTTGGCTCGTTGGTTTTAGTAATGCGGTTAATCTGACAGATGGTTTGGATGGCTTGGTTGCCGGACAGACGACCATTTCGTTTGCAACGTATGCAGTGATTGCGGTTCGTGAAGGCCGCGTTGACGTGTTGATTATTTGTCTGGTGACTGTCGGCGCGATGCTTGGATTTTTGATGTTCAATCATAAACCGGCTCAGATTTTCATGGGCGACCTAGGATCCTTGGCATTAGGCGGGATGCTGGCAGTTGTTGCCATTTTGCTTCATCGAGAATGGTCGTTATTATTGATCGGGATCATCTATGTGATTGAAACAGCCAGTGTGATCTTGCAGGTTGCTTCATTCAAATTAACCGGTAAGCGAATCTTCCTCATGTCGCCTATTCATCATCATTTTGAAATGAAAGGTTGGTCCGAGTGGCAGATTGACTTGACCTTCTGGCTGGTTGGACTGATCGCAAGCTGTGTTTATCTGGTATTTTTCCTATAAAATCAAGCTATAAAAAGAAGGAACGATTGTGAAAAACATTTCGGATTATCGTAATAAAAAGGTGCTTGTATTAGGACTGGCAAAAAGCGGCGTCAATGCAGCGCGCTTACTACATAAATTAGGGGCTTTGGTAACCGTCAATGATAAGAAGCAATTCGATGACAACAAAGAGGCTCAGGAGTTGTTGGCAGACGGGATGCGCGTGATTACCGGGCGCCATCCAGTTGAATTGTTAGATGAGCATTTTGAGTTGATGGTCAAAAATCCGGGTATTCCATACAGCAATCCGATGGTTCAGCGCGCGCAAGAATTGGGCCTGCCGATTATTACTGAGCCGGAGCTAGCTTTTCAGGTATCCGAAGCAGAGTGGATCGGCATTACCGGGACGAATGGCAAGACAACGACGACCACGCTGATCGGGTTAATGTTGAACCAACAGTGGCCTCACCACGCCTTTGATGCCGGGAATATCGGCATTCCGGTCAGTCAGGTGGCTCAAAAAGCAGGTAAAGATGACACCATTGTTGCTGAGCTATCGAGTTTTCAGCTCTGCGGCATTAAGACATTGCATCCCCATATCGCAGTATTAACGAACATCTATGAGGCTCATTTGGACTGGCATGGCAACCGCGCTAATTACGTTGCGGCGAAAATGCGCATTACGATGAATCAAACGCCGGATGATTACTTTATCATGAACTGGGATCTTCCCGAAATGCACCAGTTAGCAAAGCAAAGTCAAGCCCAGATTGTCCCATTTTCCCGCAAACAGGCTGCTGGTGCACGGGCTTCGTTAATTGATGGCTGGTTGACGTTTGATGGTGACAAGATTATGCCTGCCAGTGACCTGCAGATTCCGGGGTTGCACAATATCGAAAACGCCTTGGCTGCCATTGCCGCGGCCAAACTGAAGGGTGTGAGTGATGACGCAATTCGTGAGGTACTGCGGACTTTTTCTGGCGTCAAACACCGAATTCAATATTTGGAAACGATCAATGGGCGTCGGGTATACAATGACTCCAAGGCAACCAATGTCGAGGCGGCAACTGTAGCCTTGAATGCATTCCAGCAGCCAATTGTTTGGTTGGCAGGCGGGCTTGATCGTGGTTTGCCGATGGACGCTTTAACCCCGCTCGTTAAGAAACACGTCAAAAGCATGGTCGTATTCGGTCAAACCGCGCCATTAATGGCAAAAATTGCTAAAGAAGCCGGCGTCCCGGTTCAAAAAACCGAGAATGTTATGACGGCGGTTCCATTGGCCTATGAAGCCAGCCGCCCCGGCGATGTGATTTTGCTCTCGCCAGCAGCAGCAAGTTGGGATCAGTATCCTAACTTTGAAGTGCGCGGCGATGATTTCATCAAGGCTGTTCATAGCCTACAGCAAAATCTTGAAAGCGAGGGTCATTAAATGCGGCTGGTTATTTCTGGTGGCGGTACCGGCGGCCACATTTATCCGGCTTTAGCTTTGATTGAAGCCCTAAAAGCAGAAGGTAAACTTGATGATGTTTTGTACGTGGGCACGCAAAGAGGCTTGGAAAGTCGGATCGTCCCTGCAACCGGCTTGAAGTTTGCAACCCTGGACTTGCAAGGCTTTAAGCGCAGCCTTTCGTTAAGCAATGTGACAACGGTCAAAAAGTTTATCGGCAGTCTCGGTCAAGCCAAAAAGTTATTACGAGATTTTAAACCCGACATTGTCGTTGGGACTGGCGGTTATGTTTCAGGTGCCATTTTATATGCTGCGGCACGGTTGCATATTCCCACGGTGATCCATGAGTCCAATTCGGTTGCTGGGGTGACGAATAAGTTTTTAAGTCATTTTGTCGATCGAGTGGCGATTGTCTTTCCGGAAGTTGCATCCTCATTTCCGGCTAAGAAAGTCGTTGTCACCGGTAATCCGCGGGCACAACAGGTTGCCGGCTTAAAGCCCAATGACCGGCTTAAAGATTTTGGGCTGGATCCGCATAAACAAACACTTTTGATCTTTGGCGGTTCGCGCGGTGCCCCTAAAATTAATGCAGCAGCTGTTGCGGCGTTGCCTATTTGGGCTAAGGCAGACTTTCAAGTGTTATTTGCAACTGGTCGCAGTCACTATGACGCCATTAATGCGGGCTTGCCAGCGTTACCGGCATCTATTAAGGTCGTTCCGTACATTGATGACATGCCATCGATTTTACCGGACATCGGTTTGTTGATTAGTCGCGCCGGTGCAACCACACTTGCTGAAATCACAGCACTGGGGATCCCGGCAATTCTCATTCCCAGCCCGAATGTGACCCACCACCATCAGTACCTGAATGCGCAAAGCCTAACCAAAAAAGGCGCGGCGTTAACCATTACCGAACCAGAATTGAATCAGAATTTTCTCCAGCGGGTTGTGACCTTGATGGAAGATGATGCAAAACGCGCTGCAATGGCACAGGCATCCAAAAGACTGGGCGTGCCTGATGCAAGTGATCAATTGATTGCGGTGATGACAACACTACTTACGAAACGTGGGTGATGACTTTGGCTTGGCTCCGAAAAAAAGAACAGCAATCTGATCCGCTGACGCCGTGGCAACAATACCAGGCACGCCAGCAGCAGACGCCGCGTCATGATCGGCGCCAAAAACCGAAGTTGGATGTTAATCTCCCGAAGATCCAGACGTTGCGGCGCCGTAAACTCGTGAAGAACCTTGTCTTGATTCTGCTCCCCCTGCTGCTATTGCTGGGGGTTTTTGGCTATTTTGCCAGCCCGCTATCCAAAGTCGGACTTGTGAGTGTTCAAGGCGTGACAACGGTTCCGGATCAGCAGGTCATCAACGCGACTAAATTATCAGACGATGACTTGATGTTGAGTGTGGCATTTCATAAAAATGCCATTGCGCAGCGGGTACAGAAATCTTTACCGGAAATTAAAACTGCCAGCCTGACGATCAAGGGATTCAATCGTATTATTATTAAAACCAGCGAATATCAGACGGTCGGATATGTTTATCAAAAACATGCGTACCACAAGATTCTGGTTACGGGGGAAGTGTTAGCCGCCGGAACCCAAACGCCAGTCACGACTTATCCGGTTTTTTCCGGGTTTACAGCCAAAGAGTTACCACAAATGATTACGTTACTTAAACAGTTCCCTGCTGCCATTCGGCGTGATATCTCGGAAATTGACGCCAGTCGCGGGGATGCCAATCCTAACCAGATTGCGCTCAACATGAATGACGGTTATCGCATCATTGCCGATACGCGCACCATTGCCAAGAAAATCAAGTATTATCCGGCGATTGTTTCACAGGTTAAGCAAAAAGGCGTGGTTGATTTGGAAGTGGGAGCATTTTGGCGACCGTATTCTAGTAGCGAAAAGTCGTCAAATGACTGATTTTGTAAGGATTGTTTTCTCATCAGAAAATGAGTGTGTTACACTGATGATGGCACCGTTTTAATATGAAAATTGAGTTAATTAAAAAGTTACACAAGGAGGTTCCCGATACATGGATAATCAAGGTATTTACGTTGGACTTGATATCGGAACCACCTCAATAAAAGTCATTGTTGCCGAAGCAGTACAGGGACAAATGAATGTTATTGGTGTGGGAAGTCAGCGGTCTGAAGGCGTGAGTCGTGGGGTGATCGTTGATATCGATAAGGCAGTCGCAGTGATTCAAGCGGCCGTTGCCCAAGCTGAAGACAAGGCAAATATCAAGATCGATCGGGTTGTAGCTGGCATCCCTGCTAATATGCTGCAGATTGAACAGGTTTCGGGGATGATTGCGGTCGGCGAGGAAAACAAAGAAATTTCCGATAAAGACGTGCGCAGTGTTGCTGCGGCAGCATTAGTACGTAATCTACCGCCTGAGCGTGAAACATTATCGCTGGTTCCAACCGAATTTATCGTTGATGGGTTTGATGACATTAAAGATCCACGTGGGATGTTGGGTGTTCGGCTGGAGATGCGCGGTATTATGCTGACAGTTCCTAAAACTGTGATTCATAATACCAAAAAGGCCATCGAAAAAGCCGGCTTACGAGTTGGCGGCTTGGTTATTTCACCACTAGCTATTGGCCGGCTTGCGTTAACGGATGGTGAGCAGGACTTTGGCACCGTCTTGATTGATATGGGTGGCGGTCAAAGCACGGCAGCAGTGATTCATGACCGTAAGCTCAAGTTCACTTCGGTGGATCAAGAAGGCGGGGAATACATCACCAAAGACATTTCCGTGGTGTTGAATACCAGTTTTACCGATGCCGAGAAATTGAAGCGCGAGTATGGAAATGCGGATTCTCTGGCTACCAGTGAAGATGAGACTTTTCCGGTTACGGTTGTCGGCAAGCATGATCCGGCCATGATTTCGGAAAAATATCTGTCTGAAATTATCGAAGCGCGGGTTGCTCAGATATTCAAGCGACTCAAGAAGGCACTGGATGCGGTTAATGCGCTTGAGTTGCCGGGTGGGATTGTCATTACCGGCGGCACCACCGCACTGCCGGGTGTCACCGAGTTAGCCCAGGACATTTTAGAGCGACCGGTTAAACGGTTTATTCCGGAAGATATGGGCCTGCGCCATCCGTCATTTACTGAAGGGTTAGCGCTCATCAAGTACGCCGCTGAAATGACGGATATTGAAATGCTTGTTTCAAGCGTTTTGCCAACACCGTTTATGGTTGATGGGGCGCAAATGCCAACGCAACCGGCACGGCCGCAACCAGAAACCCCGGCGGCACCGGAAAATCAACGTTCTGCCAAGCGCAAACCTGATAAACAACCCGAAAAAGCAAAATCTAAGGAACCATCTCCTTTACGCCGGTTCTTTGGTAATTTCTTTGAATAAATCTCGATCCTAGGAGGAACACGAATGGATTTTCAAATGGACGCACAAAGTGAAAAAGGTGCAAACATCAAAGTAATCGGTGTCGGCGGTGCAGGCGGTAATGCCATTAATCGCATGATTGCAGAAGATGTCAAAGGCGTTGAATTTATCGCTGCCAATACCGATTTGCAAGCATTGAATGCCAGCAACGCAGAAACCAAGATCCAGCTCGGACCGAAATTGACGCGCGGCTTGGGCGCCGGTTCCAACCCGGAGATCGGGCAAAAGGCGGCTGAAGAAAGCGAAGAGGCGATTGGGGCAGCATTGCAAGGTGCCGACATGATTTTTGTGACTGCCGGGATGGGCGGCGGCTCCGGAACCGGGGCAGCGCCAATTGTGGCCAAAATTGCCAAAGATCAAGGTGCGCTGACCGTTGGGGTTGTTACCCGCCCATTTACGTTTGAAGGCCCTAAGCGTGCTAAAAACGCCACTGAGGGGATTGCTCAGTTAAAAGAGCATGTGGATACCTTGGTGATTATTGCCAACAATCGTTTATTAGAAATTGTTGACAAAAAAACACCGATGCTGGAAGCCTTCCATGCTGCGGATAATGTTTTACGGCAAGGGGTTCAAGGCATCTCTGATCTGATTACAAGTCCAGGCTACGTTAACCTTGATTTTGCCGACGTAAAAACGGTTATGGCAAATCAAGGATCGGCGCTGATGGGGATTGGCAGTGCAACTGGTGAAAATCGCACCGTTGAAGCGACTAAAAAAGCGATTTCCAGCCCACTTCTGGAGGTTAATATCAGTGGGGCTAAGCAGGTGCTGCTTAACATTACCGGCGGCCCGGATCTCAGCTTGTTTGAGGCGCAGGATGCTTCACAAATCGTTGCGGATGCAGCTAAAGATGATGTCAATATTATCTTTGGGACTTCCATCAATGAAGAGCTCGGAGATGAAGTGGTGGTGACCGTGATCGCCACCGGTATCGAAGAAGAAGACCAACGCCGCGAAACAACGCGCCGGCCAGCTGCTGCCAATCGTAACACTGATCAGACCCAGTCAAACGGGTCGTATCGGCCAACATTCGGCGGGCATGAGCAGTCTGCCGATCAAGCCCCTAAAAATGATGATCCGTTTGGTAATTGGGATTTGCGGCGGGAACCAAGCAAGCGCCAGACCCCGAGTGCAGATGATATGAACAACGTTAAGAAGAAAGATTTTGATATTTTCGAGAATCAAACCAATGCAGACGATGCCGGAACCGATGATCAGCCGCCATTCTTTAAACAACGGCGGCGTCAGTAGTCAGGAGGTCATGAAACATGGCGTTTGGAAAGTTAGGGGAAAAATTCAACAATTTCTTTGCCATGGATGACGAAGATGAATATCAGGACCAAGAAGACGAACAAACGCAGGCTGCACCTAAGGAACCTTCAAATCATGGCCAGTATCGTAGCAACAAAGTCGTATCAATGAATAGTCCGGTTGGTAAAACTGCCAAAATCGTTGTGTATGAACCGCGGATTTATTCAGATGCCAAAGAGATTGGTTCGCATTTACTGAACAATCGCGCGGTCGTCATTAACTTTGATCGAATTGAGGCCGATGATGCACGGCGAATTGTTGATTTCTTAACTGGGACTGTTTTTGCGATTAATGGTGAGATTAAGCGGATTGGTGAGTCGATTTTCTTAGTCACGCCAGCCAATTTTGAAATTGATGGTTCATTGGCTAGTACCATTGATTCCGATGGTTTGAATCTCTCATCGCAACCATAAACGAGGTGTCAAGTGTTTAATTTTCTTTATGCATTATTTCGAGTCGGCGATTGGGCGATTTATTTATACATGATCATGGTATTTATTTATATCCTGATTTCATGGTTTCCAAACGCTCAAGGAACCGCCATTGACCGTTTCTTAGGTCGGTGGGTTGATCCGTTTCTGAGTATCTTTCGCCGTATCATTCCTGCTATTGGTGGACTTGATCTTTCGCCAATCCTGGCGTTCTTCGTGCTTTCGCTGATTAAGTTTGGATGGTCGCGGTTGTTTCTGATACTTGTTCAAATAATTGGGTGACAAGCATGGATGCCATCTATCAACATTTTCGCAAAGATGAAGCAGCATTGATTGATCATTTTGCAGAATTAATCGAAACTGCGCGGACCGAGTATCGGGCAGTATTAACCGATTTTACCGATCCTAGGCAGCGGTTGATTGCTGCGAGCCTGATCAATGCACATGATGATATGAAGTTGGTACATTTCGGCGGGTATCCGCATGCTGAACGACAACGGCTGATTTTTGCACCGGACTACTTTGCCGCTCAGCCAGCTGATTTTGATATTCGGCTCTTACAAGTGGTGTATCCCGAAAAGTTTGCCGAAATGCATCACAGTACGATTCAAGGAACATTGTTAAATGCCGGGCTTGATCGGGATGTTTTTGGCGATATTGTGACGGACGGGCGCACATGGCAGTTTTTTGTTGCCGCACATATGGAAGATTGGGTGATGAGTAATATCACCAAAATCGGGCGTGTCGGGGTCCATTTTACGGACTATCCGTTAGACGCTGCCGTTACGCCTGAAAATGACTGGGAACCCATCAGCTTTTCAGTTAGTGCACTAAGGTTGGATGCCATAGTGGCCCACGGTTTCAATATGTCACGGCAGCGGGCCAAGATGCTAATTCAGGCGGGAAAAGTCCGGCTGAACTTTGGCGAAAACGATGCACCTGACGCTGAGGTCGCCACTTCTGATATTATTTCAGTACGTGGATTTGGGCGATTGCGGCTAGATGCGATACTTGGTGAAAGCAAAAAAGGTAAATTGCGTGTCTCTGCTGCCGTGATTCATAAGTAAACCGTATCGTAGGCGGTTCAATGCGCTTGGTTTATCGGTAACTTTTTAACAGGTTGCAGCAATCAGCGCCTGATGAGGGACGTATCAATAAGCTAAAGTACGTTCATGATCACGCGTATGCCGGCCTAACAAGCGGTTGGCGCACGTTCACTAGAGGAGGAGGACTATTTATGGCTTTAAGTCCACTGGACATTCACAATAAAGAATTTAGCAGCAAGATGCGAGGTTATGACAAGGATGAGGTCAATGATTTTCTTGCGCAGATCGTTAAGGATTATAGTAGCCTGATCAAGGATAATGAGGGGCTTAAGAAGGAATTAGCGGATGCAAAAGAAAAGGTCCGTTACTTCACCGATATGAAAGAAGCCTTGAATCAGTCAATCATTGTGGCTCAAGAAAGCGCTGAAAAGGTGAAGAACAGTGCGCATCAAGAAGCCGATTTGATCAAGCAGCAGGCGCAACAAGATGCTCAGGGGATCCTCAACCGTGCTAAGGCTGATGCTGATCAGAAAGTTCACCAAGCCCAAGCGCAAACCGAGCAGACGTTGCATGATGCCGAACTTAAGCGTCAGAACATTTCTGTTCAAACAGAGGATTTGAAACGCCAGAGCCGGGTTTTCCGTCAGCGGTTACAGGTCATGCTGGAATCGCAGTTGGAAGTTGTGAAAAGTCCGGAATGGAAAGAATTACTGTCCAGTTCTCCTGAAGCTGCAGATACCACGGATCCAAGTCAAGAAGCACTTGACAATTCGCAGGCTGGTTTCGTAAACTCTAGTGGAGCAGTTTCCGGTGCTGATGCGTATACGGAGATTATTTTCCCAGATGATCAAAGTGCAACATCCGAGTCGGCAACTGCAACGCCGGCACCGGTGGATTCAGATCATTCTGAATCAGAAGCGACAACAAGCGCAACCACAAGTGCCGATACCGATGTTACAACTGATCAAGACGCACAATAACGTATGAACACGCGTCATTTGCCGGTCCCCTTTGCAGCGAGTCAGGAATAGGTGTGAGCCTGATAAGTACCGCTGAATGATATCAGTTCGCAGTTGTCTCGCCGAATAACTAAGCGAGACCGGTTGATCACCGTTAAGCAATCACTGAGGGGGACTTGTTCCCTGAAGTTAGGTGGTACCACGTTTGCTCGTCCTAATATAGGGCGGGCTTTTTTCATTCAATTAACAAAGGAGCGGGACACGTGAAAATTAAAGATACGTTGAACATGGGCAAGACGACTTTTCCAATGCGAGCAGGCTTGCCTAAAAATGAACCGATTTGGCAAAAAAAGTGGGATGAAGACCACGTTTACGAGCAGCGGCAAAAATTAAATGAAGGCAAGCCGACGTTTATGCTGCATGATGGCCCACCGTTTGCCAACGGAAATATTCATATGGGGCATGCGCTTAATAAAATCAGTAAGGATATCATTGTTCGGTATAAGTCGATGAATGGCTTCCGGGCACCTTATGTTCCTGGCTGGGATACGCACGGTTTGCCAATTGAACAACAGTTGGCCAAACAAGGCGTTAAACGCAAGGAAATGTCGATGACCGACTATCGCGAGTTATGCCGGCAGTTTGCGATGAAGGAAATTGATAAGCAACGGACTGATTTCAAGCGGCTTGGCGTCATGGGTGACTGGGAACATCCGTATATTACGTTACAACATGCTTATGAAGCCAGTGAAATTCGGGTCTTTGGTGCCATGGCGAAGAAAGGTTACATCTATCATGGCTTAAAGCCGGTTTATTGGTCATGGTCATCCGAATCGACGCTAGCCGAAGCCGAGATTGAGTATCATGATGACAAATCACCTTCGATTTATGTTGCCTTTCCGGTGGTTGATGGCAAGGGAATCCTGGACCAAGATACGTCACTTGTTATTTGGACAACAACGCCTTGGACCATTCCTGCCAACTACGGTATTGCAGTCAATCCGCGCTTCGATTACGTCCAGGTGCAAGTTGGCGAGCATAAGTATGTCGTTGCTGCCGAGTTGCTTGATCGGGTAGCTGAAGAAGTCGGCTGGGAACAACCTAAGATTTTAAAGACTTTTAAAGGCACTGAAATGGATAAGATGACAGCCAAGCATCCGTTGTATGATCGGACAAGTCTAGTGATGAATGCGGATCATGTTACGCTTGATGCCGGGACTGGCTTGGTTCATACCGCCCCTGGTCATGGGGAAGACGACTACAAGGTCGGAATGAAATATGGCTTGCCGGTTATTTCAGTGGTTGATGCCAAAGGGTACCTGAATGAAAATGCCCCTGGTTTTGAAGGCGTCTTTTATGATGATGCCAACAAACTCGTCACGAAAGCGTTGGACGAAAAAGGTGCCTTGCTGAAGCTGGACTTCTTCACCCATAGTTATCCGCATGATTGGCGCACCAAGAAGCCGGTTATTTTCCGCGCCACCACCCAATGGTTTGCGTCAATTGAGGCCTTTCGTGATCAAATTTTGAAGGCCATTGATACCGTTGACTTTAAACCGAGTTGGGGCAAAACGCGGCTGTACAATATGATTCGTGATCGCGGCGACTGGGTCATCTCCCGCCAGCGCGCATGGGGCGTCCCATTACCGATTTTCTATGCAGAAGACGGTGAACCGATTATTGAAGAAGCAACGATCAATCATGTAGCCGATTTGTTTGGTAAATATGGTTCCAACGTCTGGTTTGAACGCGAGGCCAAGGATCTTTTACCTGATGGGTACACCAATCCGCACAGCCCAAATGGCAAGTTCACTAAAGAAAAAGATATTATGGATGTTTGGTTTGACTCAGGTTCATCACACCAAGCTGTTTTGGCGCAACGTCCTGAACTAAGCTTCCCGGCTGACTTATATCTGGAAGGTTCCGATCAATACCGCGGCTGGTTTAACTCCAGCTTGATTACCAGTGTTGCTGCAACCGGAATCGCGCCGTATCGCGGGATTTTGTCACAAGGCTTCACGCTTGATGGCAAAGGCCGGAAGATGAGCAAGAGTTTGGGCAATACGATTGTGCCGTCAACCATTGAAAAGCAGTTTGGTGCTGAGATCATTCGGCTCTGGGTTGCAACCGTTGATTCATCATCTGATGTTCGGGTCTCAGTCGATAATTTCGCTCAGACGTCAGAAGCCTATCGTAAAATCCGCAACACGCTCCGGTTCATGGTTGCCAATACTGGCGATTTCGATCCGGAAAAAGACGCGGTTGCCTATGATCAGCTAGGTTCAGTGGATCGTTATTTGTTGGTTCGGCTTAATCAGGTCATCGCCAAAGTCAAAGAAGCGTATGATGCCTACGACTTTGCTACGGTAGAGAAAACCATCAGCAGTTTCCTGGTCAACGATTTAAGTGCCTTTTATCTCGATGTTGCCAAGGATGTGGTATACATCGAAGCCGCAAACGATCCTAAACGTCGCAGCATGCAAACGGTTATGTATACCGCATTGCTGGACTTGACCAAGTTGTTGACGCCGATCCTGCCGCATACTGCCGAAGAAGTTTGGCCGTATCTTAAGCAGAAACAAGCATACGCAGCGTTATCCGACATGCCAGATGTGACCCACTTTGCTGATGAGGATCAGCTCCTAGATATCTGGGCAGCGTTTATGGATTTTCGTTCCGAAGTTCAAAAAGCCTTGGAAGTTGCCCGTGACAACAAGGTAATTGGTAAGTCCATGGAGGCAGCGGTAACAGTTTACCCAACGGAGCCGGTGCGCGACATGCTCGATGATGTTGAAGCCAATGTGATGCAATTGCTGATTACCAGTCACTTTGAAGTAGCGCCACTTGAGGCGAAGGCGCCGGAAAATGCCGAACAGTTTGAGGATATGGCTGTTGTCGTTGAACATGCCAAAGGAACTGTTTGCCCACGTTGCCGGATGGTACGAACCGATATCGGCACAGATCCTAAATTACCGGAGTTATGCAGTCGGTGTGCCGCGATTGTTGAAGCTAATTATCCTGAAGCGGCAGCAAACGGATTTGATAAGTAAGCGGAGGCTATGATGCAAGGACGGGTCAAAAATTTCAACGTCGATAAAGGCTATGGGTTTATTGAAGCTGAAGGGCAGCCTGACATTTTTGTCCACTTTTCGGCGATCAATGAGTCTGGATTTAAAAGTCTGACGCCTGGTGAACAAGTCGATTTTGTCATTGTCGAAGGTCCGCGGGGTCCGCAAGCAGCAAATGTCACGATCCATCACGAACCCGACACTGAGGATCATGCATAAATTCTCGTTCAATCGTGTGACGTGATTCATTAAAAGCAATCCGAACAGTCTGTCTTTGGGTGGCAAGCTAGTGATGCTTCCTAGCAAGTACGTCTGTGGCTGTCAGGATTGCTTTTTAATGTTGACGACTCAAGTTTATAGGACAATAAGAAAACCGCGATCATTGCGTTGATCGCGGTTTTTGTATACATGCTGCTTTTTATTTGGTGATGCTGGGTAGGTTACTTGTTAACTTCTTCAATTTTACCGTCATAAGTCCGAGCAACGGTCATCTTGGTGATTGGAATATAGCCTAACTTTGGAACCAGAGTCTTTTGAACGTTCTTGGACTGGATATAGTTGATAAATGCGGCAGTCGATGCATTCGGCTTGCCTTTGGTGTACATGTGTTCGTAAGCCCAAATCTTCCAGGTGTTCGTTGTAACGTTCTTATCAGTTGGTTGTACCTTATCCAGTGCCAGCTTTTGGACGCCATCTTTAATTGCCGAGAAGGCTAGATAGCTAATAGCACCGGGAGTTGAGGAGACCATCTGATAAACGGTACCGCTAGAATCCTGTTCCTGACTGGTCTTGACTTTATCGGTCTTGATCCCGAACTGTTCGAAGGTTGCCCTGGTACCTGAACCTTGCGCACGATTGATCAGAACAATTTGCTGATCTTTGCCGCCGACGTCTTTCCAGTTCGTAATCTTGCCTTGGAAGATATCGATCAATTGCTGGGTTGAGATGTTCTTAACCCCGGCATCTTTGTTGACCACCGGCGCAATGGCAACGACCGCTACCTGGTGATCCACCAGATCATCGGCCTTCAAGTCTTTCTTTTCTTGAGCGAAAATATCCGAGTTACCGATCGTGACCGATCCAGCTGCCACTTGGCTTAAGCCGGCACCGGAACCGCCGCCTTGGACAGTGATCTCCGCTTTTGGATTATCTGTTTGATATTGTTTCGCGGCCTGTTCTACCAGCGGTTGTAAGGCAGTGGATCCGACCGCTAGAATTTTGCTTTGTTTTGCCGGTGCTGAACTGGATGAACTTGAACTGCTGGCGGATTTTGACCCGCAACCCGTTAATACCAAAGTGGCAGTTAAGGCCACGGTCAAACCGACTAACAATTTCGAATGCTTCATTACTTTTCCCTCCAATACTTGAATAACTTTAGGATAAGGTTTGTGTGTAAAGACTTGACCACTTTGATGTAAATAATGCGTTTTGCTTTTGTAAATATGTTCAACAGTCCTTTGAAAAAGTAACCAAAGTCGGCGTATAATGACTCAGTTAGGCGTTATTAAAGGAGCGGAAAATGTGAAAAATTACATTGAGGATCAAAAAGTTCAGAAAAACCGGTGGTGGATCATCACGGCAATTGGGATGTTTACCATTATGTCGACATTGGATGGTTCAATTGTCAATATTGCGCTGCCGGTCATGAGTCGCGATTTAAACATTCCAATGAATCAGGCGGAATGGGTTGTTTCCATTTATTTGATGATGATCTGCGGCTTGTTGCTGTTCTTTGGCAAACTTGGCGATTCGATCGGTAAAATCAAAGTATTTCGAATTGGCATGGTTTTGTTTTTAATCGGCTTGCTTTTTGCTGGTTTCAATAATAGTTTGGCGTTATTACTGGCGGCGCGAATTGTGCAGGCGACCGGTGCTTCTATGACCATGGCCAATAATAACGGTATCGTGACGGAAATTTTTCCGATGAATGAACGCGGCAAGGCGCTGGGATTGATTGGTTCATTTGTTTCGATCGGCGCCATTGCCGGTCCCGGAATCGGTGGCCTGATTCTTGGCCAACTGCCATGGGGTTATATTTTCTGGATTAATATTCCAATTGGGATTGTTGCCCTCATTCTGGGAACAGTCGTCTTGCCAAAAGATTTGCCAAGTAAGCGGGTGCCAATCGATTGGTCAGGGTTTATTAGTTTTCTGGCGTACATTCTCACGCTTTTTATGGGGATTTTTTTGGGTCAGGAACGCGGCTTTACTGATCCGCTGATTCTTGGGTTATTTGTGATCGCCGTGATTGCGCTGGCTGCATTTGTACAAATTGAACGGCACAAAAATGATCCTTTGGTTAGTTTTAAATTATTCAGTAACAGTGCGTTTACACTGAGCTTGTTGTCGGCATTCTTCATTTTCGTGACCAACTTCTTTTTTAACGTGATTTCGCCGTTTTATTTGCAGAATGCGCGTGGGTTATCACCGGAAAAAGCCGGGTACTTGTTGATGATTTTCCCGATTGTGCAGGTTATTGTGGCACCTGTAGCCGGTTCAATTGCGGATCGTATCGGACCTTATCGAATTACCATGGTCGGCTTGTTGTTTATTGTTGGCAGTCAGATCGGGTATGCATTGTTTAATTTACAAACGTCTTTTGTTTTTGTCGCGTTGATGATCGGCTTGGTTGGTTTTGGTAATGGGTTGTTTCAAGCGCCAAATAATACGGTCGTGATGTCGAGTGTGGCGCCGCGAGATCTTGGGATTGCTGGCGGGATGAATGCCTTGGCACGTAATTTGGGCATGGTTGTCGGCATTTCGAGTGCGACCACGGTGCTATTTTCTTCAATGAGTCATACTGCCGGACGCAAGGTGACGACTTATCTGACGGGTCAGCCAAATGTGTTCATCGCCGGTATGCATGTGTCATTTTGGGTTGCAACTGCCTTATGCTGCCTAGCTCTGGCCTTGACGGGTTATCGGATGTGGCAGATGCGCACACAAACGCAGGCATGAATTCGGTAACGAGAACTGATAACTGCTGAATCGTACAACTACACGCAAAAAGCCCGTGATCATCGTATGATCACAGGCTTTTTTCAAAGTATTGACGCAATTATCAATGGCGACTGAGTAGATTTAACTTAGTGTGGCGTCACGTCTTTGGGATTTTGTTCGTTCATACTGCCGTGCGTGTAGTTTAATAATTGTTGCTTTAATTCGCCTTCCATTTGTACTAACTGCTTTTCGGCATTTTGGCGTTTTAGACGGCCGTCTTGTTGGATCTGCAAGGTTTGTTTCAAGGTATCGATAAGATCGTTTTGGGTTTGGGTCAATGTTTCGATATCGACAACGCCGCGTTCATTTTCTTTGGCAGTTTCAATTGAGCTGATTTTCAACATTTCGCTGTTTTTCTTGAGCAGATCATTCGTTGTTTCCGAAACCTGACGTTGGGCGGTTACCGCATTTTTTTGCCGTAAAAGCGTCAGGGCGATGGTCACCTGATTCTTCCATAGCGGAATTGCTGTGTTGACGCTGGCCTGAATTTTTTCTGCCAATGCTTGATTGGTGTTCTGAATAAGGCGAATCTGCGGTGCTTGCTGAATTGTAATTTGGCGCGCTAACTGTAAGTCATACGCACGTTTTTCCAAACGGCTGGCAAATTGCTTGAGATCATTGACTTGTTGGATCGCCATTTGATCATTAGCGGCTTCTGCGGCTTTGGCTGCTTCGGGAATCGTTTTTTCATTTAACTCCGCGATTTTGAGATTGGCCGCTTCGATGTAAATATTCAGTGCATCAAAATAGGCTTTATTTTGGTCATAAAGTTCGTCCAAAAGTTTATTGTCATTTAACAGACCTTGTTGTGAAGTCTCAAGGCGATTGGCGATGGTGTCGATTTGCGCGCCAATCTTTTGATACTTAGCCGTAATTTCGTAGATCGAGCGCTTGACACGGCCAAAGATTTTGCGGAAAATATTATTATTTTCTGCTTTTAGCTCATCGGGGTTGGCCTCATTTAAACGTGTCATCAAGCTGGTTAAGGCATCACCGACTGCACCGGTATCCTGACTTTGGACTTTTGTCAGCATATTTTGGGAAAAGACGCCAAGCTGCTTTTGAGCATCGGCACCATAATTAAGCACGGTTTCACCTTTTGTGACATCAATTTTACTGGCTAAATCCCGTGCTTTGGCTTCCTGTTCCGGATTCAATTTAGGTTTAGCTGTCGTTGCTTCTGGGATGTTTGGCTCGGCATTGGCGTCTGTTGCTGTGCTGAACGGATCAGCTAATAAATCATCCGTTAAATTGGTTTGTTTATCATCGCTCACGTTGGTCACTCCGTTTCATGAGTTTTTTCGGGTTCAAGGTGTTTTTTAGCTAAGCGCACATCGCTATCGAGATCAGCTAAGTCGTCTTTAATGAAGGCTTGGTAATCAGTGCGAATTTTGCCTGCCATATTCGTCATGGTTTCAAAGGCTTTATCAAGCGTTTCATAAGTGTCGGCGGTTTTAACCTCATGATGGGTAATTTGAGCATATTTTTGCATGAGATCTAACAGATTTGGCACTTGTTGATAGACGAAGGTACCCGCATCGGTCAAGCGTTGCGGTGCCTGAACTAGGGCCTCGAAATAAGCGTGGAGTAAATCAACTAAATCAGTGTTTAAGGTTAATGCCCGTAATTTGGGGACTTGTTGGGTTAAGGCTTCAATCGTGCGAATTTGCTCGGCAAGATCAGCCATCGTCTTTCTGAAAAGTTTGATTTCTTCTTCACTTAATCCAGATGCCGCATAGTGTTCCGCCATTTTGGGATCTAAACTTGGCAGACTGGCAGATTTTGGCTTGGGCCGACTCAATTCACCGATAAAGCGGGCAAATGCGAAAACGGTGCCGACAAAAATGGCAATGAGCCATCGTCCGGACAAAGCACCTAATACTGCACCCATGGCGGCCCAGAGTATGATTCGCCAAGTGCGAATACGTTTGCTTGTGGCCACGAGATCACTTCCTCTTTCGTTTGAGTTTAGTTTAGCACACCCTTGTACCTTGCCTATCAGCCGGAAGTTGGATATTCGCAAATTTTTTGTTAAGAACAAGCACCAAATTGTCTGCTGGTGTAAGCTGATGACATGGCTAAAAAAACTGATCGTCAATCGGACTTAAGAGCATTGACGAATAGCGACACTATTTTAACAGGAGGCGATCATGGTGGAAGAAAAACCAATTGCCCAGCAACGCTTGTTTACCGGTCACTTGGTTGCGGTTGATGAACTGACGGTTAAATTGGATAACCAGCAGACGGCTAAACGTGAGATTGTACGGGCGCACCCAGCGGCCGGCGTGTTGGCGCTCAAAGATCAGCGGGCCTTATTCGTGAGTCAATTTCGGTCAACGGTCGGGCAGATGACCTTGGAGATTCCTGCTGGTAAGATAGCCCCAGGCGAGATGCCGTTAGCAGCTGCCCAGCGCGAATTAAATGAAGAAACCGGGATGCAGGCGCGCGACTGGCAACCGTTGGCAAGTTATTTTCAGTCACTCGGTTTTTCCGATGCAACCATGGCACTTTTTTTAGCGCGTCACGTCACAACCGCTGAACATCATTTGGATCAGGATGCAGATGAATTTGTCCAACATCGCTGGTTAACGCTGAGTGAGGCGCAACAGGCAGTTGACGATGGTCAAATCTGTGATAGTAAAACGCTGCTCGCCTTGTTGTATTGGCAGCTGCAGGAGGGAAATTATGGCAGAGGTTAATACACGCAAAGCATACCGTGAGGAGCAGGAAAAAGCGCAACGAGCAGCGCGTGAACGTGAAGCCAAACGTATTGAGGTTGAAAAAGCCTATGCGCGGCAGAGACGGGGAAAACCCGAAGTAACCGCAGCTCGATTTGATGACGTTACTTTTCGTAAAGTGAATAGTCTCAAGAAACGTTTGAATTGGGCAATCGGTATTGTCGTCGGTTTGATTGTGATCGTCTTTTTGGTTTTATACTTTGTCTAACTTAGACGCTGATAAGCTCAGGAAAGTTTATGATCAGATTCACGACATTAATTTAAAGAAAGAATGAGGCGATTTTTTGATTAAGGTCGGGGTTATTTGTGCGATGGAAGAAGAAATTCGGACGTTACTGGCTAAACAGACTCATCAGCAAGAAACGGTGATTGCCAGCCAGCATTACTTTGAAGGCCAAATAGATGGTGTTGATGTTATTTTGGTACAATCCGGAATTGGTAAGGTACAAGCAGCGATGACGACTGCCTTGCTGTTAGCGACTTTTAAGCCGGATGTTGTTGTCAATACTGGCAGTGCCGGTGGTATCGGTAGCGGTTTGGCGATCGGTGATGTTGTGATTTCAAGCGGTGTGGCTTATCATGATGCGGATGCGACCGCGTTTGGTTATTTGCCGGGGCAATTGCCACAACAGCCGCAGATTTTTGAAGCCGGCATGAGTTATGTGCGCCAGATTCAAGCTGCTGCGACGGCGACCGGCTTGACGTCAAAAGTCGGCTTGATTGTTTCGGGCGATCAGTTTATTAATGGCAAAGAGGCGATCGCCCGAATTTTGAAAATTTATCCACAAGCGCTTGCCAGTGAGATGGAAGGCGCAGCGGTTGGCCAGGTTGCCAAGGAATTTCACACCCCGTTTGTTGTTATTCGGGCAATGAGCGATGTGGCTGATGAGCAGTCTGGGGTTGATTTCGACAAATTTGTGATCAAAGCAGGGGAGCAAAGTGCTGCGATGTTGTTACAGTTCTTTAGTCATTTGCAGCGATCACAGCATAATTAGGAGTGATTGTAATGCAACACATTTATCTCGACAATGCTGCCACCACACCGATGGCTCCTGAAGTCATTCAGACCATGACGGATCAAATGCAACATGATTTTGGCAACGCCAGCTCGACTCACTGGTTTGGCCGGGAAGCTCACACGGTAATGGACAAAAGCCGGAAAGTTTTGGCGGACTCGATTCATGCCCAACCCGGCGAGATTGTGATCACCAGTGGGGCAACCGAAAGTAATAATACCGCTATCACCCAGACGGCACATGCGCGTGCGTCATTAGGTAAACACATTATTACCACGGCGATTGAGCATCCCTCTGTGTTGCAGCCGTTAAAGGCCCTTGAAAAAGAAGGTTATCGCGTTACCTATTTGCCTGTGGATGAGAACGGGCGTATCCGGTTAGCTGATTTTGATGCCGCGCTGGATGACGACACCATTTTGGTCACCATCATGATGGGTAACAATGAGGTTGGCAGTCGGATGCCGATTAGTGAAATTGGTGCACGGCTGGTTGACCATCAAGCCTGGTTCCACACCGATGCAACGCAGGCGTATGGCTTGCTTGATATTGACGTCAACGCACAGCACATTGATATGCTTAGTGTTTCGGCCCATAAGATTAATGGTCCAAAGGGGATTGGCTTTTTGTATCGCGATCCGAAAGTTCAGTTCCCTGCGCTTTTAAAAGGTGGCGAACAGGAGCTCAAGCGGCGTGCGGGGACCGAAAATATCGCCGGAATTGCCGGTTTCGCTTCTGCGGTGAAGTTGATTACGCCTGAGGAAAAGGCTAAGCGCCAAAGCAAATATCTCGGCTTTAAGCAACAGATTATGACCGCTCTAGATGATGCAAAGGTGCCATATGCGGTTAATGGCGATATTCGGCCGGACAATGTCAATCACGTGTTCAATTTGTGGTTAAAAGGGATTTCGACTTATGCGCTTCAAACAAATTTGGATTTAGCGGGGATTGCGGTATCTGGCGGGTCAGCCTGCACGGCGGGATCACTGGAGCCATCCCATGTCTTGACGGCCATGTTTGGCGGTGATAGTCCGCGTCTGGGTGAATCAATTCGCGTTTCTTTTGGTGGGCAGACGACTGCAGATGATATTCAGGCGTTTATTGATACCTTATTGCCGATTATCAAACGGTTAACTGCCAAACAAACGAGTCGGTAGCTTTCGGAAAAGTAGGCAGTACCATCTTGAGACTCGTTAGGGCACTGTGAAGCTAAGCGATGGAAAAGAAGACACTTTTCGGGCAATCCCGTGATGTGCTAAACTTATGGGTAGTTAAGCGTGTTCATAACGCACGTGTCTTGCGTTTTACGCTCATATTAACGCGTTCTCCAGCGCAGAAGTCTGCGTGTAAGGACCTCAGTCGCAATGGCCAAAGCCCGGCCATCACGCCTGAGGCCGCTTACACTCCGACTTCTACCCGCGCTGGTTCACGCTCAGGAGGTTTGGTAATCATGGCTTTAGCTTCAACCGGATCGGCTCAAGGGGATCCTAAGACTTATCGAATTGGGTCCAACTTAAAACGATTTACGTTAATTGATTTAGGTTTTGTTCCAACGAAGAATGGTAATTTTCAGCTTCAGCGGTCGTTGGATCCTAATTCACCGTATACCGCGGCGAATAAACTGAAGATGACGGTGGCTAAGACGCTGGACAAGTTTCAGCTGGATGTGACCACAGGCAACGGGCTTAAGGCGATTAACATTTTCAAGAATGACAGCACGAAGGAAAATGTTGAACAATATGAATATTGGATTAACAATTTCATTGAACGTGGTGTGCTCGAGCCTAAATAAGTCTCTTTGAAAATCACGGTAACTTTCCTTTTAAACAAGCGGAGATTACCGTGTTTTTTTGTTGCATGAATCACGGATTAAAGCGTTACGACTGGTAAAGCATGAGCCACATCACGGATGCGTGGTTTTAGTGAGGCGAATGTCGTGACCGCCAAATCAAGTGGCCAAAAGTGGTAAGCTGGAAACATTGAAATTTTGATATGAAGGAGGGCTTGTATGTTTGAACATGGGTTTATTGAGGTACATGATGCCAATCAGAACAATTTACAACATGTGAATGTGAAGATACCTAAGGATGCCATTACGGTTTTTGTGGGTCGGTCAGGATCAGGCAAATCATCGTTAGTGTTCGATACGATTGCTGCGGAGTCACGGCGGGAGTTGAACGAAACTTTTCCGAGCTTTACCCAGCAATATTTACCAAAGTATGGCCAGCCTGATGTCGGTTCGATCGATCACTTGCCGGTTGCCATTGTGGTGGAGCAAAAACGTATCGGGAAAAACGCTCGCTCAACTTTAGCAACTTACACGGGTATTTACTCACTGTTACGGCTGTTGTTTTCGCGTGCCGGCAAGCCATTCATCGGCTATTCGGACACATTTTCGTTTAATTTACCTCAGGGGATGTGCCCCACCTGCCAAGGCTTAGGTTACGTGGATGATATTGACGTCAGTAAGTTGATTGATCCCAATAAATCGCTTAACCAAGGGGCGATCACCTTTGTCAGTTTTGGACCGGATACTTGGCGTTGGCGGCGTTATGCCTACAGCGGGTTGTTTGATAATGACAAACCTTTACGTGACTACACGCCCGAAGAAATGAAACTGTTACTTTATGCACCGCAACAGACACTGAAGCATGCACCAGCTAAATGGCCCAGAACAGCGCTATATGAAGGTGTCGTGCCTCGCATTAAACGATCCATTATTGGTAAAAAAGAAGCAGAACATCATAAGGCGGCATTGGCAGAAATCGTAACGCGCAAGCCTTGTCCGGATTGCCAAGGGACACGCCTACGTCCGGAAGTGTTAACCTGTTTGATTAATCAAACCAATATTGCCCAAGTGTTGCAGATGGACTTGGTAAACGTACGGCATTTTCTGAAAGCCATTCAAGTGCCGCTGGTTCAGGATGTGATCCGGGAATTATTACGCAAAATTGATGCACTGATTGATATTGGCCTCGGCTATCTTTCTTTAGATCGACCCACCGAGACGCTTTCCGGCGGCGAAACCCAACGGATCAAAATCGCCAAGTTTCTAACCAGTGCTTTGGTCGATATGGTTTATATTCTCGATGAACCAAGTGTTGGGTTACATCCTCACGATATCGAGCTGATCAAGCGGGCACTGCTCCGTCTCAAGGAAAAAGGCAACACCATCTTGATCGTTGAGCATAACCCAGCGCTGATCGCATTAGGCGACTATATTGTTGAGGTTGGGCCCGGTGCTGGCACAACTGGCGGCCACATTACGTTTACCGGCACTTATCCGCAACTATTGGCGAGTCAAACCTTGACGGGGCGTCTGCTTAAACAGCGACTGACATTTCGGCAACCGCGATCGGCTAAAACGACCATCCATTTGCCGCATATTACCCGCCACAACCTTCAAGATGTCGATGCTGCCATCCCACTGGGCATCGAAACGGTTATCTCCGGTGTGGCAGGTTCCGGTAAAAGTACGTTAGTTGCGGCGTTACGTGATCATTTAACGGTGCCGTACATTGATCTGGCCCAAGCGGATATTGGTGCTAATATCCGTTCGACACCCGTGACTTATTTGAAAATCCTTGATCCAATTCGGAAAGTATTTGCTCAAGCCAATCACGTTGGCAGCAGTTGGTTTAGCTACAACGGCCGTGGCGCATGTCCGCGGTGCAAAGGCAAAGGGGTCACCATTACTAACATGGCCTTCATGGATCCGGTTGTTTCCGTTTGCGAACAGTGCCATGGCAAACGTTACAACGATCAGGCACTTGGATATACGTTTCAAGGCAAAAACATGGCAGATGTTTTAGCCATGCCGATTGCCGCAGCGCAGACATTTTTTGCGCAGAATCACGACATTGCCAAGCCGTTAGAAAATATGGCGCGAGTCGGGCTCGATTATCTCACGCTCGGTCAGCCGCTGACGACATTATCTGGTGGGGAAAAACAACGATTGAAGCTTGCTGTTGAATTAAACCGCACTGGCGAAATTTACTTATTGGACGAACCGACTGCCGGGTTGCATCTACAAGACGTCACCAAATTGCTGCATTTGTTTGATGATTTGGTGGCAGCGGGCAACTCACTCATCATTGTTGAGCATAACTTGCAAGTCATCAGTCAGGCCGATTGGCTCATTGACATGGGACCGGATGCTGGTATCTATGGCGGTAAGATTCTCTATGCTGGCACGCCGCAAGCTAGTATGGAGGCTAAGCAATCGCGCACCGGACAGGCTTTACGGCAATATAATGCAGCACCGGAGCGTCAGCACGATTAATGGCAGCACTTTGGCGCACTTAGCAGGGAGCTCGCTTGCTATCTGTTCTTGGCCTGCTATAATAGCACTTACTGGAATTCGACCTTCAAATCGGATATCTCCAGAATCTGATGAAATGATGGTGATTGTTTTGGACAATTCCAACACCCGTGTTGTTGTTGGCATGTCCGGCGGCGTTGATTCAAGCGTCACGGCATTATTGCTGAAGCAACAAGGATATGATGTTGTCGGTGTCTTCATGAAAAACTGGGATGACACTGATGAAAATGGTGTTTGTACGGCCACCACGGACTATGAGGACGTTGCTAAGGTGGCTAGTGAGATAGGCATTCCTTATTATTCGATTAATTTCGAAAAGGAATACTGGGATCGCGTTTTTCAATATTTCCTTGACGAGTACAAGGCTGGGCGCACACCAAACCCGGACGTGATGTGCAACAAGGAAATCAAGTTCAAGGCATTTTTGGATTATGCCGAGCAGCTGAATGCGGATTACATTGCAATGGGGCACTATGCGCAGGTTAAAACCGATGAGCAGGGCGTTGTTCATATGTTGCGAGGCGCGGACGGTAATAAGGATCAAACGTACTTCTTAAGTCAGCTTTCCCAGGATCAGCTCAAGAAGTCGATGTTTCCAATCGGTCATTTGCAGAAGCCGGAAGTGCGCAAGATTGCCGAGGCAGCTGGATTGGCAACTGCCAAGAAGAAGGACTCAACCGGGATTTGCTTTATCGGTGAGCGTAACTTCAAGCAGTTCCTCAGCACCTATCTTCCGGCTCAACCCGGAAAGATGATGACAGTGGATGGCGTTGAGAAAGGCACCCACGACGGCTTGATGTATTATACAATCGGTCAACGTCAAGGCTTGGGCATCGGCGGTAACTCGCAAAACTCCGAGCCTTGGTTTGTGGTTGGCAAGGATTTAGACAAAAACATCTTGTATGTTGGTCAGGGTTTTGACAACCCGGCGTTGATGGCCACAAGTCTCAGTGCATCGAACCTTAATTGGACCACCGGCGAGGCTCCGGCTGATGGCACGCATATGACAGCTAAGTTTCGTTACCGGCAGCGTGATACCGGCGTGACGATTCACTATCATGATGACGGAACGGCGACTGTCGACTTTGATGTACCGGTTCGAGCCATTACGCCCGGTCAGGCAGTGGTCTTCTATGATGGCGAGGAGTGTTTAGGCGGCGGTACGATTGATGCAGCCTATGCTCATACTAATGAGTTGCAGTATGTTTAGTGCGCCAGCAAGTTGGCATGATGTGATGTAAGGAAGATCGGTCCCGGAGATAAACTTTATCTCCGGGGCCGTTTTACTTTGTCTGGCTGATTGGGGTGGGGTTGTTTTGGGTTTTATAACGCCGCTGTTGGTTGGTCGGGTTTATTCTCCGAAACGCGCTCACAGGGCCAGAAACCTGCACATAAGGACCTTGGACGCAATGGCCAAAGCCCGGCCATCACGTCCAAGGCCACTTATGCTCCGGTTTCTAAGCGGCCCTGTTCGCGCTCTTGATATTTTGTCCGAAAATACTGATAATAAAAAGGTTAAGATGTGAAAAGGGGAGCGGCTTGTGACCAAGTTATATTTTGTGCGCCATGGCAAAACAGAATGGAATAATCAGGGGCGTTATCAAGGTGCAAATGGTGATTCGCCATTATTGCCGGAGAGCTTTGAACAAATCAAAGCATTGGCTGATTATTTGCGTGGCATTTCGTTTGCGCATGCTTATGTCAGTCCGCTCAAACGTGCCCGCGTCACGGCCCAGACGCTTATTAAAGACTTAAATGAACCGATTCCGTTGACGATTATGCCGGCTTTGCGGGAGTTCAATTTAGGGAAAATGGAAGGGATGACATTTACGGATGTCGCTAAGCATTTTCCTCAGGAATTACATGCATTTCGGCATGAACCGGCAGCGTATGATCCGCGTAAAATTCACGGTGAATCTTTTCCGCAGTTGATTAATCGGGCCATTCCGGCGATTGTGGCTACCGTCGCGATGGATCGGACCGGTACGGCTAATTTGTTATATGTCAGTCATGGTGCGGCCTTGGCAGCGGTTATTCAGAGTCTGCTTGGTACACCATTGGCAGAGATTCGCAAAGATGGTGGGCTGACAAATAGCAGTGTGACGATTCTACAAGCGGATGGTCCGAGTCTGCCATTTAAGTTGTTAAACTGGAATGAAACGAGTTTTCTTCCCGAGCCACCGAAGCCAACCGACACGATTTAATGGTCGTGACTGCGATCATATCGCACACTGAATGAAGAGGATGCTATGGATTCAAATATTTTAACCGCATTTAATCAAGGAAAACACGAAGAGGCGATTCAGGCAGCCGTTAAAGCGATTGATGCTGATCCGAAAAATCCTAAGCGTTATGCGGTTTTGACAACGATGCTGATTAGTTTGAAGGCCTTGGATCAAGCAGGTGAGTTACTAGCCAAAGCGCGGGCACTCTTCCCAGATGACTTGGAATTACAGTACACAGCTGGTCTTTTTGCCTATGCGCAGGCGGATTTTCCGGCAGCGGCTGCCTGGTTTACTAAGTGTCGCCAGGATGAGACGTTAAAAAACGATGCCACGTACATGTTGGCATTGAGCTATCAGCAAGCCGGTCAACCTAAAAAAGCACTGGCCTTTGCATTGACGGCACACGAATTGGCGCCGAAGCAAACAGATGCGGCGTTGCTGGCGGCAGATTTGTTATTAGGCGAGCAAGCTTTTGACGCGGCCGCGGAGATTTTGAAACCGCTGCTGGAAACCCGTCAGCCGCAAGTTCTATTTACTTACGGCATGGCGTTGAGTGCTGCGGGTAAAGATGGCAGTGCCTATTTAGATGCAGCCAAACGGCTTGATCCTAAAGGCTACGATCAAAAAGCCGGTACCGTTGCTGACATCAATCGCTTCTTACGGTTGCAGGAAGGGGGCCATGATGGACAGGCATGAAGATAGCGTCACTGGCCGGGTCAAAAGTATTTTCTTTCAGAATCCGACTAACTTTTTTAAAATCCTGCTGATTGATATCACGGCAACCACGATTACCTGGACGGAGCCGGATATTGTGGTGACCGGTACGTTCGGGGATATTAAAGAAGATGAGACGTACACGTTTACCGGGCATGTCGTGGACCATCCGAAATATGGCCAGCAGTTTCAAGCGGATAATTACCATGTGGATCGGCCTACGAATAAAACGGGACTGATCAATTATCTTAGTTCCGACAAGTTTCCGGGAATTGGCCCCAAAACAGCGGAGAAAATCATTGACAAGCTCGGGGTTGATGCGATTGATCGTATTTTGGATGACCCTGAGAGCTTAAAAGGATTGGGGATTTCGGCGGCCAAGCAGAAGATGCTGGTCACCAATCTCAAGACGAATCAGGGAATGGAACGGGTCATCATCGGTCTTAATGACTACGGCTTCACCAGTAACATGGCTGGCCGAATTTATCAGCAATATCAAAATGATGCGCTGGAAGTCATTAAGCAAAATCCGTATCAGTTAATCAATGATATTGACGGTATCGGGTTTACGCGGGCCGATCAGATTGCCGCCAAGTTAGCGATTGCCGCGGATTCGCAACTGCGGCTCGGTGGTGCGGTCATGGATACCTTGCAGCGCTTGACGGACGGTGAAGGCGACACTTTTGTCGATTTGAAAACGTTGGTCACCCAGACGCTTGATTTACTGGAGCGAGCGCGTCAGGTTGCAGTGAACCCCGAAGCAGTCGGCCAGGCAATCGTCACTTTAGCCAAGGACAATGCGCTGGTAGCGGAAGGTAAGCGCATTTTTCCTAAACGACTTTATGATTCCGAATGGCAGATTGCCCGGCAGTTAAAAGGACTGGCGGATGCCGGGCGCGCTGCCAAGCAACCTGCACTGGCCGAAATTAAACAAACATTGGCCGCCGTACAGGAAGAGACTGGCATTGCCTATGATGAGGTGCAAAAAAAGGCGATTATCACTGCCTTGCAGTCGCCGATTTTTCTTTTAACCGGCGGCCCCGGAACCGGAAAGACAACGGTGACGGACGGGATTGTCCGCACCTATGCGCAATTGCATGATTTATCCTTGGATCGCCATGAATACACGCCGGATGATCCTTTCCCGATTATGCTAGCAGCACCGACTGGCCGGGCTGCTAAACGGATCAGTGAGACGACACAGTTACCGGCAAGCACGATTCATCGACTATTGGGATTGGGCGTGGATACGCAGGAGTTTGCGCCTAATGATCTCCCGGACGGCCTTTTAATTATTGATGAAATGTCGATGGTTGATACGTATCTTTTTCGAACGTTGTTGACGGCGCTGCACCCGGGTATGCAAATTGTGTTGGTTGGCGATAAAGATCAGCTGCCAAGTGTCGGACCAGGACAGGTTTTTGCTGATTTGTTACGCAGCCAGGCTTTACCTCACGCAGCGTTAACCCACATTCACCGCCAGGACGCGGACAGTTCGATTATCCCGTTGGCGCATGCAGTCAATGCCGGGCGCTTGCCGGATGACTTCACCCGCCCGCAAGTGGATCGGAGCTTTTTGCCGTGTTCACCCAGCCAGGTTCCGGAAGTGGTCGGGCAGGTGGTTCAGCGTGCCGCGGTTAAACAGTTTTCGATTGCGGACATTCAGGTGCTTGCACCAATGTATCGCGGAACTGCGGGGATTGATCGGTTGAATCCATTGTTGCAGGATATTTTGAACCCGAAACGCAGCGCTCGGACAAAAACCGTTCATTTTGGCGAAACCGAGTATCGAATTGGCGATAAAATTCTGCAATTGGTCAACGATCCGAATCAAAATGTGTTTAATGGCGAAATTGGCCAGATTGTCGGGATCACACTTGCCAAAGAGGCGGCCAGTAAAACCGATGAGTTGACGATTGATTTTGACGGCAATGAAATAACGTATAAACGCAGCGACTTCAGCAAAATCACCTTGGCTTATGCGACTTCGATTCACAAAGCGCAAGGCAGCGAGTTTCCAATGGTGATTTTGCCATTAACCATGCAGAGTCGCCGGATGCTGCGCCGGAACCTACTTTATACGGCCATTACCCGAGCAAAATCGTTTTTGATTCTGGTGGGCGAGCTGGCTGCATTTGAGACCGCAGTTGGCGAAATTGCGGTAAATCGGCATACGGGTTTGGTCCAGCGGCTGCAACAAGCGTTTGGCATGACCGTTTCCCAGCCGGACGTAGAAAAGCCGACGCCTGCAACTGAAGTCAGCAAGAATAACGGACAAATTGACACTAACCCGTCTGACTTGGATAATGGAATTAGTACTGACGAATCGAACAATTATCAGCTAACCCCTGCATTGGTGGCTTCACAGCGGATTGATCCTATGATTGGGATGAATGGTGTGACGCCACAAATGTTTATGACGAAGGAGAAATAACCTTTATGGAGGACAACATACGCAAGTCACTGCAAATTAAATCAGTGACGCCTAAGGATCTTGAACAGTTCAACGACCTTTTGACTTATGTATTTCAGGTCACGCAAAAAGATCTGGAACAATCTGGGTATGAAGAAGGGGAACTTGAACGGGCCAAGCGTCCGGTTTTGGAAAAGTCGGACGTATTGGGATGGTTTCATCAAAATGAGCTGGTCAGTTCGCTGGCAATCTATCCGTGCACCGTCAATATTCACGGCACCTTATATCAGATGGCTGGTTTAACCGGAGTCGGCACTTATCCGGAGTACGCAGGGCATGGCTTAATGCACGATTTGGTGAAGTTAGGCTTAGAGCACATGCGGCAACATAAGCAATGGATTTCCTATCTGTACCCGTATAGTATTCCGTTTTATCGGAAAAAAGGCTGGGAAATCATGTCTGATCATCTGACGTTTGATGTGAAGGATACCCAGTTGCCGAAACAAGTCGAGGTTCCGGGTCACGTTGAACGGCTGGAGATAGATGATCCTGATGTGATTGAAACTTACAATCGCTTTGCCATGAAAAATCACGGTGCCATGATTCGCAATCAGCTAAACTGGGATGAATATTGGCGTTGGGAAAATGAAGAAGAGCGAACAGCCGGCGTGTATTATGATGCCAATGACGAACCTCAAGGCTATGTTTTATACTGGATTGCCGATGAAGTTTTTCACGTCAAAGAAATGATTTATACCAATCAAGAGGCACGCGTAGGCTTGTGGAATTTTATCAGTGCCCACTTTTCAATGGTGACCCACGTTAAGGGCAATATCTATAAAAACGAGCCGTTACATTTTCTTCTGGACGATGGCGATATTTATCAAACTATCAAGCCGTATTATATGGCGCGAATTGTGGACGTTAAAGCATTTCTGGCACAATATCCGTTTGCTGCCGAGACGACAGAACCGTTTCATTTCGTTGTAAGTGATCCCTTGGCGCCGTGGAATAATGGGACATTTGGCGTTTATTGGGATGAGCATCAGCAGGTAAAAATTACGAACCGACCTGTTGGCGAAGCGATTACGACGGACATTCAAACCTTAACCACGATGTTAATGAGTTACCGGCGCCCATCCTATTTAGCCCAAATCGAGCGTTTGTCTGCTAGCAAACATGCGATCAAGTTGTTGGAGAATGCGGTACCGATGGAAGAGCCTTATTTTTCGGACTATTTCTGATCGGCATTTCGAAAGACTGCATGCTGTTGTCAAAGCCTGCACGTGATGGGTTTTATGTGATAAAAGCGAAAAAGCCTCAGACTGATTTTTATCTGAAGGCTTTTTTTAATTGGAAACTATTTAAAAAGGTTAAATACTACGGTCAATCCAAAACTTTTGGGAGGCCACCGAAAAGTCGATTTCAAACGGGCGTGTTCCCATTTCTTCGCCATCCATTTGGCCAAATTCCAGTGAACTGGTTTCAACTGTCAACTTTTTGGCGTGAAAAAGATGCACCGCGCGACTTGTTGGAGCCTTGCCGCGCATGAGTTGAATCATCGCGAATGCCCAGGACACGATATTAAACCATTCGACAATGATCAAATCAAGATGCCCATCAGTCGGGTCAGCCGGCTTATAGATTTGAATACCACCGCCAAAATAGGGAATGTTTGTCGTTGTGCAAATGTAGGCGCGATGAAAAAAATGCCGGACGCCTTTTTCATAGACCGCAACCGGAAACGGGCGGCGGGTTAGCAAACTCCCAATAACGTGAAACAAGTAAGTTAATTTACCGAGATGAAATTTATTTAGCAGCTGTTTACTATCGCTGTGATTGGCTGCACTGACAACCGCCGCATCAAAGCCAATCCCGATATTATTGACAAAATAACCGGTTTCATCACGAGTACGTTCATGATAACGGCCAATATCGATTGCAACCGGTTTAGTGGCTTGCAGTACCTGTTCTAGCGCGTGCATTGGATCTTCCGACATCCCGATACCGCGAGCAAAATCATTGCCGGATCCGGCCGGTACATAGGCGACGGGCAGATCGTGCTGCCGGGTACCGATTAAACCGTTGATGGCTTGATTTAATGTGCCATCGCCGCCGATCACCAGTAAAATAGCATGGTCGCGGGTATTAAAATTACCAATTTGTTTCGCGATGATATTGGTATGACCGGGATAGCGGGAGGTTTTGATTGCATAAGGCAATTGGCGTTGGTCTAAGACGGCTTTAACCTGTTTAAAAATAGGAATTGCTGCTCCGCCACCTGCCGCCGGGTTATAGATGAGATAATAAAAAACAGCCGCCATCAACTTTCCTCCTAATTAGACACGCAATCAATTATACCGAAAAAGCCAAGAAAAACAATATTACCGTCATATTTGAATAGCATATTCGTCAATAGAAGTAAACTTAACTTTTCAGCAAAGCCGGCGTAACGGTCAGGGGGCCTTTCAAAAAGATTAACGTTTAAATGGCAGGTTAAAAATTGCAAAAAAACACCGCACAGCTTACATGGCAGGTGCGGTGTGAGAATAAATATTTGAGATTGTGAAGGCTGCTATAGCAGAATCAGCATCGGTAGAATAACCGGATGACGTTCGGTTTTATCAAAAAGGAATTCCTGCAAGCTGCTGGTAATCGCATCCTTCAAGGTAGCTTCGGTGACCTTTTCATTATTTGAAAAAGTTGATTTGATAGTGCGATAAACCCGCCGCTGAGCCTGGTTGATCAGTTCCCCGGATTCACGCATGTAGATAAAGCCGCGAGAGAGTAAATCAGGACCGGCCAGCACCGCTTGTTTTTGCATATTGATCGTTGCAACCACAACGACCAAACCTTCTTCGGATAACATGCGGCGATCGCGAATCACGGCATTACCGATATCACCGACACCGCTACCGTCAATGTAGACGTCACCAGCAGGGAAGTGTCCGGCAATTCGCGCACTTTTTTCGGTTAACGCCAGCACGTCGCCATTTTCCATGATGAAGCAGTTTTTCTCTGGAACCCCGCATTGTTGGGCGAGTTCGCAGTGAATTTTTTGCATCCGGTATTCGCCGTGGCAAGCCATGAAGAATTTCGGCTTAATCAGACGAAGCATTAATTTTTGATCTTCTTGACCACCATGTCCGGACGTGTGGACGTTGTTGACCTTGCCGTGAATCACTTCTGCGCCGGCTTCGCTTAACTGGTTGATCACGTGATTGACGCTGACCGTATTGCCGGGAATCGGGTTGCTGGAGAAGATCACCGTATCTCCTGGTTGAATACTGATCTGCCGGTGAGTTCCGTTGGCAATTCGACTTAACGCAGCCATAGGTTCACCTTGCGAGCCAGTACATAGAATCATTACTTTATCGGCTGGCAATGAATTCAGTTGATGTGCATCCACTAAGACGTCATCGGGAATATTAAGGTAACCTAACTCACGGCCATTCACCATTGCCGTTTCCATAGACCGTCCGAAAACCGCAATCTTGCGGCCATGTGCCATTGCTGCATCGGCCGCTTGAGCAATCCGTGAAATGTTGGAAGCAAAAGTGGCAAAAATGATGCGGCCATCAATCCGGTCGAAAATATGCCGAATTGACTTGCCGACGAAACGCTCTGATTTTGTAAAAGTCGGAATTTCAGCATTGGTCGAGTCAGACATCAAGACCAAAACGCCTTCTTCGGCGAACCGGCACATTTTTTGGAAATTCGGTGATGGCTGATCCCCAACCGGAGTCAAATCAAACTTGAAGTCCCCGGTTTGGATGACAATTCCTTGTGGCGTATGCACCGCAATCCCGAGCGTATCCGGGATACTGTGGGTGGTACGGAAAAATTCGACACTTAGCTTTTTAAACTTCAAAACCGTGTCTTCGTTGATTTCAGTTAACTTTGTGGTCCGTAATAACCCATGTTCTTCAAGTTTGCCGCGAATCAACGCTGCCGCTAATGGGCCGGCATAGATGGGAACGTTGGGCACTTGCTGGAGAAAATAGGGAATCCCGCCGATATGATCTTCGTGGCCGTGGGTGATGACCAAAGCTTTGATCTTATCTTTGTTTTGAACCAAATAGGAGTAATCGGAAATAACATAATCAATCCCAAGTAAATCGTCTTCGGGGAATTTAATCCCTGCATCAATGACGATGATCTCATCTTGGAATTGAACCCCGTACATGTTCTTCCCGATTTCACCTAAACCGCCGACAGCAAAGACGGCGGTTTCGTTATTTTTAATATTTAATTTCATATGATTAGAAAGTGGTCAGCTTGAAATTGGCTGACTTTTCCTCATACTCCAGGAAATTTCCAGAAAGTTCCTGAATAAATTCAATATTGTAAGGCGTGTTGGCTTCTACAAGCGCACGCGCCTCAACCGCAGATGGCGCCTCGAGGTATAGCGTCTGAGTGGTTTCCCGTCGCGGATTTTGGATCTTGTCTTTTTGATATAAGACTTTGTAGATCATGTTTGGACTCCTTCCGTGGTACAAAAAGAAAGGAAGTGCAACAAAACAGCTTCCGAAAAAAAGGACATGCCATCAAGATGACGAACCACAAAAAGCATGGGCGATCTTGCTGGAATGGCCGATGTTTCGTCGCTTGAACCGCAAAATGGCAACATAACACCATTGCCGTGGTCCATTTCCTGCCACAACTCCTAAAACTTTTATGACCGATCGATTTGTTGTGAATACAACAGCTAGGCATAGTTTAGCATATTTAATGGAGCGTGAACAGCTTACGAGCATCACAGACGTGCCTGCTGGCGAATCAGCTAATTGTGGCAAGAAAAGTTTAACGTACTTGGTCGATACCTCGATCATAGCTGGACGGCCCCGACTACCAGACTTTTTAGTACCGAGGAGCTGCCCTTTTAAGTAGCAATGGTGAGTTAATCGTTGAACTTAGGTATAATGAAGACAGGTACGTTCGCAGAATCAGCGTGAAAGGGGTGGATGCCATGGTCTGGCTTCTGATTGTTGTACTGCTTGTTGTGCTTGCCACTCTCTGGTTATTCAGAAAACGTTGGCGGCGAAACAAGGCGATTCAGATCCTGCTCTACCACAGCCAACGATTAACCGATCAGGCGATGACAGAGGCTCTACAGCAGCTTGGCATCTCAACTGACAAGCCGATGACGTCAAAGCCCATCGCCGATATTTGGGGGCATGGGGTGATGGCATTTTCATATCAAATTTCGTCAAGTCTGGGGAAAGTCACCCAGCCGGCACTTGATCAAGCTTTACGCCAAGCAGCCAGACAGTTAGACATTGCCAGCTCAGATCCGGCATTGCCACCGTTTGTTTTAACCGATTTTTTTGAACTCGAAGGCGAATTACATATTGATGTTGCCTTTATTACTAACGAGGCAACTATTGAATATGTTCGCGACGTTAATCGTGTGTCGTCATAGGCAGATAAGGAGCTCGCGCGATATGAATGATGATCAAGACTTAATCATGCGTCAAATCAAAAGCTTTGCTCAGGGATTAGGCGCTGCTTTGGGCAAAAATCAACGCAAATCAGACCAACCCGTGATCGTTTTTCACGAAGCAGAAGTGAGTCTGGCCAGTTATCAAAAAACGCTCATGACTGTGATTCGTGAAAAAGGGTTAATCGCGGCCCAAGCACAATTGAAAAAGTGGCAACAGACAAGATTGTCTGCTCACCAATATCAGCGTTTAAATGCGTGGATTCAAGAACAGCAGTTAATAAATCGTAATCCGGACAAGTAAAAAAGCAGCGAGCCGTTTTATAAGGCTCGCTGCTTCATTGTTTAATGGATCAGAACCGCTTCCGGATCAATCGAGAAGGGATGTTCCTTGTTAATGTGGTCATAGAATAAAACGCCATTGAGGTGGTCGATTTCATGTTGACAAACAATTGCCGGATAGTTTTTGAGTCGGACTTTTTTGTGTTCGCCGGCTTCGTTTTGGTAAGCAATCGTAATGCGATCGGCACGGACAACGTAACCCGGAACATCTTTATCAACCGAGAGACAACCTTCGCCTTCAGCCAATGCGGCATGTTGCACACTGTTACTAATAATCCGCGGATTAATTAAAACTTCTTTGAAGAGAATTTCATCGTTGTCACCAGGAACCAAGACAGCGGCCATTGCTTTACTTTGACCAACTTGCGGCGCTGCCAAACCAACACCCGGACGCAAATGATATTTCTCGTTTTGCTCTTCGTCTTGGCTGATAACCAAGTATGCCATCATATCATGCGCCAATTGCTTATCTTCATCGGAAAGCGGAAAAGTAACCGGTTTGGCCCTTTCTCGCAAAACCTTAGCGCCGTCACGGGTGATATCCTTCATTAAATACACGATCCGTACCTCCGTTCATTTCTTCTATTAGATTAGCACAGGAGCGAAAATGTGAAAAGCGCGTTATTGCAGCAGGAGTCGGAGTGTTGACATCTACCACCCAATCCTCTATCATATAGAAGGTTCAACAAATACGGTGCTTTCCGTTAGGTGAGGCTCCTATACGAACAATGCTGCTGCTCAGAAACATCGAGAGATGCCAATTGAGTCAACTGCGTCTGCCCATTAAGGCTTACGCTAATGCAGCTGAAGCTCGCTTCTAGGCGTATAGTGCTAAAACTAAACGATTGGGATGCTTTTTCTGCACGCTCTCAATCGGCGTGCAGTTTTTTTGCTTGATGGGAAGAAAAAAGGTGGTGAGCATAATGGAACAATCTTCAAAGAGTAGTGGTAGTAGTAGCGATTTAGCAGATCCCGGAAGGCCCATTATGCTGCCACTACGATCTCTTAAGTGAAATTAATGGATTCGGCAGCATCGCGGCTCTTCCCGGGATACGGGAAGGAGTTTGTCGATGTTGATGATGGTATCAAGCGGTCTGACACGCTACGAAGCGCAGAAGGCCCAAAAAACAACTACCATACGCCAAGAAACGATCAGCAAGACGAATCTCTTTTTGCCCTTGCTGATGACATTGGCTGGTGTGAGCAGTTTAATTATGGTTATGAGCCACAGCTGGTTTTTAACTGCTATTGTTGCGATTTTGGCTAGTTTGACGGTGATGGTCATTGCTTATTTGGCAAAAGCAATCACGCGCCATCAAGGTCAGCCGCAGCAGCCAGTGTTGGTCGTGCGTGACGGATTGGTTCGTCAAGTTCGCGCGCAAGATCTCGTTGTTGGTGATGTTTTAATGCTGACAGCAGGAGAAAAGCTGCCGGTTGATGTTGCATTAGCTCCTGGTGCATCCGTAACCTTGCCACGTGACCTGGCCGGGCTGCTGATTTTGTTAAATCGGCGGGTGCCAACCGGGGTGGGTATTGCCGGTGCTGTGATGGCAACCGATACCCAGGCAACAGTGACCGCAGTTTTAAATGACGGATTGCTTGATCATGGACTCAAGCAATTGGCTGGACAATCTGTTACAACAACGCCAACTTCACTTGTAACGAGTGCGGTTGCCGGCCTGAAATTGGTCTTACAACAGATTTGCCGAATTTTCCGTCTGGCTGTATCAGTTGCGTCACTTGAAATGTTAAAAAATAAGCAAATAGACCGAGACGAGCAGATTCGGGTAGAGATCGCATTTGCTCATCACGCTACCTTGGTTGGGGCCATGAAACATCACAGTAAAACTAGTGATTTTCGGCACAACCAAGATCCAGTCTCGTGAAGCTTGGTCATTAAATTCAATTATGAAAGCATGCGCTTGTGAAGGCGCATGCTTTCTTTGTGTTTTAGTTTAAAAAGTATTCTGTTATAGTCCATTAAGCTTTCGGATAAGCGGCAATCTTATCGCAAGTCAGTTCTTGCTCACCTTGAAATAAAACGCTTGCAACAAGAATTTTGCAATGTTACGCTTTCTTTGTAGGAGTTTTAATTAGTACAGTTTTCCTGAGTTAATGACTACAGGAATGGAAAGAGGTTCTGATTATGGCAAAACAGCATGCTGCAGTTGATTTTAAGCAACTGTTGGACAATCAAGATGCCGATTTTAAGCCCACGATCCAAATTCTGGATGAAGTTGGCAAAGTCGTCAATCCTGATATTATGCCCGATTTGAGTGATGATCAGCTGGTCGATTTGATGTCAAAAATGGTTTGGCAACGCGTGCTGGATCAAAGGGCGACAGCGTTGAATCGGCAGGGACGATTAGGTTTTTATGCCCCAAGTGCAGGCGAAGAGGCCAGCATGATTGGTAGTCACGCTGCTATGAAGTCATCAGATTGGCTGCTTCCAGCTTACCGTGATTTACCGCAATTGATTCAACATGGGTTACCGCTTGACAAAGCTTTTCTCTGGTCGCGCGGTCATGTTGCCGGCAATGAGTATCCGGAAGATTTTCACGCATTACCGCCGCAAATCATTATTGGTGCGCAGTATGTTCAAACTGCGGGTGTTGCGCTCGGTTTGAAGAAAAATGGCAGTGATGAGGTGGCCTTCACCTATACGGGTGATGGCGGTACTTCACAAGGTGACTTTTATGAAGGCGTTAACTTTGCTGGGCATTTCAAAGCTCCGGCACTGTTTATTGTTCAGGATAACGGCTTTGCTATTTCCGTGCCGCGGGCGAGTCAGACGGCAGCCAAAACGCTTGCGCAAAAGGCGGTTGCAGCCGGTGTTCCCGGCGTGCAGGTTGACGGGATGGACGCTTTAGCAGTCTATGAAGTCACCAAGGAAGCCCGTGCATGGGCGGCGGCTGGTAATGGTCCGGTTTTGATTGAAACTTTGACATATCGGTATGGCCCACACACGCTATCAGGTGATGACCCAACTCGTTATCGCTCCAAAGAAACCGATGAGTTATGGCAAAAACGGGATCCTTTAATTCGAATGCGCAACTATTTGACCGATAAAGGCTTGTGGAGCAAAGACAAAGAAGATGCCTTGATTGAAAAGGTCAAGGATGAAATTAAAGATGCTATCAATAAGGCCGATAAAGCGCCGCAGCAGACGGTATCGCGCTTCTTGAAAGACACCTATGAAGTCGCCCCGCAAAATGTTGCTGAACAACTGGCAGAATTTCAAGGAAAGGAGTCGAAGTAACCATGGCACAAAAAACAATGATCCAAGCCATTACCGATGCGCTTGATGTTGAGTTGGCGAACGACCCTAAGACCTTGGTATTCGGCGAAGATGTTGGTAAGAATGGCGGGGTTTTCCGGGCAACCGATGGCTTACAGGCCAAACACGGTGAGGATCGTGTTTTCGATACACCATTGGCAGAATCAGGCATTAGCGGTTTGGCAATTGGACTTGCCTTGACTGGTTGGCGGCCAATTCCGGAAATTCAGTTCTTTGGTTTCGTTTTTGAAACGATGGATAGCATTGGCGGGCAAATGTCACGTATGCGCTATCGGATGGGCGGAACACGGTCCATGCCGATTACGATTCGGGCACCGTTTGGCGGTGGCGTCCATACACCGGAAATGCATAGTGATAATTTTGAAGGATTGATCGCTCAATTTCCTGGTATGCGGGTTGTTATTCCAAGTAATCCATATGACGCCAAGGGGTTACTGATCAGTTCGATTCGCAGTAACGATCCGGTTTTGTTCCTGGAACACATGAAACTTTATCGTTCATTCCGGCAAGATGTTCCGGATGGCACTTACACGGTTCCACTGGATAAAGCAGCCGTTACCCGCGAAGGCACAGATGTTTCGATTATCACTTATGGTGCGATGGTTCGCGAAGCACTTAAGGCAGCTGATAATCTGGCGAAAGACGGCATCAACGCTGAGATTGTGGATTTACGGACGATTGCACCGCTTGACGTCGAGACGATCATTGCTTCCGTCAAAAAGACACACAAAGCGGTTGTGGTTCAGGAAGCGCAGCGGATGGCCGGCGTTGCTTCTAATGTGATCAGTGAAATTTCTGAGCGGGCCATTTTATCGCTTGAGGCACCGATTGGTCGGGTCGCGGCTCCAGATACCCCATTCCCATTTGGCCAAGCGGAGAATATCTGGTTACCAAATGCTAAGGATATCGAAGCTAAAGTTCGGGAAACTGTCAATTTCTAGAGAGAAGAGGTGCCAACATGGCTTTTGAATTCAAACTGCCAGAACTTGGCGAAGGTTTGGCAGAAGGCGAGATCGTCAAGTGGGACGTGAAGCCAGGCGATGACATCAAGGAGGATGACACCCTGCTTGAAGTTCAAAGTGATAAAAGTGTCGAGGAAATTCCTTCACCGGTTTCAGGAAAAATTTTGAAGATTTTAGTACCAGAAGGTGAAACCGCTTCAGTCGGTGATTTACTGGTTGAAATTGATGATGGCTCCGGTCCGGCCGCACAACCTGCAGCCGCACCTGCCGCGGCAACCGATGCTTCAGCAGGCAATGCGCCAGTTGCTAAGTCGGTCTATCAATTTAAATTGCCAGAACTTGGTGAAGGTCTGGCGGAAGGTGAAATTGTCAAGTGGGCGGTTAAACCCGGTGACCAGATCAAAGAAGACGATACACTGCTTGAGGTTCAAAGCGATAAAAGCGTTGAAGAGATTCCATCACCAGTTGCCGGAACCGTTGTTAAAATTTTAGTACCAGAAGGCGAAACCGCAACTGTTGGCGAAGCGCTGGTTGATATTGACGCACCGGGGCATAATGATACGCCGGTTGCATCGGGTACCGCTGCAGCGCCCCAAGCCAATCCGGATACGGCTGCCTCGGCCGCGGCACCAGCTGCTGCCGGATCAGTACCGGCCATCACCGATCCAAATCGGGAAATTCTGGCGATGCCGTCTGTTCGCCAATATGCACGCGAACAAGGCATTGATATTTCACAAGTGCCAGCAACTGGGAAGCATGGGCGCATTACCAAAGCCGATATCGATGCCTTTAAAGCAGGGGCACCAGCTGCAGCACCTGCGCAGCCAGCAGCAACCTCCGCGCCTAAAGCAGCGCAACCAGCTCCAGCAGCAACACCGGCAGCGCCAAAACCGCAGCCAGTCGCGCCTTACGTTTCAACCGGCAGTGAAGCCGAGCTGGAGACTCGCGAGAAGATGACGCCAACGCGCAAGGCAATTGCCAAGGCAATGTTAGCTTCGAAACAACGAAGCCCGCATGTCACGAGCTTTGACGAGGTTGAAGTGTCCAAGTTAATGGCGCATCGGAAGAAGTACAAGCAGTACGCGGCTGATAAAGGCATTAAATTAACGTTCTTGCCATACATCGTTAAAGCTTTGGTCACGGTATTGCGTGAATATCCAGAATTTAATGCGTCAATTGACGACACCACCGATGAGATTGTTTACAAACATTACTTTAATATCGGGATTGCCACGAACACGGATCATGGGTTATACGTGCCGGTCATCAAGAATGCTGATGCCAAGAGCATGTTCGAAATTGCCAAGGAAATCAGTGACAATGCACAAAAGGCATATGACAGCAAGTTGAAGCCAGATGAGATGCGCGGCGGTTCCATGACCATTAGTAACGTTGGTTCAATTGGTGGTGGCTGGTTCACACCGGTGATCAATCAGCCGGAAGTTGCCATCCTTGGTGTCGGTAAAATTGCTAAAGAGCCATATGTCAACGCTGATAATGAAATTGTTGTCGGTAACCTGTTGAAGTTGAGCTTGAGTTATGATCATCGCTTGATTGATGGTGCTTTGGCGCAAACCGCATTGAATCTCATGGATAAATTGTTAGCAGACCCTGATCTGCTGTTGATGGAGGGATAAGCATGGTTGTAGGCGATTTTGCAATCGATTTGGACACCGTTGTGATTGGCTCTGGCCCAGGTGGTTACGTAGCTGCGATCCGAGCAGCCGAAATGGGTCAAAAGGTAACTGTTATCGAGAATACCTTCATTGGCGGGGTTTGTTTGAATGTTGGCTGTATTCCATCAAAAGCTTTGATCAATGCCGGTCACCGTTATCAAGATGCCTTGGAAGCAAGCACGTTTGGTATTAATGCCAAGGGTGCGGATCTTGATTTCAAAAAAACCCAGGATTGGAAGCAAAACAAGGTTGTACACACGTTAACCAGCGGTGTTGCGATGCTTTTAAAAAAGCACAAAATCGAAACCATTATGGGGACGGCTTTCTTGAAAGATGATCATAGTCTGCGGGTTATGCAAAAAGACTCGGCTCAGACATACACCTTCAAGAATTTGATCATTGCAACCGGAAGCCGGCCAATTGAAATCAAAGGCTTCAAATTTGGCAAACGGATTTTGGATTCAACCGGTGGCCTAAACTTACCGGAAGTACCAAAAGAATTCGTGGTGATTGGCGGTGGCTACATCGGATCCGAACTGGCGAGCGCCTATGCTAACCTAGGCGCACATGTCACAATTCTTGAAGGCACCAGCTCAATTTTGCCAAACTTTGAAAAGGATATGGTTCAACTCGTCTTGAACTCCTTTAAAAAGCGCGGCGTTACAGTGATTACCAACGCGATGGCGAAGGAAGCCGAAGATACCGGCAATGGCGTCAAGGTAACCTATACAGCGGACGGTAAAGAACAAACCATTGCCGCAGATTATGTGATGGTCACAGTCGGGCGGCGGCCAAATACCGATGATTTGGGCTTAAACATTGTTGGCATTGAAACAACGGATCGCGGCTTGATCAAAGTCGATGCGCAAGGACGAACCAATAAGCCTAATATTTATGCAATCGGTGACATTGTTCCTGGTGCTGCATTAGCGCATAAAGCAAGTTATGAAGGTAAGATAGCGGCAGAGGCGATCAGTGGCAAGGCAAGCGCGGTTGACTATAAAGCAATGCCGGCGGTTTGTTTCACGGATCCGGAACTGGCCACAACCGGCATGACGCTTGCTGAGGCAAAGGATAAAGGCATCAAAGCTAAAGCAAGCAAGTTTCCATTTGCGGCGAATGGCCGTGCTTTAAGTTTGGCGCAAACCGAGGGCTTCGTTCGTCTGGTTACGGATGAAAACGGAACCGTCATCGGTGGTCAAGTTGCTGGCGCCGGTGCCAGTGATTTGATCTCAGAATTGACGGTCGCCGTTGAAGGTGGACTCAACGCTGAAGATTTGGCGTTGACCATCCATCCACATCCGACCTTAAGTGAAACCATTATGGATGATGCTGAAGTTGCATTAGGGTTGCCAATTAATATCTAGCAAGTAGATTCATATTGCCAACATGATGCACTGTTAAGGTGGGTATCGACAACTGATTGTCTGTGCCCACTTTTTTGATGGGAAAGCACAAAGTCAAAAGCCGAAAGTGCGAGTGTAAGGACTTCATGAAAAAGGACTAATATTTCAGTTAGTTAACAATTGCAAAAATAACCCTGTTTAATTTTGTCTTAAGATTGCGCTTCCGCTAAAATGTAGATAACGCAGCTGAGAGGAAGGGTTTTCATGCAAAGAGTCGTGGTACATGGTGCCAGCACGGGGACACAAGGGCTTTTACAAATGCTGATTATGTCATTGCTTGATTTGCAAGTCGGCTGTTATGAACCTGATGAAACATTGGTTGACGTAGCCGGGTTGACGGCCTTGAGTCAAATTTGTCACAATACATTTGTGAAGGTGACGCCCAAAGTTCTAAAGGCAGCCGATGTTTTGATTCTGACTGACACAGGGACGCCAGCAGATGAGGGGTTTGTAGCCACTAATATTACGGCCATTCGGAAAGTGCTAAATTCGGCAATGGCAGCAGGGTTTAAGGGGCGGATTATCGTTGCCATGACCCATGACGAGCTTTTCACCTATTTCGCTCAACGATTTTCCGGCTTGAATAAGCGTCAGGTTGTCGGTTTAGGTACTTTTGGTGCAACCTGGCAATTTGAACAATTTCTAGCAGAGCGGTTGGCGGTTCCCGCCGCTCAAGTGACTGCCTATGTGGTCGGAACCAGTCAGACGCCGGTTCTGGTTTGGAGCCGAGCCTATGTAGGCGCCACGCCGGTGTTGCGCCTACTGGATGACCAGACAATTTTTTCCGAGGCTGTGAAGGCGGTTCAGACTTTCTTAGCCAGTACGTTGACCGTGATGCTTGGCAAGTTGGTTGAACCGATCCTAGCTGCTTTTGCCGGTGATGGGGTGATAGGCACTTTTACCCACTTACGCGATGCCGATGATGGTACAGGACAGATTAGCAGTTCGCCGGTTTTATTGGATGAACGCGGGGTGGTGACGTTGGCGATGGTGGCAGGTTCCGATGATGAAGAAGATGCCTTAAGCCAAGCGATTCAAGCAGCCCAGACCCAGATTGAAGCGATCGAACAAGGAGCAAATAAGAATGAAAGCTAACTATCATTATCCCTTAGATCTCGATTGGACCACGGCAGAAAAGATTAAAGTGACCACCTTTTATGCGTTGGTCGAGGATGCTTATGAGCATGGGGTTGATCGGGATAACCTACTTGCTGCCTATAAGGGTTTCAAGCAGGTCGTACCGGATAAAGGAACCGAGCGTCAACTGGGGCGTGAATTTGAAACACTCTCTGGTTACTCGATGTACACGGTCGTACAAATGGCACGCCAAGGTGTGAGTCAAAAGATTAGGGTGAGGGTGAGTTAAACATGACACAAGATCCAGAAAAGATACGTGAGACATTGATCGGTTGGTTTGCTGCCAGCCGGAAACGCATTTTGACAGCAATGGCACAGCCACTTGATGTTGCCCAAAAAAGCAATCGCAATGACCTAGTCACCAATGTCGATAAAGCCAATCAGCAATTTTTGATTGAACATATCAAGACCGATTTTCCAACGGCGCGAATCATTGGCGAGGAAGGTCACGGCCATGATGATACGGATCTTAATGGGTTGGTCTTTTTTGTCGATCCAATTGATGGCACCATGAATTTTGTTAAACAGCAGGCACATTTTGCGGTGATGATCGGTGTCTATCGTGACGGGCAACCGATTGTCGGGGCTATTATGGATGTGATGCGCAATGAAGTGTTGAGTGGCGGTCCGAATCTACCAGTCACGTTTGCCGGACGTCAGTTGAAGCCATTACCGGATCTGCCACTGAAGGACGGTTTGTTGGGAGTGGCAGGGCCCATGGCTATCAAGAATCGCTTGCATTTAGGTGATGTGGCCTTAGCTAGTTCCGGTGCGCGGATGAGTGGTAGTGCCGGGATGGAATTTATTGAAGTCGCCTTAGGAAGGCAAGTCGGCTATGTTTCCTATCTGCAGCCTTGGGATGTTGCAGCAGGCATGGCGATTACGCAAGGCTTGGGCGTCGAGTTTAGTCGGGAAGACGGTTCGGCAATCAACTTAAGTCAGCCAGGCGTTGTCGTGGCAGCGACCCCGCAAGCACATCAAACGATTCTAGCCATGATGGCCGGTAAAAGTGAACAGGCGCATTAACGCCGCTCATTAACGAGCAACCTCAAAAACTGGCGGAGACGATTCCCGTCAGTTTTTTGAATGTATGGCCTAGATGCACGGATTTCAAAGAAAATTCCATCAAATCATTCGCGTGAATCACTTCACTTTTCAGAAAACTCACACAGATTGGGTAGAATGTGTTATAATTCAAAATCGTATAACTGTGTCAGTTGCTGGCACTTTTTTAATGCGGTAAGCGGCCAGTAGTGCCAGCAGAAAGGAAGTATAAACGTGAAAACACGTGACGATATTCGCAACATTGCGATCATTGCCCACGTTGACCATGGTAAGACAACTTTGGTTAACGAGATGCTTAAACAATCGGATACACTTGATCAACACATTCAATTACAAGACCGGGCGATGGATACCAACGCCATTGAAAAGGAACGCGGTATTACCATCCTTAGTAAAAATACGGCGGTGAAATACGGCGACACCACCATCAACATCCTCGATACCCCGGGGCATGCTGACTTTGGTGGTGAAGTAGAACGGGTTATGAAGATGGTTGACGGCGTTTTGCTCGTTGTCGATGCATTCGAAGGCCCAATGCCACAAACTCGCTTTGTTTTGAAGAAGGCGCTTGAACAACATTTAACACCAATTGTGGTTATCAATAAAGTTGACCGTCCCGGTGCGCGTCCTGAAGAAGTGGTCGATGAAGTGCTCGAATTGTTCATTGAATTGGGTGCCGATGATGCGCAATTGGAATTTCCAGTAGTCTATGCTTCAGCGGTTAACGGGACTTCCAGTATGGATTCCGACTTATCAACCCAAAAGCACACGATGAATCCGCTTTTTGAGACCATCATCAAGACGATTCCAGCGCCAATCGATAACAGTGACGAACCATTGCAGTTTCAGGTGGCCATGTTGGATTACAACGATTATGTTGGCCGGATCGGGATTGGCCGGATTTTCCGGGGCAAGATCAAGATCGGTGACAATGTAACGGTTATGAAACTTGACGGGTCACAAAAGAACTTCCGGGTTACCAAGCTCTTTGGTTTCTTCGGATTAACGCGGACCGAAATCAATTCTGCTAAAGCCGGTGACTTGATTGCCGTTTCAGGGATGGATGATATCTTTGTCGGCGAAACCGTGACCGCTGCCGATACGCCAGAGGCTTTGCCGATTTTACGGATTGACGAACCGACTTTGCAGATGATGTTTGTGGCTAATGACAGCCCTTTTGCCGGTCGTGAAGGTAAGAACGTAACGGCGCGGAAACTAGAGGAACGGTTGAAGGCACAGCTGCAAACCGATGTCTCGTTGCGTGTTGACGATACGGATCAAGCCGGTGCCTGGATGGTATCCGGTCGTGGTGAACTCCATCTTTCCATCTTGGTTGAAGAGATGCGGCGTGAAGGCTTTGAATTACAGCTTGGCCGGCCAGAAGTTATCTATCGCGATATTGATGGCGTGACGATGGAACCGTTTGAAACGGTGCAGATCGATACTCCTGAGCAATACACCGGTACGGTTATTGACGCTATGAGCCAACGCAAAGGCGAAATGCAGAATATGGAAAATGAAGGCAACGGTCAAACGCGGCTCACTTTCCTTGCCCCATCCCGTGGTTTAATCGGTTATTCCACCGAATTCCTTTCTTCTACAGGCGGTTATGGCATCATGAACCATACGTTTGAAAAGTATGCGCCAGTGATCAAGAACTGGGAACCGGGTCGTACTCAAGGCGCGTTGGTATCTATCAATGCCGGCACTGCGACTACCTACAGTCTGCAATCCGTTGAAGATCGCGGCCAACTCTTCATCAATGCTGGCACGGAAGTTTACGAAGGCATGATTGTCGGTCAAAACTCTCGTGAAAACGACATTGCTGTTAACGTTACTAAGGGTAAGAACCTGACGAACACCCGTGCTGCCGGGAAGGACCATGCAGCTGCCATCAAGACGCCAAAGAAGATGACGCTTGAAGAATCGATCGAGTTCTTAAACGATGATGAATATTGCGAAGTAACCCCTGAAAACATTCGCCTACGTAAAAAGATTCTAAACACCGGCGAACGTCAAAAGGCTGCAAAGCGTAAGAAGATTGCTGCTTCTAAATAATTTTTCAGAAAACCGTCAAATTCTGGCGGTTTTTTTGATCTCCAAAACCAATATTTCAGCATCGGCATCTTTTGACCATCGTGGGTAGCGGCTTTCATGGCAGGCAAAGGGCAGGACCAATCACGGTGCGTATTTCTGACTAAGACAAACTAAACTTCCTGATAACGATTGCCTGTGCGGCTTGGCGGTACGAGCCGGTATGCTATAATTAATCCAATCATTGCTTGAAAGGCCGCGTTTTCCTAATGAAAAAAATACGCCATATGGATTATTTCATCTTGGTGCCGTATCTGATTTTGTGTGCGATTGGAATCGTCATGGTTTATTCTGCCAGCGCCTATTGGGTACAACGTCAATATGGCGCCGCCGAAACTAAATACTTAGTTCAGCAGATTCTTTTTGTGATTCTTGGCATCGGAACGGTATTCTTCTTTTATAAGATGTCACTCAAGATTTTACGTAATCGCTGGGTGCTTTTTATTTTGATGAGTACCTTGCTGGTGTTGTTGGTTTATTTGATCCTGCATGGTCGTGCGGTCAATGGGGCATCGGCCTGGATTACGATTGGCGGTTTTCGATTACAGCCATCCGAGTTTGCCAAAATGATTTTGATTTTTTATTTAGCGCATATGTTGTCATCGCGTGAAAACAGTTTCCAGCAAGAAAATTTCCGGTTACACCAAATGTGGCAGCCGCTGTTTATGGCCGGCGTCATCATGTTTTTGGTTTTCATTGAGCCGGACACTGGCGGATTTGCGATTCTCTTCTTGATTACCTTGGTCGTTGTGATGTCCAGCGGGATTCCCATGCGCTATGGACTGCTCTGGGTGTTGGGGTTGATTGCAACCGGCGTCTTAGGGTACTACATTGTGTCGCATTACCATTTTGCCGGTCTTGAAAATAACTATGCCTACCAGCGATTGGTAGCGGCAATTCACCCGTTTGAGAAAGCCAATGCTGCGGGTAATCAGGTGGTCAATTCTCTTTACGCGATCAATCATGGCGGCTGGTTCGGAGTCGGCTTGGGAATGAGCAGCCAAAAGCTGGGCTATCTGCCGGAGCCATATACTGACTTCATTTTGGCAGTGATTGCCGAAGAGCTCGGATTGGTTGGAACCGTGGTCATCTTAAGCTTATTATTTTTCTTAGTGATGCGGTTTTTCTTAATCGGGGTTCGGTCTAAAAATACGTATCACACGCTGATTGCTTATGGCATTGCGACGATGATGCTGGTGCAAACCATTTTCAACGTGGGTGCAGTGGCAGGCGTTATCCCCGTGACCGGTGTGACATTGCCATTTATTAGTTACGGCGGATCGAGTATGATCGTCTTATCCATGGCAGTGGGGATTATGCTTAATATTAGTTATCACAGCGAACGTACGCAACGAAAGGTAGAGAAGACGCATGCATAAAGTTTTAGTCGCAAATCGGGGCGAAATTGCTATTCGGATTTTCCGTGCCTGTGAAGAACTGGGCCTAAAAACCGTGGGCATTTATGCCAAAGAAGATGCTTTGTCGATTCATCGTTTTAAGGCACAGGAAAGTTATCAGGTGGGAGTAGGTAAGGCGCCGATCGCTGCGTATTTGGATATGGATGACATTATCCGGATCGCTAAGCAAAGCGGGGCGGATACGATCCATCCCGGTTATGGTTTGCTTTCGGAAAATGCTACCTTTGCGCGTAAAGTACGTGCGGCCGGGCTGACGTTTGTTGGACCGCGCTTGGAACTATTGGATGTGTTTGGCGATAAGGTAGCGGCTAAGGAAGCTGCCCACAAGGCTGGTTTAACGACCATTCCGGGAACACCGGAGCCAACGCGTGATTTTACCGAAATTCAGGATTTTACGGCTAAGCACGGCTTCCCGGTTATGTTAAAAGCGGCAAGCGGCGGCGGTGGTAAAGGCATGCGGATCGTGCATTCCGAAGCCGAATTAGAAGCCGTTTACCAAAATGCGGTCAATGAAGCTAAAGCGAGTTTTGGCGATGATCGGATGTATGTTGAAAAATATATTGCGTCCGCCAAACACGTTGAGGTACAAGTCCTGGGCGACGAACATGGGCATTTGCTGCATCTTTTTGAACGTGATTGTTCGGTTCAGCGCCGGCAGCAAAAAGTTGTTGAAATTGCTCCTGCTGTGGCTTTGCCGTTAGCATTAAGAAACCGTATCTGTCAAAGCGCCGTTGATTTGATGGCTAGTCTGCATTATGAAAATGCTGGCACCGTCGAATTTTTGGTCGATGGCGATCAGTATTACTTTATTGAAGTCAACCCACGTGTTCAGGTGGAACATACCATCACGGAACTGATTACCGGGGTCGATATTGTTCAGTCCCAATTGCGCATTGCTGCCGGAGCCGATTTATTTGCGGACTTGCACTTACCGCAGCAAGATGCGTTACGGGAAAATGGGGCGGCTATTCAATGTCGCATTACGACTGAAGATCCAGAAAATAACTTCATGCCTGACACCGGCACGATTAATACTTATCGGTCACCAGGCGGCTTTGGCATCCGGCTTGATGTTGGTAATGCCTATGCGGGTGCCGTTGTCAGTCCATATTTTGATTCGTTATTGGTTAAGGCAAGTGTCCACGCACCTAGTTTTCCTGCTGCCGTGGCTAAGATGCAGCGCGCGTTACATGAGTTTCAAATTACCGGCGTCAAGACCAACGTCGCCTTTTTGGAACACTTACTGGCAACTCAGACATTCCGGACCGGTGAGGCAGAAACGGCCTTTATTGATGCGCATCCGGAATTGTTGCAAGTGCAGGCGAAACCAGATGTTGCTTCCCGGTTGCTTTGGTATATCAGCGATGTAACCGTCAACGGCTTTAAAGGGGTTGAACGGCAAAGTCAAAAGTACTATCCGGAGTTGCAATATGCACGCCATTTTTCTGCTGCTAAACCGCAGACGGATTTGGTGGCTCTACTTAAAAATGAAGGTGCCCAGGCGGTTACGGATTGGGTAAAGGCTCATCCAGCGCTGCTTTTAACCGATACGACTTTCCGCGATGCCCATCAAAGTCTGTTTGCAACGCGAATGCGGACCCGGGATATGTTAACGGTCGCCGAGGATATGGGAAACGGCTTGCCTAATCTTTTCTCAATGGAAGTTTGGGGCGGTGCGACTTTTGATGTAGCTTACCGCTTTTTAAATGAGGATCCGTGGGTGCGCTTGAAGAAGTTGCGAGCTGCTTTACCGCATACCTTGTTACAAATGCTTTTTCGGGGTAGCAACGCGGTCGGTTATCAAAATTATCCTGACAATGTTATTAAGGCCTTCATTAACCAGGCAGCAAATGACGGTGTGGATGTTTTTCGGATCTTTGATAGTTTGAATTGGTTGCCGCAGATGACCTTGAGTATTGATACGGTTAAGCAGGCTGGCAAGATTGCCGAAGCGACCATGTGTTATACCGGGGATATTTTAAGTGACGCCCATCCGAAATATCAGTTGGCATACTATGTCGACTTAGCTAAGCAGTTAGTTGATGCCGGGGCGGACATGATTGCCATTAAAGACATGGCGGGACTGCTCAAGCCACAAGCTGCGACTGAATTGATCGCGGCACTTAAGGATGCGGTGACGGTTCCGATCCATTTGCATACGCACGATACAACCGGTAATGGGATTGCAACTTATCTGGCTGCTACCAATGCCGGCGTGGATATTGTGGATGTGGCGCAAAGCAGCTTTTCCGGGACCACCAGTCAGCCGAGTCTGGAAAGCCTGTATTACGCGTTGAGTGGCAATCAACGTCAGCCGGAAGTCGCGATCGAAAAGGCGCAATCGTTGAATCGATATTTTCAGGCGATTCGTCCGTATTATGCGGACTTCAGTAATGGGGTGACCGGTCCGTTAACCGATATTTACACTGTCCAGATGCCAGGCGGTCAATATAGCAATTTACAACAACAAGCACACAGCATGGGCATTACGGATTTTGAGGCAGTTAAAGCCATGTATGCGCAAGTCAATACGCTGTTTGGTGACATTATCAAGGTGACGCCTTCGTCAAAAGTCGTTGGGGATATGGCATTGTTTATGTTACAAAATCATTTGACCCCGCAAGACGTTAAGGAACACGGAGAACAATACGACTTTCCTGCTTCAGTCGTGGCCTTTTTCAAGGGTGACTTAGGGCAGCCGGTCGGTGGTTTTCCTAAGACCTTACAGAAAAAGATTCTAAAAGGACAAAAGCCGTTAACCGTGCGTCCCGGACAATTAGCCAAGCCGGTTGACTTTGAGGCGGTACGACAGGATTTAATCGCGGCAGGTGTGCCGGATCCAAGTACCGAAGATATTTTAAGTGCCGTTTTGTACCCCGATGTTTTCAAGGCCTATGCGCGCAAGCAAAAGCAAATCGGGCCGGTGACCAAATTGGATTCACCTTCCTATTTTCAAGGTATGCGCCTAGGTGAAACGGTGGCGGTCCCAATTCGGGCCGGCAAGACGTTGATTATTCAACTGAATGCCATTGGCAAAGCGGACGCCAGCGGAATGAAGACGTTGTACTTTACCGTTGATGGGCAGAAACAGGAAATTCAGATCCGCGACGCTCATCAAAAGAGTGCTGGCTTGCAGCATCAGTTGGCCGAACCAACCGATAAGAATCAAATTGGTGCGCCGATGGCTGGAAAAATTGTTTCGGTTGCCATTAAGCAAGGACAGCATGTGGCCAAAGGTGAGGCTTTGTTTGTTATTGAAGCGATGAAAATGGAAACAACGGTACACGCACCATTTTCCGGAACAGTGACCCATCTATATGTTGAAGCAGGTGCATTAATCAAGAGTCAGGAACTGTTGGCTAAACTGCAACCCGGGGCCGCCAAGCAGTGAGTTTAGAAGGTGAGAACATGTTTGCAATGAAACAGCGGCAAGGTTTAGTCGTTTGGGTCTATTCACTTAAGCAATTAAAGACCTTGCGCCGTTATGGCACCATTATGTACGTTTCGCGGCGGTTAAAATACGTTTATTTATATCTGGATCGGGATGAAATTGCAGCAACGAGTCACAAGCTTATAAAATTGCGGTTCGTTAAACGCGTTGAACCGTCACATCGGCCTGAGTTGAAAACAGAGTTCGGTGATGAAATTGGCAAATTCAAGCCGACTGAGGAAGATTTGGAAACCAAGGCGAAACCCCAACGACACGCCCGACTTTTAACCGGCGAGGCAAAAGGTGATCAACATGCGCGTCATTAGCGGTACATTTCGGGGGTTACGTTTAAATGCGGTACCGGGTAATCAAACGCGGCCAACCGCCGATAAGGTAAAGGAATCAATGTTTAACATGCTTGGCCCTTATTTTGATGGTGGGCATGCACTGGATTTGTATGCTGGCACCGGAGCGCTTGGCATCGAGGCCGTATCACGGGGGTTGACGGATGCAGTTTTGGTGGATCGGCAATATGCAGCGATCAAAACCATTCACACCAATGTTGCCCTGACTAAACAGGCAGAGCGCTTTACGGTTTTGAAAATGTCCGTGACGAAAGCGATTAGCCATTTTGCGGCCAATCACCAGCAGTTTGAGCTTATTTTGATGGATCCGCCGTATGCCCAGCAGCATGTTTTAGCACAATTAGCTGCGTTTGTCAGCCAACAATTAGTGGTGCCAGGCGGGCGGGTGTTAGTTGAAACCGGCTTGGATGTTGATTATCCTGAGGTCATCCCCGGATATACCAAAATACGGCGTCAGACCTATGGCGTTGCGCAGGTGCTTATTTTAGAGCGAAACGAGGAAGACCATGACTAAGAAAATTGCAGTATTTCCCGGCAGCTTTGACCCGTTTACAAATGGCCATTTAGACACGGTATTACGTGCCAGTCGCTTATTTGATGAGGTGGTTGTTGCGGCGATGACGAACACCAGTAAACGCGCGCTGTTTTCCAGTGATGAAAAACTCGCGCTGATCGAGGCCAGTACTGCTGATATAGCGAATGTTAAGGCAGTTGCGGCCCCTAGACGGTTGACAGTTGAATTTGCCCGTTCAATTGGCGCACGGTTTATCATCCGCGGCATCCGCAATGTTGCCGATTTTGGTTACGAAGCTGATATTGCCACGGTTAATCATGACTTGGATCAGGAAATCGAAACCGTCTTTTTGCTAGCAGACAAACAGTACGATGCCTTGTCTAGTACGATTATTAAGGAGGTCGCGGCGTTTGGGGGCGACATCCATCGATTCGTACCGGCACCGGTTGAAAAGGCCTTATATGCGAAACTAGGTGAGTCTCATCAAGCAAAGTAATCATTTGAAGTCCAAAAAACGTTGGCGGTGGCTAGTTGGCGCGATTATTGCCATCGTCTTGATCGCCGCGTTTTTATTCTTTCCCACCAATTATTATTTGGAAGTACCCGGTTCAGCCGAATCCTTAAAACCGTTTGTCAAAGTCGCCGGCACCAAAGATAAAGCCAAGGGAAGCTACATGCTGACGACGGTCGGTGTTGTGGGTCCGGCTTCCCCTGCGTTATTACTTTTCAGCAAAACCCAGGCGCATACCGAGATTGTGTCCAAGCAGGATTTAATGGGTAGTGACAGCAGTGCCGAATACGATCAGTTGCAGACTTACTATATGAAAAGTGCGGCCAATAACGCGGTAGCAGCTGCGTTTAAAGCCGCAAAACAACCGGTCAAAACCGAGCATCGCGGTATCTATGTGATGTCCGTGTTGCCACAATCACCATTTAAAGGCAAACTAGCCCTCGGAGACACGATCACAAAATTGAATGGTAAGTCTTATCAAACGGCGGATGCGTATGTCAATGCCATCAAGTCAAAAAAAGTTGGTACGAATATCACGTTAACCTACCAACATAAGGGCCAAACGAAGCAGGCAACCGCTAAACTAATTCGTCTACCGCAGACCAAACGAGCGGGTATTGGCATTACTTTAACTGAGAATACGGCGGTGACCAGTGATCCTAAAGTGACGATTGATGCGGGAAACATCGGTGGTCCTAGTGCCGGCACCATGTTTGCTTTGCAGATTTATACGCAAATCACCCACCAGGATTTACGTCGGGGTCGAATCATCGCGGGGACCGGTACGATTGATCCAGATGGTCATGTCGGTCAGATTGGCGGGATTGATAAGAAAGTTGTTGCCGCAGATGCAAAAGGTGCCAAGATTTTCTTTGCCCCGAATCAACCGGCCACAAAAAAGTTGAAGCATTACGATCCTAATTATGTCAATAACTACGCCGAGGCGGTCCAGACCGCAAAGCAAATCAAGACCAAAATGAAAATCGTGCCAGTCAAAACGCTCGGTGACGTCATTCGTTATATGAAAGCTTATGCCAAAGCTGACCAGTAAGTGGTTAGTGGTTGTAATAAGTTCAATTTAAAGAAGAACTGTTGAAAAAACAGTTCTTTTTGTTTGCCATGCGTAATGTGTTGTTGAGGTGAGAAAAATGGCGACACTGATTTATTGGCTGAAAACATATTGGTATGCACCCTTGATTATTTTAATCGGCGGTTTCTTTTTTTGGCAGCAGGCGAAGGCAGGATCGGCAAATCAGCCTTTGTCGGTGAGTGTGAATTCCCATAGTAGTTCGCACATGGCGGCGTCACGATCTAGTAAGGCAACAAGCATGAGTGGCAGTCATCGTCCGAGCCACGGTTTCGTGCATTTAAAAGGCGCAATACAACATCCTGGCATTTATCCGGTCAAAGAAAACACGCGCTGGGATGAAGTGGTTAAAGCTGCCGGCGGGTTGACGGCAGCGGCTGATATGCAACAAGTCAATCTAGCCAAGATCGCCAGTGATCAGGAAAGCCTGTATGTCCCGGAAAAAGGCGAAACGTCAACTGCAACGGCACCAACTACCACGGCAGGTGGCACTTCTGCTACTGGGAAGCCCACCCAGACTGCCAGTGGTGCCGTTGTTGATCTTAATAAAGCGGATGTGGCGCAACTGACGACCATCAGTGGGATTGGCCCCAAAAAGGCTGCGGATATTATTAGCTATCGCGACAGTCATGGTGGGTTCAAGGATATTAACGAACTCAAAGAAGTTCATGGTATCGGGGATAAGACTTTTGAAACCCTGGCGCCGCAGCTAACCGTGGGCCCATGAGCGGGCGGTTAATCTTACTTGCGGCTGCTTTACTTGCCGGCATCATGGGCGGTATCGGTTTGTGGTGGGTGCTGGCTATCTTGCTTATTTGGCTTGTCATGAAAACCAATCGAACCAGTTTCGTTTATGTTGGCCTTTTTTTAGTCATCGGCTGGGGGTGCGGAAGGGCAGATGCCAATCAATGGCAGAATCCGCCGCAACCCCGTGGTAGTGTGACCATCCCGGCGTCAGCCATTAAGCTCAAAGACGGGTATGTCAGCTTTATCGGTCGGGCTGCCAACGGGATTGCCGTCAGTGGTCGTGGTTCGGTCTCAAAGGAACTTGCGGAACGGTTGGCTAGTAATGATCAGCCGGTACAATTGGCCGGTGGTTATGAAGTAGCACGTTTGGCACCTGCACGTAATCAGTTTGAATTTGATTATGCAACTTATGCGTGGCAAAGCCGGCAGCTTGCCTATGAATTAGTCAAACCGACTTTGAACTTTTCTTTTCAACCACGAAGACAATTTTTTGATGTCGTTGATAGTTGGCGCGTCCATCTGTTTGCTTATTTCGAACAATTACCGAACAAGGTACGCCAATATGCCAAAGGGTTGCTTTTAGGGCAATTGGATGATGATTTTTTAACGCAACGCCAAGCATTTGTTGATTTAGGCGTCTTTCATCTGTTTTCGATTTCCGGATTGCATCTGTTCGCCTTGGTTGCCTCGCTTTATTGGTTGGCAGCAAGGTTACGGATACCGCAAGGATTAGTCGATGGCCTGCTATTGGGATTGTTGCCACTATTTTTATTATTGCTGCCATTAGGTGCGGGCTTGTGGCGGGCGGTATGGATGCGGTTAGCTGATATTATTAATCGGTATCTTCGGTTTGGCTTAACCGGGCTGGATCTGTTTAGCATGGTGTTGATGGTCAACTTGCTCTGGCAACCGCGTGTCTTGATGACCATGGGCGGGCAATTGACGTACTTGATGACTGGGTTGCTCATTGGTTTACCGGCGCTGCATAAGTGGCAGGTGAATTGGCGGTTAGTATTAGGCGGCATGCCTGTCATTGCCTGGCATACGTTCAGCTTTAATCTTTTGACGGTATTCTTCAATTGGCTTCTCATGCCGATTTTTGAACTGATCATCATACCGGGGTTGGTATTTGCCTTATTGATGCCGCATGCAGGGTTAACGTATTTGTTTAACGATGCATTGCAATTATTAGAGACCATCCTCATTCGGTTGAGTCACTTGCCTGGGCAGATTATTATTGGTGCGTTTCCCAGCTGGTTGGCTGTGCTTGGGGTTTTTGCTATGATGCTGGTTTTGACGTGGCAATGTTGGCCCGTAGCAGTTGGCTGGTTTGTTGTACTTGCCTTGTGGAGTTGGTATCAGCCGAATTATCGGGTGGTGATGTTTGATGTGGGGCAAGGCGATGCGATTTTGATCGAATCCCCGTTTCATCAAGGGGTTATGTTGATTGACACGGGTGGCCGCATATTCGGCAAAACCAGCCATCCTCCTGTTAGCCGCGCGATTGTCCCGTATTTGCATGCACGCGGTTATGCCCGCTTGAATACGCTGGTTTTAACCCATCCTGATATGGATCACGTTGGCGATGCACCTAAACTTGCTGAGTTGATACCGATTGAGCGGCTAGTAACCACCCCAACCGCGCAGCATCATCCTATGATTAAAAAAGTTAGCCAGCGGGTTGCCGCAACGCAAACAGTCACAGCGGATCAATGGCTGCAGGTCGGGCCACTTCGATTACAGGTACTTGCGCCAAGTGCCACGGGCCATCACGACCCCCAGGATACAAACGCGGATTCCATTGTTCTCTATGGTAAAATAGGTAACAGTCGCTGGTTATTTACTGGGGATGCTGACCAAACCGTTGAAAAAACGCAAATTCTGCCGCGGCATTTGCAAGTCGACTATTTAAAGGCAGGACACCATGGTTCAAAAACCGCCAGTGCACCGGCGTTAATTTCGAGTTTACAGTTAAAAGCCGCTTTAATTTCCGCTGGTGTCGATAATCGATATGGTCATCCGCATCCAGAAACATTGGCAACGTTTGCTAATGCCCATGTTCCGTGGTCAAGTACCAGTGAACAAGGGATGCTTTGGGTGGAACCAAACCCGCAACGTCAACAGGATCAGCTATTTGGCTGGTTGCAGAAAAGGAGCAGACAATCGCATGCAGGTCCGTGATTTTATCAAACATCTGAAAAATGGCGAACGACCGCCGCTGACATTAATTCTTGGCGAGGAGCAGGCTTTACGGCAACAGGCTCAACAAGCGCTGGCTAATTTGATTCCTGAAGACCAAAAAGCCATGAATTTTGGCCGTTATGACATGCATCAAACTCCAGTGGGCGTTGCCTTGGATGATGCGACTTCAATTCCTTTTTTCGGCGAATACCGCGAAGTTGTGATTGACGATCCTTACTTTTTAACCGGCGAAAAAAGTACCGATAAGATTGAACATGATCTCACCGGACTGCAGGCTTATTTTGACAATCCGGTTCCGTCAACGATGATGGTGTTAATCGCACCATATAAAAAACTTGATGAACGTAAACGGCTGACGAAAGCTTTGAAGAAGGCAGCTTTGATTGTTGATGCTGCGCCACTGGATGAACGGTCAGCGCGAATGGCATTGGCACAAATCTTCAAGCAACATCAAGTCGATATTCAGCCACCAGCACTCGATGCGCTTGTTCAGCGAACGAACGGACAGTATTCGGTCATGATGGGCGAAGTCCGGAAACTTCTGACGTATGCAAGTGATGGTAGTCCATTAACTGTTGCTGCGGTATCGGCATTGGTCCCCAAGCAGCTTAATGACCGGGTTTTTGATCTGGTAACGGATGTGTTGCGTCAAAATGCTGCGGATGCTTTGGCACTTTATCGTGATCTGCTTGCACAACGCGAAGAACCGATTCGGCTCAATGCGTTAATGCTAGGCCAATTTCGACTTTTAATTCAGGTTAAGTTATTAGCGCAAAAAGGTTACGGCCAAGGTGATATTGCCGCTACGCTCAAGGCCCATCCGTACCGAGTCAAATTAGCATTACGGCAGGTTGGTCGTTTGCCTTATCACCAACTGGCCCAGGCTTATAGTGGGCTGGTGGATACTGAAACCGCGATGAAGACGGGAACGATTGATAAGGCACTGGCCTTTGAACTGTTCATGCTGAAGTACACAGGTCAAGCGTCAGCGCATCGGAAGGGGAAGTATACGGCTTCACGCTCCTAAAACTGAGATGGTCAATGATGCGCGGGTGTGCCTAACCGATGACAACAAAAAATAACCCTTGTGGACGAAATATCGTCACACAAGGGTTATTAAAGTTGGCATAACGCCTTGATTACTTGTTAAGTAGGGCTGCAAGACGGCTCTTGTCGCGACCGGCCTTGTTCTTCTTGATCAGGCCTTTGCTGTTAGCCATGTCGATGGCACGAGTTGCCGCTTTATAAAGATCCTGACTGTTGTCAGCATTTTGTTCGCTTGCACTCTTGAACTTCTTAACAGCGGTACGCATTGCGTTCAGCTGGGCAATGTTACGTTCACGGGCATTTTCCTGCGTCTTAACGCGTTTGATTGCAGATTTGATTTGTGGCATGAGATGTTCACCTCCAACAGTGGATTATGATAAAACTGCATAAGTTTCAACAGACGCTATTATACAGAAGCCAGAGCGGCAATGCAATAAAAAGTTGTAAAGGAAAATTGCTTGATAGCTAAAATTACTTGCAATCAGTGGCAGACTTCGGTAAAGTATGAAGGTACTTTTGAACCTGATACTTAGTTTAGCGAACCACCGACGCTTTACTCAGTTTCAGGCAATATTCTGAAAGGTGGTACAACACAATGGCAATTGACCAAACGCAAAAGAACGAAATTATCAAGCAATACGCACGACACGATGGTGACACTGGTTCACCGGAAGTTCAGATCGCAGTTTTAACTGCTGAAATCCTGGCTTTGAACGACCATTTATCCGTTCACAAGAAGGATCATCACAGTTATGTCGGTCTGATGAAGAAGATCGGCCACCGTCGTAATCTGCTTGCCTATCTGCGCAATAAAGACATCATTCGCTACCGTGACTTAATCAAGTCATTAGGTCTGCGTCGTTAATCACGTTTAACAAAGGTCGCCGCGGCGGCCTTTTTGCGTGTTTTTATATTAATAGCGGGCATCAGCTAGTGGTAAAAGGCCAAAAAGACAGTTCCAACTTACAGGAGGGATCAGCTAATGTATCCGGAATATCGGCAGCGTTATCAGGATCAGCTAGTACGCGTCACCATTTTAAGCGTAACGACAACGATTGCGTGGGCGATCGGCACGATTGGCTCACAGTGGGCAGTTGCCGGTGTGAGCCCTCGTGATGAAAAGCAGGCCGCTTCGGAACAAGTTGATCCGGTACTCGTCGAATTGGTCCGCGTTATCGCAGGTCGCTTAGTCGACAAAAATTTAGCGACGACCTCATTGCCGGAATCATTGCTGCCAATGGTGACGGCACTGACCGAGCATCACTGGCTGAAGCCGGATTCGGAATCTGCGTTAAAGTTGATTCCAAAGCCGGCAGGGGCACCGCTGAACTTCTGGTCATTGCGCAAGGCGGTTTTCTTGACGGTTCCCCAGCAAAAAGTTCGACCAGCTGATTTGCATGAGTGGCTTCGGAATATTTTGCCGAATGTCCATGGGTTAGGATACGGGCCGGTGACAGATCTGGCTGCCTTAGCTGTTTTAGCGCTGGATACCAGTCACCACCTTGCTGCTGGCAGTTCACCTGAAGTAGCGGTGGTGCTGGATAACGGAAAAGAAGTTGCTGCGTATCATCTGGATGCCGCTCAAACAAGCGATACCGGGTATCAAAGTGCACTTCAGGCGGCTAAACAAAACCTGAAAACCGTGCATCGCTTTTTTGCAAACGAGGTGTAACTGCGCCTCCGCGTTTTAAGGTGATATGGTAGTTGGAATTTTAATTGTCTGATAGAGCATGTTGAGCTAACGTTGTCGTTTGGATATTAAGTCCACGTTCTCCGTCCAGTGACCATTTTCAGGGGCATTGGATGGATTTTTTTATAGCATTCAACGCCAACCATTTGCCGCCTGAAATTCGGCTCTATAGGTTTTCGCCTTATCGTGTGGTACACTTGTATCAGAATTTATTCGGCGGAGGTATGCGGCAATCGATTGTCGGCAACCATACTTCCATAAATTAACCACGAGGTGAAACCATGACGAAGATCAATCTGGTCGCTCTTGGTGGGGTACGTGAGAATGGAAAAAACATGTACGCCGTCGAAGTTGACGACCAAATTTTTGTATGCGATTTTGGGTTGAAATACCCTGATAATGAATTACTTGGGATTGATGTTGTGATCCCGGACTTTAGCTATTTGACTGAAAATGCCGACCGAATTGCCGGAATCTTTCTAAGTCACGGCCATGCGGATGCAGTAGGAGCCTTGCCTTATTTTCTTGTGGATCATCCAGTTCCGGTTTTTGGCTCGGAATTGACGATTGCAATGGCCAAGGTCTTCATGCAGCATGACAGCAAAGCCAAGAAGTTTAAAGACTTTCATGTTATTGATGAAAAGTCGGTCATTGACTTTGGTGATGTGTCAGTGTCGTTCTTTAAAACAACGCATAGCATTCCAGGCTCGTTAGGTATCGATATTGAAACCAGCGAAGGCCAGATCGTGTATACCGGCGACTTTAAGTTCGATCCTAGCGCTACCCCGATGTATCAAACGGATTGGGCGCGATTGGCACAAATCGGTAATAAGAAAGTGTTGGCGTTGTTATCTGATTCGGCCAATGCAGAGTCGCCTTATCCGAATGCCAACGAACATGAAATTTATGACCATATCAAAGAAACTTTTGAATACCAAGATGGCCGAATTATCGTGGCAGGTGTTGCCAGCAACATTCAGCGCATTCAACAGGTGATTAATGCCGCTGCATCGCTTGGGCGGCGGGTTGTCTTGACCGGCCGTGATGTCGAAAAGGTCGTTAAAACCGCCATTCGTATGGGCTACATTAAATTGCCAGATGATGACATTTTAGCTAAAACCAAAGAGCTAAAAGGCTTGGCACCGGAAAAGACCGTTATTCTTGAAACCGGCCGGATGGGTGAGCCGATGAAGTCATTGCAACGAATGGCAACATCCCGTCATCGGCTGATTCACATCCATGAAGGGGATCTTGTTTTCATTACCACCACGATTGCCCATGCGATGGAAACCATGGCGGCTCGAACGAAAGACATGATTTATCGTGCAGGCGGGGATGTCAAAGTCTTAGGCGACGATATTCACTCTTCCGGCCACGCTTATAAGAATGATTTGCAACTGATGATCGATTTACTCAAGCCAGAATACTTGGTGCCGGTACAAGGCGAATATCGCTTACTTGCAGCCCACGCGGAAATTGCGCATGAAGCTGGCATTCCGTTAGCTAACATCTTCATTGTCGGGATGGGCGATATTTTGCGGTACGAAAAAGGCCAGATGAACGCCTCTGGTCATGTTAACGCCGGCAATACCATGATCGATGGCATTGGCGTTGGCGATATCGGCAATATTGTTTTACGTGATCGCAAAATGCTGGCCGAAGATGGCATTTTCATTGCGGTTGTCACCATTGACCGTAAGAAAAAGCGCGTTGTTTCCAAGCCCAAAGTCACAAGTCGCGGGTTTGTTTATCTTAAAACCAGTCGTGACTTATTGGCCGAAAGCGGCACCTTGGTAACGGAGACGGTACAAAAGAATCTGGATAACAAAGAATTTGACTGGACCCATTTGAAACAAGATGTTCGAGATAAACTCAGCCGCTTCTTATTCGAACAGACAAAGCGGCGTCCTGTCATTTTGCCGGTCATCATGGAAGTTAATCAAAACAGTGCAAAACGGCAATAAACAACAAAAAATTCGGATCATTTTCCGAATTTTTTTATTTTCACTGCAATATCCGAATAAAACAACGACAGGAGGAAGGCATGACCAATATGGTATCATTACCCGACAATGAGCAACGTCACCTGACAATCGGCAAACAGGCGCTGCAAAAGGGTAACTATGCTTCGGCGGCGGCGCATTTAGAAAAGGCGTATGAAGCCACGCAAACTTTTGCAATCGCCCAGCCATTAGCGGCTAGTTTAAATGGGCTTAAACAGTTTCATGAAAGTCTTAATGTGATGTTGGCGCATTACCAGTCGTTTATGCAAACAGACGGTGATGTCCAACTGGTTTTGGACGCTTGGCTTGGTACGCTTAACTTTGTCATGGCGCGAACGATGCTGCGGCAACTTGATCCGATTCGGCGCCAGCGTTTTCGCCAGCAAATTGAGGCGGCAGAAGCTTTAGCCTTGAATGAACGGGGCGAACAAATTGCGGAACTGGTTCGCAAAGTCAGCCATCTGGGGGGCTTTTCCCGGCAGGAGCAGCAGGATCTGTTTAATCAGGTGGGGTTATTGCCAAAAGCACAACTTATCAAAGCGGCGGTTCCCGACTTGACCGATGAATCGATTCCAGTGGCGATGCGCGTGTCATTGTTAGACCTTTTAACGAATGTTGGCTATGATCAACCGGTGCAATATCAGGCTTATGATCGAGTCGAAACCATTATTCCGAGTGAGTTACCCGGCATGGCGGATGAGCCAACCGGGCCACAGATTCTGGATCGACTGCAAAAAGCATTAGGCGATGACGATCAGGAGCTGGGGCAAGCATTGGTCCAAATGGCGCGGGTACAGATTGCCTTTTTATATCCGGATATCAGTCGGCTAATTCCTGACCAAGCGGCATTTGTTCAAGCCTATCTTGATCATCATCAGGGGAAAACCACCCCGTTTGACGATCTTTTTGCTTGGCAAGCGGCTGAAACAGCGAAATTGTCCGAATAGGCGTGATGACACGTTTTCACTGTAAATGAAAGAAACTTGACGGTAGCTGTTTACAAAGTGAAAATGACCATGTATACTCATTGCTGGAATTCATTTCCAGCGTAGATATTTGTTTTGGTATTTACGCTCAAATGTAGTACACTTAAACGTAAAGGATTATCAGGGTACACAAACAAGGTATCCTGTATTCTTACGAAAAATACAGGAGGTTCGTTTTTTCATGGCTGAAAAAGAACACTATGAACGCACAAAGCCCCACGTAAACATTGGTACGATCGGGCACGTTGACCACGGTAAAACTACTTTGACCGCGGCTATCACCAAGGTATTGTCGGAGAAAGGCCTTGCCCAAGCGCAGGACTATGCTTCGATTGATGCTGCTCCAGAAGAAAAAGAACGTGGTATCACCATCAACACCGCCCACGTTGAATATGAAACGGAAAAGCGCCACTACGCACATATTGATGCGCCAGGGCATGCTGACTACGTTAAGAACATGATCACCGGTGCTGCCCAAATGGACGGTGCGATTCTGGTCGTTGCTGCAACTGATGGCCCAATGCCACAAACACGTGAACATATTCTGTTGGCGCGTCAGGTTGGTGTTGATTACATCGTTGTTTTCTTGAACAAGACTGACTTGGTTGATGATCCAGAATTGATCGACTTGGTTGAAATGGAAGTTCGGGAATTGCTCAGCGAATACGATTATCCTGGTGATGATATTCCTGTTCTCCGCGGTTCTGCCTTGAAAGCACTTGAAGGCGATCCTGAACAGGAAAAGGTTATCATGGAATTGATGGATACCATCGATGAATATATCCCAACCCCAGTTCGTGAAACCGACAAGCCTTTCTTGATGCCTGTTGAAGATGTCTTCACCATTACTGGTCGTGGTACCGTTGCTTCTGGTCGTATCGATCGTGGTACGGTTAAGGTCGGCGATGAAGTTGAAATCATCGGTTTGAAGCCAGATGTTCTCAAATCCACCGTTACCGGTCTTGAAATGTTCCGTAAGACCTTGGATCTTGGTGAAGCCGGCGATAACGTTGGTGTCCTGCTTCGTGGGATTAACCGTGACCAAGTTGAACGTGGCCAAGTTTTGGCAAAGCCAGGTTCAATCCAGTTGCACAACAAGTTCAAGGGTGAAGTTTATATCTTGACAAAAGAAGAAGGTGGCCGTCATACGCCATTCTTCTCCAACTATCGTCCGCAGTTCTACTTCCACACCACCGATGTTACCGGTGTGATTGAATTGCCAGATGGCGTTGAAATGGTTATGCCTGGCGATAACGTTACTTTCGAAGTTGACCTGATCGCTCCGGTTGCTATCGAAAAAGGTACCAAGTTCACCGTTCGTGAAGGTGGCCGTACTGTTGGTGCCGGCGTTGTTTCCGAAATTCTTGACTAATTTCTGAATAAACGTTTAAAAGCCTGCAAGCTTGCTTGCAGGCTTTTTTTGTGAGCGCGAGCCGGCGCGGTTAGAAGTCGGAGTGTAAGCGGCCTTAGCCGTGATGGCCGGTCTTTGGCCATTGCGGCTAAGGTCCTTACACGCAGACTTCTGCGCCGGGGAACGCGTTATAGAAAGTGAGCGTTAGCCAGCGATGATTACAGGGTTCCGTGTCAGGACAATAATAATGGATAAGGAATGAATAATCGCGGTTATTTTGCGTTTCAAGATCTTGACGCTTGAACAGTCTTGGGAAATCAAAGATTATTTTATCGAATCATGACACCAAAAAATCTCAAGTCGTGTTTGGCTTGAGATTTTTTGGGCTATTTTCAGCAGGGATTAGGTAAACCAAGTAACTGCAAAACATTAGCCGCTCTGGGTGATCAAGGAAGGGATTTAAAATTAAGCTGACTGTTTAATTTCGCTTGGCTGTGTCACTGTAATCTTGGTTTTAGCTGGTTCAATTTTGTCCGCTTCCAGAATGATGTTACCGATCGATTGTGCTCGGATGTTGCCGCTGCTTGGATTCTTGACGCTGATAATATCGGAACAAATGTCGGCATTGATATTGGTGCTGTATTCAAAGACCAAATCGGAATGAAGCAGTGCGCAGTTTTTCATTGTTAAATGATCAACATAACATAACCCCTGATTGCTCTCGATTGTACAATTGATAAGCGTCAGATTTTTTGTATTCCAGCCTAGATAAGCACCATTAATAGTGGAATCATAGATAGTAATGTTCTCACAGTTCCAAAATGCATCTTTGGTTACAAGCGTGGAATGATGAATTTCAACATTTTTAGCACCATCAAAGGCGTAATCACCAATCAAATCGAGGTGGTTGGCGACAATGTTTGTGCTATTCATACCAATATAGTTACCACTTGCTTGCACATGGTCAAAGCTAATGTGATTGCAGTTCCACAAACTTTCACTGGCATCGGAAAAATGAACGTTTTTTAAGCGAATATTCTGGCTACGGCGAAAAGTTTTTGGTGCTTGAATTGCACTATCGGACATAGTGATGTCATTCGTATACCAGATGCCTGACCGCGCCATGGTTTCGAAGATGGTGTTAGCCACCGTAATGTGCTGGCTGTACCAAAGCGGATACTTATATAGAAAAATTGACTGATCTAGTTTAATATTGCGACTTTCCTTCAGAGGAGATTCACCTTTTCCAAAAGTCGTTTTGACAATGGTGGCATTTTCCTGACCAAACAGAGAACGTTCACCATGAAAAAATTGATTGTTGTAACTCACCATAAAAGATTCGCTTCTTTCTATATGTTCTCGAAAAATGGTCGCTACTTCCAAAACTTTGATTGCAGCTGTTACGCTACGATGTCATGGAGAAGTTCAGCAGCCTTACCGGATAAATAAATGGTATTTGACTCATGCAAACTGTCTCTAGCAGATTGAGAGGTATTGATGACAATTTTTGGACAGTTTAATCGAAAGCTGGTGGCAGGACGGCGCGTGCCAATGATTAACAAGAGGTCCGCTTGTGCGAGCATTTGCTGACCATATTTTATTTCGTCTGGGTAGGTTGCCAGGCGTCTTAAAACGAAGTCAGGTAAAATCAGTCCGCCACAATTGGGGCAAGTCGGCACAGTGCTGGTTGACGGTTTTTGCCAGTCATAAGAATGATGACAAATCGTGCAGTGATTATGCCGGACATCGCCCCAGTATTCGGCAACATGACGGGTTCCGGCTGTTTGATGGAGATAGTCAACATTCATCGTCACCACACCAAGCAGCTTGTTAGCCTGTTCGAGCTGCACTAACGCTTGATGGGCTCTGTTGGGTAACGCCTCTGGCTGACAGAACCTCTGGCGGTATAGCTGGTAGAAACCAGACGGGTCGGCGCTGGCTTCTTCTGGATCAAGAAAACGAAATATGTCACCAGCAAATTTGTGTGATTTTTTTAAGATTTGATCAATCCCGTTCAAATCTGGAATGCCAGATTCTGTGGAGATACCGGCACCAGTGAAGGCAACGATTTGGTGATGTTGGCGAATAAGGGCTGCTGCCTGCTGTAAACGTTGTGCTTGTTTCAAGGGGCTCATCTGGTTTCGAAAACGTGCCGGGCAACCGTTAAGCCATTTAGTACCCGAGGAAAGCCAATATAAGGAATGCAGTGAATCATCGTTTCGACAACTTCGGTTTTAGTCAGACCGACATTGAGTGCCCCATTGAGATGAACCTGTAGTTGGTCGGCGGTATCGCCTTGGATAAGCAGCGCGGTGACGGTGATCATTTCCCGCTGTTTTAGGTCCAAGCCAGGACGGTTGTAAATATCGCTAAAAGCAAATTCCAAAATATATTTACCAACATCAGGCGCAATGTCGGCTAACGAATGCATAACGTTGGCCGCAGCCTCACCGTCAACTTGGGCAAGCGTCTCCTGACCATTTTCTAATCGTGTTTTTTCTGACATGTTCATGACCTCTTTCATTTAGGATAGCTTCACTCTAAATGCTGGAGTTAACTCCATGTCAATCACTTTTTTGAATTTTCTGTGGTTAATTTGGCTTTTAGCTGATGATAGGTCGTGATTTTGTTTTCTAAAAATGCAATATGGGCATCAATTTCCCGGCGTTGTGCCGCTAACCGGGATTTTTGCGTGAAGAGTAACTTCAGACGTTCGTCAATGGTGCTATTGCCTTGATACCGTAAACGGGCATAAGTTTTGATTTCCTTGATGGGCATGCCAGTTGCTTTTAGCCGCTTGATGAATGCAATCCAGCGCTGATCAGCATCTGAGTAGGTCCGTCGATTATTTTGATCGCGGTCGGGAATAATCAAGTGTTCTTTTTCGTAGTATCGCAACGTATCAATTGACAGTGAAACCATTTTTGAAAATTTACCAATTGGGTAGCCCATCAACGAAGCCTTCTTTCTTAGGTCATGTTGGGTTGTATGATGAGACTTTCTGTGAAATTAGTCAATACTTATACAAGAGCCTAAGCGTTTTAATCGCTAAATTAAAACTATTGTTATATGATAAAGTCTCGGAAAAGGGGGCCATTCATTTGACGAAATCAACAACTTGGCGAATGATCGCATTTTTCTGGCATCAGCTGGCAGATATGAAACGTCAATTGTTCCGTATTATTGTGGCATTGGTCGGGGTGGCGGTGGCTTCGTATCTGGTGCCGCGACTAACGCAATATGTCATCGATCAGGTCATTCCGCAACGTGCGATGGGAACACTAATGGGCGTGATTGCGATGGCGCTCTTGCTGACGGCTATGGCTGGGTGGTTAAGCGGTCTTAGTACTTATTGGATCGGTCAGGTGAGTTTGCACGCGATTGCCCGCATGCGCGATGACTTGTTTCGCCATACGCTAGGATTAGATATGCGGTATTTTGAAACGAGTCAAACGGGTGATTTGATGGTGGTGCTCACGAGTGACGTCAATACGTTGCAGCGCTTAATATCGAGCAATACATTGGGTCTATTTGGCAGCTTACTCAGTTTTGTCGTCGTGCTGGTGCTGATGATTGTGCAGGACTGGCAACTGACCGGTCTGATTTTATTAACTTTTCCGGTTTTGTTTATTCTGAATAATATTTTCGTTCGCAACATTCGTGCTGCTTATCGGCGGGTGCGGGCAAGTTCTGGCATGATGAATAATCAAATTCAACAGGCTTTGACCAGTATCGGGCTGATTAAAAGCTTTACGACCGAAGCCACAACGGCAAGGACCTTTCAACAAGCCAATGCACGTAACCGCGATTATCAACTTAAAGCAACCAAACTCAGCGCGACTTTTTCACCGCTAACCGATTTCGTCAATTATTTGGGTACGGCAATTATTTTAGGCTTTGGTGCGATTCAGGTGATGCATGGTCAGTTTACGATTGGCTTGATCGTCGCTTATACTGCCTATCTTGGCATTTTGCAGGCGCCCATTCGCCAACTGACCGGGTTGATTCAACAATTACAGCAGGCAACGGTTTCGTTTGAACGGATTGAAGCGTTGCAGGCAGCGACTCCGCAAATTGTTTCGCCGCCAAATGCTGTCCACTTGCCGCGATTTCAGAAACGAATCCAGTTTGATCACGTAGATTTCAGTTACGATGAGGCTGTGCCAGTACTGCAGGATGTCGACTTTACCATCGAAAAAGAAGAAGTCGTGGCACTGGTTGGGTCGTCCGGCGCCGGAAAAACAACGATTACAAATTTATTAGCGCGGTTTTACGATCCCACCAGTGGGCGCATTCTGATGGATGGCATCGATTTGCGTCAGGCGGATCTGATGAGTTTACGGCAACAAATTGCCATTGTCTCGCAAGATGTGATCTTGCTTGATGGCACCATTCAGCAGAACCTTGAATATGGCACATCATCTGTCAGTGAGGCGGCCATTTGGCAAGCAGCGGAGGCCGCTAACATTGCAGCTTTTATCCGCAGTTTGCCTCAAGGACTGGCGACGCAGGTAGGTGAGCGCGGAATTCGGTTATCAGGCGGGCAAAAACAGCGCATCGCAATCGCGCGAGTTTTCTTGAAAAATGCGCCGATCGTCATCCTTGATGAAGCAACCGCCGCATTGGATAATGAGTCGGAGCGTTTTGTGCAAACCAGTTTTGATCGGCTAATGACTGACCGGACATCGATCGTTATCGCGCACCGGCTTTCCACCGTGCGGCACGCGGATAAGATTCTTGTATTAGAACATGGGCGAATTGTTGAAGCGGGGAATCACGAGCAGTTAATGGCCCAAAACGGACGCTACAAGGAACTCTATGATTTACAGTTTACGTGATTGCTGTTGTTGCGATTGTTATTCTTAGGTTCATGCGCAGTTTGTGAAAATCAGAAAAAATCAAGTTGCGACAAGGCTTTTTTTGTCACAACGTTTACTTTCCCACCGGTTTCGGGTATCATACATTAAGTATGCAATGTGAATTGCGAGACTAATTGTCGGAGGTACAGCATGTCTGCAAAATGGGAAAAAAAGGGCACCAATGATGGTGAACTCACCTTTGAAATCGATTTACCAAAAATTCAAGAAGGCTTAGACCAGGCGTTTCAACGTGTTCGTAAGAACCTGACCGTCCCTGGATTTCGGAAGGGCAAAGTTAGCCGGACCGTTTTCAAACGGATGTATGGTGATGCCGCGTTATATGAAGACGCCTTGAACATCTTATTACCAGATGCTTATGAAGCAGCGGTTAAGGAATCCGGTATTGACCCGGTTGACCAACCAAAAATTGACGTTGAGTCTATGGACGAAGGCAAGCCTTGGGTGATCAAGGCTAACGTAACGGTTAAGCCAGAAGTTAAACTTGGCCAATACAAGGGCGTTGAAGTGCCTAAGCAAGACGTTGAAGTATCTGACGACGACGTTAACGCTGAATTGGAAAAGCGCCGTGAACAACAAGCCGAACTCGTGGTTAAAGACGACAAGGCAGCTGAAAATGGTGATACCGTTGTGATTGATTACGTCGGCACCATTGATGGCAAAGAATTTGATGGCGGTTCTTCCAAGAACTATAGTTTGGAACTCGGCTCAAATTCATTTATCCCTGGCTTTGAAGAACAATTGGTCGGCCATAAATCTGGCGATGAAGTAACCGTCAATGTTACGTTCCCAGAAGACTACAAGGCAACCGATCTTGCTGGTAAAGCAGCTGAATTCAAAACCACCATTCATGAAGTTAAGGTCAAGGAATTGCCAGAATTAGACGATGACTTTGCCAAGGATCTTGATGATGATGTCGATACATTGGCTGAGTTAAAAGACAAGATCAAGAAAGAATTGACCGATCAGCGTAAAGAAGCGGCCAAGAATGCAGTTCAGGAAGCGGCCATCAAGAAGGCTACCGAGAACGCAACGATCGAAGAAGTGCCAAATGCGATGATTGAACAAGAAGTGCATAATCAAATGGATCAATACCTAGGCAATATGCAACGCCAAGGTATCAGTCCTAAGATGTACTATCAATTGACCGGTACGACTGAAGAAGATCTGCATAAACAGTTTGAAGCCGATGCAGAAACTCGGGTTCGTACTAACTTGGTTCTTGAAGCCATCGTTAAGGCAGAAGATATTCAGCCAACTGAAGATCAAGTGACCGAAGAAGTTAAGAATTTAGCTTCCGAATACAACATGGATGAAAAAGCCGTTCGTCAGGCATTGAGTGAAGATATGCTCAAGCACGATATTGGGGTTAAAGAAGCCATCGACATCATTACTGACAATGCCAAAGAGGTCGAAGCGGCCAAGGATGAAACAGCTGATAAGGCTGATTCTGACAAGAAGTCAGCTAAATAGTTGTCACAATCGCGTCAAAGAGACGATCCTTGATCGTCTCTTTTGTCGTCTTAACAGGTCCAAAAAGCCGAACAGATCCCTTGACATTGGCATAGCGGTTAGTTGCTAGTCGGTACTTGACGGTTCTGGTAGAATGAAGGTAACAAGAAAGGGTTGAATTAGATGTTTGACAACGTTGAAACAACGGGTCCGGTGACTTGCTCTTTTTGTGGCAAGTCTCAGGATCAAGTGAAGAAAATCGTTGCTGGCCCTGGGGTTTATATTTGTAATGAATGTATCGACCTCTGCAAAGAGATCATTGACGAAGAATTTAAAGAAGAAGCCTATCAGAATCTACTCGAAGTCCCTAAGCCAATCGAAATCATGAAATCACTCAATGATTACGTGATTGGGCAGGATGCTGCGAAAAAAGCACTTTCGGTTGCCGTTTATAATCACTACAAGCGCGTCAACCAGATGCAGACTGCGACAAAAGACGATACTGAACTCCAAAAGAGTAACATTGCACTGATCGGCCCAACCGGTTCAGGGAAAACATTCTTGGCGCAGACATTAGCCAAGATCCTGAATGTGCCATTTGCCATTGCGGACGCGACAACGTTAACAGAAGCTGGTTATGTGGGCGAAGACGTCGAGAACATTTTGCTTAAATTGCTGCAAAATGCTGATTACGATGTTGAGCGCGCTGAAAAGGGTATCGTTTACATTGACGAAATCGACAAGATCGCCAAGAAAGCCGAGAACGTTTCGATTACCCGTGATGTTTCCGGTGAAGGCGTTCAGCAAGCTTTGTTGAAGATCTTGGAAGGTACGATTGCCAATGTTCCGCCACAGGGTGGACGTAAGCATCCGCAGCAGGAGTTTATCCAAATCGATACCACTAATATTCTCTTCATTGTCGGCGGTGCCTTTGACGGCATTGAAAATATTGTCAAAAACCGGATTGGCGAAAAGACGATTGGCTTTGGTACCGACTCCACCAATCAAGTGGATCCGGATAAGTCACTGATGCAGCAGATTATTCCGGAAGACCTCATGCAATTTGGGATTATTCCTGAGTTCATCGGCCGAATTCCGATTTTGGCAGCATTGGAGAAGCTCAACGAAAGCGACTTGGTTCGGATTTTAACCGAACCGAAGAATGCATTGGTTAAGCAGTATCAGAAGTTGTTAAGTCTGGATGATACGGATCTTGAATTCACACCTAACGCACTGAAGGCCATTGCCCATCAAGCGATTGTACGTGACACTGGGGCGCGTGGCTTGCGCTCTATCATGGAAGCCATCATGCAAGACACCATGTTTGACTTACCTAGTCGCAGCGATGTCGACAAGGTAGTCGTCACGAAGTCTGCTGTTGAAGGCAAGGCTAAACCACAATTAGTGCTTACCAAGGGCCGTGAAGCCTCCTAAAGCAAGCAGGGTTTCAAAGAGCACCAGGTTGGATAACCTGGTGCTCTTTGTTTGGGCTCAACCATGAATAAAGATTTGTAAATTCCCGCTAGCGGCCCAGTCAGCTTTTAAAATATGCTAAACTATTGAAGGCAGTGGTGCTTGAGTGCCACTAAAAGAGATGAATAAAAAAGGAGGCCGTTTAAGATGGACGTCCATGATGTCAAACTGACAATCAGTGCGGTTGCGGCTGCGCAATATCCAGAAGATGGCCGTCCGGAGATCGCCTTTCTCGGACGCAGTAATGTTGGCAAATCTTCACTGATCAATAAGTTAATTAAGCGTAAGGCGATGGCTAGAACATCCAGCGTTCCGGGGAAAACCCAGACGCTTAATTTTTACGATCTTGATAGTCGCCTGTTTTTTGTCGACGTTCCCGGTTATGGGTATGCCAAGGTCAGCAAATCAGCCCGGGCAAAGTTTGCAGCGATGATCGAGACCTATCTTACAACGCGGCAACCATTACGTGGGGTTGTCTTGCTGGTGGATAGTCGTCATGAGCCAACCGCCGACGATATCAGTATGTATCAATATTTAAAGTATTATCAGCTCAGGACTTTAGTGGTCGCCACGAAAATCGACAAAACGCCTAAAAGTAAACGGCTGCACGTTGTTAAGCAAATTAATCAACGGTTGGATTTAAACCAGACTGACACGGTTATTCCGTTTTCCGCAGTCACCGGTGAAGGCTATGATGCGATTTGGTCTTGGTTGAGTCAGACTTCGGGAGTGGGGGAAAATGAATAATGAACTTTAATGAATATCAGCAGAAGGCTAACCGCACATTGGCCGGCAACGAACATGTGTTAACCAACTTATCGCTAGGCTTGGCAAGTGAAAGCGGCGAAGCAATTGACTTGATTAAAAAGTACACCTTTCAGGGTCAGGATTTAGATAAGGTTAAATTACAGCACGAATTAGGGGATGTGCTGTGGTATCTTTCTCAAATTGCATTGTGGGCTGACATTGACTTTGATGATGTTGCCGCTGGTAATATTAAGGCATTGGCAAAACGCTATCCGCAATCCAAAAAGTGAACTTAGCGTCATTCAGAACATATTTAAACGCAGCTAATGATTTAGCGTCTAAAAAAGCGACCTCCGAAAAATTTTCGGCAGTCGCTTTTCTGTTTGCTTGAGTATGAAAATCAGCATAAATGGTTACTTTACTTTTTCGGCTTTTTAGCGCTATCTTTATCAGACTTTTTCGTCATCTTTTCGTGATGTTTTGGATCTGGCCCGGTAGCTTGTTCTTTATCGCTGGGAATGCTTGCGAATTTATCGAACATGTCGTTTAGGTTGGTTTGAGTGTTGATCTTAAGTGCCATGCACGGCCACCCCTTTCCTTGGAGAAAGTATAGCATCAACCAGCATTAGCGTCTAGACTGACAACCGGTTTTTCTAATGCCGATATTTGGCCAAAGGTTGATCTTGAAAACGATTTAAGGACTAGGTCGTGTTTTTCGATGATTTTACGAGTTAAAAAAAGAGTCACCAAAATATGAATATTTGTTGCATAAAAATTGAATTACGTGTATAGTACATTCTTGTAATCAAGGAGGGTATTATGACGCATTTGAAACGTTGGTTAATCGCTTTGGTCGCAGTTTTTGCCGCAATTGTGACCTTAAATATGCAAACTGTCCAGGCAGATGGCAGCCTGGCAAAGATTCAACAAAAAGGCACGATTGTGATGGGCACTAGCCCTGATTATGCACCATACGAGTTTTTGGTGAATAAAAATGGCAAGAATCAGGTTGTCGGCATGGATGTCGAAGTTGCCCGCAAAATTGCCAAGGATCTTGGGGTCAAGTTAGTCATCAAGCAGATGAATTTCAGCTCGTTGCTAGTGGCGCTGCAATCCGGCAAGGTTGATATGGTGCTGGCTGCCATGTCACCGACTAATGCTCGCCGCAAGTCAATTGATTTCTCCAAGACGTATTATAAATCGGGTCAGGATATTCTGATTAATAAGACGGATGCTAAGATTTACAAAGACCACAAGAGTTTTGCCAATAAGAAAGTCGGCGTTCAAAACGGTAGTCTGCAGGAGACCTTAGCAAAAACCCAAATGAAGTCCAGTACGACTTTAGGACTGACAAAAGTAACCGATTTGATTCTGGCGCTAAAAACCCACAAAGTCGCCGGGGTTGTCGCGGAAGGTGCGGTTGCTCAAGCCTATACGTCTAACGATGATAAATTGGTTGAAATTCCCGGTCATTTTAATCTGTCAAGTGACACGATGGGGACTGCTATCGGGTTTGCCAAAGGATCTGATTCTTTAGTCGCAGCGGCCAATAAGAGTTTAGCAGATATTAAACAAAAGAATTTGATCCCGCAATATCTGAAAACCGCTGGCAGTTACATGAAGACGAATACCGAAGATACCAGTATGCTGCACTATTGGACTTATTTCCTTAAAGGGGTTGAGTATACCTTACTCATCAGTGCGATTGGGGCGTTCTTCGGGGTCTTACTTGGTACGATCTTTGCTTTATTGCGGTTGAGTAAGCATCGATTGCCACATCTCATTGGGGTTGCCTACATCGAGTTCGTCCGTGGTACGCCGTTGATGATTCAGGTCATGTTTGTCTACTTCGGTATTGGCATTTTCATTGACATTCCAGCGCTAGTAGCAGGGTTGATCGCGGTATCGCTTAATTCAGCTGCATACGTTGCCGAGATTATCCGTAGTGGGATTGATAGCATCCCGATTGGCCAGACTGAAGCGGCCCGTTCGCTGGGCTTATCCGAGCGCCAAACGATGACCAGCGTTGTGTTACCGCAAGCCATCAAGAACATTTGGCCAGCGCTAGGAAACGAGTTTATCTCACTGATTAAGGAAAGTTCTATTGTTTCGATCATTGGGGTTACGGACTTGATCTATCAATTAACGGTGGTTCAAACCGCAACTTATAAAGGTGTTCAGCCGATTTTGGTCGCAATGGTCTTATACTTTGTTTTGACATTCGGGCTATCCAAGCTCCTGAGTCACTTTGAAAGGAAGATGAATCATGCAGCATAAACCTTTGATCCAAATCAACCACTTGACCAAGAAGTTTGGCGATAATGTGGTCTTGAATGATATTAGCGAAACGATTGACCAAGGCGATGTGATTGTCGTGATCGGTGCGTCAGGTGGCGGGAAAAGTACCTTCCTGCGCAGTTTAAATCTGTTGAACCGTCCAACTGCAGGCGAAATCCTTTTTGAAGGAACAAACCTGGTTGATCTTAGCGAAAAGCAGTTGGATAATGTCCGGGAGAAAATGGGGATGGTGTTCCAGAGCTTCAATCTTTTTCCGAATATGACGGTTCTAGAAAACATCAAACTGGCGCCGTTAAAAGTCAAAACGGTGACGGATGAAGAAGCAACCAAAACAGCCAAGGAACTGTTGGAACAAGTTGGCTTGGCGGAAAAAGCCGATGCCTATCCTGCTAGCCTCTCCGGTGGTCAACAACAGCGGGTGGCGATTGCCCGCGCGCTGGCGATGCACCCTGATGTGATGCTTTTTGACGAACCAACGAGTGCATTGGATCCGGAAATGGTTGGTGAAGTTTTGAAGGTCATGCAGGATCTTGCCAAAACCGGAATGACGATGGTCGTGGTGACGCACGAAATGGGATTTGCCCGCAGTGTGGCCGACCAAGTCTGGTTTATGGATGGCGGGAAGATTCTTGAAAAAGGCACGCCTGAACAGCTTTTCGAACATCCTCAAGAAGAGCGGACACAAGACTTTCTTTCTAAGATCCTCGCACAATAATTTTCATCAAAGTACTTTGTCTGGCGCATACTGGGCAAGGTACTTTTTTTGTGAAAACGAGCTGGTGGGGTATCATGAGGTTTGAACCAGAAGTACAAGCTTGGTATGACAAGCATGCTGGCAGGTGTATAGGCTATCTGCTTGCAATCGCATTTTAGAATCTTTATAATGTTAGGCGAACATTTGTTTTATAAGGAGCTTACAATGGCATCTGCACACATTGAACATAAGTTATCGTTACTGCCGGATCTTCCCGGTAGCTACCAAATGAAAGACATCAACGGGAAGATTATTTATGTCGGCAAAGCCAAAAATCTCAAGAATCGGGTTCGATCCTACTTTAAGAGTTCGCATGACGGAAAAGTAGCGGCAATGGTGGCACAAGTGGCGGATTTTGACTACATTGTGACCTCTACGAATAAAGAGGCGTTCTTGCTTGAGATTACGTTAATTCAAAAGTACCAACCTTATTACAATATCAAGCTGAAAAAGGGCACCGGTTACCCTTATATCAAGATCACTAATGAACGCGACCCCAAGATTGAAATTACCGGGACGATTCGCAAAGACGGCGGCTATTATTTTGGCCCTTATCCCAATGTTTACGCTGCCCAGGAAACCATGCACTTTATTCAGAAAGTGTATCCACTACGCCGCTGTAACGGCTATCAGGGTCGCCCGTGTCTTTATTACCATATGGGGCAGTGTCTCGGCGCTTGTTTTCGCACCGTCCCGGAGAAGGAATATACCGATCAGATTGCGCGGATTAAACGCTTTTTGAACGGTAATGTCAGCAAAGCCAAGGCCAGTTTGACTGCCAAAATGGAGCGCGCGGCAAAGAATCTGCAATTTGAACGGGCAGCCGAGATTCGGGATCAACTTTATTACATTGAGCAAACGGTTGAGAAGCAAAAGATTATTTCGACGGATAATACCACGCGCGACTTGTTTAATTTTTATATGGATAAAGGCTGGATCAGCATTCAGGTCTTCTTTATTCGCCAGGCGCGATTGATGAAGCGTGAGTCGCGCTTGTTTCCGGTGGTCAATACGGCTAAAGAAGAGTTTGAATCTTTTATCTTACAATTCTACAGCCGGAAAAATAACGTTAAACCGCGTGAAGTATTGGTGCCTGCAGGGCTAGATAATAAGGTGCTGGCTGATATCCTTGAAGTACCGGTACGCACACCCCAACGAGGCGAAAAACGCGAGCTGATGGCGCTAGCAGCCAAGAACAGCAAGATTAAACTGGAAGATAAGTTTCGGTTAATGGAATTAGATAATCGGACAACGGTAGGGGCGATGAAAGAGCTGATGGCAGCCTTAAAGTTACCGATGGGCCATGTGGTAGAAGCATTTGACCATAGTCATATCCAAGGTGCCGATCCGGTGTCTGCCATGGTTCAATTTGTCGATGGCCAACCTGCCAAAAACAATTATCGCAAATACAAGTTGGATGCGGACAAAACCCATAATGGTGCTGACGAAGCTGCCAATACGCGCGAAGTCATTCGCCGACGATATACGCGGCTGCTAAAGGAACATGCGGCATTGCCGGACTTGATTCTGATGGACGGTGGTGAGATTGAAATGAACGCGGCTAAAGATGTCCTGGAAAATGAATTGAATCTCGATATTCCGGTTGCCGGAATGGTCAAGAACAATAAGCATAAGACGGCTGCCTTGCTATTCGGTCACGCCGACGAGATGATCAATTTGGATCCGAAGTCGCAGGGCTTCTACCTGTTGGAACGTATTCAGGATGAAGTGCACCGGTTTGCCATCACGTTCCATCGCCAGCTTCACGCCAAAAACTCGTTGGCATCGCGCCTTGAGGGAATTAAGGGCGTCGGACCCAAGACACGCTTAAAGTTGCTGCGTAAATTCAAGACCATCACAAAGATCAAAGAAGCACCATTGGAAGATATTCAGGAGCTAGGCATTTCAAAACGCGTCGCCCAGGCACTGAAGCTTTCGTTAACGGCAGATCCCACGCCGGCACGTCGGGTATAAATGATGCGGATAACGTGGTAATTTTTTAGAGCCGTTTTCAAGACAATGGAAAAAGCAGGTTCCAAAAGACAAACGTTGCCTTTTGATGCCTGCTTTTTTGCAAGATGATTGAAAGCCACAAACCGAATTTAAAAAGCGTCATTCAAACGGACAAAAAAACTCGCAGCGCATTTCAAAGCTGCGAGTTTTTAATTTAAGCCATGACCGCTATTAAGTGACGCTTACAAGCTTATCTTGACTTAGCGATTCTCTTTAGCAACTGGACGCCAGAAGCCAAGAATCAGTGCGGCGATGATGGTTCCGATAATCAATGACATGATAAAGCCAAATTTCTGATCGGTTAGTAAGAGTGCAACGACACCGCCATGAGGAGCCGGAACGTTAACGTGCCAGAGCTGAGTTAAACCACCGGCAATCGCAGAACCTATTACGGAGCTACCGATGATGTGCAATGGATCGGTTGCTGCAAACGGAATCGCACCTTCTGTAATGAACGTTAAACCAAGCGCATAGTTAGATAAGCCGGCATTGCGTTCCTGTAGGGTGAATTTCTTCGGGAAGAAAGTGGAAGCAACCGCGATAGCCAATGGTGGAATCATACCGCCGATCATAACGGCAGCCATCCAGCGACCATCTTTAAAGCCAGATGCTTGATAAACGCCAATTGCAAACGTATAGGCCGCTTTGTTGAAAGGACCACCCATATCGATACTCATCATTGCGGCTAGGATGACCCCAATGATGATGGCATTACCAGTACCTAAACCTTCAAGGAAGTTAATGAGTGCACCGTTAATCGCTGCAAAAATCGGGTTGATGATGAAGAACATTAACAGCCCCATAATCGCAAGACCGATGACTGGATAAAGGAGAATGGTCCGCATACCGTCTAATGAGCGCGGCATCTTGGCCAATGCTTTCTTAAGACCCACGATCATCCAGCCGGCAGCAAACCCGGCAACCAGACCGCCAAGGAAGCCGGCCGGGTTTTGCGCTTTCACAACCGATGCCGAAGCAACGGTTGCCATATAACCACCGACAAACCCAGGCATCAAAGCAGGGCGGTCACCGATAGATTCGGCAATATAAGCAGCTAATACCGGGACCAAGAAACTAAAAGCAAAAGAACCCAGATTATTCGTGAACGTGAACCACATAGAGGTCTTACCCAGCCATTGTTCCAGGATGAATGAGATCGCCATGATAATCCCGCCGCCAACAACGAATGGTAACATGTTGGAGACACCATTCATGAGGTCTTTATAAATGCGATTCCAAACGGTGCCGCCGGAAGTCTCCTCACTTTCACTGGCTTCGGTGTTGGCTTCACCAGCAGCGTGAAAGACTTGGCCTTGACCTTTAAGGGTTTCTTCGATCAGTTCTTGCGGTTTCTTAATGCCGTCAATGACAGGGCGGTTCAATAATTTCTTGCCATTAAACCGGTCCATCGCAACTTTTTTGTCTGCGGCAACGATGACACCGGCCGCACGGTTGATGTCAGCATCGGTTAGCTTGTGCTTGATGCCTTCAGAGCCGTTGGTTTCGACCTTAATATCAACGCCCATTTTCTCGGCAGTTTCTTTCAAGGCTGCTTCGGCCATGTACGTATGGGCAATCCCGGTTGGGCAAGCAGTAACGGCAACGATAAATGGCCGTTCTTTGCGCTTTTCGTCTTTAAATTCAGCTTGCTTAGCGGCTTTGTCCTTGGCTTCTTGGGCTTTTTCCGCTTCTTCTTCAGCTTTATCCTTGGCTGCTTTTTCCGCTTGTGCTTTTCCAAAAAGATCAATGACTTCATCAGGGGTTTTAGCCTGCTTTAAGTCAGCGACCAGTTTTGGATTGATCAAAAGTGAAGACAAGGCAGCTAGAGCAGCTAAGTGTTCGTTGTTGGCGCCTTCGGGAGCAGCAATCATGAAGAACAAGTGCACGGGCTGGCCGTCTAATGCATTAAAGTCAACGCCTTTAGTGCTTTTGGCAAATAGAACCGTAGCCCGGGTAACCGCGCTGTCTTTGGCATGTGGCATCGCAATACCTTCACCAATGCCGGTAGTTGATTCTGATTCACGCTTTAAAATGTCATTGCGATATTCGTCAGCGTCAGTCACAATGCCTTCCGCGTGGTATTTGGCAACCATTTCATCGATCACAGCCTCTTTAGTGGTGCCTTTGAGATCCATGATCATGACATTTTTTAATAGTAAGTCACGAATGTCCATTTTGTCCTCCTAAACTTCATTAATCGTAATCGTCTGCTTAACGGCAGCAATTTTGTCGGCAGTGGCAAGATCCTCAGAAAAAGCGGTTGCAGAACCGCATGCGATTCCAACCTTAAAGCTTTCCAGAACATCATGTGTTTGCGCAAAAGTTCCGGTGAAACCCGCTAACATACTGTCGCCTGCACCGACCGAGTTCACAGCAGGTTGCTTTGGTACGTTACCGAACCAGGCATGATCTTGCTCAATCATGAGGGCACCACCGCCTGCCATCGAGATCAAAACATGTTGTGCGCCTAAATCAAGTATGCGGCGACCGGCTTTGATAATTGCCTCATGACTGGTATATGGTGCGTCATTGAACAGAGCAGCTAATTCATGGTGATTTGGTTTCACAACTAGGGGATGATCGGAAAGGGTATCCAGTAGTGCCTGGCCGGTGGTGTCAATCACGAAGTCTGCGTCATGCGCATGAATTAAGGGGATGAGGTCCCGATAAAATGTGCTTGGTAATCCTTTAGGCAAACTTCCGGACATAATAACGACATCGCCTGATTTTAGGTTGGTCAGCTTAGCTTTAAAGTCGGCAATTTCGGTCTCGCTAATAGCAGGGCCGCTGGCGTTGAGTTCGGTTTCCGATTCTGCTTTGAGCTTGACGTTTATCCGGGTATCACCTTTGATTTTTGTAAAATCGCAAGGCATGGCAAGCTCGTCTAACTTATCTTGAATAAACGTCCCGGTGAATCCGCCAAGAAATCCCCAGGCAGTTGTGGGCAAGCCGAGTGTTTGTAATATACGACTCACATTGATGCCTTTTCCACCTGGCAATTTAACGTCGTGGGCCAAACGATTGACAGCGCCAAGGTTAAGCCGAGGCAACTCAATGACATAATCAATCGAAGGGTTGAGCGTAACTGAGTAGATCAAGAATGAACCTCCTTAATATTTTGATACCTTTGATAGCTCGCTGGAAGCCCTTGTAGTGAACTGGTCAGGATGGTTGCATCGCCAATATCGGCGAATTTGACGAAACTGACCTGTTCGAACTTACTGGGATCTGCGAGAATGATCGGTTGACGCGCTTGGTGAATGGCCAAGCGCTTGATCACGGCTTCTTCCGGATCTGGTGTGGTGTTCCCAAATTCAGGGTGAATACCATTTGTACCGATAAAGGCGATATCGAAACGATAATGATGAAGTGCTTCCGCAGTCGTTGCGCCAATCAGCGCCTTGGTTGCTGACTTGACCATACCGCCAAGCATTAAGGTCGGAATTTGATAATCGGCTAACAATGAGGCATTATCAACCCCGGTCGTAATAACCGTGACCCCAAGATCGGCCAAAAAAGGAATCAACTGGGCCGTGGTGGTCCCGGCATCCAAAAAGACCAGATCGTCTTGTTCAACTTGGCGAGCAGCGGCATGAGCAATGGTTTGTTTTGCCCGTAAATTTTGCGTTGACTTACTTGCCACGTCCGGTTCATCGCCAAGACCGTTGACACGCTTGGCCCCGCCATGGATCCGTTTAAGTTCGCCGGCTGCTTCAAGTTCATCCAGATCGCGACGAATGGTTGATTCCGATGCATCCAACGCGGCCATTAACGCTTTAGACTTAATGACGGTATGTTGTTGCAATTGAGCAAGGATGTATTGTCGCCGTTCTTCTGTAAGCACTTTCGTTTCACCTCGTCCTTCATTATACTGATGAAACGTTCAAAATCAACCTAAAACCGTTAAAAACATTCACTGCTGTCACAATTCGAACCTTTTCATTTTGCCTTACATTTTTACGATATTGTTGCGCTTGAAGTGTGAGTCCTTGTCTTGGACGTGTTAAAATGAAAAAGGCATCTGATTTACTATGCGAACAGCGCGATAACGCGTATAATTAAAAATTATGTTTTTTCAGAAAGGGGATCGCCAATGTTTGTCGATCAGGTACAAGTAGAAGTTCAGGCGGGCAAAGGCGGTGACGGCATGGTCGCGTTTCGGCGCGAGAAGTTCGTGCCGTTTGGCGGACCAGCCGGTGGTGACGGCGGCCGCGGTGGCAGCATTATTTTATATGTTGATGAAGGCTTACGAACCTTAATGGATTTTCGCTATCAACGGCACTTTAAAGCGCCAGCCGGGGGTAACGGCCAAGGTAAGTCGATGTATGGTCGCGCTGCTGAAGATCGCCGAATTGCCGTACCAGCTGGGACAACGGTCACGGACGCTGATACTGGTGAAGTCCTCGGCGATCTTACTGCACCGGGACAAGAGTTGGTCGTGGCAAAAGGCGGTCGCGGTGGACGCGGCAACATTCACTTTGTCTCGCCTAAAAATACCGCTCCGGAAATTGCGGAAAACGGTGAGCCCGGCCAGCACCGGTTTATTAAGCTGGAATTGAAAGTGTTGGCTGACGTCGGTTTGGTTGGCTTTCCGTCTGTCGGTAAGTCCACCTTGTTGTCAGTGGTGACCCAGGCTAAGCCTAAAATTGCTGCCTATCAGTTTACGACGCTCGTTCCCAATTTGGGGATGGTGCAGTTGGATGATGGCACCGATTTTGTAATGGCTGATTTGCCGGGTTTGATTGAGGGCGCTTCACAGGGTGTTGGCTTAGGCATCCAATTTTTGCGCCATGTTGAACGGACTAGGGTCTTATTGCACCTAGTTGAGATGGATCCGGAAAATGGCCGTGAGCCGCTGGAAGATTATGATCAAATCCGTAAAGAATTAGGCGCTTATGACGAAAATATCTTAAAGCGTCCAGAACTGATTGTTGCCACCAAGATGGATTTGCCGGGTGCAGCGGAACGGTTTGCCAGCTTTAAGGCAGCTTTAGTTGACCGCGGTATTGATCCGGCTAATATTTTTGAAATTTCAAGCCTGACCCACCGCGGCGTCATGCCTTTGATGCATAAAACCGCAACAGTCTTGAAGACGGCACCGCAATTCGAGCCAAAACAGGAACCGGTTCAATCGACCGAGTACAAGTACACGCCGGAACCAGCATTGAAAGTGACGCGTGATAGTGACGGTACCTTTGTTCTAACCGGCGAGAAGGTGGAGCGGGCATTTAAAATGGCCAATCTTGATCATGAAGACGGAGTCATGCGGTTTGCACGCCAATTACGGAGCATGGGCGTTGACGATGCCTTGCGTGAGGCCGGTGCACAAAGCGGCGATTTAGTCGCTATTGATGATTTTACTTTTGAGTTTGTTGAATAATCTTCGAGCAGCATGTTGTAAAGAATTAATTTTATAAAGAATGGTGGGGCCTCAAGTGAAACAGACGCGCAAACGAAAGCGTCGGTATATCCATGGATTCGACGGGTTACGGACAATTGGTGTTATTGGTGTTATTTTATATCATTTACGTCCTGAACTTTTTAGGGGCGGATATCTGGGCGTCCCAATTTTCATGGTAGTTTCCGGTTATTTAATTACGGATGGCCTCCTGATAGAATTTGACCGCTATCGGCACATTGACTTTAAAAGTTTTTTTATTCGCCGATTTAAGCGACTTTATCCGGCGCTTATCACCGTTTTGTTTGGTACGGCGGCCTATATTACGCTTTTCTCGCAGAATCTATTGCATAACCTGCATATGATGGTTTTGACAAACCTGTTATATGTTTATAACTGGTGGCAGATTTTAAATGGGCAATCCTATTTCGCCCGCTATGCGAATGGAGAATCGCCGTTTACGCACTTGTGGACGCTGTCAATTGAAGGTCAGTATTATCTTATTTGGCCGTTTTTGGTTCTGGGCTTACTATTGTTGGTTAAAAATCGGCATCAAATTGCCAATATTGTTCTGATCCTGGCAGCTGTTAGCGGCGCGTGGATGGCGATCTTATACATGATGACGGTTGCCCACACGTCGCCAGCGGCCTTTGACCCAAGTCGGCTTTACTACGGGACGGATACCCGTGCGTTTTCCATTCTGTTCGGTGCGGCACTGGCTTTTATTTGGCCGAGCAGTCGGTTATCGACGCATTTACCGCGCAAATGGGTTTTCAGCCTCGATCTAATCGGAACGGTGAGCCTTGTTGGGTTACTGACGATGGTTTTCACGGTCGATGCCCAGAGTAGTTTTCTTTATGAAGGGGGCATGGTCCTTTTCTCCATTTTGACAACGATTTTGGTTGCAGTGGTTGCGCATCCGGCCGCGCATTTTGATCGCTTGTTGACGAACCCGCTGTTTAGCTATATCGGCAGTCGCAGTTATGGCCTTTATCTCTATCAATTTCCGGTCATGATCTTCTGGGAGAATCGTTTCCGCAACATTGCCGATCATCCGGTTTTATATCCTGTGATTGAAGTGATTTTGATTGTTCTGATTACAGAGATTTCTTATCGGTTGATTGAGCAGCCGGCCGCGCATTTTGATTATCATAAAACCTGGGACTTTCTTAAGGCACTGGTTGACCCCAAAAAACGAATGGGTATGGCCCGTTGGATCAGTTATGCCGCTGTTATTATTTTGGCAATTGGGAGCGTTGGCCTCGCTAAGGCACCTTCAGCCAAGGCGGTGGGTGATAATTCACCTCTGGCAAAGCAGTTGAAGCGACACAGTGAGTCGGCTAAAGAAAAGGCTAAACGTCTGGAAGCAATGCGCTCCAGTCTGTCAGAGCAGAAAAAAGCGGATAAAAATAAGGCCGATGAGTCGTCAAGTTCGCGCGCGCAACAATCCAGATACGCTTCGCAGGCCAAAACAAAGCCGGTGAATCAGGACTATGAACGTTATGGGCTAACCCAAATTCAACTTCAGCAAGCTCAGGATGTTACCTTCACGGCAGTCGGTGACTCAGTTATGCTTGACGGTGAGCCGGGACTTCAACAGCTTTTCCCAAAAGCGGTGATTGATGCCGCGGTTTCCCGACAAATGATTAATAGCATTGACTTGGTGCGCAGTTATGCTGAAAAAGGTGTGTTGGCGAATATTGTTGTGATCGGTCTTGGTACCAATGGACCGTTTTCGGACGATCAATTAGCCCAAATGATGCAAGCCATCGGACCTGATCGTCAGGTTTTCTGGATTAATGTTCGCGTACCGACCCGCGCATGGCAAAATGATGTCAATAGCAAATTAGATGCTGCCCAAAAGCAGTACAAAAATCTGACGGTTATTGACTGGTTCCATAAATCCGATGGTCATCCTGACTGGTTCTACAATGATATGGTGCATATGAATCCAACCGGCAATCCTGAGTATGCGGCGTTTGTTGCCAAAACTATTTTGGAAAAGATTGATGAATAGCCGTTTTTATGACGTTCTTTAGTGAACGGTCATTGTTCAGTTAAATCGAGCCTAGAGGTCATGCCATTCTCTAAGCTCGATTTTTTATAATATTGGCGACTCGGTTTAGAAAAAATAGACGGCGTGAAAGTCTATGACAGCAATGATTCCGGGATAATCGCAGAGAACTTGTGGTAGACTACAAAGTGAAGTTTGACAGAATAGGAAGTATGGTATGGAAATTCAATTTTTGGGGACAGGCGCAGGTTCACCTTCCAAAGTCCGCAATGTTAGCAGTTTGGCGCTCAAGCTGCTTGATGAGCGCAATGAGGTTTGGTTGTTTGATGTGGGCGAAGGAACTCAGCATCAAATCTTACAGACCACGATCAAACCGAGGAAAATTGCCAAAGTATTTATTACCCATTTGCATGGTGATCATATTTTTGGCTTACCGGGCTTTTTAGCTAGTCGGGCAAATCAAGGCGGCACTGAACCGTTAACGATTTATGGACCTCCGGGGATTGAGGACTTTGTTAAGACAAGTTTGAAGGTTTCTCAGAGTCATTTGAGTTATGCAATTAAATTTGTGTTGTTACGACATCCAGGCGTGATTTTTGACGATCAGACCTTCAAAGTCAGTTTTGATCGACTTGATCATCGGATTACCAGTTTTGGATTTCGGGTTGAAGAAAAACCACACCCGGGCGAGTTACTGATTGATAAGGTCCGTGCCGCCAAGATTCCGGCTGGACCGGTTTATGCTTCGTTGAAAGCAGGCAAAACCGTCACATTGCCGGATGGTCGGACTTTTGATGGTCATGACTTCATCGGATCAGCACAACCGGGTCGGACAGTGGCCATTTTTGGCGATACGCGTATGTGTCGTCGGGCCTTACCATTAGCAGCCGGGGCAGATGTCTTGGTTCATGAAAGTACGTTTGGTCCGGATGAAAGTCAACTGGCCAAGCAGTATTATCACAGTACGAATCTTCAGGCAGCCGAGTTGGCGAAACGAGCTGGCGTTGGTCGGCTGTTGTTAAATCATATTTCAGCACGCTATCTTGGCCCTAGTGTGGCAATGTTAGAAAAAAGTGCACGGCATATTTTCCCGCAAACGCATGTTGTCAGAGATTTGGAGGAAATTAACATTCCATTTGCAAGTCCGCAACTGCAACCGACTGTTTCCGCTAAATGACGATTCCGGTTTGATGAGACATCAGGCAAGCGTTGTTGAAGATTACGGGAAATTTAGGCAATACACCGAGTTGAAATGCGAAAACTGGCGCAGAAGTATAGGGACGCGTCACGACTCCTTACTTTTTGACGATTATCGGTACCAGTTCACACTCACACGTGCTCAGGAGGGAACTTTATGGTGAAAAAACATCTGACCGTTGTCATTTCTGGCGGATCGGCTGGCTTGGGAAAGGCGATCGGACTCGAGGCGGCGAAAAATGGTGCGACGGTTGTATTTTTGGCGCGGCGCCGGGATAAATTACGTCAGGCTCAGGCTGAAGCAACGGCGCTTTCCGGACATCCGGCTTATGCTTTTCCAGTAGATGTGGGTGATCCGGTGGCAATTGAAGCGGCGGTTGATCAAATTCACGAAACGGTTGGACCGGTTGATGTTTTGGTTAATGCAGCCGGTTTTGGTCACTTTGAAAATGCCTTTGACACGGATATGCGGTTAGTCGAACGGATGTTTCGGGTTAATGTTTTAGGTGTTATGTATCTGACCAAACTGTTGGGTCGTGATATGGCAATACGCGGTCAGGGACAGATTATTAATGTTGCCTCAATGGCTGGTAAAATGGCTACCCCAAAATCAGCCATTTATTCAGCAACAAAATTTGCAGTGATCGGCTATAGCAACGGATTGCGGCTCGAACTTAAACCATTTGGCGTTCATGTCACGACGGTTAATCCCGGTCCGATTGCGACGGATTTTTTCAAGGCAGCCGGTGCTTTGGATTATCTCGCAACCGTTTCCTGGCTGGCATTGGATCCGGATCAACTTGCGCGCCGAATCGTTGGGACATTTGACCATCCGGTGCGGGAAATCAATGCACCGCGCGTGATGAGTCTTGGGGCTAAACTATATACATTATTTCCAGGTATCGGTGATTGGCTAGCCGGTGGTATGCTTAATAAAAAGTAAAGGGGTGGCTCACATGAAAAGTCAGCAACGTTTTATTATCGGACTGGTTCTTGCCTTAATCTTGATTATTTTTGCTTTACTGAACGGCCAAGGGGTGTCCGTTAACTTCTTCGGCATTCAGTTAGAGTGGCCGCTGATTGTGATTATCGCAGTATCCGTACTGATCGGCGCGGTGGTAACCTGGTTAATCTCCACCAGTGCCGTTGCGAGCGCTAAGAAGCAGATCAAAGAACTTCAACAGCGCGTAACGGAATTGACCAAGACAAACAAAAACGAAAAACCGGCGCCGAAACCGGTTCAGGCACCAAAAGAAACGCCTTCTGATACATCCAAAAACTAAACGAAACGACGCGGATATTTTGTTCGCGTTTTTTATTTAAAATAGTTTGACCTTAACTGACCAATATCGTAAAGTGAATTTGAAAACAATGAACAGTTATGGAGGCATGATGGATGAATCCAGATAATTTTACGCAAGCGGTGGCTGAAGCCTTGGGTGCTGCCCAACAAATTGCCCAAGTCCGCCACCATCAAGAAATCGATATTCCCCACGTCATGAAAAGTCTGGTGCAGCCCAATCAATTAGCTGAGCAGATTTATCGTGAAGCCGGCGTCAACATTCACGGGTTAAATGCCGCGATTGACGCTGCGATTGACGCAGAGCCGGTAATTGAAGGCGCAAGCGCATACGGCCAAAACATGTCGCAGAATCTGGCGCAGATGTTAAGTGATGCCGATACGATCAAAGATGAGTTTGGTGACACGTATGTTTCTACCGAGGCACTGTTACTGGCACTCTATGAGCAGCGTTACAACACGATTACCCGCTATTTATTGGATGATGCCAAAGTTGACGCCAAAAAGCTGCGGGCAGTCATTACCAAGATTCGCGGCGGCGAGAAAGTTACCAGTAAAAACGCTGAGGCTAATTATAAGAGTCTTGAAAAATACGGGACTGATCTGGTTAAAGAAGCACGCAGCGGCAAGATGGATCCCATTATCGGTCGCGATGAAGAAATCCGCGATGTGATTCGGATTTTAAGTCGCAAAACCAAGAATAACCCAGTTCTGATCGGAGAACCGGGTGTTGGTAAAACAGCGATTGTGGAGGGCTTGGCGCAGCGTATCGTTAAAAATGACGTGCCAGACAATCTAAAGAATAAAACGATTATTTCCCTCGACATGGGCAGTTTGGTTGCCGGTGCCAAGTATCGCGGTGAATTTGAAGAGCGTCTGAAAGCCGTTTTGAAAGAAGTCAAAAAGAGTGAAGGTCAAATCATTCTGTTCATTGACGAAATTCATAACATTGTCGGTGCTGGCAAAGCTGAGGGATCAATGGATGCCGGCAATTTGCTTAAACCGATGCTGGCACGTGGCGAGTTACATTTAATCGGTGCGACGACGCTGGACGAATATCGCGAAAATATTGAAAAAGATAAAGCATTAGAGCGCCGATTCCAACGGGTGCTGGTACAAGAGCCAACTGTGGAAGATACGATCAGTATTTTACGGGGTTTGAAGGAACGGTTTGAAATTTTTCACAAAGTGCGCATTCATGATTCGGCTTTGGTAGCAGCCGCGACATTATCCAATCGTTATATTACGGATCGGTTTTTACCGGATAAGGCGATTGATTTAGTCGATGAAGCCTGTGCCACGATTAATGTTGAAATGAACTCGCGCCCAACTGAACTGGACGTGGCGGAGCGTAAGCAGATGCAGCTTGAAATCGAGCAGCAGGCGTTAAAGAATGAAAGTGATCCCGCAAGTAAAAAGCGCCTGGAAAATGCAAACGCCGAATTAGCCAATTTAAAAGAAAAAACCAATAAACTCAAAGCACAGTGGGAAGCCGAGAAGAAGGATATTCGCCAACTTAACGAAAAGAAGTCGGCGATTGACAAAGCTAAGCATGAACTGGAAGATGCCCAAAGTCGGTATGATTTGGAAACGGCTGCGCGCTTGCAACACGGAACGATTCCACAACTTGAAAAAGAATTGCAGGCAATGGAGCACAGTGATCGGCCGCAGTCTTGGCTCGTTCAAGAAAGTGTCACGGCTAATGAGATTGCTGCTGTTATTTCACGAGAAACCGGTATTCCCGTGGCAAAACTGGTTGAAGGCGATCGTCAAAAATTGCTGCATCTTGCCGATAATCTGCATCAGCGTGTCATTGGTCAGGATGAAGCCGTCACGGCAGTTTCAGATGCGGTATTGCGTTCGCGCGCCGGACTGCAAGACCCAAGCCGACCATTAGGGAGTTTTCTTTTCCTTGGTCCGACCGGGGTGGGGAAGACCGAACTCGCAAAAGCGCTGGCCGAGGATCTGTTTGATTCTGAAAAACACATGGTTCGAATTGATATGTCCGAATATATGGAGAAGGCGAGTGTTTCACGGTTGGTCGGTGCGGCTCCGGGTTATGTCGGTTATGAACAAGGCGGTCAATTAACCGAAGCAGTTCGCCGCAATCCGTATACGATTGTCCTATTAGACGAAATCGAAAAAGCCAATCCGGATGTCTTCAACATTCTTTTGCAAGTGTTAGACGATGGGCGGTTAACGGACGGGCAAGGACGCACCGTTGACTTTAAGAACACGATCATCATTATGACCTCTAACCTCGGCTCTGAATATTTGCTGGATGGCGTGCAAAAAGACGGAACTGTCAGTCAGCAAGCTAAGGATCAGGTTCGTCAGTTGATCGGTAAAGCTTTTAAACCGGAATTTCTCAATCGCATTGACGATATCATCATGTTCCATCCACTTTCACTAGATGATGTTAAGAAGATTGCCGTTAAGGATCTGCATGAGCTGGGAACACGCTTGGCAGACCAGCAAATTAGTTTGGACATCACGCCAGAAGCTCAGACCTGGTTGGCGGATAAGGGCTATGACCCGGCATTTGGTGCGCGTCCGTTGCAGCGTCTAATTACCAGTGCCGTTGAAACGCCGTTAGCCAAAGAGCTCATTCGCGGAACGATTCAGCCCGGTCAGGAAGTGGTCATAACCGTTGCGGATGATCAGCTGCAATTCAAAGCAAAACAAGTAGCAGCGAAGTCATAAGCCTGTAATAGCTGAATTATTCTGTAAAGACCCTTGCCTTGACGCCGCTTTTCATGTATGATTAGCGTTGCTGTGACAGAACATGTTTCTGTCCACGCGTGACGATGATTGGACTTGCATTTTGATCATCGACCGTATAAAGTAGTTTAGAAATCTTACTAAAAAAGGGGTTTTCCGCTCATGGCAGTTCCAGCACGCAGAACGTCAAAGACCAAGAAGCGTATGCGCCGCGGTCACATTAAGTTGAATGTGCCTAACTTGCAATTCGATGCAGCAACCGGCGAATACCGTGTTTCCCACCATGTTTCACCTAAGGGTTATTACAAGGGTGCACAAGTGGTTAAGAAGTCTGACGACAACGCAAATGCATAACAAAAAGCCAACATCTCGGGTGTTGGCTTTTTTGTTGGCGCCAAATGATGGCGGCACTAGACGTCAGCAGTACGTGGCGTTCAACATTTCTTTCATGACGAAACTGAGGGTTATCTAGTTTTCAAAACCACATCTCATGATATAATACGACTAAAAGAGGTGCGATCAATGGCTGATAACAAACAATTTTCGGATTACTTAGCCCAGCTTCAAAAAGCCCAATTTCCGCGGTGGGCTGACTTACCGCAATTTGATCTTTACATGGATCAGGTCATTCAGTATGTCAATGATATTGTGACGCCACTTGGTTTTGGCGAAATTACATCGACTATGGTCAATAATTACGTCAAAAAAGGCGTCATCCAAGCACCCGTCAAGAAAAAGTATCGCCCCGAACAATTAGCCAACATACTGGTCATTGCCATGTTAAAACCGGTTTTTGCTTTGGATGCCATTGCCAAGGGGATTCAGTTTGCTAAAGAAGGCCGCCCGGTAGCTCAAGCTTACGATACATTCATTTTGACTTTTATCAGTGCCATTGAGCAGGCAAACTCCGACTTCAACGACACCGTTGCCATTAATCGAACCGTTCAGCCAAGCACCGCTGCCACGCAACATGCCGTGGTTTCGTTAGCCATCAATGCGGTTTTGCAAAAACTGATGGTTGAAAAGCTGCTGACGCTCACCCAAGTCCCTGCTAATGAGAAAGGAAAAAAGGCATGAAGCTGACCATTTTATCGACGAGTGATACCCATGGCTTTGTTTTGCCAACGAATTATGTTAAACGCGACCAGAATCTGCCGTTTTCATTGGCCAAGGCCAAAACGGTTTTGGATGCCCAAAAAGCGATGGCAGAAGGGCCTGTGCTGACCATCGAAAACGGTGACTGGTTGCAAGGCTCGCCGTTAGCCTATTATGCCGCCAAGATGAATCGGAAGCCTGAACAGTTGACACAAATCTACAATGCGGTTGGGTATGATGCGGGAATTATCGGTAATCATGAATTTAACTATGGTTCCGATTATTTACGTCAAGCGTTGGCGACACTCAATTACCCAACGTTAAATGCCAATATCACGAAAGCCGGTCAACCGGCATTTGGCGAGCCATATAAGATTTTTGAACGGTCAGGGATCAAAATAGCTGTTCTCGGCTTAACCACCGCGTATATTCCGCATTGGGAGGCACCCAAACATATTGCCGACCTCCAATTTGAGGATGTCATTGCCACTGCGAACGATTACGTGCCGCGGTTGCGCAAAGAAGCAGATGTGGTGATCGTTGCTTACCATGGCGGGTTTGAACGCAATTTAAAAACCGGCGAACCGACTGAACGCTTGACAGGAGAGAATGTTGGCTACGCATTGACGCAAATACCGGGAATCGATGCACTGATCACCGGTCATCAGCATCGACAGTTGGCGGCGATCGTCAATGGTGTGCCGGTGACGCAACCGGGTTATCGTGGTGAAGCAGTTGGAAAGATAACGCTGACGCTTGCGCAGACAACGACCGGTTATCAAGTGACAGATCAGCAGGCAGTTTTGGTTAAAGCCGGCACGGTTAATCCCAGCGCAGTTATTGAGCAAGTAGCAGAACCGTTAAATCAAGTCGTTGAAACGTGGCTCGATCAACCATTAGCACGGGTTGAAGGCGATATGCGGATTCACGATCCATTTGCGGCGCGGGTTAAAGAAGTACCTTATATTGAATTCATTCAGCGGGTGCAAATGGCAAGTACCGGTGCGGATATTTCCGGGACCGCCTTGTTCAACAATGAAGGGTGTGGCTTTGGCTCAACCATCACGATGCGCGATGTTGTCACTAATTATATTTATCCCAACACTTTGGCGGTGCTGCGGCTGACTGGTGCTGAACTGAAGGCCGCGTTAGAGCAGTGTGCTACTTATTTTTCCCTAAATGCTCAGGGTCAATTGATGGTCACGCCGCGATTTGAACGGCCTAAACCGCAACACTACAATTACGATATGTACCAAGGCATTGATTATACTTTGGATATTTCCAAACCGGTTAAACAGCGCGTCACGAAACTAACTTATCATGGCAAGCCCGTGGTCAGCACGCAAACTTATGACGTGGTGATGAACCAATATCGAGCTGCAGGCGGAGGCAATTTTGCCATGTTCGGCCCGGAAAAGGTTATCCGCGAAAACCAAAAGGACATGACTGAACTGATTGCTGATTATTTGAAAGCTCATCCGGTTTTAAAAGCCGAGGCCGACCATAACTTTACCGTGGTATCGTCAATGTGACACTGAGTCATATTCTGCTTGTCAAGTGGCGGGTGAACGCTTATGCTGATGAGCGTCATCATTAGGTTAAGTGAAAGGAATGTTCCGCATGAAGTTTTGGAAATATGGTTTGATTGGTTTATTAGCACTGCTGCTAGTAGGCTGCGGCCAACAATTAAGTACGACAAAGGCAACTTACGGACGCAATGGTTTGGTTGCGACGATCAAAGGCAGTGCAAGCGGGGTTGATCGGGTTAAATATACAAGCCAAGCCGGTAATGGCAGCGTGCCGGTGAAAAGCGGAACGTTTGTGGTCAATGTACCGGTGACGGATACAACCCAACAGATCAAACTAACAGCGGGATCGCTTAAACGTGAAGTCAACGTTAAGGCCGGTACATCACTGGGGCAGTACACTGCTATTGCGACCAAATTTAATCAAATGTTGGCCGTTTCGAGTCTCTCCAAAGCAGATCAGGCAAAACTAAAACAAGGACAGGCAGCAGCGGCTGAGCTTCAGAAAAGTGCGGCAACGATGACGCCTGCAGAAAAATTGACGGCGGCACAACAGGCACAGACGCTAAAAACATTGATGGCACAAGCAACTGCCAATACCCGGGGCAAGCAGTTGCCAACCACCGCTAAAACCGGCATCCAGTCGATTTTAAAAACGGCTGGCGTCAATTATCGTGCCAGTATTGTCAATGGTAAGGCGATGGGCTTTGCTGTCATTGTGCCTTTGTCCGTGCTTAAAGACAGCAAAAAGATGCAACAATTCGCGACTGGTTTTGGCTTGTTGAGTACAGCAGTCGGAGCTAATGCTAAGACTGTCTTCTCGCACTTCAAGAAACTGACAAAAGATGCCAAATCGAAGAACAACTCGACAACGATCAAGACAATTAAGAGTAACAATGTTAAGTTTGATGTGGGTTATTCAACCACCGACTTGTATCTTTATGTAACCAAGTAGCCAAGTTTAAGCGGTTGACGATACCATTAAAAAAGCACTCGAGAAATGTCTGCCATCTCTTGAGTGCTTTTTTGGCGCCGCTTCGCTTGATTCACATGTTCGGCGCACTTTGCTTAATGTTCTGGTTTTTCCGCTGACTTAGCAAAATGTTGCATAATCGGTGGGAAGAAAAATAAAATGACAACAAAGATCACACTGACAATGGCACTTGTCTTTGGATCGTAACTGCTGCCGCTCAAGGCGCCAATCAGGAAGCCAACAACTTGGCCGAGGATCACGCCCCAGACGATGGTAGGTAAATACCGCATGAAATCCCTCTTTTCTGTCGTCATCTTACCACGACTATCGAGGAATTCAACTGAAATTAAATTATTTTCCAGTATAATGGAAATGAGGTGGCAAGATGACGTTTACCCAATTACAGGTTCACAGCAATTATACCTTATTACACAGCCCTTTGGCACTGCCTGATTTGATTCAGGCCGCAAAAAATCGGGGTTATTCGGCCGTGGCATTAACTGACACCAATGTTGTTTATGGCCTGGTAGAGTTTTATCGGCAGGCAAAAGCGGCGGGGTTAAAGCCGTTATTAGGGATGCAAATCGAAATTGCCGATGCCAAGTTGCTTGTGATTGCCGAAAATAATACCGGTTATCATCAATTGTTGAAACTCTCAACCCAAATTATGCTTGCCCAACAGCCGCTTGCATTTGCTGATTTGCTGCCGCTGAATGGGCTGGCAGCCGTAACATTGCCCGATTCACCTTTTGGCGTGGCAGTTTCTGAGCGTCACGAAGATCAGGCACAGACTTTTCTGACAACGTTAAAAGCTAAGCAACCAAGCTCCTTGTACATTGGTGTGGATGAGGAACATCTTGAAGGAACATTGCCTGCGTTTGCGGACACCGTAAAGTTACCGTTACTTGCTTTGGGGAATGTTTTGTACCGCGACCCCACCGACGCCTTTACGCAAAAGGTGATGGTGGCGATTGAAACAGGAAGTCAGTTAAACTTTCGCGATCCGGTTCTAACGGATGCCGGGCCAGCGTGGTTAAAACCGCCAACCGATGCGGCCAAGCCGTTTGTGCAAGCCGGCTTGCAAGCGGCGGTGACACAGACTGAAGCAATTGCTGCGCGTGCCGATGTGACGATTGACTTTAAACAGCCCCAGTTACCGCACTATCAGACGCCTGATCAAACGCCTTCAAAAGATTATTTGACCAAGTTGGCTGAATCGGGTTTGGCCAAGCGCTTTCATGGGCAGTCGATTCCGCCGGCTTATCAAGATCGGTTGCAGTATGAGCTGCGGGTCATTATTGAAATGGGTTTCGCGGACTATTTTTTGGTTGTCTGGGACGTGATGAATTATGCGCACAAGGTCAACATTATGCCAGGCGCCGGCCGTGGTTCTGCAGCAGGTTCTCTGGTGAGCTATGCATTGGCCATTACTGAAGTCGATCCAATTGAATATAATCTGTTATTTGAACGATTTCTCAATCCTGCCCGAGCGCAAATGCCGGATATTGACTTGGATATTCCTGACAATCGGCGCGGTGAGTTGATTCAGTATGTTCACGACAAATATGGCAAGAATCATATGGCTCAGATCATTACATTCGGGACTTTTGGGGCCAAGCAGGCAATTCGCGATGTCGCCCGGGTTTTTGGCCTGAGTCAATTTGAAAGCAATACCTGGAGTAAAGCTATTCCTAACTTATTTCATATTGATTTGAAAACCGCGTACGAACAAAGTCAGCCATTGAAAAATCTGGTTGCCGATTCGCCAAAAAATCGGATGCTTTTTCAAACAGCTTTGGCTTTGGAAGGGTTGCCGCGGCATTATTCAACCCATGCGGCTGGCATTGTTTTGTCAGAAGAACCATTGACTGATACCGTCGCGCTCCAGCCTAGTGGCGATGGACTCGAACAGACTCAGGTTCCCAAAGACGATGTAGAAGCACTCGGATTGTTGAAGATGGACTTTTTAGGTTTAAAAAACCTCAACATCTTGGCAGCAGCAAGTCATTTCGTCACCCGCGATACAGGCAAGCCGTTTGACCCCAAAGCAATCCCGCTTGATGATCAACCCACGCTGGCGTTATTTGCGCGTGGCGACACAAATGGGGTCTTCCAATTTGAGTCATCCGGCATCAAAAACGTTTTACGCAAACTACGACCAACTGCTTTTGAAGATGTTGTAGCGGTCAATGCCTTGTATCGTCCCGGGCCGATGGAGAACATTGATACCTTCATTGCGCGCAAAAACGGTCAGGAGCCAATTGCCTATCCGGACCCAGCGCTGGCCAAAATCCTAAGGCCGACTTATGGCGTCTTGGTTTATCAGGAACAAGTCATGCAGGTTGCCAACGTCATGGGTGGTTTCAGTCTTGGTGAAGCGGATTTGCTTCGGCGGGCGATGAGTAAGAAGAAATCTTCCGTTCTAGCTGCGGAACAGGATAAATTTATTGAAGGTGCCCTTAAGCAAGGCTTCCCGGAAGCAACCGCGAAAACCGTGTATGCTTACATTGATCGGTTTGCTAATTACGGGTTCAATCGGTCACACGCGGTGGCTTACAGTAAAGTGGCGTTTTGGCTGGCTTATCTCAAAGTTCACTATCCTGCCGCCTTTTTCGCGGCATTGATGAACGCCAGCATGAACAACCTGCCAAAGCTACGGACGTATGTACAGGAAGCTAAAGCGCGCAAAGTGGGGTTACTTGGTCCGGATATCAATCAAAGCAATGGCGGCTTTAAATTGAGCCAAGGAAAGATCCGCTTTGGGTTACTATCAATTAAAGGCATGCGGCGGGATTTTGTCGAAGCCATTTTTGCCGCCCGCAAAAATGGACCGTTCAAGGACCTTCGTGATTTATTACAACGGCTTGATCCTAAGTGGTTGAAAACCGACTACTACAAAGCACCAACGCTTGCCGGCGCTTTTGACCAATTCAGCAATAACCGTGCGCAGACGCTGGCTAATTTGGATGAGCTGATTAATTCCGTTAAGTTAGCCGGTAATGATGTCGGGTTATTTTCAATGTTAGCGCCAAAGACCATTGAGGTTCCCGAGATGCCGGCGAGCGAGCGCTTAGAGGCAGAAGCAGAAGTGCTCGGGGTTTATCTCTCCGGGCATCCGGTTGATAAGTATGCCCCGCTAAAGACCCAGTGTCGCCTTATTAATGTTAGCGATCTTGAAGAAGGACGAGCCGTTGACATCTTGCTATTAGTACGGCATATCAAGCGGATTCGAACCAAAACCGGTAAACCCATGGCATTTATCGATGGTCAGGATGCGACCGGTAACGTGTCATTAACAATCTTTCCCAATTTGTATCCAACGATCGAGAATCTTTCGGAAGACATGGTTGTATTAGTCAATGGCCGGGTCGAGAAGCGCAATGATGATTTGCAATTGGTGGTCAATCGGATTCAGGATGCCCAGCCATTGTTAGCCAACTTGCCGACCGCGGAATTGTTCATTCGCATGGATGCCAAGGATACGGCGATGCGAACCGATTTACTGAAAAAACTGCAAGCTGCTCACGGGACAACCCCCGTCATTACGGTTGATACTGCCACCCGCGAAAGCATTTTGCTGGATAAACGTTACTGGGTCAAGGCGCAGACGGAACTGATCGATGCGTTAAAGACACAGTTTGGCGCGAACAATGTTGTGTTAAGAAAACGGCAGGAAACCTAGAGAAAATTGTAAAATGTTCTCATTTTCAGGGACTTTGTTTCAGAAAAGTGGTAAACTCAATGAGTATTTGTGGTAGGACATATCGCAAAAGAATATGCATGAGGTGAAATAATGAAACGCATTGGTATTTTGACCAGTGGCGGTGATGCTCCGGGCATGAACGCCGCGGTTCGAGCCGTTGCTCGCAAGGCGATGCATGAAGGCCTTGAAGTATACGGCATCAATTATGGCTTTGCCGGTTTAGTGGCCGGTGACATTTTTAAAATGAGCGAGTCAACGGTTGGTGACAAGATCCAACGTGGCGGTACCATGCTGTACTCCGCCCGTTATCCGCAGTTTGCTCAAGAAGAAGGCCAATTGCGCGGGGTTGAACAGCTTAACAAGTTCGGCATTGAAGCACTGGTTGTTATTGGCGGCGATGGTTCATACCACGGTGCATTGGCACTAACCCGTCACGGTTTCAATACAATCGGCTTACCCGGCACGATTGATAATGATATTCCGTACACTGATTTCACGATCGGATTTGATACGGCGGTTAATACCGTGGTTGAAGCGGTGGATCGGTTGCGGGATACGGCTGCATCCCATGAACGGACCTTTGTCATTGAGGTTATGGGACGTGAAGCAGGTGACATCGCATTGTGGTCTGGCGTTGCCGGCGGGGCCGAAGATGTCATTATCCCCGAACACGACTTCGATGTTAAAAAGATTGCTTCGAAGTTACAAAGTTCCCGTGAACGTGGTCAAAAGCATGCGGTTATCTTGCTGGCTGAAGGCGTGATGCACGCCGATCAGTTTGCCAAGGAACTTGCTGCCTATGGTGATTTCCAATTACGTGCTACCGTTTTAGGTCATATCGTTCGTGGTGGTGCGCCATCAGCACGTGACCGCGTATTGGCTTCCCAAATGGGTGCTTACGCCGTTGAACTCTTGCTGCAAGGCAAGGGTGCGTTGGCAGTCGGCATTGAAAATAACAAAATTACGGCGCATGACGTCCGGACTTTGTTTGATGCCAAGCACCACGCCGAACTTTCGCTCTACACCTTGGCGGAAGAGTTAACATTTTAATTTTTGTAAACAAACGACATTAACGTCTGTTTAAATAATTGCAAGGAGCGATTTCATTTATGAAAAAAACCAAGATCGTCAGCACACTTGGACCTGCAAGTAACACCACTGATATCATCGTTAAGTTGATTGAAGCGGGTGCCAACGTTTTCCGTTTCAACTTCTCACATGGTGATCATGAAGAGCATTTGGCACGGATGAACATGGTTCACGAAGCTGAAAAGATCACGGGCAAAACCGTTGGTATCATGCTTGATACAAAGGGTGCCGAAATTCGGACGACTGTTGAGGATACCCCTAATGGCAAGATTGAATTCCATACGGGCGATAAGGTTCGTATCTCCATGGATGCAAGCCTGAAGGGTACTAAGGAAAAGGTTGCCGTTACTTATCCTGGTCTTTATGATGATACCCATGTTGGTGGCCACGTTTTGTTCGATGATGGCTTGATCGACATGAAGATCACCGAAAAAGATGAGAAGAACCGCGAACTTGTCACCGTTGTTCAAAATGACGGTGTTCTTGGTGGCAAGAAAGGGGTCAACGCACCTGGTGTTGCGATCAACTTGCCAGGTATCACAGAGAAGGATTCCAACGATATTCGTTTTGGTCTGGACAATGGCATTAACTTTATTGCTGCATCCTTCGTTCGTAAGCCTCAAGATGTTTTGGACATTCGTGAACTCCTTGAAGAAAAGAACGCACTTAATGTCCAAATCTTCCCTAAGATCGAATCTCAAGAAGGTATCGACAATATCGATGACATCTTGAAAGTGTCTGACGGTTTGATGGTTGCTCGTGGCGACATGGGTGTTGAAATTCCATTTGAACATGTTCCGATCGTTCAAAAGCGCTTGATCAAGAAGTGCAACGCTTTGGGCAAACCGGTTATTACCGCTACTCAGATGTTGGATTCCATGCAGGAAAACCCACGTCCTACCCGTGCCGAAGTTAATGACGTTGCTAACGCTGTCTTTGATGGCACCGATGCAACCATGCTTTCCGGTGAATCTGCTAATGGTGAATATCCAGTTGAATCTGTTGCTGCAATGGCACGGATTGATGAATACACCGAAGCAGCCATGCAGGATCAGGATGCTTTTGCATTGAAGGAATACAGTAACAAGAACATTACCGAAGCAGTGGGTCAGAGTGTTGCACACACGGCTCGTAACCTTGGTGTTAAGACCATTGTTGCTGCTACTGAATCTGGCTACACCGCACGGATGATCTCCAAGTATCGTCCTAAGGCTGATATTCTTGCGATTACCTTCAGTGAAAAGACTCAGCGTGGTTTGATGGTCAACTGGGGTGTTTATCCTATTGTTGCCGACAAGCCGGCCAACACTGATGCAATGTTTGACTTGGCTACCAAGAAGGCTCAAGATCTTGGCTTTGCTAAGGAAGGCGACTTGATTCTGATTACAGCCGGTGTTCCAGTTGGTGAATCAGGTACGACTAATGTCATGAAGGTTCAACTGATCGGTTCCAAGCTGGTTCAAGGCTCTGGTGTCGGTGATGAATCTACAATCGGTAAAGCTGTCATTGCAAGCAACGCTCAGGAAGCCGCTGCCAAGATGCAAAAAGGCGACATTCTGGTTGTTAAGACAACTGACAAAGATTACCTGCCAGCAATCGAAAAGGCCGCTGCCTTGGTTGTTGAAACAGGCGGCTTGACCAGTCACGCTGCTGTTGTCGGCATCGCGATGGGTATTCCGGTTGTCGTTGGTGCTGAAAATGCTACCAGCGTTATCTCTGATGGTCAGATTATCACCGTTGATTCACGTCGCGGGATTGTCTACAAGGGTGCTACTAACGCACTTTAATCATCATCAGTTTAACAACGATTTTTCTGAAACTCCTGAGGAAACTCGGGAGTTTTTTATTATATCGGCTAGATAACCCGCTAACCTGAGTGCGAGTGGTTAAAATCGCTTAACAGGCTCGTCAGTGTGGTTGGGATAGCATATAATAAGACCCAGCGTGCTTGATCGGATAAAAATATAATTTCAGCCGATGAAGGAAGTCGGTAAACGATTGGAGGAAGATAGCCATGGAAAGTTGGCTGTTTTTACTAGCGATTCTTGCTATTGCACTCATTGGTAAAAATAAAAGCCTCGTTATCGGTGTGGCCGTTGTCATGGTGTTAAAATTAATTCCGCAAACGCAACATTTACTCAAGTTATTGCAAAGTCAGGGGATCAATTGGGGCGTGACGGTTATTTCGGCCGCAATCATGGTACCCATCGCAACCGGTGAAATTGACTTTAAGGAACTACTGCATGTCATTAAAAGTCCTGCAGGGTGGATTGCAATTGGCTGTGGGGTATTGGTGGCGGTATTGTCTGCCAAAGGTGTCGGCTTGTTGGCGGTAAGTCCGGAGATGACGGTTGCTTTGGTTTTTGGTACGATTCTGGGAGTTGTTTTCTTAAAAGGGATTGCCGCCGGTCCGGTGATTGCAAGTGGTATGACCTATGTAATTTTAACCGTTTTTAATCTCTTACCGGGTCGTTAAGACGGTGTTGTTGACATGTGAAGGAGCAATAAGATGAAATTTAATGGTCAAGTCGTCACCGCACAAGTGATGGATCACAATGAAAAAGAAGTGTTTGCCCAATATGAGGGTGTAACTTTAGCAATCGACCGGCTTGAACTGCCGACGCTACCAGAAATCGGTAGTCAACTTAAAGGCCTTGCGTATGAAAATAAACATGGTCAGGCACGATTGACGACCAAGCTGCCTAAGGTGGGTCGCGATCACTACGCTTTTGCTCCGGTTGTTGAAGTTCGCCGAGATTTAGGCGTCTTTGTCGATATCGGGTTACCGGATAAGGATATCGTGGTTAGTGAAGATCAGCTGCCGGAATTAAGTCGTTTATGGCCTCAGCGCGGCGATCGTCTCATGATCGCGCTGACAATTGATAAGAAGGATCGGTTGTGGGGGAACCTAGCTGATGAAACGATTATTCGTGCCGTTGCCAATCGTGCGAAACCGGACCAAATGAATGCTGATGTCACGGCAACTGCCTATCGTTTGAAAATGGCAGGAACCCGGGTATTGACAGATGACTTTTATCTTGGTTTTATTCATCCAAGTGAGCGCGATGTTGAACCACGGCTAGGACAGGTCCTGCATGCCCGCGTCATTGGCGTGAGTGACCAAGGCGAATTGAACCTGTCATTAAAGCCGCGTGCTTATCAAGCGATTGGTGACGATGCTGCTATGATTCTAGCCGTTTTGCAACATGATCCGGCAGGCAAGATTGCCTATACCGATAAAAGTGATCCAGCTGTCATCAAGCAGGTTTTCGGCATCAGCAAAGGCGCATTTAAGCGAGCACTAGGTCATTTACTGAAGGCGGGCTTGATCAAAGAAGAAGCCGGTTACACGGTTTTATTAGATTCGAATAGTCAACCATCTCAGGAGGCATAGTATGCATGGGTTGATTGCTGATTTTATTCATTATCTGGATGTTGAGCGCGGGCTGGCCCGAACAACGCAGGTCAGCTATCAGCAGGATTTAACCACCTTTATGGCTTGGTTAAGCGACCAAAAGCAAACAACTTTTCCCGAAGATTTTGGGGTTATTCAGGCGTTCTTAAAGCATCAAAATGATACCAAAGCGCCTGCATCAGTCAGTCGAATGATTTCGGCGTTACGCAAGTTTTACCGGTTCTTGTTACGCGAAGGCGCCATTAAGTCTGACCCGATGACCAAAATCGATACCCCTAAAAAAGCACAACATTTACCGGCCACATTATCAGGGACGGAAATTGATGCTTTGATGGCAAAGCCGGATACCACTAAGCCGTTGGGATTGCGTGATCGCGCTATTTTTGAGCTGATGTATGCGACTGGCTTGCGGGTATCGGAAGTTGTCGGATTGCGATTGGATCAGTTACATTTAGCAATGAACTTGCTTCAGGTTACCGGAAAAGGCGATAAGGAGCGACTGGTTCCAATCAGTCCCCAAGCAGCCGATTGGGTTAACCGGTATTTGCAGGAATCCCGTCCGCGTTTGATCAAACACCAGCAACCCAAGGCAGTGTTCGTCAACTTTCATGGTCATGCGCTCACCCGTCAAGCAATTTGGAAGAATCTGAAAGCCTATATTGCAAGTGTTGGCATTGAAAAGGATGTAACACCGCATACGTTACGGCACAGTTTTGCCACGCGTCTGTTGGAAAATGGCGCCGATTTACGGGTGGTTCAGGAGTTACTGGGGCATAGTGATATTAGTACCACCCAAATCTATACACATCTGAGTAATCAGCATCTAGTGGCGGTTTATCATAAAACCCATCCTCGTGGCTAATTCTCATAGT
>OBZH01000011.1_pt1 | contig 212651 bp, 213 predicted proteins | sample 1476881 | NCBI WGS metagenome assembly OBZH01 (sample SAMEA2580230, study PRJEB22360) | human gut metagenome | biome: human gut; feature: human-associated habitat; material: faeces | place: Denmark | collected 2008/2010 | reverse complement strand
AAACGGAGTAGATTTCTCTACTCCGAAAAAAGTCTAACATTTGGGGGTCACTTCATTAAAGAAGCTTATGCTCGTTCGGTTTTTACTTGATGTCTTTCAAGCTGATTACACTTATTGCTGTTTCTTTTTCCCGTTTTTTTTATGATGAGTAAAAAAAACGACAGTAAAATATACAGAATCCGCAGCAGTTTCACATTTCATTTTCGTATAATAAAGGGAGAAACTAAATAATTAAAGGAATCAGGTGATCAATTTGGAAAAATATGTCTATGCTGTCATGTTAACGTCTTCCATTTTTCTGAAGGTTACGTCCACCATCAGCCTTTCGCTTTTTCTGCTATTATTCGGAATTGTTGCTGGGATTGTTGCCGGTCGCGTCTTCCTTTTTCACAAATATGATTTATTTTTACCTGTTTTCAAAGTCAATATTCTTAATGAAAATGGTAAATTAATCATCCTTTGTACCAGTGTCCTCGTCTATCTCATTGCATTATCTTTTATCGCCATTGGCTCGTGGCTTTTTTTTCAATAATACAAGCAGTTAAAAAGAGGAGATCTGCCTGCAGATTTTCCTCTTTCTATTTACTTTTTGCGTTTACAATAGTATTTGTCACATCAATTACAAGCACATTCTCTTCTACTAAACACAACTCCTTTGTTAGCAGCTTTTTTATTTCTTCTTTTGTTAAATGAGTTCTTCCCTTATACACACCCTCACCATAAATTTCCCAATCCACAGCGTCCTTTATCTTTTCATGTTGAATGAAATTCGGTGCGGGATCTACTTTTATTGAAACAATCAGTTCATATAAAATTGCGTCAGCCTCTGCCTTCTTCGTTGGTATACCGCAATTATTAAGAAATGACTTCAAATATTGGAAAGACTTTGCCATCTTCTTCACCCCATATCCCTTTTTTCATTCACCAAAAATCATCCGATTATATCAAATTAATTATACCAAAATATGATAAAAATTAATAAATACTAACTGATTATCTCTAAAGCTCCAACTATTTCGTTTTATTTTATTTGTAAGGTTACTTTAAGGTTAAGTCCAGTTCTATGCAAGTTTTCCTCTCTATACTGTAGTCATGAGGAACAGAAGATTTGCTTAAATATTTTGATTGAGTAATATATGCTCAACCTATTTTAAAAACAATGAGGAGGAAAGAATCATGGTAACAACAACCATTTTAGAAATTAATAATTTACGGAAAAGCTATGGACAAAACGAGATCTTAAAAGGGATTAATTTGCAACTGCTGCCAGGGAAAATTACTGGTTTGTTGGGACGAAATGGTGCTGGAAAAACAACCTTGATGAAATGTATCTTGGGATTAACGGCAAACTATCAAGGGGAGATGACTTTTAACGGACAATACTTAAACACAACAGATACACAAACGAAAATGAAAATTGGTTCATTAGTGGATGTTCAATTTTATGAAGACTTGAATGCTTATGATAATTTGATGCTTTCGATTCGATTAATTGACTCGATTCCTCGAAAAAAAAGAAAACAGATGATTATGGAAAGTTTAGAGTTTGTGGAACTGAGCAACGCATCCAAGAAAAAGGTCAAAAATTTTTCTTTCGGTATGAAGCAACGTTTGGCTTTGGCCCTATCATTGATTACAAAACCAGAGCTATTGATTTTAGATGAACCATTTGTGGGTTTGGACCCAATTGGTGTGGAAGAAGTTAAAGAATTGTTACAAAAACTCTGTCGAGAGCATGGTACAGCGATTCTTTTCTCCAGCCATCAAATGCAGGAGGTTTGCGATTTGACTGACAATATTTTGGTATTAAGCAACGGAGTTATCAGCTATTCTGATCAGAACACGCACGTTGAAAACCAGCAGGCTCAATTAATTGAGCAAATGAAATAGGAGGAATCATCATGGAAATATGGAATATTTATAAAATGGAAATAATCAAAACATTGAAACGAAAAAATAGTTTAATTCTGTTGATCCCATCAATTTTGATCGTAATCATGGCATTTGGTATTTCGACAGGCGGATTAACGTTTACTGGTGAAGGGATATCTAGTGATGGAACGTTTGCTTGTCTTGACTTTGTTACAGCAATGTGGGGATTTTTCAGTACGCTGGGAATTTGGGGGATTTTACTGATTTTAGTCACAGCTTTTCAGTTTTCTGGCGAGATTACTAGCGGACAAATCAAAATGACCTTGCTACGAATTGGTAAACGAGGTCCAATCATCATCGCGAAATTTTTTGCTCTTACAACTGCAGCAATTGGAGCTTTTGTCCTGTTTACACTCACTGCGGTTGGTAGTTACTATCTCTTTGTTGCCAATTCCTCTATCGGAAATGCGAGCTTCTCTTCTGCGACGATTGATTTTCCTAACTTAGTAGCAATGATTGGGTTTATCCTTTTACACCTAGCATTATTTATGGCAATTGCTTTACTTGCGGGATTATTTCTATCTCCTTTTATCGCCTTTATCCTTTCATTAGTTAGTTTGTTTGCGGTCAATTATTTAATTAACAGCAATGCATTTGAGTTTGCGAAATATTCAGCGTTGTCGGTCAGCAATCATTTGATTAGTGGAGAAGCGGAAAATCTAATTCCTGCACTTTTATCTTCCATCTTAATCATCGCTTGTATTTTGATATCAACCTCCCTGCTTTTTAAAAGAGTAGATATAAAATAGCTTCTTGAACGGTATAATAGAGAATAATAGATGAGCAAAGGAGTGTTGTTCAATGGGATTCTCAATTTTAGTAGCAGATGACGAGCAAGGAATCATTGATTTCGTCACTTTATATTTAGAAAAAGACGGCTACACCGTTTTTACCGCAACAGATGGGGAAGATGCATGGGCACATATTCAGCAAGAAAAAATTGATCTGGCGATTTTAGATATCATGATGCCAAAAATGAATGGCTATCAATCGATCAAAAAAATTCGAGCAGAAAAAAATATACCGATCATTTTCTTAACTGCGAAAGACGCGAGTGCAGATAAAGTCTTAGGACTGGATATTGGTGCAGACGATTATGTAACGAAACCTTTCGATCCTTTAGAATTGGTAGCGCGCGTCAGCGCTCAGCTTCGCCGCTTCTATTCTTTAGGTGCCCAAGAGATAAACAGTCCGAAAAAAATCGACCTACATGATCTGACTCTCGATCTTGAACAATGCCTCCTTTTCAAAGGAAATGAACAAATCGCATTAACCTCGATTGAATTCAAAATCTTACGGTTACTAATGAGCTCCCCTGGCCGTGTTTTCACTAAAAAGCAGATTTATGAAGCTGTCTGGGAAGACACTTATATCGTTGATGACAATAATATCATGGTCTATATCAGCCGTCTTAGAGAAAAATTGGGAACCAGAGAGGAGGAATCCTATATCCAAACAATCCGCGGATTGGGATATAAGATACTGCCATGAAGAAGAAGCCTAAAACACTTGGACGTTTTTTGACTAAAAAATATATTACGACTTCGCTTCTATTATTAGTATTGGTTTCATTATTTGGTACGATGGCTCAGTTTTTTATTTCTAGTACCAATGAGATGATTAAGAACTTATGTGCTCAAACTATCGTCCGTCCAGATTATAAAAAAATCGATATTTCTACCTTAAAAGATCTGGATGGATGGTTAGAAATCCTAGATGAAGAGAATAATGTCATATACACCAAAGGAAAAGTAGCAGAAAAAAAAATACACTACTCACAAAATGAATTATTAGAAATGGACGCGCTACAATCCATAATCAATCAAAAGCTCTATCAAATTGGTATTATTTCATTTAAGTTTAACGATCAACAAACAAAATATATGGCTACCTTTGCTCCCTTCAAAGGAGTAGACGGTCATGAGTACGTTTGTATAACTAAGATGCCACAAAAAACGATTCGTGGAAACTTTATGTTGGTCTTTAATCGACTTTACTCAGCAACCGCATCAGCTAATTTAAAAAATATTGTACTTCTACTTATTCCATTATTATTAATTTTCATCTTCTGTTTGAAACGCTACTCTAAATCAGTCAAAGAGCATCTCATCGCTCCGAACACTGTTCTAATTAATGGATTACGTACAATAAAAAATGGCGATTACTCAAAAAAGATTCATATGAACGCAGAATATGAGTACGTGGAAATTGAAGATTCCTTCAATCATATGGCAAGGCAATTGGAAGAAGCTGAACAACAACGAGTCCTCTATGAAAAAGAACGGCAACTGCTATTTGCGAACATGGCTCATGACTTGCGAACCCCCATCACCACTATTCATGGTTCTGCTAAAGCTGTAGCAGATGGATTAGTTAGCGAAGATAAATTGAATCAAACAATGGAAACGATTATTACGAAGACAAATCACATGAATGAACTTGTTAATCGCTTATTGGTTTTCTCAAAACTCGAAAGTCCTGACTATCACCTTCAGCAACAAAAAATTGATCTATCTGAGCTACTTCGCGAAGTATTATTGGAACATCTAGATTTAGCTGAAAAAAATCAGATTGACATGATTATTGATCTGACAGATGATCCATTGGAAATCTTTGGCGATCCAATTGAACTACGTCGTGTATTTGACAACCTGATTGGTAATAGTATCCAGCATAATTCAGCGAATACGACTGTTCAAATTCGACTCTATCCATTAAATCATCAAGTGATTTTAGAGATTAAGGATAATGGCAATCCCATTCCAAAAGAATTACAAGAACATTTATTTGAACCCTTTGTCAGCGGAGACAGTTCTCGCACCACAAAAAATGGCAGTGGCTTAGGTCTAGCAATCAGCAAGAAGATCGTTGAGAAGCACGGGGGCAAAATTTCCTTTGTTGAATTAAACGAGCACGAGAAAATGTTTCGAGTAATTTTGTAAAATAAGTGAATAAGGCTGAACAAAAAAGATAATTTGCGATAAAGACTAGATCAGAAAAATAAATTCATTTTCTGCTATCGAATCGACTCAATAGGCTTTTGAATTATCCCTTATGGTTGAAAGACCCAAAAATCAAAATTTACTCTGTCGCTTTATGACAAACTAAAACGCTAGCGAACTTCTTCCAATCGATGAGAAGCTCACTAGTGTTTTATCATTATCGACCTTGTGAAAGGCTCCCAACCATTCACAAATATGCTGAAAAATCGACATATAGGATTGACTTTTCTCGGTCAGCGAATATTCTATTTATGGAATTAATTAGTGACTATTCTTTTGGAAAGCAGAGAAACTATCCTTCAAAAACATGAGATTCTTGACTCTGCATATCTGCAAACGCCGCGTACTCTGTCACACCCATGTATGGCATCAACCACAGTAAAGAGAGACCAAAGGTCAAAATCGACAGTGTGATCCAACCTAACCAAGACAACTGTAAAACGAATAGATGAGACTTTCTTCCATTGGTGAGTTTTTTACTTCTATTTAATGCTTCTCGAATGCTGATCCTCGGATTTTCTTCTAAAAAATAGAAGGCCATGCTATAGCTGTATAATTTAACGATCCCGGGAATAACCAATAAGCAAGACCATAAAGTGACCCAAATTCCAATCCATAAAGACAACCCGACACATTTAAAACAATGACTAAATCCACTGAGTAAATCAGCAAGCTGCACTTTCTCATCATGGTGCAGTTTTCGATTCATCCGGATACTGCTAAATAATAAACAACTTCCGCAAACTACACTGAGACTGATCCCTAAAATCGGAACATGACTGAATAGTCCATAAAATAGAATCAATCCAAAGATGATCCCATAGATTCCAGCCATATATTTCCAACTACCCTGCAAACGTTCTTTGGCGACCAGTTTATATTCTGCTCGATAAAACATCTTAATTCACCCTTTCATTTTTAAATCAATCCATGCTTTGCCAGTGACGCATCGATCTCCTCAGATTTTAGCCACGCACAATCTGTTACTTTAGTGAACGGTGCCAACCCTCCGCACTCTACTACATCTAGTTGATCTACGAGATTTTTAGGGAGATTCTTTTCAAGTGTTTTATCGATCGTTTCCGGATAAAAGTTGCTGAGGAACAGAATCGTTTTTTTAGAATTTAATAGCTGTGAATTCTTTGCTAGAAATTTCTTGACCGGTTTATACATTTTCGCCATGCGAATGCCTGACCCGATTAGCACCGCATCATATGCTGAAATATCCGGTATTACCTCGTTTAAATTGATTAACTGACTACCAACGATCTGTGCAGCGATGTACTCTGCACAAATTTTTGTCGTACCTGATTTGGAACTATAAACAACTGCAACCTTCTTCATTTTGTTACACCCTTTCTCAAATTACTGGACTAGTGATAAATTTTTGAAAATCGTCTCCACCAACATTTCCTGCTCTTCTTCGACTGATTTTAAATCCTTCTGCAAATAGTTTTGATAGCTGTCTGCGTTTAAAAATATCACCTGCAATGGCAGTAGCAGCTGAGCCGCGATAAGTTTAAGCTCGTATTCTGATTTTTCTGCTTGAAAAATCTCCTTCAAAATTGGCTGAATCATTTTGTTTGTGCCAATTCCGCCATCATTCATTTCATTCAGAATAGAAATTTTGACTAAGGGATAATGTTGGTAGCCTAAGCTGACGATTCCTTGGATCATTTCCTTCAGTCGACGTAACGGATCTGCTTCTGTAGAAGTTCTTTGGATAATATCTTCAAATAGATTCCCCATACAGATATTGACTGCTTCCAGTAAAAGATTTTCCTTTGACTTGAAATAGTAATTGATTAATGCACTATTCACTCCAGCTCTTTCTGCGATTTGACGGTTCGTCAATTTTTCAATATTTTGATTTTCCTGCATCGCTGTAACAACAGTATCTAAGATCTTTTTCTGTGCATCTGATTGTTCCATTTTTTATACCTCCTGACGATTCATTAACCATGGTTTAATCATGATTAATCCTTGATTAAACTATAGCACGCCTATTTAGTCCAGTCAATAGAAAATCAAAAAAAGGTCAGTCAACTAAATGACCAACCATTTTAATTAGAAGCAAACTAAAGTATTATGCTTTACACTTACAGATTTTTTTCTATGCCAACCGATGCTTCCGGTTCTTCTAACTCTATTTCATCAGCCAAATATTGTCGATCCAACATTTTGATAAATTATTTGACCAAACTAGCCACGTACTTAAAGATTTCCAGATCGAGGGATATCCCAAAAGAAAACATAATCATTTTTTTTACTACATTCGAACCATTTTCAATAAGGGGAAGCAAAAAAAAGCTGACAAGATTCCTAGATCTCATCAGCTATTCCTTCAAAGTTAATTTCAACAAATATGATGGATGCTCCAATCCAGTTGGTTCATAATATTCCTTCCTTTGAAATTCGAACCCTAATTTTTGCAATAACTTCTTAGAGGCATGATTCTCCGGATGATGTCCCGCAAATAATGCCTTCAAATCTGTTTGAGCCTCCGCATAAGAAATTACTGCTCTAGCAGCTTCAGCAGCCAAGCCTTTTCCCCATGCTTCAGGAACTAAATGAAAGCCAAGTTCGGAAATTCGGTTTTCTAAATCGTAATGATGCAACCCACAACAACCAACAAACTTATCGTTTTGCTTAAAAAAGAGCGGCCAATACTGAAAACCAAACTCCTCTTGACTCTGAATTTCTAAAGATAATCGTTGAATCACCTGATCTTTTGAAAGGCAGCCGTTCTTAGCAATAAAATGCGTTACCTTTTTGTTCTCCCATAATTGTTCTGCTAAAGCTATGTCGATTTCTGACCAAAACGAAAAGTAAAGACGCTCTGTTTTCAATAGTTTTTCTCGCAAGTTACTCTCCTATCATTTTCAAAAATGTCGTCACTTAATTTAGCGGATATTATTTCTATTAATCAATCAAAAAATATCCAAGCAGATTAATGTGAATTAAGCCTGCTTGGATATTATTTTTAAGTTAATTTTAGTATACGCGAACTCCGAAATCTGGTGCGTAATATTGAGTCGAACCATACTTCACGTTTTCACCTGGTTGAGGAGCATGAATGTACTGATCGCCTCCTGCTGAGATTGCCACATGATAACTTGATCCTTGGTCACCCCAGAATAATAGGTCACCTTGTTGTGCTTGGCTAACATCAATTGTTGTGCCTGATGATTCTTGTGCCACAGTCCAAACACCGATATCTTTCCCCGTTACTTGCTTATAAACATATTGAGTAAGACCTGAGCAGTCAAAGCCGCTAGTATCTTTTCCACCCCATACGTAAGGTGTGCCAATATATTTTTCCGCTTCATTAACAATTTGCTGACCCCGAGAATCAGTTGTTTGTTCTGGAGCTGTTTGTTGCTGCTCACCTGAAGTTGCCGGTGTTTCTGGTGCTGGTTGTTGTTCAGGTGTTGTTTGTTCTGGCTGTACTTGTTCAGGTTGCGTTTGTTCAGGTTGTTGCTCTGGTGTTTGTACTTCAGCCGGTGCTTGTTCTTCTTGAACTGGCGTTTCTGGCGTTGGCTGTACTGCATCTGGTGTTACAACTGATGCTTCTGGTACTTTATTTGTTTCCTCTTGTACTTGTGTATTTTCTAGTACCGGTGTATTATCAATAATCGGTTCATTAACTACTGGAGTGGTGTTTTCGACTGGTGTTGCTGTTTCTACAGGAGTAGTTGAAACAACCGGAGCTGTTTCTTCACTTGCTGTTCCATTGCCAACGACCACTCTTTGTCCTTCATAAATGATGTTATTATCAATCTTGTTCCATTCAGTAAACTCATCAACACCAATTCCGAATTGATCCGTGATAGAATTAATCGTGTCACCAGTTTGAACTGTATACTCTTGTGGTTGTGCCGGAGTTTCCATAGCAGGCTGTGCTACTGGCGGTGTCACTGGTTCAGTTGCGTCATAGCTAGTTAAATCATTTTCTTGAATCACTGAAACCAATTTTTGAACATAACTTTCATCGTCATTAAAACGTCCCTTTAGTGCTTCAGCAGCTGTTTGATAATCTTTAGCGTTACTGCGCCATGTGCCGCTGAAATAATTTTCGTTGCCATCGCGTGAAGTTGTCTTAATGATCTCAATATAATCTTGGATTGCTTCTTTATAAGAACCGTAGTGCTTCATTTCTTTCTTTTCAGTAGCACCAGTTTCTTGGTTCGTTTTATCCAACATTGCAGATTGACCTTTGTATTGACCTTCTAAACCAAAGAGATTGTAATAAGGGGCTTTCGCAAATTCATTTTGTCCCCAATCACTTTCAACGATGGCTTGAGCGATCATAATTGAAGCATACAGGTCATGTTTTTCGGCTAACGGTTTGATTTCATTTGAAATCTCATTAATGAAAGCCTTCTTATCAACATTTGACGTGGTGGCGGTTGTTTTTCCTTCAACAGCTTCTACTTCGTTAGTGTTTAGTAGTGGTGCCGCTACTGAAACCGCTACTAGTGCCGTACCTACTACAGCAGAACCTTTTTTAATGTTACGGTAATTGATGGTCTTCTGTCGCTTTTGTTGACGCAATTCACGTCTGGTCAAAACCTTATTTGACATTTAACATCTCTCCATTTCTCTCTCTCATTGCTTTCTTAACGTAATTAATTATAACACAATAGAAATGGATGGTCATTGTTTAACAACTGCATTTTTTGATATTTTAGATTATTTTTTCAGAGAATAGACCAAAAACGCCTACTTTTCAATTATTTTCAAATTTCTTAAAAAATTGATTCTGGAATAGTCTTTTAAACGATTTATTAAAAGTCTTTTTGTCAAATCGAACAAACGGAGTGAAACGATGCTAAAAGAGAAAATTAAGAATTTACCAAAATCACCTGGAATTTATAAGATGAAAAACACGCACGGAGATATTATCTATGTGGGAAAAGCAAAAAATTTGAAACAACGAGTCAATTCTTACTTTATTCAAAATAGGCAGCACTCACGAAAAGTTTTAGAAATGATTCGTTGGATCGATGATTTTGATTACAAAACGGTCGATACAGAATTTGATGCTCTCTTATTAGAATGCCATTTAATTCATCAAATTCGCCCTCGTTATAATCGAATGATGAATTACTATGAAGGTTACGGCTACTTTCAATTTATTGATAAAGCTCCGTATCTGAAAGTCTTAAGTGAATGGTCTGAAGATGGCTTAGTCATCGGTCCTTTTTTTAAACAAAGCAAAATCCAAGAATTGAAGCAAATTATTAATAGTACCTATCGTTTAGATGGCCCATTAAAATACGTAGCGGGAATCGTTAAAAACTACGATGATATGACACCAGAGGCGGAATTTGAATTGCGTATTCAGGAGATCAAACAGACTCTTTTAGGTCAATCTACTGCTTTACTGACCCGCATTGATCAGCGAGTACAAGCGGCGAGTGAACGACAGGATTATGAAGCCTCTGCTCAATGGTGGAATTATTATCTAACTGTACAACGCTTTTTGCGACGTAATAAGCAGCTGATCCAGATTATGCAAAATCAGACGTTTGTTGGGATACTACAAGAAGATGGCGTCTATTATTGTTATCTCTACGCTAAAGGAGAGTTGTTGAATCGAGTGGTCTATCACCGTAAACCGACCTTTCAACAAGCGAAAAAAAGATTGGAAAAAGATATTTCAAAGAAAACCTGGCAACGTCTTGCTTCTAAAGAACGGTTAGAAAAGGCGGATGTAGACCTGTTCCCTATTTTCTTTAATTATTTAAATCAACACGGACAAGTTTTGGGTTTTGAAGCGTAAAATAGATAGTTCCCATTTGTATTCGATTTCAATCCTTGTTACAATCATCGTAAGTGTTATGAAACGGGGGATAAAAATGCAAATTGAGAAGATTACCAAACCAGCAAAAACAATCGTTTCGATGTCTACACACATTTCGCATGAGCACTTGCCAAATTACATCGGAACTTCTTTTGTAGATTTATTAGAATACATCAAAAAAAATGGGGCCGAACTGGTAGGCACACCGTTTATCTCCTATTTGAATCTCGACAGTGATGGACAGCCGAAGGACGAACTGCTAGATGTAGAAATCGGCTTTCCAATAAATAAGGAAATTCCCTCTACTGAAAAATTTCAAAGCTACGAATTACCTAGCTATCAGGCCGTTCGTACATTGTATGTGGGAGACTACGACGATCTGACAGATTCCTATAAAGAATTGATCGAAGCGATTAAGCAGGAAAACGGCATCTTTACCTTCCGTAGTTATGAGTACTTTTTGACCGATGCTTCTGTTCCGTTGGAAGACCAGGAAACGATGATCGAGTTGACTTATCGTCTAAAACGAAAAGACCTATTAACTAATTAAACTCTATACATTAAAATTAAATGAGAATCCTTTCGAATAAAATTTCGAAGGGATTTTTGGTTTTCTTTCTGATATTTTTAATTCCTCGAGGTTTAACAGAACATTTTTTTACCCACAAAAGAATGACTCCTACTGAAATTAAAAAAACACTCTAGCATAGAACGCTAAAGAGTTTTTTAAAAGTTATTTTTAATGTTCATACTTCAATACGAGAGAGTCCAAACTATTTTTTTACTAAAATATACTTAACGTGATCACTTATAAGTAAAAACTAAGTGTTTTATCTCGAAAATCCCTGAAAAACCCCTGTTATTTTCTCATATTTTATGTCAATTAAAAAAGCCACAAATAACTGTTTTTATCATTTAGACTTTTAACGAATACATCTATCAACAATTAACAAATTCTACTCAGAAAATATTCCATATAAACAAAATATTGAAAAAATGTATATAGCAAGCTAGAAATGATTTTGCTAAGCTACTTATTCATTATTTGTTCATTTAAAATGATTGGCCCCACAACTCAAAAAGAACGTTGTTATTCGTATAATTTAGAATGGTCAAGCTGGAGTTATCTACGATTCCACTTTCGCGGATTTTTGCTAAAGGTACCCCTTTTAACGTATTTAGTAAAGCCATCAATAAAATCCCATGACTTACTACTAAAACATTTCCATCAGGCAACGCATTTTTTGCATCTTCGATTACCCTTGTACTTCGCGCAATCAAATCAATATAAGATTCTGCATGAAATTTTTTCGCATCGAACAAATCAGGTCGGGTGCGATAATTTTTCAAATCCTCAGGATAGGCAGCAGTAATTTTATCAATCTTTTTGCCATCCCAATCTCCCAAACGCATTTCTCGCAAATCCTCAATAATCTTCATCTCTGGTGGATTTTGATTTTCCTCAAGAATAAGCTTCGCTGTTGTCTGTGCACGTTTTTGCGGAGAGGACAACGCCACATCAAACTGAACAGTTTTTAAATGCTTCCCCATTCGCTTTGTCGCTTCTACTCCAGACGGAATCAAGGGCGAATCAACGGTTCCCCCGTTAAAAAGTCCTTCCGCATTGTTTTCAGTTTTCCCATGTCTTACAAAATAAAAAGTTGTCACGCGTTCACACCCCATTCATTAATAACTCTCCATTAATATATCTAGTTCTATTTCACCCATCAAGTATACACTACTATACAGTATTTGATACCAAAAAACTTATTCGTCGTCAATAAAATCAAAAAACAGCTCTTTTATCAAATAGTAAATTCTTAAACACGTGACATTGTAATCGGCTTCAATTATAATAAAAAGAACAATACTCATCATTTCGCCTCAGTTACACTTTATTTAGACCTAAAAAAGCTTATATAAACTATGATTTCAACTCGAAAATAACGAATAAATTAATTTGATAGATGAACCCCATAGATTGGAGGGAAACGGATGGAAAAAAATCGAAAACAAACGAGTACAGATTTAGCTCTAGCGACGGCAGGGATATTTAGCATGATACTTTTTAGTATTTTACTAATGGCCCGTATTATCGAAGATAGTGAAATAATGGACCTAGTCAGTCTTGTCACAGGAGCTGCAGCGTCATTTTGTTACGGAAAATTTCTTTGGATCAAGCAAAAATCATGGTTGACCTTATCCGTCATCCTGTTTGCTTTATGTATTTTCTTTTTCATCCGCTATCTATTTTAGCTATTCGCTGTTGGTAAAATTCACCAACAGTTTTTTTCTGTCTAATTTTTTGCTACTATTATATAAGCTATTATTCAACGAAATATTAAGGAGGACACCATGTCTGATTTTGCTACACTCGTAAATTTTCTCACAACAATCCAAGATAATCCGCGTTTTGAATCTGATACTCTCATTATCGCCGGCAATAGTTTGCCCCATTTGATTGTTTCCGCTGCGAAGTTTTGTGAAGAGGAACTTGCAATTCAACGTGTCGTTTTTGTAGGCGGGATCGGTCACGGTACCGCACCCTTGATTGAAAATTGCAAAAAAATGTATCCAGAATTTGTTCGTCCAGAATGGCGACATCTGTCTGAAGCAGAGATCACTCAAGAAATTTTCTTACATTATTGTTCACGTGATTTAGAGCTGCTATTAGAAAAGAAATCAACAAATACTGGTGAAAATGCTCGCTTTTCTCGTGACCTATTTAAACAGAATGCTCCGAAAAGCTTTTGGCTAGTACAAGACCCTATGGTACAAAAGCGCAGCCATGTTACCTTTTGTAAGGAATGGGAGCTACAATTGTCTGCGATTCAACCGCTTTTCTTTGAGCAACCAAAACTGATAGACTTTGATACTTACCCCCATTTCGAAAATCCGCTAATGGACACATGGTGGAAGCCAGATTATTTCTTATCTCTAGTCATTGGTGAGATTCGTCGATTAAATGATGATGAGCATGGTTACGGTCCGAATGGTACGAATTTTATTCCTCATGTCGAGGTACCCGAAAATGTTTTAGCAAGTTATCGAAGATGTCAAAAGTATTTAATTCACGTGGATAGAAAATAAGCTAGAACGAGTCTCTACTTTCATTAGGAAGCAGAGACTCGTTCTAGCTTGTTTAGCTGATTTAAAATTTCAAATATTTTTTTCGATTCGATCCATCCGATCTTTAAAAAATTTAAATCCAAAATAAAAAGAAGCCCTCACCTTGAGAACTTCTTTCAGTCTATTCAATTACTGTACTTACAAATCCTGCGACTTTATCAAACAAATCTCCGAAGAAACTTGAAACACTCTGCCATAATCCACCAAAATTGGGGTCAGCAATAAAATTCTGAACTTGCGTGATGACTTGGTCTTTATACATGTAAATGATAAATAGTAAAAACAATACGCCAGCGATACGCCACAAGATTGACCCCACCTTTACGACAAAGAAAACCAATAATGCGATGAACGCAATAGCTATTAATTGATCCATCTCTGATCCCTCCTTAATCTCTTTATATATACTTCATTATCCATCAATTTGCACGACAATTAACTTATAGGAATAGTATGCCTCTTTTTTTACCGTTTTACATGGGGCGAAAGACTGATATCTGATCGGGAAAACCGTGAAAATTATCCCAATATTTTCGTAAGCGTTAACTTATCTATTATACCAGCCTTAAAAGATAATTCGAAGAAAAAACATACTTTATTTCTTTGTGTTTTAACAGAAACTTTCTCATAAACTCTAAGCGTATTTACGCTGTTTTAAAAACAATTCTCGTTACTATAGAATCAAAATACAGTGTAGAAGGAGTCGTATTTGTGTCAACAATTACTGAACAAGCCTTAGAAGAATTAAGTCCCTTTGAATTAAGTCTCTTTTTGGAACAAAAGATTCATGAAAATAAAAATGTTACCAACCTACTGAATGCTGGACGCGGAAATCCTAACTGGACCGCTCCTACTCCGCGGGAAGCCTTCTTTTTACTTGGTCAATTTGCCACACAGGAAACACTTTATGGTACTGGTGAATTAACCGCGGGAATGATCCAATCAGATACTGGACGTGGACAACGGTTTACTAATTTCTTAGAATCTCATCCGGGAAAAGGAGCCAACTTCTTAAAAAAAATCTGGTTTTCTGACAACAATTATTTAGGAATGCCAAAAGAAGCTTGGTTAACGGATATGTTGGATCATATCATCGGAGATAACTACCCAAATCCAGTACGCTGTTTAAGTGCCTGCGAAGGTCCGATCAAAGCTTACCTAAATCAAGAGCTATTTTCTGACAGCACCATTCCCTTTGATATTTTCGCTGTGGAAGGTGGAACTGCGGGGATCTGTTATATTTTTGATACTTTGTTTAATAATTTTTTATTGAATCATGGTGATAAGATCGCATTGATGTTACCAACTTTCGCACCTTATTTAGAAATTCCCGAATTGCCAAAATATGCGTTTGAGATTGTTAAAGTTCAAGCCAAACAAACGATGATTGATGGCAAAATGACGTATCAATATCCAGATGAAGAAATCAATAAACTGCGTGATTCCGATATCAAAGCAGTCTTTGTAGTAAATCCAAGCAACCCGACAGCAAATGCCCTAGCTCAACCGACTATTGATTTGCTGAAAGAAATTGTTGCAACCGATAATCCTGAATTAATGATTTTAACTGATGATGTGTATGGCACATTCGTCCCTGTCTTCACTTCCCTGTTTTCGGAGATTCCATACAATACAGCCTGCATTTATTCTTATTCGAAATATTTTGGCGCAACAGGCTGGCGTGTAGGAACAATCGCCGTTGCTAAACATAATTTATTTGACGAACTGATTGCTAACTTGCCACAAGAAAAGCTTGAAAAATTAAATGAACGTTACGCTTCACTGACCGCTGATCCGACAACAATCACCTTTATTGATCGAATTGTAGCTGACAGCCGTGACGTTGCTTTAAATCATGCTGCTGGTTTGTCCGCTCCACAACAAGTGATGATGGTGATGTTCAGTTTGTACAGCTTATTAGATGAAGGAAAAGCTTATAAAGCCGAAGTAATGGATATTTGCCGCCAACGGGAAAAGCTGCTCTTCAATACTTTAGGTCTGCAGGAACCACTTGAAGATCTAGACACTGCTTATTACTGCGAGATCAATTACGAAGATTGGACCCGTAAGCGGTACGGTAATGCCTTTGCTGATTATCTAAAAAATAAGTGGACAGTCACAAAAGTTCTAACTTCTCTAGCTGAAAAAGAACAATTGATGTTACTGAAGGCTAACGCCTTTGGCAGCGGCGAGTGGGCGGTACGCGTTTCCTTAGCTAACCTAGCCACGAATCAATACCCCGAAGTTGGAAAACGAATCATCCGCTTGACCGATGAAATTCGCGACCAATGGATGAAAACAAAATAGCAAAAAAGTTCAACACTCTTTTAGAATGTTGAACTTTTTTTGCTATTTATTGATTCGGTGATAGTTTTCATCAAAATATTTGCCATTTCGGATATCATCTGGCATTCCTTCATAAGGCGTTTCACTGATCACATCTTCGTTGTCTTCCCCTGCCTCACCAATATAAGTAATGTTCGCAAATTCTGGAACAACTAGCTTAGGATAGGTTTCATATTTCTCTCTAGCTTCCAGCATTTCATCGATGTGTTCATTTTGGAATGTAACAGTGATTTCTGGATGTTCCTCTACCCATTTTGGGAAGAAAATGGTACCATGAAGTTTCTTTTCGTTTGGCACAAAATCAAGCGCTACGTCAGTTCCAGTTGGTTCTGTCCAAGTAATTTTATAAACACCTTCAGTTAAAAGATCCATTTGCACCTCTTGATCTTTCACCCAGCGTCCTGCGACCATTCCTCCATGAATCCGATAATCCACAGTGTGGTCATTTTTAGCGTACCATTCGTATTCCCAACCATTATCATACGTATAAATAAAGTGTGTGCCGACAAAATCTTCCAATGTTTTAAATTGTTTCAAATTAATCCCTCCAAACAGTCAATTGACAACATGTAATTATTTACATGTTTTAGATTACGTGATTATGATAAAATGATTTTATTCAATTGTCAAGGGAGATGTTTAACATCGCACAAAAAAATACATTACAATACATTATTCTAGGAATGCTGCAAGACGATAAAAAAACTGGATACGATATAAAAACGGCGTTTACTACAGAAATTGGTGAATTTTGGCAAGCGAAGCACAGTCAAATTTATCCTGAGTTATCTAAGCTTACAAAAAAAGGCTGGATTGATTTTCAAACTGAGATTGTGGGAACAAAACTTGAAAAGAAAGTTTACTCCTTGACAAAAACAGGAAGAATGGCCTTACTCGAATGGATTAATGAACCCTTAACAGAATTACCAACCAATAAAGACGAGTTTGTTTTGAAATTATATTTTATAAAAAGTATTGATGATGAGCGCCTACCGGAAATGATTCAACAGCAAATCGACTTGCATCAAAAAAAATTGGAGCATCTAGAAGACAGAAAAATAGCCGTTTTTCCTGATAAAAAGATTAAAGAAAACTATGGCCATTACCTTATCCTGATGCATGCGATTCATCGCGAGGAGGAATATTTAAGCTGGCTGGAAAGCTTGACAAAAAGAGCCTGAGTATTCAATCTCCAAATAAAAATTGGATGAGGGAAAACAAATCCAATTGGCTGTTTTCATAGGTAAGACAAAAAGATATGCTAATAAAAAACAAATGGAGCATTACTATATGAAAAAAGTTGCAACAATCGCCGGTTCAGATGCGACTGGCGGCGGTGGATTAGAAGCTGATTTGAAAACCTTTCAAGAATTCGGAACGTTTGGGTTTGCCGCAATTACTTCGATCGTTAATTTAGATCCGAATAATGGCTCTCACCATTTACGGATACTTCCTTTGGAAATACTGCAGGAACAACTTGTGTCAATCTTCGCAGGAACAATCGATGCCTTAAAAACAGGATTGTTACCTTCTCAAGAAATGATCGAATTGGTTAGTACACTAATTCCTAAAGGGATTCCGCTGATCGTTGACCCAGTGATTGGTGGCAAAGGAACCCAAGATTTCATCAAAAGCAATCAAGTTCGAGACTTGCGAGAAAAATTAATTCCTCGCGCGATGATCGTAACACCGAATCTACGAGAAGCGGGTATTTTATCTGAACTAGGAGAACTGACTTCTAAAAAGCAAATGCAGGAAGCTGCTAAAAAGATCGCTCTGCTAGGTGTGAAACATGTAGTCATCAAAGGCGGCGCACGGTTAGATACGAAAGAGACACTCGACCTTCATTATGATGGAAAAAGCTTCCAAAGCTATCCGCATCCTGTAATTGATACTCCTTACAATCATGGGGCCGGATGCACCTTTGCAGCAGCCATTACTGCGGCAGTGGCAAAAAATTATCCGGTGGAACAAGCTATCAAATTAGCGATTGATTTTGTTCAGGCAGCCATTTCTATGGGAGAACAAATCAACCCGTATGTTGGTCATGTCTGGCACGGTGCCTACACCCACGGAGAAAAACGATTGGAGTATTCAGATGAAAAGTAATAAACGAATTCAAAACCTGGTATTAATTGCCTTATTTGCAGCACTTACCTTAATGGGAACAATGATCAAGATCCCTTTGCCAACCGGTGCCTTTCTACATTTTGGAAATGCGGTGGTTCTTCTAGCAGTGCTGTTGATTGGTTATTGGCAAGGAGCCTTAGCTGGTGGAATTGGCTTCTTTATTTTTGACATCCTAAATGGCTTTGCTGCTGAAGCCCCCTACTTTTTAGTCGAAAGCTTTATTGTGGGTGCCGCTGCCTATCTCGCCTTCTCATTTTTCAAGCGCAAGCCAACTCGGATTCGTCAAATCATCATTATCGGAATCTGTGCTGGCATTGCCAAGTTTATTATGTCTGTAATCAAAGCAACCGTTATGTCAATGATCGCTGGTGCTCAATTGAAACCCGCTTTCTTCGCGGCTTTAGCTACAATGCCCGCAACGGTAATCAATATTTTTTCAACAATTTTGATCGTCAGCCTGGTCTATTTTCCACTAAGACATGCAATGCAGATAATTTTTCATAATCAACCCGCTTAAGTTGTGCTATAATAAACGTCCTTGGCAGGGGCGAAAGCTTATAAAAGAGAGACCAACAAATCAATTGATTTGTTGATCTCTCTTTTATTCTTTCATTGATGGTACTTCAAAATAGTCTTTACTCATAATATCACGATAAACCCCTGGAATGGATTTCCATGAAATGAATGAGATTCTTCTTACATAGGTGCCTTTGTGCTGCACCAACGCATAATTCTTGCCTTCTGGAGCCTGTCCACCTTGAAAATCCAGCAGCATCCCCTCTCCAAATGGATCATCTGCTACCCAAATATTCTTATATGGATCAGGATACTGTTCTTTCTTCCCATCCTCTTTGTATTTTTTTCCATCATTATAAGTAACCGAAGTTGGTAGTGTCGCGTAGCCGATCTTCATTTCCATAAATGGATTGAAACGATCCACCCATTGATTTTGGTTCTGGTATTGGGTAAGAAAGATGATTCCGGAGAAAACGATTAGTAAAGTCGCGATCAATCCATATTTATATACCTTTTTCAATTTGACATCTTTATCGATCCGTTTCACAACCTCTTCATCTCCTTTTAAAAGCTCATCCAGCGATGTGTTAAACAGTTCGCTTAATTCCACCAGAAGCGACAATTCCGGATAGGTTCTGCCTGTTTCCCAACTCGATATTGTTTTGTCAGAAACATTGAGCTTTGCTGCTAGTCCCTTTTGTGTCCATTCCATTCTTTTTCGGTGTTCTTTGATTTGCTTTCCGATCTCCACTTTACGTCCTCCTTTTAATTTCATCATAAATGAAAGAAATGATTTTTCTACCTAAACATTGTAGAATCCCTCTATATTAAGGTCTATATTTTGTAGAATCGCTATTTCAATGAATCTAGCTGCTTTTTTGAATTGCAGAAAACCTGCCAAATCGCTATCTGCCGACCTTGCCCGACAACTACTTTCCAAGTAGCTGGAATTTCCCAATGCTTGTCCATTTTTCCTAAATAAGATCCACTTACTTTGCCAATAATCATCGTAAAATCATCATTTCCAATCCATTCTTCAACTTCAACAAAATAATCAGGAAACCAATCAAAATACCCCTGCCAACCAGTCTTCATCGCTTCTTTATTTTCACAGTTGCCATACGTATCAATGAACTGGAAATCCTCTGACATCATTTGGATAATCTTTGGTAAATTTTGCTGATTAATAGCTTTAACAAATTGCTTGATGATTCTTTTTTTATTCCTCCCGGAAGTTTATTTTCTTAGGTATAACAAGAGAAAATCTTCATACTCCAAATTTTAAATAATTAGAATACTTTATGAATGCAAAATTGTTTTATTATTTTGTTCTAATGTGTTATACTTTTATTTACAATGATGTTATTAAATGAAAGGAGGAAATAGAATGACTTTTTATGATCAAGAAAAACCTTATCGTGTGACTTTTGATTTAGAACAAAATGTTTTTGTTGTTTACTCAACAATCACTGGTCAACAAGGAACTGGAATCACCATTGAACAAGCGATCTACGACTTCAAAAAATCTGCCTAAGGAGCGTGTATCTCAATGAATGAAGCCTATAATTAAAAGCCTCTGCTTAGAATTAGAAAGCAGAGGCTTTTTTATATACTCAGCTTACATATTTGTTCGTTAAAGATAAGGTAAATCCATGTCTTCCTCTATGAATTTTACGTTATACTGAAGAAACGAAAAATATGGAGGTAGAAGTTTTATGAAAAAAGTGTTATTTCCATTCTTCGCAATAAGTTATTTGCTAGCCCATATCACCTTACATCTGTCTCTTTATCCAATCGACTGGTTGTCCGGTTTATTTAACTAAGCGGAGGTAAAATATGCTTGAAATAATCATACAATTCTTTAAAAATCTAACAGATTTGTTCTGTCAGGTCATTGATGTGATTGCTGACATTGTTCTTTATTTGTTCTCTGCTCAACTATAATAAATTGAAGAGTCCTGAAAAAGGGCTCTTTTTTTCTTGACTATCCGCTTCTTTTGTTAGATGATGGGAATTTGAGTAAGAAAGTAGGAGAAACATGAGTATCTTAGATTTAACAGGAATCGCGCAACAATTTGGCGATAAAATCCTGTATGAAGATTTAGAATTACATTTGAACAAAGGGGAACACCTAGGCCTGATCGGACAAAATGGCGCTGGAAAAAGTACCCTAATAAAAATTATCACCGGCGAACAATTACCGGATGAAGGCACGATTGCTTGGCAGAAGAATATCCACGTGGGCTATTTGGATCAGTATGTCGAAGTCGATCCAACCTTATCTATCAAAGATTTTCTAAAAACTGCCTATGCCGCAGATTTTGTTAAAGAAGCGAAAATTGGCGAACTGTATATGGAATACAGTGAATCGATGGATGATAAATTGCTAGATAAGGCTGGAAAGCTACAGACAGAATTAGATCAAGGTGATTTTTATCAGATTGATACGTTAATTGCTGAAATGAGCAGTGGTTTGGGATTAGATGTTTTGGGTATGGATACGCCATTGGAGGATTTAAGCGGTGGCCAGCGTTCAAAATTAATTTTGGCAAAATTATTATTAGAAAAACCGGACGTGCTGATTTTGGATGAACCGACGAATCATTTGGATGATGAACACGTAGCCTGGTTGAGTCAATTTTTGCAGGATTTTTCCGGCACTTTCGTAGTCATTTCTCATGATCGCGATTTCTTGAACCAAATTACCACCCACATCGCTGATATCGAGTTTGGGAAATTGACCAAGTATACTGGTAATTTGACAAAGGCCTTGAAACAAAAGGAACAATTCCAGGAAACATATATGAAGCAATATGCTGCTCAAAAACGTCAGATTGAGAAAACAGAAGCCTACATTCGTAAATACAAAGCAGGCTCACGTTCGACTATGGCGAAAAGCCGTCAAAAGCAGCTAGACAAAGTAGAACGCTTAACGCCGCCTTCTTCTAATGCGGTCGCTCACTTTGAGTTCCCATATGCACCGATCGTTACAACGTTAGCAATGGAGACAACAGATTTGGAAATTGGTTATCAACGACCACTGCTTCCGCCAATCAATATCACATTACGATATGGCGAAAAAGTCGCTATTCGTGGGTTCAACGGCATCGGTAAATCAACCTTACTGAAGACCTTGATCGAGGCGATTCCTAAAATTGCAGGTGAATTTCACTTTCCTGCAAATACGAAAATTAATTATTTCGAGCAAGATCTGCAATGGGAAAATCCCTATCAGACTCCCCTACAGTATTTGAGTGAACATTTTCCGAAAGAAACTGTTAAGGAGCTGCGGAAACATCTCGCTAAAGCAGGGTTGCCGAATCAATTAGCTCAAGAACCACTTAGTACCTTAAGTGGTGGTGAGCAAACCAAAGTTAAGCTTTGTCAAATGACAATGCAAAAGGGAAATTTGCTGATTCTCGATGAACCAACAAATCACATCGATCAGGCAACAAAAGACAGCTTACGTGAAAGTTTAGCTAATTTCGCTGGAACTGTCATCGTCGTTTCTCACGAAGAGAGCTTTTATCAAGACTGGACTGATCGAGTAATTGAGATTAGTCAATAAACGAAAAACACTAAAAAAGCCAACTGGTTAGCTGCTTTGCATCAAGAAAGCAAGTGCCCATTTGGCTTTTCTTTTATAAAATATTTTTAGCTTTACTTGATGGCTCTACTTCCATTGAAGTGTATCTCTTTCTTTATCCGTCAAACCAAAACTTTTGTAATGTTCTAAGACACGTTCGCGCAAATTAGGACTCCGAGATCCCCTTCTTATTAAAATATCTACCCCAGCTGGTGTGACGAAGGTTTTTTCAAAACGAATCACTAATACATCCCCTTTGATTGTCACTACCTGCCAACGACTACTCAAAATTTTCATTATTCCTATTCCTCGCCAGATAAACTGTCCACCGACTAAACGGTCCATTCCTCTGATTTGCTTGGTTTTGCCGTTTGCTTCATATTCTACCAAATCGAGTAATTCCACAGCATTTTTCTCTGTTCTCTTATAGGTAATTCGGGGATTTTTTCTTTTATCTGTCAACCACATTGGAAAATTCGTTCCTTTGATTTCCCACGTACCATCTAATTGTGTGTACCAATCGACCATACGCTCACCTCATTTTCTTCTATTTAGTGTAAAACAAATTCGAATTATGCCAAAGAAATATGCTTTTTGAAAATTTTAGGCATGCCGAATCTTTTTCTTTTCATTTCCTGATTTTAGGTGTATGATTGCATCGTAGAAAAGTTTACAGAAAGGTGGGAGCTTCTTGAGTACGAATAAACATCCCATTTTAGAACATACGAATGGACTTTCTTTAGAGGAAGTCAACGGTACGATTAAAGTACCAAAAGGAAAAAGCTTCTGGCGAACACTCCTCGCCTATTCAGGTCCGGGAGCATTAGTCGCTGTCGGATATATGGACCCAGGAAACTGGTCGACCTCCATCACTGGCGGACAAAATTTCCAATATTTATTAATGTCCATCATCTTAATTTCCAGCTTAGTAGCTATGCTTTTACAATATATGGCAGCAAAGCTGGGAATTGTTACTCGAATGGATTTGGCACAAGCTATTCGTGCTAGGACAAGTAAATCCTTGGGGATCGTCCTTTGGATCTTGACTGAATTAGCCATCATGGCAACCGATATTGCGGAAGTCATCGGTGCAGCCATCGCTTTGTATCTATTGTTTAATATTCCCTTGGTTATCGCTGTTTTCATTACTGTATTCGATGTCTTTCTACTATTATTATTAACCAAAGTCGGATTCCGTAAAATCGAAGCCATTGTTGTTTGTTTAATTTTTGTGATTCTCTTCGTCTTTATTTACCAAGTTGCTTTGTCCGATCCTAATTGGGGTGACGTTTTAAAAGGATTTGTTCCAACTAGCGAAACGTTCGCAAATAGTCCTGCCATTGGTGGTCAAACACCGCTGACTGGTGCGCTTGGAATCATTGGTGCAACGGTAATGCCGCATAATCTTTACCTTCATTCTGCGGTTTCTCAAACTCGCGAAGTTGATCATGATGATGAAGAGGATGTCGCAAATGCCGTCCGCTTTACAACTTGGGATTCAAATATTCAATTGTCATTAGCCTTTCTTGTTAATGCACTACTTTTGATTATGGGTGTTGCCGTCTTTAAAACAGGCACTGTCAAAGACCCATCCTTCTTTGGACTGTATGAAGCCTTATCAAATCCAGCTACGATGAGCAACGGAATCCTGATGAATGTCGCAAAAACTGGTGCTCTATCAACCTTATTCGCTGTAGCGCTTCTAGCTTCTGGTCAAAACTCTACAATTACTGGTACTTTGACTGGGCAAGTAATTATGGAGGGCTTTGTTCACATGCGGATGCCGATCTGGTTGCGTCGTCTAGTCACTCGGTTGATTTCGGTTGTTCCAGTATTGATTTGCGTCCTGCTAACGCGCGGCGATACAGTCGTTGAAGAACATGAAGCATTAAATAATTTGATGAATAATTCGCAAGTTTTCTTGGCCTTTGCCTTACCATTTTCTATGCTTCCCTTATTAATGATGACAAATAGCAGCGCAGAAATGGGGGAACGATTCAAAAATAAACGAATCATTCAACTGTTGGGTTGGATCTCAGTTATTGGTCTGACTTATTTGAACTTAATTGGTTTGCCTAGTCAAATCGAAGGCTTCTTTGGAGACAGTCCTTCTGCATGGGAAATCACAACAGCCGATAGTATCGCTTATGTTTTGATTGTTGCTGTTCTTGCTTTGTTAGTCTGGACAATCGTTGAACTGCATCAAGGGAATAAGCGTGTGGCACTTGCTGCGAAAGAACTAAATGAAGATTTATCCGAATAAATAAAGAAGCAGAAATCCGAGTGATTTCTGCTTCTTTATTTACTTGGATACCAATTGATCCCCGCTTTTTTTGCTTGTGAAAATAATTGGCGGTAACTCAATTGATACTCCTGCTGATCCTTAATAAAATGCGTCCCACATTGACGAAATTCAAATGCAACTCCTTGCGAGATTGCTTCTTCCCGCAGCTTCAAGATCCATTCATAATTTAACGGGCGCGCATTTTTATGGTATTCCCCACCCGCAACAACTGACTCGATGTCCGTCAGATACTCAGCAATGGAAATTTCTTCAATTAGTGGCTGACAAGCAATTTTTTTATGCTTGATTGGTAACGCTTGTAATAACGATAATCGTTGATCCGCTCGGACCTGATTTTCAACTGAAACACCAATCGTAACATTATCGTACCCGTCGCCCCAATCCTCGGGCACACAATCCATTAAACGCTCGATCCGCTTAGTTAAGAACATAAAATGCAAATCACTGCGCTCTTTGATCATTTGCCAGCACTCAGCGCGCCAAGAATCTGCCTCTTCAATTAAAAAATCACTAGAAAAACAAACAAAGACGAGCTGTCCGCCCTTCATTTTATAACCATTCTTTGTTTTTTTAATAGGCGCGTCAAATTGAGCTGTCTTTTCAATCTTGCTTGTATCTACTGCTCGCTTTTTATCCCCCTCATGAATAAAGCAATATTTACAACCCTCGCTGACACGACGACAGCCACGCCACGGATTCCACATCCCCATTTATTCACCTGCTTTTTTCTTTTATCTTATCAAATTTGCTGAGGGTAATGCGAGCTATTTCGTTATAAAAATAAAAACAGGATTCGCTTCACGAATGAATGAAGCGAATCCTGTTTTAGTAAACCGAACGGATTTTTGATAAATACTCTTTGATGCTAGAAATTCCTCCCTCATTAAATCTTTTGATAAATTCAGAACCAATAATAGCTCCATCCGCACCATTTGCTAAAATGCTGGCAATATCAGTTGAATTTTTAACTCCAAAACCAACAAAAACTGGCAGCTGCGTATTAGCTTTCAAATAAGGAACAATATCTACATAATCTTTAGGAAGTTGTATAAACTCACCTGTTTTTCCTTCCCCAGAAACCAAATAAACAAACTGAGAACTTTTGGCTAATTGATTGTTTATCGCTTCCTTATCCATATTTTTCGTAAATGTATGAACAAGACCAGAGAAGTTATCTTCAGGCAATTTTTTATCAACACACAAAATGGCATCATAACGCGTTTTGGAAAGCTGTCCTAATTTAAATTCTTCAACACCCTCATTATAAGTCATCAGGATCACTTTAAAGGTGTACCGTTCGCGTATCTCTTGCAGGACAGAATCAATTTCCTTGATACTCAGTGTTGAAAAAACTTTTTCTTGTGATTCTCTAACTATTGAACCATCAATATATGGATCAGAAACTGGAATACCAATTTCAACGTACCCTATTTGAAATTCTTCGACAATATCTAAGATCTCAAAAAATTTTTCTCTTGTTGGATAGTTGATAGTCAAATACAGAACTAGATTTTTCATTAAGCACCTCCAAGTAATTGTAAAATCCAACCTAAAATGGGACCGTATACGGTATAATCTGTTTCACTTAGGATTCGCATAATAGGAGCATAGCTTCCAACCATTGGAAGCAATAATGCTTGACCAAAAATCAATAGAAAACCATTTGTCAATGATCCCAATATTGCTCCTCTACGCCCACCATGTGCATTACCGAAAATAGCAGTAGCAGCTCCAGTGAAGAAAGTCGGAATTAATGCTGGAAAAACAACAACTGGATAATTTAACGCACCAAGAATCAGCATACCTGCTAAACCAGCGACTAAACTACATAGGAAACCGACGATCACTGAAGTAGGATAATTTGGAAATAGTAACGGGATATCCAAACCAGGTTTCGAATTAGGAATAATTTTATTTGCAATCCCATGAAATGCTGGTATGATCTCTGACAGCATCATGCGCACGCCGGTGATAATTACTGTGATCCACATTCCGAACTCAACACCTCGTAATAGTGAAAAGACGATAATATCCTGACCACCAGTAATATTCTCCATTGTCCAACTAGGTGTCGCAAAAAGACTCACTAGTAAAAATAGAACAGTCATCACCAAAGTCAATGCGATCGTCATTTCTCTAAGAAAATTCAATTTCTTAGGAATCTCCATATTCTCAAGATCATGTTCTTTATTTCCAAATACTTTTGCTAACAGTGTCGCTACCAATAATCCCGAAGAACTGGAGTGTGCTAAAGTAAATCCTTCGCCTCCTTTAACTCCTTTTATGCATACTGCTACATAAGCACAACTAAGCGTCATATATAGCCCTAACATAATGGAACCCACCGTAACAATCCCTGTAAAGGGCAATGTTGTATTGAACTTTAGTAATGCAGCGATCAATCCTGCGAAGAAAAATGAAACATGCGCCGATAAATGAACATATTTAAAGCGGGTAAAACGTGCTAACAACAAATTAATTAAAAAACCAAAAGCAAAAATCAACGCCATTTCTGTTCCAATATCTGCAAAGCTTTCAGCCTGAGCAGCTCCAATATCTGAAGAAAATGCCTTCATATCAAATATTTTAGAGATCATTTGTTGAAGCGGCAATAAAGCTCCACCTAATGTTTGACCACCAACATTGATCATAGTAAAACCAATCATTGTTTTAAGTGTACTAGGCAAAATTTGATCCCAGCTTTTCTTTTGAGCAACCATCCCAACAACGACTACCATTCCAATAATAAATACTGCCTGGCTCAGTACATTATTTACAATATATAAAAAGATTGCCATGTTTTTGCCTCCTATTCATTGATTGTCTTTAATAGTTGTTCTTTCAAATATTCTTTATCCATCATATTGTCAATCCGAATAATCTTAGCTGATGAATCACGCAGTGTATCGGCAAAATCTGATGTTGTGATTAAAATGTCAAAACTATTTGGATCAACAGAACCAATATCCGCCGCATCAACAGTTGCTTCAATGTGCTCATCATCCAAAATTTGTTGTGTGAATAATCGCATCATCATGCTGCTACCAACCCCTGCACCGCAAACCGTTACAATTTTTAACATGATTCATTTCCTCCTTTTACCATTGCTAATATTTCCGAAGCATTTGTGGCCTTCAAAAAATTTTCTACATTTTGTTCATGAGAAAGTATTTCTACTAATTCGGCTAATGCCTTTAAATGGGTTTGATGATCCACCGCACATAACCCGATAACAATATTTACCGGATCATTCTTAGGATGACCGAATACAACGGGTTCTTCTAAAGTAACAATGCTGAAACCAATAGCCAAAGCACCTTCTTCAGGGCGTGCATGTGGCATAGCGATTCCAGGTGCAATCACAATATAAGTTCCATTAATCTCAACATTCCTAATCATCCCCTCAATATAATTCGCTGAAGCTAGACCTTTATTTACTAATAGTTCCCCACTACGTTTAACGGCTTCATCACGATTTTCAGCATGATAGTGAAGATCAATTAAATCTTCTGATAATATTTCCTTAAGCATAGGCTGATACTCCCTTTTTAAATTTTCACTCGATCTAATATTCAAATACTCTTTAAATTCTTCTGTTAAGTTGTGAATTTGCTGCGTAGATAACTTCACATACTTATTTACCATTCGCAACAAGTCATCTACATTAATTTCATGGAAAACTGGTTTAATGAATTCACTAATAATTTGAATGTCTTCTTCTGATAAATATGGATTTACTTGAACAAACGGTACTCGCTTTAAATCTAAGGGTATTGTAGTGATTACTAAATCTACTTTATGCTCTGCTATCCAACGAACACCTTCTCTAGCTCCAAAGGTTCCGATAACATCTACACTAAAAATACTTTTTATTTTACTTTTTAAAATTTCAGAAGTGCTAATTCCTGCATTGCATATAATAACAACTTTTGCTTTATGGGGAACATAAAACTTACTTCGTTCCACTGAAGCTGCAAAGAAAAGTGTGAAAAAACTTGTTTCATGATCAGTAAATTCAATCTCAAGCATTCTTTCAATCACCGAAATTTGTTTCTGAACAATCAAATGCAACTCACGATAATGCTCTAAAACATGCTCATACATAGGGTTTTCCAACGTCTCATTCGCTAAAGCTCGTTTATATGCTGGTCGTAAATGATTGATTAATCCTTCATATAGCTTTTTGTCCCCTTTAAAATCCAATTCTGGAAGTTGCATATTCACCGCTGAAATAAATCTTTCAATAACTAAGTTAAAAGTTACCCATTTATCTGAAAGTAATTCTTGGTATTTAGTAATAGACGCCTCAGATATTTTATTTGCCAAGTATAATTGTTCCGCCAAGTTAATTGACTGTCTGAATAATTCAGTCAATTCTCTACACCGCTCATGTAGAGCTTTTTCCTCTTTGCTCAAAATATCCTCTTTATTTGAAGCAGCAAGTGTCTTTCCTAATGCGCTCCTTTTTTTAGTGATCCAAAAGTGCAATATTACCTTTTGGAAGGATTCATCACTCAATTGAATCCCCAACTGCCCACAGATTTTTTCAATGAATGACTCGATTTCTGCTAATAACGGCTGTTCCATTTCATAATGCTCCGTCTCAAATAATAATGGGTCCTGTTCAAGTGTAGCGGCTAATAAATTACGAATATCTATTTCATCTCCGATCACTCGATAACCGCGAAATGGTAAAGATTCTAGCGTAATTTTATTTTTCTGTAGAATTTTGCGCACTTCTTGCAGATCACTCAATAAAGTATTTTTTGAAACTAGTGTTTTTCGTAATAGCTCTTCTGAACTGAAATAATCAGGTAACAATAAAATTGTCTCTAATAGACGAACTCTTCTGATGCTTTTATCACCACTAATAAAATCACTATTTTTGAGCAATAATTTTTCAATCTCTACAGGATTATCAACGCTATAATAGACACGCCCCTTTTCAATGGCGATTATCTCTTCAGAGGCCGCCATGAGTGTTTCATTCAGTTTTTTTATATCGTTGTAGATTGTTCGGGTACTCACTTGAAATCTTTTGGCCAAATAGGGGATTTCAAAAGTTTTTCCTTGTTTTGCCAGCAAAGAATATAAATTTGATAATCGATTATCCATAAGTATTCCTCCTAAATTTAGTATAAGGTATCACAAGCATCATGAAAAAGAACAGTTCACTTCAGAATTTTTGAAGCAAACTGTTCTGGAGTGAACTAAAAAAGCTTTTGACTCTCTTCACTTTTAATCATTTCGTTATCAAAGCATTAATTGCTTAAAAATGCTAAAATCAGATTATCCAATTAAATAAAAAGGAAGTGATTTTTTGGAAGAATATCGTGGCTTATTAGAAAAGACGATTTTACTGCAAGAAAAGCCGATCATGATGTCCTTATTGATTATGAGCGATGGTGAAAACAAGACGGAAGTTTTAATCAAAGATCGTTATCTATCCAGTTACGTTTTTCGTTTACCGGAAAATAAATATATGATCCACATTGAAGGCCGCCGCAATAAACGGAATCAACTTGTTGCCAAACATTTTGAGATTATGAATCCGGATGAATACATTAAAATCATCGGTGCACCTGAATAAGCAAAGCTACATTACTTAATTTACAGAAAGAATAGGAGCAATTCCCTTGTCAAAGAAAACTAAACTAGTTGCTGCGATCGTGATTGCGGCAGCTAGTTTCGCTGTGTACAGCGCAAAAGAACAGCTTCAACAACCAACATCGAATCCCCCACAAACAACACAAAAGCAAACTCAAGTTGTTCCGCCTCAGCAGGATTTGGCTCAGCTTAATTATGAAGGCACTCAGACAATCGAGATCAATCAAAATAATCCAACCTTTTCTAAAGAGGAGCTCTCGATCGAAAATGGACCATGGGAAAGATATGGCGACTTAGATCATTTAAATCGTGCAACAGATGCTGAGGCATTACTAAACAAGAAACTGATGCCAACGGAGAAACGCGGTGAAATCTCCAGTGTAACACCCACCGGTTGGCATAACAAAAAAATCAATGGTCAATACCTATTCAATCGGTCACATTTAATCGGTTATCAACTGACTGGACAAAATGCCAACTGGAAAAATTTGATTACCGGAACGCGCCAATTGAACAGCCCGGAAATGCTGCGTTTCGAGATGGATATCAAATACTATTTAGAAAAAAGCAACAAGAATTATATCCGCTATTCCGTCATTCCCGTTTTTCGCGGTGATGAACTTTTAGCCCGCGGCGTTCACATGATGGCTCAATCAATCGGTAGCGATGAGGTGCGCTTCAATGTTTATATTTTTAATGTACAAAATGGTGTATCTCTAAATTACGCAGACGGAACCAGTACCATAGAAGGAAAATCACAATCCTCAACATCAACAAGCGTCTCTACCGCTAAGGAATATGTCGATAAAAATGGAAAAGGCCTGATCAAAGGTTCGAAAAGTGGTGTCTATCACCTACCTGGCAGTAAATATTATGACAATACAACCAATCCACGAGCTTGGTTTAAAACCATCGAAGAAGCGAAAAAGGCAGGTTATCGCCCTGCAAAATAAATTTGCCAAAGTTCCGAACTTTTTCTTTACAGATATATTTCTTATGTTACAATAATATTACGAAATATAGACAAATTATTAGGAGTGATCACTTTGAAAAAACTTTTTTTTGCTTTATCGTTATTCATTCTCTTCCCCATTAGTGCAAATACCGAAACTGAAAGTACTACTGCAGCGGACAACACCCCAGCAGCTGCAACTGAGCAAACAACTCCCGCTGAAAATAGTGCAACGGTCGACTCTGAAAATGCTACAGAATCAACTTCGGCTAGTGCCACTGAAAACAGTGAGGTAAAAGATATTCAGCAAGCGAAAGATGATACGATTGACCAAATTGAAAAAGAAACGGGCGTAAAGAAAAGCAGTGATCCGATTGGCAGCGAGCACGATACTAATAAGATTCGTGAAATGTTAAAAGGTGAATCAATGAAAAGCATCATCTCATCTAGTGAAGTAGATGGTTACACCGATCAGCAGCTATTGAATGCCATGACACTTTGTGATCGAATTGGTACCGATACTTACGGGTTAGATGTTGGTGGCTATGCACGTATCCTGCAAGCTTTGTATAAGGATAAAAGCCTGTCTTGGGATAAAATCGAAAATATTATGAATTACAATCCGAGTAATTACACGAATGCTCTTGAAATGATCGATCAGATTGACAGTCTGCAAGCCTATTTAGCAGCATTGTATCCTAGCAATAGTTCTTTCATGCCGATTCGCCAAATGAGCAATCAGGAATTGACGAATGTCTTAAAATACATTTCACCAATCCAAGAAAAAATGATCGGTACTGAAGGCGACTTCTTCCCAGGTATCATCGCTTGGATCAGTCGATATGCAGAAAAAGATGATGTGCGTAATGGGGCAACCAGCTCTAGTACAACTGAAACATCAACGACAGAGAGTTCAACAACTACTTCAACAACGCAAAGTGCTGAAAACAACGCCCCAGCAAAAAACGATAACGACAAAAAAGACGATAAGGGCGGTTTCTTACCAAAAACTGGTGAAGAAAGAAGGACCTGGCTTACTGTAGCCGGTGTCATCATCTTGGTAATCATCGCGTTTATCATGATTCGCCGCAATCGTAAAAAATAATAAAAAATCAGTGAGCGAGAAATTCAACATTCTTCCGCTCACTGATTTTTTTAATTTTGTTTTTCCTGATACGCTTGCCAATCAGCTTCAAACTGTGCAATCCCATTCGTTGTTAATGGATGGCTCCATAACTTTGGAAACAGATTTCCAGGAATCGTCGCAATGTCTGAGCCTGCTAAGGCAGCCGCTTCAACGTGTCCAAGATTTCGAACGCTGGCTGCGATGATCTCCGTATCAAAATCATAATTATCAAAAATTTCTCTTAAATCACTCACTAGCTGAATGCCGTCAGAAGCAATATCATCTAACCGACCGATGAAAGGACTAACATAGGTAGCGCCTGCTTTGGCAGCTATCAATCCTTGAGCCGCTGAGAAGATCAGGGTAACGTTGGTTTTAATCCCTTCCTGCGAAATCGTGTGAACAGCCTTTAGTCCAGCTTCTGTCATTGGAATTTTTACAACAATGTTTTCTGCCCATTGATGGATTTCACATGCTTCGTTAATCATTCCTTCGCTATCCAACGAGGTAACTTCTGCGCTGACTGGTCCGCTGACAATTTTGCAAATTTCTTTGATGACCGTTTCGAAATCTTTCCCCTCTTTTGCAATGATCGTGGGATTCGTTGTGACACCGTCTACCAAGCCGAGCTGATTGATCCGTTCAATCTCTTCAATATTCGCTGTGTCTAGAAAAAACTTCATCTTATCCTCCTAATTAATTGTGTATTCCATCGCAACAGCACTTGAACTTTTACCGACATTTCTTCTTTACTTAAGTATACTCACTCAATCGAACTTCTTCAATCTTCGACTGTTGTGACAATTTTGTTAGTTCCAGATAGGTCCCTCGTCTGATTTTTGTATCTGAAAAACTTGATAAGCTAAATGTATCAAGTTTGAAAGGACGATCAATCAATTTATGATAAAAAAATTACTTGGAATTATTATAGGAATCTTCATTCTTTTATTTGGGGCGATGCTTTACTCAAAGAATTCTTCCAGCGAAGTTGCTGGTACCCTTGACCAGTTAAATCCTTTAGTTCCTAAAAGTGAGCTTTATGTGAAAACAACTAAACCTCACTCTGTCAATGATTATGGAACAGCCAGCTATGAACAACTCGCAGCGGACAAAAACGGAAAAACACGAACGATTCAATTTAATGGAATCTCCGAGTTAAAAATAAATCGCTACTTGAAATTGACCAATAAAGGCGCTCATGTTGAAACCTATGAAGAAGTGCGCCGTGATCAGGTTCCAGAAAAAGCATTAAAGGAAATTGATCCTCGATAAAAAACTGGGAAGGCATTTGCCATCCCAGTTTTTCTAATTTTTGTCAAATGCTTCCAGTGCTGCGGGCAAAGCATTGATCACTTCATTTCCTACTGCTGGTAAGCCAACCATAATTGCACTGATTATTTCTTCTCGTGATGCTCCTGCTTTTTTGGCAAGCATGACATGAAACGGCAATCCACTAGTTTTCCCTGTCGCTGCTAAAACTGCGAGATACGATAAATGCTGTGTTTTATCATCTAATACACTGATTTCGCCCCATGAATGGATCATTTCATTAAAAGCTTTTTGATATTCTGTTGCTTCTTTGGCAAATGTTTCAAAAGAATTACTTATTGTCATCTAGGCACACTCCTTTTTTATAAGTGTATCAAATTCTGATGCTCTTAGGTTAGGTCATCTCGTAATGCTTCGATTATATTTTCTTTTTTTATTTTCTCGATAGCGTAAAACATCGTAATTACAACGATCAGAAATACACCCAAGATACTGATCCACAGGCTTCCCCAGGGAAAATAAAAAGCAATTTCCGCCCCGCCTTTCGTCATACCTTGATAGATTAGCCATGAAAGAATGCTCGCTATTGGAATTCCTAGTAGCAATGAACGTGAGCCATAAAAGATACACTCAAAAATCATCATTTTATTAAATTCTCGATCTGTCATTCCTACTGAGCGTAGCATCGCTAGTTCTCTTCTTCGCAGTTTAATATTTGTCGAAATGGTATTAAAAACATTTGCGATTGCGATTAATGAAATCATTGCTATAAAAACATAGCTAAAAATATTCACTACAAAAATAGTATTACGGTTCTGTTCAAAGATTTCATTGACGTTATAAAGATCATATTGAGTGGTAATTCCCTCCTGTTCAATGATTTCTTTCATTTCAGTGGTTGACCGTGTAGATTTTTTAGACAGAAAAGTTAAACCGAGGTCTTGAGTAATCCCCTTTGTAGAAAATCGGCTTTTCATTTGATAGGGTGCAACCAGCATAAAAACGTAAGATTTCGTTTCGGATGATTGTCTAGGCAAGGTGTCCATTGGATAAGTATCTGCAAAAGTTACCTTAATATTTCGCTGCTGATCCCAAGCAGGTTTTCCAGAAATTTCTGGTGCAGCAGTCAATGTCAAATCATCCTTAGCAAACAAATCAATCAGCTCTTTTTTCCCATCTACCTTCTTAACTCGCTGTTTTGCCACTGCGATCAGTTTACCGTTTTCGCCCGTATATTCCTTGACCGGCAAATTCAGACTTTTGATAAATTTCAAGTATTCTTTATCCTCAATAAATTGGATATCCATAAATAGTTGTTTCTTAGTGGATTTCGGACTTAACAGCTTCTGATAGTGAGAAGAAAAATCATTTATTCTCACTTGGGTGGCATACTGGATAATTGCTTGGTAAGAGCTACTGGTAATGCCCTCAACCTTTTGAAACCTCTCGTAAAGTCGGAATAACTCATCCTCACCCATTTCTGAGCTAGAAAAAACGATGTCATAATCCGTATCAACCACCGATTGTTTTGCTATATCCTGCAAATAGCTGCCAAATGCACGTGCCGAGACGAACAAAACCACGCTTAAAGCCAGCGAAAAAATGATTGTCCGATAACGCTTCTTATTCCGTTTAAAATTTTTTAAAGCCAATGTCCCTTCCAAGCCATAAATTCGTTTAGAAAATTGCGTTATTCGCACATCCTTTGAGACAATTTTAATCTCATTCGATTGACGAATACTTTCCATCACTGGTGTATTAGCCGCTTTTTTCGCTGGAATTGAAGCTGAGATCAAAATCGTGATTAAACTAATCATTATGGCAGCAAACATCACCGGTAGAGAAAACACTAAAACTAACGGAGTATTTCCATAAAGAAGATTGCTGAAGTTTTTTGCCACAATTGCAATGATGAGTTTGATACTTCCAATCCCCAACAAGATCCCGAACGGAATACCCAACACCCCGATACATAAGCCTTCAAACAAAACAGAATTTTTCAACTGCTTCGGTGTCGCTCCCACAGATGAAAGAATTCCAAATTGTTGCATTCGTTCATTCAATGAAATCGTAAAGGAATTGTAAATTAAGAAGATCGATCCCAACATGATCAAGGCAACCAAAATCGTCCCTATCGAATACAATAACAGATTAAATACCTTATCATCAGATGCTCCCAGAAAACGTAAGACATCGTCATTTAAGCTATATGATCGATTTTTTGCTATGTCATTGGCATAGCTTCTCGCCTTTCTTGGATTTTTTAGTGTAACAAAGACACTGAAGGTATTTATTTTTTCAGTGTTATCAGCACATGTTATCAAGGTGTAGCCCGGAGAGCTTTGCTCTTCAAAACCTGGGCGCTCACAAATCCCAACAATCGTATAGCTTTTTTTCTTTTCCTCAGTTAAACTTTCTTGATTATTCTGTGTGTGATCATAACCGTCATGTTGATTAAGCTGCTTCCTTCCCTGCATTCGTTCACCCAGCGATAATGAAAGCGTCTCGCCAATCGTATACTTTACTCCGCCATTTGCAGCAATGTGTGCAGGAATGACGACCTCATGACTATTTTTCGGCAATCTCCCAGAAAGCAGCTTGACCGGTAATGTTTCAAAGGTCTTTTGGTTGAAGCCAGCAACAAAAAGATAAGGTTTATTAGGATTCTTCCCACCAGATAACCTTCCGTAACCAATATTGGAAAATTTAGTCGTTTCTGATACATCCTTATTCTTGCTTTGTTTTTCAGCAAAACCAGAAGGGGCATCCAAAACTGCAACATGCCAATCCCCATATTTTTGTTCAGAGCCTTTCACCATAAAATTTTGCAACGAAATAGCAAAGGTTGCGACCGCCATAATCATCGCAGTCGACAAAATGACGCCAATAATTGTAACTAGTGTTCGTGTACGATTTTTCAACATATTTTGCATTGTTACTTTATGGAAGATGTTCATGATTGAATCATCCTCTCATCACGAGTCACACGCCCATCAGAAATACCAATGATCCGATCCGCTTGCAAAGCAATATCCTCATCATGGGTCACGACAATCAACGTTTGTCCATATTTGCGATTGCTCATTTTCAACAGTTTGATGATTTCATGTCCATTTTTACTATCTAAACTACCCGTTGGCTCATCCGCCAACAAAACTGCTGGAGCATTCATTAAGGCTCGCCCAACTGAGACCCGCTGCTGTTGACCACCGGACAATTGATTTGGTAAATGATTTTTTCGCTGGTTCAGTCCTAAAAGCTCTAACAATTCACTCAACCACTCTTGGTTAACCTTGCGCTTATCCATCAAAACCGGCAGTGTGATGTTTTCCACTACATTCAATGTCGGAATCAAATTGTGAAATTGATAAATCAGCCCGACCTGACGCCGGCGAAAAATTGCCAACTTCTCATTATTTTGAGCATACACATCCTGCCCATCTAAATACACTTTTCCACTCGTAGGCACATCCACACCGCCGATCATATGCAGAAGAGTTGATTTTCCTGAGCCAGACGCCCCAATAATCGCCGTAAATTCGCCTTTTTCAATCGTCAACGACACATCATTTAGAGCAACGACCTTATTCTCTCCTTTTCCATAAACCTTACTAAGATGCTCGATTTTCAACAGCTCCATTATATGAGCCCCCTTCCTAATGGTTCACCTCTATAATAGAAGCTTTACCTTTCAGCTCGGTGACTTCTAAGTGAGAGATTCGTCACTTTGGAAAACGAATAACAAATAATGCGCCCCCATTTGGATGATTTCTGGCTACAATTGTTCCCCCTTGACGGTGAATGATTGATTGACTCAATGACATTCCAATCCCAAAACCCGTCGTACTACTATTTATCCCCCGATAAAACCGTTCAAACAACCGAGGAAGCTCTGTCTCTTCAAATCCCTTCCCACTATCATGAATAGTTATTTCCGTGAACAAAGGATTGTCCTCTCCTTGAACCTCGATTTTCCCTTTTTCACCAATGCTCTCGATACAATTTCTTAGAATATTTTGCAGAGCTTCTGAAAGCCAAATTCTATCGCCTTGGATCGTTGTACTTGGAGAAATAGTTGTTTCTACCTGAATATCATGTAACTCCAAAGATATCGAGAATGGCCGTAGGGAAGTAGCTATCAGTTCTTCAACGCTGATCGGAACATTTTTAAAATCTACGACTCCAGCATCTAGACGTGATAATTTCAATAGGGCCGTAATTAGGCTGTCCATCTGCTGAAGCATCTCCTCTATTTCTCGTAAATTTTTCTTACACTCCTTTTCATCTGGTGTTGCTTTTGCTAGTGAAAGAAGCAGATTGACTGAAGTCAAGGGAGTTCGCAGCTGATGAGCAATATCCGCTAATGAATCCGCCAGATTCTCTTTTTCCTTTTTCAAAGCTACATTTTGTTCACGAATACGTAAAGTCATTTTAGCGATCTCACTTTGCAAGATCGACAACTCGCCTTCCTCCAGCTCCTCAATAATCAGATGCTCCTCATTATGCAAAACCAAGTCAATTTGATCAGTTAGTTGTGCAATTTTCTGATAACGAACCTTTGTAGAAAAATAGAAAATTCCAGCAAAAATTATTGCAGAAAGGAAGACTAATATACCTGATGTCTGGCTCAAGCTGAAGCCAACAACTGTCAAAATGACCGTGACTGCTGAAAAAAGCCAAGAAGGCCTACGAAATTCTGGATTTCTAAACATTACTGCCTCCTAATCGGTAACCTATGCCTCGAACTGTTAAAATCATCTCTGGATGTGTCGGATCTTCCTCTATTTTTTCTCGTAAACGTTTGATATAAACGGTCAGAGTATTATCATTTACAAATTCTCCTGCCGCATCCCATAGTTCATCCAACAAGCGTTCTCGAGTGAGAATGTTTTTAGGATTGTTCACAAATACCAGCAAAAGACGGTATTCTAAAGCCGACAGAAAAACTTCTTTGCCGTTCTTGCGTACCACTCCACCTGCGATATCTACATAAAGTCCTGAAACCTCAAAAGTGGTTTGCCCATGCCCGCTTTTTCTCAGCGCATTTCTTATGCGTGCTAATAATTCCCTCGGACGAAACGGTTTGATAACGTAATCGTCTGCCCCCATATCCAATCCAGTCACCACACTAGCTTCATCGTCTGAAGCCGTTAAAAATATGACGGGTATTGCTTGCTTCGATTTGATTTCTGTACAAACAGTAAACCCATTGCCATCTGGTAATGAAATATCCACTAAGGCTACGTCAAACTTATTTTTACTCAACAAAGTGAATGCTTCTCTTTTATTTACAGCATGAGTCACAATAAATCCTTCCATCTGCAGCAGAATCATTAAATTTTTGGCGATTGCCTGATCATCTTCAACTAAAAATAAATGTGTCATTTGAACATCCCTTTCTAACAGCCTCGGAAATAAGTGAAGCTAAATGCTCTTTCGTTTCATTTATTTTACCTTAAATACTTGGAAGAGCTATAACTTGGATTTATTTTCTTTCTTTTTCCCGGTCACCTTTATGCTATAGTGATAAAGACAAAGTATAAGAAATGAAAACGAGGTAAAATCATGACAAACTTAATAAATGGTTTTTTTGCACTTGAACTAGGTTTGTTGCTAACCCATGAAATGGATGCCATTCGTCATAAAGAATGGGAAATGTTTATCTTTTTAAAAGATCTTCCTGAAAATACTGCCTATTTGGTCTTTACCTTGCCCCACATTCTGCTGTATGCACTCGTACTCTTTTTTCTTCTATTAAATAATATAACTATTCTGTATGTTGTTGATATTTTCGTCATTTGCCACCTTTTTATACATTTCATTTTTAGGAGGCACCCGAATAATCAGCTGACTGGCTTTTGGTCATTAGTAATAATTAACTTAGCCGGAATCATCGCTGCGGTTCATTTGATTTTGATGGCGGCTGAACGTTAAAACCTCTATTCCCATGAGACTTTCATTTAACCTAGCATTTCAATTTTTTGTATTAATTTTTTACAAAATACGCCTAAAGTCCTATAGTCCCTCTATACTATGTAATGTATAGTATAACGTATAGAGAGGTGTTGTTGATGGATAGTCAATTGAAAAAAGGTTTGATTGAGTATTGTGTTTTGGCCTCATTAGTGGAGATTGATTCCTACGGCTATCAAATCGTTAAGGAGATCCATCCACAGCTTGAGATTACCGAATCGACGCTTTACCCAATCTTGAAAAGGCTGGAAACGAATAAAAAAGTATCGACTTATTCAAAAGTCCATAATGGACGTTTGAGAAAGTATTACCACTTAACAGATCTAGGTTTTGCTAGTATTCAGAAATTTTTACAGGAATGGAACGACGTAGAAGCCGTTCACAACTATATTAAAAGGAGTGTTGAAGAATGAATCGAGTGGAATTTATAAAGGAATTGAGCAATCATTTAGCTTATGAAGTCAGACCTAGCGAAGTCCATCGCTTGATTGAATATTACGATGAAATGATTTTGGATTTAATGGAGGATGGGTACTCTGAACGAGCCGCTGTCAAAAAATTGGGCGATCCTAAGCAACTAGCTTACGAAGCGGCCGGTATTCCGACAGAAGTTCACGTTCCTCGTAAATTTAATTGGCTATGGATCACTTTGTTAGTCCTGGGATTTCCATTATGGGGCAGTTTGGCACTCGCAGCATTTCTTATACTTTTAAGTATCGATATCGTTATCTGGTGTATTCCCTTTACAGGAGCTTGTTTAGCAGGCGGAACGATCATTGGTGGTGTCGCTGCGGCTTTCACTAGTCCATTTGTTCTTTTCGATTCATTCTTTATGGGTGTTACTCAGCTTGGTGCAGGAATGTTCCTATTTGGCTTTGGTCTATTGTGCATGTGGTTGACCTACAAATTTAGTGCTGTGTTCATGAACATGCATCGCAGCTTAATGCGGATCATTCGCCGCAACATTTTCCAAAGAAAGGTGGTCCAAGTATGAAATCTAAGCACTTAATTCCAAAGCTTGCTACTTATCTGATAGGTGCCGGTATTATATTAATGATGCTAGGCTATGCGTTATCCGGATTTTCCTATGACCGCTATCATATAGATTATGATGATCGTCATTGGTACAATGTCGTAGGCTTCAATATTGATTAAATTATAAAAGAAAAGACTGTATAGACAGCATCCATAAAATGGATTTTGTCTACAGTCTGAAAGATCGAATCCGCCTGGATTCGATCTTTTTAGTTATTGTTTAATGCTTTTTCAACTGCCTTCTGAATGACTTTGCTCGAGTTGGTCGCTCCAGAAACAGCATCGATTGTGACCCTCTGCTGTTCCACTATTTTTTCTGGTAATACATCTGCCTTTTTTCCACGGTCATTGTAATGCTCCAGGATCTTTATCGTTTGAAAACGATGATCCTTCACTTCGACTTTAACCTTGGCGCGAATAAAATCTACATCGTGTATTCCGACGTACTCGCCGTCCTCAAGCTGAGTCAGATCAGGTTCACGGATGGTGATTGCTTGTATAGCCTGCTTATAATCAAGAAATCGCTTGTAATAGAATATACCAAACCCGCCTACTAGCACAAGTACGACTAAACCTATCAACAGTATCATTCTCACCTTCTTTGACATTGGCTCCCTCTCCTTATTTCCTAGTCTGGATTTGTTCAAAAATCAGTTCAATTCTTTGATTGAGCACTGCTTGATTTAGTTTATACAGTTCGTGATTTTCGAAAAGCGGCATAACATCCTCCAAGATTTCGATAATTTGGTGAGTCAGTCTGATTCGTTCCTTCATTTCTTTCAAATTGCGTTGCAACACCTCATTCGCCTTATCATTGCACTCTTGCCCTTCAGGTTCGTTATATAAGGAAGTGACTATTCGGATATCCTCTAATGAAAAATCTGCAAACTTCAGTAAAACTAAATTTTTTACGATCAGCAAATCCTCTTGATCGTAATAACGATACCCATTCTCCATACGTCGAGAGGACAAAATTCCTTTTTTGTCATAATAACGCAGTGCAACTGGTGAAACTCCAGTCAGTTTTGAAAATTCCTTAATCGTCCACATGCCGCTCCCTCCTTTTATATCATCCTAACATTCAACTTCAGGTGAAGGTCAAGTGATTTTCATTATAAAATGGACTATTTCAGACCGCTGAATCATGCTACACTAACCACAAGCAACAAAGCTAAAGAGGTGAAGTTCATGGAAAAAATTAAGTTGATCCAACCACAAAAAGAGCATGAAACAGCTATTCAAAAATATGTAGAAGAACATCTTTCGGTTGGCGAAGATTCACTACATGGTTCGTCATTGCTAACAGAAATGGAAAGTTATAGTGCCTGGTTAACTCATTTAGCTAAGCAATCCGACAAAGCTACGGTTACTTCCGATTGGGTTGTCTCGACTACCTTGATTGCCATACGAGAAAATGATCAAAAAATCATAGGAACGATCGATATTCGTCATGAACTAAATGAATTTCTACGCGAATTTGGCGGACATATCGGCTTTGGTGTACGACCTACCGAACGTGGAAAAGGCTATGCTACAGAAATTTTGCGCCTAGGGTTAAAATACTGCAAAATATTAGGACTTGAAAAAGTGATGATCGCCTGCTACAAAGAGAATACCCCTTCAGCCAAAACCATTCGAAAAAATGGCGGTGTTTTGGAGAGAGAATTTATTCACGATGATGGAAAAGAAATCCAAGTATATTGGATCAATTTATAAAAGAATCGGTTTGAATCGATAGTCTCCAATCTGAGGAGATGCTAGAATAGTGATAGACACGACCGCTGAGAAAGGACGGGATTTTCATGAATGCTACGCTGAAAAATCATGATTACTCATTTCGTAAGCTGCAACAGGCTAATTTTCATGACATGACCTTTGAACAAGTAGATTTTTCAAACGCAGATCTGACTGGCGCAAATTTGAGCAACTGTTTATGCATTGATTGTGATTTTTCAGAAGCCATTCTGAAAGATGCGTCTTTACAAGGAACCGATTTTCAAAACAGCCGTTTATGCGAAGCGGATATTTCTGGTGCGAATCTCTACTTTGCGATGTTGGAGCACGCAGATTTGACTGGTATCATTCATGATAAACGGACAAAATTTTTTGACCTTTATTGTCCCGCAGAAGGACCATTCATCGGCTACAAAAAGTGCTTTGATTTTCGGATCGTTCAATTACTGATCCCCGCTGATGCCCGCAGGACCTCTGCGACAAATACCTGCTGCCGCTGCGATAAGGCTAAGGTGCTGACAATTAAGGATATGTATACGAACGAAGATTATGATGAAGCTGTCTCATATGTGGATGGAAATTTTGTTTATCGAGTTGGAGAGTACGTAGTTGCTGAAAATTTCAACCCTAATCGCTGGGCTGATTCCACTGGCGGCATTCATTTTTGGCTGACACGAAAAGAAGCCGAGGGTTATATGTAAAAAAGCCGATCTCGCCATTGTTCTAATGGTAAGATCGGCTTCTTCATTCATTTTTCTTTTTAGGATTCTTTTTTTCTTGAAATAAATCGAGGGTAAATCCTTTAATATCTGTAAGTCGCAGGATATCTTTTAAAGAATTATACTCGTCATACAATTTTTTCTTTTCTTCATTCAACTTATAGGTGGTAACAATCCCTGACATAATCGGAGCGTTAAACATCTTAGCAGAGACTACTCGATGAATCCCATCATTTTGGAGAATATAACAATCATCTTCCTGATAATGGTTAAATTTTATACGATCAGTGCCCTCAAGATTAACTTGTCCAGAATAAAAAGCTTGTTGGGATTCGAGCCCATGTTCTTCTAAAGATCGTAAGTTCTCCTCAATCTTCTCACTTTCTCTACCCTCAGTCGCTATTCCCATAAAAAAATCATAAACGGATGTTCCTTCGATGGTCCAATTTGATTTTATCGCGACAATTTTTTGTACGGGAATATTTTTGCTTAAGTTCTCACTATTTTCTACTTTGTCGTAATAATTTTCTATTTCCGTATCTTGAAAGAAATTTCTCTTTTGCAATTGGATGTGCTGTAAACTAATTCCAGCTTTCAACATACGATTAATCGCCTTTTCTTCAAAATTTGTAGTCATCTCTACCCTCCCCTACATTGGAAAAATTATTTTATCACTTTATAATCAGCTTCTTATTATTCTCATTTAGTTAAAACTACACTGAATTCAGAAATCTCAAGTTCAAATAAGATAAGAATGAAATGATAACACCCACAACAATTACAGTCGCAGGTGCCAGTTAAGTTGACTCATTTATGAAAAACAGTTGTCTATGCGTAACGTTTGTTTTCTAAATCCATCTGAATTAAGGTCTCAGTCATTCTTCTCGATGCGACTCTTCGAACTTCGCGTGGAATAAACTGATGAATTTCATCTTCATTGAAGCCGATTTGCAGCCTCAAGCCATCCGTGATAATTGGACGTCTTAATAAACTAGGATGTTTCTCAACGATTGCTACCAACTCATTAAAGGTGATAGTATCAAAATCAATATCTAATTTTGAATAAACTTTTGAACGTGTCGAAATAATGTCTTCTGTACCCGTTTCTGTTAGAGATAAAATTTCTTTGATTTCATCTCTCGTTAATGGTTCAGTCAAGATATTCCTCTCTTCAAACTCCAATCCTTGATTCTTCAACCAAGTCTTTGCTTTTCTACAAGAAGCACAACTAGATGAGCTAAATAATTTAATCATATTATAAACACCTTTCTGAAAAATATTTTCTATCCACTGTTATCTACACCTATTACGATACAGGACATATCATTTGTTGTTAATATAATTTTTAAAAGTGCTTAAAAATATGACTTTGTAATATTCAAAAAAACCACATATAATAACTCTAAAATAGAATAATTATTATTAGGATTCGTCTATAAAACCCTAGTAATCCTCATTGTTTGTTTGATTTATTCAACCAAAAAATCATCTGTTTAAAAAACACAAGTAATTCGCACTCGAAGGTTGAATCATTTATTTCTTCTTAAAAGCAAAATATGATAATATGCTTTTCGAACTCTCATTTGTTTTTTGTTTTGATCCATCTGCACATAAATTTTCTTGCTTGGTTACCGAGCAATAGTTATAAACAGTTGAAGAAATTCTCTCTTGTACAGAAAAAAAGCCACTGAAAAAATGATTTCCCATCTTTTCAGTGACCTATTTTATAGGATATCTATTTAAAAAAATACCTGTACATTACGATTCATTTTCCTGATGAAGAGCTTTTAAGCCCGCCATATTAAGTAAGTTCCAAGGCGTATCAAACTCTGGTTGGAAGAAGAAATCCGCATAAGCTAACTGCTCGATCGTAAATTTTGTTTGGATTGCGATCGAAATCGCATTGATGTTTGCAGTTAAGTCTTTTTTAGACATAATTTGTGCACCTAGAATCGCATGCGTCTTTGGATCATAAACCAATTTAAACAGCATCCGGTCTTTCATATTTGCTGGCACAAAGTCCATCAGGGTGTCTTGATCTAGTAAGACAGATTTCGTCTCGATCTTCAGGCGATCCGCCATTTGATCATTCAATCCAGTTGATGCGAACTTGTAATCAAATACACGCAAGGCCGATGAGCCCTGCACACCAGGGAATGGATAGTTTGCTTCCTCTAAGTTTTTCACTGCATAGCGACCTTGACGACGCGCATTGGTTGCAAGAGCAATATTGACTGTTGTTTGACCTGGATTGTACTGAATCAAAGTCGCATCTCCCACCGCAAAAACATCCTCAGCGCTTGTTCGCATGTACTCATCGGTTTTGATCATGCCATTTGAATGCATATCCACAGCCCCTTGTAACCAAGCGGTATTCGGTCTAACACCTGCAGACATTACAACTAACTCAGCTGGGTATTCTCCCTTATCGGTCACAACTTTGCTGACTTTTCCATCCTTACCGACAAATTCAACGACCTTTTCTTCCATTGCTAAATTCATACCATTATTCGTCATTTCTTTTTCTAAAATATCGGTAAATTCTTGATCAAGATAGAGTCCTAATGGTCGAGTGATAATATCCACCAGCGTTACATTTTTTCCAGCCTTCACAAAGGCTTCTGCCGCTTCTATTCCGATATATCCGCCACCGACAACCACGACATTTTGAATATCGGGATCAACAGAATGAAGCTTCAAATCAATCGTATCTTGACGACCGCGCATGGTTTCTATATTCTGCAACTCATGACCAGGAACCGGCAAAATAAATGGATTTGCCCCCGGGCTTAAAATCAATTTATCATAGGTTTCCTTACGTGTTTGACCGCTAACGTGATCCAACACTTCAACTTCATGCTTGTCAGGTATTACTTTGGTAATTTCAGTATTGGTAAAAACGCGAACCCCGCGTTGTTCCATCTCTTCGGCTGTCATGTAACGAATTGAATTTACGTCTTTCACGACTCCTTCGAGATACATTTGTGTGCCTCAGCCCATAAATGAGATAAAGTCACCTTTTTCGTACCATTGCACTTCCGCTTTGGGATGAGTCAACAGTAACTCTTCGACTGCTTCATAGCCGCCGTGTGAAGATCCTAAAACAATAACCTTCATCAAAAATCCCTCCTGTATAATTTATTTGATACACTTACATTGTAGCTCACTCTCTATAGATAAAGACATCATTTAGCTCACGATTATACAGTAAGGATCTTGCAAGTCTCTAAAGTGCAAAAAGGATAAATCTATGCTGATGAATCATCATAGATTTATCCTTTTGTAGTTATCTCATTCATTTGTTATTCACTCTATGCCATTTTTGAATCGTTTGTGTTAATAATTTTTTCAAAATAGGTGTTAGTAGTACATAGAAAACAACATTTCCAACAGCATGCATTGTATCAACCGGAATTCCAGCTAAATAATAAGGTAAAAACGCTGAAATGCCTAAAAATGGCGCTTGAACTGCCGATATGAAAAAACCAAACAGTATTCCTGTGATTCCTGCATAAACTGCTTGTAATAAAATGCTCTTTTTAAATTGAGGAACTTTTTTTAGTAAACCTGTCAATAAAATAATTAAAAAGTAGGTCACTACTTGAGCAATTGTCCATACCCCCATCCCCATATAAAAATTTGTAATGAGAATAGAAAGCAAGCTGACTAATAATCCTTGATAGGTTCCCCAATAAATAGTGATAATTAATAATATCGCCGTGACTGGCTGTACATTGACAATGAATTGAAAAAAAGTACGACTGACGACACACAATGCGACAAGCATAGATAGCAGGCTTAATTCCTTTACCCCTAGTGAAAATACGGAGTAAACAGTTCGACTAGAATTGTTCAAGCTTGAACACCACTCGATCGTCTTTTTTCAGCGTAACGTCCTTTGCTCCTGAATTTACTTGTTCATCATTAATTGTAAAAACCCAATACTTATTATTTTTAGCATCCTGTGAATGTCCGTCAAGTGAAGTAATCATCCCATCATCATCTTCTACTGAGTAATTCTCTTTTAAGACGTCAAATAAGCTTTGACCCTCCTTGAATGAAACGTCCTTTTTAGATAATTCTTTGTCACCATCTAATAAAGTGATACTTGCTTTTGCTTCTGATCTTTCGCTGCTTGACACTTTTTCTTCCGCCACACTGCTATCTGTAGACTCTGCTTGTTTCGTTGTACATCCGCTAAACAGCATTAAACTTACAAAAAGTGCAAAAAATAAATTTCTTTTCTTCATTTCCATATCCCCCTTGACTTTATTAAATAAAAAGACACCCGGAAAGCATGGGTGTCCAAAAAAACAAATGAAACAAACGACCCTGATATTGCTTGTTCGAATCAATCCACACTAGTGTCTGACTTTGCATTGCGCATTACAGTAGAAAGGGACTGTAAAGGAATTTCACCTTTTTCCTAGTTGTTGATTGAAGGATATTAAGTTTTAAAAGTCGATTATTCTTTTTAATTGATTCTTCATGGCTGCTTATCAAATTTATTTCCCAAGCATTAAAAAATACTAAAAAACCATTCTGAACAAATAAAAAAGCATTGTCTTCTATATTCAAAATAACAGATTTCTCCTATAAAATAAACACTATTGGGACAATCTATAACTGCTATTTGAAGACAAAACAAATAAGTAATACTAAATAGGACAAAATTGCTTTCTAGAACAATAACTATAATTGGAAGTGACTTACTCCACGTCCAGTTAAAAGAGATAACAAGTGCCTATATCAATCTGTATCATTACTCCTTTAGAAGAAACTCTTAGCTATTTATGAGAGTCGTCGTTTATTCATGAAAAGGGAACTGAGTCAAAAGTTTAAAGACTTCTGACTCAGTTCCCTGTTTTTTTAAACTATTTCCTTAGCTTCAAAAATCGTTTACTAAATTACTCATTTTTAGCTTCTTTGCAAATAATCATACAGTCCAATAACCTCTTTAGCCAAATCACAAAAAGCAATAGAGGTCATTAAATGATCCTGACTATGTACAGTCAACAATGTGATCTCTGTTTTTTCTCCTTGAGCTTCTTTCGTTAACATGTCTGTTTGAGAATGATGCGCTTCAACGATGGCTTGCTCGGCATCGTGAATCTTTGACTCTGCTTGACTCATATTCCCTGCTTTTGCTGCTTGGATCGCTTCCATCGCATCACTTTTGGCATTCCCGCTATGAATAATTAAGTTCATTACCGTTTCCAATTGCTCCTGGTTGTTCATTTTGTTTTTCCTCCATCCATTATTTCATTTAGACAATATCGGTAAGAGCTGTCAAACTGTCATCATTTTTAATACTTCGATTACTTGATAAGCTGCACCATATATCCCTGCATCATTTCCTAGACTCGCCTTTCTAATCTGAATGGACTCTCTGATCTGAGGAAAAACAGATTTCTCAAGGGCTTCTCTTAAAGGAACAATAAAGAGCTGATCTGCTTCAGAAACACCGCCTCCAATTACTATTTCTTCTGGGTCCAACGTATTTACGATACCTGAAATAGCTTTAGCTAAATAATTGATTGTTATTTTCAGTGTTTCTTGAGCAAATTGATCTCCTGTTTCAAGCAATTCAAAAATTTCCTTTGCGTTGCTAACAATTGTTCTATTTGCTAATTGATTGAAGGTTTTTACCATACCATTGGCTGACCCATAGCACTCGAGACAGTTGACATTTCCGCACCCGCAAACTCTTTTTTCAGTGGAAACAACTGGAATATGCCCGATTTCACCTCCAGAAGAGTGATGACCATTGATGATTTGCCCATTAACTATAATCCCGCCACCAACCCCTGTTCCAATCGTGATAAATACGATATCATTCAATGGCACATCTGTGCCTTTCCAAAATTCTCCTAGTGCGGCCGCATTCGCATCATTCAGTAAAACGACAGGTACATGTAACGCTTGTTCAATGATGTTTTTTAGCGGAAAATTGCTCCAGCCTAAATTTACCGCGCGTTTTACATGAACATCATCTACTGGGCCAGGAACACCTATACCAATCCCCATGAGATTTTCAAGTGATTCTCCTGCTTGGCTGAACTTACCTTTTATACTATTCACTATTTCATAAGGAATATGACTACCGTTATCACTAATATTCGTGGAAATCGACCATTTTTCAATTAGAACTCCTGCCATATCCAATAAAGCTAATTTTATTGCTGTTCCACCAATATCAATACCAATTATTTTATTCGGCATGGGACATCCTCCTATATCTTTTTTATGAATCAATTTCGTTACTGATTTTGTAATCAGCTTCTGTCTTCCGGTTGAACAAAAACAACCGTGTGATCAAGACCATTTCGACTAAAAATAGAGCCAACAAGAAAATGAACCCGGATTTCGATCCATTTATTACTGCTCGGACAATATCATCAGAATATTGAGATTGACTTTTTGAGATAATCGCAGCAATAATCGAAGTTCCTGCGGCTCCGGCAAATTGTTGAAACGTCATAATGATGGCATTGCCATTTGCTTGATAATCATCACTTAACTGTCTCAGCCCATTTGTCATCAGATTGCCAAATGAAAAGCCAATTCCGATCGTAAAAAGAAAATAAAGTCCGCCGATTGCCAAATTACTCAGCGAGTCACAAAGAACTGTAAAGAGTATCAAAGACAAAGTAATAATGATACATCCAAATAAAATTGGTTTTTTTGGCCCGAATCTGTCTAAAAGGCGTCCGCCTAAAGGGGTGAATAATGAACCTAGGATCGCTCCTGGAAAAACAACAAAGCCGGAAACCTGTGCACTACTTCCATTTACCACTTGTATATAATTAGGCAAAATAAAGACTAAGCCCATCAATACTAATTGCATAATGAAAAAACAGATGACATGCATAGAATAAGACAGATTATTAAGTAAACTAAAATCCAAAATCGGATTCGTAATTTTTCTCGAGCGTATAATTAAACCAGTTAAGCCGCAAATACTCATAATGAAGGCTCCGATAACTTGAATAGTTAAGAAGCTGTAATTTCCCATATTGCTAAAACCGAGAATTGAACCGATAAAGAAGACTGCAATCGCGATCAAACTGAAAAAATCAAAAGAAGATCGTCTGACTTCGCTTTTTTGTTCGATTGTCATTATTCCTACAATAAGAGTGAGAATCATAACGGGAATGATCAGGATAAAAATAAATCGCCAACCTAGTCCTGTAACGACTAAACCGCCAAACGTAGGGCCAATCGCTGGTGCAATTGCCGGAATCATCGTGCCTACGCCCATCATCGTGCCCATTCTTGAAGCTGGAACTTGCTCCAAAATAATATTGAACATTAATGGTAAGCCGATTCCTGTACCAATTCCTTGCAGCACACGTCCGATCAGCAATACTGAGAAAGTTGGTGCTGCCGCATCAATGATTATCCCAACCGTAAAAAAGCAAAGGGCCATTAAAAATAAAGTTCTATTTTTGAAGGAGCGCTTCAAAAATCCAGATAAGGGAATGACGATAGCAAGAACTAATAAGTAAATAGTAATCATCCATTGAACTGTCGCAGTATTTACGTTGAACTCTCGACTTAATGTTGGAAACGACACATTCATTGCAGTTTCTACCAAAACCCCGCAAAAGGATAAAATTCCTGTAGAGATGACAGCACCAACGACTTTTGCTGTTAATTTCTGTTGTTTCATTTTTTTCTCCATTTCTAAAAATCAGTAAAACATCTATTTGAAAGATAGCTTACTAAAAAATACGTTTATAAAAACGACGACTGATCCAGTCGCCGCTTTACTTAATTTTCCACTAATGAAATTGCCTGCTGCAGCACTTTCACACCGTTCATTGTTCCATAAGCCGACATATCAATAATGGAAACAGGAATTTTCCCCTCAACCATTTCTTTCACCTGCTTTTCCTTGAAACGGACTTGAGGACCTAATAAAACCACATCTTTGTCTGCTAGATGATTTTTCAGATCATCTACAGGTCGCGCATCCACGGTTGCTTCGATTGCTTGCTCAGCACCGGCCTTTTCAATTTTTTCAATTAGAAGACTTGTACTCATTCCAGCATTACAAACTAACAGAATATTGATTTTCTTCATTATTCGTTCTCCTTTACACTATTCTACAATCGAAGTTTGGTTCTCGATATCGATTTCTTCTACATGCTCTTCTTTGGCTTGAAGCGTTTCTTGTTCGCGTTTATATTCAAGATTGTCAGCCATTTTGAAGAATGGGAAATAAATACCTGTGGCTACAACGACACACAGAAGTTGCGCCAGCATCATACGCCAACCACCTGCAATAATTGCGTTAACAAAAGTCGGTGTTCCCGTTGGTAGCTGCGCGCCAATCATGCGTGGAACAAATCCAGTTGTAATCGCTAAATAACCTATTAATCCTGTAACCAAAGGTGTCACAACTGTTGGAATCAAGAAAGTTGGATTCAAACAAATCGGCGTTCCAAAAGTAATTGGCTCATTGATTCCAAAAAAGGTCGGTACACTTGTAATTCGACCAATATTCTTGTACTGATCGCTCTTAGCGAAAAAGATAAAGCAGATAGCGAGTCCTAAGACGCAGCCGCCCCCACCAATTTCTAAAAAGACAGAAGTAAAACCAAAATCAACCAAATTAGGCGGTGTTGTTCCCGCTGCTGCGGCATTCATATTCTCAATCGTCATTGTCTGAAGGATTGGTGCATACACTCCGAAAATGATCGCCTTGCCGTGGATACCGAACCACCAGAATAAACCGATCAAGGCATATGCCAGCATGACTCCTCCAACAGAACCGCCGATTTGTTGGATCGGTACCTGGAGAACACTATAAACTAAATTATGAACGCTACCAAAACTAGTGAAGGTAAAGCCCCATGAAATCAATGACATAATAAAAGTAATAACAAAAAATGGAATAATAGAACTAAAAGATTTTTCTACAAAGCTAGGAACACTGTCCGGCATATGAATAGTGATATTATTTTTAATAAACCAACTATAAATTTTCGCTACTAGCAGCCCAACAATAATCCCAACAAACATTCCCTTGGAACCAATATAATCGAAACTAATAAAATCAACGGGACGAACAGTATCATGAACCTGCTGCTCAATTGTCGAAAGCGGAGTCAACAATAGGAATGAGATGATTCCTAATACTCCTGGAAACATGCCCTCAATATCGTAGGATTTCGCCAAATTGTAAGCAATAAAGTAAACGACGATTAACCCCATGATATTGCTTGTGAATACTCCCGGTAGTAACAACAATGTCTTCAATCCATTACCTTCAATGAAGCTTTGATACCCAGCAAAGGGTAAATTAGCGATTAGTGTGCACATTGCGCCAGTGATACTTGCAGGGATTGTCATAACCATCCCTTTACTTACTGCTTTCAAATAGCGATTATCAGAAACCTTTTCAGCTGCCAACTGTAATTTCCCAAGGTTGTCGATAAAACTCATAATCAAGTCTCCTTTTCATTTAGTTTGTCCTATACAAAGCGTGCGATTGCCTTCCCAACACCATTTGCGTCATTCGTGTCTGTCATATATTTCGCTTGTGCCTTTACTGCTTCAATCGCGTTCCCCATTGCAACTGTATAGCCAAACGAATCACTCAACATTCCCAAATCATTGTAGCTATCTCCGATTGTCATCACTTCATCCAAATTGATTCCCTTACTAGTGGCATACTGCATAATTGCTTTTCCCTTGTCAGCTAGTGGATTAGTAATCTCCAGATTAATATCAAAAGAACCGGTAGCATTCACTGGATATTTTTTTTCCAGCTTCATCCGCAGGTCTGCAATGAGTTCTCTCTTCGTTGAAAAACTGATGATTTTTCCAACCTTGTAGTTTTTCTCAATTAAATCATCTACTGATTCAATACGTTTTATTTCTTTGTATAGGAAATGATCCTCTGCACTTGCATAAGCTTCTTCATAGGAAATCTCAGGATGAAAATTAATGATTTTTGTCGCTACTGCATCTTTACATATTTCTTCATCACTTAAGGAAAAAGAGCCGCCTGTTGTGTATAATTCGACAAATAATCCATTACTCATCAATTCTTCAACAATCTGTTTTACGACGAAATTATCAAGATACAAGCTCTGAACGATTTCTCCTTGAGCATTTCGCAACTCGCTACCGTTCATCACCAGGTAGTTGCACTCAATTCCTGCCTCTGCTACTTGCGAATGCGCATCCTCGTAGGACCTTCCTGTAGTGATGATGAACTCGATCCCTTTATTCTGAGCCATTTTGATTGCTTTAGAATTAGCTTCAGAAATAGCGTGATCGTTGCTGACCAGTGTGCCATCCATATCAGATGCGATCAGTTTAATCATCTTCTCACCTGCTATCCGATCACATTCTTTAATAATGCTTGATGTCTTTTGACCTGTTCGATACTGTCCACTTCCATGTAATCCTGAATGTGACGATTGCCTTCATACTCGCTGCAGATATAGCCGTTATACCCGGCATTTTTCAATGTAGTAATTACGTCATGGTAAGGAATGCTAGTTTCTTGAAGGTCCTCTGTAATATCGTAGAATTTTCCGTGAATGTGAGAAATATATGGCATATTGTTCACTAGAATTTCTGGGTCTGTATATACAAAGTGTCGGCAGAACTCTGCGAAGGCTTTGTCAGCTTCCGTCGCATTTTTCATTTTTGATACGCTTTCAAAAGTTTCATCGCGATTAATACCTTTTTCATAGTTATCGCTCACTAATTTGATAATTTCTGGTGTCCCGCCTTTACGAATATAAGCATCTTGGAAAATCGATCCGATCCGTTTCGTGAAGATGCCAAAGTCCGGCATAATGCTGAACCATTTCGTTCCGCTTTCCTTAATGTAATCCAAGCGTTCTTCAAACCAAGGAGTGCCAAAGGTAAAGGGTGCGTGAACCTCTAAGGCAATCTTGACATTGGCTTCCTCTGCATAAGGCAAGCTTTGTTTTACCACTTCTAAAGGAGTTGATACTAAGGTTCTTAGTATTTTACAGCCTAAACGATTCGCAATTTTTAAGTCTCTCTTCATCATGTCAACATTTTCCGAAGTCGTCAACATCCGATTGGCAAATAATTTATTATCTAAAAAAGCATCATAGGCGACCGGCTCTACTCCGTACTTTTCAAGCCATTCGTGCCATTGTTTGACAAAATCATCAGAAATATTCGGGAAAGTCGGCAGCATTTGTTCTGGCAAAAATTCAATTCCTGTAGCACCTGTTTTTGCGGCTTCCCGGATACAATCCTCAAGGGTCATTTTGCCGGTATAAAACTCATCTTGGTAACTGTAAAGTGATACTCCGCGTTTGATTGTACTCATCATTTCATCTCCTCTATGCTTCTAGCACCAATACTTTTTCATCATCGCCGGTATTATTAAATGGTAAGTAAGAAATCCTCAAACTTACAAAGGCATGTACCTTGTGCTCGCCCTCCGATAAACCACCGGGCTTTTTCACAAAAACAGTGATCGTCTCAATCATTTCCCAACGATGATTGATGACCGTCGGCAATTCTTCAAATGTAAAGGTTTCACCTTTTACTGTAATCAGCATATCTTCGTTAGCGACTTTTTCATCATCAACTGTTAGATCCAAAACTTCCACACAACTCATGGGAATCCCTCGGTAATAAGGAACTCTTAATTGAACCTCGTACCCGGTGATTTGATTATTCTCGCGCACGTTTCGAAACCCTTCAGGATTCACTAAATATTTTTCAAACATTCTTTTGCCTCCTTTATAAGTCCTGCCGTAAATTGGTCTTACAGCAGGACATTTGATTTATAGTTTTACTTCGTTGCCTGTTTCAGCAGCTTTATAGATGGCATCTAAAATCTGCGTTACTTTAAATGCTTGTTCCGGTTTTACCAATGGTTCAGTATCATTGATGACCGCCTCCAACCATTGTTTGGCTTCGATTTTTTCTGGATCAGAGTCGCCGCCTTCAAAGAATGCGATGTTGCCGGCAGTACTGATATTTTCTTCCGTCAACAAGCCATTTTTCGAACGATTGTAGGTCAATTGATTAACTGGATAACTCATACCCGCGTCGATTTGTGCACCGGCTTTGGTTCCGCATAAGGTTGTTGCCGCTTCCTTTGATTCCAAGACATTTAATGCCCAAGAGGCTTCTAGGAAAATTGTCGAACCGTCCTTCATCTTAATGAACCCAAAAGCCGAATCTTCTACTTCAAAGCTTTCAGTATCCCAAGGTCCAAACAAGTTCCCTGCCTCTGCGCCAGGAAGGTTTCCTAATTTATTGAAGACAGAACCAGTTACCGATTCAACCTCATAGTTGTCCATCATCCACAAGGTAATATCTAGCGCATGAGTCCCGATATCAATTAATGGACCACCGCCCTGCTGTGACTTATCTGGGAAAACACCCCAAGTAGGAACTGCTTTTCGTCTGATCGCATGGGCTTTGGCAAAATAGATTTCTCCTAGTTCGCCATTTGCACAGGCTTCGTGAAGGGCTGTAACTTCACTTCTAAAACGATTTTGATAGCCGATGGTAAATTTCTTGCCGGATTTTTTCCAGGCATCCATCATTAATTGTGCGGCTTCTGGTGTATGAGCCATTGGTTTTTCACAAAGCACGTGCTTACCAGCTTCAAAAGCTGCTACAGTAATAGGACTGTGACTGACATTTGGGGTACAAACATGTACGATATCGATTGATCCGTCTTTCAACAGCTCATTGTAATCTTCATAATATTTTGCATCAGCAGAGCCGAACTCTTCCGCCGCTTTTTTTGCCCGATCTATCTTAGTGTCACAAAATGCGACAATCTCGCATTTATCACTTTGACTTTTTAGTGCTGGAAAATGTTTATTGTTCGCAATCCCACCGCACCCGATAATTCCGATTCTTACTTTTTTCATGTCTGTTCTTCCTCTCCATTTCTTTCTATTAGTTACTTGAATAATCAATATCCAAGTTGACACTTTGGTGATATCTCGCTGAAATACGGATGGCATCTAAGACCTTCATCAAGTCGAAAATTTGCTCCGGCTGAACCACTAATTCCGCTTTTCCTTGAACATATTGATAGTAGTTATCGAAAAACATTTGATGGTTGACAGAAACCTCAGGTAATTCTTCCTTCAAAATTCTGCCTTCTGGAGCCGGTCCAAAACTGCGCGTCGGTCCGGCATGAGTCATTGTGATCTGCCCTGGCACATTGCTCAACAAGGCCGATGTTCTGGTGATTTCGCCTTTAGGATTGAAACCGTCTATTTTGGCACTTCCTTGATTGCCACCAATAAACCAATGACGCTCAAACCAGTTTTCTGAACTATTTAAAAAATACGTTCCTAATTCAATCTGAGCGTTTACACCATTTTCAAAATACAGCTGGATGTTAAAATAATCATCCACCTGCTCGTTAATGACGTTACGCACATTGGCATAAACAGTTTTTAATGGTGAGGATACCATCCACAGAATCTGGTCAATCAAATGAACACCCCAGTCATAAAGCATTCCACCGCCAAATTCCGGATAAATATGCCAATCATGCATATTTCCATTAAAGCCGTAAAGAGAGCTTTTGATGGTATACATCTCTCCTATCAGTTTTTGATCATAGACTTCCTTGGCTACACGATAGTCGTGATCCCAACGACGTTGATGATGGACGGTAAAACGAACCTGTTCTTTTTCTACGATTTCTAACATCTGCTCTACTTCAGCGGCGTTCATAGCAAGAGGCTTCTCACAGATAATATCCTTCTTTGCTTCGGCTGCTTTAGTTACCATTTCCAAATGAAGTTGATTTGGAACCGCGATAATAACCGTATCAATCGAAGTATCTGCTAATAGCTCCTCGGCTATTAGGTATGTGCTGACCCCTTGCGGAGCGTATTTCAATTGCGCTTCATTCACATCACAAACTGCTGCTAACTGCGCATAATCAAGTTTCTTGATGGTTTCTGCATGGGTCTGACCCATAAAGCCGAACCCAAGAATTCCAATAGTTAATTTCTTGCTCATCCTAGTTTCCTCCTATCAAAATAATCCCAATGCTCTACAAATTGTTCATCCTTTATCCGATACAAATCAACAACATGAGCCTTTGTTTCTTCTTTGCTATCAATGCTTCGTGAAAAGACTACTGCGTATTCTTCATCTAGAACGACGCGATCAACAGCTAATCGAAAATACTCATCCGAAGAGAATTTTGCAGAAAAGGCCTTCACCAATCCGTTTCTCCCCTGCTCAACGCCAGGATTGTGTTGACAATAATCAACTGCGATTAATTGATTTGCTCTTTCTAACTGCTGCTGATTAAAAAATACCTCATAGAAATCAACTATCTGTTGTTTGGTAATAGCCATTGTTTTCCCTTCTATTCTTTCCCTAGTAGCTGCTTAGTCATTTGGAGCTGTCTTCGAGTAAATTCTGTACCGCCGCAATACAATTCATCTTCATATTCACTAATTAAGTAACCATCGAAATCTGAATTTTTAATAATTGATAATATTTCCGCATATGGAATACTAGGCTCCACTAGATCCTCATCTAAATAATGGAACTTCCCATGAAATTCGAAGCAATAAGGCAGAATCGTTTTCAATTCTTCCAACATTTTCGGCAACTCATCTTTTGATTTAAATTGAACAAAGCCATACATTCCTTGCAAAGTAGCATTGATCGCTGGATGAGCACCTAAGCTCAATAATTCTTCACGTGCTTTTTCCAATGGAACTCCTTGTCTGCGCAAATTCGCCGCCAATTCTAAATGACTTTCCTCTACTCCTGCCTTTAAAGCTTTCATCCAATGGGGTTTATTCGGAGCAATTGCGAAACAGCCAAAATCGGGAATAAATCCAAGATGTTTTGAACCAGTCTTTTTAATTACTTCCAGATAATCTTGCATCAACGGTGACGCGGGTGACTCTGGATTATGGATCTCAATGCCAACTTTGATATCGAAAAGTTCTGCATAGAATGCGAGTTTTTCAAATGCAGCCGGTGATAGCATATATTGAACACGCATAACCTTACAGCCCAATTTATGAGCTGCTTTTAAATCAATGACGGCGTCTGCCAGCATCTCATTGTCGGATAGATTTCGATCATGCATCATCCCTTTGTCGTTGTTAGCCCCATACCCAACAGGTCCAATCCCATATTTGGCTTTTAATCGCTGAATCAATCCTAGAAAATCATCACTGACGTTAGGATATGACGGAATCATTTGAGTACCGACAATCTCATATCCTTCAGCTCCAGCTAAGTATGCCTGCTTCACACACTCCTCAAAATCATACTGATACCGTGCATATTCCGTTCCGTAACAAAATAATGTTGCGCCTAATTTTAAGTTGCCCATCTTACTCTCCTCCAAAGCTGATTGTAACTTTCTCACCTGAATCCAACGGCATAAAGTCATGTTCCGGTCCGATCTGCATGTAAGGAATGCGAAGCAATAATTTCAACTCAACCTCATGCTCTCCGATTAAACCACCTGGCTTCAACACATGGACTTTTGCTAAATCAACTTGACTCCAAAATTCTGTGATCGCATGTTTCAATTTGTAAATCGGCAGCTCTTTTCCATGTAACTCAAAGGTCACTGATTCATCAGAAATTTTCTCGCCATCTACATAGACTTCAAGCAAGTCAATATCAGACAAATAATGGCCACGATAATAAGCCAGTTGAACCTCAAAGCTAAAACCGTTCTTTTTCCCATTGATGTAGATCTCTTTAATAGAATCTTTTTTAATTATTTGGTCGTTGAGCTTCATTCGCATTGCAAACATTTTCTTTTTCTCCTTCACCTAAATAACGTAATTTCTCAAATATCTGGTACTTAAACTCACTGATTTTTTTACGTCTTCGTATGTTTCTTCAAAAGATTTATCTTCTACTTCGATGCAGCTATATCCCCCAAACCCAATGTCGGTCAAAGCAGAAACGTATTTACTCCAATCAACATCTCCTAGACCTGGAAGTTTAGGCGACATATATTGCAAAGGTGTAGCCATTACTCCTACGTCCTTCAGCTTTTCTGGATACAACTTGATGTCCTTATAATGAACATGAAAAATTTTGTCTTTAAATTCGTAAAGTGGACTGATGTAATCAATCTGCTGCCAGACAAAATGAGAAGGATCATAATTCAACCCTAGCGCTTTACTGTCTAAGCGTTTGAAAACTTCTCGCCAAACAGCAGGAGTAGTCATTAGATTTTGACCGCCGGGCCATTCATCATCGGTAAATAGCATGGGACAATTTTCAATCCCAATCCTTACACCAGCTTCTTCCGCATAGGCTAAAATCGGTTTCCAGACAATTTCCATCTCCTCGAGATTTTCTGAAAGAGATTTTGTCTGCATCCGTCCAATAAAAGTGGTTACTAGATTCACCTTCAATAATTTGGCAGCATCAATCAGCCGATACAAATGCTTAATAGCTTTTTCTCTTTTTTCCAAATCCTCATCTAATGGATTCGGATAATACGCCAGTGCGGAAATCTCAATTTGTTTGCTCGCTGCATAGGAAAGAATTTCTTGCGCACTTTCTTGGTTTAGATTGTTTACATCAATATGGGAAACTCCCGCATATCTGCGAGCCGCTTTTTCCTTTGGCCAACATGCCACTTCCACGCAATCTAACCCGTTATCTGCGACGATATCGATCATTTCTTTAAAATCGCTTTGATCCAAAATTGCACTAACAATTCCTAGTTTCATGATTCCACCTCTATTTCTTTTATCTACACTTGCAGTATAAAGCGCTTTCTGAAAATAAAACTTCAAATATTTGTGAACTTCTCTGTCTCTTTTTGCTGTTTAGAAATTACCAAACAAAAAAAGACAAAAATGATAAGTTCATTTTTGTCTTCCGATAGAATTATTACTGCCTTTTTTTAATGTTTATCACATAGAATTCGTTTGTTGTCAGCTTCTTCTTGATCTTAAGCTGATGATTGGAGACATGGATTTCCTCCAAATTTTGGAGCGGTGTATTCCGTTTATTTAAATAAACTAAATCTGAATCACGAAGATGCTTTGTGAAAAAGAACTTTTTCCATTCGTTAAAGAGATCGCCATAGCCCTCCAAACAAGAAAATACTCTCAACTCGTAATCACCGTTAGAAATTCCAGAAAGAATCAGTTGTTCTTCAGAGTCATGCTCTTCAAAAAAATTATCCACCTCTACTAATTTTAAATGTGCTTCATCTTTTAAAAAATAAAGACTATTCGGATGTACATACTGATGACCCAAGATAAAAAATTCATCATTCGTTGAAAAAGCAACGAGGTGCCGCTCATCTTTAAAGAGCATGTCCAATCCTTTTAATTGATTAAAAAACTTCATCGCATGCATGGCCGGCTTCGACAAACCGTTTTTGTTGATCAGCCCATTTCCCCCACTCAAAAATGCGTGATGCTTCGGGCCTTTTTGCGAAAGATCCGTTCCTAACCAATATCCTAATCCATCTACTTGGTCAAAAAGATCCTTCAAACTTTTTATAATAAACGCTCCTTTGTACAACGTGTCATTTAGGAGATTGCTTCGCGAAACTGTATTACTCCATTCAGAAATGTATAAAGGCTTTGAAATACCGATTTTTTTTATATTTTTTAATTGATTTATTAAAAAATGCGCGTCAGTCACACGTTGAAAATTTCGCTTTTCTCGAACTAATCGATCAGAATAAGGAAACAGAACAAAGGAATAGAAATCAAACTTACATTCAGCAAGTTCGTTGTGAAAAAAGGATGCCAGATCCATTTCATTTGTAACCACAAAGTTCCCACCACCAACTGAAATATTGGGAATCATTCGCTTCAAGATCGCATAAGTAGATTTGTAAAAAGTGATGTATCTAGTAACCAGCTCAGAATCTTTTAGATCATTTGCGACAAGCTCGATCTTCCACTGCTCCACATTTTGTTTTCCGTACCGATTTAAAATATGGCGACAAAAGCCTTCAATAATTTTTTCCCAATCCTCTATGGAATAATGACTTTCCTTAAATTTACCAATCAGCTTATTCACACTAATCCATGGAAGCACACCTATCTCCAACAGAAAATCAAGAATTTCATCTATTGCTTCGTATTCCATCAAAGAGTCCTCGAGAATTCCTTTCGTAAAGACTCCCCAAATCCTGCCATACTTAAAATCAAGGTTTTCTTGCAAATAGGTAAGATGCTGCCTGAGATTATTGTTCAAAACAATCTCAGCTTCTCCGACATTTAATATTGCATTCCAAGTTTCCTTGATTGGGATCACTTCTTTTTTACTTACATCTATTTGAAGAGAAGTCCTTTTTGATACCTCTTGTTCCGATTGATTCTCCTTATATTTCGTAAAGGTAGCTTTCACGTGAGAAGTCGACTGGCTATTCCTTTCAGTTTTCTCCATACTATTTTGTTTTCGATACACTGATGGTGTCATAGCATAATTCTCTTTGAATTTTTTATTGAAACTATTCGTATTAAAGAAACCATTATCCACCGCGATTCTTGTAATCGTTTTGTCTGAAGTCAACAGATCACGGATTGCGTGGTTCATTCTTATCTCACTTAAATAGTCTTTAAAATTCATCCCTAAATTCTTTTTAAAAAATTTGGAAAAATAAGCCGTATCCATATGAACCAAATCCGCCATTTCTGACAATGTGATATTTTCATAATAGCGTTCTTTTATTTCTCTTGTAATGTCTCGGATTCGTTCATCCTGATTCCTCATTTGTGCACTCTGCTCAAGATAAAAACTGCTCAGTTCGTTTAATAGTTGATAGACTTTGCTTATCTGTAAAAAGTTCGTTTTAGCATTTTCAAATAAAAATAAATCAATAATCTCAATAATAATTTGCCGAAGTGGACTATAATTCATATTCGGATTCGCAACTGAATTGCAATTAAATCCAACATATTCAGCCTCGAGTGCCTGAGATAGTAAAAAATCAGAAATTGAAAAATGAAAAAGCAAGTCTTCATTTCCTGTTGTTTCGATAAAACAGCATTCATGCTTATTAACAACAAGAATATCGTCTCTTTTCATTATGTATGATTGGTCATCTATTCGAACCTCTGCCTTTCCTTTAAGCAAGAAAAACAGTTCAATTGTTCTCAAATCATTATTAAAAAAGTGCAAAGTAGTCACCAACTGAATATCACTTTGCGTATCCAGATAATTGATTATTTTTCCCATAACAACATCCCTCCTTATAGTCGTTTTTAAGAACAATAGCTTTATTGATAGCCCTTTCTTTTGATGGTACCACAAAAAGAGAGCCTATATTTTTTAAAAAATCTGTTTTGCGCTCTTTCTTGGATTTTGATCAGTATTTTAGACACTAAAAAAACAGACCTCTTCTTACGAATAAAGTCTGTTTATTCTTATACTTATTTTGAGAACAAATATTTTTAAGCTTCTTGCACCCCTTCATTTTGTACATTGCTTACTGTTGCCTCACCGGACTTTTTTTCGATGCGGTTTCCTAAGCGAGTAATCAATAATACGATAGCCATCAAGCCGCTGATGGCAATCCCAGCCAGATAAGAGTTTGCCCCTGCTGAAATCTTGGTTGCCGCAAGCAGCATCGGTGCTGCGAAACCGGCTAAAGAAGAAATCAGTGTATTCATCGCAATAGCGACCGGAAATTGTTGATGATTAGCTAAAATGGATAATTCAAATGGAATCGTCGCATTGACCATAACAATCCCCATTCCTGAGAACATATTTCCAGCAATATGCAACGCAGGATTATTGAAAAAGACGATACAAATATAAGATAAAGCGAAAGCCACAAAGCCCCAGGCCATCGTATTTGTTTTAGTAATTTTGCGGATATATTTCAATCCAAAAGCGGTACAAATTCCTCCGACATTTCCTAATGCTGTGACCATTGCCGTATACGCTGTACCGTTCCCTTTTGAAGCTAGCAGAATTGATTGATTTGCCATAAAGATCATTAAGCAAAGCGAAGTCACAAAAGTCACGATCAGCATCACATAAACATAGCCATTCAAGCTTTTTACCGTTTTACCAAAACTGATTGAACGTTGGTTAGAGACTTCCTCTTCAGATAATTTTCGATCTTTGGGCACTAAAACTAACACAACGACTAAAATAAGAATCGCTGCCCCATAAACCCAGAATAGATTTTGCCAATTCGTACTGCCTAACACACCGCCGATCGCAGTAAAGCCCATCATTCCTAAATTGTTAAAGCCTACCGCCCAACCCATGACCGCCGCACGCTCTTCACCATCAAAATGTTCTTGCAGTAAAACTGGTCCAACATTACTGATTAATCCTAACCCAAAACCTAGAGCGATCATACATGCTAAAATAATATTCAGACTGCTGTTATAAAAAACTGGCAGTAAACCGCTGATTGCTACGATAGCTACTGAAACGACCCCAATATTTTTTCTGGTCATTTTATAGGTTAACCAAGTAAAAAGTAACGTGGCTATCAGCTGACCAAGCTGAGGAATGGAACTAAGCATTTGTACCTTAGAAATAGGTTCTTGAGGGAATGATTTTGAAATTGCGGCAATTGCTGCACCCACAACCGAGCCTGACATCAACAAAAGATTCATACTTAAAATACCTAAGGCTAGAGATAATTTTTTCTTATTCATAATAATTGCGCTCCTTTATATTTTTTGTTTCCGCTTTCAAATGATAGTTAAAGTATAGGCTAGAAAAAGTACTACAGCCATATGCAAAATTCATGCGCTTTGTGGTCTTTTCATAGATACTTTTTCTGCCTTGACTTTATTTTTGAATGATCACTTTGATTTGAACACTTGCTTCACTTGTTCGAACGATAGCCAATGCTTTTCCTTGGAACAATCGAACATGATCTAGACTGTACGCAGCTTGATTCGTTGGATTTCCATTTGCTAATCCAACGATTTCTCCATTTTCGACAGAAATTGTTACCTGATTATTTGCCGTAGGAACAAATCGTTGATGATCATCGACTGCTTCTAGGGCAAAAAGACTGTATTCTTTTCCTTCAAAAATTCTTTTACTTCGAATCGCGTGAATCGTTGAACTGGTTTGATGCTTGGCTTCGGTAATGATTTGGTTTCCATCATAGGCTACAGCCTTTAATTCCCCAGCTTGATACGGAATTTCCCAATTAGCGATACAACCAATAATAATTTTCTTACCAAAACTTATTCCATTGACAAAAATCTCAACTTCATCGGCATTACTGAAGACACGAACAGCAATCATCCCATCCGTATTGATTTCGAGGCCTTCTTCATTCCAATGAGGCAGGATATGAAGTACAGGTTCTTTTTTCCAATTCGCTTGATAATAGTAATAATAATCCTTAGGAAAGCCGCACAAATCAGCGATACCGAATTGAGAAGAAATAGCTGGCCAACCAAAAGGAGAAGGTTCGCCATAGTAATCAAACGCTGTCCAAAGAAAAACTCCCCCCATATACTGGTGCTTAGTCAAATAATTTAAAACTTTTTCAGGTGTTGCGGTACCTCCTGCTCCGGGATCACCAGGTTGACGCTTTCCAGGTAAAATCATTGAAAATAACGAACCAAAATTGGAGCACTGACAATTTTCTTCATTATCTTTGTAAATTCCTCGTGTTGAAAAATAAGAGGCACTTTCCGTACTCATGATCGCAAGCTCTGGATACTGCTCTTTGATTTTAATCGCACCAGGTCCCATTGCATCCGCTTCTGGATAGTTTACTCCAAGCACGTCATAATTTGCTAGATAGCTTTCATTAACTATACCATCAGGATTTAGTAGTTCTGCTGAAACAACTAGACATTCATAGTTATTTTGTTTGATACACCGAACTAATTTATAAGCGATGCGGCTCCCGAGATTGGTATTCCCGATGACCTCCTCATTCGCTACTGACCAAAACGCAATCGAAGCATGCATCCTGCTTTTTCGAACCATTTTTTCCAAATCAGCAATTCGCCAAGGTGTGCTCTCTAACAACCGATTCTCATTCATTAAAAGAATGCCAAAACGATCGCAAGCCTCCATAAGTTCCTCAGAAGCATAATGATGAGCACTGCGCCAGGCATTGACACCCATTTCCTTCATCGTTTTAATTTTATAATCAACGATATCCTGATTCAGTGCTACACCTACTCCAGCAAAATCTTGATGCTCGCAAACACCTCGCAGTTCATACAAATTCCCATTTAAATAAAAACCTTGTGAATCATAAGCGAACGTTCGAATGCCAAAACTTTTACGGCACTCATCCGTTTCCATTTGAAAAACTGCTTCATACAAATGAGGATTTTCAGGTGACCAGGGTATTGGAGCAGGAAAAATAAATGTTTCTTTAAGAACACGCTTTTCAAAAGGCTGTAACGTTTGTTTTTCTAACGTGATCAGCTGTTCACTGATTCTGATTACTGGCGAGACCTCGACTATCTCCTGTGAGTAATTCTCGATACAAACCTCAGCTCCCATAACTGCTTGTGTTTCTTGAAGCTCCTGTGTATAGACGTAAGCATTTTCTCTATCAAAAGCAATCAATGGTACAAACTCTAACCAAACGTCACGATAAATTCCAGCGCCTTCATACCACCAGCCTTCTGCTCCTGTCGTTGTATCCACTCTTACCAGCAATACATTAGTTCCTTCATTGCCATATCTAGCCATCTCAGAGATATCATAAGAAAAACTTGTGTATCCACTAGTGTTCTGACCTAGATAGGCACCATTTAGCCAAACATCTGCTGAACGCATCACTCCATCGAAATGTAGAATAACGCGCTTTTGATTCATCAGCTCATCGTTTAAAGAAAATGTTTTCCGATAATAACCAACTCCATCTTCCTTTGATCCAGACATAAGTAATTCTGGAGCTTGTTTATAGGGTTGGCTGATTTTCCAGTCGTGGGGAATCGTAATAGTTTGCCATTCTTGATCCAATCCAGAATCAAAATCGGTTCCGGCTAAATTTTTTAATCCTTGAATCTCATCTCCTCTAGCAATCAGTTTTAAAAAATGCTCACCTCCTGCACCGTATGTTACAGATTCTCCAGCCTCTTCTATTAGCGGTGCGGTCAATCCACCTAAAGCGTGGGCTTTTTTAGCTGTTTTTTTAGGCATACCGATTTCTCCATAATGAAACAGCCATTGCTGATTTATTTTTTTCTTTTCTCGCATCTGCCTTTCCTCCTCTGATATCCATTATTCTAGTTCGTTTGTCTCTGTGATATAATGAAAAATACCGACTTCAAGAAACCGTTTACTACAATTTCCCGACCTTTCGGAGGTACTTTATGGCAAAAGATCCTTTTTCTGAGCTCCATTCTGGCGATGCCGACATTCCGCAAATCAGAACCCATTCACCAATCGCCATCTTCTATAAACAAAAAATCGGTGAAAAAATTCTTTATACCAAAGTGCAGGATGGTAAAATCATCGCCTTTGAAAATGAAGAATATCAAGCGTTGCATAAAAATCAAAACTTTGAATTAATGTATGTTTTAAAGGGAGAACTAACAAATTATATTGAGGAGAAGGAATACACTTTTCAAGCAGGAGAAGGCTGTCTATTGAATACACAGATTCTGCATCGGGAGATTCTTTCAGATGGCTGCAATGTCGTCTTTCTAAATTTATCGCCTGCGCTGCTTCAGGAATTACTGTCTATTGATTCTGGCGAAGGTCCGATCTTTCAATTTTTACAGCAAAATCTTCAATCTGATGCGCAGTGGAAACGCAGCTATATTGAGTTTACTCCCTGCTTGCCTTATCAAAGCGAAGGCTTTCATGTCATTATTGATTCTTTGCAGCTGGAGGTAGCTACCTCCAAAATCGGTCGTGCTTATTTTCAACGAGGATTGATTTTACGCCTGTTGGATGCATTGGAAAACACCAACCAATTTTCACTTCAGCGGATTGATCTGGATTTATCCAAAGAAGATTATCTTGTTAATCGCGTGATTCATCTGATTGAAAGCCGCTTTGGTAATATTTCTCGAAAAGAAATCGAAGCCACACTGCACTACAATCCTGAATACCTGAATCGACTCTTAAAACGGCAAACAAAAATGACTCTGGCCAATTATGCTCAAATGATTCGAACTCAGAAAGCTCAACAGCTATTAAATACGACTGATTTGACCATTCAGCTTATTGCAGAACGACTAGGCTTTTCTAGTGAGGCATATTTCTATCATTTCTTTAAAAAGCAAACTGGATGTTCACCCAATCAGTATCGACAAAAATTTAAGCTCTAAGAAAGGCTTCGCGAACTCGCTCAGCTTTTGAGCAATAAGACCAAAATATTTCTAAATTGCTTCTCAAATTTCGAAATATTTTTGCTTATTGCCGAAAAAGCTAGTTCGTGAAGCCGGACATGGATATGCCTGTTGTAAAACGATTTATTCATGTGAAAATTTTATACTTTCTTCATAGTTAAAAAAAACCGATTGAGACTCAATCGGTTTTTTTAGCATTGAAAGAATGCTTTTCACGATATTCAGTTGGTAAAATCTTTAAATGTTTTCGAAACATTTTATAAAAATAGGAGGGATTTTCATACCCTACCTTTAGGGCAATCTGTTCAATCGGCGCATTGGTATACGTTAAGTACTCTGCTGCAACATTCACCCGTTGCAGATGAACCAATTTGATAAAGGTTAATCCGGTGTGTTTTTTCAAATAAGAAGATAAATAATTCGGATTGAAGCCAAAGTGCTGAGCCATTTCCTCTAACGTAATGTGCGCATAATTCTTTTCAATATATAAAAGTAACGATAATAAATTAACTGAGCCATCATCTTCTCCAGCAATCACTGTTTGTTCATTAGCAGCTGAACGAATCAACCGACCGAAGAGTGTTAATAATTCTAATCGGATGATCTGATTCGATTGGGTGTCTGGATAATAGTATTCCTGGATAATGTCCTCTAACAGAAAATGAATCTTTGTATCTTGATGCGTCCGAAACAAGCGATAGATATTCTCCCCCTGCGTTTCATTTGAGAGCAGTGAAAAAAGCAAGGAGGAGACTTTTTTGGTTGCTCGATCCTCATACATAAAATGATAATCGTTTAAATTGAAAGCTGTGTCCTTTAGGGTCAGATTGACTACGATAGCATCGGTTTCAATTGGTTCTACACGGTGAATCGTATGGTTGCCAATGATGATCAAGTCATTTTGCTTCAGCTTTAACTCATCGTTTTTCGTAATAACGGTACATTCACCTACCAGAGGTACGATTATCTCCACATAATTATGGACATGAAATGGAATGAAGGAGCTCACTGGCTGTACCGAAATGGCGATTGATTGCGGATTTACCTCTAATGAGTCGTCCAACGTATGAAAAAATTCATAAATAGGCTCGTTTTTCAACACACCTGTTTGTTTTGGTCTCATTTCTGAACCCAACTCATTCCAATTACGAGGATGATTTTTCTCCTGTAATATGGTTAAAACTTCTTCTTCCATTCCTTCAGCTCCCCTCAAAAAAGCTACTATCTGTGTAATAAGTCGAGTAATTATAGGATTTTAATCTTTAAGTTGTTTTTTTGAATGATATTCTTTCATTACTTCGCCTAAACTATCTCATGAATAAATCATTCAAGCAAGACTCAATTTTAGATAAATGAAAGGCGCAATGAAATGGACACACTTAAGCTGTTTTTTCGCAATGGTTTATACAATTTCTCCAGACTAAAATGAAAGCGTGAACAAGTATCTTTAAATCATTGGAGGCGCAAAAAGCATGTTAGATTTATCAAAAAAACCTTATTACTTAGCAGATGAACAAATTCAACAGCTGCAAAGCAAAGTCCAAACTATGACTTTGGATGAAAAAATTGGCCAGCTCTTTTTTGTTATTGGACAGGACGAGGATCAAGTAGACATTAAAGAGTTTATCAAAACTTATCGCCCTGGCGGTATGATGTATCGTCCCGCCTCAGCGGAAAAGATCAAACGACAATTAACAACTGCTCAGGCAGCCAGCGATATCCCTCTATTCTTTTCGGCGAATTTGGAATCTGGCGGAAATGGGATTATTACAGAAGGAACCTGGTTCGGAATGCCGCTGCAAATAGCTGCGACAGATGATCCTGAACAAGCTTACGAATTAGGAAATGTCGCTGGAAATGAAGCCGCTCAAGTAGGCTGCAACATGTCCTTTTCCCCAATTGTTGATATCGATCTGAATTTTCGGAATCCGATCACCAACACTCGAACCTTCGGCAGCGATCCAAAGCGTGTGATCCAAATGGCATCGGCTCAAATTAAGGGGTTGGAAAAGAACAGCATCTTGCCTGTTATCAAGCACTTTCCGGGTGACGGCGTCGACGAACGAGATCAGCACCTGTTAAGCACGGTCAATTCCTTATCGGTTGATGATTGGATAAACTCTTATGGAAAAATCTACCAAACCTTTATTGATCAGGGAATTAGCAGTATCATGATCGGACATATCATGCTACCGGCTTGGGAGAAACAGCTGTCGCCGGATATAAAGGATTCAGAATTGAGACCTGCCTCGGCTTCAAAACGGCTAATTGATGGGCTATTACGTGACGAACTTGGATTTAACGGCTTGACGATTACCGATGCTACACCAATGATTGGTTACAATTCGATTCTTCCGCGAGAAGAACTGTTACCTGCAACAATTAATGCCGGAATCGATATGATTCTTTTTAATAAAAACATTGATGAGGATTATATGTTTATCAAAAAAGCGGTTGAAAATGGCACATTGAAGCTGGCACGAATCAATGAAGCTGTTTTACGAATTCTCGCGACAAAAATGGTACATGGTTTATTTGAAGCGACGATGCCAGAAACGTTGAATTTAAATACTGCTGAACATGCAAAAAAAGCAGCCGCGGCAGCTAAAAAGGCCGTTACTTTAGTCAAGGATCGGGATCACCTTTTGCCTTTGACAGTCGAACGTTATCCACGAATTCGATTGGTTGTTTTAGGTGACTCAGATGACGGAGGTTTTAAAGAGGGCGGCCAAGTTTCCGACCTTTTCCAAAAACAGCTGGAGATACTGGGCTTTCAGGTGACTCTGTTTGACCGAAAGCGGCTAGATTTTCATGAGATTTTTGAAGAAGGCATAGCTGAAATGAAGGAAAAATTTGATCTAGCACTCTATATTGCAAATATCGAAACAGCTAGCAATCAAACCACCACTCGCCTCGATTGGATTCATTTAATGGCGGCGGACGCTCCTTGGTTTATGAAGGCTATTCCGACGATCTTTATCTCAACAGCAAATCCCTATCATTTATTTGATATCCCAGCAGTATCTACCTACATCAATACGTATACTGGGAATAAGGAAAGCATTGACGCAGTACTTAGAAAAATGACTGGTAAAGAAGCCTTTGAAGGGGTTAATCCGGTCGATCCATTTTGCGGTGACTTTTCCGCTAAACTATAAAATTAGGAGTGTACAAAAAATGAGAATTTCAAAAATTTTGATCAATCATATGACAGAACCTATTGGCTTTCAGTTAGATGATCTGCGAATTGAGTTTACAGTGGAAGCAGAACAATTCACAGAAATAACGAAGCAATTAACCATCTGGACAGATAATTATGAAGCCCCCGTTTACCAAAGCAAGCAGGAACCATTTGAAACTAACTATTTTGATGTTCCGTTGACACTGATTCCACGTACTCGTTACCACGTAGAAATTGCAATTCGAGACACCAATCATGAACTTCTTACCAAAGAAAGCTTTTTTGAAACTGGTAAAATGGATGAACCTTTCCAAGCAGATTGGATTGCTCATTCAGATAAAGCTATTCAAAATACACTTTTTCAAAAAAAGATCAGCGTGAAGTCCCAAGTAGCAAAAGCGCGTTTATACGCTACTGGATTGGGGATTTATGAAGCATATATTAATGGTGAAAAAGTTGGTGATGAGTATTTAACGCCAGGGGTTACGGCATACGATCAATGGATCCAAGTCCAAACCTACGATGTCACAGCAGCCTTTCAAAAAGCAGCGGATCATGAGCTGCTCTTCACTACTGGTGACGGCTGGTATAAAGGAACTTTAGGCTTCGATGGCGGAATGAAAAACATTTACGGCGACCAGCAATGTGTCATTGGAGAATTCCACGTGACGTATGAAGATGGTCAAACAGAGATCATTTCCACTGATAGCTCATGGGTAACAACCAGCGGAAAAGTAACTAAATCAGAGATTTATTATGGAGAAGACTTGAATGATACATTAACCCCTTCCGATTGGCAGTCCGTGATCTTACTAGATCAGAATAAGGCACTACTTCAAGACCGATTGAGTCTGCCGATAAAAATTATGGAACGATTGCCTATTCAAGAAATCCTTGAAACTCCGGCAGGTGAACAGGTCCTTGATTTTGGTCAAAATCAGACTGGTTGGATGGAATTTTACAACCGCGAACCCAAAGGCACAAAACTTGTTTTTCAAATGGGAGAAATCCTACAGGAGGGTAACTTTTATCGCGAAAATTTACGTGAAGCAAGAGCCTCTTTTGTCTATATTTCTGACGGTGAAGAAAAATGGGTTCGCCCCCATTTCACTTTCTACGGCTATCGTTATGTAAAAGTCGAAGGAAACACTCAAGCACTGAGAAAAGAAGATTATCAAGCGGCGGTCCTTTATTCTGAAATGGCAACCACAGGCGAAATCAAAACCACTAATTCAAAGGTTAATCGGCTTTTTCAAAATATTCTGTGGGGACAAAAAAGTAACTTCTTAGATATTCCGACTGATTGCCCGCAGCGGGACGAACGACTTGGCTGGACAGGCGATGCTGAAGTCTTTTCTAAAACAGCTGCTTTAAATATGAACGTTTTTCCATTCTTTAAAAAATATGGAAAAGACATCGCTATCGAGCAACAATTGCATGATGGTATGGTTCCAATGTATGCTCCTGCAATGGGGAATTCTGATGGCGGTGCTGCGGTTTGGGGCGATGCAGCAACGATCATCCCATGGAACATGTATCAGATTTATGGTGATTCAGCGATTTTACGTCAAAACTACACAGCAATGAAGGATTGGGTAGCATGGATTCAAAAAAAAAGTAAGAGCAGTGATTTATGGACTGGAACCTTTCAATTTGGCGATTGGCTCGCTCTTGATGGAGAAAATCCCGCGTTACCAACTGGAAAAACTGAAGAAGATTTTATTGCCTCTGTCTACTACTATTATTCTAATGACATCATTGCTAAAACAGCTGAAATTTTGAATTTTGCTAACGATGCAACTTATTATCGTGAACAAGCTCAACGGATCAAAGAGGCTATTGTTAAGGAATATATTACTGCAAATGGCCGTTTAGCAATTGATACTCAGACGGCTTATGCAATCGCGCTATATTTTGAATTGGTTCCTCAATCACAACGTTCGCGAGTCGCTAAGGATTTAGTAACCCGCTTGAAAAAGGACAATGACCATCTTAAAACCGGATTTGTCGGTACTCCCTTCATCTGTCAGGTTTTATCTAATTATGGCTATCATAAACTAGCCACGAAAATTTTCCTTTTAGAAGATTTTCCAAGCTGGCTCTATGCAGTAAATCTTGGCGCAACAACTGTCTGGGAACGCTGGAACTCTGTTCTTCCTGATGGTTCCATGAACCCAGAAGGAATGAATTCATTAAATCATTATAGCTTTGGTGCAATTATGGAATGGGCCTATAGCTATCTTCTAGGAATTAAACCAGCTCACCCTGGCTATCAGGAAATCAACTTTTCGCCGCTATTTGATTATCGCTTAAAACAAGTTAATGGACATTTCGATACACCATACGGAACTTTCGCTGTAAGTTATCAAATCGAAGCGGACAGCGAGCACACCATTAAGCTCAACTTGACTGTGCCTTTTGGAACGACCGTACATGTCGATTTACCACGAGGAGAAAATGGTCCGGTAACAGTCAACAATCAGGAAAAAAATAACGGTCGCTTCTCACTTACCTGCGGCACCTATGAAATCGCCTATGTTCCCAGCGAAAATTACGTAGAACACTATAATAGCGAAACACCTGCAGCCGAAATTATGGCAGATGAACTGTTAGTTCAAAAAATTGATGCGATTGATCCTGTGTTAGATTTTTTCAGAGCAGATCCAGCAGCCATTAAGGGCGGTTTAGGAACTATGTCCTTGAGCAAATTGAATACACTATTGCCTTTTATTCAAATCACATCAGAGAATCTGGCAAAAATCAATGACGCACTAGCATCAACGCCTATTCTAAGTGAACGGGAGGAAATCTCATTTGTTTAAAGGTGCATTATTTGATTTAGATGGGGTCATCGCCGACACCTCTACCCTGCATTTTGAAGCTTGGAAAAAACTTACAGACAATTACTTTGCTGCGAAACTTCCCAGTGACTTGGAAGAAAAGACAAAGGGCGTGAGTCGAGCGGAATCTTTGAAGGTGATTTTAAACTATTTAGAGGTTTCTGTCTCTGAGAATATGTTTCAACAGCTTTTGTTTGAAAAAAATGAACAGTATAAGGAGTCGCTTAAGCAGCTATCCCCTGACAATATCTTGCCAGGGGTTGCAACATTCATCTCTGAACTGAAACAGCAGAAGGTGAAGCTTGCTTTAGCCTCTTCTAGCTTAAACGGACCGCTTATTTTAGAAAAGTTAACATTGGCAGAGACATTTGACACCATCGTCGATCCAAGTAAAGTGGAAAATGGCAAACCGGCACCAGATATTTTCATCGCTGCGGCTCAGTCATTGAATCTTCAGCCTTTAGAATGCATCGGTATTGAAGATTCGATTGCTGGACTTAAAGCCATTAAAGAAAGTGGCGCTTTCTCTGTAGCAATAGGAACAAATAGTGATCTGAAGACAGCGGATCTTCACCTTTCAACTACCGCTGAACTAACGTTTGCTGCTGTTCGTACAGCCTATCATCAATAGAAAAGGAGTGAATTATATGGTGGAATCTTATCAAAATCCAATTCTACGCGGTATGTATCCTGATCCGAGCATCGTTTTGGTAAAAGATACTTATTATATGGTCAACAGTACTTTTGAGTACTACCCGGGGATCGCCTTAAGTAAAAGTACAGATTTATTAAACTGGACAAAACTTCCTGGAATCGTCGTAACAACGGAACAAGCGGACCTATCAAAGGCGAAATCTAATGAAGGAATCTTCGCGGTTTGTATTCGCTTTTTCAATGATCATTTCTATGTGATCACTACTAATTTTGCGGAGTTCAAAAACTTTATTATCAAAGGCAAATTGAATGAGAATGGAGAAATTCTTTGGGAACAACAACGGTTAGAAATCGACATTATGGGAATTGATCCGGATCTTTACCATGAAAATGGACGTACCTATGTCACCTTCACAGGCTATATCGATGATAAGGGAACCAAAGCCATTCAACAAGCGGAAATTGAGCTTACAACTGGAGCCATTTTACGCGGGCCAGAAGTAATCAGTCTCGGAACAGGTGGTCGCGATGTTGAAGGTCCTCACATAATTAAGCGAGATAACACTTATTACCTACTGGCTGCTGAAGGCGGAACGGGTGTGGGACATATGATTACGATGTTCAAGTCGGACAATCTTTGGGGACCTTTTGAGGATCACTCGACCGCCAATCCAATTTTTACAAATCGTGATCGCGCAAATGAACCTTTACAAAATATTGGTCACGCCGATCTCTTCCAAGATACAAAAGGAAATTGGTGGTTGACCTGTTTAGGAACGCGCCCATCTACAATTGATTTCAAGCAAATTACCAATATGGGACGAGAAACCCTGCTCTATCCAGTCAATTGGGAGAAAGAATGGCCGGAAGTTAATCAGGGAATCCCTAGTGAAGTGGTCGATATGAAGCAGTTTCCGAAACATCAAAAGGTACTTGTAAATGAACAAAAAATAGTGCCTTTTGTTGATGAATTTAATCAGCCCACTTTAAATCCTGAGTGGCTTAGCTTACGGGATAGCCTTAAGGAAAATATTCTTTTGCAAAACTCTACCTTAACTTTAAAAGGCTGCTCAACAACAATTGAACAAGGCACAACCCCCTCATTTCTCGGAGTCAGACAAACTGAAAAATCAGAAACATTCACTGTTACAGTCGAAAAATCCACTACTTGCAATCATGGAAAGATCGGTATCACCAGCATGATCAACGATACCCATTTTGCTGCTCTTTTAGTTCGAGAAGAAAAAGGAAAATTTATTGTATCTCGTTCTCAAAAAGTAGAAGATTTAACTGTTGAGGAAGATTTGGGAAGCCTTGAGTCATTGCCAACGAAGTTTGAACTGATCAATCAACCAGCAACGAAGACATTCATCGTCACTGACGGTAAAAAAGTTCTAAGCTTTGAAACTAGCTCGCTGCATTTTTCTAATGAAGCCATCGCTGCCCTAAATACAGGAGATGTGCAGGGCATCTATGCTTTGGGTGATGCATCATTCGTTGTTAAAGAGATACAACGTCAAGCGGTTGATGTTGAATAAGATAAATAATACATTTAAGGCACTGTCCATATGCAGACAGTGCCTTAATCTTAATTATTATTGAAACTATTCCATTTGTTACTTGAACATGTCTATCAAATGGTATTTTCCATGTATTAATTACATAAAGCTCGCGAGTATTTCCTTAAGCACCGCCTCTCCATCTAACGTTTCGTAATCTTCTTTCTTGATCATCTTGTAGCTCACCGCTTTGTAGTTCAAAAAATCCTTCAAACGGTTCACTTCGTATTCTGATTGGGGACCGATCATCAGACCATCGATTTGTTGATTTTGGATGGCCTGTTCTGCGATAATTGCTGGAGCAGAATACACGCGAATGGGAATGTTCTGCTCGTCTGCTGCTGTTTGGATGTTTTTTACTAATAAGCCGGAGGTGATACCAGCTGTACAAATCAGCAAAATACGTTTTTCGTTTTCTTCTGTCATATTGTCTACCACCTTACGAGATTTTACGTTTCTTATTATAGATATCTAATACGACTGCCAAAAGTAAGATCAGACCTTTGATTGCCTGCTGCCAGTCAACACCGACACCAAGAATCGACATCCCATTGTTCAAGACCCCCATAACCAAGCCACCGACGATCGCTCCAGTAATGGTTCCGATACCACCTGAAGTAGAAGCGCCACCGAAGTATACAGAAGCCATCGCATCTAATTCTAAAGAAGTTCCAGCTTGTGGTGTCGCCGCATTCAGACGAGCGGCCAAGATTAAGCCCGCTAAAGCGGCCATCATGCCCATATTGACAAAGACCCAGAAAGTAATTTTCTTGGTTTTGATCCCTGAAAGTTGATATGTTGGTCGTTTAACATAGCTAAAGCCATGCCACGACCGTAGCCGAGAACACTCACGACTAAAGTCGCGAGTGTTCTCAGCTAATTCATAAAAAGACCTGTAAACATGCCATAATTGGCTCTGTTTACAGGTCTTTATTTAGGTGATTCAGTTTCTTAGCGCCACACAGTCTTAACTAAAATGATACCCTTTTCTCTTCAGTTCTTGCCATTTCCAGTTTTCTACTTCCGGAAGATCACGACCTTCTGTTCGAATAAAGTCATGATGTTTTGCCAATGTTTCATCCATTTGTACTGAGAAGTCTTTTGCATCTTCTGCATAAACTGCATTCGCTGCTTCTTGAGCTAAATGGAAGCGGTCCAACTCACTGAAGACACGCATATCAAATGGCGTTGTAATATCACCATTTTCACGATAACCATGAATATGCAGATTATGATTGTGACGATCAAAGAAGATGTCACGAACCATACCTTCGTATCCATGGAAAGCAAAGACGATTGGTTTATCCGTAGTAAAGATTTCATCGAACTCTTCGTCAGTCAATCCACGAGGATCAATATCAGGATGACGTAGTTTCAAGATATCCACGACATTGACAAAACGAATCTTCAAATCAGAAAACTGTTCATTCAGAATCGATACAGCCGCTAAAGCTTCCAAGTTAGGTTCTGTTCCGGCTGCCGCAATCACAACATCTGGTTCATCCCCATTATCAGTACTTGCCCAATCAATGACCTTCAAGCCTTTTTCGACCAATTCTTCTGCTTCCTTCGCAGAATAGAATTGTGGACGTGGGTGTTTACTTGAAACGATCAAGTTAATCACTTGTTTGTCTTGCATCGCTTTATCCATAACTGCCATTAGGCTATTTGCGTCTGCAGGCAGATATTCACGAATAAATTCTGGTTTCTTCTCAGCTAAATGGGTCAATACACCTGGGTCTTGATGGGTATATCCATTATGATCTTGCTGGAAGACCGTAGAAGTTGCAATCAGATTTAACGCTGGATATTCTTTGCGCCAAGCATGCGCGCTGGCTTTACGCATCCATTTGAAATGTTGCGTTAACATCGAGTCAACCACACGCAAGAATGATTCGTAGCTGGCAAAGAAACCATGCCGACCAGTTAATACATAACCTTCTAAAAATCCTTCTGCTTGATGTTCTGATAATTGACCATCAATCACACGACCAACCGATGATTGCCATTCGTCGGTACTGTTTTTTGGTTCCATCCATTGACGATTCGTCACATCAAAGACTTTGTTCAAACGGTTAGATTTCGTTTCATCTGGTCCAAAGATGCGGAAATTGGTTGGATTTTCAGTGATCATATCCCGAGCTTGTTGACCAAAGACGATCATGTCTTGTGCCATTACCGCACCTGGTGTTGTCGTATCAATCGCATATTGTTTCCAATTTGGCATAGTCATTGGTTTTGGATCAATTCCGCCATTGGTGATTGGATTGGTAGACATCCGACGATCGCCTTTTGGTGAGATTTCTTTCAATTCATCGACGATTTTTCCGTTTTCATCAAATAATTCTTCTGGACGATACGATTTCAACCAATCTACTAATTTATCAGCATGTTCCATATCTTCTGAACTTACTGGGATTGGCACTTGATGCGCACGGAAGGTTCCTTCTAATTGTTCGCCATCCCAAGTTTGCGGACCAGTCCAGCCTTTTGGTGTACGGAATAAGATGACTGGCCATTGCGGCATCGCAGCATCTTCTGCTTTACCTTTACGAGCCTCTGATTGAATCGTTTTGATTTCTGTGATTACTTTATCCAATGTTTCGGCCATTACTGGATGAACTTTTTCAGGATCAGTCCCTTCCACAAAATAAGGCTTCCAGCCAAGACCTTCGAAATATTTTTGCAAATCTTCATCGCTCTTGCGAGAAAGAATTGTTGGATTTGAAATTTTTCCGCCATTTAAATAAACAATCGGTAATACTGCACCATCATTCACTGGATTGATAAACACATTTGAGAACCAACCGCCAGCTAAAGGACCGGTTTCCGCTTCGCCATCACCTACAACAGTTGCGGCAATCACATCTGGATTGTCTAAGATTGCACCTGTCGCATGCGAGAGTGAGTAGCCAAGCTCTCCGCCTTCGTGGATAGAGCCAGGTGTTTCTGGTGCCGCATGTGAGGCGATTCCGCCTGGGAATGAGAACATCTTAAATAATTTTTTCAATCCAGCTTCATCTTCAGTGACTTCTGGATAAATTTCACTGTAGCTGCCATCGATATAGGAATTTGACACCATGACTTGACCACCATGACCGGGACCTTCAATATAAAACATATTTAAATCATATTTATTGATTACCCGATTTAAATGAGCATAGAGAAAGTTTTGACCTGCAATCGTTCCCCAGTGGCCGATCGGATGCGTCTTAACATCTTCTTTTTTCAATGGCTTTCTTAACAAAGGATTGTCCTTCAAATACATTTGCGCAACGGAAATATAGTTTGCTGCACGCCACCATGCATCTACCTTTTCAATATATTCCTTTGAATCATAATTGCTGTTCATACAATGAGAACCCCTTTATAGTTTTTTTTACTTTTATTATTTTAGTACAATATACCTTTAATTAGCTTAAAAGTAAACCTTTACGCTCAAATTAATAGTATTTTTTACTTTTATTGGTTTAATAAAATATTGACTTGATCATTTCCAAGCCAATATTTTATCTTCTACTTGATTGTCACATATTCTAAATCAACCAACTTCGCCCATGTAATGATTTGTTCAGTCGTAAGATTCAAAGATAGAACCGTATGGTGTCCGCCGCCGACTTCGATCCATTTACCTACCCCTTCATGGAAGTTTGGTTTTACCTTCCAAAGCACACGAGCCACTGGTAATTTTGGTGCTTCTTCTGTTGGTTCAAACGCTTCAACCTCATTGATTAATAATTTATAATGCGTTCCAAAGTCTGCCATTGAGACTACCACGCCGTCACCAGCTTTTCCATCAAATACCAAACGAGCCGGATCTTCACGGTCGCCCATTGATAATGGTGAGACAACAATCTTAGGTTTATTAACAGCCAATGTTGGATCAACTTCCATCATATGGGATTGCAGGATGGCTTCTTTTCCAGCAGCTAATTCATACGTGTAATCTTCCATAAATCCAGTGTTTTGATTATGCGCCATGACTTTCATCAAACGATCCAAAGCGGCTGTTTTCCAGTCGCCTTCTCCAGCAAAACCATATCCTTCTGCCATCAAGCGTTGCACCGCTAGTCCAGGTAATTGCTGCATACCATAAAGGTCTTCAAAGTTTGAAGTAAAGGCATTGTAATCACCTGCTTCTAAGAAACGGCGAATGCCGATTTCTTGTTTCGCTTGCACCTTAACGTGGGCTTCCCAAGTCGCCCGATCATAATCGCCATAATCAAAATCATATAATTCTTTGTATTCGGCAAACAGAGCATCCACTTCTTCATCCTTGACTGCATCAACATACTGCACCAAATCACCAATACCGAAGTAATCAACGACCCAGCCGAACTGAATCTGCGCTTCAACCTTATCACCTTCTGTCACGGCAACATTGCGCATATTATCACCAAAACGAGCCACCTTGATGTTAAAGCTTTCATTATATGCTACTGCAACGTCCATCCAGTCAGCAATTTGTTTTTGGACGCTTTCTGTTTGCCAATAGCCAACAACGATTTGATTTTGCTTTTTCAAGCGGGCATTAATAAAGCCATACTCACGGTCCCCATGAGCCGATTGATTCAAATTCATAAAGTCCATGTCGATAGTTTCCCAAGGAATACTTTCATTGAACTGTGTCGCTAAATGCAGCAAGGGTTTTTGTAATAATTTGGTCCCACGAATCCACATTTTTGCTGGTGAGAAGGTGTGCATCCAGGTGATTACACCTGCCACCTCATCACGATAATTGACTTCCTTCATAATTTTTGTAATCGTATCAGAAGTTACCGCTAATTCCTTTAACACGATGGGATAGTTCATTTTTCCGCTATCATTCAGTCCTTTTACGATCGCTTCTGCATCAGCTTTTACACTTTTCAGCGCTTCTTCTCCATATAAATGCTGCGATCCTACGACAAACCAAAATTCTTTTTTGCTCACTTCTAACATAGCTATTCGCTCCTTTTTAACATTGATGTTTTATTTACCTTGCCCATAATAGGCATTTTTTCCGTGTTTTCTTAAATAATGCTTATCTAAAATACGCTGTGGCAATTCTTCGGCAAAACTGTTCAATTGACGTGCAAAAAGATTCATTTTGGCAACCTCATCTAAAACCACCGCGTTCATGACGGCGCTATCTGCATCTTTTCCCCAAGTAAATGGTCCATGTCCATGTAATAGCACACCAGGTATCTCCATAACATCAATCCCGCATTCTTTAAAAGTTTCAATGATGACATTTCCTGTTTCGTGCTCATAGCCAACGTCAATCTCTTCTTGAGTTAAAAATCTTGCACATGGAACTTTGCCATAGAAAGTATCTGCATGGGTCGTCCCCATTGCCGGTAAATCCAGTCCGGCCTGTGCCCAAATGGTTGCCCAAGTGGAATGGGTGTGGCAAATCCCGCCGATTTCAGGAAAGGCTTTGTACAACACCGCATGTGTCGGTGTATCTGAAGAAGGATTCAAATCCCCCTCAATTATATTGTTGTCTAAATCGACAACGACCATATCGGATGCTTGCATTTGTTCATAGCTTACGCCGCTTGGTTTGATGACAAAATAGCCGGTCTCTTTGTCAAATGCACTGACATTTCCCCAAGTATATTTAATCAAGCCTTGCTTGGGTAATTCCAAATTGGCCTGAAAAACCTCTTCCTTTAAATGCTCTAACATTTCAACTTCGCTCCTCATTCGTTTCGTAATTCGTATTAAAATATTCATTTTTTCTCTTGCCTAATCATGCAGTTGCTGCATGATTAGGCAAATGGTTCTTTTTTGTCATGTATGTACGACAAACTGAAATCCTTATTTTAATGAAGTGATCGCTTCGGCTTCGATCGATAAACCTTTCTCGTAGCGATCAATAAATTGACTATATCCTTGTAGATCTTCTGTCGTCGGTTCGATGGTCACTCCTTCACTCGTCGCAAATACTTTTTGTTCTAGAAAATCTGACAGAGAAAGATTTTCTTCTAATTGGTAAGCAGCAAGTAAAGCGATGCCCCAAGCGCCCCCCTCACCCGCTGTCTCCATTACCGTCACCGGAGCTTCCATCGCTGAAGCCAAGATTCTTTGGCCCACTACAGGTGTCTTGAAAATTCCGCCATGCCCGACGAGCTTATCGATCTTGATATTTTCCTTTTTCAAAATCTCCATTCCGATGCGCATTGCACCAAAGGCACTAGATAAATGCAGACGCATAAAGTTGGCTAAATCAAACTTACTTTCAAGTGTTCGGACAAATAATGGACGTCCTTCATTCATTCCGGTGATATTTTCGCCTGAATAGTAACCGTAAGAAAGCATCCCGCCGCAATCAGATGTGCCTTCCAATGCTTTTTCAAATAGCGTATGATACAGTTTGTCTCCACTGATTTCTAAACCTAGTGCGTCAGAAAATTCCTTGAACAAATTGACCCAGGCGTTGATTTCTGAAGAACAATTATTTGTATGAACCATTGCTACTAAATCGCCTACGGGTGTAGTGACCAAATCGATTTCCGGATGAACCTGTTTGAGTTTTTCTTCAAGAACGATCATGGCAAAAGCTGAGGTTCCAGCCGACACATTCCCAGTTCTTTGGCGGACACTGTTGGTTGCCACCATGCCGGTCCCCGCATCGCCCTCTGGCGGACAAAGAGGAATTCCCTCCTGCAAAGTACCTGTCGGATCGAGTAAATATGCTCCTTCTTTCGTCAAGTTGCCAGCTGATTCCCCAGCTAGTAAGACCTTCGGCAGCACTTGATTCAGCTCTTGCTTGAAGGCGGTACCTTTAGTCAAGTCGCTAAATTGCTTCAGCATCTTTTGATCATAATTCTTTGTTTCAGTCTCGATTGGGAACATTCCAGACGCATCACCTACACCCAAAACCTTTTGTCCGGTCATCTGCCAATGAATATAACCTGCCAAAGTAGTCAAAAATCGAACTTCACTTACGTGCTCCTCTTTGTTCAAAATCGCTTGATACAAATGAGCGATGCTCCAGCGTTGCGGGATATTATACTGGAAAATTTCCGTTAACTGCTTTTCTGCCTCTTCTGTAATCGAATTCCGCCACGTTCTAAAAGGCACTAGCAACTCATCATTTTTATCAAACGCCATGTAACCATGCATCATTGCACTAAAGCCGATTGAACCGATTGTTGTTAGGGTTTCACCGTACTTCTCAAATACTTCGGTCGCCATTTTGCGATAGCTTACTCGTAAGCCCTTCCAAATGTCTTCAAGTGAATAAGTCCAAATTCCGTTCTCCAGCGTATTTTCCCATTCGAAGCCCCCAGCAGCAATCGGAACCAAATCGGAACCGATTAAGACTGCTTTGATTCTAGTTGAACCAAACTCAATCCCTAAAGCTGTCCGGCCATCCATAATATCCAGCTTGGTTTTTGCAATCATTTCCTTCGTATCGATAGGAATCTCCTCCTTTTTTCTCTTTTGTTACCGTTATCATACATTTTATGTACGTACACGTCAATTAAAATCTTATGTTTTGTTCGTACAAATATTCCGGTCAACAAAAAAACAACTCACCGAAATGAGCTGTTTTTCCCAACTTATTATAATTGTTTCACTGAATCACGTTCGATCAATGTAGGTTCATATAGAATATTCTCTGGATCGTGTCCTTCTTCAATCGCCTCAATGATCCAGTTTGCCGCATCATGTCCCATTTGGTCTTTCGGATGATTCAATGTAGTCAGCTTAACATTTCCGAGCTTGCTTAAAGCTGAATCATCATTCCCGACAATCGATAGCTCCTCTGGAATCTTGAACTTAGCTGCGGTTAGCTGATCTACTAATCCACTAGCGATCTGGTCGTTATAACACACAATGCCTGTAAGTAATTCTGACTCTAGACGTGCTATTACCTGCTCATAGACGTCCTTTCTCGTTTCGGTCTCATAGGTAATAATATCCTCTGGAGAAAATTGGATGCCGTACTCTTCGCAGGCTTTGATAAATCCTTTCATCCTATATTTCCCTTGTAGGTCATCGATCTTCGTTATTAGCAACAGTTTTTTATGATTCTTTTTAATTAGGTACTCTGTTGCTAGATACCCGCTGGCGACATCATTGACACAAATATAGGGCGCGCTGATTTCTTCATAGACCGCATTGATCATCACCATTGGAATTCCCTGTTCCTTTAATCGAACATACAAAGCCAAATTTGGATTGTATTGATTACTTTTTGTTGGTTCAACAATCAACCCTTCCACTCCTTGGGTAATCATCTTCTCAATACATTCCTTCTCCTGCTGAAAATCATTGTTGGTGCTGGCTAATAATAACGAATAACCTTTTTCCCGTAATGTTTTTTCGATACCACGAATGATCGAAGGAAATATGTAATCTGATAAGTAGGTGGTGACCACGCCGATGGTCTTGTGAGCGGAGTTTGTATTTTCCCCACGCCTATATTTCACGTCTACATAGGTTCCTGAACCCTTCTCCTTTCTAAGAAAGCCTTCATTCGCTAATAAGGCAATTGCTTGCCGAATCGTATGTCGGCTGACCTGATAATCCTTTTGCAATTGTAGTTCGGGAGGGATTGTTGTATTTTCTGGATATTCGCCTGAAAGAATTTTTGATTTCAATTCATCGGCGATTGTTTGATATTTTGATTGATTCATAGTTTCTCCTTTCTTTTCCGTTAGTCTTTGTATACAGATTAACAGAAAGGATCAAGGATTACTATATATGTCCGAACAACTTGCAATTTTTTTCTGTTAGCCAGACATATTTCTTCGCTTAATAGTAAAAACCTTGGACTTTCTTATTTGAAAGTCCAAGGCTGTGAATAGCTTATACTTTTGTCTTACTAGAGAGTGACGAATCAATCGACTTCGTAGCGAGAAGTAAATGGCTCCTCACTGCTCTTCGTAGGGCAAGGTGTCATTTTGTTGGAGACTGCTTATTGCAAGTCCAGCATTTCTCAAATACCTCAAAAAAACTACCTATAAAAATAAAACTACCGAGTTAGAAAGAGAGTTTAGATGTTAAGAGGCAGTTTCATTCTCACATTCTTTATTGTAAACAAATTTGAAGAAAAGAAAAGATAGAATGCAATATTTTTATCCCATAATTTTAATAAAGTAAAAATATCATTTAACTTTTTTCAGCTTGATTGCTTTAATTTTCTTTTGATTGTTAAAAATTTGCAATTCTAATCGGTCTTTTTCCAGCTTGACGATATGGTATTCTGTTTGGCTATCTTCTCTGGTTAGGATAATATTTCTCTTTGAAGAGTTTGCTGTGATTTTCGCATCTTTCATTAGAATGTAACCATTTTGTCTGATATTCCAACATCTGTGGTCATTGCTTTTCGCTTTGATTGAATATTTCACCGACTGATTTGACCAAGTTCCTTCTAACCAAGTCGGGTTATTGACAGCATAGGCATTGAGAAAGCCAAATAAACAGAATACACATAAAATCAGCAGACAAAATAGCAAACGTTTCCGTTTCTTTGTAAGATTTTGCAAACTCCGCAATACTTTATGATTTAGCTGTTTTATTCTACTTGTTTCCCTTACCAAAAAGATCTCTTCCCTTCTTTCTAAAATATGCCTTCTCCTATAGCTAACACTATAAAGGAATTTCGATGCAATAAGTTCAAACTATCCTAAACGGTTATTTTTCTGTCCTGAACGTAAAGATTATTCTGCTAGTTTGCATTGCAATATAGTTGGAAATACTTTACTATATTGTTAAGCAAACTAGTAGAAAGAGGGCCACGCATGAATCAACAGGTTTCATCTCAAATGCTTAAAGGAATTTTGATGGGCTGCATCTTGATTATTCTGTCCAAAAAAGAATTATATGGCTATAAAATTAGTGAAGAGCTGCAAAAATTTGGATTTGATAGTATCCCTAAAGGAACTATCTATCCTCTATTGATGAATATGGATAAAAAAGGGTTAATTGTTGGTGAAATGCGTGCTTCTGATGAGGGACCACAACGAAAGTATTACCATTTAACAGAAAATGGTCTTACCGAAAAGGAATCGTTCATCAAGCAGTGGGTGTTTTTGTCGGGGAATGTTGAAAAATTATTGAAGGAGAATAAATAAAATGAAAAAAACATCGCTCATTAAAGAAAACGCGAAATTACAGGAACTCTTAAATCCAATCAACGAAGAATATTATGGAAATTTATTAATCTACGTTAGAAGCAACTCCGTTTTCAAAGATGAAAAAATATTAGAGGAAGCACTTTTAGAGATCCTCCAGGATATTCTCGATGCTCAGGAAAATGGGGAAACTGCTGAAGATTACTTCGGCAAACAACCAAAGGAAATCGCTGATGCTCTGTTGAAAGAAGTACCCATCAGTATTGGAAATGGGGTACATTTAGCGGTCGCTGTTCTATTTGTTTACGCGCTTATCACTGTGATCCCTTCACTTGCTTCACCTAATACATTACTTGATGTAGGAAAATTATTGATTGGCAGTATTTACTGGACTATCCTCGCAATAATTATTGTATGGCAGATTGGAAATAACATATATACGACTAAACGAACTTTCAAAAAATATCTGGCAATCTTTCTAACAATAATGTTTATCATTCTTGGAATCAGTCTGTCAATCTTTTTTAAAACCAGCTTGACTCTCGACACAGAAGGCCTAGTCGGAATCTCAATAATCGCTGTAATTCTCTTGAGCTGTGGGATTTTCTTTCTCAGACAAACACACAAAAAGGAGTTAACCCCTTTTGTCCCTATCATGCTTACTACTGCAATAATTGGTGTTCTCTACAGAATACCTGTTTCTCAGGAATTTTTAACAAGTAATCTGGGTAAAGGTCTTGTGGCTACCTGCATGCTCCTCAGCCTTATCAGTTTTTATGTCTTACTGCACAGAGGAGTTAAAAAATAAAAGGAATGAGTTATTTTAGTCACTATAATTCATAAAATCAAAGATACAAGTTTTATCAGCCTAGTCAATGCCCAAGCTTATGAAAGCTTCATTACTAAAGACTGGGATTTAATTTCCGATTTATTCCCCCATGTCATCATGCAACAGCACAAGGGTAATATCTTGATATATCAAATGACTGATGAAGGAGTCGAAGCTGTTTAGAAAATTGCTATCACTCAAGATCCTGTTACTGTTGAAAAGTATCTAAAGAAAACCGTGAATTACATCACAGTTACAGACTGCTCACTTTGTTTGATTTAGTATACAAACCTAACGATGGCTGCTCACAATTCTGATAAGTCCACTCCTGATCAGAATTGTGCTCAAATCAAAATTGATCTTGAGAATGGCAGAAATTCTGTCACAAGTTATTTGTTTAAAGACGACGTTGATAACGAAATTCTTATTAATGAAGAATACAATCTGTTACTTGCTTTCCAACCATATACTGATTCTTATTATTCAAATCAGCAAATTTGTTGGAGCACTTTTAAGTGAATACTGTTTGTAAACTGATCTTAACTTTTTAATTATTTAATAATCAATTTAGAACTGTATTTCGGTGTTCGTCATAAGTAGTCACCTCGTTTATTTAGAATCCATCAACCTACTAGCTAAACTCAAAGCTTCTTCAATTACCTGATGCATATCAAAATAGCGATACATACCCAAGCGACCGCCAAAAATAATCTGAGATTCTGTTTTTGCTAGTAATTTGTATTTGTCATAGATTTCTTGATTCTTCTCATCATTCACGGGATAAAACGGCTCATCACCTTTGCGCCATGCTTTTGGGTATTCTTTTGTAATAATTGTTTGTGTTTGCTTGCTAAATTCAAAGTGCTTATGTTCAATAACTCGTGTATAAGGAATATCCTTATCGATGTAATTGACCACCGCATTTCCTTGATAGTTCTTGCAAGACAGCTGCTTATGCGTAAATTTTAGCGAACGGTATTCCAATTCTCCAAAGCAATAATTATAAAATTCATCAATCATTCCCGTATAAATCACCTTATCGTATTTTTTCATCCATTCTTTTTTATGTTCCAAAAAATCAGTTCTAAGCTCTACCTTGATATTGGGATGATCCAACATTTTCTCAATAATTTGTGTATATCCTCCGATAGGGATTCCCTGATACAAATCATCAAAATAATTGTTGTCAAAAGTAAAACGAATCGGCAATCGTTTAATAATGAACGCGGGAAGTTCTACACAGGGCTTCCCCCATTGCTTTTCAGTATATTCTTTTATTAAAATCTCATAAATATCTTTTCCAACAAGAGAAAGTGCCTGTTCTTCCAAATTATGTATCTTTTTCTCACTATAATTCTTCGTTTGTTCGGCAATTTTTGCTTTCGCTTCTTCTGGATTTTTTACCCCCCATAAAGAGTTGAAGGTATTCATATTAAAGGGCAGGTTATATAGTTTACCTTTGCTAACAGCCATAGGGGTATTTGTAAAGCGATTAAAAATCGCAAATTGATTTATATAGTCCCAAACTTTCTTATTTGATGTATGAAAAATATGTGCGCCGTATTTATGGACCTGAATACCTTCGATTTCTTCTGTGTAGATATTTCCTGCAATATGCTTTCGCTTTTCAAGAACTGTTACCTTATGACCTTGGTTGGCCATTCGCTCCGCAAAAACAGAACCAAATAAGCCGCTACCAATTACTAAATATGATGCCATTTACCTTTCCTCCCATTTACTGTTACTCTTTACTTTCACGACTCAAAGATTTCTTCCTATTCCATACTATTTCATTCTTCTCCACAAAAATATTTTTTCCCAATATTGAGACGTTATAAATCCAATGAAATGAACTATGAGATACTTATTTCAGCACGTCAAAATCATTCTAAAGATTATTTTGAAGGGAGATCTGTTAAAAAATATGGGAAGAAAAGAAATAAGAAAACAACTAGAGAAAGAGCAAAAGCGAACACATAGAAATGGAAAAAATTGGATGTATGCAACGTTAACCGCAGTTGGAGGCGTTATTGGAGTAAACACCTCATCAGCAAGCGCCCAAGCAGCTGAGTCTACTCCACAAGTCAACGCTGGTGTAGAAATCGATACAGGAAAAGTATTAGCAAATAATAATACTGCTACGATTCCTGCGTCATCTACCAGCAACTCAATGGCAGCGCCTTCCAGTGCATCTACAAGTGGTTCTACCACAGAATCTACTAGCGCTTCCTTAACTGAATCGGCCAGTACATCTACAACAAGTTCTGCCAGTGGTTCTGCTACTGAATCAACAAGCACATCAACAACCGAATCCACTACTGACTCTTCAAGCATGAGTTTAAGTTCATCAACTTCTGCCAGCGAGAGTACGAGTACAGTAAATTCGGAAATTTTGAGTGAGTATTGGAGTGAAAGCTCATCAGAAAGTACGTCAACTTCTTTTAGCGAAAGTACTTCTGAAAAATCATCAGCAGCCAATAGTGAGAGTTCAAGTACACGTAATTCTGAGATCTTAAGTGAGTATTGGAGTGAAAGTACTTCTACCTCAACTTCAGATAGTACTAGTATGAGTACTTCAAACTCTGCTAGTGAAAACAAATCATTAGCTGCCATAAATAAAAACGGTTCTTCAACAAATAAAACTAGTGGAGCAAACACAGCATCCTTAGGTTCAAATAAAGCGGCCACTAGCGGAAAGTCTACTCTAGCCAACACAAATACAAAAACATCAAACACTATAGAAAAAGAGCTTCCTAAGACTGGTGAATCTAATCAATTAAGCGGCCAGTTATCACTTCTAGGCTTAGCGACAGTATTTTCTGCTGGAGCCTTTTTGCATCATTTAGAGAAGAAAAAGAGCTTATAGCTGTAAACATACTAAAATAAAACTATCTCGAACGTAATGCTCCTTCAGAAATTAGATGTTTGATCTGATTTCTGAAGGAGCATTCTTAGCGTTGTCCTTTGATTATTCTCAAGGTAAAGAATTAGCTGGGAACATTCCTATTTGGCTCTATCTAAATGCTCTATGAACTATTCCCATTTTTGAAACATTCAATTTCTATCATCCAATGGTATGCTAAAATTTTTTTATAACTGGAAAGGAGATAATAATGATGAAAAGATGCGTTTTACTGGGTGTATTGGCTACAGTAGCCACGATTTTTCTTGTATTTGGAGTTTCTAAAGAAATATCTGCCTCAACAGAACAGACAGGTGCCTATGAATTGTACACTTCACCCGTAGGTTATGAGGATTATTTTAGTGACGAGAATCCTTATACTCCTCCAAGTGAGAATTTGAAAATCAACCCCATCTACTGCCCAGCTTTAAAAACAGGACAAATGCCAACCGTCGATTTTTTTGAATGGAGCCTGCCAGAAAAAGGAATATACGCTCATACAGCTGATGGAACACCTTTATATCTAAATGGAATCGGTGGTGGAACTGTGGAGGGAAATTGGAACAAACCAGGTGTATACACGGTTTTTGCCATCTTATCTGATCGTAAAGAAGGGACAAAAAATATCTACACTATACTTCCAGTAATCATCGAGGCACATGATAGTGAAAGTTTTAGCGGGTATTAGTTTTCTAATCATTTTTAGCGTACAGTAGAAAATATGTCTCAAATACTTAATGAGACATATTTTCTATTTTGGATACGAAAGTACTGTGTAGTAATGCCACTATTTCAAATAAACATTTAGTCATGAAAGAGTTTAACATTAAACAAGCTGAATAATATTTTTCAATTGATTCTTGCACAAACCAAGTTGAAAGTTTACTGGTAAATGTCTCGATTGGTTCATCTCCAGAAATAACTGAATAATTGTTTGATGATGCTTGATTTTGCAGAAAATATGCTTGCATAATAGTTGTCCCCCAAAAATTTCGATAATGTTTGATCAAAAGAACCTACATTGTATAGATAGTTAATTTTCATTTTCTAAAAACATTATCAAGTATCAAAAAAAGATTGTTCGCAAGCTCTTCTAGATGAAACACTGAAAAAAGATTTCTTATTGCTCAAAAGATATCTAATTTCTGGGTTTATTTCAATAATTGGTGTTTTTTTCCTTAATCAGTATAAAATTCTGCCTAAAGTGTTTTTATCGCACACAAATAATTCCAAAAATCTCTCTCCCATTGATCTTGTACAAGTAGGTGCTCCCATGGCAGCGAGTGATGTTCGAATTCTACAAAATGGCGTACTTTTATATTTGCTCTCGCCTTCTTGATCTCCGAAAATTTGTGAAAATTTATTTTTTTTGCCCAATCAAATAGCCAATGATCGTCCTTTTGATAATTGTATTCATACGGTAAAAAATGCACATATTTCTCACAAAGAATATTTAAAATCGTTTGATCCAAATAAATGTATTTATTTTCATTTATCATTTCTAAAATCTCTTCTAAAGAAATTAATTCATTAAACTTGGCTACTTTAAATAAAAGAAATCCTGAATTGAAGTAATTTTTCATGGTTTTAACACCAAAGTACTTCGAACTATCTTCCCTATCACTAATCATCGAAAAGTAGAAGTCACGAACTGCTCCGATTACCTTCTCTTCAGATACAAGGTTAAAGAAATCAGATACATCATCATAGATAATCGTATCATTATCTAAATATAGAATGTTCTCATAGCTGTTAAAATAGGAGGGCAGAAATAAACGCCACAATGTGACTTCTGGAAAACGAGTGTTATTATAATTTTTGATTTGTTTTACCATTTCAGGAGGATACCAAATAGTAATGGAGATAGCTTTTTTTTTATAAAATTTAGGAATATTCTTCAATCTAATTATCTCTTCACCCCCTAGTTCACCTACAACAATAAGAATATCCAAAGGTTCCTCACTCTGATAATTATTCATAATTGAAGCGATTGACACCGCCGTCAGCTGAATGTGTGATCCAGTAACACAATAAATGACTGCATTTTTTCTCAATATACTAACCTCACAAAATTATAATAAGCATTTCGTTACCAATCTAATTAACGATTCTAAATAATCCTAATAAACAAAACTCTTGGCTAAATTTATTTTACCTTAACAATTAATGAGGGGAGGTCTACTCCCAAATTTGGGAAAATAAACTTATGATAGTATAATTTTCCTTAAGAAAATGCTTAGATAAATTTAGAATCCATTACAAAACCAAAATTTTCTGCCGCAGATCCTGTTTTTCTAAGATTTTGTTACCATCCCAAAAATTGATCAACTTCATCACTAAAATAAAGATTTAACAGCCTCGACGATAAATGCAGCCGAATTAATGAAATAGCTATATCCTTCAATCAAGATCTTATAATATTTAATCCCGTACGAGGAAACAAATTCCTGAGTTACAGTGAACACATTGTCCTTCAATCCCATAGAAGAAACGGTCCCTGCATATGGTGGAATAGCTGCATCTCCGTCTGTTTTTAATACATCATAAACATTATAGTTGTTGACTAAAGAAATTCTATGATTAACATTATTTACCTTATCTAAATAATTTCCTAAAAAGTCCAAACTCACACTCGCATATTTGTCCAAATCACTTTCCTGTGTAAAATCAGAAGATGTTGGCAATGCTTGAAAAGCTTCAGAATGTAAAACGTATTGTTTTCCGTCAAGCCATAACATATAGTAGACCCTGCCATTCTTTGTTTGGATCCGTTTTGAGACTGTTTGAATCGTACCTAATAAATTGAATTGCTGAGTTGTTCCAACGACATTTACATTAAGTTGATTGTCACTGTAAGTTACTAAACTCAAATTTACATTCTTAACAATTTTTAATTGCCGTTCAATATCCGCTATACTGGAAATATTATTCTCGGCATAGTCTATATAAGAACCATTAAAGTTACTCGAATCATCCTTTATATAAATATAGATTACTTCTTGCTGCTTTGAAGTAAATTTTCCACTTGTAGCCCCCTCAGTTTTCACCAAAGTATAACCAGGAATTGTTTTAGCACTTATTGTATAGTCTTCATCAATTCCCCCAATTATTGAATCCTCTTCGTTAATAGTGTTTCCATTAATATCCAAATAATGGACTATAATCGGCTGCGCTATTAATTCATCTTCTGGTTTATAACCATAACTAATTTCATCAGAAAGTGTCCCACCAGAAATATACGTTTCAGAACCAATCATTCGTGGCATAAAAAAAGGTGCTGTCCAAACCAAAGCAAATTCTTCAGTAACATAGCCTTCTACTTTTGGTGGTGCTGGTATCGTGTACATAGTTCCGTTTAAAATCGGATTTGGATCAACTTTAGGTAATGTCTCCTTTATTTCATCAGGTAATCCTCGATAAGATATTTTTACATTGTATAATTGGGGCTCATAATTATAGCGAAGTTGTTTTTCTATTTCCTGATAATTTAAAATACCCTTGAATAGTTCATCATAAATTCTGTCTCCAGAAGAATAAATATTTCCTCTAAAAGTGATGTTTACAAATTTCCAACCTGTCTCAAAAATGTACGGTTCTCCTAGTTCAATATAGCCTTGAGATGTATTTATCTCAGACTTTCCACCACTCCAAAATGGTATATCATCATTGTAAGTGAAGCCTCGATTATTGATCGTATCCCACCAATAATCCTCATTATATGCTAAAGCAATCTTGTCTATTTCTGATTCTTTTTGTGTTTCCTGCTTATCCTCTACCATTGAAATTTTATTACTACTTGAAGTAGTAGATTCTGTACTTTCTTGAGAAGAATCAATCGTGGATTCTTGTGTTTTGTTATCCATAATCGATGTTGAACTGTCAGGAGTGGTACCCTCACAACCTGTACCTTCCGTTGTCTCACTCTGTACGATTCCAACTGTGTTACCAATAATTGGAACATTAATAATTACAAAACTCATTATCACAACTATGACCCTTAAAATATATTTCCTTTTATGATTCATTTAAGTCACTCCTAAGTCGATTTTTCTTAATGATAAAAAACAGTTGTTCTTTATGTCTTTTTTATCCAATAACATAAGAATCATTTGTGTTGCCATTCCATTTTATAAATAAAAAACATCTAAAGCAGAAATATTTCTTCCACTTTAGATGTTTTCACGTGACCTCATCAGCCCCACTTACTAAAATTTAATACTACAAGCAGACTAGTAACTAGGTCATAGAGTCCAACCCTGTTTTGTTGAACCCTATGCCTTTGTCTTTCTAATTGTTAGTCTTTTTGTTGTTCATCTTTTTTCTTTAATAACCCTAGAGCTGAAAGAACACTAGCTATCCCTACAAATGAAAGTTGTAAGCTTGATTCAAGAGATTCCCCAGTTTTTGGATATTCTTTTCCAATTGATCCGGTTTTGCTTGAAGTATTTGTCCGGCCTGTTCCACTAGTCAAAGCACCTGTAGAAATTCCTTTAGATCCTTTTGCAGCGGTTCCTGTAGTTATCCCTTTGTTGGTCGTAGACGTGCTAACCGAAGTTGGAATAGTTGAAGTACTGTTGCTATTACTCATACTTGTAGAGGTACTTCCACTAAAACTTGCCGATTCACTTGCACTTTCACTATTACTCATGCTGGTACTTTCCGATCTCGAATCACTAACTGATGTGCTGGTACTTGTACTTTCACTTATACTTAGCGATGTGCTACCACTATAACTTTCTGATTCGCTTCTGTCACTCATACTTGTAGAAGTACTTAGACTTGTACTATCACTGTTGCTCTCGCTAGTACTATCAGACCTTGAATCACTGATCGATATGCTTGTACTGGTACTATCGCTCAAACTTATGCTGGTACTAATTGAGCTAGAATCACTTAATGAGGTGCTTAAGCTTGTGCTCTCACTGATACTTGCAGAGGTACTTCCGCTGTAACTGGCGGACAAACTTGTGCTCTCGCTGTTACTGATGCTTGTACTATCGGATCTCGAATCACTAATTGACGTACTTGTACTTGTGCTGGCACTTGTACTTACTGAGGTACTGCCGCTATAACTTTCTGATTCGCTTCTCTCGCTGGCACTTATAGACGTACTCAAGCTGGTACTTTCACTTATGCTTGCTGAAGTGCTGCCACTATAGCTTGCGGACAAGCTCGCGCTTTCGCTGTTACTAGTACTTGTACTAATTGAGTTCGAATCACTAATACTGGTGCTTAAGCTACTGCTTTCGCTGTCACTTACACTAGTGCTATCCGATCTTGAATCGCTGATTGACGTACTTGTGCTCGTACTTTCACTTGTACTTACTGAACTACTACCACTATAACTTTGTGATTCACTCCTCTCGTTGGCACTTATAGACGTACTCAAGCTGGTACTTTCACTTATGCTTGCTGAAGTGCTGCCACTATAGCTTGCGGACAAGCTCGCGCTTTCGCTGTTACTAATGCTTGTACTGTCGGATCTTGAATCGCTGATTGACATGCTTGCACTTGTACTTTCACTCGCGCTAACTGAACTGCTGCCGCTGTAGCTTGTCGACTCGCTTGCAGATTCACTTACGCTGGTTGAAATCGATTCGCTGATTGATGCACTAATACTTGTACTTTCACTGTTACTGATACTTGTGCTAATTGAGTTTGAGTCGCTAATACTTGTGCTTAAGCTGCTGCTTTCGCTATCACTCACGCTAGTGCTATCTGATCTTGAATCGCTGATCGACGTGCTTGTGCTGGTACTGTCGCTCATACTTACTGAGCTGCTACCGCTGTAGCTTGTCGACTCGCTTGCGGATTCACTTGTGCTAGTCGAAATTGATTCGCTAATCGATGCACTGATACTTGCACTTTCACTGTTACTGATGCTGGTGCTGATCGAGTTCGAATCGCTGATCGACGTGCTTGTGCTGGTACTGTCGCTCATACTCACTGAACTGCTGCCGCTGTAGCTTGTCGATTCGCTTGCGGATTCACTTGTGCTAGTCGAAATTGATTCGCTAATCGATGCACTAATACTTGCACTCTCACTGTTACTGATACTTGTGCTGATTGAGTTCGAATCGCTAATACTTGTGCTTAAGCTGCTGCTTTCGCTATCACTCACACTGGTGCTATCCGATCTTGAATCGCTGATCGACGTGCTTGTGCTGGTACTGTCGCTCATACTTACTGAACTGCTGCCGCTGTAGCTTGTCGACTCGCTTGCAGATTCACTTATGCTAGTCGAAATCGATTCGCTAATTGACACGCTGATCGAATCACTGATACTTGCACTTTCACTGTTGCTGATGCTGGTGCTGATCGAGTTCGAATCGCTAATACTTGTGCTTAAGCTGCTGCTTTCGCTATCACTCACACTGGTGCTATCCGATCTTGAATCGCTGATCGACGTGCTTGTGCTGGTACTGTCGCTCATACTTACTGAACTGCTGCCGCTGTAGCTTGTCGACTCGCTTGCGGATTCACTTATGCTAGTTGAAATTGATTCGCTAATCGATGCACTGATCGAATCACTAATACTTGCACTTTCACTGTTGCTGATGCTGGTGCTGATCGAATTGGAGTCACTGATACTTGTGCTTAAGCTACTGCTTTCGCTGTCACTTACACTAGTGCTATCCGATCTTGAATCGCTGATCGATGTGCTATCACTTGTACTTTCACTCGCGCTGATTGAGCTGCTGCCGCTGTAGCTTGTCGACTCGCTTGCGGATTCACTTATGCTAGTTGAAATTGATTCGCTAATCGATGCACTGATCGAATCACTAATACTTGCACTTTCACTGTTACTAATGCTGGTGCTGATCGAGTTTGAATCACTAATTGACGTACTTGCGCTGGTACTATCGCTCGTACTTACTGAGCTGCTGCCGCTGTAGCTTGTTGACTCGCTTGCAGATTCACTTGCGCTGGTTGAAATCGATTCGCTAATTGACACGCTGATCGAATCACTGATACTTGCACTTTCACTGTTGCTGATGCTGGTGCTGATCGAGTTCGAATCGCTAATACTTGTGCTTAAGCTGCTGCTTTCGCTATCACTCACACTGGTGCTATCCGATCTTGAATCGCTGATCGACGTGCTATCACTTGTACTTTCACTCGCGCTGATTGAACTGCTGCCGCTGTAGCTTGTCGATTCGCTTGCGGATTCACTTATACTAGTCGAAATTGATTCGCTAATCGATGCACTAATCGAATCACTGATACTTGCACTTTCACTGTTACTGATACTTGTGCTAATTGAGTTCGAATCGCTAATGCTTGTGCTTAAGCTACTGCTTTCGCTGTCACTTACACTAGTGCTATCCGATCTTGAATCGCTGATCGATGTGCTATCACTTGTGCTTTCACTCGCACTGATTGAACTGCTACCGCTATAACTCGTTGATACGCTTGCGGATTCACTTGCGCTGGTTGAAATCGATTCGCTGATTGATGCACTAATACTTTCACTTTCACTGTTGCTGATGCTGGTGCTGATCGAATTGGAGTCACTGATACTGGTGCTTAAGCTACTGCTTTCGCTGTCACTTACACTAGTGCTATCCGATCTTGAATCGCTGATCGATGTGCTATCACTTGTACTTTCACTCGCGCTGATTGAACTGCTACCGCTATAACTTGTCGATTCGCTTGCGGATTCACTTATGCTAGTCGAAATTGATTCGCTAATCGATGCACTGATCGAATCACTGATACTTGCACTTTCACTGTTACTGATGCTTGTGCTGATTGAGTTTGAATCGCTAATACTTGTGCTTAAGCTACTGCTTTCGCTGTCACTCACGCTGGTGCTATCTGATCTTGAATCACTGATTGATGTGCTTGCACTTGTACTTTCGCTAGTACTGATTGAACTGCTACCGCTATAACTTGTCGATTCGCTTGCGGATTCACTTATGCTAGTCGAAATTGATTCGCTAATCGATGCACTGATCGAATCACTGATACTTGCACTTTCACTGTTACTGATGCTTGTGCTGATTGAGTTTGAATCGCTAATACTTGTGCTTAAGCTACTGCTTTCGCTGTCACTCACGCTGGTGCTATCTGATCTTGAATCACTGATTGATGTGCTTGCACTTGTACTTTCGCTAGTACTGATTGAACTGCTACCGCTATAACTTGTCGATTCGCTTGCGGATTCACTTATGCTAGTCGAAATTGATTCGCTAATCGATGCACTGATCGAATCACTGATACTTGCACTTTCACTGTTACTGATACTTGTGCTAATTGAGTTTGAATCACTGATTGACGTACTTGTGCTGATACTTTCACTCGCGCTAACTGAACTGCTACCGCTATAACTTGTTGACTCGCTTGCAGATTCACTTGCGCTGATTGAAATCGATTCGCTAATTGACACGCTGATCGAATCACTGATACTTGCACTTTCACTGTTGCTGATGCTGGTGCTGATCGAGTTGGAGTCGCTGATGCTTGTGCTTAAGCTACTGCTTTCGCTGTCACTCACGCTGGTACTATCTGATCTTGAATCGCTAATCGATGTGCTATCACTTGTACTTTCGCTAGTACTGATTGAACTGCTACCGCTGTAGCTCGTTGATTCGCTTGCGGATTCACTTGCGCTGGTTGAAATCGATTCGCTAATTGACACGCTGATCGAATCACTGATACTTGCACTCTCACTGTTACTGATACTTGTGCTAATTGAGTTTGAGTCGCTGATGCTTGTGCTTGCACTTGTACTTTCACTTGCGCTAACTGAACTGCTACCGCTATAACTCGTTGACTCGCTTGCAGATTCACTTGCGCTGGTTGAAATCGATTCGCTAATTGACACGCTGATCGAATCACTGATACTTGCACTCTCACTGTTACTGATACTTGTGCTAATTGAGTTTGAGTCGCTAACACTTGTGCTTAAGCTACTGCTTTCGCTGTCACTTACACTAGTGCTATCCGATCTTGAATCGCTGATCGATGTGCTATCACTTGTACTTTCACTCGCGCTGATTGAACTGCTACCGCTATAACTTGTCGATTCGCTTGCGGATTCACTTATGCTAGTCGAAATTGATTCGCTAATCGATGCACTGATCGAATCACTGATACTTGCACTTTCACTGTTACTGATGCTGGTGCTATCTGATCTTGAATCACTGATTGATGTGCTTGCACTTGTACTTTCACTCGCGCTAACTGAGCTGCTACCGCTATAACTCGTTGACTCGCTTGCAGATTCACTTGCGCTGGTTGAAATCGATTCGCTAATTGACACGCTGATCGAATCACTGATACTTGCACTCTCACTGTTACTGATACTTGTGCTAATTGAGTTTGAGTCGCTAACACTTGTGCTTAAGCTACTGCTTTCGCTGTCACTTACACTAGTGCTATCCGATCTTGAATCGCTAATCGATGTGCTATCACTTGTGCTTTCACTCGCACTAACTGAGCTACTGCCGCTATAACTCGTTGACTCGCTTGCGGATTCACTTATGCTAGTCGAAATTGAATCGCTAATTGATGCACTGATCGAATCACTGATACTTGCACTCTCACTGTTACTGATACTTGTGCTAATCGAGTTTGAATCGCTAATACTTGTGCTTAAGCTACTGCTTTCGCTGTCACTTACACTAGTGCTATCCGATCTTGAATCGCTGATCGATGTGCTATCACTTGTACTTTCACTCGCGCTGATTGAACTGCTGCCGCTGTAGCTTGTCGATTCGCTTGCAGATTCACTTGCGCTAGTTGAAATCGATTCGCTAATTGACTCGCTAATCGAATCACTGTTACTTGCACTTTCACTGTTACTAATGCTGGTGCTAATCGAGTTCGAATCGCTAATACTTGTGCTTAAGCTACTGCTTTCGCTGTCACTTACACTAGTGCTATCCGATCTTGAATCACTGATTGATGTGCTATCACTTGTACTTTCGCTAGTACTAATACTTGTGCTGATTGAGTTCGAATCACTAATACTTGTGCTTTCACTCGCACTGACTGAACTGCTGCCGCTGTAGCTTGTTGACTCGCTTGCGGATTCACTTGCGCTGATTGAAATCGATTCGCTAATTGACTCGCTGATCGAATCACTGATACTTGCACTCTCACTGTTACTGATGCTGGTGCTAATCGAGTTTGAATCGCTAATACTTGTGCTTAAGCTACTGCTTTCGCTGTCACTCACGCTGGTACTATCCGATCTTGAATCACTGATTGATGTGCTATCACTTGTACTTTCGCTAGTACTGATTGAACTGCTACCGCTATAACTCGTTGATTCGCTTGCGGATTCACTTGCGCTGGTTGAAATAGATTCGCTAATTGACTCGCTAATCGAATCACTGATACTTGCACTTTCACTGTTACTGATGCTGGTGCTGATCGAATTGGAGTCACTGATACTTGTGCTTAAGCTACTGCTTTCGCTGTCACTCACGCTGGTGCTATCTGATCTTGAATCGCTGGTCGACGTGCTTGCACTTGTACTTTCACTCGCACTAACTGAGCTGCTGCCGCTGTAGCTTGTCGATTCGCTCGCGGATTCACTTGCGCTAGTTGAAATAGATTCACTAATTGATGCACTGATCGAATCACTGATACTTGCACTTTCACTATTGCTAAGACTTGTACTAGTTGAGTTTGAATCACTTGTTGATGTACTAATTGATTCACTAATACTTTTACTTTCGCTCTCTGATAAGCTTTCACTTACTGAAATTGATAATGATTCTGAATCTGATGTGCTATTCGAAGTGCTATTGCTTTCCGACAGACTGCCACTTTCGCTTTCACTATCACTTAATGAATCAGAAATTGATTCACTAATACTCTTACTTTCACTCTCTGATAAACTTTCACTTACTGAAATTGATAGTGATTCTGAATCTGATACACTATTTGATGTACTTTTGCTTTCTGATAGACTGCCACTTTCACTTTCGCTATTGCTTAATGAATCAGAAACTGATTCACTCATACTCTTACTTTCACTTTCGGATAAACTTTCGCTTACCGAAATAGATAACGATTCTGAATTCGACAAGCTTTCAGAAGTGCTATTACTATCCGAAATACTGGTGCTTTCACTATCACTCAATGAATCGGAAGTTGAAGCACTATTACTTTCACTATCACTTTCCGATAATGACTCACTTACAGAGATAGACAATGATTCCGACTCAGAGATACTCTCAGAAGTACTTTCACTTTCTGATGTACTCTTACTTTCGCTTTCTGACTCGGATATTGATTCGCTAATTGAAATCGATTCAGAAATTGATGAGCTTTCGCTTTCGGAGTCTGAACTAGATTCACTTTCGGATGTTGACGTTGATATTGATTCGCTATCACTTTCTGAGTTCGAGATAGATTCACTTTCTGAGATTGAATCGGATGTAGAATTGCTATCACTTTCTGATGTAGAAACTGATTCACTTTCTGAGATTGATTCTGAAACTGACTCACTCTCAGATAGTGATTCAGAAGTAGAAATACTTTCACTTTCTGAAATTGAAATAGATTCACTTTCTGAGATTGATTCTGAAATTGACTCTGAAGTAGAATCCTCCGATTGAGAAATTGATTCACTTTCCGATACAGATAAAGACGTTGAGGACGAGTCGCTTTCTGAATTAGAAGTCGAAATTGAGTTGCTCTCGCTTTCAGAAATAGAAGTCGACTCACTTTCTGACATTGACGTTGATTCAGAAACAGGATCTACCTCATAGTTAACAACAAAGGATTGCGGTGCTCCATCGATTGAAAGCCCATTATTTGTCGTAGTATCAAAAATACTATTACTTGCCAACGCTTCCGCTAACGTCGCATACACTTGACCATCTGGTCCTGTAATAGTATAAATATAACCATTCCTAACTAAGTCTGCATCGGTTACACCTAATACGATTGTTCCATTTGAAACTCCTGCAACACCATATTGGCCTTCAGAAACACTCGTCGGTATTTGAGTGTATGGATTTCCAGTTGCTGGATCGGTAGCTGGTTGATTATTTGAAATAATTCCAGCTAACTGATAATCAGGGTATAAAGTAATCGTTAACGTTTGAGGATCAGAATCCGTTGTACTGGTTCCATTCGCAGTAAAGTCAAAGGTGAATGTGCCATTGGCATCTGCATAATAACCCGCCTGAGTTAAATATCCCACAACTAAATCCGCATAACTGATTTCTGCTCCTGATGTACCATTGATAGAAACATTTGGAACTTGACCTACTAGAGCCGTCCCATCAGAATTTACAAAAGTAATATTAACAGTTTGAATATCCGCTGTGACATAAATGGTAACTAAACTTGCTTCCGTCCCCACCGTTGTAGTAGTTGGTTGTACAAATCCGTTTAATTCAGAACCCGTAGCATAATGGTAACCTGGAGCAACATTTGTCGTTGTGTAGTAACTATTTAGCCAATCAATAACATTCCCGTAGTTCGCTGGTGGTAAATTACTTCCTGCTGCTTCTTGTCCAGAGCTTAGATAATCCGCAGAAACGACCATGCCTGTCTTAGCATCTACATATTGATATTGAATATTATTATTCGCTACCCCGTATACATAGATATTATAGACATACTCAGACCCCTCCATCGGTACAATTGCTACATTCGCTTGACCATATGCATCACCGTCATCGGCAGTAGTTGTATCATCTCCACCGCTTTGTTTATCCGATAAGGCGGATGCTGGAACTTGACTTGCAATTGCCCACATATAATTTGGCGGCATATTGTCTAACGCATAATCCTTATTCACTAAATTGATATACTGCCCAATATAGTTAACATCTGGATCAATTGGTACATCAATTGTTTTAATTACATTTCCGTATTGATCTACGTATTTTAATTTAACCGTACCAGGATCGATAGCTACCGTTGTCAATTCGCGTGTACTAGAATCAACAATATTCGATGTAGTCACGTTCCCAGCAGTGTCGGTAACAGTTGTCACACCGTTTCGAATCGTCATGTTCGTAAATTTAAGATTTCTATTTCCTGCGGGATTGGCTGCTTGGCTATCCGTTCCTTGCCAAGTTGAAATTTGTGAATTGTTCATTGTGAATGTTCCTGCCCCACTCACAAGTGGTCCTGTACTTGGTGCTCCTGACGAAGTATTAACTGCCATGTGTAATTTCTTTGGAGAAATGAAAGTAACGCTTGATCCAGCACTATTCATTTGAATTACAGCACCATTTGCCCATTGATTAATATCCAATGTTGTTCCGGCATTAAATACCACACTCTGAGTTCCTTGAATGCGAATTGCTCCAGGTTGTGTTGATTGCGGAATAGATAAATTAAAATTTTGACCAAAGACAAATTTTGCAGTTGCTGAAGAGCCCTGCTGTCCGTTAATGAAATATTGGAAGCCTGTTTGCGTCCAACTAACGTTATCTCCTACTGTCACTCCATCTATTAAATAGTACATTGCAGGGTAACTTGCAGCTTGACCATTATAGGTACGTGCAGTATTTGAAGATCCATCCCCCATTGTGATTGTGTTCCCATAACCAACACTTCCTGCAGCTGCTCGAGTTTCGAAGTAGAATTGTGAGAAACCAATATCATTGGAAGTACGATTGAGTGTTACACTTGAATTATTCGCAAAGTTAATACTTCCAACTGATCGAGTAACTTCATTTGATATATTGAAGACATTCGTTCCAGAGAATACTACTTTAGATCCCACTCCATACATAAGGTGAATAGGATTGTTTCCATTTAATTCACTAGCACTTAATGTCACATTATTAACATTGGCTGTCAATTGAGTAGCGCTTGATGGATTAATAAGGGAGTAACCATTTCCATCATTTACAGCGAAACCTTGCTGCGCTTGAACGTTGCTTAGTGTAAACGTTGTAGAATTTGTAATGTAGCCCCAATTGAAGGTTTGTGTTCCAAGATCAACAATATTGTTATTTCCTTGAACGATTACACTGGCACCATTTGCGCGAGCTGACATTGCCCCTGTAGAATAAGTAATTTTAGCTGTAATATCAATGTAAGTAATATTGGCATTAGACCAAGCAGCTCGCAATTCTTCATAAGTTGTGACCTCAGCGTAGGTGCCATTTGTGATGGCATTGGCTTTATAGGTAGCATCGTTCTGAACCTCATCTGGAACAGCCACATAAACAGAAGTTGGCGTTTTTGGTGTCTCTAAATTATTAATCTTGTCTTCAAAATCTTCACGATTAATATCCGGGTCAGCCGAAACATTTACTTTTGTGGATTTGCCATTTGCACCTCGAACTGAAAAATAAGCAACCAAATCATTTGCTGCTGCATATTTCTGTGCAGCATGGATTAAGGCTGTACTAGGCGCAACACCTGATTTCATTGTAAATACAAGTTCATTCGTTTTTGAATCAACTTTTACTTCAGTCCCATTTGGAACGATTTGATCAAAAAGCTCTTTTGCTTTATTTGTTTCATCTTTACTTTGTTCTTGTGCGGAGGGTTGTTTACTTTTCTCTACACTCAAAGAGTTTGCTGCACTTCTTTTTTCTGAATGATTCATTGACTCAGAAAGACTGGTTGAAACCCATGAACTTGCAGATTCAGAATTACTCATGGATTCAGATATACTTGTAGATTGTTTTTCATCTGTTGCTGCTAATAAACTGGTGGAAGTTGAATCACTAATTGATGCAGACAGACTCATCGAATCCGATAAGCTTACCGACTCAGATGCACTGATTGAATCTGATATACTCACCGATTCAGATAGGCTACCTGAGTCAGTAGTACTTTCTGATTCCGTTTGACTTTCTGACTCCGTAAGGCTAGTGGATTCCGTTTGACTAGAAGATTCCATCACGCTCTCAGAATCTGTGATAATTGAATTTGTTGTACTTTCTGATTCTACGGATGTGCTATTTTGTGTGGAGGAGGCTGGAATCTGGGTGGTATCTTGGTTTGCGAGAATCTGATCTGTATCAGCTTCCATTCCTGCGTCATCTTGCGGATTAGCAGATGTCGCATGTACATCTTGTGTAATCAAAGTACTTGTGCCTAAAACGCTTGTAAATGCTGTAATTGTAGCAAACATCCAATGTTTACCGCTTTTGTACATTTTGTATCGTTCTTTTTTATTCGATCTTAAAAGCTTGTACAAATTATTTTTACGACTCATAATTTAGTACAACTCTCCTTTCTTATACTTTTTTTATTTTTTGAAGTGCTGAAGGAATTATCTCACAGAAAATTATAGCTAGATTAGAATGTACCAATATTGGGAAACAAGTTTTTTATCTGTATATTATCGTTGGTTAAAAACAAAATAGTCTTAATTACAAATGGTAAAATCTCTCATTTGAGACTTCTGTAAAACTTCAAAAGCAAATTTTTTTATTAGTAAGTTAAGAGCCCCAAATATTTTTTTAAAGTAAGAATTTTTTTTAGTAATCCTCAATTTAGTTATTAGTCATAACATTTTTAATTTTCTTTTTGATACTATAATAGTTTTCCATTATACTTAACAATCCAAGCTGTTAAAAACTGCTTTAAAATAACAAACAAATTCAGTTATGAGAAATTAGACTAAGTTGACTTAAAATTAACTATTCGTTTATAATAAAAGAGTTGATTGGGGAAGTACTCAAGTGGCTGAAGAGGCGCCCCTGCTAAGGGTGTAGATCGTTAACACGGTGCGAGGGTTCAAATCCCTCCTTCTCCGTTTCATTAGTTATATTAAAATCCCCGTCCAAGGATATGGACGGGGATTTTAATATAACTAATGGCTTACTTTCAAGTCGAATGTTGCCACGCGTTGCTCTCCGGAAACGAAATCAATTTCTACCTTATCAAATTCATCACCGTTCACAGGTAGCTTAAAAAAAATTTGGGTTGTTCCTGATTTTCCTTTCGGAACTTCGTCCTGCCCTCTTTGTTGGTTAACTGAGGTCAATCGTTTTCCATCTTTTGAATAAGCTTGAAAGGATTGCGCATAAGGTAAGAAAGGAGTAGTCATTTCTATATTTTTATACTCAATTTTTACAGAAAGCATCCGCGTTGTATCATAATTTTCCAATTCATTCATCCGTTTTGGAAAGGCTGAGTGCTTTGTAGTAACCTCCACCACTTTCATTTCTGCTAGCTTCTTTTCACCATCTCCAAATTCGATTACTTCATTCTCGGAGAAAGTCTTGACTTCTTGTGTAAATCTGGAATTTTCGGTTGATTGTTCTTGATTATCATTTATTTTAGACGTCAAATCTTTTTTTAATTTAGAATTTTCAGTTTTCAACTTTGAAACTTCACTTTTCAAGCTGTCGGTTGTTTTGGAAGAATTATCTTCTGTACAGCCTGATAACATGAAAAACGTTACTATAAATAAACAAATAACTATTTTTTTTGTCCACATATTCTGATTCCTCACACAACTTCTATAAAGAATCATCTTCAAAATCAAGTAAGGAACTTAACAGCTCATTTTGTTCTTTCAACATATCCTCGATCTCGACTTCTTCCGATATTTTTACCGTCTGATTAGCATGAATCAACTCTTCTTCTGTAGCTGAAGAATCATTTTGTTCCGAATCTATCACATGTGCATCCACTTCCTGAGTCTCCGCCATCTCAATTTCCATTGATGCAGAACGATTTGTTTCCATCTTACGATTCGCTTCATCCGTTTCTGAATCAAAAGTTTGTAAACTATTCTCTGATTGCTTCTCCTGATCGTCCTCATTACTCTCGAGAAAATTGTCTCCTAGAAAAATCGTTCCAAAAGTATATATCCCTTTGGCACTTTTATTATCTAAACTTGTGCAATGCAATCCAAAGCTTTCAAGGTACTGATTGACCGTGTTTTGATTGATAATACCCGTTTTTAAATCTCTAACAATAATATTATCAGCATATTGAACATCTTGATCTTTCGTTAAATACGACAAAACCTTCTTTGTTTCCTCTGTAATTTCTGCCTCGATCAATGTGTTTAAATTAATTTGTTGACGTCCATTAACGATCAGTGTACTTTCATTATTGATTATCACGTTGTATACCATATCTTTGTCGATTTGAAAGGCACGTTGATTATTTTGAACACAGTTCGTTTTATATTCTTGAACAATTCGATCAGAGAATTCATAGATTCCATGAGAGATATTCTCGCTTTTTATTAGTTCGCCATTATCATAAATATCACATTTTACATAATGATCACTTACGTCAATCACATAGTTGAGTCCATCAAACATCTGCGTTGTCTTTTCAATAGTTTCAAGATGTCGTTTTTCATTTTCCAAGATCGAACAAAATGTTTTAGGAACAAGGACCACTTTATCGACATTGATAGAAAGGTTTTCACCATCAACTAAAGTAGCGAATTCGCCTTCGAATTGATGACCGATTTCATTTAACTCATTTGAACTTTGAGAATTTACACCTATAAACAAGGAACAATGAAATTGATTTTTACTTGTTTCCTGAAATAATTCTTGTTGATTCTTCGCCAGATACGCTAACACACAACGCACTAATTGTATCGTATCCACAGTATCTAATTTATCAAGAACATCTCCAAAAGACTGATATGCTTTTGAACGTCGGCTTTGGCGCTTTTTTATTCCCCAAACAATGGAATCAGAAAATTCCTCTAATTTGATTTCACTTCCCTCAATCGAGTTAGAATGCTCCATAAAAAAAGAAGGCTTCCACGAATTCTTTTTAACATCCGAATACAGCGAGCTGAAAACTGCTTCATAATTTGATCCACAAATTCCAACCCTAAACTGATCAATATCTAATGCAATAACTGTTTTCACTATAAGTACCTCCGATAGCTGTCTGCCTATTTTTAATTATTGTTAGCCTTGTTTATTCCTCCACATGTTGATTGATACTCTCCGCCAAATTTGGTGACATCACCGAAGCAGAAAGCGCCCTTAATTGTTCCTTTTGCTGTTCAATCATTAAAGAGATACTGGCTATATCTTGCATCAAAGGCTCTACTTGATCATAACAGGCTGTAAATCCTTTAATATAAGAACTGATCTCATTGATTTTCGTATATTCAACTATCAAACTATTGATTTCTTTTCTTAATTGGGAAAAATTGTCTATTGAGACTTCTTTTCTATCCTTTACTATTGAAACTAACTTATTTACTTCATAAAGTTTCTCATCTCGAGCTTGTATATGTGTTCGAATACGTTCCAACAATTCATTTAAAGTTGCTCTGCCGGCAATAAGCTCATTTTCTAATTCATTTGCTGTCATTCATTGTCTCCATTTCTTTAAGAAGAAGATCCTGTTCTACCTGTATTAGGGCACGTTTAGTAAAAATTCCTTCTCTTAATAAGTAGCTGAATTTATTTACTCTTTTTTTTAGCTGTATTCGTTCATCCAATGTGATACTTTCCATTAGTGAATCGATTTCAGCTAATGAATCAATGACATACCCTAACTTATACTTAACAATCATTTCTGAAATCGCCGCGTCTCTCCACACAATTACTGGAAGTCCCAAAGCTAAATACAATGAAATTTTGTGGGGAGCATTATACCGTGTATATTCTCGATAGTTTCCCCCTTGGAACAAGTCGTTATCCCAGGCAATACCAAAACAGTTCTTCGGCATTGCTTTTAACAGATCATTCTGAGAATAGACACCCTTGTATTCAACAGTTCCTCCTAGTTCAAAATCACTCTTTGCTCCAAAGACTTGTATTTTCGTCTGATAAGTCCAATCCTTCAAAAACACAGATTTTTGAACGTTCCCTGCAAAAACAATCCTCTTTTCTAAAGAAGTTTCAGTCAGCACTTGTTCCAAGGATATTCGATAATCAAATAATTCTTTAGCTACCATCGCTGTAGTTACTCCAAAGGATTTCAACTTTTGTTCCATTTTCTCTCCGTGAGTAATCAGCATATCCGCATGATTGAAGAGATCGATTTCTTTTAAAAAACTGTTATCTCTTAATAATTCAGAATCGTGAATTAATAAAACGACTCGAGCACCTCGCTGTTTTAAACGTGTAACAAAAGTTTTCTCAAATTTAAACTGATTGTAGCTTGGATACTGATACACAATTAAATCACCCGCTGCTACGCCAGCAGTAATACCGTCAATTCTTGATAGAAGTGACTGACTACTTTCCTGCTCGTCGATGTAGCGGTAAATGTATAACTTTTGAAACCCTATCCCCTCGGCAATTTCAGCGACATCACCTCTAGCTTTAGAAACAGAATCTACAGAATTTCCTTCAACGATATAGGTTATCCACTTATTCAAAGACACACTTCTCCTTGATTGACAAATTTTTGAAGAAATCACGTTCATTTTTCGGAAGATAAAGCGAAGAATAGCTCATGTTACTCTTGACTCGATTGATTACTGTATCTTCACTAGAAATGTCTTTGGTAACATACAAATAGGCCAAAAATTGGAATATTTCTTTCGTTTGTTGATTTTCTCCTTTTTGCTGCTTCAAAATGACCGTCGCCTTATTAAGTAATTTAATGGCCTGTTCATAATTATTCATATCAACGAAGCACAACGATAGATCAATCACACAACCGATCAAAATATCCTTCCACTCATTTGACTGATTACTGGAAAATTTCTTCAGCAAACTGTTTTCTAAAATAATGCTTTCTTTCTCCATTACAGAATTGGATAAGGAGTAATTTAGGCTAATTCGTAGGGTTGCTAAGTACAATAAGATGTCAAACATTGTAAAGTAATCAATCGATGTAAAATATTTCTCAATACGTTGCAACTCTGCTAAAGAAGGTTTTCCGTTCCTGCCGTTTACCACCAAATTGGCATAAGTTAAAATCAATTTATAGGCACCATTGTCGTCACTGGAATTTTTGAATTTCTCTAAGGATTTTCGCAGATTTAGAAACTGCTTGTACTCTTTTTCTAAATTGGACATTGAGGTATAAATGACTAGTCCGAGCATCTGGATTTGCTCATCTGTTGAAGATACGAACAAGTTCAATAATTCGCGATCGGACATATTCAATACTTTTTTCAATCCCATGACTAATTCAAGAGGCAGATCAGTTTGATAACGTAACCATCGATAGTATCTAGATTTTGAAAGATTAATTTTTCTTTCTAAGGTTCTGATTGAAATGCCTTTTCTTTTTCTAATTTCTTCAATTGATTCGCGATCAATATTTACAGCTATAACAGAACTCTGTGGTTCAGTTAGCGTTGGATTCATCGTATTAATCAATCTACAAACACTTAATAGACTGCTCTTCATCACTCCACACTCTCCCGCCATTATGCTCATCCTCATCTTTGAGAATGAGAAATAGAGCTAATAGATATTGTCACTTCCCAATAGATTCAAGTAAAGAATAGACTAGTGATCCTAGAATAACTCCTGACATTATCACTGAAATAATGATGGTCAAAAGCTTTGAATGCTTCTCTTTATCCTCTACATTATCTATAACTTTATTACTTTCCTGCTCAAATTTTTCCTCTATTTCTCTTGATAATTGATCTTTTTTCATTGGATTCTCTCCTTCATTTGAGCTCCCAAGTATTTTTCTACCATTAAGTACTATCAACCTAGAAAACTAGTCTTCATCAAAGGAACTTACGAACTCTTTCAATTGAGCTATTTCTAGGTCTTGATCAGCAGTCTTTTCCATAATTTTGGAAAGCATCTGATCGCTCTCACCAAAAAAGCATTGTTTCAAAACATATTTTTCAGTAACAAATGAAACAGCAAGAGTTAAATAGAGCTCCTTTAATGAAGAATATTCTTTCTTGTACGCTTGATAGGCTTGATCAAATGTCGCTTTCATTCTCCTAATTTCATTAATTGACACTTCAGAATCATCTTGCAGCTCTAACATTTCTTGATGCAAGAATTGCAAATGAGCTATTTTTTCATGCTGTCCATCTACTAGCTTCTTAGCCGTTTCTTTTTCTGCAGTAAAATTTAATAAAGAAGAGGGATTGTCATCTAACAATTGTTGAATTTTTTGCAAAAGCTGATCTGCTGGTATAATCGTTTCCATTTATAGCACTCCTTTTCCTCTTTTATGCTTCGTTCATAATGCTTGAAATTATTTTTTCATTTTCAGTAATGAGGGATCGTTTGGCTATAAATCGCTCAGTATCGTAGGAAACCTGTAACGTTAACAATATTTCTTTTAATAAGGAATACTCTTGTTTATATTTATCAAAAATAGTATTAAAATCCGTTTTCAATTGTCTGATTTGCTCAACAGCGTATTCTTTATTCTCTGCCAATTGCTTCATCTGTTCATTTATTGCCTGCATGACAGTCACATGCTTTCTCTGCTGCTCCAGTAACTGAGCGGCCATTTCTTTTTGTTCTTCAAAATTCAATACTGAATCAGGATTTTCATTTGATAATGTCTGAATTTCGTTGAAGATTTTTTCTGCTGGAATTGTCATCGTCGTAGACTCCTTAATCAATGATAGTTACTTTATCTAAGCAAACATTTTTACCTACTAATTTTTTATAATGTTCACGTAACATCTTTACTTCATTGATATATGAAATTTTGTTTTCCAATATACTCAATAAATTCCCCTTGATTCCTCCAGTATTTGTAAAAGGAGATTCAGTTAAGTAAAGAACATTTCTTGATTTTGTTTTTGCTAAAGCAAACAGCTCTAATCCCATGTAAGAGATGGATACACTGTCTTTTTCAGTTACTATATTCGCCACTTGATCTGTTAGAAATTGTGTCAGGCTGTTGTATTTAGCGCTAACTCTGCCAGTATCTTGGTCTCTTACAACAACTAAGTTGATTTGACCCTCATAAAAAAAATATTGAACAATTGGACGTTGTTTACTATTGTAAAAATCTATTTCATGGACCTGATTCTTAAAGAAAAAAATATTGCTATATAATTGTCCATCATCCGTGTATTCTTCAATAAAATCAGTCGTACCATCAACATTTAAGTATTTCACTTCTTTTACATGCCTTCTAGTTTCTGGATACGTGATTACTTGTCCAATCTCTTCACCATCATTGATCACCGAAATTGTCCGATCTTCATTCATGAAAATCTCTGCGGCAGCCGCTGTTGGAATGCTATTAAAAAACAGAAAATTACCTGGCTGATATTCACGTTTGGTTAACACCTCTAATAAATTTAATCCCTCTACTTCTTCTGAATGTTTTAACTTATTGAAATTCGGACTCGGGGAAAGAGAGAGAACTTTTCCGTTATTTTCAATCAAACGCTCTTTTTGGCTTTTCCAAACGATATCTGTTGGCTTTATGACACTTACTAACTCATAGTCCATTGATAAGCTCCTTCCATTTATTTGCAATAATAGAATCTTGATATTCTTTTACAGAGTCTCTCGTTTGATCTATTATTTTTTGCTGTTCTGATTCAAGAAGCTGAATAATTCCTTCTGTTAGCTGTTCCTTGCTATATTCTTCATTTGTTCGTGAAAAGTCTTTTAAAAAACCATTCACTCCATTTTTTATCAACTCGACCGCTCCAAATCTTGCCTTAAAGGTAACAATTGGCAGCCCTGCATCTAAAGCTTCGATATAAGTTAAACCAAAGCCTTCTGAATAAGAACCGGAAATAAAGGCATCGTATTTTGGATAGATTTGATTCATTTGATTTGAGTGTCCCTTCAAAGCAATATAAGATTCAGCATCCATCTCTTGGATCAATTTTCTTAGTTTTCCGTCTTCTCCACCTTGTCCATAAATATCCAAAGAAATATCTGGAAAAATTTTTTTCACCTCACAAATGGCTTGAATCACAATATCAATATGCTTTTCAGAAGCTAAACGAGAAACTGTAATAAATTTTTGAATAGGTACGTGACGAATTGGCTCTTGTTTCTTGTGAATATCCTGATCTCGAATACCTCCTACAGGAATCGCCCATATCTTTTCAGTTTCTTCTGGGAAATCTATCAAGAGATCTTGCTTCTGAAGCTCTGTGGCCACCACTACACGATCCGCCATTTCCATGTGTGTCAGTAAGTATTCGTAGTAGTTATTCCATAGCGGTGCAGTCGACACATCTCGATCAGAAAGATGATCTGCGTGAATAATCTCGATAATATTGGTATCTGCTGGTTTGTGATTGAAAAGCGCAGATTCAGACTCCTGTCCTCGATCAATGACAAAATTCTTGACACCTTCAAATTGTGATGCTAAATATTCGAAGAAATAACGTTGCAGCAGGACCTCTGTCCGAAAAAATAAATGCTCTCCTTCAAAATCAAAGAGATGGATATTACTTAGCAATCTGCCTCTGTTTTTATGTTCGATGTATTCAAACATGACTTTTCTTTCCATCGTTTTATAATCAAAGAGTTCAATTTTATAGGTAGAAACGAGAAGCAAATTTTCTTTCTTTTTACTTGGTGATTTTTCTAAATGCTCCACAATCAACATGCCTGAAGAAGTAATCGTTTCTTTTATCCGATGAGTATTGGTGAAATCCAACAGTATCTCTTCTTTGTGTTCATAGCTTTTTTTAGCGCCAGTCTTTAAATAGTCTTTCCCGAAAACAAACAGCTCCCACATGTTGATTACTTTATTATCTGGAATATCCCAGGCATCCATCGCTTCATGTAAATTTTTTACAAGCTCCACAAAGACGTACTTATATGGAAGTTGGACTTTTTCAAAGCATCTCGCTCGATAAAATTGTGCATGTTCGACACCAGAATTTCCTATTCCCATTGCTTTATTAATAAAAAAATTCATCTCTTCTTCCCTCCTGATATTCATCAACGAACTACTGTCTTGACTTCTTAAGAGTCAAATTCTCCTGTCTCGCAACAGTGTGCTGTAAAATACTTAGTGCGTACTTGTTGACTTGTGCTTGTTCCTTTAACTTTGTCCATCCAGCAGTTGTGCTTGTTCGAACGTTTGTCAATCTACTGGATGGCAGTATGGCTTCTAATGCCAAAGGGAGCAATTGAATATTATCTTCCAGTGTATTAAAGCGTGGACCTCTTTCTATCGAGAGTGAATTCAATTCATGATTCTCCTTGAGGTCGTCACACATATCGACAATCCCATCCAACCATGTTTTTTCAGATTGATCTCCTATCAAAAAATAATAGTTCATATAATCTTTTAAGACCAAACTCGTCATATATTTCGATTTTCTCTGTAAGACAATTTTTGTTTTGATTCCTTTGTACGGATGTCGAACCTTCAGAAAGATCACTTCGGTATTTTTATCTGTTTGAAGCTCATATCGTTCTTCCAAAGAATCACTAACAATAGTTAAACAATTAAAAATAATGAATTCATGCTTCTTATTTACTAGCTGCACATTGTAGCTTATTGCTTCATTTGGAAAGATAAAATGCCCTTCCAACTCTTTAAAATAAATTTTTTCGATCACCTCTTCATTGACATTAAAAAACTCAATGACTAATTGCACCGCGTTTGTCGTATCAAATTTCGCGTGCACCTTTATGTGATAGCCTTTCCCATTCATCAAAATCGGCAGCATTGGAGATTTGCGAGCAGAATGAAATGCTGTCCTTGAATACCACGTTTTGATAGGGGTTCCCGTGGGCATAAATGGAGAAGAAAAGCGAACAGAATCATCCTCTAAAAGACGGATATTCGCTCCATAATTGTAGTTATCGTTAAAGTCAATTCCCCACTTTATCATGTAAAAATTTTCCAATCCTTCACCCCTCTAGTTATTCAAAGTCATCCATGACTCTTTGAAAACTATTGAATAAGATATTTCGATATTGCTTTAGAAACCATTTATTGATTCCGGTACTGTTGTCATTGTGTCGACCTGTAAGTCCTTTATAGAGTACTCTTGCAGTAGAACGATTCTCTTTTAAAACATTAAATAATTGTGGGAAGGCTTCTTTGTCATAATCATCCTGCTTCATATAGGCCACAGCAAAAGTCGTATTACTAAAGTCGCCAGAGGCAAACTTATCCCAGAACTTCTTGTTCAATCTTTCGGCAGCTTCGACTGTGGTTTCGCCAGTGTTGTAATAAAGCATATCCAAGGAAGTTGGAAACCCATTTGGCCGTAACACACGCTCGTTTAAAGCAATCGTTCCGATGTTGGCTAATGGCTTTCCGATGATTACACTGTGAGGCTCCAAATCACTTGCATAATAAAGCGCTCCAAAGGTCCCCATAGACAATCCCGACAAAATCAAATCAGAATTTTCGAATCCTAAAAGCTCTAATTTAGCTAAGATAATATCAACAATCTGTTGTTCAAAGCGTTGACTTCCTAGATAAAAATTTCCGCCTTCTAATCTGGGATCTGCTATCAGCATAAAAGGCCCCCCGCCCATGCTGCTCATCATTCTGCGACCTTCAAAACCTTCAGCTGGTCGATACCCCGAAAAATAAATCGCCAATGGTGGCTTCAAATCGCCTGCATTAAAATAGTAGAAAACTTCTCCAGAAAGCTGCTCCTCATCCACTATTTTATTCCCACCAGGAATCATGGAGCTTCTATCAGCTAGTGCTTTTCTAATATGGACTTGGCTAACTTGAATCTTCCCCTTTTTTCCACGTGCATAGAGCGAAACATGGATATAGGCATTCACTGGCTGTTCAAATATTATTTCTTCTTTTCTCTGAAGTTTTTCCAACGGGACCTCAATTATCTGAACAACCTCCGAAGTATTTTCCTCTACTAAAAAGATCTTAAATAGCAATTCAACATCTCCAGAAAGAACAGCCAGCTCTGAATAGAACGCCATTTTTTCGTCTGCCTTAATAAGATTAGTCATTTTCCATGAGAGTACTTGTTTGAACTCCTGCGGAAAATTTCCTTCGAGCTCAATATAAGAATTTCCGCATTTTTGAACATTTCCATCAAATGTTGGATCAACTTTGATATGATCATTTGACAGTTTATAACCAGATTGTCTGACAGAGTATTGGTTATTAATAAATGAAAAGACCTGATCTATTTTCATCATATCAATAGGAAGTGCTTCTTTGAGCTTTAATAGCCGGGCTACTTCAGGCGAAACACTCGCTTGACTCTCGTAAAGAATTTGATACGCTGGTAATTGCACTAATAACTCGCTATCCTGGGTTAAAATTTTCGCATCTGACTCCAAAATAAAAATTGCTCTAGAAAATTTTTTGTTGAATTCTCCATCGATAAATAACTCAATCTCTTTCTCATCCAGCTGGAAATTGTAATCATTTGGCAGCCAATTATAATGAAAACTGGAGGATAACTGTTTTAAATCAGCGATTTTATTCTCCCCAAAATGAAGAAGGTTAATTTTTTTAGCCATTCAACACATCCCTCCATTTCTCTAGTATGATCTGCGGGCTAAAGTCCTCAATCACAGATATATTTTTTACCAAGGCATTGTTCCAATTACTCAAATTTTGTAGAAAGAAGGTCAAGGCAGGTTCTAATTCAGAAATTCTTCTAACTACTGCTCCATTCTTTTTATCCTCTATAAAATCAGTCTTCACCTTCGTTATTTGAGGAATTCCTGCACTGATTGCTAATGATTGCATTTGTAAATTGTATTTTTCATTAATATCCACGTAAAGCCGAGCTTTATGAAAATCGTTTTTTATTGAGAGAAGCGTTGGCTGTACACGGAATTCTATGCGGTTATATACATTGATTGCTTTGACCAAATTTTTCCATGAATCCGTTTTTCGAATGTCTTCAATTGCCAGTTCATCGGCTTTATACAAGCGCTTGATTCTTTTTGCTTCAATAAAATGAGCGACTTTTTTGAAATCGTCAGACTCACTATCCACATCAAAATAGGAATCAATGATTTCCTTTTGATGCTCTTGTAATTTACTTTGATCCAAGAGGGAACTCACCTCAACAATCAGGCTATATTTCGTTTGATCAATCAAATTTTTTATGAAAACCTGATTTGCTTCAAGTAGAAAATCAGTCAGTTGCTCCACTCGCCAATAGATGATGAGCTGCGCAATCGAATTACTCATTCCTAAAGCTAGTTCCGTATTAAACATCGGAATCGTAGTAATTTCTATATTGGCTAGTTCCGGATTGGCTTTTTTTACCTTTAATAATTCTTGAGATTTCGCTTTCGTATCAGTCACGACATACGCTGCTTTTTTCATACTTTTTATGAACAGCTTTCTATCATAGGCCTGAAGCGCATCGTCATCGGAAACAATCCGGACCAGCTCCTCCTCGTCTTGAATAAATTGCGTTACTTTTAGAATGTCATTATCTGTTGTTGCAATGATTTTTTTATTGTCATCAGGGATTTGCTGCAACTCGATTTTTAAGACCTCTGCAATCACCTCATCCATGGTGTAAAATATTTTTTTCTTTAAGCTCTCGTTTCCTGCTTCCTCAATGATTATTTCAGGATTTCCATCCAAGATTTCTGTGAGTGTCTTTTCACCGTATTCATTAAAGTACTCTCGTCTTGTCACTACATTTTGTTTCGTCATATGCTCAATTAGCGATAAAAAACCTCGATCATCGTAATACTCAAAGTAGTTATGATCCTCTTTAAAATATTTCACACCTTCAATACAGCCATATTTATTGAACTTTACCTCTCCATATTTACGATTCTTTCGAAAAAGCACAATGCCAAAGGGAGTATAAATGGTTTCAATATCACTAGGAAATGACAGATCTTCAAAACTTAGGGGATGACCATCCGATACAGAGATATTCTGAATCACATCATAAGCGCGCCAATAGGAAGTAAATAGTAAAGAATGTTCTTGGGCCTTATATCTTAAAAAGGGCAAATGATTTAATAGGAAAAGCTTATATTGTTCGTCGCTTTCCGTGAAAAGCTTCGTAATGTTCAAGACTCGTTCATTTTCTAAATTATTATCTGTTTGTTTCCAATTTGGGATTAAGTAAATCATTGATTTATCCACTCCTGCTTCTCACTAAAAAATATGGTAATTACGTTTTGAAAAAATAAATTTTATTTCTTGCGTGAGTGTATCGAGAATAATGATCAGCATAAAAACACTCCCAAAATAAAATGCTAAATTAGCTATGATCTCCACCTTTAATCCGATAAACAACGGAATAAGAGAAACTAACACTAGATATGAGTTCCCTACCATAGCGATGGTAGACAGCTTCTTCTTGATATACTTTTCAGTTTCAGCTCCAGGTACAATCTCATAAATATAATCACCAGACTCTTTTAGATGCTTAGCAATATCATGCGGCCGAACATTGATATAACTGAAGCCCATTCCCAAAGCATAAAGAATAACTCCATAGGTGATGATTCCTTCTACCGTATTAAAGGAAAATAATTTTGAAAGAATGCTGGAAAAAAGCGTATTGCTCCAACGCTCATTTAGTAGTAACAATTGCGGGATCGAAAACACCGTCACTGCGAACATAAAAGGCATTGCTCCAGCCGTTAACAGGCGAATCGGAATATACGAGTTATTAAATTTACTATCTATTCCCGTTCTCTGGATATTTATCCGATATTCGGAGTTGTATAAAAAGATTGTTATCACAATGTAAACGAAGGTGATAACAAATAGCCCTAGAAAATAGCTGCTGTTTAAGCGTAAAGTGCCGCTTTGTCCAGATATTAACATCGCAGGTAAATTGGAAAGTAGACCTGGTAAAATAAATAAACTCTGGGAACCGATTCCCTTTTCACTGTTAATATCGGATATCCAAGAAACAAACATCGCACCAGTGGTAAGTATCATGATCACCACGCAAAAAATGGCAAATTTACTTATTCCGGGAAATTGTTTGAAATCAACTAGGGGTTCAAATTTAAGCATTAATGCAATTCCTTGAGCGATGGCAAAAATAAGCGTTAGCACTCTTTGAATATATCCTCTTTGTTTATTTGAAAGATTGTTGATCCTATCCGTGTCAATCATACTAATCGTGGTCCAAATAATTAAAGCTGTCATATATGGACCCATTCCCAAAGAAAGCAGGGTTGGTTTTGATAAATTTCCTCCAGTAGTGGTTGAAAGAAAACGAAGGATCAAATTTTGGGTTTCTTCTTTTGGTATTGCTAAAAAGCCAGGAACCTCGATCTTTTTTCCAAACTCCACAACTGCAAGCAGTAAAATACTCCAACCAATCCGTTTGACTATCTCTTTATTGTTTTTCATTGATAACCGTCCTTTTTTAAAATACTAAATGATGGCTAAATTATGGAAAATCTACGTCAATGGAGCCATCGGAATTGTAAACCAAGTCCGACAATAATAGATTTCTCAATATGTTCAACCATATCTCATCCTTCATTTCAAAAAAGGATCGCCTTGCTTCAATTTGAAATTCATAAATTGGTCTGTGTTGCCCCCAGCTACGTCCATTCACAACAGACTTTAGTTGCTGTAAATTATCAGATTGTTCAATCCACATCGTATCAATAGCCTTCAAGGTAACAATTCGTTTAAAATAAAGCTGCTGAAAACTATCGGGAATTTTGAAATGAACCTGTTCGATTTGAGTTAAAATCATCCTATTTAAATACTCGCGTACATGCTTCTTACCGTAATCGTTTAGCTCTCGATCAATGGTCGAAGCGTCAAAATTATAAGCGATATTGTTATAGATAAAATCAATCAATTTATTTCTATCTAGATTCGTTTTTTCCGAGGTAAAAGAATCAATAACATTTTCTGTTGAACTCTGGATGATTCCTTCTAAAAATGCAATAGAACCTTCCATCACCTTATTCCTTGCAGTGTAAATCATCTCCCGTTGAACACTGATGATTTCATCATATTCAAGAATATTCTTGCGACTTTCTACTTCTTGATTCTTTCTATTTGCTTGAGATTTATTAATGATTTTGTCGTATTTCTTTTCCTTTAAAGGCTTTGTTTCAGCTGTTTCCTTTTGCTCGTTTTCTTCGACCAACTTCTTTCGCGCCTTGGCAACCCACTTAGGCGCACTTTCAACGACTATTTTGTCTTCCATCGAAACAAAAAAAACTGTATCACCCGGATCTCCCTGCCTTCCAGCACGACCTCTAAGCTGAAAATCAATCCGATCACTGGTCATTCGTTCTGTTCCCAAAACTAACAACCCGCCACTTTCTTTTGCTTCAGGATCAAGCTTAATATCCGTTCCTCTTCCAGCCATTGATGTGGCTACTGTAACAGCGCCTTTTCTACCTGCTTCAGAAACAATCAAGGATTCCTTCGCAACTGTTGTAGCATTTAGAAGATTGTGTGGGATTTTTTGCTGCAATAATAGTAAGGAATACAAGTTAGACATAGCGACAGAACCCGTTTCTACTAAGACCGGTCGCCCTTTTTTAAGTGCTTCCTTTACAGCTTTTAATGAGGACAATACTTTAGCCTTATTTGTTACATAGACTTCATCTGGATGATCTACTCTTTTGATAGGCTTATTTGTAGGTATTTGAATCACGTTCACATTGTAAGTTTCTCTAAATTCTTCAGCATCAGTTTTTGCTGTTCCGGTCATTCCTGACAGAATTTTGAACTTCTTAAAGAGATTTTGATAAGTAATTGATCCCATTGATCTCGTTTCGTTGGTAATTTCTACCCCCTCTTTGGCTTCTATCGCTTGGTGCAATCCCGCTTGTAATTTCGTTCCGATTAATTTTCTTCCGTTTGCTTCATCTAAAAGCAGAATTTCACCCTCTTCCACTACATAATCTCTGTTTTCTTCTAATAATTGATTGGCTCTTAAAGCCAAAACTAAATGTCTGTATAAGTCGCGCCATTCCTCTGTAAGAATTCCGTGAATTCCAAAATATTTTTCTGCTTTTTTAATTCCCTCTTCTTTGAACCAAACATTTCTCTTGTCTTCACTTTTTAAATAGTCTTCTCCTTCGCTAAGACTTTTAACAAACCAGTCAGATGTTTCGAATAGATTAGATTGTACTTTGGGTGCTCCTGAAATGATTAACGGTGTCTGCGCCATATCTAACAGGATGGCGTCTATCTCATCAATCAATACATAGTTGAACGTATTGACATATTGCTCTTCTAAAGTCGTTGCTAGATTATCAAATAGGTAGTCGAAGCCCAAAGCGCTGTGTGTAGTATAGATAATATCTGAACCATAGACTGCTTCCTTATCTACCTCTTCTTCACTAGCATCTTTTGGAACTCCTACAGAAATAGTTAGTCCTAGCCACCGATAAACTTTTCCGACTTCTTCAGCATCTCGCCAAGCCAAATAAGAATTCGAGGTAATCAAAAAGTTTCCCTTGCCCATTAGACCTCTTAAATACATCGGCATCGTTGCAGTGAGTGTTTTTCCTTCACCAGTCTTCATTTCCGCAACATTTCCATAGAACAAAGCGATCCCACCGAGAATCTGAACATAGTATGGCTCTAACCCTAATACCCGCCGGTCAGCTTCTGCAACAATCGCATAGGCCTGAGGCAAAAGCTTTTCGGCTTTTTCCCCATTTGCTAATCTTTCTTTCAATAGGATTGTCTGGTTTTGCAAATCGGAATCTGACATTGCTTTATACGTTGGTATTAGTTTGATAATCTTATTGGCTATCCTTTTGTATTTCTTTATATTTTTATCTTTCATAGTCATCCAGCTGATTCCTTTAATTTTTTATAAGTACGTGCTCGACTGTGATGCAAAAAAATTAATCAGTAATAATTCGATATCCTTTTCCCCAGATAGTCTGTAAATCACAATTCACAAATCCCGAATCCTCAAGTTTAACTTTTATCCTTCGCACAATCGTAGAAGTCTGAGCTAAGTTTGAATTAGTTACTTGGGCCCATATCTTATTACAGATATCTTCTCTTGAAATAACTTTTCCTTTAGCGTTGTATAAAATTTCAAAAACTTGTCTTTCCTGATTACTCAAAAACAACATAGAATCTATATCCTTAATATTAAAAGACAATAAATTCGGCTTGCTGCTTTCTTGATATTGAGCATGATTTTTCCTTAACTTTTCTCCTATCTCTTCTAAGGAATCGTCCATAAATAAAAAATTGAATTTATCATTTTCGTATTCATGATGATTTTTTGAAAATGTCGTCGCTTTTCTAAAAAGAATCGAATCTTTGATGTCTTCATTTTTAGCTACCTGTGATACCTCGTCATCAGAAATCGTTTCGCTAAAAATAATGTTGGGAAAATAGTTAATTACCGGATAGTTTTTAGTATCTTCAATTAACCCCTCAAGCAAGTGACTACTGCAAAACACCTCATAACCGAGCAGATTTAATTTTTTTATCAATTCTTCTTCAGCAAAAACACATTTCGTCAATATTAATACATTCATTTTTCTCTTCCCTTTTCTCTTTTTTTATCAGATAGCTCTACAGCCATACAGACAAGCATTAACCATAAAAGTCTTGAATCAGAAGCCTTCACTCGCTATTTCCTGAAAATTTGTTATCATAAGCATAGTGGTGCCTTTAATAAATCATTGATTACTAAAAGTTTTTGGTATCTGCGATTAGTAATCAAAATCAACACCCATACTTTTTAAACACAAAAACTGACGTTTAGCTAAAATAACGATTTTTCAGATGAGTCAAAATTGTTCCTAGTCTTATAAAAAACTAGAAAAAGCACCCAATCCCTTTATTATTAGAAGGATTTGAACGCTTTTTGACGATTTAAGACGGCGTATAGTTTTTTCAGATGAAATAACGCCTTTATTTTTTGTTTAGAAACACTGATTTTAACTGATTATTATAATCATTATAAACTGCGAATAAATTGAAAGCGCTTTCTCAGAAAAAGAAAAAAGAACTTCCCAAGATCGTTTTTGAAAGCGTTTTCTAAGCGATAGACTTCTCCATTTCCTCGATTACTTGATATCTTTGTTCTAGTAAAGCATTCACATAAGTATCTAATGTCATTTGAGTTGATGCGTGTCCTAAAAGAGCACTGACCGAAGAAATATCCCCTTTTGATTCTAAACAGCGGGTTGCAAATGTATGGCGTAGCTGATGGAAATGTATATGTGCTAAATCAGCTTTCACGCGAATCTTATGAAAATAATAAGTGAGTAATCTCGGCTCACAAGGCTTTCCACAATAAGAAAAAACAAATTGACTCGTTGACTTTCTCTTGTGCTTTAATAATAGTTTCTTCAATGTACGACTAATTGGGATTACTCTAACAGACGCTTCTGTTTTTGAACTAGCAAAATTCAATTGTGTTTTCCGTTCTCCATGTGAAATCCCTATTCGTTGATATGTGTGACTTACATGTATTAAACTCGATTCAAAATCAATATCAGACCACCTTAAAGCAGAGATTTCTCCAATTCTCATGCCAGAATGGAGAGATAACAGTATCGGAAGACCTCTGCCTTTCTTTTCGTTCAACGCTACATTCATAAGTCTCTTTTGTTCTCTGCGAGTGAGCGCTTCAATTTTTTTCTTTTTAACTTTTGGTAACTGAATACTGGAAAAGGGATTAGATAAAATTTTCCCGCATTTTTTTGCATGATTCAAACATTTATTCAAAATTCGAAAAATCACATGTACAGTTGAACTAGCAAGCTTTTTCCCAAGTTCTTTAAGTATTTCTTTTCCTTGTTCTGCAGATAGTTCATTTAAAGGAATGCTCTTTATTGTTGGTAACACGTATTTATAAATTTTATAATAATAACTGGAAAAGGTAGACGGCTTGACCTCCTGCTGGACATAGCTCAACCAGTAACTCGCCCACTCCTCAAATGTTTCACTCGCAACCCCATGAGTTTGCTGGACAGTCATATAATGTATCCTAAGCGGAAACATTTTTTGCCGAACTTCCGTATAGGTTTTTCCATACACATATCCATATCTAATTTTTCCATTGTTTTTTCTTCCCTTTGAATAACGTCCCTCCCAACGTCCATCCTTTCTTAAATATATATTTTCTCCTTTTCTCATTGACAGTTCCCCTCCAATTCTGACGGCTTAAATGACGGCACATTTTTCAACTAATAATGAGTTAAATCCCAAAATTGAGAACTCAAAGCTTTTATTTTTTGTAATGAATCTTCAAAGAGAAACAAAAATAATTGTTTTTATGAATATTATTGATTATTTCTAATCGCTATTTTATAATAGCATTACAAAACGATTTTAAATCAAAAGATAAATAAATTAATTTGTTTTTTAAAGAAATATTTCTTTTCTAGTTTTTTATAAGACCAAGTAAACTATTTTAAAAAATTATAAATTTATTTTATAGTTAAACTAACTATATAAAAAGATCTATTGATTGCTCAAGTACCGTCAATCAATAGATCTTTTTTATAATTATCAATCTTATTTTCGAGGAAAAACTTTAATTTTAATTTTTGTCAGTCTTTATTTTTTGTTATAGTTTTAAAATCTTTTTGTTAGCCGTTTTAAAAAAGTGAGAATTTGATGGAAGTGGTCAACCTTAAGAAGTTTCTACTTATTTCTCTTGCCTAATCGTAAGAAAGGAGCTGTGACAAGAATCTTGTCACAGCTCCTTTACTCGTTCTATTCAATTGGGATAGCGGTCTTGCGTTCCAATTTTTCCGCTGATTTTGGCAAAGTAACCTTCAAAATTCCGTCCTTGTACTCAGCCTTGATATCTTCTTCTCTCACATTTCTAATTGCAAATTGTCGGCGAACACTGCTGAAGCTTCGTTCACTTCTTACCAAATTGCCCTTGTCATCTTCCTTTTGCGTATCTGTTTGGTGTTTTCCTTCAATCGTCAATATGCCATTTTCGTAATTGATTTGGATGTTTTCCTTTGGAATTCCAGGTAATTCCGCCTCTAGCAAATACTCGTTGTCTGTTTCGTGGATATCTGTCTTAACCATATTGCCCTTGAAGCCTTCAAAAAAATTCCGTCCAAAGTCCTCAAAAAAATTGAAAGGTGTCATGTCAAATAAATCAGAGCGACGAGGAATCATGTTGTTAGCCATTTTGACCATTCCTTTCTTTTTTTATCTTCCTTCACTTATAATTTTACTCATGATAAATAATTTTTCAAGCAAAAAGCAGCAGAAAACAGCTTTTCGAACGATCAATATAACGTTATTTAAAAAGTAATTTTTTAAATCATCTAAAGACATACCTCCAGTTTAATAATGTATTTTTCCCGATATGTCAAAATAGTCTCATAAAATTAGTTATTTAAAATTCAAGCGATTCTTGAAAAAGTATTTTTCTACAGTTGCTTGTACATCAAAAAACAGGACAGTGTGATTTCTTTTTTGTTCACTGTCATATTGACTTCCTTTTGACTGAAAATCTCGAATCCACGATGAAGATAGAACTGATAAGTAGAGCCTGAATCTGTATATAAGTAAATTGTCTTGCCTCTCTTCAATGAGACCAGCTTTTCAAGCAGCAGTGTTCCAATTCGTTTTCCTTTTAGTTCAGGATCAACAGCAAAAAATGTCAGCTCTCCTTCATAGTTTTTCTTTGAAAATGCCTGAAGCATCTCTTTATTCGCTTGATCGTAAGCATCAGAATTGTCCTTATGACCAGATAGATTAATTAAGCCCGATCCAAGTTTTAAAAACAGCTTATGCTTTATTGATTCAATGACAGGTTCTTCATTCTTAAATCGTGCGAACAAAAATCCTACTAAACGTTCACCTAAATAAGCACCTAAAGCAACTGTTGATTTCGAGAGCTCAAGATACAGCACGTATTTGCTGTAAAGAAATAGCTCGAGGGAATTATTGACGTACCAATCAAGGTGCATGCCCTGTTCCGCGAATTTTCTTGCCTGCTCCAAGTCATTAATACTTATTTGTTTGATTTCGATAGTATCCATTTTATCCCTCCTATTCTTGAACAACTGTTGAATAATGTTCATATGTCTAATATAATGAATGCAAAACAAGAATACTATAGGCAATCTCTACAAAACTGTTCATTTTTGAACAGTTTGAAGACAGTTGTCTAGGAAAAAGGTAAAAAATGGATCGAAGAACGCGCAAAACAAAAAGGGCGATTGCATCGGCTTATCTCTCACTGTTGCAGAACAAGCCAATCAATAAAATTTCAATTTCTGAAATCACCGAGCTGGCAGATATCGGCAGAGGCACCTTTTACACTCATTATTCTGACATTTATGATCTGCATAACCAGCTCCTTGATGACAAGCTGGAGGCACTTATCCTTCTTTTCGACACAACCTATCCAAACGACCAAATCACAGATTTTAAAACCTTTTGTCAGAACTTAGTTTCTTTTGTCTCAGAGAACCAAACGATCTTTCAGTTACTCGTTAAAGAAACTAGAGGTAGAAATGATTTGAGAAAAATCAAAGAAGTATTGATCGCAAAGGTGATTGCCGCCGAAAGCCTCGATCCAAATGATCTCCAAAGTTATATCGAGGTCTCCTTTGCTGTGTCGGGCATAATCAGCATTTTGTCAGATTGGTTAGAATCAACGATTGATACTGATCTAGAAACCTTGAGTAAAATATTAACAAGGATCATGGCTGAATATTAGCTTCTAAAAATTCTTCCTATGCAAAAAATCAGGCATCCCTTTTCAAAGAGATACCTGATTTTTACTATTCGTTGATACTATTTCCAGATAGTAGAACATCCCGTTTTCTTTCGGATAAATCATTGACAAGATTTTGAATCGCCACAATCGCTTGCGGTGTTACGTAAGGATCCATTGAAACAAAAGGAAAATCCTTAGGAATACCTTCTTTCGGCCCTGTTGTAATCAGCCCATCATAAGATAGAACCTTCTTAACCATCTCCTCATGACTGTCCCACAATTCGTCTAAATGGTGTATCTCAAAATTTCCATAAACGATCTGAGTAATCACCCTTGAGATAAACTTCTCTTCCGTAGGGGTAAGATCGGAAACTAATAATAAATGATGAGGTTCATCCTGTGAAGCCAACAGCTCCAGACTTTTTTCTTCTTCTGTCAGTAAGAGATAGACATACGTTGTAATAAAATCTCGCGTCTGATAGATTGCGTACTTATGGACAAAAGCTTCCACGATATCTGTCACCTTCTCCACTGCATGCTGGTGCATAATGGCGACCATGTCTAGAAAAATAGTTCGATTTTTTCGCAAAATGGAGAGAAAGTCACCCTTTTCGTCAAAAAGATATGTGGCATTCAGTAAAACGGTCGTTAACTCGATTTTTCGTTCCTCATCAAGTGCTCCGCCTAACAACCTTGTAAAATCTTCCGTCAATTCCGTGTGCTTCTTGAAAAGCTTTCTATAACGGGGATTATCCTTTAGCGCTGCCTTTCTATGCTCTTGACTGAAAATAAGTGAATCCGAGAAGGACAACCATAAGCAATCCCGTAACAGCTCATCTGATACCGTCAGTTGAAAAACTTCTTTAATCATCGAACTGAGTGCTTCTACTGTTTTTCCTTCTGGCAATAATAACGGCTTCGTTCGGAGTTCTTCTTGAGGATAAGCATGTTTGTTTTTTATTCGCCACAAGCTGATAAACAGATTGTAAGCCACACGTTTTTGAAAAATATGCTGGTTTTGCATCCCATTTATTTTAATAAACTCTAGAACAAAATTTTTAATCACTTTTAGATGGTTCTCGCTCAAATCTGGCAATACTGTCTTTAATGTATACTGTTTTTCAGTAAAGTACCGATAATAAAAGTGCCGGACCACACTTTCTTTCCCCACTATACGTAACGGACGATAGCACAGTTGAATACCTACACGTTTTAAATCAATCTCTATCTTTTTTAAGTACCGTTGGGTATTAGAAGAACTCAAATATAATTTTTTCGATAACCCTTCGATGTTGTCACTGGTCTCATATAATAAATGTTCAACAATCTTGAATTCGAGTGAATTGGTCAACGCCTCAGCATACAGTTTTCCAATGCTGATCCCTTCCTTGAGCATTACCTGATGCAATCCCTTTGACTTTTCAACAATAAAATCATCCTGCAAGTCATTGATAAGACTAATATCATTCAATAAAATCGGCAATGAACAATCTAACTCGTTAAGAATCGCATCGCTCGACACCCCTTGTCGGTTATAATACAACAGTTCAATCAATTCTAATCGTCGTCTGTTGCTTGTTCCTAAAACCTGACGAAAATCCATCCTATCTCCTCCAACTTCGTTAACAATGATACTTTTGTACGGTATCATACTTCTACCAATCCTAAAGCGTGAATTCAAAAGTTTTAAATTAAATAACGTTTTTTGATTCTACTTTTTTATTGTTTTTATTTTACCCTTTTTCTACGTATGGATATAGTGTTTTTTTTCGCCATTTTTATTGAAATAAGCTCGAAGAATTTTTCTTCCGCGTCTCCTTAAGAAAGGCTTTGCGGAGTCGCTCAACTTTTAGGACCCAATTAGGCACTAATCAACATCTGTTTTCTTCGATCATTGTGTTTCTTGGTAATTTCGAAATATTTTTACTTATTGTCGGTGCTTAAAGGAATTTAGCAATCATTGTCTGCGTAAACTAGCTCGTTCGTGAAGCCGGATATGGATATACCTGCTATAAAGCAAATTATTCATGAGAAATTTTTATGCTTTCCCTATATAAAAAGACATTTCTCAAAAAATCAAGAAATGTCTTTTTGATTGAATTAAGTAATTCTCAAATCGGCAACTAAAAGTCACTCCAATTGTCTTCTTCGACTGCTTCTGCACGTTTGCGTTGCTTTTTCGACTGTTTTGGACGTTCATAATGGTATTGTTGGTAATTATTTCCTCTGCTACTGTCAGCTCTTGGAATGATTAATGCCAGTAGTATATAAAGAAATACTGGTGCGCCTACCAAGATGACACTGATAAAAACAAAGATGACCCGTGCGATAGTAGGATCGATCCCAAAATATTCGGCGATCCCACCAATGGTTCCAGTGAGCATTCGATTTGATTGTGATTTTGTCATTCTTTTTCTCATTTTAATTTGTCCCTTCTATCTCTCATAGTCCTTCAGGAAGATGTTACCAGCCTTCGAAGAAACCTCGATTTCAGCTGATTCTCCTGCTGCTCGTTGAAAATGCAATATTTTCTGGGTGTTGCCATTTCGTTCTTGTATGGTTTCACAATTGGCAAAGCGATAATTAATCGTACCGACTCCTGTTTTGGCTACCCCTTCGATCCCTACCGTTTGCGGCAATGATACTTTGACATTTCCATTGACGGATTGGGCTTCAATTTTTTTCAAATTCTCATTGCCTGCGGATAATTTGATGTCTCCGTTGATTAATGAATATTCTGATCGCACAACATCTGCTTTTGAAATGATTGTACCGGTAACTGTCTCAATCAATGCATTCGTAATCTGTCCTTCGCGAATTTCAACGTCATTGTTGGTACCTTCAAATTCCAGCATCGAGGCATCAAGTTCTTTAATCAACACTGTTCCATTCGTTGCTTTAATCGAAGCATTCTTAGCTACAAGTTCCTCAATCATCAAATCACCTGTCAGTAAACGGACAGAAAGATGATTGTATTGACGTCTTGGTAAGTAGAAGGTCAATTTGGCGTCCACTCGTTTATTCGGTACATGGAAGAGTATTTGATAGTTATTAATGTCGATATGGCTGCGTTCTAAAAAGGCGTCGATTGGATCTGGCTCCTCCATTTTACCTAGAAGAGCGACTGTTGCCTCAACTTTTATATCATTGATTGTCTCATCTTCCCAAGTCTTCAAAATTACTTTCCCTTTCGCCAATTTAATATCGATGGTTTTGGCATCTATATCTTCAAAGGTGAATTGATGACTAAAATGTGTTTTTGCCGTTCCGTAAAATTTTTGATTCATCTTTTTCCAGTCGAAATCATTAGTTACCTTGTCTGAAACTCTCTCGGTTGTTCTCGTTACCATCCGTGCAATACGGCTGACCAAGTCTGTTGGTTCCTCATGAGGACGATCCATTGGACGGTACTTTTGCTCTTCAAAATCATCTGGGACTTCAAAAAATCCATCTGATACATAAGGACCTTCTGGCGAAACAAACATATCCTCGTCAATCGCTCGACGCTCATGCTTCAATAGTTCGATTTCTTCTTCCCGTTCCTTCAGCTCGATCTTCATTTGATTATAGATTACTTCATTTTCAGCTGAAATGATTCCCAGCTCAGCTTCAAGATTCAGTTCTCTAAATTCTTCTTTTTTCTCTCGCAAAGCTTCTATTTTCGTTTGCAACGCTTCATCAAATTCATCAATTTTTGATCGTACTGGATCTTCCTCTTTAGGTTCTGGTTTCTTGTTTTCCCACTCATCAATCATGCTGGAAACACTGTCAGAGGATTGCGGCTTTTCTGATAGTGCTTCTTCTGGTGTTTCTGGTTCTAGCTCTAATTCTGTTTCGGCCTCTGCTGGCTCTTCGAATGCTGGCTGCTCCAGAAGGTCATCATCCACTAAACCCGATTCGGATATTTTTTCAATTGTTACATCGTTATCAAATTCCAAGTCCTTTTCAAATTCTGTCTTTTCTTCATCTTCAACAGGTCCTAAAAAGTCTTTTGATTCGATTTCCCCTTCAAACTCAGCTACATGTTGGGATGTTTCCTCTTGTTCTAATTTATTTACAGGTTCTTCCACTGTTTCAGTTGCTGATGGTTCTTCAACTATTGGTTCTTCTTCAGTCTCTGGTGCTGATTCTGATTTTGTTTCTTCATTTAATCCAAGACTCTCTAATAAATCCAAGCCTTCCTCTGGCGATAATATCCCCTTTTTAATGGATTCTAAAATTTTTTGCCGTTCATTCATGATAATCTCTCCTCGACGAAAAGTTCTATGAATCTATTATGCACAACCCTCGTCGTCACGTCATGGGTCGAAAGGACTATATTCATAGAATAAATTTATTCTTGTTGTTGATTCAATTCTAAAAGTAAAAACTGTGAAAAGTCGGACTGACAGCTAATTCGTTTCAATTGAAAAAACTTTTTCAAAAACCGAAAAAGCTTATTTTATTCTCATCACGCATATGATCAAACTATATTACTCAATCAATAATTCCAGTGAGATGTCTGTTCTTCACTTGAACCAAACAAACTGCAAAAAGTTTGACTCGCAAAAAGAGTGAACTGTTTTTTTTAGTTCACTCTTCGGATTATATTTTAAGCTTAAGATTTAAGCGTTGTTTTTCTAATTAGAAATCGCTCCATGTATCGTCGGCAACTGCTTCTGCTTGTTTTGCCTGATTGCCTGTTGATGATTCATAGGGTTGTTGGTAGGCTCTGCTCTCACTTTCTGCTTTAGGAACAAGCAACACAAGCAATAGATAAAGTAAGATTGGTGCACCTTCCAAGAAAAAGCTTAGGAAGACAAAGATGACACGTGCAGTTGTAGGATCAATTCCAAAATAGTCCGCAATTCCGGCTAACGTCCCTGTTAATACTCGATTGTTTTGTGATTTCGTCAATTTTTTCATTTTAATTTTCTCCTTTTTCCAAAAAGTATTTTTTTGGAACCCGATTTGAATGTATTTTGTTTTTCCCACTCGCGATGTGTTTTTATCTTATGTCAATATTATGCTCAATCTTCTTTGATTCGTCATGGGTCGAAAGGTGTATTTTTCATCTAGTTATTTGGTCGGAGTTTTTCTAATTCTTCTATTTATCAGTAATTAGATACCAAAATCATTCAATCTTTCGACTAAAATATGCTAAAGTAAGTTTGAAAAAAATTTTCAAGTCAGATACTTTAATGAAAGGAGAATTTGCTTGATTCATATTCGTGAAATGGCCCTTCAAGATAAACCAAGACTTAGACAATTATATCTAGAAAGTCGGCGTACAACCTTTTATTGGGATGATCCCGAGTTGATGCATTTAGAGGATTTTGATCGTGATACGGAGGCTGAACTTGTCTTCGTTGCAGAAGTCGAAGAAACAGTCATTGGCTTTATTTCTTTATATGTTCCAGATAACTTCATTCATTGCCTATTTGTTGATGCTCGCTACAAAGGACAAGGAGCTGGTCATCTGCTTTTGGAAAAAGCGAAGCACCACTTAGAGTTACCAATGAAATTAAAATGCTTATCACGAAACACTCCGGCACTAGCTTTTTATGAAAAGGAAGGCTGGAAAAAAGTTCGAGAAATAAATGTCCCCGATGCTTACTGGAACATGATACATCAATGATTTAGATCTGTTCTTTTATGACACTTTTCATAAACTTTTTTTAATGCAGGCTTCAGCTAGTTACTTTGAATTTCAAAAAACGCTTGCATTCTCGCTAGAACCATGTGAAAATAAATACAATAAGTTCTTCAGGGCAGGGTTTAATTCCCGACCGGCGGTGATAGTCCGCGAGCCTTTTGGCTGACTCAGTGCAATTCTGAGACCGACAGTACAGTCTGGATGGAAGAAGAAAAGTGTGTGTTTGTTGATCTTCAGATAACAAACGCTATTTGATGAATCAAACCACCTTTTTCTACTGTGACTGTGCCTTGCAAATGTTGTTGTAAGGTTCTTTTTTATGTTTAAAGAAAGGTGTGTTAGAAATGAAATTTACTGCAAGAAAATTAGTCTTGATCGCAATTTTTGGAGCTCTTTCCTACGTCTTGATGCTATTCAAGTTCCCGTTGCCGTTTATGCCGCCGTTTATGGACTTTGATTTGGCTGGGATTCCAGAGCTGTTAGGAGCATTTTTATTAGGTCCTGTTTCGGGGATCTTTATCGTATTGATCAAACTTTTAATCAAGTTAGCGACAGTCGGAACTGCTTCGATGTTTACTGGTGAAATTCAGAACTTTATTTTAAGCCTGAGTTTTATTTTACCTGCGAGCCTATTTTACCAACGATCAACTAACAAAGGCTCGGCACTAAAAGGAATGTTAGCTGGCACAGCGTTAGTTACTTTTGTGGCGTGTCTATCAAATGTCTATTTCATCATCCCCTTTTATACCAAATTATACGGAATGTCGATGGAGGCGATCATCGCCATGACACAAGCAGTCAATCCAATGGTAGACAGTGTTTGGAAATTAGTTGTCATTGGAATCATTCCCTTTAATTTAATTAAATACGGAGTCACCACTGCGATTGTCTATTTTTCGCTTGATCGATTGCGCGCCATCTTTCTTAGACGGGAGTATTTATAATGGACTTTCAGACAGCGGTTGAACACTTTTATCAGAAACTAGGACAAAAAAAGATTATGGCATTAGCCACTAGTTTGAACGACCATGTGATGGTGCGCAATGTCAGCGTGATCATTCACGAAGGCAAAATCCTATTTAAAACAGACAAGAATTTCCGAAAGACAAAGCAGCTAATCGAGAATCCGCGAGTGGCGATTTGCTATTGGGGAGTTCAAATTGAAGGAATTGCTGTAAATCACGGCTTAGTCGTTGATCAGCCAGACCACTCCTTCCAAGAGTTGTATCAAAAATATTGGGAAAAAAGCTATAACGCCTATCCTCATAAGGATAGTGAAATTTTGATTGAAATAGTGCCTAAGTTAGTTGAGATTTGGGATCAGGATGAAGAGGACAAGGGATTTCAGTTGTTTATTGATTATGAGCAGGAGAAAGCTGAAACTAGCACCTACGATTAATAAAAAGCAGATCAAACGAAATTTTTTCGCTTGATCTGCTTTTTTCTTAGGAACTTAATTGTATTACTTTATTAATTATATTTTTCGCTGTTAACCCGTAATGTTCTTTCAGCAATTCTGGATTTCCTGATTGGCCGAATTGGTCTTGAACACCGATTTTTATCACTTTTGTTGGTTGATTCTCAGATAGGAATTCTGAAACCGCACTACCTAATCCGCCGATAACACTATGTTCTTCAGCAGTAATAATCCATGGTGTTTCTTTAGCCGCCTGTAGGACTAATTCTTCATCTAATGGTTTGATAGTAGAAAAGTTCAATACACGAATCTTAGTACCTTGTTCGGCTAATTGCTTTGCTGCTTCGAGGGATTCTTGAACCATCAAGCCTGTCGCAATGATTGTTCCATCATTGCCCTCTACTAACGTTTCACCTTTTCCGATTACAAAAGGTCGCTTTTCTTCGTGAACTCGTTCTACAGCTAAACGTCCTAAACGCAGATAGACCGGTCCTTCATGCGCCAAAATCGTTTCGATCGCACCTTCTGTTTCCAGATCGTCCACTGGATTGATAATCGTCATCCCTGGAATCGCCCGCATTAAAGCAATATCTTCGATCGCCTGGTGGGACCCACCGTCTTCGCCGACGGTAACCCCAGCGTGAGTAGCGGCAATTGTCACATTTAGCTTTTGATAGGTAACGGCATTGCGGATCTGTTCATAAGCCCGTCCTGCTGCAAAAATCGCAAAGCTGCTGGCAAAAGGACGCTTGCCGCCTAAAGCGAAGCCTGCCGCAGTACCGATCATATCTGCTTCGGCAATTCCCATATTGAAGAATTTCTCCGGTGCCGTCTTGGCAAAAATATCGGTTTTAGTTGCTGCGGATAGATCGGCATCCAATACGACCAAGTCAGGGTGATCTTTAAGTTTTGCTAGTGTTTCGCCATAGGCTTGTCTTGTGGCTTTTTTCATCTTACAACGCCTCCTTCAGCTCAGCGAGCGCTTTTTCAGCTTCCTCTGACGAAGGTGCTTTGCCATGCCAGCCGACTTGATCTTCCATAAAGCTTACCCCTTTGCCTTTGGTCGTTTGACAGACGATGACAGTCGGTGCCTTTTCTTGAGCTTTCGCTTCCTTGATCGCTGCTGTTAATGAATCAAAATCATGTCCGTCGGCAGTCAAAACGTTCCAGTTAAAGGCTGCAAATTTCTGTCCGATATCCTTTACACCCATTACTTCATCATTTGTTCCATCGATCTGCAAACCATTGTTATCAATAAAAGCCATAACATTGTTCAGCTTGTAATGAGCTGTGGTCATGGCTGCTTCCCAGACCTGCCCTTCCTGCAGCTCACCATCACCGATCAAAATATAAACCTTTTTTTGAATCCCGTCTAAACGCTGAGCCAGCGCCAACCCATTCGCGATGGATAAGCCTTGTCCTAACGATCCGCTTGAAGAATCAACGCCTTTCGTCTTGATCCGATCAGGATGTCCTTGTAAATGACAGCCGAATTTTCGCAAATCAAGCAATTCTTCTTTCGGAAAGAAGCCTTTGTCTGCCAAAACGGTATATAGAGCCGGTGCCGCGTGACCTTTCGAAAGAATAAAGTGGTCGCGATCCTTTTGATCATAATTTTCCACCGAGATATCCATTTCTTGATAGTAAAGCGTCGTTAAAATATCGATCGCCGAAAGTGATCCGCCTGGATGTCCCGATCCTGCTGAAGCCAGAGAGCGGATAATCCACTCCCGCAGCTCCAATGCTTTTTGTTCTAAGTTTGTCATAATAATCTTCCGTTCACTCTATTTTTTTCATTTCCTCTAGAAAGATATTCATCAGCATCCACGATGATTCCGAACCAGGATCTTTATGTCCCACGGCACGTTCACCTAAACGCATTGCCCGACCCTTTTTTGCAACCAAAGGAATGGTTGATTCTGCTCCTTGCTTCATGATCGCGACTGTTTCTTCCATTACCGCAATGGCATCCTCATCGTTCTTGTGTGCTTCTAAGTATTCGATCCCTGGAAGCAACGCATCAATCATAGTTTTATCCTGTAATTCTGCTTTTCCTCGCAGTTGCACGGCTTCGACACCATTTTTCAGCATCCCGGCAAACTCTGGGAAAGTGACTGTCTCTTTACCTGTATCCTCTTTGCCCATTTTGATAAAGAAGCTGCCATATAAGGGACCTGATGCGCCGCCGACTTTACTTAACAGCAGCATGCCGGATTTTTTTAGCAGCGTACTGATATCTGGCGCTTTTTCTAAATTATCCTGCAAGTTGGCATTCACCGCTCGAAAACCAATGCTTAAATTGATTCCATGATCGCCATCACCAATGTCTGAATCTAATTTTGTCCAATAATCACGATTTACTTCCGCAAGCTCTGCCATTTTCGCTAAACTGTCGGCAAAAAACTGCTTATCTAACACCATTTCACTCATAAAGCACACCTCATTCTTTCTAATTTCGTGTTCCTGTGGTAACTCCTAATACCAGAAATGAAACCCTTTTCTTATAATTTATAATAAGGTGTATCACATGGTGCATCAAGCAATTCTTTGATCTCATCGTCCAGCTTCACCAATGTGACGGACATTCCGACCATATCCATCGAAGTCGCAAAATTTCCCACATCTGTGCGATGGATATTAATCCCTTTTTCATTTAGGATTTGATCCACTCGTCGGTAGCAGACATATTGGTCCATTACTGGTAAAGCTCCTAATCCGTTAACTAATACATACACCTCATCGCCAGCCGCAATTTTAGAATCTTCCAAAATGATCTTCATCATCTCATCAATAATCACATCGGCTTTTTCAACTTTACGACGTTCAATTCCCGGTTCTCCATGAATCCCCATACCGATCTCCATATCGCCTTCGTCCATTTGGAAAATCACTTCGCCGGTAACAGGTAAAGTTGAAGAAGATAGCGCCACACCCAATGAATAGGTATTGTCATTGGCTTTTTCAGTCACTGCTTTGACTTTATCTAGGTCATAACCCTTCGCCGCAGCACTTCCAGCTACTTTGAAGACTGGCAAGTCGCCAGCCACGCCACGCCGATCTTTTTTATCTTTAGCTGAATAGACATCATCGGTAGTCGTGACCGTTTCTACCCGAATACCATCTTCTTCTAACGCCATTTCCGCACCCATATCAAAATTCATCACATCGCCTGCGTAATTTCCATATAAATAGAGACAACCTTTTCCACTATCAACCGCTTTCACTGCTTCGTAACAAGCATCCGGTGCCGGTGAAGTATTCACGTTTCCAACAACCGCCGCATCCGCAAAATCTTTTCCAACATAGCCTAAGAACATCGGCTCATGTCCTGATCCACCGCCGACAATTACGCGAACGCGCGGTTCTTCACTCATTAATTTACTGACAACGACACGATTTTCCAAGTCCAAGTCCACATATTGCTTGTTCGCTGCTGCATAACCCTCCAGCATTTCTTCTACTACTTCATAGCCATCATTGATTAAACGTTTCATCTTCCCATTCTCCTAACAATATAGTTTTTAGTTGTTATGCTGCATTTTTTTTTATAAGAACAATGACAATAGCAGGCCGCCTAGTAATCCTCCTGATACGGCTGCGACAATCTTAGGAAGTGATTTTTTCACGTTCCCGCCGACCAATGCAGAAGCTACCCAGACACCGATACCAGCTGCCAGCCCTTGATCGACCCACGCACCTGTTTGTGCGATCATCGGTGTTGAAATACCGTGATTGATACACCAAACAGTTCCAACAATAAAGAGTGCGGCCATCCAGCCTCCGATTGGCCCCCAGTGATCTACCATTTTCCCCCATGCCATGCGAATTACAAATGGGAATAAAAATCCGCCGCATACTGTTGCAAGTCCTAAGCCCAAAGACATTATTTTTCCTCCGTTTCTTAATGGATTATTCTTCGCCAACTAAACGATCTAACTCTTTTTCTGTCATTCCTGGTTCAGGTGCCTTTTCATCGCGTTGTTCTTCTTTTGCCACACTTTTTTCAAAAGCTGCAGCTACGATCCCACCAATAACCGCACCCACGATGACTAATGCGATTGTTGGTAATGCATCAGTTAATACAGATGAACCCTGCATGAACGTATCTCGAGCAATTCCGCAAATACCAATTGCAAGCCCCATATCAACAAATGCTGCATCATCTTCGTTGCCTGTCAAATTCAAGTAATGATTCATAAACCACATGGGTCCAATAATAATTCCAGCTGCCAAGTAACCGCCAAAGATGCCAAAACTGCCTAACTCATTCCAAACAGACATTACAATAGTGCCAGCGATCGTGTAACCTACCATACTTCTCAGAAACTTCATTTCTTTCGCTCCTCACTTTTTTTATTCAACAAAGCTTTACAGCTGTGCTAACTCTTGGATTATGGTTTCCTTCTCCTGACAAACGGTTGCCTGAACAGCTGCCGCAAATGCCCCCTCAACTAACGGACAATCCATGATTTCCGTTTTCATCGCCAGCTCTTCATCATCAATCAAGTCAATCGCTGTTTCCGAGCTTAGAATAGCGCTTCCAATATCGCAGAAAATTAATATATGATGGCAGTCCGCATTCTCTTCTATTGCCTCCATGATCATGATCGAGTTGGTGCCTAGCCGCCCATCACCTGTACCGCCTGCAGAAATAATTCGCACTGCGTCGTTGGTACCAGTCATTTCTTCGATCATTTCTTTGGTTCCATCAGTAATTTTCTGACTATGGGATACTAAAATAATGCCAAACATGTTTACCCCTCCTTTACTTTTTTTACTGTTTCAACAATTGACGCGTACTGTTTCGGATTATGCCCAAAACGACCAACGAATACACCATCAACATTTTCATCGGAAACGATTAGCTTTGTGTTTTCCTGCGAAACTGATCCACCGTATATGATGCGAATGTTTTCTGCCGTTTGGATATCGTACAATTCTTTGATGCATTCACGAATCAATCCATGAACCTGTTGTACATGAACCGCGCTGGCTGCACAGGTTTTCCCCACTGCCCAAGCCGGTTCGTAAGCTAAAATAATTTTCTCTGCCTTCTTGCCCTCGATTTGGAATAAATCCAGAAATAGTTGTTTCTTCATTAGCGCTTTAATCTCTTGATAATTCTCTGTTTTCGTAACTTCACCGATACACAAGACCGGTGTCACTTCGTAATCTAGTGCCAAGCGGACTTTTTGATTGATCATATCGTCCGTTTCGTTGAAAAGCGTGCGTCGTTCGATGTGTCCAATCTCGGCATAGCCACCCTTCATTTCCTTTAGAGATTCAATCGAGAATTCTCCTGTGTAGGCGCCGTTTGGCACAGGTGCGATGTTTTGCGAACCCAAACCGATTTCTGAATCCTTCAAAATCATAGCTACCGGATAAAGCACACCCATTCCCGGACACATGAATTGTTCAACCTTTTTCTCGTCACCCACTTCTTCAACAATAGCGTGGGCAAAATTTCGAGCATCGTCAATTTGGTTTTGATATAGCTTTAAACTGATACCAACAATTGGTTTACGCATGCTATTTCCTCCTTTCAGAAATTTTTTCTACAATTATTTTTTAAAGGCTTCCCAATCCTTCAGGAAGGCTTGAATTCCTGCATCGGTCAGTGGATGTGACCAAAGTTTAGGGAACAAAGTACCTGGAATCGTTGCGATATCTGAACCTAACTCAGCAACATCTTCCACATGTTTTAAGCTGCGAATACTCGCGGCGATGATTCCTGTTTGATAACCATATTGGGTTAACACTTTTTTCAAATTGCTGATTAACGCCAAGCTGTCGGTAGCGATATCATCCAAGCGCCCTACAAATGGACTAACAAACGTTGCACCTGCTTTAGCGGCCATTAAACCTTGTGCGACTGTAAAAACTAAGGTGACATTGGTCTTGATTCCTTCTTTAGATAAGATATTCACTGCTCGCAGGCCATCTTCTGTCATAGGAATTTTTACGACGATATTGTCCGCCCACGTTGCAATATCTCTAGCTTCCTTCACCATGTTCTCGGTATCAAGGGCGATCACCTCTGCACTTACAGGCCCATCGACCAAACCGCAGATTTCTGTGATCACTTCTTTAAAATCTCGACCTTCCTTTGAAATGATCGTGGGATTCGTTGTTACACCATCCACCAATCCTAATTGATTGATTCGTTTTATTTCCTCTACATTCGCTGTGTCTAAAAAGAATTTCATCATTTTTCCTCCTATTTTGAATACTCGGCTTCTTTTTCCATGATTTGATCAATCTTTCTGCCAGAGTTGCCGCCTTCAAATGTGACTGACAGATACTCATCAACAATTTTCTTAGCAACCTCTAACCCAATAACCTTTGAGCCCATGGTAATGATTTGTGCGTTATTACTTAATTGTGCTCGTTCTGCTGAATAGGTATCGTGAACTTGTGCGGCTCTTACTCCAGGAATTTTATTGGCTGCCATCGCCATGCCAATCCCCGTTCCACAGCAGAGAATCCCGCGATCAATTTCCTGATTTACTACCCCGTTTGCAACGTTAAAGGCAATATCCGGATAGTCAACCTCGTTTGGAGAAAAGCACCCATAGTCCTTTATTTCGAATCCCTTTGCTTCTATATATGCGAATAATTCACGTTTCATCTCAAACGCATTATGATCTGATCCAATTCCAATTTTCATTTTTCTCTCTCCTTTTTCTCTTTGTACCCTCATAGTAAGCGTTAACTTTCGTTTTGTCAATCATTATTTTCGTTTATTTTCGTTTTATTCGTTATAAGCGAAAGATAAACGCGTTTTTTCGATTAAAACGAAAACTAAATCATTGAATATTGTTGTTTTTTCTATTTTTTTGCTTTATACTATACTCAATTAGATATTTTGGAGGAACTGCTTATGTATACAAACCAACGAAGAGAAAAAATTCTTGCTTTGCTACAGGAACGGGGTTCTGTCTCCGTGAATGATTTGACCGAACTATTATCTGTTTCAAAGGCAACCATCCGATCAGACCTTAATTATCTTAGCGATAACAACATGTTGATCCGAACACATGGTGGTGCCACTCGTTCGAAAGAAGACGAAACCTTGAAAATCGATAAAAATTATGACATTCGAAAACAAAAGAATATTGAAAAGAAAGCCGAGATCGCCAAAAAGGCGTTTCCGCTGATTGAAAATGGTGAATGTATTGTTTTAGACGCCAGCTCTACTTGCTATGAGTTAGCGAAACTCATCAGTCAATCTGATTTACGTATCACCGTGTTAACGAATGGATTGCGTACTGCCTCTCTTTTAAAAGAAAATCTAAATTTGACAGTTGTATTAATCGGTGGCGTCGTTAAGGGGAGTTCGAATGCGGTGGAAGGCGTTTTAGGAATTGAAATTCTAAAAAAAGTCAACATCGATACCTTGTTTACCTCCGCCTACGCCATTTCTGCTACAGAGGGTCTTTCAGATTTCAATCTATATGAAGTAGAACTAAAAAAACGAATGGTAGAGTTAGCTTCACAAACGATCGCTTTGATTGATAGCACGAAATTCGAGAAAAAATCAATCGCTACATTTGCTAACCTTCCTCAATTAACTGCGTTGATCACAGATGATGGAATTCTAAGCGAAGTAAAAGAGCATTATAGTTCAGTTGTGACATTTTTAGATTAAGAAAAGAGCGAGGAACATTCTAAAATTAATGAATGATTCTCGCTCTTTTTGTTTTCTATCATCCGTTTAAGCTTTCTATAAGCTAACCGTCGTACACTCTTCTTGTGGATGAACTTGGTGTTTAGACTCAGAAGTGGGACTTAAAACGACGGTTTGTTTCATTTAATACGAGGTGCAGGTTCGATTCCTGTCATCCACGTTAAAAAAACTAAATGACGTATTGATACTAAATCCTGCTCTTCTACCAAGCAAGAGCAGGATTTTTTCGTTGATTTTCCACCGTCATTTACAAATGAAACCATTTACACCTTATCTGGTCGATAGTAGACTTAAGGTAACAAGTTGATTAGGACGTGATGGAATGATTATCAAAGCAATCGTACTAGATATTGATGGTACGTTATTGAACACAGGAAAAATAATCTCGGAAAAAACCAAACAAGCCTTGATCGCGGCGCAAGAAAAAGGCATCAAAGTTATTTTGGCTTCTGGTCGCCCAACGACAGGCATGCTAGAGCTGGCGGAGCAGTTGGAAATGACCAAATATGAGGGCTTCCTCGTTTCATACAACGGAGCGCGCGTCACAGACTGTCTGACAAAAAAGGTACTTTTCAATCAGGCCATGAGTATCGAAACGGGCCAAGCAATTCTAGAACACTTGAAAAAATTTGATGTCATACCGATGATTGACAAAGAAGATTATCTTTATGTAAATGACGTTTACAGCGGCATGCTGGATTTACCTGATGGCGCATTCAATATTATTGAATATGAAGCACGCGGCGGTAATTTCAAACTCAGTGAGATTGATGATCTGGCAGCCTTTGCGACCTTCCCGATCAACAAGATTTTGATCGCAGCACAACCAGAATATTTGCAGAAGATTGCACCAGCACTCCATGCTCCTTTTGACGAAATCGTTACAGCCGCCTTCTCTGCACCGTTTTATTTTGAGTTCACTGACAAAGGAATTGATAAGGCGAAGGCATTGAATACGGTATTTCCTGAAATGGGCATCCATTCAGAGAACATCATCGCATTTGGTGACGGGCACAACGACCGCTCCATTATCGAATACGCGGGGATCGGTGTTGCGATGGGCAATGCGGTAGATGCACTAAAAGAAATCGCTGATGATGTGACACTTTCTTGCGATGAGGATGGGATTGCAGCGGGATTGGAGAAATATTTATAAACAAAAGCAAGGTTTGGGAATTCAATCTCCCAAAACCTTGCTTTTAATCGTTATGCCTTCACTTTTCTATGCTCGGAATCTACAACAAAATCGATTCCTTCAACACCAAAATAATCCGCGATCCGTCTTTTCAATTCCTGCATCGCTTGATTGGCACGTGTTGCTTGTTCGCTAGTGACCGATTCCATAAAGAAAATGACATCTTGAATTTCTTCTGTCAGCATTGTCCGTTGGGCTTCTCGCCAATTCAAGCAGCGGCAAATTGCACCTTCTTCGTCATAATAGATGATCTCTCCTGGTAAAGCGGGGGCATCAGCTTCAGCGCCTAAAGGTAAAAACGCTTCTCCGCCAGCTGCTTGACCCAAATGAATATCGCCTACAATTTTTCGCAGGTCTTCCCCGCCGCAGGGCACAGCGAACTCCAATGAGATACTATTGTAAATATCGACTAGTGGATTGATGGGTCGAAACTCACGATCCTGACTGACTCTTTTCAGTAACGCTTCAATTGACGAACGAGCGCCCTTTTTTGTTTTGAATTGGCTGAAGGCGCCACGCCATTGAGCCACAACGAGGTTTTGACTAAAGGTCTCCTCTGTTAGAAATTGTTTAGCGGCTTCTTTTCCTTCTGCTAATAATTTGGTCAAGTAGGGATCATTTTCCTTCGAGTGATTGTCTCCAATTCCTTTTACGAGTAATACATTGATTTGCGCTTCAGGGAAAATCTCCCAAAAAGATGTATCTGTGATAAAGTTTGTCATTTGTTTGCTCCTCATTCATTTATTTGTTCCAGATAGGGTCTTTTATTGCCTTTTTTGACGGAGGTCCACTCTTTGTCAATCGTTGCTGCCACAATTTTTAATGCTTTGGAAAATGCTTCAATTTCCTTTTTTGACAGGTTTTGCAAAGCGATTTGATTGGAATATTGATTTTCTAGTTGAATGATCGGAACTAGCTTTGCGCCATCTTCTGTTACAAATAACCGTCGAATTTTTTTATTTACGTCATCTGCTTCTTTTCTAATAAAACCTTTTTCCTCAAGCTTCTTAATCGCTCGCGCAGCCGTCGTGCGATCCACCTTGATCATTTCGGCTAATCTATCTGGAATGATGCCGGGATTTTCGAAAATTCGTATCAAATATAAATACTGGCCTTTGGAAAGTTGGTACTCCTTAAACTCGATGTTCGCGATGGAATCTAAGGCTCTGGCGATCTTTCCTATATCTCTAAGAAATTCTATCCTTTTCAACCTCCTATCCTATAAACATATCATAAGTCGTTTTCGTTGCAAATACAACAAAAAATCAATCAAAAAAAACGCAGAAAGAAATACTCTTTCTACGTCATATTCGATTTTTCTGTTCTTTTTTGAATGATTTTCTGCCCTAAATTCGCCCAATCTAGCGGGCGCGGAGGAGAAAGCCAAACGACACAATCTATATGATACGCGTTTCCTAAATCTCTGGAATCAGTCAATAGAATATCTGCAGCTTCAACATCTGTAATAATCTTTGCGCCAACTAGATGAAAGAAATTGAGATTCTCCGTAATAAACTGATTATACAGACTGCCGAAGGAAAAATCGACGTATACGTTGATGGGTTCAACCAAAACATCTTTTGGAAATGAATCTAAAATTAGAAAAAGATATTGAAAAAGAACCTGCTTCTTCTTTTTATACAATTCAGAATCTTTTTCTTGCAGCTGCTTCACATATACCCTGCAAAATTCTAATATTGTTGGATAATTTTGCTGAAAGTAAGCAATGTTGATTTCTGGCTGCAGCGTCTCACTGGCTTGGCTGACCTCCTTCAATTGAAAATGCAAAATATGACTCCTCATCAGAAAACATTCATACTTTTCTGGACTCTCAATTAACTTAGGGAAATATTGAATAAGGCTTGTCAGCAAATTTTTGCTCCACGTCATAATTTGCTTATTCGCATTCAATCGTAGATTTTTACTCAATTCCTCTGAGCGAGAATAATAATAATTCAAAAAGGCAATCACTTCTGCTTCGCGAGATTCGATTGGAACCCGTTCAAAAAATGACTCTTCCATAGCTTGTTTGATAGCTTCTCTGGATAAAACATCAGCGGTTCGTCTCTCAACAAACTTTCGCTGCTTGATTCGTAAATTCGTTATGTGAAGGTAGTGCTGCAAGCTGATTCTTTGATGAATAGTCATCTTACCATCTTCCAGTGTCATTTGTTTTTCTTGAATATGACCGTCCTTCGATTGATCGAAAATTTGGCAGCGACCTTTGTATACACGTGAAAAAAGTTCGGTTAAGAATAAACGGATATTCTTTTCATTTTCACCGCTTACTCGGAATTTTTTATCGATGGTCATCTCGTACTTAGCAAGATACTTGTTCAATAGCTTATAATTATTGTATGCAATCGGATAACTGATCATTGATTTTTCGGAAAACTCATTCAATGACTTGAAGTTTCCTAAAACAGCCCTCAATAAAATATTAAAGCCAATTGATTCTTCCACATATTTTTCTAAAAGTGTCTCAGAACTGGCCGTTCCGGTAATTTCTAATTGAACAAAGGGTTCCTCTAAAAAAACATGAATTTCCTGAGCCAAACCATATTTTTCAAGATCCTGGATCAACTGCTCTATCGTACTTTTAAGCACATAGTTGGAAATCTCTAAATGATCCATGATCTCTTTTTTAGACAACGCAAAATAAGAACTTCGCTCTAATTGCCGTAAAAGCTGATACTTCCGCCACTCTTCCTTTGCTAATAAACTATCCAGCAAAATAATCACTCATCCTTGCTGCCAATTTTCCGTTCGCTTCGCCGTATAAGACGACACCTGATAGTAAGTAGGCACTTTGTGCGATATCCGCAAAGTTATTAAGTGATCCAGCCTTGCCTCCGCCGCTATCAGGAGGCAAAGCTGTACTTTTCGTGGAAGAAAAGAAATCATCGTCTAACATCAGGACTTGATTTTTATGATGATTTTTCATTTTTGGCAGATAAGGATCTGGTATTGAGAAATCTTCTGTTTTCTCCTCCTGCTTCAGCTCGTCTGTCGGCAATAAGGCTACTGACTGACTCTCGACTTGAACGGTGCTGCTTTGAACTTCATTATTTTGCGTGTTTTCCACATTTGTATTATCTTTTTGATCCTGCGATGGCGTCGACTCAGCAGATTCCATCGTTATTTCGCCATCTATCAGGTATTCACTCGGCTCAGGGTCAGCATTGGGTATTGGAGTGATCGTATTGTGCGGATTCAGCGGATCATAAATAACAGTATTGGCTAATGCATGCTCTGAATATAGAAAAATCGATGCTCCAAAGACTACCACCAATGATTTTGCCATCATTTTTTTCATCTTATCACTCCTTCCATGAGACTACCTGCTGATTTTAATGATCATTCTTGTTCCAATCACCAAACTAACTAGAAAAAGAATCCATACAATTATACAGTAGCTTTGATTTTGTCGATTGTTTTTATGCTGTATCCGGTTTTTATGTTCAATCAGCTTTTGTTTAATCACTTTTGTTGGTTGCTGAACCAGCTCAGCTTTTACCACAAAACGCTGCTCAGTATGAGTCGGCTTATCACAGGTAATTAATGTTAGCTCGGCTTTACCATTATCTTCTAAAACCTGAAGTTCGGTTTGATGAATCATTTTCGTCTGACTGACTTTGTATTGATAAAACTGGTTCTGATATTCCAAATAAACCGTATCGCCGACAGTCATTTCCAACAATTTGCCAAACAATAACTCATTTCGTCCTAAGTGATGGCCAATCACAACGATATTTTGGTTTTCCGCTTTTCTCTCTGGAAATAATGTCCCTGCACCGACCAAAAGCTGGTCATTCGTCACTCCTGAAAAAAGCGGCAGACCGATCTCGACTTTTGGGATAACGAGCTGTCCAGCTGATTGAAATGTTTGGTTTTCTTTAAAGGCTAAAACAGCTGATAAATCTGGCGGCTGAACAGCCTCTAATGGGATTTCTTCAGCAGGCGTGACTGTTTTTTTCTGGCTGATCATGACATTTTGCGTTCGATAGATGATCAGCGTTTGCTTAATAAATGGCAGAAATAATAATGTTACTGCCGTACAGTAGATCAAAATGAGGCTAAACCGGATCTTTTTTGTCATTTTTCTTCTTGCGCCATACTAAGAATATGACGATCAGTAATAGCAGAATCACTCCAATTAGAATATACAACCATGTATAATCTTTCTTGATCGTGACATCTGAATCATTTAATTTTTTAGCCACATCTGCTTTAATCTCGAAATCCTTTTCCAACGTCCAATGGTAGCGATAGTTTTCTTCTTTCTGGCTGCCTTCTTTTTGAAACGAATAGCTGCCATTTTGATCCTGTTGACCGTACGCCTCAATTTTCATGGTATATTTTCCAGCCTTTAAGCGGTCCCCTTTTAGCGGTACTGATAAATTAAAATTGGAATTCGGCGCCATTTGCATATCGGATTGTTCATCCGTATAAAGTGCTTCGGAGCTGCCTTTTTTTGTGATAATCGTCTTAGTCGCTAATTGATTCAAGTAGGTCCCATTAGGATTTTGCAGATTCCCTTGAATGACATTACGAGCATTTCGTTGATTAGGAATCACGCGCTGCAGCTTCAAGTCTGGTGAACCATTCTCAGTTGTTTGGCGCATTAATAAAGCTACAACATAAGAATATTCATTCTTGATTGCCAAGCCTTTATCATTTTTATCTGAAGAAATGTTTGTTTGATCCGTTGTTTTTTCCTTAAACGTGATCCCGCCGGCAATAACACCAGCAAATTTTTCATTTGGCATATGTATTTTTACTTTATATTCAGCCGCTGATTGCGGTTTTAGTGTGATCTCTTCGGGCGCTTCTACATAGTCTTTTATATTGTATTTTAATGTTTCATCAGGCTTGATCTCATTCTTACTGTACTCAACGACACCATTGCCATTTGTTGTTGCACTATTTATCTGTGCTTCGATCACGACTTCTTTATCTGTATCATTCCGCAGGTCTACAGTCAGGGTATCCTCTTGGTTAGGAGCCAATAATAAATCAAAATACGTCTTTTGCTTGTCGATTTGATTTTCTGACGCTTTAGGAGTCACCGCAAAATTGAACTCCGATGCGATTCCCGGTGTCGTCAGCATCAAACTACTTAAAATGGCAACTGCCAGCATCACAAATTTTCTAAATTTCATCGTACCGTTATCCTTTCAGTGAAAGAAAGGGATGCTGGAAAACACCCCTTCTTCATTCTTCTTTTTTAATTAGTTTCCTGGTGTGTCACTAAGAACCCAAGTAAATGTTGTTGAATATTTCTTCGCATATTTCGTTGTTGAGCCAGGTACGCTCAATTCAATACTTTCAGCTGCGGTTGCGGCATCTGTACCCCAATCAAGTAAATATGTTCCAGCACCTTGACCATCTTTCGCCGACATAACATTTTTCAAATCTCCAGATGGATCAGCGACGATCGTTGCCTGTCCTGTTGGTTTTTCTGAATCGGAGGCAGTTACGACATTCCCATTTTTGAAAGTGATTTCTGCCCCTGTCAACTCGTCGGCATCTGCTGTCGTAAATTGACTGTTTTGCTTCATCTGCAATGTCCAGCCTTTTTCAGTTCCACGATTATCAGTTACTTGTACAAAGTTAGGCCCCGTTTGTTCTACATTGTCCTTATCAAGATATTTTTGCGCTTTTGCTTTATAGATCTCATCTTTAGAAGTAATTTTTTGTGAACCAAAATCTAGACTTGACGCATAATCAATCGACAATGGGCCAGCCGTACCTGGTTTTGGCCCGCTTGGATCAGTTGGATCAACCGGCTTAACCGGATTAGTCGGGTCCACCGGATCAACCGGATCAGTAGTTCCGTTATTTGGGGTGAAAGTAATCACACCGTTTGTATCGTATTCCCCGCCATCAGCCGCAAAACTCACAGCTGGCGCTAAGGTGATTCCTGCTAAGATAGCAGTAGCTAAAAATAAAGAACCAAATTTTTTCATTTGTAGTCATCCTCCTAAGTTAATGTTAGTTGCCTGGTACGTCTGATAAGCTCCATGTTAATGAGGTGCTGTATTTCACTGCATCTTTGGGTGTACTGCCGGGTACTGCTAACGTGACAGCCTTGGTTACTTCAGCATCTACTTCATTTCCGTCTTTATCTTTTTCTTTGACCGTTTCGACTGTTCCCCAATGGTTAGAATAAGTTCCAGCACCTTGATTCACTTTCGCTGACATCACTAAACTTTCTGTCCCAGCTGGATCAAGCTCGATCGTTGCCGCTGCTGTTGGAAACACAGCTGTTGAGTTGCTGTTTACGGTCGGACTAACAAGTTTTACTTGAGAGCCTGTCAATGTATCGTTCAATGTACCGGTTGCTTTGAATTGGCCATTTTGTTTTACTTTCAAGGTCCATCCGGCATTGTTTCCGCGATTATCAGAAACCTGAACATAGTTCGGTGTTGCCGCATGCCCATCTTTGTATTGTTGAGCTCTTGCATAGTAGACTTCATCTTTATTGGTAATTTTATTTACCCCAAAGTCTAATGATGAAGCATAATCAATCGACAACGGACCATCTGTTCCTGGCTTTGGACCTGTTGGATCAGTCGGATCAACTGGATCAACTGGGTTCGTTGGGTCTGGATCAGTTGGGTCAACTGGTTTTGTCGGGTCAGTATTTGGAATAAATTCCACTACACCATTTGAATCGTAATCAACTGTGTCCGCCTGTGTAATCAGTCCGCCAGCAGTTGATAAAGATAACGCCGCTAAAGTTGCGACTGTCATTAATTTTACGTTTTTCATCGTCATGTTCTCCTCGTATAAAGTTTTTAGGTTTCCTTAAGGTACATCTTTTAAACTCCATGTTAGGGAAGTTTGATATTTTTTTGCATATTTTACCGAGCTGCCGGGAACGTTTAACTGAACTGAACGTCCGCCACTGGTTTCATCTGAGCCAAACCGATACAGCCAAGTGCCAATTCCTTGTTCATTGTTCGCAGTTATAACATTGACTTCCGAATCCAATGGCATTTCGATCGTTTCCTTGGCACTTGGTGCATAAGAATCTGGAAGAGTCGAGATCATTTCACCATTTTTAAGCCATAGTTCAGCACCTGCAAGCTTTTGCGCTTCAGCGGTTTGGAATTGACCATTTTGTTTCACGCTCAATTGCCAACCTGAGCCAGTTCCGCGAACATCCGTTACTTGAACATAGTTGGGGCCCTTTTTCTTCGTTCCGTCAAAATCAGTGTATTCCTGCGGCAGCGCATAATATGTTTCATCTTTAGTCGAAATTGCCTGACTTCCAAATTGAAAGCTAGAGGCAAAATCAAAGGAAAGACTGCCGCCAGTACCTTCCATCGGACCAGCTGGATTAGTGGGATCAACAGGTACCACTGGTTTTAACGGGTCCGGCAGCAAAGGATCAAGCGGCTTAACCGTTGTCTCTCCACCGCTTTGGTACTTCATATGTGTATCTGTAGTATCAGCCAGTACAGCTTTTTGTCCAACAGAGGTTGTAAAGAGCAGGAGAAGAAAACTAAATAATTGAATTTTTTTCACCATTCTCCTCCTCCTTCAGTTTAAAAAAGACGAGTGACAATAAGAAAAAACCACTCAATGTAGCGAATAGATTTGAGGTATCTCCCGTCGCCGGAATGATGGTGCCTTCTCCTTTATAGGACGGCAATCTGCTTATTAATTGATTTGTCGTCTCACCTGCTGTTCCGCGTGTTTCTCCATTCACGGAGGCTTGGTTGTCTTCTTCATTTTCCAACGGCTGTTCTTTTTCTGGTTCATCTTTTGGGTATTCATATTTTCCGTAAAACGCTGTAACCCCGTTACTATCATAGTTAGCATCTGCCGCAAAGACAGGCACAGTAGTAAAGAGCGCCAGCATGATCAATAAACTATTTATAACTAATCGTCTCATCTACTCACCTAATTTCCTGGGACATCTTCTAGTTTCCATGACAATTTTCCTGAATAGTCTCCGACACGTTGTTTTTCGACCGGAACCGTCAGCTTGAACCCGTTGCTACCTTGCCAATCAGCCGATATATTCTTTGAGCCATCAGAGGCAAAGGTTCCCGACTCCACGATTTGTGTCGCTGTTGTAATTTGCTTTTCCCCTAATTGAGAGGTGTAATAAAGCGTATCTCCAAGCGATATCGTGCCGTTTGTCAGTTCTTCTGATTGACTTAACGTTAAGCGCCAAGGCTTTTTCGCTCCGCCGCGAGTATCTGAAACAACCAGATCACCATTGACTGTTGGACGATACTCTTGTGTCTTGTTCGACACTTGATTGTTTCCAAACTCTAGTCCTTCCGGCACTGAGGCCAAAGATAGATACCCTACCACGGTGGCTTTTGTCGCTGCCTTGAATGTCGCATCACGATAATTCAAATCAGTTTTTGGATTGATATTGCCGATCGCGTTATTTGTGCTTGGACGTTCTGCTTCACTAAGTTCAGTAATAGGTCCACTTTGGTCTTGTAAAAAGAATTGAAGAACATCGTCCTTCACAAGATTCAAACTAGAGATATCAATTTCCCATTTTCCATCCGCGTCGACCAGCTGTCCTGGAATCCCCGATGGCTGATCATTAACGGTTAATGTTATAATGCTATTAGGCTCCCCAGTTCCCGTTAGCTTAGTAGTCGTACTTTGGATGGCGTCCGAATGATCTACTTTAGCGGGTTCTGGTGGTGTTGCATCAATAACGGTCGTTTCAATCGGATCAGGTGTGAGCCATGGTCCCCGTTCAGCGATACCTGAAATTTTTTCACCAGCTTTTTGAAATTGAATCGGGTCATTTGTATCTGAGTAAGAAGCATAGCCATTTACATCTGTAAATAGATTGTCTCGAACATTCCCATAAGTATCAGTCAAAGTGAGCTTCGCCTGATTCTCTGAGGCATAGACCGGAATGTATTTGATTTCTCCAGCGACTAAACCATTATTATCAGGTACTTCCCCAATAATCACACGACCCTTAATTGTTTTATCCGCATCTGTAACCGGCGTCCATTCAATCTTTGGATTCTGATTCATTCCTGAAATTCGACGGTAGTTTGCCTGTTTGAATTGATTCAGTGAAGCCACCGATGTCGTTACAACTTCTCCGCTTCCGCTTCCAACTACCTCAAGGCTTGGAACTTTAGCATAGGTTTCATTAGATGGTCCAAGAACTGGAACACCGACCTTCCATAAATCGATATCTGAATCAAGAATAGAGAATTTATTATTTGCAGTATTCCCATAAGCAACATTTACCGCCGTTCGACTATCATGTAAATTTCGCAAATCATATTGAGCAGGGCTGTTTAATGTTAAGGAATTCCCTGTTCGATTGACACTCGCGATTCCTGTGGCATCCGCCGCTAAATTGATCAAAGGCTGACTACTTGTCCCAATGACATAAAGATAGCTCCCAGGTTCTGCATTCAGATAGGTATTATTGTTACTAAAGGCCACTACTGAACCAGATGCTTGTTTACTCGTCAAATTCACGACAGCACCTTTTTTGATTGTCATTCCGGCACCAGCATCATCAAAACGTACCGCATTTCCTGGCATATCCACGTTGTACACACTGTTTTCGCCAACCGTTAGAGCAAGATAATGATGATAAACAGCAGGATATGTACGCCCCGCAGTTTGCGTTTGTCCAACGTCGACACGACAATTCTTCCCGATTGTAAACTCTCTGGAAGCTCCGGTTGATCCAGCATTCGCTGCATCGTTGTACCAAAAGACAGAGAAATTATAGTAGTTTACATTCCCTTTATATTGGGTTCCATCCTCCATAATAAGACTGCCTAAATAGAAATTTTCCGCTCGTGTATTAATATCCATATCGCCATATACTCTCACCTCTGAATGAGAGGCTCTGGCTAATCGCTGCACCCCCGACTCAGCGGTGATATTCCCAAATCGATATTTCCACTTGACACCGTTCGCAGTAATCAATCGAGTTCCGACGATATCTTCTGAATAGGCTCCAGCATAGGTTTGATTTAACACAATATCATGCATGTGGAAGGACCCAATAGCATTTTGTGGTGAAGCTAAATAGATCGACGAATCTTTAAAATTCACTCGATGACCCTGCCCGTCAATCTCTAAATCATTTTTTCTGGCATAGGCAGAAAGCCTTGTATCTGATGCACTAGGATTATCGAAGCTTGCGGCAAGGATAATTTTGGTGATGGTTTCGTCTCGAATAGCATTTACAAAATCAGCCCATGTACTTACTTCCGCCTCATTGGCTGCCAAAAGGCGCAAATCAGCCTTTTCGACCTCTTCACTATCCTCTTTTGTTTCTGAACTTTCCGTCGTTTTTTCTTCTGTTTCAGAATCTTTTGTTGCTTCTTTCGCTTCTTCTGAAGACGCTGTTGACTCTGTCGTTTCATCCACCTTGCTTGTATCGGTTTCAGCAGGATTTGCAATTTCGTTGAGCTTCATGCTATCCTCTATACTTTGGTTCGGTTTCTCAGATGAACTGGTAGAATTCGTTATTTCTTCAGCACCTGCAGAAAAGACATTCAGATTTGGGAGTAAAATAATTAGTAACAAGAAAAAAATTATTCTCCGCTGGTTCATTTCTTTCTCACCTCCTTCACAATCAAAATCCTATCACATTTAATAGCCAGTTTTTATAATTATTTTTAAATAAATTGAGAATTAACTTATAACCAATTCAATTTCAATTTATTTTTAGCAAAACCAAAGCGAATTACGTATATTTTTTATTAAATAAATAATCTATGTTACATTACAAATAGATTACGAATTTAGCTCTATCCTCTTTGAAGTTGATTTGTTACATTAAATACAAATTCCTCTAAACGTTGTTTTGTCGCTTTTCGTAATTCAGATAGCTATTCACACAGACAGGTCTGAGCATTCTTTTAGTGCTATTTGGTTCTTTGTAAACTAAAAGTATCAGCGATAAAGAGGACATCCTTTTGAAGTATTCTTGTTCACCTCACTTTTTTTCAATCTGTCTGAGCTACAAATCAATCAGCTTTTAACACGATTGAAATGAAATCCCTTCACCTTCCAAGCCTCAATCAATTTTCAAGCGTTGAACCTATAAATCTTGTTTTGTTCGCGGGGTAGAACAAGAGGAAAAAAGACAGATTAAATAACAATCTATTTTAGAATAATTTCAATCTGGTTATTAAAATTATTCACCTATACCAAAAAAAATTTATCCAAAACAAAAAACTCCTAAATTTTTTTAAAATTCAGGAGTTTTTTTTCTTTTATTGAAATATAAGGTTTTGTTTGCTTGGTTTTTTAAGCTTCATTCCCTGCTTTGATCAATATGCGCAGCTTTGCTGGATGGATCAAATAACCCATCTTATTCCTTTCAATGTACCCATTTTCACGCAAAAATTTAAATGTATAGGTCAGATGACGATAGCTGACGCCTAGATAATCAGCAATCTGCGTATTGTTTTCAGTGTATTGATCATTTACCGCAACTTCCAACAATAATGAAGCTAGGCGATATTTCAGCTCAAAGGTTTGAGCATGAGAAAAATGTTCCATTCGCAGTAATAATTTCTTTCCTATGTATTGAGCGATAAATGTAGGGAATTCTACTCGCTTCATTAAAGTAGTCTCAACTACATTTAATGGAATAGCCAAACAGCGAACTGCTCCGATGGCGATTACATCCTTAGGTGCTTCTTCAGCTTTTACTAAGGTCAGCTCACCAATCAGATCCCCTACTTCCAGAAACTGCAAAATAATACTTTTCCCATTTGGTTCTTGCTGAATAATCCGTGCTTTTCCTTCCAAAATAATAAATAAATATCGCAGCTCCAGCATTTGATCAACAATTTTTTCATTTCGATCAAAGTCCATCAAAAAGCTTTGGCTTAAAATCGATGGCGATAAAAAAGGAAAATCTAGCTGACAAGTTGCCTCAGTATACTTTTCTTTTTTTCTCATTAGGCTATATCTCCTAGTTACAACTTTTTATTTCCGTCATACTCATCCTATCAATTAGTTATTGGAGGAACAACTATCATGAATCAAAAAAAATTAACTCTCTCGTTTCTGTATTATCTGATCAGCGCTTTTGGCATCAGCTTGACCTTAAAAGCCAGCATCGGCATCAGCAGCTTCAACTCGCTAAATGCCACACTTGCCGAATTTAGCCAAATAAAGATCGGTACAATCACTGCAGGATTGAATTTTTTATTTTTGATTGCTTGTCTACTGCTAGACCCACAGCTAAGAGTAAAAAATTATCTGATAATGAGTATTGCCTTGCTGTTTTTCGGCTCAACCATCAATCTGTTTACTTATTTTCTTTTTCCGCTTTTTACGTTACATTCGTATCTATTAAAATGCCTGCTATTTATTCTAGGAACAATTATCGCGGGGATCGGGACAGGAAAGGTTTTGAAATACCAATTACTCAAATTTCCAATCGAGACGTTTTGTCTCTTTCTTTCCGAACGAACTCAGCGCAGTTTTAAATCTTATCGCTATAGTATTGATCTATTTTGTATCCTGATTGCATTAGTTTTAACCTATTTTTTCCATCTGACTTTGATGGTACGAGAAGGAACACTTATTAGTTTTCTTTTATTGTCACCAGTGATCGCTTATGCAAAAAATTAATGAAGAAAAACATCCTATCGCTTTATAATTCGATAGGATGCCAATTTTCATGAATAGAGTTTTTTTGTAAAGTATTTTAGTAAAAAAGGCGAGGATAATGTCGTAAATAGGATTACTAGAATAATCGCTGAGTAATATTTTCCTACAACCAAATGGGCCTGAAACCCTAATTGAACAATAATTAAGGCCATCTCACCTCGAGAGACCATTCCCGAGCCCACCATCAAGCTGCTCTGATTATCAAATCCAGAAAATCTTCCCCCTAAATATCCGCCGAGCAGTTTTGAAAAAATAGCAATAGTAGTAAAAACAAGGACAAAAAGCAATTGCTTCGATAAATTTTCAAAGGTAACTTCTAAGCCGATACTGATGAAAAAGACCGGTATGAACACCGCATAGCCGATCGCTTCAATATTGTAGCGGACATCCTTCCAAACATTGGTCTGACCGATGGCAATTCCTGTTGAAAAAGCACCAATCACTGAACTTAATCCAATGAAATCAGCCAAGTAGGACATACTTAAACATAAGGTCAAAGACACGATGATTACTGAAGACTGGGCAAAGATTTTTTTACTCAAGTTCATTAAGTACGGAGCGCCCCACCGAATCAAGAAAAAGACCGCTATGAAAAACAAAACCTGTGCCAGCAGCATAAAACCAAGCGGCTTTTCATTGCCATTCTCCACGCCTAAAAGCGGCATGCATAAGCTGACGATCAATACTACCAAAATATCGTCAACCACAGCAGCACCGAGAATCGTTGAGCCTTCTTTTGTGTTGACTACCTTCAGCTCCTTCAAGACCTCCACCGAAATACTGACAGAAGTTGCGGCTAAAACCAGTCCGAAGAAAAAGGACTGATTCATTGGAACACCAAAAAGACTTCCACTCCCTGTCCCTAATAACAGCGGAAACAGAATTCCCAGTAAAGCCACAAAAACTCCAGGGCGGAAATATTTTCGCAGCAGAGGCAAATTACTTTCAATACCTGCTAGAAACATTAGTAAAATGACCCCGATCTCAGAAAAATCCGTCACCAGAATATCTGGATGAACGATTTTTAATCCCCCGTTTCCCAGTACAATCCCTACGAGTAATTGTCCAATCACCGCTGGTATACCTATTCTTCTTGAGAAGTGACTTGCTACGGTAACGCTCACTAAAATCAGACACAAAACCCCAATAAATTCCATCTCTTCGCCTCCACAATTGCCTACTGAAAAGCTAGTATTAATGCAATTGTATTCGTTTACAACTAGGAAGTCCATCGGAAAAATGAGAACTGCTGAGAAAGCAGACTGACTTTATGATTGCCGCATCAAGATTATTTTTTTGAAGCTCCGTTTACGGTACTATCCAGTTATAAAAAATTTTTCTCAAGTGCGCTTATGATTATCCTGAAACTTCTTTAAGAGTATTCTTTTCTCTTTACTTGGTCTTTTTGTTTTTTTATTAACCACGGATTTTTCCGGTAAAATTTCTTCCACAATGGCGGTATCTGCTAAAGCCAAGTCTGAAATCTTCTCATCTGCTCCATCGGTTTCGCTGGATACGTTATCTGACTGATGTTGATTCGTTTCCTTGTCAAATGAACTGATCCTATCATCTAAATCTGATTCAGCGCCAAATGACTGATTAAATGTCGACAGTTTCCCATTTGAAAAGAACGATTCTTCCTCTAGCATTACTGCTTTTGCTTCTTTAAATATCTGCTTTATTAATACAATCAGCGACTCTTTACTAAGAGTATTTAGATCATACCCCTCCAAAAAGTCCGCATCATCAGCAAGTGAATCATCATGTTGGAGTGAGATTGCCGCCTGTGTCTGTTCTTTTGTTCCCCGTGAACTGGAGACAATAGTGGTACCTGCACAATCATAATCAATGTATTCGGCAAAGCGACGCACGCCATCCTTTTGAAAGATTGTTAGATTAGTCAAAATCTCAAGTATCCGTTCCGTCTCTTCAACAGTATTCCTCGGGTCAGCATCTCTTAATCTCCAAGTATGCTTCTTCCCGCTGGCATCCTTATAAATCGTCACAAGAGTATAACTACCAAATTCTTTCGTAATGGCCGCACTCCCCGTATTCTTCAAATAACTAGCTTGAATCCGTGTATTTTTTGTCGCCTTTTTGTATTTTTTCTCACTGATAAATAACCGCTTTATGATCTGCTGCCACTCTGAATCGTTGAAATAAGATTGGAAGTAGGGCAAAAATTTTTTCAGTGTATTGCTGGGTCTAGCATGGCTATAAATCTCACGAATCACATCCTGAAACAACAATGAAAAATCTCCCAGAACAAGTGAGTGACGCACCATGAGGGCAATCGCGTATTCAACGACAGAATCTGCATCCTGTGTCTTTTCGAAATATTGAACCACTTTTTTCTCAACAGTTTCACGTTTAGTACAAAACAATTGCCTTTGCTGAAGCTTCTTTATTTCCATGCTAGACCTCTCCTTTTTACCATTGTTGTTTTCTCGTATGCGTTAATGATACCGCATTAAATAACCCACTACCAATTTTAAAATCTTCACAAAATTTAAAATTTTGAATTCGCAAAATAGGATTTTTCGCGTAATAAATAGAACGTAACCCAAGCAAAATTGCTTCACCGCGATTTTTTTAAATAAATCAGAAGAGATGTGATAAGATCAAAATAAGAAAATAAACAAATCACTCCTTTTTCCAGAAAAAAAGACTACCAAAATTTCTGGTAGTCTCTAACTATCTACAAGCAAAGCAATTCCTCGATAGTCAATTCCGAAAAATCATTCACTACTCGATCAGCACCTTTTAACTGCTCCGCCGCCCCGATACCGACGGCATACATCCCGCAACCTTTGATTCCATCGATTCCTGCCTGTGCGTCTTCAAAGCCGACCACTTCTTCAGGCTTTAAATTTATTAATTCAGCAGCTTTGATAAAAATTTCTGGATCGGGTTTGCCTTTTGTCAACGTTGTTGGATCAACGATACCGGAAAAATAGTCGCTGATCTGCAATTTGTGCAAAATATATGGGGCATTTTTTGATGCTGAGGCAATCGCGCAAGGGATTCCGAATTTGCGGGCATCCTCTAAGAATTCTCTGACTCCTGGCAATACGTCTTCAGGCGCTAACGTCTCCAACAATGCCACGTAGTGCTGATTCTTTTTTTCTGCCATTCTATTTAATTCTGAGTCGGAGTAAACATCCAGCTTATCGTCCTGGGCTAAAATCCGCGCCAGCGAATCCTGACGACTGATGCCCTTCAGCTGTTCGTTGAAGGCCTCATCGATCGTAATCCCGATCTCAGCGGCTAGCTGTTTCCAAGCAATATAATGGTATTTTGCCGTATCTGTGATCACACCATCTAAATCAAATACAAAACCTTTCATTTATTGATGCTCCTCTGCGACTTTTTCGATCCAATGCTCCTGATGACTGACGTAAACACGATACTTTTGATTTTTAAAGTAGGTATAAAAATCAATTTCGTCGATCTCTGCCGGCAAATGGGGATCAATTGTCAGCCTATCTTCCACTACCTGAAGATTACAAAAGCCATAAATGATCGACATGAAGGTTCCGCCCATTGATGCGGTATGGATACCGTCCTTCGTATTTTTGTGGCTATTATCCAGATCAGTTCGGGCATTTTTGATAAAATATTCATAGCCTTTTTCTACTTGCCCCAAACGACTATATACCGTTGAGAACGTCGAGTAAGATAGAGAAGAATCATGAGTCGTTACCTCATCGTAGTAAGCGACACTCTTAGCGATTGTCTCCTTGTCAAAGGAATCTGGAAACAGCATCAACGCCAGTACGGCATCCGCTTGTTTAGAAATCTGATAACGATAAATCGTCAATGGATGATAATTGAGCAATAACGGATAGTTTGTTTCTTCTTTAGAGTAAGGCCAAAAGCTTTTATTCAAGAAATCCCGATCCTGAGCAATTACTCCTTTTGCTTCATCAAAAGGCAAGGCCATCGCCGTTGAAAATTGCGCGAAATCCTGTAACTCAGACTCTTCAAGCTGGAGCTTCTTGGTCAACTCTGACCAGCTTTCGGGATGATGCTCTCTCAATAATTTCGCGAAACGATTGAGCCATTGGAATTGATAAGCAACCAATTGATTGGTGTAATAGTTGTCATTAACCAGTACCGTGTATTCGTCTGGACCGGTAATTTTATCAATGTGAAATTTGCCGTTTTTCATGTAGCCAATTTCGCTGAACACACGAGCCGTTTCCAATAGAACTTCAAATCCACAGTCAACAATAAAAGCTAAATCGTCCGTATAACGATAATATTGAATAAATGCGTAAGCAATATCTGCGTTGATATGGTGCTGAGCGGACCCGCCTTCGAAAAATGGGGAAGACTCGGTTCCTGAGATCGTTCGCCATGGATAGAACGCCCCTGTTTGATAGCCGAAAAGCTGACGATTCTCCCGTGCTTTGTCCAAAGTAGTATAGCGATAAGTCAGCAATTGCTTTGCCAGCAGCGGATTTAAATGCAAGAAGACAGGAAAGACAAACATCTCCGCGTCCCAAAAGTAATGCCCTTCATAACCGCTGCCGCTCAAACCTTTAGCCGCAATGCTAGTGGTATGATTCGTCCCAAGTGATTGAAGCAGAGCAAAGGTACTGTAATTGACACTCTCTTCAAGGTTATCTGTGCTTTTGATGTTTACTTTCGCACTTTGCCAAAAATCATTCAGAAATTCTATTTGTTTCTGAACTAGTTTGGCAAAGCTGCACTCAATTTTCTCGTGCTTCTGCTGCTGAAACGCATAGCTTAGATTTTTTTGATAACTGTTGCCCTCCAGTTTTGTGCGAATCACGATTCGGTCCTCTTCAATCGTTTGTTCAACCGTTTGATTATTAATCGACCAAACTAACTCCGCTTCCAATTGGGAATACTCGGTGCCGAATACACAGCTCTTTTTGGCTAAATCAATCTCCTTAATCACAATCTTTTGTAGGTCATGGCTCATGCGCGGATCGTTTTTATCAATCGTGCGCACTGGATAGAAATTTAAATGGGTGGTAAGTTCAATTTCCTCCTGATGATTCAAACGCTCGAAATCAATCTTCAGTGAAAAAAGATTTTTATAATGGAAAGAGGCTAAACGCGAGATCGTGATTTTTGTTTGATGACCTTGCGGCGAAGTCCAAACTAAATTTCTAACTGTAATACCTTTTTCCATATCCAAATAACGCTCACTGTCACTGATCGTTCCTTCCATAATGGAAAACTGTTCACCACCGATGGTAATCAAGGTTGTTTGCCCGTCGATCACGCTGATCATGGTTTCTCCAGTTGGGGTGAAGCCATACATTTTCTCTGGATAGTGCAGCTCTTTGGTTTCGTAAAAGCCATTGATATAGGTCTCACGGTTGGTAGAAAAATGATCGTAGTAGTCCTCCTCCAGATTTCCCCGCAAACCAATATAACCATTGCCGTTAAACAGCAAACTCTCCGCCTTTTCCAAGGTTTCGGTTTCGTAATCATTTAAATAAATTTTCATAAGTGATCCTCCAAAAAGCAGGATAGAAGATTCTTCTACCCTACTCAGCTTTTTTATGAATTTACTGCCAAGCCTTCCGCAGATTTTTCAGTCGGTGTAGCTTCAATTTTTTCGTCCTTTTGCAGAACGAAGGTCAATACAAAGGATAAAACCACCGACATCAACATCATGGATAATCCTGCGATGACATTGGCTGTGCCCTTATCACCTGAGAAACCTAGAATTGCCATCAAACTATTTTGTGGTACGTACAATGTCACATGCATCAATCCGGCAAAACAGCCTGAAATACCCGCACTAATACAAGCCGCCACTAATGGCTTTTTATATTTCATCGTGATCCCATACAGGGCCGGTTCGGTGATTCCCATAATAGCCGATATTCCCGCCGCTGCAGCGATTGATTTGACATTCTTTTGTTTTGATTTAAAGGCAACTGCTAAAGTGGCTCCGCCTTGTGCCAAGTTGGCACAGATTTGCGCAACTAGAATCAAGGATTCAGTGCCCGTTGTGGCAAAAGAGGCCACAAAAATCGGTGTCAAGGCATGGTGCATTCCGGTCATGACGATAAACGGCATCGCTGCTGCTAATAGCGCTACCATGATAAAGCCTAATTGACCTTGCATTAAGTTGATCACCCAAGCCAAGCCTTGTCCAGCATAATTACCTAATGGGCCAATCACGATCAAAGCTAAAGGCGCAGTGATTAATAAAGTCAGCGTTGGATTCAACAGAATCTTCAAGGATTGCGGAGTGATTTTATCCACGCCACGTTCGATATAAGACATCGCCCAGATGGTCAAAAGCGCCGGAATCACCGAAGCAGCATAGATCACTCCTTGAATCGGCATTCCCAGAAAAGAGATTGGATCGCCTGAAGCTACCCACTGACTAAAATTAGGATGCAGGAAAACACCCACAACAATAATAGCGATTGATGTATTGACTTTAAATTTATTCGCCGCAAAGACGGCTAACAGAATTGGCATGAAATAAAAAGCTCCATCTCCAATAAAATCTAATACGCGATAAGTGCTTGATTCATTTGACATCCAATGGAAGGTCGTCGACAACGAGAGAATTACTTTGATCATCCCGGCAGCGGTCAAAGCAGGGATCATCGGAGTCATACAGCCAGTAATCGTATCGACAACTCTATTGAAAATACTCGTTTCTTTGGTTGATGCCGTGGAAGATAACTCTTTTACTTCAGAATCACCATTGGATACTCCCTGACGAACCACTTCTTCAAAAACATCGCCTACATGACTGCCAATAATTACCTGTAACTGCGTTGGTGTGGGATTTACACCCACGACGCCATCAATCTGCTTTAGCTCTTCCAGATTTGCCGCAGCTTGATTTTTTAAATCAAAACGTAAGCGGGTCGCGCAATGGACTGCTGAATTGATGTTGTCAGCTCCCCCAAGTCCTTGAATGATTTCCTTTACTAATGGTTGATACTTTTTCATTTTTTATACCCCTTTCTATTCAAATACAACGGCTCCATTTGATAAAATAATTTTTTGATAAAAAGCAAAGCTGTCTTTCTTGTAACGCTGATGTGTTCCCTTATTTTGATCATCCTGGTCCACATAAATGACCCCATAGCGCTTGCTGATTTTTCCTTCGCTGACACTAGGCAGATCAATGATGCCCCACATCAGATAGCCCATCAGCTCAATGCCATCCTCTTCTACTGCTAACAGCATATTTTTAATATGCCCTCGCAAATAATGGATACGATAATCATCCTGCACCTTTCCATCCGCGAACTCATCCTGAGTTCCGATCCCGTTCTCCACAATGAACAGCGGTTTGTGATATCGATCCTGCAGCTGATTTAAGGTGATTCGTAAACCTAACGGATCATCCTGCCACACACTCTTGCCTTTTGGTAAATAAGGATTTCGCAGCGTTGTGTAGCCATTTGTAGCGACACGATCAATTCCGCTCTCCTCAGCCGCGGTGCAGGCACTGGAATAATAGCTGAAGGAAACAAAATCAACGGTATTCTTTTTAAGTATTTCGTCGTCCTCTTGATCGATCCTCAGCTTCAAATTCTTTTCAACAATATAATGAGCAAAGAATTTCGGATATTCTCCAAAGACTTGCACATCGGAGAAAAGCAAATTCTCTCTCTCCTGCTGAAGTGCCGCGAACACATCTTTGGGATCACAAGTATACGCATAGGTTTTCCCAGCGGCTAACATCGCACCGAACTGGTTTGCTGGATCAATTTCTTTTCCAGCTTGAATGATCAACGCATTTGCTAATAATTGATGATGTCCTGCTTGGTATTGCATCGATAAATTGTCTTTGCCCTCTTCAAATAGGATGCCTCCGCCGATAAATGGAATATGCAGAACCATATTCATTTCATTAAAGGGAATCCAATACTTGATTCGCTCTTTGAAACGTGTCATTACTGTTTTGCCGTAATGAAGAAAGAAATCAATAACCTTGCGATCCTCCCAACCGTTGTATTTTTTGACTAATTGGATAGGTATCTCAAAGTGAGACAATGTGACAATCGGTTCCATCTGCTGCTTCTCAAGCTCGGTCAAAAGATCCTCATAAAATTTTAGCCCTGCTTCATTGGGCTGCTCCTCTTCCCCTGTCGGAAAGATTCGCGACCAAGAAATGGAAAAACGAAAACTGTTCACACCAAGCTCTTTTAATAAACCAATATCCTCTCGATAATGATGATAAAAATCATTGCCGTTTCTCCCAGGATAAATTTCATCTCCGGTAGATGCTAAGATCGAATCTGCTTGATTCTTATATACTGCTTTCAGTCGACGATCATCTAGCGGTAAATAATCAAAGTTTGAAGGTTGCCGACCATCTGCTAAATAATTCCCCTCACTTTGGGCAGCGGAGATCGCTCCGCCCCATAAAAATTGCGTTTCTTTTTTCATTTATCTTTTCTCCCTCTCGGTCAGTATCCGTTTTTATCTGTGTTGATACTTTTATTATAGCGAGGAAAAAATTTTTTTATTCCCCCATTTTTGTTGTATTATTCTCAAATATTGTCGAAAGGCAATTACCGTATCAGTAATTGCCTTTCAAGTAGTTATTCAATTTTCATCGTATTCCGATATTCTAATGGGGCCATCGCCATCGAACCTTTAAAAAGACGATAAAAGGTTTTATTACTTTCAAAGCCTGTTTGTGCAATGATTTCTGATACTGGTAAATCACTATTGATCATCAGCCACTTAGCTTTATCAATCCGATAATCGTTTAAAAAGGTTAAAAATGTTTTACCCGTATTTTTCTTAAAAAACTTCGTAAAATAAAACGAGCTATAGCCGGCAACTTCAGCGATATCCTGTAAAGTCAACGCTTCTTGATAGTGTTCCTCGACAAAATTAAAAATCTCGTCCAGCTTTTCCAACACATCCTGAGTCGCCAGCTTATTGATTTTCTTTAGTTGCTTTACTTGCTTGGGAATGTCTCGTAGCAGTCGTTGAATCAGTTCAAACAATCCAGCCTTTAGCGCAAATTGATAACCAATTTGCTGCGTCTTCATTTCATAATTCATTGCTTCCAGCAAAGTTCTGATCGCTGTCTCATCTGATTCTCCCCACTGCGGACTAACCGGCAACAGCTCTGAAAACAGCTTCTGCAAATCTAAATTTTCTTTATTTCCTGCCGTAAAGTAATTCAAATCAAATTGATAAACCAGTCGTTCACTTCCAGGCGAAGCCAAAACATAATGAATCAGCCCGCCTCCAATAAAGGCGATCTCACCTTCACTCAGTTTATATGGAACATCGTCAATCCCCAATGAGATCGTCCCTTTTATCACATAAATCAGCTCAACCTCGCGATGCCAGTGAGGCGTGGTCAAAATATCGCCGTCATTCACCAATATTCGAAAAGGAAACTCTTTATCTAATTCAGGCATTTCTAAATAAATTGCCATCGCATTCACCTCATGGTTATTTTGGCGGAAAAAAAGCAGAAAGTAAATACTTGTTTCTTCCCCTCTCGATGACTAAACAACGAAACCTAGTAAAAGCAGGCAACGCATGACTTATCCGTTGCCTGCTTTCATCTTATTTGGCTGTTAAAAACCGTTACTCCTTATTTACCGGTGCGCTTTTCTCATGATGCTTTTTCTGTTTATGATACTCAGCCAAAGCCCGACTGAAATTCGCGATCACGCCCGTGATGATTCCGACACCAATCAGCACATAAATAATCGTAAACAGTTTTCCTAAAGCTGTCTGGGGCGCTAAATCCCCATACCCGACTGTCGCTAAAGTCATGACGGAAAAATACAATGCGTCGAGATAGGTCATCCCCTCGACATTATGATAAAAAACCGTCCCAATCAGCAAAATAAACAACAGCGCCAACATGATCGCCTTTTGTTCTTCCTGTCGAAACAAAATTTTTAAGATGTGCCACAAGCTTCTAAATAATAATAAAAATGCAACCATGAGAACCGCCTTTCAGATCTGTTATATATTCAGCTACCCTATTTTATCAGATATTCGCAGCAGCATAAAATCTCTCTTCCACAAAAGTTACTTTACTCACTCTTTATCACTGTCTTTGTTAAAATAAAAGAGCAAAGGAAGTGTTCAACATGTTAAAACTGAAAAGAGCTTATCTACCAGCAGAAGATACTGATGGCTACCGCGTGTTAGTAGATCGCCTATGGCCGCGAGGAAAATCCAAAGAAACGGAAAAAATTGATTTGTGGCTGAAGGAAATCGCGCCCAGTCCTGAGTTACGTAAATGGTTCAATCACGATTCCGAAAAATATCCAGAGTTCCGTGAGAAGTATCACCAAGAATTACAAAGCGGTCCACAAAAAGAAGCTCTGAAGCAATTACAGGTAATTATCAAGCAACATAAAACAATCACCCTAGTCTACAGCGCAAAAAATGAAACGGAGAACAACGCTCAAGTCCTATACGATCTTCTTCAATAAAAGACAGTGAGCCTGATGAGCATCCTTCTGACTTATTGACTTATAATATTGGAAAATATAGCGATAGGTATGTCTAACTGAATCCTATGCGCGGCGAGAATAAAACTTGTTTGGGTTAGAAGAAATCGAGATCGTGGCCCTAACTGTTACCTAAATCTTGAGGCATAAGATTCAAAAGGACAATCTTTCCATTCTCATAAGCATAATCTGCTTCGCCTGTCAGTAAAAATTACTGGCAGTTTTTTATTGCTAATAACTACAAAACTACCTAACCAGCATACGCCAATTAGGTAGTCGTTTTTAATCAATAAATTTTACGTGTAAAGCTTTTTAATAAGAAAGGTGAAGCCAAAGTCGTAAACAGAATAATCAAAATAAACGCTGAATAATAATGATCTGTGACCAATCCGCTTTGATAGCCTAGCTGTACAATGATCAAGGCCATCTCTCCTCGCGAGACCATTCCTGAACCTACCATCAAGCTGCTGTTATTGCCAAATCCAGCCAATTTTCCGCCAATGAAGCCGCCAGCAAGCTTTGAAGCAATCGCGATTATCGTCAGAAGTAATATGAACAACAATTGTCTACTGATTCCCGCAAAGGAAACCTCTAATCCTATACTTACAAAGAAAACTGGGATAAATACCGCATAACCGATTGCCTCCACGTTAACTTGGACATCCTTCCAATCCTTTGTCTGACCAATTGCAACGCCAGTAAAAAATGCGCCGATCACCGAGCTTAAACCGATAAAATCGGCTAAATAGGACATACTCAAACACAGAATCAGCGAAACAATGATCACTGAAGATTCCGCTAAAAGCTTTTTACTCAGCCGCATCAGATACGGTGCTCCCCAGCGAATTAAAAAGAATACACCGGCAAAAAATAGCACCTGTTCTACTAGCATGATTCCCAATGACCGATCATTTCCGCCCTGTGCCCCTAAAAAGGACATACTCAAGCTGACGATCAAGACGACTAAAATATCATCCACCACAGAAGCACCAAGAATCGTCGACCCTTCTTTAGTATTGATCACATTTAGTTCCTTCAAAACCTCAACCGAAATACTGACAGACGTTGCCGCTAAGATCAGTCCTAAGAAAAAGGACTCATTTAGTTGAATCTGAAAAACAATCCCGCCAAGCGTTCCTAGCAAAACTGGAAAAAGAATCCCCAAAACTGCTACATACATCCCCGGACGGAAATATTTCTTAAGCAAGGACAAATCACTTTCGATCCCAGCCAAAAACATCAATAGAATTACGCCTATCTCAGAAAAATCCTCTACTAAAATATCCGGATGAACCAAATTGAAGCCAGCCGTTCCTAACAAAATTCCCACCAACAGCTGGCCGATCACCGCAGGTATGCCGAACCTTCTAAAAAAGTGACTCGCAACTGTTGTACTAATTAAAATCAAACATAAAACACCGATAAATGCCATTTCCTTCATCCCCTCACATTTCACAATAACAAATCATTTTGACTTTAATCGTGAAATTGTCTCGACCTCTTTAGTCTACCGAAAATGAAATCGATTGGAAAATAATTGGATTCAATAGAAATGCATTGTAAATTTTTGCATTACAAATATCTTCTCACCGCTTTTTGATAATCCCGATAGCGCTCACCGAAAACAGTGATCAAATAGTTTTCCTCTCCGCGAATCTGCAAATCAAACAGGAATAACGCCAACACCGCCATTACAATCATAAGGAGATTCGGAAATATCAACGCAAAACCCAGATATAACAAATCAAAGGCCACAAAAGCCGGATTTCGACTAAACCGATAAATCCCAGTAGTCACTAATTCTGTTCGCTGTTGTTCATTAACGCCCGCTCGCCAATTTATTCCCATCGTTTTGACTGAAATAAAGAATAAGAGTACCCCTAAAAATGTCAAAACCAATCCTGCATATCCCCAGCCCGTTTGATTAACAGCAAATAGAAATGGCGCAAGAAACTGAATAAGCTCACCAAATCCAGTCATGGCTCGTAAAACAATTTCAAAATACTTTTCACACGAACTCTGTTTATCTCCCAGTAAATTAACCTTGAGTCCCTGTTTTTTTAGTAGCCATGCCTTCCCAAGATAAATCAAATAGAAGGATGTAAAAATAAACAATGCACTGACACGTATCAGCATGATGATCCCCCTTTCACACATGATTGCTTATTCATGTGAACATTCTTCCGTCAACAACTAATCTGCTAACCTGCTTCAAAAATTTATGGTAAGAATAAGATCTTTTTGTAGAATTTATTTTATTAAATAAAAGGCTTTTTAAGCATAGAATGTTGTTGCTTCACAAAGTCAAACACCCAATGACCAGTCCACTCGGTCATTGGGTGTTCTTTCGAAAAAACATACTATTTACAATTTAATATCAGCAATATTATCTGTAATAATCCAATCATCCATGTTTTTTTCGCGATTATAATAGAAGGGTTCAATCTTCTCTAGATGGCTAACCTCATAGAGTCCGATGCATTTTTTCCCATGCCATCGCGCTTTTTGCTTTTTAGACAAATTTAGCTCCTGTCCAAACCCTTCGATAAATTCGGTCGATTCTTCCGGTGTCATTTTGTATTTCTCAATCACTTTGGTTAACACACCACGATGAGTAATTTCCATTTTCCCGCCCTTTTCAACAAAGTATAGGATATCGTTCTCTTTTGCACGTCCCCCCAGCGGACTCTTCTTGCCAGCAGCCCCACGAATAATCATGGTTTTTTCGCCATTGATCAATTTTTCCAATTCTTTGCCTTCGTTATCTAAATAAACCAAATGCTCCGCTTGTCCCTCTCTTTTTTGGTACCAATCTCTATTTTCCATTCCTTCAGCCTCCATATTTTAAAAAAACTTGTTACTAATTACTCTATAGTAGTACAGAATAAATTTCTACTCATTTTCTGTGTCAAAATTGGTAAATTTTCAACTCGTGAATATAGAAAACATGATTAATAGGAATTAAATTAAATAAAACTGTTGTTTAGTAAGACATTTTCAAAAAGGAATTTAATCGTAAAATACTCAGGAAAACACGTTAGTTCATGATCATTTGATATACCCATTAAAGATCAAGGTTTGTTGTTTTTTTAATTTAAATAGAAAAACAAATACCTCACAAACTTTCGAAATTGATCGTTTACAAGGTATTTGTATCTATTTTATCATGCTCTTCTCAAATCATTAAATTTCTATTCCACAGCTGCATCCAACAACGCCTGAGCAATTTTATCTGTCGTTACAAGAATATTAATCAGATTTGTCTCAATGGCGATTTTTGCAATATTTGTTCTTCTGATGTCATCCACAATCGTCATTACTTGAGGCATTTTTCTGATATTTTCTAACGTAACTCCCACGATACTTTTGTTGATCTCGTTATCAACTTTCTGGCCATTAGCATTAAAAAAATTGGAATTGATATCCCCCACAACCTTATCTTTTTTCAACTGTTGAATATCTTTTCCAGTCAGATAGCCTATCTCTTCCATTGTACTTCCCGCATAAGGATTTCCTAAACCTACAATCGCAAAATCAACATTGGAACCATCATCAAGAACTGATTTTATCGTTTGATTTTTTCTTAAAGCGACCGCCAATTGCTCATCTGGTAGCATCGCAGGCGTATACAGGTATTTTGATTGCCCTCGAATTTTTCGGGCAAGATCATGACACAGCTGATTGGAATGAATATTAACATGTGAATCGCCCATTCCACCAATCAATGGCACGACAGAGACTGCCATGTTGGAGCTATGAATAATAGAATCAACGATACGGCGGATTCCTTTCCCCCACGAGATTCCGATACGATCAATTGACTTCAAACGACTGTTCAAATAATGAGCACCATAGTTGGCAGCTACTTTTTCAACCTCTTCATTCGTGAGATCCTTAGAATCAATGACCATGGCGGTTTTCAATCCATAGACTGCTTCCAAAGAGCGTTCCAGTTTGGAGGTATACTCATTTTTACTGTTGATCGTAATTTCTACAATCCCCTGTTCCCTTGCATCCAGTAAAAGCTTAGAAACAAGAGAACGGGAAACGCCAATTATCTTAGCGATTTGAGCTTGTGTCAGTCCATCCTCGTAGTATAAGCAAGCAATTTTTATAATATTTTTTTCTTCAAAAGTATTCATAATTCCCTTCCTTTACTATGGATTAACTGATTTTGAACTATTCAAATGAGATTTCATCTCCGACAGTTAATACTGGAAATACCTTTGGTTCGACTAAAATTGCACCAGGCAGAATTTCATTATTTTCGCCATCTCTAAAATAGATAGAAATATGTCCTAGTGACTCAAAATTTGGATTCGCCTCTTCCCCCACATCAAGAATACGATATTCCTGTTCTCCAATAGTCAACCGTCCGTTCTTCTGGATTACGTCTTTCGGTTCTTCCGAACTTTCATGAATGACACAGATATCTCTCAGTTCTGCCATTGCTTGCGGACCGAATAAGACTAATAGAAATTCTTCTGCGAAATCCTCAACGATCGGACCGATTTCTACGATTTTTGTTTTGTACATAATCAGACTCCTAACTCGTCTTAAAATAGATTTCTATGCGAAAGTTTCATCTTGTAATTTACGCAATTTGTAAACAGTCGTTGATTCGTCTAACTCAATATCATCGATCGTCAGAAAGGCGCCATCTTTAATGTCACGTTTGGCAACTGAAGTCCCGCCGACTAAACCAATTGGCACGTTACCGTTTTTCTTCATGTCAGCATGTGTTTCTAACACACCGCGAACACAATACCCGCCGATGCCATCGATTTTTTCACCTGCTTTAATATCACGTTTTGCCACTGCAACAGTTTCGGAAATTGGTGCACCTAAAGGAACGATGGCTGTATCATGTTCTAAGACTGCTCGCGCGATAGTTAATGGTGTTTCCAAGCTGCACAGGTGATACGGACGGAATAAGATATGATGATCCCGCTCGCCTTTTTTCAATAAATAGTTTAGCTCGTGCTGAACGCCTTCGTTTTGTCCCTTCACAATACAGAAGATTCCTGGAGCAATTCCATCAACATATTCAACAACCCCAAAGCTATTTAAAACCCCGCCGTTTTCTTTCAAATTTAGTTTTTCGACTGTTCCGTCTAAGTCCGCTGAGATACCATGCATCCCTACAACATCTGGGACATAGCCGATTGCATTAGACAAGAGGTTCATTTCAGCCATTGTTTTAGTACCATCCTGGAATGCGGCCAGCATATGGCTGTTCATCCCTTTAGAGTCTGCTTCTGCCTGGGCACTATCTGGATTTGCGCTTACTTTTAAGGCATTGTTTTTTCCTTTGCCAGCTACAAGGACTTCCATCCCCATACTTTTGGCAAATTCATACATTTGAACGGTTGCAGCAGGTTCATCGCCATCTGAACCAGTGTAAATAAGATCAGCGGCATCGTATAGTTTCTTCATTAAAGGTCCCACAGTAATATCGATTTCTACATTTAAGAGCACTAAATGTTTCTTCGCAATCAGCGTTTCCAATGAGATTTTCGCTCCTGCTTCTGGAACACCCGTCGCATCGACAATCACTTCAACATTTGGTGAATGAACAATTTCCTTGAAGTCTGTACTCGTCAAAATATTTACCTTTTCAGCAGCACTAGCATTGTAAGCATCTGCCGCTCTTTTTGCTGCATCTAAATTAATGTCGCTGATTCCTGCAACGATCATACCTGGAATCGTCGAGATTTGTGAAACCATGCCGTAACCCATTTGCCCTGCACCAATTACTCCAACCTTGATTGGCGCGCCATTTTGTTCTCTTTCTAACAATTTTCCATATAAAGTCATGTTCTTTCCTCCAATGTTTTCTTTGTTTTTATTTCATTTTTAATGAAATCGATTGATTGTTTTAACGCTTCTTCATGTTTCACCTTTAAAACAGCTTCCGGAATCATGTCAATGCGATGCTTTTCTACAGCTGAATAGCGTTTGAACTTCGCAAAGATCGTCAATCCAGTCATTACTTGACATTCTTCAATCACGCCGTCTGGATTCGCCACCATCAAAACAATACTTCTTGCTTTGAACCTGCTTTGAGACATCCCAATCCCTAAAAAACCTTGATTGTTCTCTTTTACGATATTGTCGACTGTCTTTTTATAGTAGTTTGAATGTCTCATTGATGTGAACACATTGAGCGCCAACAACAGAACCACCAGCAATGCTAAGCGAAGTTCAGCCATACGTTATTCTCCTATCTCTTATAGATATTCATTCAGGATGCGCTTCGCCAAAATTTTTGGTGAATTCGCAAAGTTCCCAATGGTAGATCCCGCGATATGCGGAGTAATCGTTACGTTTTCTAAAGTCAAATATGGATGATCCGCTGGTAAGGGTTCTTGCTCGAAGACATCGACTGCAGCTCCCGTGATTTCTTTTGTCTGTAACGCTTCGATCAAATCTGTTTCATTGATCAATCCTGAACGGGCGCTATTAATCACGACTGCCGACGACTTCATTTTTTTGAAATGCTCTTTATTCAGCATATTTTTTGTTTCAGGGGTTAAACGATAATGCATTGAAACAATATCGGCTTGAGCAACCAACTCATCCAAAGAAACCTGCGTATCTTCGGTTTCTCCAGTGAAATAATCATCAAAGAAAATGATCTTGCCGCCAAATGGTCGGACCAAACTCGCTACCTTTTGCCCAATCGCACCATAACCAACCAAGCCAACAGTTGATTCCTTCAATTCAGGAGCTAACACACCATTTGGATAGTGCTTCTCCCATTCGCCATTACGTAATTTCCGATCCGCGCGAGCAATATTGCGAATCTCAGAAAGCATTAAGCCTACCGCATATTCAGAAACACTCGTTTCGCTTCGTCCAGGTGTATTAAAAACCGTAATCCCTTTTTCTTCAGCGTAGTTTCTATTCACATTTTCAATACCGGCTCTTAAGACTCCAACAAATTTCAGCTTGGTTGCTTTGTCGATCACATTTTTACCGATCGGTGCGAACTGAGTAATGATATATTCGTATTCTTCGATTCCTTCCATTAGATAATCTGGCAAATTAACTGCTTCACTGCCCTGTTTTTCTAATGTAATGTTGTCCTTTTGGAGTGCCTCTAAATCTGCGTGCTGCCACTCCTTCACTTCAACCTCAATACCTTTTTCCTTCAATAAAAGTAACCCGTCACTCATCATTTTCTGATCAATGAATAAATCTGCAATTGCCAAACATTTAGCCATCTAATCTTCTCCTATTCTTTAATTTAAGATTACTGAAACTCGATAGTTTCCTGGTGTGCTTGCTGTTTCAAACGCCTTTTGAATTTCGTCTAATGGAATTTGTGTTTCTACTAGCTTCGAAACATTTACCCTACCGGTGTTCAACATTTCAGCGGCATCAGAAAAATCCTCTAAAGTAGAGCCATACGTACCAATCAGTTCCAGCCGCATGTAGTGAACCTTGTTTGGATCAACATCCATTTCAGGGGCAGGATAACCTGCGGCGTACATGGATATTTTTCCGTCTTTTGGTTTGACCATTTGTAGGGCTTGATTATTCGCCGGAGTAGCTCCTACTGCGACAATCACAATGTCGGCTCCTTTGCCATTCGTCAGTTCTTTTACCTTTTGGACTGGATCAACTTCTTTGGGATTGATTACTTCAAAGCCCATTGATTTTGCAATCTCGACCTTCTTCTCCATCAGTTCAGAAACGATGACCCTTGCGCCAAAAGCTCGCGCTGTTTCAGCATTTAGTAATCCCATTGTGCCACCGCCAATAACAACAACCGTATCCGTTCCAGATTTCACACGCAGTTTCTTCATATTTCGAATAACAGACGATAACGGCTCAACAAAAGCCGCTTCAGACGGCGACAAATCTGGATTCATCTTGACAAAGCTTTTTGCATTTCTGACGAAATAATTGGCAAAGCCAAAGATTCCATAGTACTCATTTGAGTAATTGTGACCGAATTGTTTGATATTCTCACATCCAGTCACTTCTCCATGTTTGCATTCATCACAATAACCGCAATAATCGTAAACAACACTCACACGATCACCAACATCATAAGTGTCGCCTACCGCGGAGCCCTTAGCCACGATTGTTCCCGAACATTCATGACCACCTGCCATCGGGTAGCCTTGATGTTCACGCAAGCCAAGCCATTGTTGATAATCTGTTGTACAGATATTGCATGCATCCTGCTTCACTAAGATCTCATCTGCCAAAAGCTCCGGCATTGGCATTTCTTTTACTTCTGCAACGCCTTTTTCTACTAAACATCCAAATTTGATTTTGTCTGGAATCAATTTACTCACCTCTAATTTTTTTTAAAGTCCAAATGACATGAAATAGGCCACAACGACCGCCAGTGGACCTGTAATCACACGTGAAAATAAAAATGCTGGAACACCGGTAGAAATCGTATCAGGATCAGCTTCTCCTAAGGTCATTCCAACCGGCGCGAAATCACAACCAACCTGCGAGTTGATCGCAAATAACGCTGGTAATGCATAGTGGGGCGGAATTGTTCCATTGGCAATTTCCGTCCCGATCAAAAGTCCGATTACAGAAGCAATGACAGCCCCCGGCGCCAACAATGGTGATAGAAATGGCAAACTAGTAATCAGACCTAGAATTACTAAACCGATCAAACTGCCCGCTAGCGGTGACAAGACCTTCGCAATCAAATCACCGACGCCCGTATAATTAATGATTCCGATTAACGTAGCAACAAACGCCATAAAAGGCAGAATATTCGTCATCACCGTATCAATCGTTTCTCGACCAGCTTGGTACATAATATTAATGAAGCTGCCGGCTGCTCGACCAATTTTGTCAATAAAACCAATGAAGCCCTTCTTCTCATTTCCATTGCCATTGGACTCGATTGTTGTTTGTTCCTTCGGCATTTCTTCTACAGTCGAAGTCATCGGTTCTTTTTTGATTTCTTCTACAACAACTTCTTCAGTACCATCACCATTAACTAACTCGAGATCATTAATGGTCGTTCCTGAGACAAAAATATCTTCAGTCATAAATTTCGCGAGCGGACCAGAAGGCGCTTGCAATTTGACATTGACTGTGGGAATCCTCATTCTCGGATAGGTGCCACATCGCGCTGTTCCACCGCAATCAATGACAGCTGCAAGTGTTTCTTCCTTGTCTACTGGATTTTTAAAAGCATCAACGGCTGTTGTTCCCGTTAATTCAGCGATTTTCTCAGCCACCGGATGAATTCCTCCCCCCGTAACGCTGATCACATATTGTTTCTTGTGGTCAGGAGTAAGAGTTAATGGGCCTCCCCATCCGCCTTTTCCTTTATGAACAATTACTTTTTTACTCATTTTTTCCCCTCCGTGTTCGGTCTAAGCCTTCACTGCTTTTTTCTTGTCTCGACTTGATAAAATAGCAACAATTCGTTCGGTGATTACACCGCGAATAAGAATGACTACAAAGCCCGCCAGAAGATATCTCAGCCCTAATTCGCTTTGACTACCAACTTTCGCAAAACCCTGAGCGACTCCTAAATAGACAAAAAGTTCAGCAGCATTCGCATGAGGAAATAGTCCAACAATCGGGTGAACCATGGAGACTGTAGAATCATAATAAGCAGCCTTATGCTCCTCCTTCAAAAATCGGCCAAACGTATAACACATCGGATTTGTCAGGAAAAAACAAGCTAAGAATGGAATTAATGTATATCTTAGAACAAAAAACTTCGTGCAAACTTGCATAAATCCAAAAACTCTTTCTTCACCGATTATCTTGATCAAAGCGTTTACAAAAAGAATCAACGTAATCAGCAATGGAATAATTCCCGTCAGAAAACCAACAAACGTTTCAGCACCTGCTTGGAACATCCCAATAAAACCGTCTGATAACTTAACTAAAAAATCCATAACCTTCCTCCTATTGTAGAATTTGCTATGCGCGCGCAATTCCGTATCATTTGACACAAAACGTGTCATACGATACGTTCGAATTCATAATAGCAGGTGACACAAAATATGTCAATTGGGATTTTTATCTTTTTTTTTGAACGATTTTAGTATAAAATCAAGAGGAAGGTTTAAACGTTGTTATTGAAAAGGAGGTTTTACAATGAACAAATCTGAAGAACGAAATTTAATCAAAGTAGCCACTCTCTATTACAAAGAGGGTTTAACACAAGTACAAATATCCAAAAAATTAGGAGTTTCCAGATCGCTCATCTCTAAGTGGCTAGTCGCTGCAAGAAATCAAGGTTTTATCGAATTTTTCTTTAATAGTGAAGAAGTGTATTCTGTTGAACTAGAAAATAAACTGGAAGAAAAGTTTGATTTGAAATCCGCAACTGTTATTGATACAAATAATTTATCTGCTTCAGAAATAGAAAAAGTTTTAGGACAAACAGCTGCTTTGGCAATTAAGGGGAAGATTGAAAATGTTCAATCTATCGGGCTCTCTTGGGGTAAGTCTATCAAATCATTAGTTACTCAATTTCCTTTTGAATCCTATTCCGATAAGGTTTTTATTCCGCTCATAGGAGGGATGGGGATAAATAATTTTGATATTCATTCCAATCAGCTTTGTTATGAATTCGCACGAAAAACGAGAAGCTCATCAAAATATTTATACACCCCTGCCCTAGTTAGCAATCCCACTATTCGTTCTGAATTTGAAAACAATGAATATATCCGTGAAATTTTAGATGAAGCCAAGCAAGTTGATATGGCAATTGTCAGTATCTCCTCCCCCTACCACATAAATACCATGGAAGAAATCGGCTATATTACCAAAACGGATATTAAGGAATTAGAAGATTTACATGTTGTTGGCGACATGAATTCCCGTTTTTTTGATAAAGACGGTGTTGAGGTTGATCACGACACCAACACAAATGTCATTGGCATTAGCATTGAAGATCTTAAGAAGATTCCGCAGGTTGTGGCATTGGCATATCATGAGGATAAATGGTCCGGTGTTTATTATTCTTGTATCAATCATCTGATTACTGATCTGATCACTACAGATGTCATCGCCAAACAAATCCTAAAAGCAGAATTATAATTAAGTTCGTTCATGACAAGAAAGGCGCTTCTTCCGATGTGCCTTTCCTGTCTTTTTTTGCAATCAGTTAACTGAGCGTACTAAATTATCAACTGTACATTCAAATTAGATTTTTATATTTAACGCTCTTTAGTACGCATAATATCTATACGTCTAGTCACAAAAAAATAATCGAACCCATAACAAAAAGCTGCGAAATTTTCCGCAGCTTTCATTTATTCTTCCTTCAATTCATACGTCCAACCCTCATTATACAGCGAGAATCGTTCTGCACGATAGGCCCAAGCACTGGTGGGGAAATCAGTGAGGTCAACTTTCAGCACGGTTTCGCCTTCTTCTGTGACTTCCATAATGGAACTGGTTTGGCCCTCATCACGGTAGCCAAAGTTAACAAGACGATTGCCTGTGTTCCTTAAGTAGCGCGCGCTACCGATAATCTTGGTATAGTAATCCTCCCCTAGATCTTCACCAAAGGTCCAAACTTCTTCAATCGTCATTTCTGCGTCATTAATCCTAACCTGACGAGCTTCTGAGTATTTTTCAGAGGTTTCTTCGTCGCCGCGAGTAACAGAGATGTTATTGTCATAATATAAAATATCGGTCGTCTCATCGTTATCGTCTTGATCAGGCAGAACGATCGCCGCGTGCTGTCCGCCGCTGGCTTTGACATCGCCTTTTAAGAAATATTTTTGATAGCTCTCCGGCCAACCGCTGCTGTCGCCCATGATCCATTTGATCTCGGAGGTGTCATAATCAATTTTCATTATCGTATCTTGATGCCTCCCAGAAATAATAATGCTATTGTCCGCTTCATCATATTCCACCGAATTTTGATGGAACCAATCGACCTTCCCGTCCTCACGACTTGTCGAATCGTAGTCTTCGTAAAAGGCCTCCGGTAAAATATCCTTCAGATCAATCGTTTTTTCGATCTCGCCAGTCTCGCGATTCAGTTCGATCATCGTGTCCTCAATATAGTTACTGCCATCATTGACCGTCAGTAAGAAATTCCCGCTTGGCAGTTCGATACCATCATGATGAATCACGGTCATTTCTCCTTCGCTTTTACCTGTATCATTTGCGGCGCTAGAGCTTGAGAAATCGTAACGGTGATAGATTTTCCCTAAGTAGTCCGTCTCCAGCAGCACATTATAGGTATCCGCATCATTGGATTCTTTGGTCAAATAAAGCAGATTCCCATTATCCAATTCTTTAAAAATATGGCTGTTGTAGCGGGTCGAATACCAGCGAACATCGCCGTTAGCATCAAAGGCATAGGCGCGTTTTGTACTTGGGATGACAAAGGTCAACTCGCTGTCACCTAGATCCATTTTTTGTGTATCGGCTTCTTTAACATCAATCGCTGCAATGGATTTCGCTAACGTTCCTGTTTTTATCGTTACCGTTTTCTCTATGCTGTTGCCGGATTCATCCGTCAAGGTGATCGTCACTTCGTTTTCTGTATCTGGGTACAAACCTAAAACTGGTATACTGTGATCCGTTTCATAGTCGTCAAAGCTGTTCTTGATGGTCGTCGCCTCGTCCTTGCCGGCCACTGAAATATCGACCGTCATTGCGTCTTCCGTTTGGAAAAGCAGCAGCGCTGAAAGCGGGCTGGCATCGTAAGGATCAAGCTGGACATAGATATTGTCTTCTGTGTATTCGCCGCTTTTTAGCAAGTTCTGATATTTTTTCTCTTTTTCCGTTTGCGTCTCCTGCCACTCATCATTCAAGGAGACAGAAAGCTGTTCTTCTGTGCCCACCTCATTTGATACCGTTCCGCTGACGCCGCAGCCGGCTAGGCAGACCGTCAAGCCGATAAAATAAGTGAGTTTCTTTAGTGTTGCCCTCATTCACTTCCTCCTTTACGAGTATCGCTTATGAAACCTGACGAAAAATTTGATTTTTCAATTCGTACACAACATCACAGGCTTTTGCGACATCCTGTTCATGGGTGACTAAAATAATGCATTTTTGCTGCTCATGAGCGATTTCTTGGAATAGCTTGACGATTTCACCTGAGGTCGCTTCATCTAAGTTTCCCGTCGGTTCATCGGCGACAATTAGATCATGCTCACAACACAATGCCCGCGTAATTGCGACCCGCTGCTGCTGTCCGCCAGATAGCATCGTTACTTTTTTCTCTGCAAGTTCTTTGGTAATGCCGACTTTTTCAAGATTTGCTAAAGCATAGGCCTTCTTATCGGCTTGCTGGCTTTGAGCGATTTCCATCGCTGTCACTACATTGTCCACTGCCGACATGTAAGGCAGAAGATTGTAAGCTTGAAAAACGATGGATACATCCTTGCGCCGATATTCCCGCAGCCCAATTTTTTTCAGTGATGTATCTTCATAAAGAATCTCTCCACTTTTTGGGGTATCCAAGCCTGCGATCAGGGATAAAAAAGTTGTTTTCCCCGATCCGCTAGTGCCTAAAATGGCGTACATCTTGCCCTTTTCAAAGGTTAAATTCACCTTTTCGAATAATGGGCCGTTGTTCTCATACCAATAGCCTAAATCCTTAGTAGCTAATGTCATAAAATTTCCTCCTTCAATTTGTTCTCTTCATTTTTCATAACTGATCATCTACGTCTAAGAGATCAAGATTTTCTTCGGATTCAATCGTAGAATTCCGGCTGATGATAAGACGATTGAAAATAGGCTGATTCCCAGTCCGATACTTGCAAGACTAAGAATTTCCATCGGCTTCACAGAAATGTTCAGCTCTTGAATTTCCTCGGTTTGGGTAAATGGATTGCCGCCCATTTGACCGCCACCTCGAAGCCCACCATTTCCGCCACCAGGCATTTGTCCTTGTCCGCCTTGACCACCAGGGCCGCCGTTGTTTCCTGCCGTGTTGGCTTCTTGTCCTTCCGCATTTTGCGATGTTGTTTGTTGATTTAACAGCTGGTTCCCGACGGCATTTCCCACGACATTTCCGCTGGCTGCCGCAATCCCTAAAGCAAAGATCATGCAGATAAAAATTTCAACGAAAAATTGCGAGATGACCTTCATCCGTGATTCGCCTAATGAAAGCAAAACGCCAATCTCATATTTCCGTTCACGAATCGACAGCATAATGATCAGCGTTAAAATAATCACACCCGCTGCTGCGACTAGAATCACGATATTTTTCGCGAAACTTGAGACATTGTTTAATGGTTGCAGCATTTGCTGATACATTTGATCGTTGGTTTCTAAACTAAAGGTATCGGTATCGATTAATTTGTTCGCCTGTTTGACGAAGCTGTCCATATCTTTAGGATCTTCTAGGTTATAGACGGCTGAATCGATTGTTTTTCCTTCTGAACCGGTCAGTGTGTTGACCATGGTATAAGAAGAAAAAATCGTGTTCGATGGGTTCATAAAGTTAAACTGCGCACTCATGCTATCACCGGAATCGCTGGTTTTGTAAATGCCTTTGATGGTTACTTCGACATTCTTGTCGTCTGTATCCTTAATTTTGAAAGTGTCACCGACACTTAAATCGTTGGCTTCAGCCAAGCTTTGTTCAATCAAAACATTATTAGTGTCCTCATCCGCTGAGGTGATCGCCTCTCCTTCAACAAGGCTGGCAGTTCCAGCCGAAAATTCACTATAGGAGCTGCTTTCTGAGACACCTTTGATTTGGAAATCCCCTTGACTCATGCCGCCAGGAGCGCCGCCTCCGCCAAAGCCGGCCATTTGTTCATCAGTAGACTCTTCTTCACTATCCCCACTGTCGCTGGAAATCGGTTCGATCCCTGAACTTGTATCCGCTGAGGTGCTGGCTTCAAAGGAATAAGATTTTACATTCGATAATTTCGCAATTTTTTTCGCGTCGCTCAGATTCACAGGAGTTCGTTCGAAGCTGCCGGGATCAGGTCGGCTATTTTCATCTTCTGAATCGGATTGCTTAAACATCGCCTCTCGGTTCGTCGATAAGGTGACAGTGGCTCCGACGCTTTTTTTCGCATTGGTTGTTGCCAAGTCTGCGCCGCTGCGGATCGTCAATCCCGCCAAGACGAAAATCAATATCGCCGAAAAGACGGCGATCATAATAATACTGCGCCCTTTTTTGGCCCAAAGGCTTTGAATCGCCCGTTTCATATAGTTCATAGTGGTTCTCCCTTCATTTGTCTGTCTGTAGAATAAGCAAGCTGGCTTAACCGAAGCTTAAGCCAGATGTAAAAAGTTTTAAGGTTGATTTAGGAAAGCATGGTACACTGAGGAAGTAATAAATGAAGAGGGAGAAAAATCGATGATTAATCTATTAATAGTAGAAGATGATGCGACACTTTCAGAGAATATAAAGGAAATTTTAGCCGATTTAGGTGACATTACTCAAGTTTACGATGGCGAAGAAGGTTTGTTCGAGGCCGAAAGCGGGATGTACGATTTGATTTTGCTAGATTTGATGCTGCCAGAGAAGAACGGTTATGAGGTGTTAGCAGAAATGCGGGAAAAAAATATCCAGACACCTGTATTGATCTTAACTGCCAAGGACAGCTTAGAGGATAAGGTGACTGGCTTTCAAAAAGGGGCAGACGATTATTTAACCAAGCCCTTTTACCGAGAAGAGCTGATCATGCGAGTCAAAGCATTACTAAAACGCTCGCTGGGATTATTTGCTGAAAATCAGTTAGCCTATAAAAATATCACCTGCAATCTCTCAACTAAAGAAGTGACCGTCGATGATGAGGTCTTGCCGATTCAAGGAAAAGAATTCGATCTTTTAGTCTACTTTATCCAAAACAAAGGTGTGATTTTGACCAAAGAGCAGATTTTTGATCGTATCTGGGGCTTTGATTCCGACACTACGCTAACTGTCGTAGAAGTCTACATGAGCCACTTGCGCAAACATTTGAAACCGTCAGGTACCGATCATCTGTTTAAAACTCTGCGGAATGTCGGCTACATCTTACAAAAGGAATGATTCAATGAATACAGAAATTTCGAGAAAACAACGGTTAAAATTTTTCTTCATTAATGTTGCGGCATTTGCGGGAATCTTTCTATTATTAGGCTTTATTACTCTACAGCTTCTGCAAAGCTCAGCCTATCGTCAAACCGATCTTTCTCTGACTCAAATGGCGGAAAATAGCCACCTGATCCAGATGGAGATCAACCGTTATCAGCAGGGCAATCCCTTTTTGGCGCAGATGCCTGACGATCAGCGCATGGATAAAGGTCCTGATGGCAACAATCGCTTCAATACCCAGATCATCCTTTGGTCTAAGGACGGCGAAATTCTCAACAAGGATGTATTAGGTGGACGCTTTACCGAGCTAGAGAATTTAACCTTAGATAAGAAAAATTTGGATTCCGTTCAATCATTAAGCTTAAAAAATAATGGAGAAGCTAGTCAAAAGCTCTCCTTCCATTCCTATACGATCAAAGCAGAGAATGCGGAAAATATCGCTTATATCCAATTTTTATCAAATACCAATCAAATCGCGGACTCCATGAAGACCTTCGAGACCACCTTGATTATTTGTATGATTATCTTCTGGCTAATCTCGATTGGTATCAGTTTTTATATTTCAAAAATGAACATGCAGCCGATCATGCATTCGTGGCGCAAACAGCAGGAATTTGTCGAAAATGCCTCTCACGAATTGCGCACCCCGCTGGCGATCATTCAAAACAGCCTGCAGCAGCTCTTTACTAAACCCGACCACACGATCCTAGAGGAATCCGAGCCAATTGCTCAGGCCTTGAATGAAACCCGGCGCATGAACAGCTTGACAGAAGACCTGTTGACCCTAGCTCGCAGTGATTCCAATCAGCTGCTGCTGCAAAAAGAAGCCATTGATCCTAAAGAATTCATCCAGCAATTAGCCCAGCCATTTCAAGAGATCGCCGAAATGAACGATAAACAATTCGTTTTAGAAAACTTCGCCGATCAACCTATGCTGATCGATGAAAAACGCATCCATCAAGTGCTGGTGATCTTACTGGACAATGCGCTGAAATATACGGAAGCTGGCGAAAAAATCATTCTGCAATCAGAGATTTCTAATGACAATTGGCTGATTGAAGTCAAAAACAACGGTCCGTCCATCAGTGATGAAGACAAGAAGCACATCTTCGAACGCTTCTATCGCGAAGACCGCTCCCGCTCCAAAGAAACCGGCGGCTACGGCTTAGGCCTTGCCATCGCTAAGCAAATCATCACCCAGCATAAAGGCAAGCTGACCGTACGCGATTGGGAGCCTCGAGGAGCCGTCTTTCAGATCAAACTGCCGATGAAATAGCACATAAAATGAACGAAGCTGTGACAAAAATCCTGTCGCAGCTCCGTTTTCCATCTATTTACTTCCACCTACCAATTTCTTCTCCATCGACTACCTCGATACCCGTTTGAAAATCAAACTGATAGTCCTTTGGATTCGTAACAATCAGCATCACTACATCATCCAATCCTGCAGAAGAGATCACCTTTCGATCAAAGCGCAGCAGCAATTCGCCAGCCTTCACCTTTTGACCTTCGGATACGAGTAATTCAAAGCCCTCATTTGCGAGACTAACTGTATCAAGTCCTACATGGATCAATAATTCAATCCCCTCTTGCGTTTCCAGCCCAATAGCGTGCTGCATCTGCGGATTCGCCGCTTTTATTACTCCATCAACAGGCGAAACGATCTGTCCAGCAGCTGGGTAAATAGCAAGGCCCTCACCCATCATTCCCGTTGAAAAAACCTCATCCTTTACCTCAGTTAAAGGGACAACCTTACCAGTTACAAAAGCATCTAGCTTTTTCTTCTTCTTAAAAAACATCACTACACTTCCTTATACGAAATCAGTTCAATCTTTAATTGCTCCAAACGAGCCTTAACCGCTGGATCAGTGAGAAACGCCACTTCGGCAGTTCGTGGAATCAATAACGAAGAATTCTTTAGAATATAATCATCTAAATAGCCCGGATGGAAAATCATCATATCCACACCATCATCATGTAAATTGGCAAGCAGCTTCTCCAATGTACGATAAGGATCATAATCAGCCTGCATCGATTCCATATACAGATAGACCTTCGTTCCATTCACATCGATAAAGGCATCCTCCGTCAAAGAATTCGGCCCTTGACCTTGAGGCAATCCAGAATACTTCAATCCATGCTCCGCCGCAAATTGCTCCATCGCTTTAAAATAATTGGCACTGGTTACCGCATGGCCCTCAAAATAATCCGGTTTTCTGCCAAATAGCTCTAAAAATCGTTGATATTGCGCTTCAATCTCCAGTCTGACCTCTGAAAGAACAACGAAATCTTCCTTTGCCTCCCGATAGATTTTTGACGATTTGAAGTTTCCATCAGCATCTACTAAAGAAGGAATCTTCTCAGGATCAGCCAGTGGTTTTCCAACACAGATATTGGTGTGTTGGCTAAAGGCGATCGGCTCATTTTTCAGCAATTCTACGCCATGAAGCGCAGCAGGCATGTTTACCATGATTCCCACACTCTGGATTAAGCCTTCCTTTACCGCTTTTTCAATCCCATAATTGACCGCTTCTGAATAGCCGAGGTCGTCAGCTCTAAACAATACTTTCTTCGAGTACTTCGTCATTTTCTTTTACGTCCTCCTTGATACTTAAAACATAAGTCGCTGCCGCAGATACGACAAAGCCGATCCCGCAGGCAACAAAACCATTGATCATATTGGCATTAGTCCCGCCAACAAATGAAATCAAGCAGGCAAAATTCGCCACTGGAATCAAGGTGTAGGCAGTCACTCCTGTCAACCCAGCATAAAGACCGCCGGCAAGTCCACCTGCCATCAGTCCAATGAATGGTTTTCTGTAACGCACACCTAACCCGTAAACACCCGGCTCAGTCACACCGCCGACTAAGCAAGCAGCTAGAAAACTAAAGGCCAACGCCTTTTCATTTTTATTGCGTAAGCGCAAGAAGGAGCCTAGACACATTCCCGCCACACACATGCTGGAAATGATCGCCGCAGGTGTTACCAATGAATCCTGTCCGTTTTGAGCAAAGAGTGTAATCATCGTTGAGATCATCAGCAAATGCATCCCTGTCATTACCAAAAATTGCCACAATGCCGCAATCACTGCTACAGCCAAGAATCCGCCAATCGCATCTAGTGACAACAAGAATTTACTAATATGTTCCCCCGCAACAAATCCTGCAGGTCCTAAGACAATCAATGTAATTGGCAGCATGACCACCATCGTCAACGTTGGCGTAAAGATTGTTCCTAAAGTAGACGGGATCACCTTCTTAAAGAATTTCTCTACATACGACATGATCCAAATCGAAAGAATCATTGGAAGCACCGTACTGGCATAATTCTGAGTAGCGACTGGAATTCCGAGAATATCAAAAGCTGCTCCATCTGCCGCGATTTGCGTGAATGTTGGATGAAGCAGAACGCCTCCTAAAAACATCCCTAAAACTGGCGTAACGCCAAATTTTTTCGCAGCAGTATACCCCAAGAAAACCGGGAAGAAATAAAATCCCGCATCACCAACAAACGTCAATAACGTAGCCAAAGAACTGCCCTCATGAATCCAGTTCAGCATGGACGGTCCGAAAACGGCCATGACCATTTTGAACATTGAGGCCGCAATCAGCACAGGAATTAACGGTGTTAAACTTCCTGCCAAATAATCCAAAACCTTATTCCCTAACCCCTTTAAAGTAAAAGGCTCTTTTTCTTCCTTCGTTTCTACTTCTTCCTGCTCCTGCGCTTTACCAGTCAGCTCCAGCAAATTATTGTAGACCTTATTGACAGTTTGACCAATGATGATCTGATATTGTCCGCCAGATTGGACAACACCTAAGACACCACTCGTTGACTTTAAGCTCTCTTCATTTACTTTGCTTTGATCCTTCAGGTTAAAACGCAGACGTGTCATGCAATGGGTCATGTTTGAAATGTTTTCTTCGCCGCCAACATTTTCTAAAATAGTTTGTGCTAGTTCATTATATTTAGTCATCGTTTTTTCTCCTTACATTTTTTTCGTATAATCGGTTCATATGAATCATTAAATAGACTAGTTCATCTTCATTTGATTCAATGCCATAAAATTGTGCAATCAATGTACCAACCTTTTGTGCCAGCTGATAGATTTCCGGGTGCTGCTCCTTGATCGAATCCAGCATCTCCATTCCAGGTCCAATCAGCTCTTCGCCGCTGCGCATCCGCTTCAGGTAATAAAACATGTGCATGCAAAAACGATTATAGTTAAACTCATCACGATCGATCACAATGTGCAGATCCTGCTCAATTAAATTGGTCGTCTGCTGAATAATTTCTTCTATCAATACTTCTTCCTGAGAAATTTTGTACTCCGATTGACTATTGACAAAGTGCATGGTGATACTCGTCAATTCCCCTTTTGGCAAGACGATATGTGTCTGCTCCTGAATCATTTTGACAGCCTTTTCCGCCAAACGACTCTCCTTTGGGTACATCTGCGCAATCTCGTAGGAATAATTCATACGAACATTTTTATAGGTTGTCAGACGTTGAATAGAAAACTGGATGTGATCCGCCAAACTAAATACCAACGTCGGATTCAGCTGCCCATTCAATTCCTCTTGTGCCATGCTGACAATCTCCGCACTCAAATTCAAAATCTCCTCCGGTATTTCCTTCAATAATCCTTCAAAATATTCGCTTAGCTTGTAAAATGTCATAGTAATCTTGTTCAAATCCGTTAACTCATAAGGCGTTTTGGGAAATCCTAATCCTTTGCCAAAAGCAATCAAATGGTTGCCATTGCCATCAATCGCTTCAGCGACATTATTATTAATTTTCTTAATAATCTTCATTAACTCTTCCGCCTTTCCAATAAAAAAACTCTTTGAGCGCGCACTACACCCTCCTTTTTCAAAGAGAATGGTAATGCCTCAAAGAGTAACAATCCATTTTTATTTAATTTTCACTATAAATCATAGTTGATTAATAAAACGTTGTCAATATATGACTCAATTTTATTTATTCAAAATCTTTACGTGTTCTAAAAAAAGAGACAAGGTTATAGTTCCTCATGCGCCGCAAGCCACTGCTTTACTTCAGCTACTAGCTCCTCAGGATAAGGATAGTGATAATGCTCCGCCAACTTACGTGATAGCCCTTCATACAACGCAATCGTTTCCTGCAACGCACGCCAGCTGTCTGCCGCATCAAAATGACCAAATACACCGTTCAACTGCTGAAAGATATCTTCATCTACCCATTCGTAGATAAAGCGACCAGCATGCCATGTATCATAATTTTCGCCATGGACCATTTTCTCGTACCATTCGATCGTCTGCAGCAGCACCTGTTTAAATTCAGCATCCCGCAGCTTAACAGTCCATAATTCATTCCGTAAAATCTGTTTGCCTAAATACAAGGCAAGAAACCAAAAAGTGTTCACTGTATAATCGAAGGCCTCTGCCGTGATTGGCGAAGCTTTTGGCCATTCAAATTTTTCAGGAATCAGCCGCTGAGCCTCTCCCGTCTTATCCAGCAGCACTCGTGCTCCACGACGAAACCAGTCAAGCGGCTCATTCTTAGCTAACTCGGTTTGATAGTTCGCGTACGAGGTAATCACAAAATCCACTTGAAAGCCGCGTTCAAATAAGGACAGCCACTCCAAACCAGCACCGCTTTCAAATGGGATTGCTGTGTTCAACTTACCAAGATTTTCGATCCAATCCTTCGAATTAAGATACCGCTTCGGATCATCCACATACATTTGGATATCCATATCGGAATACTCATCGGCCCCATGATCAATCCGTGCTCTTGAACCAGCCACATAAGCTACATGAACATCCGACTGCTCTTGCGCCCATTTTACAAAACGCTGTTCGACTTTCTTATAGAACGCTGCACTTTCCATTCCACACCCTCTTTTCTATCGATCATTTTTCGTTAAATCCAGCCAAACTTCCGACAAGCGTTATAGATTCCATCGTCAACATTGCGATCGGTCACATAATCCGCCTGCGCTTTCAGTTCATCCACCGCATTGCCCATCGCGATACTCGTCCAACGCTTGTCAAACATTACCAGATCATTCACATCATCGCCAAAGACCACCACATCCTGCGCTGGTCTGTCAAAATAATCCAAGACATCGAGAATGCCCTGCTTTTTGTTATCATGCTGACACATCGTGTATTCGGGCACGAAACGCAGCTTCGAAAAATTTATCGGTTCAGGAATTAAGTGATCCTGCTCCATCGGTAGCGCCAAATAGAACTTAAAAATATCCGCCGCTTCATCCACATTAAATGCTGGATCAATAAAATAGTCTGTCGGCTCCTGTCTTGGCCCCACCTGTTCTCTAAAGAGATCATTTTTCGCATAGACCTTCTCCGAGTCATCTGTCGCAATCAATACACCGATGCCTTGTTCCTCTGCCTGATGGATCACTGCCAACGCTTCTTTTTTATCTAACGGTGTATTCTTCACCAATTTATTTTTAATCACCACACCCATGCCGCCTGAGCACACCATGTTTTCCAGTCCCAGCTCCTCCAATAAGCCCCGGCACTTATAGTGCGCGCGTCCAGTGGCGATCGAAACAAAATGCCCATTCTCCTCTAAAAGTTCCAGCGCCCGTTTCGCACTAGGCACCACTTGTCCTGTACTACGATCCGTCAATGTCCCATCAATATCAAAGAAAAACAACTTCTTTTCCATTCCTTCACCCGCTCCTTCAGCTTCATCACATTCATTGTAGCATATCCGAAAAAGCAAAGATCAGCTGTTCGATGTTCACGATCAAAAAAAGGCATCAGAAAACTTTTACAGCCTTCCAATACCTTTTATAATTTATTTAATCCTCAGAAACATAGAAACACGTATAATCCGCATATTTCTCGACTTTTACTTGAAAGGCACTATTTGCAGGAACGATAAATTCTTCATTTTCACTAACTGTTTTCCATGATTCCTCATTAGGCAATAAAACAGTCATCGATCCTTGCGTAACCTTCATGATTTCTTTTTTCTGGGTATTGAACGTATAGTCTCCTGCTAACATAAAGCCCAACGTAACATTTTCGCCGTCCTCCAAATGAATCGTACGACTGGTGACCTTCCCATCAAAATAAATATTTGCTTTAGATTCTACATTAACCTTCTCGAACATACATACTCTCCTTTTTTAAAATCTATACATTTCGCGCAACTTTTGTCTTGTAGCTTTTTTGCAGATACGTAAGGCCGGTAAAGATAATGACCACAATCACGATCCACGTAAGAGCAGTAATATCTAGCCCTGTCACAAATTTCGCAGCGATAATGACTCCAATAATTCCTCCAATAGTAATCCCCAAGCTAAGCTTTCTAGCATATTCATTTGTTTTAATGAAATTAATACTAGCAACCGGCATCAATGCGGCACAAGAAGCCGACATGATAGGAAAGGCTACTAGCGGACTCAGCCCTAACATGTAAACCATAGCCATACAAGGCGCATATAGCCCAACACCCATAGTCATCAACGCTCCTAAGGCAAAGTTTCCGACAATCCCAATAATCAACTTAACTCCTGTTAATCCAGTAGCTACATTTCCCTCTCCAAGAATATTGATCATCCCTGTTTGCTTTAACGTCATCAAAATCGCGGTTACAATCAACGCCAATCCCATAACAAATTGTACTCTTTGCTCAGGAAGTCCTGTGACATATCTCGAACCAATCCAAGAGCCAACGGTAGCTGAAGCAACCAATAAAAACAAGGTTAATGGCTCAACCTTTACCACCGTAATGAAAATAAGCGCTTCCAACAAGCATGATAATGCATGGCTGACGTTTAAGGTTCCAGGTAATTTTCGATCGTCATCTAGCTGCCTAGTAACCTTCACCAAAAGTGTCGTTGGAGCAAAAGCACCGATACCTAACGTATCAAAAAAATCAGTAATAAACCCAATACCTATGGAAATAGGCATGCTTTCATCACCCAAATCTTTCCGATGCTTGAAGATGTCTCTGCCGAAGACACTTACATGTAAACCAATGAACCCGATCAATACAACCAATAATACTGTTTTCATACTTTAACTCCTTCTAGAAAATTATTAAAAAAGAGCAGTCATCCCATACGTTTAGTCTGCTTTACGCATTCTATAGGTATGTACGTTTATTTCATACTGCACAATTTTTTACCTCTTTACTAACTCCCTAACCCTCTTGAATACCGCAGCATCTCAACAAATAATTTCATTTAAATGAAATTGAATGAAATAGAACATATAGATTTATTTACAGCTGCTCATTTATTATTGTCCGAAAAAAACACTATCATTATTAGTGATTTCCTGATATACGTAATGTGATTTTTTTAACTTTAACAGATACAAGAAAGAAATCAGCTACTAAAAAGCGCCTAAATAAATCTAAAATAGACTCGTGACAAACAGAGAAAACTGTTGTAAATATGTGATAAATTCACTATAAGCTAGTTTCATCTACTCAAAACATTTGTTAGCACACAGCGTTTCATTATTGTTATATATTTCACATTTACAAAAAAATAAAAAGAAACTATCTCTACTCGATTGAGTCCTTCCAGTTATCCTTGCTGCGACTTTTCATTTGCAATTATAGTCATAAAAAAATAATTTATCAAGACTTTTTTCACTAATATGAATTATTTTACTGTTTTATCCGCGATATTTTCATTTTTATGATCATGCTCTTTTTCGAGTAACCCTGCAGATAGACCAATTTATAAAGTTATCTTTTAAATGAAAAAGTCGCACACTCGTCATTTGAAACAACTATTCTACTTTCTTTTAGGATAAAACAAATACTGAAAAAAATTTAATCCACGAAATCCCGCAAATATGTTAAACTCAGACAAAAGCAAAAAAAGAGGAGAATTCTTGTGACTGAATATACTGGCTTCGACAAAATTTATCGCGACATCGTCATGGATATTATTGAAAACGGCACGGATCAAGATCCTGCCTTGGTTCGGGCAAAATACGCCGATGGCAGCCCTGCTCCTACTCGTTTTATTCAAGGCGTCAACTTTAAGATCACCCCAGCAGACGGTATTCCGATCTTGAAATCAAAACGCGTCTTCCAAAAAACGCCCTTGATCGAATTGGAATGGATCTGGCAAGAATTATCCAACGACGTTACTTGGCTGCAGGAGCATAACTGTAAAGTCTGGAATGAGTGGGTTGACGACAACAATACCATCGGCAAAGCATACGGCTATCAATTAGCAAAAAAATGCCGCAAGCTGCCAGACCATGAAGAAAAGCTTAATCAGGTCGAATACGTGTTGCATCAATTAGAAAACAATCCTGGCTCACGTCGTATTATGACTAGCCTGTGGGATGTCGATGACCTAGACGAAATGACTCTAGAACCATGTGTCTGGGCAACCAATTGGAAGGTCAATAATGGCGTCCTTGATTTGCATGTCAAACAGCGCTCCGCTGACATGGCATTAGGCCAACCCTTCAACACATACCAATACGCGGTCCTGCATCGCCTAATCGCCGACCAGCTCGGATTTGAGCTCGGTACGATGCACTGGTGTATCGATGACGCTCACGTTTACGATCGTCATATCGATGCTTTAAAAGAACAGCTGTCTCAACCAACCCCAGACAGCGAACCAACGCTTGTCTTACCAGATAAATTCGATGAGAATGGCCACAAACGTTCATTCTTTGAACGCCGCTTATCTGATGTGAAGCTGGAAGGTTATGAGCATAACGGTGTGATTAAATACGAGATAGCGGAATAACTAATAGAAAATAGAGTCGCAAAAGATCAAAAATCATTTGCGACTCTATTTTTATATCTATTCCATCCATTATTTAGTTATCTTACAAGCAACATCTTTCAGATTTTTACCAACTGATAGTACAATGAACCTTTATACAAAAACAGAAAGGTTTGATTACCCTCATGCCCAAAATTGAACGTAAAGCCCATGAAGTAGAAAACGCCATCGAAGAAGATATTGAGATACAGGGAAAAAGATTTCGTGTGTATTTTCAAAACAGATATACGATTCTCTCTCTGGCAGTCGACTTATTAACCGGCTTCTTTTACATCCTCGGCAGTGTCGCAGCCCTAACCTCGATCCCTGATCGAATCGGCATGTACTTTTACCTCGCAGGTTCGATCTTCCTAACCATCCGTCCGATTTTACGAATTATCAAAAATATTTTTATCTACGATGATCTGAAAGCAGAAAAAAAGAAATCGTAACATCACCCTATTTTGCAGAAACGGAAAATTATGTTCCTAAGTAAAAGCTAAAGAACAGTTTCTATGATGAACAGATCGCAAAAATGACGGCATCCCCTTATTTAATTGCTAAAAAGCGGAAGAAAGTCTGTTGCAAAATAAAAAAATGGCTACAGCGAAATTACTAAGCCGCTGTAGCCTATTTCTAGTTTGGATAGTACATATTATAGACAATCGTTTGATTTTCCTCGGTATAGGTCAAAGGTGCCTCTTCGTTGAATGAAATTCTAAAACCTTGCATTTCTGCTACTTGCTCCACTCCCTCTGAATCAAGGTAGACAATGCCTAATTGAAGATATCCAGAAACTTCCAGATTTAATCCACTTGGACCTACCACTTTGTTACCTACTTCTCCTTCAAGTTCAAGCTTTCCATTATCCGGTATACGGTAATTCGTGTCATATAAGACGAATCCTACCGCCTTCACGCTAGTCCATTTAGGTACCCCCTCTTCGTCTATATAGACATAGAAATCTCTACCAATGTTTGAAGTTACTTTGCTGAAATCAATGATTACACGCCCTAACTGTTTTTCTTTTTCATACACATAAGTGACTTTTTGTGGCTGATCAGTAAATGTGCCGGTTGCATTTTCTGGAATTTCTTTTAAAATATAGCCGGTAATCGTCTTGGCTTCTGATGTATATTGCTCGCCAACATTTCCCGTTAACGTCTCAGCTGGGGCGATTGCGTTACCCTCTTCATCAACATAATGAACAATAACATCCGCTCCTTGGACGAGTTCCTTCGTGTACACATAAGTGACTTCTTGTGGCTGATCAGTAAATGTGCCGGTTGCGTTTCCTTGAACTTCTTTTAAGCTATAGCCAGTAATCGTCTTTGCTTCTGATGTATATTTTTCACCAATATTTCCTGTTAACGTCTCAGCTGGAACGATTGTATTGCCATTTTCATCCACAAAATGTACCAATACTGTACCTTCTTTTTTCTCAGGAACCACTGGTGAATCGTGATTGTTGGACGAGTGGATATAGCCGAGATAATCATACTCTGAAACGGAAGTATCGGGTTTAAATGTACTGCCCTTGGCTAGTGTTTCTGTTTTCGCTGCGGGTAATTCAGGTGTTGCTGCTGCCGCAATGCTTGTAAACCCAGTTCCTCCAATAAGCGCTAATACTAGTAGCGCTTTTTTTGCTTGACGGCGTTTCCAAACCAATAGGAGAATACCCGTAGCTAGAAAGATTATTCCACAATAGACAATGGTTTTATTTTGCTTCTGCTCCCCTGTTTTCGGCAGTGTTTTGTAGGTACTTTGCAGAACCTGATGTGTATTTGTTTGCTGCAAAGTTGCTCCAGTAGTTTTATTCGCTTGATTTACCGGCTGTGCAGTTTTTTTCTGATAAATTAAGCGGAAGTTCTCCTCGTCTTGTGTAATTGTCGCTTCTGGCTGTTTAGTAACCAGATTTTTTTGTTCTGTCGGCGACAAGGTATCATATAAAGCGTACTCTGTCGTAACCGTTGCCGTTGATGCTTCCGCAAAACTTTCTGCTACTCCAAATTGAAACACCCCAACAATCATTGAAAGTACAGCCAAACAGCGAATATAATGCTTTCTCATTCCATTTTCTCCTTCACTTATGTTTTTTAATTCCAGAAGCTGCTTCCGCAGTCTGATAGTGATCTTTTACTTGTTTCTTTTCTTGCTTCCTATTTTTCCTGCGAAAAGCAAGCCAGCGAGTATAATAAAGTACCCACAACCCTAACGCTACTACGACAATAGCCAACCCAATGATTTCTAAAAATTTCAAAGTGACCACTCCTATCTGTAGCATGCACTGACTGGTAGTTGAAACGATTGTCATTTCCCTTTCACCTTAGATAGAGCCTGTTTCATACGAACTCGAGATTCTTGCAATAGTACAAATTATTCAATCTGGCGGCTCCGATAATTTGTTTACACACAAATAAAGAAATGGTAGACAAATAAAGAGCCTATTCATTCCAATAAGTAATCCTTTTGTTTTCTAAAGAAAGACTAAGGTTTTAGTGAATCAATTGTGTGAAAAAAAATAAATTCGCTTACCTTAAGAACGCAGTCTTTCATGAGATTCTCAAATTATACCAAATTTAATTTAAAATTACATCATTTTTTTGTTAGAAATAAATACTTATTAAAAAATGTACTTATCTAGCAACAAGCGCTACTATTTACAAGTTATTAATTAATTATTTTCAGGAGTCATTTCATTCTTCATGCTATACTTAACTCATCGAAAAAAAGGAAAACGCCTACTACTTACTGGAGGATTGATGAATGAAAACCAAGAAGCAATAAGAGCTGATTGATTCTTTTTTACGCACACTAGACGCTGAAGACAAATCAGTATACCGTGATATTATCGTTTACCTATCCGAACTCGGTTATAACCCCAAAAAGGAACGCTCGCATATCTCATTCAAGCATAGCCGGCACAATAAACAGATCGCCAAAATAGGCATCCGAAACAAAAAAGAGCTCTCTCACTTTTTTGCGCTGCGATTTTCCGCCTGCAACGACTACTCACAAAAATTTGCCGAAGTTGTTCGTACCAACATTGAAAAATATCCCAGCAAAACCCCTGGCTGCATCGTCAACTCCTGCGACTATTGCGCCGGTGAACCCGACACACATATCTACAGCTATACCTACCCAGACGGAGAGAAAAAAGCCCATTGCGGAGCCAGCGCACTGGAAATTCCGAATATTTGCGCCGACGATTCCAACGAGATCAAACAGCTTATTAAAGAAGAACATGAGTATTTGTTGAAGCATGAGGCAAAGCGATAAATGAAATAAACAAGAGCCGCAAACGATTTAATTCGCTTGCGGCTCTTGTTTCTGATGGTCAAAAATTTGAAGTTTCGTGCAAATTTTGACGAAAAACTCGAAAATATGAAGTTCACTTCATATTTATCCACGTTCTATCATTTTCTCTTGATTGGCTACCAAAAAAGCTATTTTGGGAATATTAAAAGCAAATCACAGACTTCTTACCTAGTCCTTCATATTCCTCAATTATTAATGCTGAGTAACTCAGATAGCTTTTCAGCACTCAAACTTTCTTTTAATAAGAAGTAGATAATCCTCGCCTTCTAGAACAATTCATTTATGAGGTTTTAGATATAAAACATTTACTATATACAATTGCGCCTTTTCAAGTAAAAGAATTTTTTAAATTAAAAAGTTTTAGTAGCAAAACTGATCAATATAAAAAAGCGTAAGAGTTCTGCAAGGAAATCATACGCTAATTTTCAAGATAAATTTCTTAAATTGAATGAAATTTGGCTACTTCTCCTTAGAAAATTTCTCTACACTCTTATCCAGAGCGCTCATCATCAATATAGCAACAGCTGCTCCGGGATCTTTCAATTGCCTTGACGCTTCTCCGCGAGCTGCTGCCCTTCCATGAACGGCAAGCATTGTTGCAGTATTGTCGTACCCTTCAATTGCTCCAATCAAGCCGGCTTTAATAGCTTGTTGAGTATTAGTATCCTTTTCAAATGCTTCCTCCATATTATCAATGGCTGGTAAAAGACCATCAATAAAAGTTTTCTCTCCAGGTTTTGCTTTCCCCCGATTCATCACTCCCTCCACATAAGCTCGAAGCAAATCAACACTTTCTCTATCATCCATCGCATCCTTGCCTTTAAATGCTTTTCCGGCCTGCATAAAGCCGGAGGCCATCAGGGTGCCCATCGTAGAAGGTACAGCAGAAGACATCGCTTTTCCAGCAATGAAAAGTAATTTTCCTAAATCTTTTTCTTTTGATGATCTAATAGCTTCATAAGCTGCTTTAAAGCCCTCGCTCATCGTTAACCCAAGGTCTCCATCGCCTACTTTACTGTCAAGTTCGATCAGATACTCTTTCTTTTCCGTCATGATAATTGTTAATTCGTTCAGGTAATCAATAATAAATACTCGATCCATTTCGTTCACCCACTTTCAGACTTGTTTAAAGAATGGTGTGTTTACCGGCATATCGATATAGTTTTTTAATTCATCATCCAATTTCAGTAATGAAATAGAAAAACCAGCCATTTCTAAAGATGTTGCATATTCGCCCACATAATATTTATAAACAACTACACCGGACTCTTTTAGTTTTTCGCTTATTCTGCGAACGACAATGTATTGTTCGTCTAACGGAGTCGCACCTAGTCCATTGACTAAAACCGCTACCACGTCCCCTTGAACATAAGGGATATCTGTTAAGATTTTATCCAACAGTTCATCAACAATTTTATCGGCGGGTTCCAACGGACCACGACGAAATCCTGTTTCTCCGTGAATTCCCATACCAATTTCCATTTCATTTTCTCCAATCGTAAAGCCGGCTTTTCCGACACGCGGAACAATACATGGAGTGAGAGCAACTCCCATTGTGCGAACATTAGCTGCTGCCTTCTCAGCCACGCGTTTCACTTCATTAAGACTTAACATCGCCTCCGCCGCTGCTCCAGCACATTTGTAAACAAAGAAAATTCCCGCGACACCTCGACGTTTATTTTTTTCATCTGGTGATGCCGGTTTTTCTGTTGCGACATCATCACCAGCCACCACACTCTTCACTTCGATCCCATCTTCGAAGTCCGCCATTTCTGCTGCCATGTCGAAGTTGAAAACATCCCCATTATAGTTACCATAAATGTATAAAACGCCCGATCCCGAATCGATTTCTTTAGTAACGTTATACATTTGCTCTGGACTAGGGGATTGGAAAACATCTCCAATCGTGCAGCCATCCAACATTCCTTCGCCAACATAACCTAAAAATAAGGGCAGATGTCCCGAACCTCCTCCCGTTGCAAGGCCGACCTTTCCTGCTTTTTTGACTTTGGACACGTAACAATGCAGATCATCACCAGTATATGTGACCATATCCGCATGCGCAGCATAGATTCCTTCCAGCATTTCTGTAACATAGTTCTCAGGAGCATTAATGATTTTTTTCATAGTCTTTTACTGTCTCCTTCCTAAGATATTTATTGATAAAGCGAAAAACAGTGACCGAGCTTTTTAAACCGATCACTGTTTTAAGATATTTATTCCATATTTGCGTGACGGTAATCCATATCTGCCTGTTCCTGTTTCGTTGCTTTTTTCAAATCAACGACCATACTGTCATAGACCAACCATGATAATTGTTCAAAAGAAGAACCATTTGGTTGAACAGATGGCGCTTTTTCTACTGCTTCTTCGCGAGAGGAAATTCCTGGAATTCGAATATAGGCATCCGCCATCGAACCGATCGTATTTTCAGGGTGGATCGTAACCGTCGCCAACAACGCACCTTCACTTTTTGCCTTTTTCGCCATTGTGACCAAACTTTCCGTTTTTCCAGATCCAGAACCGATGATTAACAGATCACCTTTCCTAATAGAAGGCGTCGTTGGTTCCCCCACAAAATTTGAATCAAAGCCTAAATGCATCAGGCGGTTCGAAAAAGCCCGAGCAGCAAAGCCGGAACGGCCAGCACCCACAATAAACACCCGCTTCGCCTGTAGGATCAGCTCTTCGATTTTCGCTAATTGATCATTGTCGACTTGTTTTGCATCCTGAGCCAGCTCTTCAATGATCGCCAGCAAGTTTTTACATTCAACCATTTTATTTTCCTGCCTTCATATGTTCATTGATCGCTTCTTTAATTAAGCGTGCTTCCTCGACTGGATTTTCTGCTCTTGTGATTCCCGTTCCGACAATAATAATATCTGGATCTAATTCCACATATTTCTGGATTGTTTTACTATTGATTCCACCTGCGACGGCGATTTTTGCCTTTTTTGCGTGTTTGGTCATCACCTTCAGATCATCTAAAGGTGTACGTCCTAATACCTGCACATCTGCGCCGGTATGAACAGCCAAAACATGAGCTCCAATCTCTTCTAATTCCTCAATTCGTTTCGGCATATCCTCTACGCAGATCATGTCTACAACGGTTTGCTTCTTGAAATCATCTGCTGCCTTAATACAGCCTTTGATTGTTACTAAATCACTAACACCTAATGCCGTAACATATTCTGCTCCTGCTTCAAATCCCAACTGAGACTCATAATAACCGCCATCCATGATTTTTTCGTCCGATAAAATTTCTTTTTCAGGAAACTTTTCTTTGAAGCGGCGTACTGCCTCCATACCCGAATCAATGACAAAAGGAGTTCCAATCTCAATAATGTCTACATAATCAGCTACCTGCTCCGCTAAATCTAATGCATCCTCTAACTTGTGTTCGTCCAATGCTAACTGTAATTTCATTTCTTACGCTCCTCAACTGTATTCTTTAGTAATTTTTCATTCCCACAGGATTCCCTGTCACATCCAGCAAATCCTTAATTTCTTCATCTAAGTCAACCAACGTCAATGAAGCCCCAGACATATCCAACGATGTTACAAAGTTTCCAACATAGACCTTATGAATGTTATGGCCTTCTTCCTTCAATATTTCCAAGACTTTTCCTATCAGGATATACTGCTCCATCAACATCGTACTGCCTAATCCAGACAACATGACGGAAAACTCCCGCTCATCTTCAAATGCGAGATCTTCTAATAGTGTCCCCACCATTTCTTCTGCGATGGCATCTGCATTTTTCAGTTCTTCTTTACGAATTCCTGTTTCTCCATGATGACCAATCCCAAACTCCATCATTCCTGCTTCAATTTCAAAATTAGGTTTACCGACAGCAGGAATCACACACGGCTCCAGTCCGACACAGATACTGCGGGTACGATCAACAACCTTTTGAGCAACAGCGATTACTTCATCTAAACTTGCACCAGCTGCTGCTTTTGCACCCCCGACCTTCCACATGAAGTAACCACCGGCGATACCATGACGTTTTTCCTTCGTTTCTTTTGGCGAAGATGCGACATCATCTGTGGCAACTACGTACTTGACTTCAATATCATCATCTTCTGCCATTTGAATTGCCATTTTTACATTCATGTTGTCTCCAGCATAATTACCGAATAAACAGGCAACACCTGCCCCCGTATCTGCTTCAAGCATTGCATCATAGAAAGCTTGAGCTGGTGGAGAAGCAAATACCTCGCCAATCGCTACCGCATCCAGCAGCCCTTCCCCCATGTAGCCTAGAAAAGCTGGCTCATGACCACTGCCTCCGCCTGTAATCACCCCGACTTTTCCGTTCCGCTTTTCCTTTTTTATAACAACATGATCATTGGCCTTGGCTAGTTCAACCTCAGGATTAGCCAAAACAAACCCCTTCAACATGTCCTCAACAACATAATCCGGATCGTTCACAAAACGCTGCACAAAATCTCCTCCTTTTCTTCTCCTTTTTCTTCTCCTTTATAGTAGCTCTTTGATTCCATCTGCTAATGCTTTTAATATCAAATAGCATGAGGTCGCTCCAGCGTCCTGATGACCAATAGAGCGGTTCCCGATCCGACTTGCTCGACCAACTTTGGCGGACATCTGCTTCGTTGATTCCAGTCCAACCTCTGCATCCTTAAGCATTTCCTCCAAGCAATCCGCAAAGCTATTTTCTACCAATTGTGATTTATATGTCTCTACTGCTGGTATCAGCACATCCATCAGGGTTTTATCCCCGATCTTCGCCTCTGTTAGCATAGCGATATTTTGATAGGCCTTCTCTAGCATCACACCGAAGACCTCTTTTGTGATTTCTGTTTCTTTTCTCGAGGCCACACTTAATCCGCGAAAAAAACTTCCATATAAAGGCCCCATCGATCCGCCGATTTTATTGACTAACACTCCGCTAATGATTTTGAACCCTTCACTCATGTTGAATTGAGCCTGACCCTCGATTTCCTTTTCTGCCATGGTGAAGCCCTTATTCATATTGATGCCGTGATCTCCATCACCGCCAACACTATCGACTTCGCTCAGATACTCCCGATTCGATTTGATTGTCTCGATGACCTTTTCGACTACAGACACTCCAGCTTCATTCGTAAACGATTCTTTCATCGAAGTTCTCCTTTTTGCTTTTGTAGCTGTTTATATTTTTGTACGACTTTTTGATGCATTGATCCTTCTGGCATCAGTTCAGTGTAGCGAGTAATCGCAGCAGAAATTCCATTTTCCTCAACGTAGACTAACAACTCTCTCGACTGCTGATCGTCAGGATTGTCAAAAAGGAATACCGCCGCAATACCTTCCAGCAGGCGATCATTTGTCAATTGATTTTTTTCACATTGATTGGCAGGTCCGACTAGTCGTTCATTCGGCTCCAGCTTGCGAATCGGCGAGCGGCAGACACGAGCAACCGTGTCGACTACGCCTGGTGTTTGAAAGCGTCGAATCGCAAAATCAATATAGCTTTCCAAATCCTCTTTCGCGAAGCCGTATTTTTTTATTAATAAGCTGGCAGATTCACCCATTACTTCTCGAGTAGCTTCTACTAGTTGTTCATCAGCAAAGATATCTGACATTACCTTATAACCTTTGATCGCCCCAACATATCCAGACCAAGCATGGCCGCAATTGATGATATAAAGCTTACGCTCAATGTATTTCACCAAGTTATCCGTATATTCTGCACCCTTAATCGGTAAGCTCGTTGGATCGACCAATTTATTGCGTTCAATTGCTAACTCAAAGTCCACACCAATGTTGATCACCTTTTCTCCATTTCGCTCATCCTCCAGTACCATTCGATCCACAGCGGTATTCGGAAAGGTCGCGACCTGCTCTAGCTGTTCCTCGGTCAACTGTCCCAACTTCAGGATCTCTTTTTTCAAGATTTCACTGTTGAACATAGCATTCTCACAAGCCAAAACATTGATTCTTTTCTTTGATAGTAAGAAGCGTTGATATAAGCCTTCAGAAATCGTCGGTGCTACTTTTGACAGGTTGTCTGCCCATACAGCGGTCGTAAGAATATCTGCCGAGACGATCTCTTGAATCACTTGTTCTGTCTCTTTAATCGGGGATAAAGCTTTTACTCGGTCGATCGTTTTTTCTTGATAATGCTCTTCGATTACATATAGATGATACGAATGAGTCTGATTAATCTGATGATTCAGCTGTTCGTTGACATCTACCAACGTAATCTCATAGCCAGAATCATGAAGCAAATCAGCGATGAATCCTCTGCCAATGCTACCTGCACCAAAATGTATTGCCTTCATTGTCGCTTACCTCTCTTTATTAAAGTATGCCAGTGATTGCTCCAATTAATGAAATCGCCAAAATAATCAGCATGATCGCAACCATATTCTGATTTTTCTTATTCAACCACCAATAGATGCCTAATACAGCAAGAAGCGGAAGTAGCCCAGGGACAATACTATCAATGATATTTTGCACAACGAAGGGTTCATTGCCTTTTCCGAACGTAAATTTCAACGGCGAGCTTAACGCAACATAGTTTGAGGAAAGTGCGCCCATCATAAAGAGTCCTAGAGTACTAGCACCATTAATTAATTCCTTGATTCGTCCTGAACTCAAAATTTCACGAATCGATGCACGTCCCATCTTATAACCGTAAACAGACAGTTTTGTACCGATTGCGATTTGAATAATTGGAAGCAGAAGAAGAACAAACGCGCCAATGGCATTCCCGCTGGCTGACAAGCTGGCTCCTAATGCAAAAATAATCGGTTTTAATGTCGCCCAATCGATCGAATCGCCTACCCCAGCTAACGGACCCATCAATCCAGTCTTCAAACCAGTGATCGCATCATCTTCGATCGGCTCGCCATTCGCCTTTTGTTCCTCCAGTGCAATAACGATTCCATTGATGGGTGATCCAAATACAGCCTCTGTATTATAAAAAACTAAATGACGCTGTAAAGCCGCCTTCATATCCTCCTTATCTGGATAGATTTTTTTGAAGATTGGAATCAATGAATAGCAAAAGCTAAGAGCTTGAAGTCGTTCATAGGAAATTCCAACTTCACAAAACATGTAATAGCGAAGCCAAGCATTTCTAACATCTTTTTCAGAGATTAATTTTTCTTCCATTTTTTACCCCTCCACACTTGCTTTTTGATACATATTAATTAGTAAAATTGCGCATAAACCGAAGATCGCCGCACCCAACACGGGAATACCGCTGAATTGAATTAAGAAATAGCCAATGAAGAACCATGGCAGCAGTTCTTTTTTTCCTATAACGAACATTGTTAACGCAAATCCTAATGCTGGTAATAATCCGCCAGCTACAGAGAAGCCATGTGTTAACCATTCAGGAACGCTTTCCATAAAGCTGTTCACAGCATCCGCACCATAGTAATTAGCTAAAAATGGAATCGGAAAACGAAGAATCAAGTTCAAAATCGTCGGATAAACATTATTACACAGCATAATTTGTCTAGTGTTTCCTTCTTCGGCATAACGGTCAGCCATGTGAACGAACGTTACATTCAATGTCTTTCTCAGCTGATCAATAAAGACACCCATCACACCCACAGGTACAGCGATCGCAATCGCCAGCTCCGTCGATAAGCCAGAATGAAGAGCGATTGGAATAGCAATTAAGCCAGCCAAGCAATCATCCGCTGGTAAATTCGATCCAGCTGCCACCAGTCCAATATAGAGAATTTGGACCGCAGCACCGATGATGATTGCCTGCCTCAAATCGCCCATAATGATCCCAATAAAAAGTGCAGAAAACAAAGGCTGCCGTATTGCGTGTGTGATACCATACCCAACGTCAGTTTTCATGATCCAATAATAAATACCTGTAAAAATACTAACCCCTAACATACTCTCAACCCACTTTCTTACTTGCTTTTTCTAAGCTTAATTTTGGTTCCTCAGGTGTAACCTGGAACGTTACCTCAGCACCTTGTTCTTGGACAAAAGTTAAATTGGCAATGTCTGTCTTATCAACAGAGATTCCTTTAACAACGGATGTTCTGCCATTACCGCTGCCTAGTCCGCCAACCTGTACCTGCTTAAATGCCACTCCCTTCTCAACTACCTCACGGACATCCTCTATATTTTTAAACAATACAAGAATTTTGCCGGAATCAAATTTCCCATCCTTCACTCCTTGAACGAACTGATCCTTTGAGATCACATCCACCTGCATCCCTGGTGGAGCTGCTATCACATAGATGTCCGCCATAAATTCATCGGCCGCTAATTCATCATTGACAACGACTATCGATTTCACATCGGTCAGCTTGCTCCATTTCGTAATAACCTGACCGTGAATCAATCGAAAATCAATCCGTACTAATCGAATTCCCTCCATCATCTCTCTGCCTTCCTTTCTTTCATGATTTTTTTTACATCCTTGATTCCTTCCCGCGCACTCTTCATAAGCTTCTCTTCTAATCCGTCATAACTTCCCTGCATTCTTGCCATCTCCGCCTCAATCAGCATTGGCAGATTCACACCGGATAAGACAATCACGTTGTCTTCTAAAGAAAACCGTGCTGCAACATTACAAGGAGTTCCTCCAAACAAATCAGCAAGAAGAATATACTGATCGAAATCAGACTGTAAAAGCGTTTCCAATTCTGACATTAATTCCATTGGTTCTTTTTCAGCCTCTAACGAAATCGAAAAGACATCCTTCAACTCGCCTAAAATAAGTTCTCCCGAAGCAATCAGCTCCTTCCCAAAGCTGCCGTGTGTCATTAATACAATCGCTGTTCTCATCTTCATTTCCCTTCTATCCTCGTGATTTTCCTCCAGTGACATTAATGATCGTACCTGTAATGTACGATGAATGATCCGATTGTAGGTAGCTGACAAGATCAGCCACTTCTTGAAGCCTTCCGATTCTACCTAAAGGAATGATCTTTGTGTAATCGCCTTTGATCTCGCCTGATTGAATCCCACGCGTATAAGCCAGCTTTTCCATGTGCTTTTGATTCCCCATAGGAGTCGGTTCATTGATACCTGGCGCTACTCCGATCACTCGAATATTAAATTGCCCCAGTTCCTTGGCCCAAGAAAGTGTGAAAGAATTCACCGCTCCTTTAGTAGCAGAATACCCGCTTTGTCCCTTAGAGCCCTCCATTCCAGCCTCAGAAGAAATATTGACAATCACACCGCTTTTTTGTCTTACCATTTCACGCGCCGCTGCTTGAGAAATTAAAAAGAGCCCTTTTTGATTAACCTGATACATGATATCTAATTCCTCTTCGCTCATTTCACGTCTAGAATCCTGATGATAATAATCCACCAAAAGATTCGGACGATTGGCCCCGGCATTATTGACCAGCCCATCGATACGTCCAAATTTTTCTACTGCCATCTCAATACATTTCTCCGCATCAGTCTTTTTCGTAATATCACAGGGCACAAATAGAACGCTATCATTTAAGGTCTGTTCCTCATTCTCCACAAGATCAGCGATGACTACTTTTGCTCCGTTATCTAATAAGTTACGAACAATATTCTCACCGATCCCCATACTACCTCCAGTAACTACAATTACCTTTTGCGACAAATCAAGCCAGTTTCCACTCATAATTTTCCTCCTCACTACTTGTAGAGACATCATTACGTCACTACATCGTTATACTGTGTATTATAGAGAAAAAGTTTCATTTGTCAACGCTTTCTTTTAGATTACTTTAAATAATTTTGCCTTTAACAGTAAATTTTGATATTATCTTAAGTGGTAATGACGTCATGATTAATGTAGTAATACGAAGAAAGGATAACGATATGGAAGCAATAGATAAAAGTAGTCCTCTTCCCTTATATTTTCAGGTAAAAGAGGACATTGAAAAAAAAATTAAAGAGGAAGTCTATATAGAAGGAGAGGCACTGCCTTCAGAAATCGCTCTAATAGATCAATATAATGTGAGTCGTACTACTATTCGGCAAGCTGTAGAGCAGCTAGTGAATGATGGACTCCTTGAAAGAAGGCGTGGTAAAGGAACATTTGTAAAAAAAAGAGAGGTATTTTCTTGGGATGTTTCAGAATTACGTAGCTTCAATGATGTCGCTCAAAAGAAACAATTTTCTACAAGTACGGAGGTATTATCGATTGAAATCGTAGAGAGTGACGAGATTGTTCACCGCATTTTTAAAGATAAATATACTCATTTTTATCATTTAGAACGATTACGTTTTGTCGAAAACCAACCCTCAGAAATAGTTACTACCTATGTTCCTACTTCTATCGCATCAAATTTAGATAAGTTTGACTTTTCAAAGATTTCTTTATTTGATATTTTGCGTGAAACCTATCATATTGATATTTCTTATGCTGAAAAAAAATTTACAGCAATCAATTGTTCCAGTGAAGATGCTAAGGTTTTGAACATAAGAAAAAATGACGCGCTACAGCTAGTAGAAACCGTCACCTTCGACAGTTCGGATAATCCGATCGAATATTCCATCGCTCGTGATAAGGGATTAATTTCTACATTTAAGGTTACGTTTAAAAAGTAGGACGCTTTAATCTTAGAAGATGTGTTTATTGAGTAGGTTATTTAAAAATACACAAAAAGAGCGACCGAAGTTCTCCTCGTGGAATTTCGGTCGCTATCTTATTTAGGAATTCAACATGCAACTCCAACTGGATTGAACAGAACAAATACGAAATTATCCCTACTTCACAAACGGAGCAACTTCCTCAGTCAACTCCTCAAAATCCAACTGATTAACCTCTTCGATCTGCCGGATCATTTCCTTTGGCAGTTCGGGATTCATCCCGCCGCAGATTGCAGCACTGATGGCGCCGATCGTGTCGGTATCCCACCCCAGAGAAGCGCTTAGTTGGGCGGATTTTAATGGATCACCTTTGGCTAATTCGACGATGACAAAGGCGCTTGGAATGGTTTCGATGGTTTCCATGCCGGTCCCGATTTCTTCGTATAGTCGTTTTAGTATGACGGCTTCGTCGGCTTCCTGTCGCAGGATCTTGCGGGCTTGATTCATGCGGAAGGTCAAGGAAGCTGCTGGGAAATCGTGGCCGTATTCTTTGGCAGCGTTAATCGCGTCAAAGGCCACTGACCAGATTTCTTCGATGGATTGTCCCCCGCGAACCGTGTAGCTGATCGCGGCTGCTACCGCACTTGCGCCGGCGATGGCGATTTTGGTGTTATGGGTTGGCAGGCAGATTTCTGCGACATTTTTTACTAGTGTCGGCAAATCACGATAGTCGCTGATTAATCCAATCGGGGCAATTTTCATGGATGCTCCATTGGTTGTTCCTGTGACACCCGTCTCTTCGATCGGCACGCCTTGAGCGATTTTATCCAAAGCTTTTAAGGTCGATGGACCTGAAACAAAGGCGGAAACACCTGAATTGTCGTTCCATTCCCGCAGCTCCGCAACATAGTCTGCCACCCGAATCTGCCCGTAGTTTTTCTTGATCATGGATAGGATCATCAATACGTTCAGCGTATCATCGGTGATCGCTCCTGCCGCTAATTTGCGTCCAAAAACATCGTTTTCGTTGGATGCGATTAATTCGGTTACGCCATCGGGAAAGTTCTGACGGATTTTTTCCTGTGACCAGCATTCTGTCGGCATCCCCATCGCATCACCTAATGCACCGGCGGCTAGTACGCCCCAAATCTTTTCTCTCACTTAATTTACCTCCGCTAAATTGATTGCTTCTGCTTGATTGTTGAAAGGAATGACAGTCATGACCTTGTCGTTGAGCTTCACATGCCCTTCCTGCTGACTAAGCACATCTAGAAATTGCTCAGAATTCGTAACCGTCACAAAGGACTCAATCGAATAGCCCGCTTCAGCAACCTTTTCCAAATCCACTTCTAAAATTTTCTCGCCTTGAACAACAGATTGTCCTTTTTCTACTAATGGATGAAAGCCTTGACCTTCTAATTCCACCGTATCAATCCCGATATGGATCAATACTTCAATTCCTGTGTCGCTAACTATTCCAATGGCGTGTCCGCTTGGAAAAACAGTCTCTACCATACCAGTGACCGGTGAAACCACCTCACCCTTTTCTGGGACAATCACAAAACCGCTTCCTAATGCTTTTGATGCAAAGCTTGGATCAGCTGCCTGTTCGATGGGTTTGATTTCTCCTTGTAATGGTGAAACCAACACTTCAGATTTTACGAGACTTTTTTCTTCTGGATCGACGATATCCTCTTCCTTTTTAAAGGTCATATAGGTTAACACGAACGGCACCGCCGCAGTCGCGATTGATGCAATAACTGCGATGATGACGCCATTCATACTGCCGCTTTTCGGATCGATAAAGGCCGCAAAGCCTAGAATCCCAAAGGACATCGCGTACATTTTTGTCGAGGTCAAAGCCAAGATCAATGAACCAACCGCACCGCCAAGCATTGAGAAGGCAAAACGTTTCTTGACAGGTAAACTAAAACCGTAGATCGCTGGTTCAATGATACAGAACAAGCCCGATACCATCGCTGGAATCGCCAACGCCTTTTGATCCTTCGAGCGTGTCCGTAAAAAGACCGCTAATACAACAGCAGTTTGCGCAAAGTTGGCGGTAAAGGACATTGGGAAAATGTAATCCACGCCCGATTGCGCCAAGTTTGTAATCCCGATCGCCGAAATCGGCCAATGCAACCCAAAAATAACCAATGGTTGATAGAGCAACGCTACCACTAGCGAAGTCACGACAGGAGAAATTCCATATAACCCTGATACGCCGGCACTGATCAACGAACTAAGAACATTCGTCACCGGACCAACCACCAAAATTGCTAAAGGAACCGTGATCAAGATCGTTAAGAACGAATTCACGTTGTGGGCAAGCACTGCCGGCACAACCTTTTTCAGCCATTTTTCGACCTTTGAACCGACATAGACAATAAAGATAATTGGAATGACCGTGTATTGATAGCCATTTGCCGGAAACAGAATCGGAATCCCAAAGAAGGTGTTAAAGACCGGCGTTTGGAACAGCGTCCCGTTGAACAACGTATACAGCGCATCGCCGCTCGTCAGTCCTGTCATCAGCTCTGGAATCAGTAGCGTTGCTCCAAGCATCATCCCCACAAACGGGTTCATCTTGAAGGCCTTCGCACTCGTGTAGCCTAGTGTGACAGGTAAAAAGTAAAAGACCGCCTGCCCCATCGCATGCAAAATAATATACGCACCATCGTCGACCGACAAAACATTCGTCGCCGTCAATAAAGCCAAAATCCCCTGCAGCAAACCTGAAGCGGTTAAAATTCCTAAAACTGGCGTGATCACTTTGGTAATCGTGTCAACTAACGTATTGACTAATCCTTTTTTCTCTTCTTCCGCCGCGACTGCTTTCCCATTCAGCTGTTCCTGAACCACTTGAAAAATATCCGCCACATTTGTCCCGACAACTACCTGAAACCGTCCGCTGGCAAATTGCGCACTCATGACATCCGGTGATTTCACTACTTCCTCACGCTGGACCAACGAATCATCCTTCAAGGTAAAACGCAGCCGCGTCATACAATGCGTGACGCTTAACACATTTTCCTTTCCCCCCACCTTTTCCAAAATAAATGATACCAAGCTTTGATACTTATCCATGTTGCTTCCCCCTTTTTTGGCATATAAAAAAGGCAACACTCAAACAAGAGACTCTTCATCCCTTGCTTGGGTGTTGCCTGCATAATCAGTTACAATCCCGTTTATTTAATTAGCCGCTGGACATGGAGAATCAAGTACATCTCCTCCTCCGGATAAATCCGACAAGCCAGCTTCTCTTGTAAATAATGCTTAATGATCCCGACACTCTCCGTCGCCTTCGGATAAAACTGAACCACCTGTTCATACATCTCCGGCACCGCTTCCTGTCTCGGTTCATTTATTATGACACGTTGAATAAAGAATTTCAAGTGGGTAACGAAACGAACATAATTCAGCGATTCCGTATCCAGCTCAATCCCTAAACCATCCTCTACGATCAAGACCACTTTCTGCAGCATCTCCGTTGTCAATAACGTCTGAGCCGTATCATTGTTCAAGCCGCCATTGATAAAGTGAAGCGTGATAAACCCCGCCTCATCCTCATTCAGTTCGATTCCCTCATAATAGCTGATCTGCTCCAGCGCCTTCATACCCGCCGCAAATTCCTTCGGATAAAACTTCTTGATCTCCAATAACAAGGCATTTTGAATCGTTTCCCCATTCCGAAACCGATTCACCGCATAATTAATGTGATCCGCCAACCCAATATAGGTATTCCCATCAAACGTCCGCTCCAGCTCCGCTTCCGCAGCCTTGACGATCACCGTCACCATCTCCAGCCGATTGATCGGAACTTCTTCGATCAATTGCACAAACCGATCCGCCACATTCGGAGAATCCACCACGAACGTCTTCTCGATCTTGTCCTTCTCAACCGTCTCGCCAACCCGTTTCCGAAAGGCAATCCCTCTGCCGATCAAGATCCGCTCCAGACCCTTCGTATCAATTACCAAGACAACATTGTTGTTAAAAATCTTCTTAATTCTAAGCAAGCTCTCTCCCCATCCTCCGCCTCAGCAAACTTTCATAAGCTATAATACGGGTTCTTTGGGGAAAGTCAAGGAGGGGAAAGGGATAATATCATTCCTATAAAAATAAATCAACAAAAGTTTGTAAGATACACTTGAAAACGTCAATTCGAGCAAGAAAGAAAAATGTTTGAATGTTAATTTTAATTAAGTCTCTTTATACAATTGATAATAGTAGCCTTTTTTATCTATTAATTCTTCGTGATTACCCTCTTCTACAATACTTCCGTGATCCATCACAAGTATTCTTTCCATATGTTTTATCGTATTCAATCGATGTGCAACTATAATAACTGTTGATTGAAGATTGAATATGTATCTCAGGATTTCTCTTTCCGAAATATTATCAAGCGCACTGGTTGGCTCATCTAAAATTATTACTTCAGGATTCTTTAGTAAACACCTAGCTATTGCGATTTTTTGTTTTTGACCTCCTGAAATATTTTTTCCATCTTCTGAAACCATTGTTTGAAGTCTATTTGAAGAAATCTCTATTACGCCTGTTGTTTGCAAAATTTCGGCCGTATTCGGATTTTCCTCAAAGTGATCTAAAAAAAGGTTCTCTGTAAAGGAGTCCCCGAAAACAAGCGAATCCTGAGTGACATATCCAAATTTTTCTCGTAGACTTCTTTTTGAAAAATCGGATATGTCAAGTTTATTGATTTGTATTTTTCCTTCGGTACTTTGATATAAACCAGAAATTAACTTTAATAAAGTACTTTTTCCACTACCACTTTTACCTACAATCGCAACTTTCTCACCGTGTTCTATTCTCAAATCAACATCACTAATTACATTATCTTCAAACTTACCAAATGAGAAAGACACATTACTTAACTCCAACTCTTCCATACTATCAAGTTCATTACACCCATCATATTCAATGAAAGTTTTCGTTTCAGTTACTTCATATATTTGTGCCAAGTAAGACTTAAGGATCATTAATTGGGATATGGCCCCTAAGAAACTCGAAAATGGTTCAATAAAGCTAGATGTCAATGCTAAAAATCCAACTAACTGTCCAATCGTTAAAGTCTCTTTCGTTATTTCCTGAACACCAAAAAAAATAATAAACAACGGAAGTACAAAAAGTATTGTATTAGAAATATTTGTAAGCCAAGCAGAATAGACTCCTTGCTTAGACTGTATTCTAAGAGACTTATTGAATACATCTCCCCATTTTTTGATAAAATATTTTTCTTTTCCTAATGCTTTTACAGTTTCAATACCATTAAAGATATCAAGATATGACTTCTGTAAATCACTTTGTACATCAATAATTGTATCGGTAATCTTCTTATTTTTCATCGAGTAAAAGTAAGAGGTAAAACTGACAAACCCACAAAACAGTAGAACTATGCCCGTTAATATATGAGAGTAGTTCAAAAGAAATATGAAGTAAACAATCATAAAAATATAATCGATAAAATTTTCGACAATGTTCGTAGAAAGCATCTGCTGTATCATAGAAATCAAATTTGCTTTATAGATCATAGTTCCTGATGAGCGATTTACAAAGAAAATGAGTGTCTTGTTAAATACTTTTTTTATAAATCTACTTGACAAATAATCTGTCCAATTCAATCTTACTTTATTGAGCATTAAACTATACCCAGTGCTTAAAAAATAATAGGTCAAACTAAAAACCATCAATATCCCCAAAATGCTTGTAGGATCATAATCAAAAATTAATTGATAATTATCTACTATTCGTTGAGTAAGTATAGGTAATAACAATGAGAAGAATTTTAGCAGAAGGATGAAAAGTATTAATCCGAATACTCTCCATTTATTTGTAACAACCAGTTCTCTAATAATATTCTTTTTTTCATAGTCGCAACTCGAGTTTACTCTACTTGATGGAGCAGAATTATTGTACACTAATGACATATTACTAAACTTTGATTTGAAATCATTTTCTGACAACGTAAGTAAACCGCTTTTAGGATCCATAATATAGAAATGTCTAAATCTGTATTTGTATATCACAACAAAATGATCACTTTCCCATAATAAGATAGACGGTTGCTTAATATCTTTGAAATAAGATATATCAAGAATACGTACTCCTTTGTAATGAATGCCATAGTCATTTAAAATATAACAAATGTTTTCAAAGGACAATCCACCCTTTACAGATCCGAATCTTTCACGCAACGAATCAATCTGAACATTAATCGAGAAATAGTTCAACACTGATGTCACCGCAGCCAAACCACATTCACTGTGTTCGCTTTGGGGAATGTATTTGACCTTACTCATTCATTTCACCCAATTGTAAAAAATAATCTTGTAATGAAGTACAGGAGAACATTCCATGTTTTTCCCAATATTCATACTCCGAGAAGTATGGAGGCTGCTTTTGTATTTGTTTTTTCCAGTGTAAGAATCCCATCTCCATGTTTGCACTCGGCTTTAAATCTCTAGGATTCTTATAATAATGAATTGCTCTTTTTACAACTTCCGAAACATCATCCCCACTCCTTACACTATTTTTTATTTTAAATGTTTCTCCAATTCTCACTAGTCCTAACCCATCACCAAAGACTTTCAAATAACTCGAAACTTGAGTATGTCCTGCACCGTCAGATGTCACGACTGAAATAAATGGTTTTCCTGCAAAATAGAATAAATGGGCTAGATGGCAGTATCTATCAATAAATAGCTTCATATCACTTGAAACATTTGAGTAATACGTAGGCGTAGCAAATATAAATAGATCAGACTCTTCCATTTTCTTTTTTAAAAATGAATAATCATCTGTTTTTGATTCTTCACTGATTTTAGTACCGTAAATGAAAGCGTCTCTCGGTTTTGATGAAAAATCTAGAACATAGTCGTTAGGAGTAAATATGTTCATTTCTATTTGTTGACCATAAGCAACTAAACATTCTCTTAATTCTTGTACGACCTTAAGAGTGTTAGACTCAGCCTCCCGAGAAGCTACAAGTGCAAAAATTTTCATATAAACCATTCCTTAATTTTAGATATAGTGTTCTAAACCAATTAAAAACTAATCATTTAATAGTAGTGAAGGAACTGATCTCTTGTTATTAGCTCTTAGTAATGTATAACCAGTACCGCTAAGGCCCTTATAAAGTGATAGATTATCAAACCCTTCGAATGTATCAATCCTGATAATTTCTTCTTTTGACCAGCGATGAATCATTTTATCCAAGAGAACCGTTGCTCTCTGTTCATATTTAGCATCTTGAAATATGACACTAAAATCTAAAAGTAATTGAACAACTCCAGAAACCCCATGACAGACACAGTCAGTACGATATTTGGTATTTTCAATATCAATTAGTATATCTTCGTGATTATTGTTAAAGTTGAGCTTTAATTTACTAGATACGTAAGCTTGAGATAAAATTCCTCCCAAAGATCCATTACACCAAAATAGATTTTCTTTTGAACTATTTTGTAAAAGTTTGGTCTGAATCTCCATAATTTCTTCTAAATATTTTTTCAAGTTAGCTTCTTTAGTACACAAATAAAGCCGTGCTATTGAGATAATTAGTCCTGAAATACCATGTCCTATCCCAAGATTATTTGAGAAAAGCATTTCACCTTTGGAATTAATCATTTGTGCAGAAATAAACTCAGCTTTGGCTAAATACCTTTGATCATTAGTTTGATAAAACAGGTTAAGGTATAAATCAATTAATCCACTCGAACCGCTTAACCAATCATAAGAATCTGACTCATTATTTAGAAAATGAGAATAGTCATCAAGTGTGACAATAAAATTTTGAAGGCTATCATAACAAAAATCATCATAGTTTACGTATGAAAGCAGATTCAACAGTGAATGTGCTCCTACAAACGCACTATCATCATTTTGTGGATTTACCAACATAATAGCTGTATTGATTAAATAATTTGCATATTCATTGTAGGAGGAATCTAGTGTTTCTTTACCAAGTAATTTCAAAAACTTAGCTACTCCAAGAATTCCGTTGTAATAGTCAATTTTTGATGATGAGTATTCAAATTTATCATTCTTAATTTCATTAAATGTTGCCCAAACCATCATTTTATTCTTCTTATCAATTAAAGCGCTATCAATCAGTCGGTCACCTATCTCGTAATATATATTTTGAAGAAACTTTCATTCCTTCAATCGCCCTTAGGGGCTA